>JAESGV010000020.1_pt1 | contig 645475 bp, 629 predicted proteins | sample 9269781 | NCBI WGS metagenome assembly JAESGV01 (sample SAMN15741586, study PRJNA653496) | algae metagenome | isolation source: Tildeniella torsiva UHER 1998/13D and co-occurring heterotrophs from... | place: Slovakia: Slovak Paradise National Park, Hrabusice, Kosice Region | collected 2000-01-01
CGGTGATCATGTTCTTCACATAGTCGGCGTGGCCGGGGCAGTCGACGTGCGCATAGTGACGGTTCGCCGTCTCATATTCCACGTGCGCCGTGTTGATCGTGATGCCGCGCGCCTTCTCTTCCGGCGCAGCGTCGATGTCGGCGTAGTTCATCGCCTTGGCGCCGCCGGCCTTCGCCAGCGTCATCGTGATCGCCGCCGTCAGCGTCGTCTTGCCGTGGTCAACGTGACCAATCGTGCCGATGTTGCAGTGCGGCTTCGTGCGTTCGAACTTTTCCTTGGCCATGGCCAAACTCCTGATGGCCCGGGTTGAGGGGCGCGATGCTGATCTAAAAACCTGGAGCGGGTAGACGGGATCGAACCGACATCCTCAGCTTGGAAGGCTGCTGCACTACCATTGTGCTATACCCGCGCGGAGACTGCGGAAGTTCCGGGGAACGCCGCAGCCGATTCCTCTCCGTCGTCCTGATCCGTCGTGTTCGAAGGCGCGTGGTGGGGGAAGAAGGACTCGAACCTTCGAAGCTTACGCAGGGGATTTACAGTCCCCCCCCTTTGCCGCTCGGGACATTCCCCCAACGCGCCTTGTCGAACCGCCGGACCCCTCGTTCCGCCCATAATCAAGCGGGACGAAACAAAAGCCTTCGGCATGTCGCCTCCTCTGCGATAGAGGGGGCGCCCAGACCCGAAAGCCCTTGGGGCTCCAAATCGGAGGGCGTCTTATAGTGTCGTCGAAATCAGAACGCAACGACCGTAGAAGCGGTAAAAAGCCAATCCCAGCAAACCCATCTTCCGGCCCGCGGGAAAGGGGCCAAAAGCCTGTCACAAAAGGCTTTTCCGGCCGAGAGGATGCCAGCCGAACCCCGCGTTCGCCCGATCGCGGCAAGGCGGACGCCGATAATTTTCTGTGGGGCCGTCACCCCGTCCTCGCCGCCCTGGCGAATCCGGCGCGGCGCGGCATGGGCCGGTTGCTGGCCACGCCCGAGCGCGCCGCCGAAATCGAGGAGGGCCGATTGGCGCATGGCCACAAGATCGAAGTGGTCGAGGGTCAGATCCTGACCCGCATGCTGCCGCCCGGCGCCGTCCATCAGGGTCTGGCCTTCAAGGTCCAGCCGCTGGAAGGGGTGTCGCTGGACGATCTGGCCGATCCGGCCCAGGGGGTCATCGTCATGCTGGACCAGTTGACCGATCCGCAGAACGTCGGCGCCGTCTTCCGCTCGGCCCTGGCTTTTGGGGCGCGAGGAATCGTCGTTCAGGATCGCCATGCGCCCGCCCTGGCCGGCGCCCTGGCCAAGGCGGCGGTCGGCGCCACCGAACGCCTGCCCCATGCGCGAGTGACCAATCTGTCGCGCGCCCTGGAAAGACTGGCGGATCTGGGCTGGCGCGCGGTCGGCCTGGACGGTTCGGCCGAGCAGACGCTGGAAGAGGCGCTGGACGCCCAGCCGACGGTCCTGGTCATGGGTTCCGAAGGCGACGGCATCCGTCGTCTGGTGGCCGAACATTGCGACGTCCTGGCCAAGATCCCCATGCCGGGCGGATTCGAGAGCCTGAACGTCTCCAATGCGGCGGCCGTGGCGCTTTATGAGGCTGCGCGCGCGCAACGCGGCTGACAGACGGCGCGGGCGAGGTTAAGGAGCCGCCATGGAAATCCTCTCTTCTCCCGAACTCGCCAGCCAAGCGACCGCGCTGGGCCAGGTTCTGCTGATGGATCTGGTCCTGGCCGGCGACAACGCCGTCGCCGTCGGCTTGGCCGCCGCCGCCCTGCCCCAGGAACAGCGCAAGAAGGCCATTCTGATCGGCCTGGCCGCCGCCGTGGTCATGCGCATCGGCTTCGCCCTGATCACCGTGCAGCTGCTGGCCCTGGTCGGGCTGCTGCTGGCGGGCGGTCTTCTGCTGCTTTGGGTCTGTTGGAAGATGTGGCGAGAACTGCAGGAGCAGCGCACCCACGATCAGGCCGAGGCGGAAAAGGAGCTGGAGCTCGCCCTGAGCATCGAGCACGGCACCGGCCCCTCGCCCGAAGAGCTGGGCGTCAAGCGCAAGTCCTTCGGCGCCGCCCTGCTCCAGATCATGATCGCCGACATCACCATGTCGCTGGACAATGTGCTGGCCGTCGCCGGCGCCGCCCACGAACACCCTTGGATCATGGTCTTCGGCCTGATCCTGTCCATCGCCCTGATGGGTGTGGCGGCGACCTATATCGCCCGCCTGCTGCACCGCTTCCGCTGGATCGGCTATTTCGGTCTGGTCGTGGTTCTGTACGTCGCCCTGCATATGATCTGGGACGGCGCGCGTCAGGTGGTGGTCCGCACCGGCCATATGGATGAGTTCAACGCCTCGGCGCCGGCCTTCATCGAGATAAGTCCCGAGGAAGCGGCCAAACACATGGGCCAAAAGCGGATTGAGGACAGTTCCGCCCCTGCGCCCGCCGCCCCGACTGCGCCCGCCGCATGACGGTCGCGACGGTCGATGTCGAAACCGCCGCCGCCTGGCTGCAAGCGGGCGAAGCCGTGCTGATCGACGTGCGCGAGGCGGACGAGTTCGCCGCCGCCCACGTCGAGGGCGCGATCCTGGCCCCGCTCAGCGCCATGCCCGCAGCCTGGCAGGCGCTGGACCTTCCGGCCGACCGCAAGATCGTGGTCATGTGCCTGAAGGGCGGTCGCAGCCATCAGGTCTGCGCCTTCATCGGCCCGACCGGGCCGGAGGGTCAGCCGCTGTTCAACCTGACCGGTGGGATCCAGGCCTGGTACGCCGCCGGTCTGCCGATCATCGAGGGTTAGTCGGCCTCGGCGAACTGGTCGTAGGCGCGCAGGGCGTCGGCGGCGTACATCAGGGCCGGGCCGCCGCCCATATAGACCGTCATGGCCATGACTTCGGCGATCTCGTCGCGCGTCGCGCCCAAATCCTTCAGCGCCTTGGCATGAAAGCCGATACAGCCGTCGCACCGCTGGGACACGCCGATCGCCAGGGCGGATCAGGCGGCGGCGTTTCTGAAGGGGCTGGCCAGTCCGCACCGGCTGCTGATCCTGTGCGCCCTGGCCCAGGGAGAGCGCAACGTCTCCACCCTGATCGCCGAGACCGGCATGGCCCCTACATCCATGTCCCAGCATCTGGCCAAGCTGAAGGACGAGGGGGTGATCGACGTTCGCCGCGACCACCGCACCCTGACCTATTTCATCGTCCATCCGGCGGCGGTTCAGGTCATGGACGTGCTGCACGCCCATTTCTGCGGGAGCCTGCAGGCGGACTGAGGCGGTCGCCCTACTCCGCCCCGCCGAAGCGTTCGGACCATTCCGCGACCTGGGCGTCTTCGATCTTGGCGAACAGCACGCCCTGAGCCTCGACCTTGCCGCCGACCGGCAGACGGTTCAGCAAGTCCTCGTCCGCTGCGGGCCAGCTGAGATCGGTCGAACCGACCGAGGCGGCGATCTTCTCAGCCGAAAAGGGCAGGATCGGCGCCGCCAGCCGGGCGAACAAGGCCACCAGATTCAGGCCGGTGCGCACGCCCACCGCCGCCCTGTCGCGATCGGTCTTCAGAGCGGTCCAGGGGGCCGCGACCTGCAGATATTCGTTGCCCAGCACCCAGGCGGCGCGGACGGCGACGGCGGCCTTGCGGAACTCCATCGCCTCGAACTGTTCGGTCGCCTCGGCCACGGCGGCCCGGATGTCGGCCTCCAGCTTAATCTCGACCGGTCCCGCCTCGCCGCCCTCGGGCACCACGCCGTCGAACTTCGACTCGGCGAACTTGACGATCCGGTTGACGAAATTCCCTAGTACATCGGCCAGGTCCTTGTTGGTCGAGGCCTGGAAATCCTCCCAGGTGAAGGCCGAATCGGCGTGCTCCGGCCCATAGGCCGTCAGGCGCCAGCGCCAGTAGTCGGCCGGCAGCAGCTCCAGCGCCTGGTCCATGAAGACGCCGCGCTTCTGGCTGGTCGAGAACTTGCCGCCGTACCAGTTCAGCCAGTTGAAGGCCTTCAGCTGATCCACCGTCTTCCACGGCTCGCCCGAGCCGATGATGGTGGCGGGGAAACTGACAGTGTGGAAGGCGACGTTGTCCTTGCCCATGAACTGAACATAGCGGACGTCTTCCGCCCCCTCGTCCAGCCGCCACCAGTCGCGCCAGGTCCGGCCCGTCGCCTCGGCCCATTCCTCGGTCGCGGCGATATATTCGATGGGGGCGTCGAACCAGACGTAGAAGACCTTGTCCTCCATGCCCGGGCGGGGAAAGCCGTCCTTGGTCACCGGCACGCCCCAGGCCAGGTCGCGGGTGATGCCCCGGTCGATCAGCCCCTCGTCCAGATGCTTGTAGGCGATGGACTTGGCCAGCGTCTGCCAGCCGGTCTTGCCGTCGACCCAGGCGCGGATCTGGGGCTCGATTTTGGTCTGAAGCAGATAAAGGTGGCGGGTGTCGCGCACCTCCAGATTCCGAGAGCCCGACACCGACGAATAGGGGTCGATCAGGTCGGTCGGGTCCAGCAGCCGGCCGCAGTTGTCGCACTGGTCGCCGCGCGCGCCGACATGGCCGCAGTGGGGGCAGGTGCCCTCGACATAGCGGTCGGGCAGGAAACGGGCGTCGTCGATCGAATAGATCATCCGATCCACCCGCTCCTCGATCAGGCCGTTCTTCTCCAGGGCCTCGGCGAAATGCTGGGTCAGGCGATGGTTCTGCGGGTTGGACGACCGGCCGAACCAGTCATAGCTGAGGCCGAAGGCCTGGCCGGCGGCCTTTTGGATCTCGTGCTGCTCGTCGCAATAGGTGCGGACGTCCTGACCGGCGGCGGCGGCGGCCAGCTCGGCCGGGGTGCCGTGCTCGTCGGTGGCGCAGATATAGAGGACCTCATGGCCTTGAGCCCGCTTGAACCGCGCCCAGACGTCGGCCGGCAACATGGAGCCCGCCAGATTCCCCAGGTGCTTGATGCCGTTGATGTAGGGCAGCGCCGAGGTGATGAGGATGCGGGCCATGATCGTCCAGGAGTTCGGGGAAGCGCAGGGATATAGAGCGGCGGCGCGGTTTCCTCAAACGCCTTGCGGCAGACGGCGCGCAATACGGATGAATCGCCCCGTCAACAGGGTCGAGGAGGCAAGGCTGGCGATGACCACCGCCCACACCAAGCCGTTCACGCCCATTTGGTGCGCGAGGACCCAGCCCAGCGGCATCATCACAGCCCCATAGGCGGTGAAATGCAGGATGGTCGGCCACCAGACGTCGCCCGCCGCGCGGTTCGCCTGGGCGGCCACCACCTGGATTCCGTCCGCGACGAAGAAGAGGGTCGCCAGCACCAGGGCCGGGGCGGCGATGGCCAGGAGCGCCGGATCGCGGTTATAGGCGCCGACGATTAGATGGGCGCTGGGCCAGACCGCCAGGGCGACGACGAAGGTCAGGGCCGTGACGACGCCCAGGCCGACCAGACCGGCGCGCAACACCCCTCGCCCGTCGCCGGCGCCATAGCTGCGTCCCACCAGCACCGCCGTCGCCGAGGACAGCCCCATGGGCAGCATGAAGACAATGGCCGACACGTTCAGCACCACGGCCCAGGCCGCCGTCTCGGCCGCGCCGATCTGGCCGGCGAAGAAGGTGAAACCGGAAAAGGCTCCGACCTCGATAAAATAGGAGGCGCCGGCGCCCAGGCCGACCTTGACCTGTTCCCGCGCAGCCTGGGGATCGCGTTCGGGCTTGTCGAATACACCCAGGGCGCGCGCCTCGGGCAGGCGCAGAATATAAACCACCAGAAAGAGCGCCAGGGCCGCCCGCGCCCCGAAGGTCGCCCAGGCCGAGGCGAAGGCGCCGTTGAAGCCGATCCCCAAAAGATCCGGCACCAACAGCAGGTTCAGCGTCAGATTGACCCCATTGGCGACCCACATGGCGACCATGCCGGGCTTGGGCCGCCCCAGGGCTTCCAGGAAGAATTGGCCCGTCACCGAGATCAGATAAAAGGGCATGGACAAGGCGAAGACGATCAGGGCGGGGCTCGCCCCCTCGGCCAGACCGTCTTCCAGGCCCATCTTGCCGAGTCCCCAGGGTCCGACCACGATCAGGGCGATCATGGAGACCACGCCGATCTGCAAAGAATAGGTCAGGCCCCGGCGCAGCACCGAGCCGACCGCGTGCCGCCGTCCCTCGCCCAGCATCCGCGCGGTCATCACCTGAACGCCCAGCATCAGACCGACCGCCGTCGTCACCACGATGGACGTCGGCGCCCAGGCCAGAGAGTGGAAGGCCAGTTCGCGGCTTGAGAAATTGCCGACGACAATGGCGTCGGTCAGACCCATGGTCATGATGCCGATCCGCGCCAGGATCACCGGCCAGGCCAGGTTCAGCAGGTCGTGGAAGGCGGTGCGGGTCTGGGAGCTGAGCGCGATCATCGGACGCGGCACAGGCCATGCGGGATCGTCGGGGTCAACTCCCAAAAACTCTGAGGTCTTGGCTACCAGGCGCCCAGTTCACGCAGTTGACGGACCAGCTCCTCCGGCGCCTCGCCGGCGTCCAACGTGTCCAGATCAGGCGGGACGTCCTTGGGCTCGAAATAGCGCCAGCCCTGGAAGGGCCGCCGCGCCAGGGGCGCCGTGCGGATCACCCGAGGCTCCAGCATGATCTCGCACCGGCTCTGCTTGCCCTCGCCCAGGGTCGTGATGTCCAGAACCGGCTGGCGACAGACGATCACGCCCTTCACCACCCAGTACAGCGACCCGCCGTCCTCGATTTCCGAAGCGCGCTTGGGCGTCATTCGGGTGTGGACCACCAGAGGTCCGCCCTTGGCGGCGCGGCGTTCCAGCCATTCGACGTCGGGCACCCCGACGCCCAGCTTGATCATGTGAAGCGGCATGGCGACCACGTAATCTCCCTTAAGGGCCTTCGCCAGTTTCTCTTTACGGTCGGACCTTAGGGTGCGGTCCGTGCCTTCTTCTCATTCACGGCGCAACGGAACGACCATGTACGGATTGATTACGCGCCTGACGGCGCATCCCGGCCGCCGCGACGAACTGGCGCTTCTGCTGACCGATCCGGCCGTGAAGAAACACGGATGCCATTCCTACATCGTCGCCCACGACCTGACCGACGCGGAAACCCTGTGGGTGACGGAGGTCTGGGTCGATCAGCCCACCCACCAGTCCTGGAGCCGGGATCTGCGCGCCAGCGGCGCCTGGCGAGCCGTCTACGGCCTGATGGCCAAGATGGATGAGTCCATCCTGACCCGCCCCCTGGGCGGAATCGGGTTTTGATCCCCGATCAGTCCGGCGCCTTGACCACCGCCAGAACCGCCGCCTCCCCCACCTGATCGCCGACGCTCGCGACGCTTTCGACAACCCCGTCGAAGGGCGCCGTCAGGGCATGCTCCATCTTCATCGCCTCCAGCACCACGACCGGCTGCCCCTTGGTCACGGCATCGCCCGCCTTGACCGGGGCGGCGACGACCTTGCCCGGCATGGGGGCGCGAAGAGAGCCGTCAGACACCGCCCCGGCTGCGGCGCTCGTCGCGGCGCGGTACGGCGTGACGCGGCGCGCCTCTCCGTCCACGAACAGGACGAAGCCGTCCTCGACCGCCTGATAGCCGAACAGGCGATCGCCGGCCTGAACCTGATCAAAGCCGATCTGGGCGGTCAGGCCTTCGGCGCTGCGCCAGCCGGTTTCGACCGGGGCGACCGGGCCTGAGACGGCCTCGCCGTCCAGACGGGCCCAGACGGTGGTTTGGGGCGAGGTGTTCAGTCGAAGACCGTAGGAGAGGCCCGGCTGTCCGCCCCAGGGGTTGAACCGGTCGGACCCGACCGGCTCGACCTCGGTCGCCGCCTCCGCGACCAGGGTTAGGGCGGCCAGAACCGCCTCCGGCGCGTCGGCGGGCTGCAAGGCCGCCTCCTCCGCCGCGATGAACCCCGTATCCACATCCCCCGCCACGAAGCGCGGATGGTCAAGGCAGCGTTTCAGAAAGCCCGCATTGGTCTTGACCGGCCAGACCTCGACCTCGCCCGCCGCCTCGGCCAGCCGCGCCGCCGCCGCCTCGCGGGTGTCCTCATGGACGATCAGCTTGGCGATCATCGGGTCGTAGAACTGGCTGACCTCGCCGCCCTGTTCCACGCCGGTGTCGACCCGAATTCCTTCGGGCATGACGAAATGGTCCAGACGGCCGATCGACGGCAGGAAGCCGGTCGCCGGATCCTCGGCATAGAGGCGGGCCTCCATGGCCCAGCCGTTCAGGCGGATCTGATCCTGCTTCAGCGGCAGGGGCTCGCCGGCCGCCACCCGGAACTGCCATTCGACCAGGTCGACGCCGGTCACGCTCTCGGTCACCGGATGTTCGACCTGAAGCCGGGTGTTCATCTCCATGAACCAGACGCCGTCCGCCTTCAGCCCGTCCGAGGCGTCGGCGATGAATTCGATCGTCCCGGCTCCGACATAGTTGACGGCCTTGGCCGCCTTGATCGCCGCATCCGTCACGGCGGCGCGCACGGCCTCGCTCATGCCCGGCGCCGGCGCCTCTTCGATCACCTTCTGGTGGCGGCGCTGGAGAGAGCAGTCCCGCTCGTACAGGTGGACGACCTCGCCGTGCCGATCCCCGAACACCTGCACCTCGATATGGCGCGGGCGGGTGATGTAGCGTTCGATCAGCACCCGGTCGTCGCCGAAGGCGGCCGCCGCCTCGCGCCGGGCGCTGGCCAGGCCGGCGGCGAAGTCGGCCGGATCATCGACCCGTTTCATCCCCTTGCCGCCGCCGCCCGCCACGGCCTTGATCAGCACGGGATAGCCGATCCGCGCCGCCTCGGCCGTCAAGGTTGCTTGCGACTGGTCCGCGCCCTGATAGCCGGGCGTCACCGGCACCCCGGCCTGGATCATCAATTCCTTGGCCGCGTCCTTCAGCCCCATGGCCCGGATCGAGGCCGGGTCCGGCCCGATCCAGATCAGGCCGGCCGCCGCCACCGCCTCGGCGAAGTCGGCGTTTTCGCTCAGGAAGCCATAGCCGGGATGGATCGCCTCCGCCCCCGTCGCCTTGGCTGCCGCCAGCACCTTGGCCCCGTCCAGGTAGCTCTCGCGTGCCGCCGCCGGGCCGATCAGCACCGCCTCGTCCGCCGCCCGCAGATGCAGGGCGTCGGCATCGGCCTCGGAATAGACGGCGATGGTGCGAATCCCCATCCGCTGGGCGGTGCGGAAGACGCGACAGGCGATTTCGCCGCGATTGGCGACAAGGACGGACTTGAACATGCCCCGGTCTTAGCCGGATCGTGCGCCCCTGCCCAGCGCTTCTCCCCGGCTGCGACGGCGAGGCCTTGCGCCCCGCGCCAGACCGGCTATCCCGGCCCCATGTCCCTGCGCCCCCTCTTCGTCACCCAGGTCTATGAAGCCTCCCTCGCCGAGGGACGCGGCTGGCCCGCCTTCAACGCCCAGCTGATCGAGGTGGTCCGGATGATGGCCGAAGAAGACGCCGCCGGCCGCCGCTGGTGCCGCGACAACGCCTATCGCGGCTACACCTCCTACGCCTCTCTCAACGACCTGCCCCAGCGCTTCCCCGAGTTCGCCGAGCTGAAACGCCATCTGGACCGCCACGCCCTGGCCTATGCCCAGGCGCTGAACTTCGACCTGGCCCGGAAGCCGCGTCTGGACAATCTGTGGGTCAATATATTGAAGCCCGGCGGCGGCCACACCAGCCATATCCACCCCCACGCCTTCCTGTCCGGCACCGTCTATATCGACGTGCCCGACGGCGCCTCCTCGCTGAAGCTGGAAGACCCCCGCCTGCCCTTCATGATGGCCCGCCCCGGCGTCACCGACGCCGCCCCCGAGGCCGAACGCCCCTTCGTCTATCTGCGGCCCCAGGCCGGGACGGTGCTGATGTGGGAAAGCTGGCTGCGCCACGAGGTGCCGACCAACCAGGCCAAGTCCGACCGGATTTCGATCAGCTTCAACTACGCCTGAGGGAGCGGCCCGGAGGCGACACAAATCTTCCCCCGCCTGCGGGGGAAGTGTCAGGCCGTGGCGCGCAGCGACACGCCTGACGATGGGGGAAGTCTTCCTTTTTGGCGACACTTCCCCCTCCGACCCTGGTCCGCTACGCGGACGCCGGGCCACCTCCCCCGCAAGCGGGAGAGGGTCTTTCGCCTATAACCCGGCGTGGGGGCGTCCGCCTCGTGCGGCGTCCAGAGCCCCTCCCCCCCGCGCAAGCGGCGCGGCGGTCCCCCTCCCCGCAGGCGGGGAGGAGACGGTGCGACGGCCCTTGCCTGTCTCCTCCCCATGAAATGGGGAGGTGGCGCGACGCGAAGCGGCGTGACGGAGGGGTTCTACGCCGCATCACCAGCATCACCCCGCCTGTTACCGTCCCACCCGTCAGAAGCTACAGTTTACTAGGCTAGAGCGCGCTCAACCTTTAGGAGACATCTCAGACCTCACCCCACAACCTCGGCGATTTTGGATCGAAGGAGATTTTTGATGGACATCAGCGTTGGGAGTGCGGCAGAGGCCGTCGCGAAATGCCAAGAACTGCTTGTGGCGGGACGAGTCAATTTTTTCCGGGGCCAAACTCATGATTGGCCCAAGCTATTGCCCTCACTCTCAAGGCGCGATGGCGAAGAAAAGGTTCGTGCAGCCGCCGAGTTGGCTGCATTCCTAGAATGGGCTCAAGCGGTCCCGCAAATGGCATCCTACTGGTCGTCCATGTCAGCGATGATAGCCATCGCCCAACACTACAGCGTACCGACCACTTTTCTCGATCTGACGACTTCTCCCGAAGTGGCCCTTCTATTTTCCAAGACGGAAGGAGAAAATCCTCCCAATTCGAGATCGGTAATATATTGCTTTCCTCGAGACGTGCTTGAGATAGCAGAAGGGGTAGAAATAGTTGAAATAGATGTATCTAATCTTTGGCGACTAGAGGCACAGCACGGCCTATTCATAAACGTTACAAACGAAGATGCCCTGCAAGATTTGCGAGAGAAATCGATCCGCATTCATTTTCCATCAGAAAAAATTTCTGATGTCGAAAAAATAAAAATATACCCGACCAGAAAAAGCGCGTTGGAAATTGTAATAGATCAATGGATATATAGAAATACAATCGATAATGTTTTCCATCAATTTCGTTCCTCCGCCACGGTCTGGACCGGAATAAAAAGAAACACATACCCAGGAGCGTTTCGGTGGCGGACTGTACCGGAGTTGCTTTCAAGCTGGATCGACGACGAGCAGAATTGGCTTGTCCCGACCAGAGAGAGCGTTTCATCGATCGAAGATGTGCAACTAGTCTCGGTGGCGGCGCTGGACCTCAGTTCTCCGACCCGCGCCATTGAATCAGCAAGGGCGGCCATTGCCCCCAGCATCCGGGATTTTAGGAGTGGCGGCCCTCTGCCACAGTACGTCGTAACGCTGGCTAACTCTCCTCAGCACGACGCTAGCGTTTCGACCATCGTCAACAGGTGTTGGGATGGATTGCGAGTTCTTCCTTACCGGCTGGAAGAGTTGATCGAGAGTTTGTGCCTTACCGTGGCAGTTCTAGCGGGTCGCGCTGAGGGCGTCGCAGACATCGATGACTGGCCTAAGCATCTCTGGGGCGAGGTCGAGTTAATCGATGCGGCGCCCGTCGGTGGTCATTTGGAAGCCGCGCCGGTCTCAAAAGCCATGCTCTATGATGCAGCAGAATTTCCAGAACGAGACCGGTTCACGAAATACATGAAACGACGCGCTCGGTCGGATAAAATGGCAGCCATGGATCTAGTTGTGGACCCATGGCTAATATTCGACTTTGAGAAGCTAAAACACCTATTTGTTACTCAGTTTGTGCCGATGTCGATTGATGGATTTTGGAAATCCGATCTTGAAGAGTGCGACGGGAAGCTAGAATGTATGTGGAGCATATCGTTCAATCCGGCGCTTCTAGGTTTCGTGACCAATAGCCGTTACAGATTTAATTCGCCATCGGGGCTTGAACCTCAAATTGATCGTGTGATTTACGTCGCAAAGGACATGAGTAGTCCGGACTTAGAAGAGGCTTTCTTATCCTGCATGCCCATAATTATAAGAAAAGGTGAGCCGTTCAATGTTAAATTCATCGACTACTCAATGGATGATCGCCCGATATGGGAAATCCCCAAAGCAATTGAGCAGTGCAGACGGATCGTTGAGATTGGGGGCATCTCCGTTCTCAGGGTTTTTTCGACGATAAATTTCAATGACGAGCCGGAGGAGGACCACGGGCATCCAGGACTCGGAGCGTTTGAAGTTTGGCTAATCGCCAAAGGTAAGCTCGCAGCAATGCAAGGAAAGGCTCTCGATCCGAATTCTCAGTTGTTCAAGAATTTCTACGCCGACCTATTGAAATCAAATCGTAAAATTGATCGAAAGGCAGAAGCAGCATCGGACTGGCCTGGCGCTGTTTAGTCAGCTTCGGCTTTAATCAGCCTTCGATGCACCCTGGCCTTCCCGATCCCGGGTCCGCTACGCGGCCCGGGATCACAAGGAACTAATGGACTTGGGCTTTGCCTATGGTGAGCCCACCAGCCCCCGCCGTCACCGCAATCACCCCGCCGTCCTCGATCTCGCCGGCCAGCAGCTTCCTCGCAATCGGGTCCACCAGCTCCTTCTGGATCACCCGTTTCAGCGGCCGCGCCCCATAGGCCGGGTCGTAGCCGCGGTCGGCGAGCCAGGCCAGGGCGGCGTCGTCCAGGTCCAGCGTCATGCGGCGGTCGGCCAGCAGTTTTTCGAACCGTGACAGCTGGATCCGCACGATCCCGCCCATCTGGTCGCGGCCCAGGCGGTGGAACAGGATGATCTCGTCGATCCGGTTCAGGAACTCGGGCCGGAAGTGGGCGCGGACGGCGTCCATGACGAAGGGGCGGACGGCCTCCACATCCTCGCCCTCGCCCTGATCGGCCAGATACTGGCTGCCCAGGTTGGATGTCATGATGATCAGGGTGTTGCGGAAGTCGATGGTTCTCCCTTGCCCGTCTGTCAGGCGGCCGTCGTCCAGCACCTGCAACAGCACGTTGAAGACGTCGGGGTGGGCCTTTTCGACCTCGTCGAACAGGACGACCTGATAGGGGCGGCGACGCACGGCCTCGGTCAGGGCGCCGCCCTCGTCATAGCCGACATAGCCGGGAGGGGCGCCGATCAGGCGGCTGACGCTGTGCTTCTCCATATATTCCGACATGTCCAGCCGGGTGATGGCGGCCTCGTCGTCGAACAGGAAGTCGGCGAGCGCCTTGGTCAGTTCGGTCTTGCCCACGCCGGTCGGGCCCAGGAAGAGGAAACTGCCCAAAGGCCGGTTGGGGTCGTTCAGGCCGGCGCGGGCGCGGCGCACCGCGTCGGAGACGGCGGCCAAGGCCTCGTCCTGGCCCACCACGCGGGCGGACAGGGCCTCCTCCATCTTCAGCAGTTTTTCGCGCTCGCCCTCCAGCATCTTGTCGACGGGCACGCCGGTCCAGCGGCTGACGACGGCGGCGATCTGTTCGGCGTCGACCACCTCGGGCGTCAGGGGGCCGGATCTGTCGGCCTCGTTCGCCTCGGCCTCGGCCAGCTGTTTCTCGATCTGGGGGATCTGGCCGTAGGCGATCTCGGACGCTCTCCCCAGGTCGCCGGCGCGTTGGGCGTTGGTCAGTTCCAGACGCAGACGGTCCAGGGTTTCACGCAGTTGCGCGCCCTGCCCGACCTTTTCCTTCTCGGCCTTCCACTGGGCGGTCAGGTCATCGGACTGGCCTTCCAGATCAGCGATCTCGTCCTCCAGCTTCTCCAGCCGGTGTTGAGAGGCTTGGTCGGTCTCCTTCTTCAGGGCCTCGCGCTCGATCTTCAACTGCACCAGGCGGCGGTCGATCTCGTCCAGGGCCTCGGGCTTGGAGTCCACGGCCATGCGGACGCGGCTGGCGGCCTCGTCGATCAGGTCGATGGCCTTGTCCGGCAGGAAGCGGTCGGTGATGTAGCGGTTCGACAGGGTGGCGGCGGCGACGATGGCGCTGTCGGAAATGCGGACCCCGTGGTGGACCTCGTACTTCTCCTTCAGTCCACGGAGGATCGACACCGTGTCCTCCACCGTCGGTTCGGAGACGAAGACCGGCTGGAAGCGGCGGGCCAGGGCGGCGTCCTTTTCGACGTGCTTCCTGTATTCATCCAGCGTCGTGGCGCCGACGCAGTGGAGTTCGCCGCGCGCCAGGGCCGGCTTCAGCAGGTTGGAGGCGTCCATGGCGCCGTCGCCCTTTCCGGCGCCGACCAGGGTGTGCATCTCGTCGATGAACAGGACGATGCCGCCCTCGGCCGCCGAGACCTCGGACAGCACGGCCTTCAGCCGCTCCTCGAACTCGCCGCGGTATTTGGCGCCGGCGATCAGGGAGCCCATGTCCAGCGCCATCACGGTCTTGTCGCGCAAGGATTCGGGCACGTCGCCGTTGACGATGCGCAGGGCCAGGCCCTCGACGATGGCGGTCTTGCCCACGCCGGGCTCGCCGATCAGGACGGGGTTGTTCTTGGTGCGGCGGGCCAGGACCTGGATGGTGCGGCGGATCTCTTCGTCGCGGCCGATGACCGGGTCGATCTTGCCGTCGCGGGCGGCCAGGGTCAGGTCGCGGGCATAGCGTTTCAGGGCGTCGTAGCCGTCCTCGGCGGCGGCGCTGTCGGCGGTCTTGCCCTTGCGCACCTCGGCGATGGCGGCGTCCAGCTTGTCGGCGGTCACGCCGGCAGATTTCAGCACTTGGGCGGCGGTTCCGCCCTCCTTGGCCAGGGCCGCCAGCAGGCGTTCGGTAGTGACAAAGGCGTCGCCGGCGGATTTTGAGGACTCTTCGGCGGCGGCGAAGACGCGGGCGGTGTCGCCGTCCAGATACAGCTGGCCCGAGCCGCCCGTGACCTGGGCGCGCTTCTTCAGGGCGGTTTCGACATCGGCCTCGGCGCGACGGGCGTCGCCGCCGGCGGCGGTGATCAGGTTTCTGGCCAGACCGTCGCGCTCCTCAAGCAGGACCTTGAGCAGGTGTTCGGGGGCGAACTGCTGATGGCGACGGGCCAGGGCCAGCGACTGGGCCGACTGGACGGCCTGTTTGGCGCGGTCGGAATAGAGATCGAGATTCATAGGTGTCCCCTCATCAGGCGGATTTCGCCCGCGCCGCCCTTTCAGGAAGCGACGACACGGGTCTGTGAAATCCAGATGGTGTGACCCGTCGGGCACACAAGGGGTGGCGGGCGGGAGATTTCACCCCGCCCGCGCTTCGCCGTCATGTCTCAGCCGCCGGTCGGGCCGGTCGAGAAGTCGAACTGTTCCGGCTGGCGGCGCGGCCCGCCGAAGTTCCAGGTCAGGCCGATGTAGAAGGCCCGCAGCTTGATGTCCTGCTCCGAGCGTTCGCGGAACTGCGGCGTCTCATAGATCGTCGTGGTGTTGAAGGTGTTGAACAGGTCGCGCGCGGTGAAGTTGAACGACAGCTGCTCGTTCAGCTTGCGGCGATAGCCGAGATTGACCATGCCGCCGGCCTCGCGCCGCCCCTGGGCCAAGAGGCTGTCGCCCTGCCAGAAGCTGGACAGTTGGACGAAGTCCTTGGCCGTCGGCTGCCAGTTCAGGCTCAGACGCCCGCTGGCCAGTGTCGCCTCGCGGTCTCCGCCGCCGACCACGGCGCCCGAGTCGATCTCCTGACGGAAGACATTGACCCCGGCGCTGTAGCGCAGGGTCGACAGCAGCCGCCCATTCGCCGTCGCCTCGACCCCCACGTCCTGGCGCGAGCCCAGGTTTTCGGGCCGGGTCAGGAAGACGCCGCCGCCGATGTCGGTCGCCACGTCGGTAAAGGCCTTGTCGGTGTTCCGCAGATAGGCCGTCGCCTGATAGAAGCTCTGGCCCTTGCGCATCTGCCACATGGCTTCGAAGCTGTCGGTCTCCTGCGGCTCCAGGTCCGGATTGCCGGACCGGACGTTCAACGGGTCCTGATAGGCGACGAAGGGGTTTAGCTGGCCGGGCTGGGGCCGCTGGATGCGGCGCGAATAGCTGGCGCGCAGGGTCTGTTCGGCCGACAGCTGATATTGCAGATGGGCCGTCGGATAGGCGCGGAAATAGTCCTGGGACGCCGAGGCGCCGCCGGTCAGATCCTTGATCTCTATGTCCGCCTGTTCCAGGCGCAGGCCCAGCTGAGCCGACAGCTTCTCGCCCAAAGGACGTTCGTAGGTGGTGTAGAGGGCGTGCACCGTCTGCTCGGCCTCGAACCGGTTGTTCAGGGCCGGGACGGGCGTCAAGGCGGCCTCGGACGGGCCACGCAGGAAGCCGGCGTCCTGCTCGGGCCGCTGAAGGTTCAGCTCATAGCCCAGGCGCAGCTTGCCGCCGTCCGACATCGGGCGGGTATAGGCGCTGGTGAAGCCCCAGGTGACCTGATCGACCTCAGTCCGAGTGCGCTCGTACAGGGCCGCCGCCGCCGGCGTCAGGAAGGTGGTCAGGGCCTGGCTGGTGTTTTCATTGCTGTTGGAATCGTAGCGCAGTTCGTTGGACCATTCATGGCCGTCGCCGTCGAAGCGGCGCAGCACCCGGGCCGTGGCGCCCCAGTTGGCGAAGTCAAAGTCCGACGATCCCTCGCGCCGATAGGCGTTCGTCACCGCCCCGCCCGCGTTGCGTGTTTCGAACAGGCTGGAGGCCGAGCCCGTGCCGTCGAAGGCCACGCCGCGCAGTTCGCCGGTGATCTGGGTCTTGTCGTCCAGCTTGTATTCGGCGGTGAAGCGGCCGAAGGCGCCGTTCTGCTCGGACTCGATCGGCTGATCGACGGTGGTGGTCGAAACCACGGCGCCGGTCGTCGGGTCCAGTTGCTCGCGCGTCCGGGTAAAGCTCAGCTCCGTCGGATCGGACCGATAGCTGACGTCGCCCGACAGGGTCAGCCGGTCCTTCTGCCACGATCCGCTGAGGCCGGCGTTCCAGCGGCCGTTGTCGCCGACATTCGCCCGCACCGAGCCGGTGGATTGCGTGCCCGGCTTGGGCGCCGTCGGCTTGGTGATCAGATTGATGACTCCGCCCGACCCCTCGGGGCTGTAGGCGGCCGAGGGATTGGTCATCACCTCGATCCGCGCATATTGGCTGGCGGGCAGTTGGATCAGCGCCTGCCCGCGACCGGGGCCGGTCAGAATGCCGGACGGGCGACCGTCGACCAGTATGGTGACATTGGCGTCGCCGCGCAGGGAGACATTGCCCTCCGAGTCCACATCGACCGAGGGCACGTTGCGCAGGGCGTCGGCCAGGCTGCCGGAGGTCGCCTGCAGATCATTGGCCAGGCTGTAGCTGACGGAATCGATCGAGGTGCGGACGTCGTCGGCGCGCGCCGTCACCGTGACGTCGCCGACCGTCGCCGGTTTGTCAGAGGCGGCCGGCGCCTGCCCGGCCGGCGTCTGGGCCGGTCTCTGCTGAGCAGGCGCGGGCGTCTGCGACGGCTCCGGCGTTTGCGCTTGGGCCAGGGCGGCGGCGGGCAGCACGGCCCAGGCCGCGCCGAGCAGCAGAACGAGTTTGGACGACGTCATCCCCGATGATCCTGAAGGTGCGGCGGACGGCTTCCGACGCTTATCGATAATCGTTGCGTATCGAGCCTGCTTTGCAATGCAAAGTTACATCTTGGACAGGTCCATTACACCTTCGTCATCCTTGCTCCGAAAGCGATGGGTGACGCGCGCGAAGCGGCGCGTTAGCGTGTCGCCGCATCGAGAGTTGGAGCCCGCGCCTTGCCCCTGAACCTGACCCGTCGTCGCGCCCTGGCCGGCGCCCTCCCGCTGAGCGTCGCGGCCCGCCCGGCCCTGGCCTGGAACGCCGCCAACGACGATACGGCCCTGGCCGAGGCGGTCGACGCCTATGTGAAGAAGGCGATGGCCGCCTGGCCCGACCAGCCCGCATTGGGAATCGCCGTGGTCAAGGACGGCGCCGCCGTGCTGACCCGCGGCTATGGGGTGAAGGTTCAGGGCAAGCCGGCCGTCGCCGATGAACACACCCTGTTCGCCATCGCCTCCAACACCAAGAACGTCACCGCCGCCGCCCTCGCCATTCTGGTCGATGAGGGCAAGGTCAAATGGGACGCGCCGATCAAGACCTATCTGCCCGATTTCCGGCTGGTCGATCCTTACATCACCGACCACATCACGGTTCGCGACACCTTGAGCCACCGCGCCGGTTTCGGCCTGGGCGCCGGCGATCTGCTGTTCTGGCCCAACAGCGACCGGACCCGCGCCGAGGTCTTGGCCCAGGCCGCCTTCGTGCCGATCGAGGACGGGTTCCGCGCTCGATACCATTATTGCAATCTGATGTTCGTGGTCGCGGGGGCGGTGATCGAGGCCGTCTCGGGCCAGACCTGGGAAGACTTCATCCAGACGCGGATTCTGGACCGCGTCGGCATGAGCGAGACCGTGCCCCTGGCGCGCCTGGCTGACCCGGCCAAGTCCGCCCTGCCCCACGGCCGGGTCGGGCCGCCGCTGCGCTATCAGGGCGCCATGACTCCGATCGCGGATTCGATCGTGGAGGTCTGGAATTGGGACTCGGCCGCCGCAGCCGGCGGAATCTGCACCACCCCGGCCGACTGGGCCAAATGGATCGCAGTGCGCCTGAACGACGGGCGGCTGCCCGACGGGACGCGCCTGTTCTCCGAAGAGTCCGCCAGGGAAATGTATCGCCCCAACATCATCGTCGGCAACTCGCCGGGCCCGACGGCGGAATTGCCCAACCGCTCCATCGCCTCGACCTACGCCTTGGGCCTGCAGGTTCAGGACTATCGCGGCGAACGGCTGATCAGCCACGGCGGCGGATCGCCCGGCGGCATTTCCGCGACCGTTCTGATCCCCGGCCGCAAGGTTGGGTTCAGCATCTTCTCCAACGCGGAAGAGAGCTTCCTGCTGCGGGCTCTTCGCTCAGGCATCGCCGACATCTGCATGGGCAAGATCGACAAGGACTGGATCGCCGATTCCAAGCGACTGGAGGCCGAGGGCAACGCCAAGTCCGTCGCGGCCGCCGCCGAGATCGACGCCAAACAGGCGGCGGGCGCGCCGCCCTCCATGCCTCTGGACGCCTATGCCGGAACTTGGCGGGATCCCTGGTATGGCGACATCGTCATCGCGCCCAAGACCCGAGGGCGGGGGCGCGACCGCAAGCCGGGCTTGTGGCTGACCTTCACCCACACCCCGGCCCTGCAAGGCTGGTTAGAACCCTATGACGGCGAGACCTTCCGCACCCGCTTCCCGGACAAGCGGGAGGAAGACGCCTTTGTGACTTTCGACATCCAGACCGCCAAACCCGCCACGGCGACGATGAAGGGCGTCTCGCCGGACATCGACTTCTCCTACGATTACCAGGATTTGAGACTGACGCGGATTTGAACGTTCGGCCTGTGACCTAGGCGCGCAAGGGCGGAACGCCTAGAACCAGCAAACGCTGTCCTTCCATCAACCCAAAGGAGGACAGCCATGTCGAATTCAGAAACGCCCCGCGCGCTAGACCGCGAAGAAGCGGACATGGTCCGGCAAAGCCAGGCCCTGGACGAGCGGTCGCCGGCAGAACTGCGGGAATTGATCGGTAGGCTGCGGGCGCGCCGAGACAAGGCGCAGCGCCAAATCCGCACCCGCGCCCGTTCGGCTCAAGCGCGAGGCGAAACCGCCGGGGCCGACACCGGCGCGCGAGAGAAGAAGGCGCTGCTGACGGAGGCGATCGCGCGCGTCGCCGAAGCGATGGACGCCCGTCGGAGCGAGGGCGACGGAGAGACCAAGAGGGCGACCGACAATCTTCGCGACGCAGTCCGGCGCAAGGCTGAGAACCCGACTTGGACCGGCCCCGAGGACCGCACGGCGGATCAAGGACCGAGCGAAACTCCAAACACCAAGATCGCCCCCTCGGGCGCCCTGCACGCCGAGGGCATGCGGGCCGCTATTTCGCGTTCAACCGGCAATCGTTGACCCCAGAGACCTGAAGCCCCTCCTGCGGACTTCAGGTCCTGATTTCCAGCAGCTCCAGCTTGGCTTCCTGCTTCGGCCAAGGGAGGACAAGCCGCCAGCGGCTCTGGCCGATTCGCTCCAGAACGCCCACCTGATCGCGTTCCGGACGATCGCCATAGGCGGGAAAGCCGGTCTCGGCGTCGCTGAGGGCCTGGGCGCCGATATAGACGAGGCGACGATCCGTGTCGGGATAGAGCAGGCCCTGAGTCCGCTGCGACCCCGTCGTCTTGGTCAGAACCAGATCCCCGCCGGGGGTCGTCTCCACCGAACAGGCGAACCAGGGATAGTCGACATAGGCCAGACCGGTTCCCTCCCCGCGCCGCCCCAGCTTGATCGTGCGGCACCGATAGGTTCCAGGCGGCGGTTGGAGGCGGTCCGGCAAGGCGGCGTTGGGGTCGACCAATGGCCCCAGGGCCTCGACCTCAGAGGCGAAGCCGGCGGCCTCGGCCTCGGCGCGGGCCATACGCCAGGCCTGGTCCAACCGACCGAGCAGGCTGGCGTCGGCCGCCGAGGCGACCTGACGCCAATCGTCGCTTCCGCCTTGAAGCCCGCCTTGAGCTGCGGAAGGTGCGGCTGCGGCGGCGGCTGTCGCGGGCGGCGCGACGCGCGGGGGGACGCCTTTGGCGGGCGCGCTGACGGCCGGCGAGGTTTCGGCGCGGCTGCCCGGACTGTTCTCACCGCAGGCGGACACCGCGAAGCCGAGAAGCAAGGGCGCAAAGAAGGTCGGGGTGCGGCGCATGATCGGCGTCTCCATCGGTTCAGGAGACGAACGGTCAAGCCGCCGCGCGGTTCAGTCGGTCTTGGCCGGAACCAGTTCGATCAGGTCCAGGTTCGACTCATACTGCGGCCACGGCAGCACCAGACGCCAGCGCGCCTCGCCGATCCGTTCCAGAACGGCGACCAGATCGCGATCACTGTTGCGGCCATAGGAGTTGGCGGCCGGTTCCTGGGCCAGGGCCATGGACCCCAGCAACAGCATGTGCCGGTCGTTCTCGGGGAACAGGAGGCCCGAAGGCCTCTGGGAGCCGGTCAATTTGGTGAACTTCAGACCGCGCGGCGTCTGTTCGATGCGACAGGCGAACCAGCCGTAAACCACATAGCCCAGTCCGTCCTCGCCGCCCTGGGAGCCCAGTTTCACGGTGCGGCAGCGGTAGTCGCCGGTCGGCGGGGTCACGCCGGGGCGTGCGGCGGACGGATCGATCAGATCGCCCAGACTGTTCAAATCGCCCGAACCGCGCTGGCGTCGCGCCTGTTGCAGGGCCAGATCCCAGGCGGCGTCACGACGCTGATAGCGATCCCGATCGGTCGAGGTGATGACGCCGCGCCAGTCCATCAGAACCCCGCCCGTTACGGAAGAGGGCGGCGGCGGGGGCGGAGGCGGCGGCGGGGTGGAGGCGCAGGCCGCCAGAGCGAGAAGGCCCGCCAGAGCCAGACCGCCCTTCGGCCCGGCCCCTGAGGCCAGGCGTCTAAGCGAGGGACAAGGCGGACGTATCTGGCGCATCAACGCTTCCCTGTGAAAAGGCGTCCGAGGGGACGGACCTTGCGGCGAAGTCGGTCTTTTAGGCCCTTGGTCGGCGGCCCGCGTCAAGACCGCAGCCGCAGATCACGGCTTGGCGGGGGATCAGCCTTCGCTCTCGGCCGCAGCCTCGGCCTTGCGGCGGGGCGCGCGGCGGCGCGGGGCCGGCTCGCCCTCCTCGACCGTCGGAGCGGGGGCGGACGAGCGGGTCAGAAAGCCGGGCAGAGCCGTCGGAGTCTCATCATCGCCCGTTTCGGCTGCAACGGCGGGACGGCGCGACCGGCGCGCCGGCCGCTCGTCCGTCTGAGGGACGTCGCTCTGATCCGAGACCGGAGCCACCGACTCGGTCTGGGTCGCGGCGGCGGCGTCATCGGCGACCGCTTCGATCGGGCGGCCTTCGCCCGACTGGCCTTCGCCCTGGGTGTCGAATCGGCGCTGACGCTCCTCGCGACGCCGCTCCCAGCGCTCACGGCGGGTTTCGCGGCGACCGCCGCCTTCGCCCTCAGCGCGCATCTCGCCGTCGTCACGCGATGACTGGCCGTCGCGGTCGCGGTTCTGGTCGCGGTCGCGGTCGCGATTGTAGTCGCGCTCCCGGTTTTGATCCCGGTTCTGGTCGCGGTTTTGGGACTGCTCCGCGCGCTCCGCCGCTTCCTGAGCCTGGCGATCCGCCGCCTGCTGCGCCGCCATGAAGGCTGCGGCCTGGGCGCCGGATTCGTCTTCGAAATCGATGTCAAAGCCCTGGTTCGACAGTTCGCGCGCGGCGATGTCGGAGAAGGAGCGTTGGGGCTGAAGCGCGCGCAGAACCCGGTAATAGTGTTCGGCGTGCTGTTGGTAGTTCTCGGCCAACACCCGGTCGCCGCTGGACGCCGCGTCACGGGCCAGCTGCTGATAGCGCTCATAAACGGTCTGGGCGTTGCCGCGGACCTTGATGTTTTCGGGCCCTTGCGAATCCCACGAACGATTCGGATTGGCGTTGTTGGCGTTATTGGCGCCCGCCTTGTTCCGATTGCGTCCGCGCTGACGCTTCATGCCCTTGAAATCTCTCATTCGCGCTACCGTGTGCAGGGATGGAGCCAAGCCGTCGGGCCGGGTCCGTCCGTTTCGTGGTTCCGTTTCGCTCGGGGCCGATCCCCGATTGTCGATCTGTCGGAATGCCTTGTCGCCCGCATGGTGCGCCGGCCCTGTGGGGACCGACCGTCATGGCCGGCTCAAGCCGCGAACAGCCGGGCGAAAACCCGTAAAGCTGCGTTTGAGTGGGAGACGAGAGAGACTTAGCGTGTGCGCCGTCCCTTTCCAAGGGGTTTTCGACAAAGCGTCGCACCTTGGGCCACGGCTCCGCTTTGCCGACAGCCCTCGGGTGGGCTAGGCAGGCTCTTTAAGGCGACGATGAGGCTTTCTCCCATGCGGGTTCTGGTTCTAGGCGGCGACGGCTTCTGCGGCTGGCCGACGGCCCTGCATCTCTCGGCCCAGGGCTGGGACGTGACCATCGTCGACAATCTGAGCCGGCGGAATATCGACAATGAGCTGGAGGTCCAGTCGCTGACGCCGATCCGCACCATGGGCGAGCGGATCAAGGCCTGGAAAGAGGTGTCGGGCCGCGACATCGGCTTCGTCAACATGACTGTGGGCAAGGAGTTCGACCGTCTGGTGGCCCTGATCCGCGACCTGACGCCCGACAGCGTGGTCCATTTCGCCGAACAGCGCGCCGCCCCCTATTCGATGAAGTCGGCGCGGCACAAGCTGTACACGGTCGACAACAACATCAACGCGACCAACCACCTGCTGGCCGCCATCGTCGAAAGCGGGCTTGACGTGCATCTGGCCCACCTGGGCACCATGGGGGTCTATGGCTACGGCACTGCGGGCCTGCGCATCCCCGAGGGCTATCTGAAGGTGACGGTCGAGACCGACAACGGCCCGGCCGAGCAGGAGATTCTGTTCCCGCCGAACCCCGGCAGCATCTATCACATGACCAAGACTCAGGACGCCCTGCTGTTCCAGTTCTACGCCCGCAACGACGGCCTGCGGATCACAGACCTGCATCAGGGCATAGTCTGGGGCGCCCAAACGGCCGAGACCAGGCTGGACGAACGTCTGATCAATCGCTTCGACTACGACGGCGACTATGGCACGGTGCTGAACCGGTTCCTGATGCAGGCGGCGGTCGGCTATCCGCTGACGGTGCACGGATCGGGCGGCCAGACCCGGGCCTTCATCCATATTCAGGACACGGTGCGCTGCGTCGAACTGGCGCTGAACAATCCGCCCAAGCGCGGCGATCGGGTCAAGATCCTGAACCAGATGACCGAGAGTCGGCGTGTGCGCGACCTGGCCCGGATGGTCGCCGACATGACCGGCGCCGAAGTCCACAATGTGCCCAACCCCCGCCAAGAGGCCGACGAAAACGATCTGGTCGTCGCCAACGACCAGTTCCGGGAACTGGGGCTGAAGCCGATCACCTTGGCTGAAGGTCTGATGCAGGACGTCACCGAGATCGCCCGGCGCTACGCCGAGCGGGCCGATCTGAGCCGCATTCCTTGCGTCTCGGCCTGGAACCAACGCCGCGCCAAGGCGCTGGAAAGCCAAGCGCGGCCGTGCGCGAGTTCGCCCGGTTCGCCCAACATTCTGACCGCCTGAGCCTGTCGATGAACCGCCCCGTCACCGCCCCCTCCCTGCTGGTCTTCGGCGGCGGCTATCTGGGGCGGGCCGCAGCGCGCGAAGCCTTGAAGCGGGGCGGCCAGGCGACAGCCACCTCTCGCGATCCTGAACGCCGACGGTCCCTCGCGGCTGAGGGTGTTTCGGCCATCGACCCTGCGGACGCCGACGCCCTCAGGACCGCGCTGGAGTCGGCGACGGCCGTGCTGATCACAGCGGCGCCGGACGCCCACGGCTGTCCGGGCCTGCGCGCCTTGGCCCCCGTCGCGTCCCAGGCCTGGCCCGATTGGATCGGCTATGTCTCCTCAACCAGCGTCTATGGCGACCGAGCCGGCGGCTGGGTGTTCGAGGACGGGCCGCTGAACGCCGCCAGCCTGGAGGGCGCCCGTCGAGTGCGGGCCGAACGCGACTGGCTGGACGGGGCGCAGGGCATGGGGCTGACAGTCCAGATTTTCCGTCTGCCCGGTTTTTACGGCCCCGGTCGCAGCGTCATCGATCGGCTGAGAGACGGCACGGCGAGACTCGTTCGGAAGCCGGGCCAGGTGTTCAACCGCATCCATGTCGATGACGTGGTGTCGGCCTTGTTCGCCTCCATGGACCGGCCCAGGCCCGGCGCCGCCTATAATCTGACCGACGATGAGCCCTCGCCCGCCAACATGGTGGTGGAATGGGCGGCCGACCGGATGGGCCTGCCCCGTCCGCCGGAAGTCGATTGGACCGATGACAGCGTCAGCGAGGCGATGCGCCGCTTCTATCTCGATTCCAAGCGGGTCTCGAACGCCCTGGCCAAGGCCGAACTGGACTGGCGACCGGCCTATCCCAGTTGGCGGGAAGGCCTGGAGGCCTTGCTGGACGCGCCGCCGCCGCTTCGCCTGGTCAGCTGATCGCGCGTCTCAAGCGCCTCTGTTCTTCTTCAGGAGGCGGTCCCGCGCCGCATTGACTCGGATCGCCAACCCGGCCGTGCCGCCTTGGTCGGGATGGACGCGGCTCATGGCGTGTTTCCAAGCCGCGCGAATCTGCGCCTCGTCCGCGTCCGGAGGGACGCCGAGCACTGCGCGCGCCTCGGCCTCGGTGATCGGCTCGGAACGTACGGGCGTCCGCATCCGCGACGACCAGACCAGATAGAGGCCCGCCGCCGCGAGGCCTGCGCCCCACAGCCAAGCGCCCCTGAAGGCCGCCAAAGCCCCGCCGGCCAGAAGCGCAGACGCGAGCAGGGTCGCCGTCACCCGCCAATGGGCCCGACCACGTCTTTCCGTCTGTCGTCCCAGTCGCACCAGGGCCCAGACGGCGACGGCCGCCAGGGCCAGTCCAATCAGAGCCACGCGGTCATCCGGCCTTTCAGGCCGCCACGTCCAGCGGCGCCAGGGCCTGTTCCAGACCCATGGCCTTCATCAGATTGCGCAGCTCCTGGCGGGCCGCGACATGGGCCAGGGACACCGCCACCGGCCGCACCTCATTGGACAGGTCTGCAACCGTCAGGCCGAAGGGGAACAGCTCGCGATAGATGACCCGATCACGCAAGCCCGGCCCGACGCGGAAGCCGACCCGCTTGGCCAGCTTGTTCATCCGCTCTTCCAGTCGCTTGCGGTTGCGCGCCTCGGCGACGGCGAGACGGTTCGTCACGACCAGCCAGTCGATGGTCGCTTGCCGGCCCTGGGTGATCGCCCGAACCTTGCGGGCCTCCCAGACGCTTTCGGAATAGATGGAGGGCTTCAGCAGCTCCAGCGAGACTGGGTCCACCTCGCCCAGCAGGTCGAAGTCGACAAAACTGTCGTTCATGGGGGTCACGATCTGATCGGCGCGCGCATGGGCGGCGCTGGACACCGCCGTGTCGCCGCCGGGGGTGTCGATCAATATGGCGTCCACGCCTGCGGCCGCAGCCTCGGCGAAGGCCTTTTCGAAGGCCGCGATCTGCTCATCTGTCCCGCCCTTGGCCAAGGCCTTGCCGTCGCCCATGTCGGGCATGAACGGCTGGGGCAGCGTTTGGCCGTTCGCGGCCAGCCAAGCCTGACGGTTGGTGAAGAAGCGCTGCATGGAGCGCTGGCGCAGATCCAGATCGATGATCGCCACCGTCCGCCCCGCATGCAGCAGGCCGGTGACGATGTGGATCGCCAGGGTGGACTTGCCCGCCCCGCCCTTCTCATTGCCGAGGACGATCACGTGTGGCTGCGTCATGGAGGAAACCCTCTGTGGCGGCCGACGCGACTCAGTGCAGCGCGGCCTTCGGACGCCTTAGACTCGGCGCACAGAGGCCAAACGTCAACGCGGCGTTAACGGCCATCTGTGGACTTTGCTCTGGTGGAAGGGACGCCCGCCGGTCAGCCGGCGCGACGGCACCAGGGATCGGCCACCTGGGCGGCCGCGCACAGGGCGCTGGCGGTCTCGGTTGGAATAGGCCCAACCCGCAGCCGGGTCAGACGACGACCGGCGACCTCGACGTCCTCGAATCGCGGCGAAAAGTCGGACAGACCCGCCTGGGTTCTCAGCCGCGCCCAGGCGGCCCGCGCCGCAGCTTCGCTGGAAAAGGCGCCCAGCTGGATCAGTCGACCCTCCGCCGACGAGGTCGGCCGCGGCTCCGACCGGATGACGGCGGGGCGCAGAACCGGCCTGTCGGCACGATCGACCGCCTCGACAAGCGCAGGAGCGGCGGCGCGCATGGCGGGCTGGACGGCCGGTTGGACCATCCGCGTCACCGCACCCCTTAGACCGGGCTCCCGGTCAGGCTCGGGTTCCGTCCGCCTTTCGTCCGCGCCAAGCCGCCCCGCCATGGCGTCGCGGGCGTCCCACATCTCATAGGGCGTCATCAGGGCGATTTTCACGGGCGAGAATTTTGCAGGCCGCAAACCCTGAGTTTCGGCGCGAGTTTTTTGCGCAGCTGCGGGCCTGGGGGCGTCCGGGTCCATCGGAATCTCGATCGCAGCGATCCGATCGGCGGCGGACTGGAAGGAATGACGGTCGCCCTCGACGGCCCCGCACCCGGCAAGCCCGAGGGTGAGGGCGATCAGAACTGGACGGGTCGCTGCTGCTGGCGTCATAAGCACCACCCTAGTCGCCAGGGCTTGAGGTCTGGTGCATCGACACGCTTAAGGCACAAGGTTAACCGGTTCACCATGACCCAGCCCGCTTCGCTCCTCGTCGTTCGTTCCGTCGCGGAACTGCGCGCCGCGGTACGCGACTGGAAGAGACAAGGCCTGACGGTGGGCCTGGTTCCGACCATGGGCGCCCTGCATGACGGCCATCTGGCCCTGGTGCGCGAAGCCGTTCAGCACGCCGATCGGGTGGTGGTCTCCAACTTCGTCAATCCGACCCAGTTCGCCCCGACCGAGGATCTGGCCCGCTATCCACGCCAGCAGGCGGAGGATGCGCGGCTGTTGTCCGGCGTCGGCTGTCCTCTGATGTTCGCGCCCGCGCCAGAGGACATGTACCCCGAAGGCTTCGCCACCAGCATCGCCGTGACGGGTCCGGCGATGGGCCTGGAAGGCGATTTCAGGCCTCAGATGTTCGGCGGGGTCGCCCTGGTGGTGACCAAGCTGTTCAACCAGGTTCAGCCGGACTTGGCCGTGTTCGGCGAGAAGGACTATCAGCAGCTGATGGTGATCCGGCGCTTCGTCCGCGACCTGGATCTGCCGATCGACATCGTCGCCGTTCCGACCCAGAGGGACGAGGCCGGCTTGGCCCTGTCGTCGCGAAACGCCTATTTGTCGCAAGACGAATTGGCCGTGGCCCGCCGGCTCAACCGCATCCTGGCGGCGGCGGCAGCCGATGCCGCGTCGGGGCGTCCCCTGCCCGGCGTCGAACGAGACGCCTATGCCGCCGTGCTGAAGGCCGGCTTTGAGCGCATCGACTATGTGGCGGTCCGGCGGGCCGAAGACCTGTCGGTCTTTCGCGACGGCGTGGTCGACGCCCCCGCGCGCATTCTCGCCGCCGCCTGGCTGGGCAAGACGCGGCTTATCGACAACCTGGCCGTCTGAAAAAAGAGCCCGACGCAGGCGCCGGGCTTTGAATGGAAGTTCGGTGATGGTGTGTCCCAGAACGGGACAGATTCATCTGTCCGCCGCTTCGGTTAACGAAGTCCTAACCGCCGCGATCCGGCAGCCATGTGGTCTGACGACCGCTCGGTCCGGTCGGCCAGGTCAGCCGCCATCCGTCGCCGGCCCGTTGCGACTGAAAGTCCGCCTGAGAACCGACGCCGGGATAGTCGAACCGTTCGCCGTCCACGACGATCGACGCTGCACCCCCGTCGGGGGCCGTCGCACGCCAGCTGCCGCCGGTGCGGCTCAGGACCGGCGCCCGCCTTCCGTTGATCGTCACCTCCGGCGGCGGTCCGTTCGCGCGACCGGAGACGATCAGGACCGCGCCGTCGGAATCCACCGCATCCAACCGACCCCGGCCGTCCAGCCGGGTCGTGGGCTCTCCGGCCGCGATCAGGATGATCGGCCCCGCTCCGCCCTGCAGAAGCACCAAGGTCTCGGGCGAGGGCGCGGCGTCCTCCCCGATCTGCACCTCCGGCCTCAGCCGCATGTCGCCTGGCGTCAAGGGCGCCCGGAGTTCGAACCGGCCGGCGGCGTCTGCGCTGACCGCCACGGCCGCTCCGTCCCCCGCGCGAAGCACGACTCGGGCGTCGGGCGCCGCCGCGCCTCGAACCACCACCTGTCCCCCCTCGCGCCGAGCGGCGTCAACCGTCGGCGGCTGCGTCCAGGGCGATTCCACCGGGGCGCCCGGCTCGGACGCGACGGCGGCGTCCTTCTTTTCCGAACAGGCGCTCAAGGTCGGCGCCACAAGGACCAGAGCCGTCGATAGGGCCGCCTTGGCGACGATCCAGCGTTTCATCCTTGGTTCCGACACGATATGGCTGGCGCCCAGCGGCCGAGAGTCTGTTAGCTCGATCGCCGCCCGTTTGGCCATGGCCGACGGCGCATCCGTTCATTTCGAGGCCTCATGTCCCTGCCCCCTGTTTCGATCCAGCCTTTCGAAGGCCCCTCCGTCTGCCTGTTCTGCGGTTCGTCCGATCGGGCCGATCCCACCTACGTCCAAGCCGCGCGAGAGTTTGGCAGGGCGACGGCCGAGGCGGGATGGCGCCTGGTCTATGGCGGTGGCGGCGTGGGCCTGATGGGCGCCTCGGCGCGCGGAGCCCATGAGGCGGGCGGACGCGTGCTGGGGATCATGCCGGCCTTCCTGCGCAGCCGCGAGCGCCTGTTCGACGAGGTCGAGACGGTCGTCGTGACTTCCATGCATGAGCGCAAACAACTGATGTACGACCAGTCCGACGCCTTCGTGGTCGCTCCGGGCGGCATCGGAACCCTGGAAGAGGTGGTCGAACTGCTGTCCTGGAAGCGGCTGGATCTCCATCAGAAGCCCGTGGTCTTCCTGAACCTAAACGGCTTCTGGAACGGCTTTTTCGATCTGATGCGTCACAGCGTCGACGAGGGAATGACGCCGGCCGATTTCCTGAACGCCTGGACGGTGGCGGACACGGTGGAGGCTGCGCTGGAGCAGATTCAGACGGATCCCATGGACGGGGCGCGTATCTATGATCGCCGATAGGTGATCGCCGGTCACAATCGACGCCGCGCATCTTGACAGTTTTTATCGAAAACTGACATTGACGCCCGACGGCACGACGCCGTTCTTCAATTTCGGAGAGTTTTCATGCGCGTCCTGCTGATCGCCGCCGCCGTTTTCGCCGCCGCCCCCGCCGTCGCCCAGACGCCCGCCCCCACCAGCCTGGTCCTGGCGGATGCGGCCAAGGCCCCCGCCCGCCCGACCATCATCGACGGCGCGCGCTGGTCCTGCGAGGGCTCGGCCTGCACCGCCTCGGGCGGCACGGAACAGCCGGCGACGCGCGCCTGCCGCCGCGTGGTGCAGAAGTTCGGCCCGGTGACGGCCTTCTCCTACAAGGGCAAGACGCTCAGCGCCGAAGAACTGGCCGCCTGCAACGCCTGATCCAGGCGTGAGGCGGCTTAGGCCGCCTCGCCTTTCAGGCGCCGCTGGATGGTCTCGCGACCGATCAGCGGCGCCAGGGCCGCCATGTCCGGCCCATGGGCCTGGCCCGTCAGCGCCAGCCGCAAGGGCATGAACAGGGCCTTGCCCTTGGCGCCCGTCTCGGCCTTGACGGCGTTCGTCCAAGCGGACCAGGCCGTCTCATCAATGACCTCGGGCAACAGGCCGGCGGCGGCCTCGATGAAGGCGGCGTCCTCGATGACGGGCTGGATCGGCCCCCGCACGACCTTCGCCATTTCAACCACATCGGCGAACTTGTTCAGATTGCCCCGCACCACGGACCAGAAGGTCTCGCCTAGATCCGCGTCCAGAGCCTGCAGCCGGGGTTGAGCCGAAGCATAGTCCATGACGTGCAGCGCCTGGGCGTTCAGCCGGTCCAGATCGGCCGTGTCATACCGAGCCGGCGACCGGCCCATCTTGGTGAAGGCGAAGGTTTCGCCCAGGGCCTGAACCGATGCGGCGACCTCCAAGGGGTCGGAGGTGCCGATCCGGCCCAGATGGCTGGTGATGGCGATCGGCTCGTAACCCTGGTCGCGCATGTCGCTGATCGACAGGGAGCCCAACCGTTTCGACAGGGCCGCGCCGTCGGCGCCGACCAGCAGGGGCATGTGGGCGAAGCCGGGAACCGTCGCCCCCAGGGCTTCGAAGATCTCGATCTGTGCGCCGGTGTTGGTGACGTGGTCTTCGCCGCGAATGACGTGGGTGATCGCCATGTCGATGTCGTCCACCACAGACGGCAGGGTGTAGAGGAACAGGCCGTCCTCGCGGATCAGAACCGGGTCGGACATGGAGGAGGTATCGACCTCGGCGTGGCCGCGCGCCAGGTCTTCCCAGGCGACCCGCTTGCCCTCCAGCTTGAACCGCCAGTGAGGACGACGCCCCTCGGCCTCATAGGCCGCCTTCTGTGCGTCCGTAAGGTCCAGCGCGGCGCGGTCGTAGATGGGCGGCAGGCCGCGCGACAGCTGCACCTTGCGACGGCGGTCGAGTTCGTCGGCCGTCTCATAGGCGGGATAGAGCCGGCCCGACGCCTTGAGCCTGGCGGCGGCCTCCTCATAGCGGTCGAAGCGCTTGGATTGGTTATAGCGCTCGTCCCAGGTCAGCCCCAGCCAGGTCAGATCGTTCTCGATCCCCTGCTCGAACTCCGGCGTGGAGCGCGCCAGGTCGGTGTCGTCGATCCGCAGCACGAAGGATCCGCCCTGCCCCTTCGCGAACAGCCAGTTCACCAGGGCGGTGCGGACATTGCCGACGTGCAGCTTACCCGTCGGCGACGGGGCGAAACGAACCTTGACGGACATGAAGACCTAGACCTCAAAAGCGAGGCGGCTAGGTCGCGCCGCAACCCCGCGAAGTCAAGGCTTGGGTCCCTCGAACTTCAGTCGTCCCGGTGAACCCGCTCGCGGCGTTCGTGGCGCTCCTGCGCCTCGACCGACAGGGTCGCGGTGGGGCGAGCCTCCAGACGACCCAAGCCAATGGGTTCGCCGGTGTCCTCGCAATAGCCGTAGGAGCCGTCCTCGATCCGCCGCAGGGCGTCGTCGATCTTGGAGATCAGCTTGCGCTGCCGATCGCGGGTCCGCAATTCCAGGGCGCGATCCGACTCCGAAGAGGCGCGATCGACCAGATCGGGATGGTTTTCCGTCTCCGCCTTCAGGTTGACGACCGTCCCCTTGGACTCGCGAAGGATTTCATCCTTCCAGTCCAGCAGCTTCTTTTTGAAGTAAGCCAGTTGCCGCTCATTCATGAACGGCTCGTCGTCCGACGGGCGGTAAGGACCGGTTTCGTCGGACACAACGGACGCCAAGGCGCTCATCCCACTCACGCTCTCTAATCACGCCCCCCTGTGGCGTAGGGGCCGTATAGTCAGCCCGACGAGTCGCGGCAACGGCGTTCGCGATTCCGTGATCATGATTCCGTGAGCGCCTTGATGAAATAGGAACCCAGCTAAGGCCCCGTCCTCGATCTTGAAAAGCCGAAGCTTTTACGATCAAGCCTCGCCGCGACGCAGTTCGGCCTTGGCCAGTTCCACAGCGGCGCGCAGGTCGATCTGATCCAGCACGGCGTTCAACCCCGCATCCCCGCCATCGGGGCGCTCTTCGCGCAGATTGCGGGCCAGCCGTTCCAACAAGGCGGGATCGCCCTCGCCGGACAACAGAGCCAGTTTCATCTCGTCGAGCCGGTCCAAAAGCCCTACGCCCCGCTTGATGGCGCGCCGACGTTTTTCCAGCGGCCCCTCCACGCCTTGGAGAGCCATCAGGGCCGAGACGTCGGCGACGCTCGTCGGTGCGGCGGCGGCTGAAGCGGCGGTGGGCGCCGACGCCCCGCCGGCTTGACCGAGCGAAAAGCCGCTGGCCGAGCGAGCGGACTTGCCGCTGGTCGGGGCTTGGGGGCCCGTGGTCCCTGTGACCTTCATCCGCGCATGCTCCGGCTCATGATCCCATCCTTGAGGAACGGAGTGACCGTTTGGTTAACAGCTGGGCAGAATCTGCCCTCACCATCCACCCGCAAGCCGCCACACCACCATATTTTCAACAGCTTAGATCACGGCACGATCCTGGCATAAGGTATCAGAAGAAGCCTCAGAGACGTCCGACCCATGCAGAATCTGCTCGCCCGCCTCGTCACGCCCTTGGCCGTCCTGGCCCTGGGCGTCAGCGCGTCCGCGGCCGCAGCCCAGTCGCGGATCAAGGACATCGCCGCCGTTGAAGGCGTTCGCGGCAACCAACTGGTCGGCTACGGCATGGTCATGGGTTTGAACGGCACCGGCGATTCGCTGCGCAACTGTCCCTTCACCCGGCAGTCGCTGGAAGGCATGACCGAGCGGCTCGGGGTCAATATCCGCGGCGCAAACGCCAACACCAAGAATATGGCCGCAGTCATGGTCACGGCCGAACTGCCGGCCTTCGCCACGCCGGGTTCGCGCATTGACGTCAACGTCTCCTCCATGTGCGACGCCAAGAGCCTGCTGGGCGGATCTCTGGTCGTGACCAGCCTTCAGGGCGCGGACGGCCAGGTCTATGCGGTGGCCCAGGGCTCGGTCCAGACGGGCGCCGTCTCGGCCTCCGGAGGATCAGGTTCTTCGGTGACGCGGGGGGTGCCGACGGCCGGCCGGATCGCCTCGGGCGCCTCTGTCGAGCGCGAGACAGGCTTCGAAATGGCCAATATGAACGAGGTCCGGCTGAATCTGCGCAATCCGGATTTCACCACCGCCCAGCGCGTCGCCGCCGCCGTCAACGCCGCCTTCCCCGGAACCGCCCTGGCTGAGAACGGAACGGTCGTGGCCCTGCGGGCGCCCGGACAAATGGGTATGGCCGGCTTCATCAGCCGTGTGGAAAACCTGCCCGTCACCGTCGATTCACCCGCCAAGGTCATCATCGACGAGGTGAACGGCGTGATCGTCATGGGCGATGCGGTGCGGATCTCGCGCGTGGCCATCGCCCAGGGCAATCTGACCATCTCGGTCGATGAACAGCCCTTCGTCAGCCAGCCCGCCCCCTTCAGCCAGGGACAGACGGCGGTCGTGCCCAGCACCCAAGTCAATGTCGAGGAAGACCTGGGCACCCAGATGCGGCTGGTGGGCGGCGGAACCAGCCTGTCCACCCTGGTGAACGGCCTGAACGCCCTGGGGGTCAGCCCCAGGGACATGATCAGCATCCTGCAGGCGATCAAGGCGTCCGGCGCCTTGCAGGCCGAGATCGAGGTGATGTGAGCATGACGGACCTGTCCGCCCCCGCCGAACTGATCCGCCCCCTGCCCGCCGCTGCGACGGCCGCAGCCGGCGCGAGCCGTGAGAAGATCAAGGCCACGGCGGAAGCCTTCGAGGCCAGCTTCCTGTCTCAGATGCTGAAACCGATGTTCGAAGGCCTGTCGACCGACGGCCTGTTCGGCGGCGGTCAGGGCGAGGCGACCTGGCGCAGTTTTCTGCTGGACGAAATGGCCAAGAAGACCGTGGCCGCCGGCGGGATCGGCCTAGCCGGGCCGGTGATGAACGAAATGCTGAAGATGCAGGAGGCGCGGCCATGAGCGACGCTGAACTGGCCGGGGCGCGCGTGCGCCAACTGCTGGATCTGACGCGGCGCCTGACCGAGCGTTTGGCGGCCGAGACGCGCGCCTTCCAAGAGGGGCGCCCCCAGGAGGTCGCCAAGGGATTGGCCGAAACCCAGGAGATGGCCAACCTCTATCGCCGCGACTCCGCCCATGTGAAGGCCAACCCCGCCCTTCTGGCCGACGCGCCTTCGGCTGATCGGTCCGCTCTGATCGAGGCCACCCGCGCCTTCGACGCCGTCCTGGCCCGTCACGCCGGCGCTGTTGAGGCCGCCCGCCGTATTTCCGAGGGCCTGGTGCGGGCCATCGCCCATGAGGTCGCAGCCGCCCGAACGCCGGCCGCCGCCTATGCCGCCGATGGGCGGCCGGCCATGGGCGACGGACGCGCGGTGGCGTTCAACCGCAAGGCTTAAGCGACATTTTTTGAATTCTGCGGACGTCGTTCCCGCCGTGTTGCCGGTTTTTTAAGCGACAGGGGTCACAGTCGCCCCATGCCGATCACCACGCGCCTTTTGGGACTTGCCTTTGCGTCCGCCGACGCGCTGGTGGAAATCGACGCCCAAGGGCGCGTCGGCTTCGCCCTGGGCGCGGGCCCCGCTGCGGGACAGGACGTCGGCGCCCTGTGGACCGGCAAACCCCTGACCGAACTGCTTCATCAGGGCGATCATGTCCTCCAGACGCTGATGAACAGCAAGGCGGGCGCCCGCAGCGCGCCCCTGCAGATTCTTCTGACCGCCGGCGCCGACCGAGTGCGACGCGCTTCGATCCGCGCCTTCGTCCTGCCCCAGCTGGCGCCCGCGATATCCTGCGCCATCGCCTATGAGGGTCCGGCCATCCCGCTGGGCGAACTGGACGTTCCGCCGCTGATCGACGCCGAACGCTTCCTGATCGACGCGCCCCGCATCATCGACAATTCGCGCGATCTGGCGTTCGGCTTCCTGGACGTTCACGGCCTGGAGCAGCTGCCGGAGGCGCTGGCGGACCGGGTTCAACGCCGGATCGAGGCCACGCTTCAGTCGGCCGCCGTTCACGGATCCTCCGCCGCCCAGATCACCCAGGAGCGTTTCGCCCTCTTGCGGCCGGAAACCGACAAACGCGACCTGGCGGCGGAAGTGGTCGAGGCCGGACGAGCGGAGGGCGCCGAACTGGCCGCCGAGAGTTTCACCACGCCCCTTCCCCAAGGGGCCGACAGCCTGTGCGTCCTGCGCGCCATGCGCTTTGCGATCGAGGGATGTCTGAAGGACGGCGGCCTGGCCAATCCTCAGATCGCGTTCGCCGAGTCGCTGAAGCGGACCTTCCGCGACGCCGAGGCGTTCCGCGGCGTGGTCAAGGCTCGAGACTTCCAGGTCCACTACCAACCGATCGTCCGGCTGGAGTCGCGAGCGGTCCACCATTTCGAGGCCCTGGCGCGGTTCAATACCCCCAACGGTCCGGCCGAAGCCATCCGCATGGCCGAGGAGCTTAAACTGATCGAGGCCTTCGACCTGGCCGTGGCTGAAAAGGTCCTGAAGCGGATGCGGGCGCCCGGCGCCGGCCTGCTGAAGATGGCGATCAATGTGTCGGGGGCGTCGCTGGGTGATGACACCTATGTCGAGAACCTGCTGAAGATGACCTCCGGCTCCCCCGAGGAGCGCAAGCGACTGATCGTGGAGGTGACCGAAACCTCAGCCCTGGCGGATCTGGAGGCGGCGAACAGACGCCTGGCCGCCCTGCGCGAGACGGGCATCAAGGTCTGCATCGACGACTTCGGCGCCGGCGCGACCTCCTATGACTATGTCCGCAAACTGCCGGTGGACGCGGTCAAGATCGACGGCGATCTGGTCGGGGGCCTGGGCGATCCCATGACGCAGGGCCTGATCCGCGGGCTCGTCGATCTGTGCCGGTCGATGAAGCTGGAGACCATCGCCGAAATGATCGAGACCGATCAGGTCGCCGATCAGTTGAAGGCCCTGGGCGTCGAATACGGCCAGGGTTGGCTGTTCGGCCGGGCCGAGGCCGAGCCGCGGACCCAGCTGGCCAGCGCGGCGCCGATCCGACGTCGCGGCGCGGTCGAAGCCTGGGGCTGACGACCTAGCCGGCGCTCGGCTTGGCCAGGGACGGTCGTTCATTCGCCTTGGCGGCGGCGGTCGCCTCGACGGCGCGCATGACGCGCAGCAGGTTCTCGCCGGCGATCTTGCGGATGTCGGCCTCGGTCCAGCCGGCGTCCATCAGGGCGGCCAGGATGCGGGGATAGGCGTCCACCCCGGTCATGCCCTCGGGCAGGCTGCCGATGCCGTCGAAGTCGGCGCCCAGGCCGACGTGATCGATCCCGGCGACCTGACGCACATGCTGGATATGGGCGACGACGTCGGCCAGGGTCGCCTCCGGCGTCGGATGGGCGGCGGTCCAGGCGGCCAGTCCGGCCTCCACGGCGGCCGGATCGCCGGGGTTGAGAGTCTTCAGCCGCGCCTCCTCGCCCGCGCGGTCGGCGTTCCAGGCGCGGACCCGTTCGGAGACGAAGCCGGGGGCCAGGTTGATCATCACGATCCCGCCGTCCTCGGGCATCATCCGCAGCACCCGGTCAGGCACGTTGCGGGGGTGGGCCGTGATCGCCCGCGCCGAGGAGTGGGAGAAGATCACAGGGGCCTCGGACACCCGCATGGCGTCCAGCATGGTGTCCTCGGAGACGTGGCTGAGGTCCACCATCATGCCCAGGCGGTTCATCTCACGCACCACATCCTCGCCGAAGGGGCTGAGCCCGCCCCATTTGGGGGCGTCGGTCGCGCTGTCGGCCCAGGTGGTGGTCTTGGAGTGGGTCAAGGTCATGTAGCGGGCGCCGGCGCGGTAGAACTCGCGCAGCAGGGCCAGGGAGTCGTCAATGGAATAGCCCCCCTCCATGCCGATCAGGCTGGCGATCCGGCCCGAGGCGAAGACGGCGTCGACCTGGTCCGCCGTGGTCGCCAGACCGAAGACCTCGGGATGGGCGGCGATGATCCGCTTGGCCGTGTCGATCTGCTCGAAGGTCTCCTCGACCGCCTCGAGCGGGGTCAGGCTGGCGGGGACGTAGACCGACCAGAACTGGCCGCCGACGCCGCCGGCGCGAAGGCGGGCGATGTCGGTGTGGAGCCGGGTCGTCGCCTCAAGATTGGTCGTCAGATCAACGGCGTAGACGTCATTTCCGTACTGCTGGCGCAGGGCCCAGGGCAGGTCGTTGTGGCCGTCGATCAGGGGCGTGGTCTTCAGGATCTCCAGCACCCGGGCCTCGCTGGTCGTTTGGGCTTGGACGGAGGTGGCGAAGGCGGCGACGGCGACGCCGGCCAGAAGACGACGGATCATGATGCGACTCCCTGATGTCGCGACGCACACTGACAGACGGATCTGGAGAAAAGAACCCTCTCCCGCTTGCGGGAGAGGTGTCGCGTCGATCGGCGAAGCCGATCCAGCGACGGAGAGGGAAGTCTCGCCCAAAGGAAGACCTCCCCCATCGTCAGGCGTGTCGCTGCGCGCCACGACCTGACACTTCCCCCGCAAGCGGGGGAAGGTCTAAGAGACGGCATGAGCGACGCCGCCTTTTCCGATCCGCTCGACCTGAAGAAGGTCGAGACCCGCGCCTGGTTCGAGCATCTGCGCGACCGCATCCATGCGGCCTTCGAGGCGCTGGAGGATGCGGCGCCGGCCGATCTGTTTCCGGGGGAGCCGGGGCGGTTCGTAAGGACGCCCTGGGCCCGCGAGGCAGGCGGCGGGGGCGTCATGGGGATGATGCACGGCCGGCTGTTCGAGAAGGTCGGGGTCCATGTCTCGACCGTGCACGGCTCCTTCCCGGCCGACTACGCCAAGACCGTGCCCGGCGCGGCGGAGGATCCCCGCTTCTTCGCCACCGGGATCAGCCTGATCTGCCATCCGGTGAGTCCCCGGATTCCGGCCGTGCATATGAACACCCGCTTCATCGCCACGACCCAGAGCTGGTTCGGCGGCGGGGGCGATCTGACGCCTGTGCTGGACGCGGATCGGCGCCAGGACCACCCGGACACCCTGGCCTTCCACGCCGCGATGAAGGCGGCCTGCGACGCGCACGATCCCGACTGGCACGCCAAGTACAAGGCCTGGTGCGACGAGTATTTCTTCCTGCCGCATCGGCAGGAGCCGCGCGGGACGGGCGGCATCTTCTATGACCACCACGACAGCGGCGACCACGACAGGGACTTCGCCTTCACCCGCGACGTGGGCCTGGCCTTCCTGGACGTCTATCCGAAGATCGTCGCCGGGCGGATGGGCGAGGCCTGGACGCCGGAGGAGCGCGAGGAGCAGCTGGTGCGGCGCGGGCGCTATGTGGAGTTCAACCTGCTGTATGACCGTGGCACCATGTTCGGCCTCAAGACCGGCGGCAACGTCGATTCGATCCTCAGCTCCATGCCCCCGGTGGTGAAATGGCCGTGAAATCCCCCCTTGCGAAGATCCTGCTGCGGCCCCTGGCCACCTCGGCCCTGTTCGCCGTGCTGTACGGGATCTATCTGGTCCTGGCGAAGCAGCCGCAGATCCCGCTGACCCTGTTCGTGGTGATCGGCTTCTACTTCGCGGCCTCGCTGCTGCTGGAGCGGTTCGTGTTTCCCCGGTTCGGGCTGTAGGCCGCGCCCATACACCCGTCATCCTCGGGCTTGACCCGAGGACCGGGCTGTCCGCCGCATTGCGTCAGCGGCGGGCGCACAGCCCGATCCGCATCCGGTCCTCGGGTCAAGCCCGAGGATGACGGGAGTGTGGAGTGTGAGCGCGGGCTGCGGGGGGAGCGGGCAGATTAGACGGTTTCGACTCCAATTTTTTTTGAGTCTATTTGAGTGTATTTCAGGCGACCTGGGTGCCCTTGAAACCGCGTTCCCAAATTGCACTGCACCGTCGAAATCAGTGCAATATGCAAAAGAGTGCAGTTTGGCGGCGTGCTTCCATTCGATTGTCAAAGACCTGGCGCCCAATCTAACCACGCCCGGAAGGGTGATAGGTCGATTGCCAAATTTCTTTGAAAGCCCTTAGAATTCAGAATGCGGTGGTCTGGAATTAGGAGCGCGATCCTCTCTGTCCATTCCCGCATCCCGTCATCCTCGGGCTCGACCCGAGGATCGGCGGGTCCGCCGCATTGCGCCAAGGGCGACGCACAGCCCGATCAACATCCGGTCCTCGGGTCGAGCCCGAGGATGACGGCGGTGTGGGGTGTAGGGAGGGCCCGAAACGGAATTAGGGATGTCTCCGCGTCCGCTCAGCCCATCGCCGCCACAAACGCGTCGCCCGCGCGGCTGCGATAGCGTTCGGCGTGGCGCAGCAGGCGGAAGGGGCGTTCCGGCAGGGAAAAGGCGGCGGTGACCAGGCGGCCGGCGGCGACGGAGGCGTAGGCGACGCTTTCGGAGAGGGCGGTGGCGCCGGCCCCGGCCTCGGCGGCGGCCAGGACGGCCTCGTTCGACGGCAGGGTCATGGCGACGGGCAGGTCTGCGGGATCGATCCCGGCCTGACGCACCGCCTCCTCCAGGGTCGAACGGGTGCCCGAGCCCGCTTCGCGCAGAACCCAGGGGGATGTGGTCAGATCAGTCGCCGACAGACGGCGCAGGCCGGCCCAGGAATGATCGGGCGCGACCACGACCGCCAGGCGGTCTGAACCGATCCGGGTCTGTTCCAGCATGGGTTCATCGACCGCGCCCTCGACCAGGCCGATCTCGGCCTCGCCTCCCAGAACGGCGGCGGCGGCCTGGCGCGTATTGCCGATCTGGACGTCCAGTTCGATGCCCGGATGGGCGGCGTGGAAGGCGACCAGGCGACGGGGCAGCCAGTAGGAGGCGATGGTCTGGCTGGCGAAGACGGTCAGGCGGCCGCGCCGCAGGGCGCTGAGATCCGCCAGCGCCGCTTCGGCCGCCGCCGCCCGGGCCAGAACGGCCTTGGCCTCGGGCAGGAAGGCCTGGCCGGTCTGGTTCAGCACCACGCCCCGCCCCACCCGGTCGAACAGATGGACGTCATGTTCGGCCTCCAGCGCCGCAATGGCGTTGGAGACGGCCGACTGGGTCAGGTTCAGCGCCCGCGCCGCCGCCGTCACATGCTGACGCTCGGCCACGGCGACGAAGATGCGCAGGCGCTCCAAAGTCACAATCAATCTCCAAATCGGATTGAAACGACCATAACAATCCGTTGGACCGAGGTCGAGCGGGCGCGCATCAAGCGGAACCATGAAGTCCGCCGCCTCTGCCGCCGTCGCGACCCCGTCCCTGCCCCGCCCCGTCGGCCTGGCGGCGCGGCTCGGCGCGTTTGCCCGTTCGGTCTGGCCCGGCCTGATGATGAGCCTGGTGGTCGCCCTGGCGGCGGTGGGCCTGGGCGGCCTGGAACGCGAGGCGGTCGGCAAGGTCTGGCTGGAGCCGCTGGTCCTGGCCATTCTGCTGGGAGCCGGGGTGCGGGCGGCCTGGACGCCGGATGAGCGGTTCAGGGTCGGGATCGATTTCAGCGCCAAAATTCTGCTGGAGGTCGCCGTGGTCCTGCTGGGCGCCTCGGTCAGCGCGGCGACCCTGTCCTCGCTGGGCCTGGGGTTTGTGGCGGGGGTCTTCGCCCTGGTGGCCGCCGCCATCCTGGTCGGGTTCGGGATCGGCCGTCTGCTGGGACTGACGCCGCGCATGGCCCTGCTGGTGGCGTGCGGCAACGCCATCTGCGGCAACTCGGCCATCGCCGCCGTGGCCCCGGTGATCGACGCCGACGGCGAAGAGGTGGCCGCCTCCATCGCCTTTACCGCCGTGCTGGGGGTGGTTGTGGTTCTGACCCTGCCGCTGCTGGGCGGGCTGATGTCCATGAGCGGCCTGCAGTACGGCGCCCTGGCCGGGCTGACCGTCTACGCCGTGCCCCAGGTGCTGGCGGCGGCCGCCCCGTTCGGCGCGGTCGCGACCCAGACGGGGACGGTGGTCAAGCTGGCGCGGGTGCTGATGCTGGGGCCGGTGATCCTGGTGCTGTCGCTGATCTTCCGGGACCGGGCGGCGGGCAAGACGGGGCCGGGTCTGCACCAGCTGCTGCCGTGGTTCATCGTCGGTTTCCTGGCGATGATCGCGCTGCGGAACCTGGACCTGATCCCGCAGGCGGTGCTTGAGCCGATGGCGGCGGCGTCCGGCCTGCTGACCGTGGCGGCCATGGCGGCCCTGGGGCTGCAGACCAACATCCGGGCCGTGGCGCGGGCCGGCGGGCGAGTGGCGGCGGCCGTTGTGCTATCGCTGGCGGCCCTGGTGGGGCTGAGCCTGGGGTTGATTGCGGTGTTGGGGGTTTAGCGCCTCCCTTCTTTCGTCATCCTCCGACGAGCGTAGCGAGATCGGGGGACCCAGCGGCGCGCGCGAGCGCGAACCTGTCGCGGACGAGGCGCTGTGGACATTATGCGGCGGACGCATCGCCTTCGGCGCCGCTGGGTCCCCCGATCTGCGCCGCGAAGACGCGGCTTGTCGGAGGATGACGAAAGTCAGGAAGCTAGATCCCGCTGCCCTGGTCCTCCACCGGCGGCGGGGTCAGCAGCAGGAAGGCGCGGATCCAGGCGGTGAGCACGGCGCGGTCGTTAGGGCGTTTCAGGCTTTCGAGGGCGGCGTCGGCCAGGGGTTCGGGGATGCGCGAACCGCGCCGGGTCTCGACCAGGGCGGCGGCGTAGTCGGGCTGGAACTCCGGGTGGCACTGGAAAGAGATGGCGTCTTCGCCCCAGGCCAGGCCGGCGTAGGGGGTGAAGCCGCTGGAGGCGATGACGCGGGCGTCGGCCGAAATGGCCACGACCTGATCCTGGTGCGAGACCGGAATGGCGATGGTGCGGGCGCGGGGGTGCATCCAGGGCTCGTCGCTGAGGACGTCGTAACGGTGCAGGCCGACGCCCCAGCCCTTGTCGGATTTCACGACCTCGCCGCCGAAGGCGTGGGCCAGGACCTGGTGGCCGAAGCAGATGCCGACGATCCGGGTCCGGCCCCGCGCCGCGCGCAGCCAGTCGACCAGCTGGGGAATCCACGGCAGGTCGTCATAGACGCCGGCGGCCGAGCCGGTGACGATCACCCCCTGAAAGGCGGACGGGTCGGACGGCAGATGCCCGGATTGGACGTCGAACCGGGTGGTGGGGACGTTTTCGCCCAGCAGGGCGCGGAACCGGGCCGGATAGTCGTCGAAACTGTCCTTCAGGGCCTCGGGCGGATGGCCGGTTTCCAGAATGGCGATACGGGTCATGACCCGACCATAGACGGGCCGCGCGCCGATCAGAAGGACCAGATTTCAGCCCGGCCGCCCGGATCGCCCAGACGATCGGCCACCCAGCCGCACACCTGGCGGGCCGCGTGCTCGGCGCCCGGCGGCGGATTGACGATGACCAGGGCGCAGCCGTTCATCTTCATCGGATTGGTCAGGGGGCGCAGGCGGGCCTCGGCGACCAGGGTCGGGCCGGCTTGGCCTTCCAGCCGCCGGGTGAAGGCGTCGAAGGTCTCCAGATCCTTCAGCGGGGTCCAGACGGCGATGGTCGCTGCGGGATCGCGGCGAATCACCGCCAGGGCGGCTTCGGCCGAGCGGATATAGTCGTCGGGCTTCTCGAACGGGGGGTCGATCAGGATCAGGGGCGCCTTGGCCCGCGCCGCCTCGGCCGTGGCCAGGGCGTAGCCGTCGCCCTCGCGCGCCTCGGCGTTGGGGCAATCCGCCAGGGCTCGATCCAGCAGGGCGCGGACGGGCGGGTTCAGCTCATAGCCGACATAGGTTCCGCCGGCCCCAAGGGCGTCGGCGATCAGCACGGGCGAGCCGGGATAGAAACGGGCGCCGCCGTCGGGGTTCAGCGCCGCCACCCGATCCGCCAGGGCCTGCATCAGCGGCGGACGATCCGGGTCGGTCATCAGGCGCGCGACCCCGGCCTCGGCCTCCTTCGACCGGGCGGCGTCTCCGGACAGGTCATAGAGGCCGGCGCCGGCGTGGGTGTCGAGCACCGTCAGCGGGCCCGCCGCCGCGCGGGTTTTCACCAGCCACAGCACCAGGGCGTGTTTGACCAGGTCGGCGAAGTTTCCAGCGTGGAAGCTGTGGCGATAGTTCATGCCGCCTCGTGTCGCGCCGGGCGCGCAGGGTCAAGGGGAACTCGCCAAGGCGGCGCCGCGTTCGTCGCAGGTCTGAGGCAAGCCGCTGAAAGACCGCTGAAAAGGAAACGCCGGGATGGCGGACGGATCGCATGGCTTCGACCCCGTGGTCGAGGTTCCGCAGGGGCTGAGCTGGTGCAGCGACGACAACCCCGGCCTGACCCGCCGCCGCGCCGGCAAGGGCTGGTCCTATCGCGACGCCGAGGGGCGGCCGGTCAAGGACCCCAAGGTTCTGGACCGGATCCGCGCCCTGGCCATTCCGCCCGCCTGGACCGACGTCTGGATCTGCCCCAAGGCCAACGGCCATATCCAGGCCACGGGCCGGGACCTGAAGGGTCGCAAACAGTACCGCTATCACAACGATTGGAGCACGGCCCGGTCGGAGAACAAGTTCGACAAGCTGCCGGCCTTCTCACGCGCCCTGCCCCGGCTGCGCGCCCAGGTGGAGCATGATCTGGGCCTGAGGGGACCGGTGAAGGCCAAGGTGCTGGCGACCGCCGTCCGTCTGCTGGAGATCACCCTGATCCGGGTCGGGAATGCGACCTACGCCCGTCAGAACCGCAGCTATGGGCTGACCACCCTGAACAAGCGGCATCTGGAGGTCGACGGCGCCGCCCTGACGTTCGAGTTCCGCGGCAAGAGCGGCAAGGACCACCGCGTCAGCGTCCGCGACCGGCGGCTGGCGCGGGTGGTCCGGACCCTGGAGGAGCTGCCGGGGCGCCAATTGTTCAAATACCGCGACGCCGAGGGCCATCTGTGCCCCGTCACCTCGGACGATGTGAACGCCTATATCCGCGCGGCCATGGGGGACCAGTTCTCGGCCAAGGACTTCCGCACCTGGGCGGGCACGGTCTCGGCGGCGCGCGCCCTGCGCGAGATGGAGCCCCCGACCTCGCCCACCGACGCGAAACGCAAGATCACCGTCTGCGTCAAGGCGGTGGCGGGCCTGTTGGGCAATACGCCGACGGTGTGCCGGACCTCCTACGTCCATCCGAAGGTGATGGCCCTGTTCGAGAGCGGCGCGTTGAAGACCGCCCTGCCGGGACCGGACGCCAAGGGGTTCGAGACGGCGCTGATCCGGCTGCTGAAGACGAGTTGAGGAGCGCGCCCCCCAGCGGCGCTATACACCGGTGTTAGAAATTCCTAGTTGATTGGTAGATTTAATTAGGGCGCATTCCCTTCGGATCACAGGAGGGGAAAATGTCTGTCGTCACCAGGGCGTCCGCCCGCACTCTGGCTTCGGTTGCGGCCTTGACGGCTTGCCTCAGCGTACCCGCCGTCGCCCTGGCGGAGGCGGAGGGCGCCGCTACGGATTCGACGCAGGCGCGACAGTCCGCCACCCCGCCGACCGCCAGCCTGGGCGACATCGTCGTCACCGCACGTCGGCGGGACGAACGGGCGCAGGACGTGCCCATCGCCCTGACGGTGGTGAACGAGGAATTGCTGGACAGGACCGGCGCCTACAACGTCGGCCAGGTCACCCAGCTGGCCCCCACCGTGCAGTTGCTGACCTCGAACCCGCGCAACACCGCCATCACCATCCGGGGCCTGGGGGCCAGCTACGGCCTGGCGAACGACGGGCTGGAACAGGGCGTCGGGATCTATGTGGACCAAGTCTATTACGGCCGGCCGGCGACGGCGACGCTGGACTTCGTCGATCTGGACCGGATCGAGATCCTGCGCGGACCGCAGGGGACGCTGTTCGGCAAGAACACCACCGCCGGCGCCCTGAACATCACCACCCGCGACCCGTCCTTCACGCCCGAGGGCCAGGCCGAGCTGAGCTTCGGCGACTATGGCTTCCTGCAGGCCAAGGCCAGCGTCTCAGGCCCCATTGTGGACGACAAGGTCGCCGGGCGGTTCTCGGTGGTCTCGACCCGGCGCGACGGGGTGCTGGACAATGTCACGACCGGAACCAAGCAGAATTCCCAGAACTCGATCAGCCTGCGCGGCCAGTTGCTGTTCCAGCCGACGGACCAACTGAGGGTGCGGCTGTTCGCCGACTACGCCGACCTGACGCCGGAATGCTGCACCCAGGTCTATGTGACGGCAGGCCAGACGCTGAAGCCCGCCGCCCAGCAGTTCGCCGCCCTGGCGGCCGGGCGCGGCTACGCCCCCGCGAGCACCCATCCCTATGACCGGTTGGCGGACGTCGACAGCGGCATTCAGGCCGATCAGATCCATCGCGGTGTCTCCGCCATCGTCGATTACGACTTCGGCTGGGCCACCCTGACCTCGGTCTCGGCCTGGCGGGCGTGGGATTGGGGGCCGCAGAACGACCGCGACTATACGGCGCTGGACATCGTTCGGCAGTCGGCCAACCCGTCGTGGCAGGACCAGTGGAGCCAGGAACTGCGCCTGTCCTCGAACGGGAACCAACGCATCGACTGGACCGGGGGCCTGTACGCCTTCCACCAGGCGGTGGAGACGCACGGGGTAACGGAATACGGGGCTGACGCCACCTACTGGCTGCTGAGCCCCAGCCTGCCGAACGCCCTGCTGGACGGCTATACTGTGTACAACGACAGCCGGATCGAGACGGATTCCTACGCCGTCTTCGGCCAGTTGACCTGGAACATCACCGATCGGCTGCACCTGACGCCAGGGCTGCGCTACACCTACGAGGAGAAGTCGGGAGCCTATGCGGCCACGACGACCGGCGGCTTGGTCACGACGGACGCCACCCTGATCTCGCGCAGGCTCGGCATCGCCCGGCCCCAGGCCTATGACGCCGAAATCTCGGACGACGACCTGTCGGGTCAGGTTTCGCTGTCCTACGACTTCAGCGACGATGTCCTCGTGTATGGCAGCGCGGCGCGGGGCTACAAGTCGGCCGGGATCAACATGGCCGGCATCCCCAACCTGCCGAGCGGCCAGCCGTCTCTGACCAATGCGGTGGTCAAGCCCGAGGTGGTGACGACCTATGAGCTGGGGCTGAAAACGCAGGGCTTCGACCGGCGGGTGACGGCCAATCTGGCCGCCTATCGCACCGATGTGGAGGACTATCAGGCCAATGTGGTCGACAGCGGTCCCGGCGCCCTGCGGGGCTATCTGGCCAATGCCGAGAAGGTGGTGATCCAGGGGGTTGAACTGGACGCCGTGGCGCGGCCGAACCAGAACCTGGACCTGTACGCAAACGTCGCCTGGACCGATGCGAAGTACGATTCCTTCGCCAACGGCCCCTGCCCGCTGGAGCGGATCGGAACCTCGACCGTGGCCTGCGATCTGTCAGGCAAGGACCTGCCGGGTGTGTCGCCCTGGGCGGCGTCGGCGGGCGGCGAAGTGCATGGCGATGGGGGCTTCCTGGGCCTGCCGGGTCAGTTCTACGGCGGGGCGGACGCCAGCTTCCGCTCGACCTACAACTCCGACGCCTCGGTCTCGCGCTATACCGAGATCGAGGGCTATACGATCCTGAACCTGCGGGCGGGCTTCCGCGCCGATAACGGCTGGGAGGCGTCGCTTTGGGTCAAGAATGCGCTGGATGAGGACTATCTGCAGTTCGTCAGCGTCCAGTCGGGCAACTCGGGCCTGGTGATCGGCAACCCCGGCGATCCGCGCACGGTCGGGATCACGCTGCGGGCGCGGTATTGATCCAGCACTCCGCCACCCTCGGGCTTGTCCTGAGGGGCTACGGATCGAGCTGATTCAAAACATATGAGGGGCGCACAGATCGTGCGCCCCTCTTCCGTTTCGAGCGGTGTTCGAGGTGGGCCCTCGGGACAAGCCCGAGGGTGACGGGAGGGAGGACGGTTTACCCCTTCACGCGCCAGGTGGCGCCGTCGGGGCCGTCCATGACGACGACGTTGAGGGCGTTCAGGCGGTCGCGGATGCGGTCGGCCTCAGGCCAGTCCTTGGCGGCGCGGGCGGCGGCGCGTTGTTCGAGCAGGGCCTCGACCTCGGCCTTCAGGGCGGGATCGCCGCCCTCGAACCAGGCGTCCGGCGTCAGCGACAGCACGCCGAGCAGGCCGGCGGCTTCTTTCAGGCTCCAGCGAGCCATGGCGACGTCATTGATGTCGGCCTCGGCGTCATTGAGCAGATCGCGCAAGGCGTTCGCCAGCCCGAAGAGCTGAGCTATGGCGCCCGGTGTGTTCAGATCGTCCTCCAGCGCGTCCAGCACTGGATCGAGCGCGTTCTCGGCCAGCTCCAGCTCGGCCTCGTCCAGCGTGGCCGGATCGAAGTCGGCCAGGGCCGCGTCGGCGTCACGCAGGACGCCGTAAAGTCGGTCCAGATTCTTCCGGCTCTGTTCCAACAGTCCCTGGTTCCAGTCCAGCGGCTGGCGATAGTGGGCTGACAGAAGGGCCCAGCGGACGACCTCGCCCGGCATGGACTGGACCAGGTCGTGCAGCAAGAGGACGTTGCCGATCGACTTGGACATCTTCTCGGCGTCCACGGTCAGGAAGCCGTTGTGCATCCAGTAGCGGGCGTAGTGGTCGTGGGCGTTCTCGGCGTGGGCGCAGCCGTGGGCGCAGACGCCCTGGGCGATCTCGTTCTCGTGGTGGGGGAAGGCCAGGTCGACGCCGCCGCCGTGGATGTCGATGGGCAGGCCCAGGGTCTGTTCGATCATGGCCGAGCATTCGATGTGCCAGCCGGGGCGCCCCTCGCCCCAGGGGGAGGGCCAGGCCGGTTCGTCCGGCTTGGACGGCTTCCACAGGACGAAGTCGTGGGGGTTCTTCTTGTAGGGCGCGACCTCGACCCGGGCGCCGGCGATCATGTCGTCCAGGTTCCGGCCCGACAGGGCGCCGTAGGACGGATAGGCCGAGACGTCGAACAGGACATGCCCCTCGGCCGCATAGGCGCAGCCGGCGTCGATGATGGCCTGAATCTGATCGACAATGGCCGGTATATAGTCGGTGACATGGGGGGCCAGGTCGGGCGGCGAGACGTTCAGCAGGGCCATGTCAGCGAGATAGGCGGCCTCGTACCGGGCCGTGACCTCGCCGATCGGCACCCCCTCGCGGGCGGCCTTCTGATTGATCTTGTCGTCCACGTCGGTGACGTTGCGGGCGTAGAGCACCTTGTCCGCCCCGTACTGCCTTCGCAGCAGCCTTGCCAGGACGTCGAACACCACCGGCGGGCGCGCATTGCCGATATGGGCGTAGTCATAGACCGTCGGGCCGCAGACATAGAGGGTCACCCGGTTCGGATCGCGCGGTTCGAACAGGCGCTTTTCACGGCGCAGGGTGTCGTGGATGTGCAGCGGCATGGAGCGGTCTTCGGCAGGTTTTCTTGCAGGACGGAGGGTCCGTCCCATATAGCGGCCTGAGATACAACCGGGCGCCCTCGCCCGCCCCGGCCGGAAATCCAGTCCATGAGCGTCACCCCCGCCAAACCCGTCCTCGTCAGCGATGCGGCTGTGCAGCGTCCCAGCCGCGAACAGGCGCTGGAGGCGGTGCGGACCCTGATCGCCTGGGCCGGCGACAATCCCGACCGGCCGGGCCTGATCGACACGCCCAAGCGGGTGGTTGACGCCTATGGGGAGTGGTTCGACGGCTATGAGGCCGACGCGGCCAAGGAGCTGAGCCGCACCTTCGAGGACGTGACCGGCTATGACGACATGGTCATCCTGCGCGAGATCGAGGTGGAGAGCCACTGCGAGCACCACCTGGCCCCCTTCCTGGGCAAGGCCTATGTCGCCTATCTGCCCGGCGAGAAGGTGGTGGGCATCTCCAAGCTGGCGCGGGTGGTCGAGATCTTCGCCCGGCGGCTGCAGAATCAGGAAACCCTGACCAACGACATCATCGAAGCGATCGAATCGCAGCTTCAGCCCAAGGGCGTCGCGGTCATGATCGACGCTGCCCACCAGTGCATGACCACCCGCGGCGTGCATCACCGGCACGTCTCGACCGTCACGACCCGCTTCACCGGCGCCTTCAAGTCCGATCCCGCCCTGGCGGAGCGTTTCCTGAAGCTGGCGAAGGGCTGAGCCGGCGACCCTGTCGCATATGGCTGTCGCATATAATTGACGTGCAGGAAGGCGCGATCGTTTAGAAGCGCTTTACAAGCGGCGATCGGAACGCCAAGAACCGATCAAGCTTTCGGGCGATCCATAGGGAATGTCGGCGCATACGACGGCCGGCGAGTAACGGAGACGGTGCATGGCTGCGAAGATCGGTGGTTCCGGCGGGGACAAGCACACCATCGAACAGACGGCGGATATCAACATCACGCCGTTCATCGACATTCTGCTGGTGCTGATGATCATCTTCATGGTCGCCGCGCCGATGGCGACGGTCTCGATCCGCCTGGACCTGCCGCCGGCGCAGCCGCCCACCAATCCGACCGAAGAGAAGGAACCAGTGTACATCACCATCCAGGAAAACGGTCAGCTGTTCATCGCCGACCAACAATCCTCGATCGACAATCTGGCCGCCGACGTCTGCACCGCCCTGGGCGGCGGCGCCTGCCAGGAAGAGCGCGTCTTCGTCCGCGCCCAGCCGGAAGTGAAATATTCGCAGTTCATGGAAGTCATGAACAAGATGCAGGAGAACGGCTTCTTCAAGGTCGGCCTGCTGAACGAAGACATCGAATAGGACTGGGTTCTATCCAGGATCAGGGCCGCGTTCCGGAAGGGACGCGGCCTTTTTCTTTGCGGCGAAGCTTGTGGGACGCGCCCGAGGCGGACTTGATAAGCCCCGGCTGTTCGAGGAGTCCGCCCATGCGCCGTCGCACCTTCCTATCCGCCCTGCCCGCAGGAACCCTGGCCGCCGGCGCCCTGGCCGCGACCGGAACCCAGGCGAGACAGGCGGCGGCCGTAACGCCCTCCACCGCCCGTCCGGCTGATCCCTATGCGGGGGTGGGCATCGGAGATCGGATTACGGGACCCAGGTTCACGGGCCGCTCGACCGTCTGGGGCATGAACGGGGCGGCGGCGACGGCCCATCCGACCGCCAGCCTGATCGGGATCGACACCCTGAGACGCGGCGGATCGGCCATAGACGCCGCCATCGCCATCAACGCGGCCCTGGGCTTTCTGGAGCCGGTGGCCAACGGCATCGGCGGCGACGCCTTTTGCATGCTGTGGGATCCGAAGCAGAAGAAGGTGATCGGGCTGAACGGGTCCGGCCCCAGCCCGCGGGGCCTGAGTCTGGAGATCGCGCGTTCCCGGGCTGTGGACGGCTATCTGCCCCGCTACGGCGCGGTGACGGTGAACGTGCCGGGCACGGTGGACGCCTGGTGGAGCGCGCACCAGCGCTACGGCAAGCTGCCGTGGAAGGATGTGCTGCTGCCGGTCGCCGAGCTGTGCGAACAGGGCGTGCCCGTGCCGCAGGTCATCGCCTACTATCTGGAACGCAACATGGCGGCCTTTGATCGGGCGCGGATCCCGATCGAGGAGCACGACAACAGGAAGCGCATCTGGGCCACGGGCGGGGCGACGCCCAAGGTGGGCGAGGTCTTCGCCAATCCCTTCCTGGGCAAGACGCTGCGGATGATCGCCGAGGGCGGACGCGACGCCTTCTATGACGGCCCCATCGCCGACCAGATCGAGGCCTATTTCAAGCGGATCGGCGGCTGGATGACCCGCGCCGACATGGCGGCCCACCACACCGAATGGGTCGAGCCGATCCAGACCAACTATCGCGGGGTGGACGTCTTCGGCCTGGGGCCGAACACCCAGGGCCTGTCGACCAACCAGATCCTGAACATCTGCGAACAGTTCGACCTGAAATCCATGGGCTTCCAGTCCGCCGCCTCTCTGCACGTCCAGGCCGAGGCCAAGCGGCTGGCGTTCGAGGACCGGGCGCGCTGGTTCGCCGACGACCGATTCTCCAAGACGCCGGTCGAATGGCTGAACTCCAAGGCCTATGCGGCCGAGCGGGCCAAGCTGATCCGGCCCGATCGGGTCATGGACCGCGTCATGCCGGGCGACGCCCCGCACCACGGCGACACCACCTATTTCAGCGTCGCCGACGCTGACGGGATGATGGTCAGCTGGATTCAGTCCAACTATCGCGGCATGGGTTCGGGCCTGGCGCCCGACAACGGCTCCGAACCGCTGGGCTTCATGTTCCAGGACCGGGGCGAACTGTTCGCCCTGACCGACGGCCACCCCAACATCTATGCGCCGGGCAAGCGGCCGTTCCAGACCATCATCCCCGGCTTCGCGGTCAAGGACGGCGAGCCCTGGATGGCGTTCGGCGTCATGGGCGGCGCCATGCAGCCTCAGGGCCAAGCCCAGATCATCATCAACATGGTCGACTATGGGCTGGAGCCCCAGGCGGCGGGGGATGCCCCGCGCTGGCAGCACTATGGCTCGTCGGAACCGACCGGCCAGCCGCAGGAAGGAACCGGAGTGTTGCACCTTGAGAGCGGCGTGCCCGAGGCGACCAAGGCGCAGCTGCGGGCCATGGGCTGGACCTTGGGCGAGCCGGACGGCGGCTTCGGCGGCTATCAGAACGTGATGAAGCAGATGAACCCGGGCGGGCGCTGGACCTATGGCGCGGCGACCGAAATGCGCAAGGACGGGATCGCCCTGGCCTATTGAGGTTGGGCCTATTGAGATTGGCGTTCGGAAATGACCCACGAAGAGGTGCGTGCTCTGCTGCTGTCCTTTCCCGGCGTCGAGGACGGCGTCTCCTATGGGGAACCGTCGTTCAAGGTGGCGGGGAAGTTCTTCACCTGGCTGCGTCCGAAGCTGGACGACAGTATCGTGGTGCACCTGGATAATCTGGACGAGCGGGATTTGCTGATCGAGATGGACCCCGACGCCTTTCATTTCACGGACCACTACCGCGACTATCCGATCGTGTTGGCCCGCATCGCCCATGTCGATCCCGTCTGGCTGAAGGCGGCGCTGTGGAAACGGTGGCGCAAGGTCGCGCCGAAGCGCTTGGTGAAGGCCCATGACGCGGCTTGACCTGACGTCGGGGAAATAAGTCAGGGTCCGTTGAAAATAGCAACGGACGGAAACGACATGGGGCTGACGGTCGAAGACCGGTCGATCAAGGCCGAGGACGGCTGGCCGCTGGAAGCGACCCTGTTTCGGGGCGACAGGCCGAGAATGGCGGTGCTGGTCTCGGCCGGAACGGGATTTCCGCGCGGCTTTTACGCCCGGTTCGCGCGGTGGATGGCCGAACGGGGCGGCGTGGTTCTGACCTATGACTATCGCGGCATCGGCGGGTCGCGGCCCGAGGATCTGGCGGCCATGGAGATGGACTATCCCGACTGGGGTCGGCTGGACATGCCGGCGGCGCTGAAGGCTCTGAAGAAGGCGGCGCCGGGCCTGCCGATCTTCCATGTCGGACACAGCGTCGGGGGTCATTTCGTCGGCTTCATGCCCAACCAGGGCGAGATCGCCCGCCACGCCTTCGTCTCGGTCGGGACCGGATGGTGGGGCGGACACCACCGAACCTATAATCCGATGGAGCTGTTCTTCTGGTTCGGTTTCGGGCCGCACCAGCTGCGCCGCCACGGCTATATCCGCGCGGGCCGGCTGTGGCGGGGGACCGACCTGCCGCGCGGGGTGTTCGAGACGTGGAGGCGGTGGTGCCTGAAGCCCGCCTATTTCCTGGACGAGCTGAGGTCCGGCGCTCTTGAGCCCCAGGGGTTCGACAAGGTTCGGGCGCCGATCCGGTCCTGGATCTTTCCCGACGACCCCATCGCCACACCGGGCACAGGCGCGGCCCTGCTGAAGGCCTATCCCAACGCCTCGTCCGAGATCGTGGTGCGACGCTCCCAGGACTACGGCGCCCGACGGATCGGCCACGAGGGCGCCTTCCGCAAGGGACTGGAGCCGCTGTGGCAGGAAATTCTGGATTGGTTCGACGCAGGGGTTTCGAAGGCTGGACCCGGCGCCTAACTGTTCGGCTCCCCCAGTGAGAAGGTGTTCCCCCCATGGCCTATGGCGATCAGCCCACCCTCAGCGTCGACGGCGTCGAGATTCCCCTGCTCGGCTTCGGCACCTGGCAGCTGGAGCCGTCGGACGCGCGCCGGATGGTCGCCGAGGCCCTGCGGATCGGTTATCGCCACATCGACACGGCCTGGATCTACAAGAACGAGAAGGCGGTGGGCGAAGGCATCCGGGATTCGGGCGTGCCGCGTGAGGACATCTTCCTGACCACCAAGATCTGGGTCGAGCATTTCACCCATGACGCCCTGCTGAAACAGGCCGAGGAATCGGCCGAGAGCCTGGGGACCACGCCGGACCTGCTGCTGCTGCATTGGCCCAAGCCGACGCCGACCTTCGAAGAGACCCTTGGCGCGCTGAACCAAGCCAAGGACCGGGGACTGACGCGCAACATCGGCCTGTCCAACTTCCCGTCCAAGGAATTCCGGCAGGCCCAGGCCCTGTCCAAGGCGCGGCTGATCACCAATCAGGTCGAACACCATCCCTATCTGGGCGTTGACGCCCTGGTCGCGACGGCGGCCGAGCTGGGGGCGTCGATCACGGCCTGGTCGCCCCTGGCCCAGGGCAAGATCGCAGACGACGCCACGATTTCCGAGATCGCCCAGGCCCATGGCAAGACCAATGGCCAGGCCACCCTGCGCTGGCTGATCCAGAACCGGATCATCGCCATTCCGCGCACGACGAAGGAAAGCCGGGCGCGCGAGAATTTCGACATCTTCGACTTTGAACTGTCGGGCGAGGAGATGCAGCGGATGGACGCCCTGGACCGGGGCGAACGGCTGGGCGACTGGCTGGACCCCGCCTACGAATGGGACAAGTCCGCCGCCTGATCAGAGGAGGCGCGCATGGTGCGGGAAAGAGATCGGCCGCGTCTGTGGCGCGCCGCCTTCGCCGTCATCGGCTGGGCGGCGCTGGCGTTGCAGTATCTGCTGATGGCGGGGCCGGCGGACGGCTGGGCGGTGGCGACGCGGACCGTCCAGTACTTCAGCTTCTTCACGATTCTGACCAATATACTGGTCGCCCTGGCCCTGACGGGGCCTTTGCTGAAACCGACATGGCCCCTGGCCCGCTGGACGGCGTCGCCGACCTTTCGCGCCGCCGTGACGACCTACATTCTGATCGTAGGGCTGGTGTATCATTTCATGATCGCCCCCTACTGGCGGCCGGAGGGGCTGACCTTGGCCGTCAATCTGGTGCTGCACTACGTCATGCCGGCCGCCTTCCTGCTGGACTGGCTTTGGTTCACGCCGAGGGGCGCGTTGCGGTGGATCGACCCGGTGAAGGCCCTCGGATTTCCGCTGATCTTCGGCGCATGGACCCTGGGTCACGGGCTCGCCACCCACTGGTGGCCCTATGGGTTCGTCAATGTTGACGCCCTGGGGCTGGGCCGGGTGCTGGCGACGTTCGGCGGGCTGCTGGTCTTTTTCCTGCTGGTCGGATCGGCGCTGGTCGGGATGGACCGGGTCTTAAGCCGAACGAGGCGTGACAGTTCGGCCCCGGCGCTTTAGGCGGAGCCATGGCCTATAAATCCCTGCGTGACTTCATCGACCAGCTGGAAGCCGACGGCGAGCTGGTGCGGGTGTCCGAACCCGTCTCCACCGTGCTGGAGATGACCGAGATCCAGACCCGGCTGCTGCGCAACGGCGGCCCGGCGGTGCTGTTCGAAAAGCCGGTCATGCCGGACGGGACCATCAGCCCCGTCCCCTGCCTGGCCAATCTGTTCGGCACGGTGAAACGGGTCGCCATGGGGGTGACGCTGGAGGGCAAGAACCGCACGACGGCGGGCGAGCTGCGCGCGGTCGGGGAACTGCTGGCCTTCCTGAGAAATCCGACGCCGCCGCGGGGCTTAAGCGACGCCATGGAGATGCTGCCCCTGGCGCAGACCGTCATGTCGATGCGGCCCAAGACGGTGAAGAAGGCGCCTGTGCAGGAGGTGGTGCTGAAGGGCGACCAGATCGATCTGGCCGCCCTGCCCGTCCAGACATGCTGGCCCGGCGAGCCGGCGCCCCTGATCACCTGGGGTCTGGTCGTGACCAAGGGGCCCAGCGAGGATCGCGAGGACGACTTCAACCTGGGCATCTATCGGATGCAGGTCCTGGGCAAGGACCGGGCGATCATGCGCTGGCTGGCCCATCGCGGCGGGGCCCAGCACTACGCCCGGCACAAGAAGGCGCGGCCCAAGGAGCCCCTGCCCTGCGCCGTCGTCCTGGGCGCCGATCCGGGGACCATCCTGGCGGCGGTGACGCCGGTGCCGGACACCCTGTCGGAATATCAGTTCGCGGGCCTGATGCGCGGCGCCAAGGCCGAGCTGGTACCTTGCAAGACCGTGCCGTTGATGGTTCCGGCCCAGGCCGAAATCGTGCTGGAGGGCCACGTCCTGCTGGACGAGTTCGAGGACGAAGGCCCCTATGGCGACCATACCGGCTATTACAACTCGGTCGAAAAGTTCCCGGTCTTCAAGGTCAGCGCCGTCACCATGCGGCGGAACCCCATCTATCTGACCACCTTCACCGGACGGCCGCCGGACGAGCCCAGCGTGTTGGGCGAGGCGCTGAACGAGGTCTTCATCCCCCTGCTGCGCCAGCAGTTCCCCGAGATCGTCGACTTCTGGCTGCCGCCCGAGGGGTGCAGCTACCGGATCGCGGTGGTGTCGATGAAGAAGGCCTATCCGGGCCACGCCAAGCGAGTGATGCTGGGCGTCTGGAGCTATCTTCGCCAGTTCATGTACACCAAATGGGTCATCGTCGTGGACCACGACATCGACGCCCGCGACTGGAAGGACGTCATGTGGGCCATCTCGACCAAGATGGACCCGGCGCGCGACATCACCGTGATCGAGAACACCCCGATCGACTATCTGGATTTCGCCAGCCCCGAGAGCGGCCTGGGCTCCAAGATCGGCCTGGACGCGACGGACAAATGGCCGCCCGAGACCAAGCGCGAATGGGGCGAGGAGATCCGGATGGACCAGGCGGTGGTCGAAAGGATCGACGCCATCTGGGACACGCTCGGCCTGCCCGGCGACAAGACGTCGATCTGGAAATAGGGCGGAAGCCTTGATTCACGCCGAGGGGGCGATGTGAGCGCGTTCGAATTTTTCTTCAGCTTCTATGGGCTGATCCTGGGCCTGTCGGTGGCGGAACTGCTGGGCGGGTTCGCGCGGACGCTGAACCGTAATCCAAGGCCGCGCTTCGGCCTGTTGACGCCGCTGCTGGTGGTGTTCGCCGCATTGGATGTGACCACCTTCTGGTTCCAGGCCTGGATCATCTTCCGCCCCGCCCCGTTCAATCTGGCCCTTCTGATGCTGGGCCTGGTGATCGCAGGCCTGTTCTATATCTCGGCCACCCTGGTCTTTCCGCGTGACGAAGATCAGGTCGAGGATCTGGACGCCCATTTCTGGCGCAACAAGCGCACCATCCTTCTGCTTCTGCTGAGCGCCAATGTCATTGTCGCCAGCCTGATCGTCGGCGTCGCGGCCGCCCAGGGCGAACTGCATCTGGTGGCCAAGAGCTGGTTCTTCTGGTTCGGCGTGAGTCTGTTCACCGGTCTGACCCTGATCGCCGCCCTGGCGCGCCGCCCCTGGATCGTGAAGGCGGCGCTGATCGCGCTCTTGGCCTATTACGGCCTGAACATCAGCCGGGCTGCGGCGCCCCTGGTTGAAAAGGGCGGCTGGTCCCTGGTGGCGAAGGAATAGTCCGTCGATCCGGATCGGCCGCCGAGGCGCGCTTGCCAAGACAAGCGCGATAACTCCATATCTGGGCGTGGCGTCAGATCGGGGGACAGGTGAGCGCGTTCGAATTCTATTTCAGTTTCTATGGCTTGGCGCTCGGGTTGTCGGTGGCGGTGATCGCCACGGGCCTGGCCACGGCGATACAGCATCGCAAGACCCTGCGCATCGGCTGGCTGACGTCCCTGTTGGCCCTGTTCGTCGGCCTGGACATCGCCACCTTCTGGGACGCCGCCTGGCACACCTTCCGCGACGCCCCGTTCAGCTACGGCATGCTGGTGATCGGCCTGGCGATCGCCATGGTCTATTTCATCGCGGCTTCCCTGGTCTTTCCGCACCAGATCGAAGACGGGATGGACCTGGACGACCATTTCTGGGGCAACAAGAGGATCGTGCTGATCCTGACCACCGTGGCCAATACGCTGATGGTGGCGGTCTCGATCTCTCAAATACTCGGCAAGCCGGGTGCGGCGATGCTGCTGATCAACTATGCGATCGCCTATCCCCTGTATCTGGTGCTGGTCGTTCCGGCGGCCCTGACCCGCAGCAGGCGGACCTTCGCCATCCTGCTGGGCCTGCACGTCGCCATCTATTTGATCTTGGCCTGCATGCCGGCGACCCTCGCCGTCCCCACCCCGGCCACGCCCGCCGCCGTCGCCGGCTGAGGCCCGCAGGCTTGCCATAAGGACCGGATCGGTCGAGGACTTCATCCATGCGTCACGCGCTTCTGTTCGCCGCCGTCGCGGCCCTAGTCTCGAGTCCCGCCATGTCCCAATCGCCGGGCCGTCCGCCCGTTCTTTCCAATATCGCGCCCTGGGACCAGCCCTTCCTGCCGCCCGCGCCGGCCTGGGACGGGGCGTCGAAGGCCCTGCTGCGCGATGCGAGCGATCCCTGGGTGACGCCGTTCGAGGCCGATCGGGGCCATGACTTTTCGCCGAACTATGTCGATACCCGCGCCTGGTTCGACCGACTGGACGCCGCCAGCGACCTGATCCGGATCGAACAGTTCGGCGTCTCGCCCGAGGGGCGGCCCATCTATGCGGTGATCGCCTCCAAGGACGGCGCGGCCTTCGATCCGGCCAAGCCGGTGCTGATGATCCAGGCGGGCATCCATCCGGGCGAGATCGACGGCAAGGACGCGGGCATGATGGTGCTGCGCGACATCGCCTTCTATGGGAAGGACGCCCTGCTGGACCGGGTCAATCTGATCCTGATCCCCATCCTGAGCGTGGACGGGCATGAGCGCGCCGGCGCCTATTCCCGCCCGAACCAGCGCGGACCACGCATCCAGGGCTGGCGCAATACGGCGACCAATCAGAACCTGAACCGCGACTATCTGAAGCTTGACCAGGCCGAGATGCGGGCGGTGCGGGGCCTGATCTTGAAGTACCGGCCGGACCTCTATGTGGACGTCCACGTCACCGACGGCCTGGATTACCAGTACGACGTCACCTACGGCTTCAACGGCGAGGATGGATCGTTCAGCCGGTCCCCCAACAGCTCGGCCTGGCTGGATACGGTGTTCAAGCCGGCGATGAACGCGGCCCTGGAGCGCCAAGGCCATATCCCCGGCGAACTGGTGTTCGGCATCGACGACGACGAACCGAAGAAGGGGCTGTCGGACGGCGGCCTGGGCGAACGCTACTCCAACGGCTGGGGCGCCGCAGCCCATGTGCCGACGATCTTGATCGAAAACCACAGTCTGAAACCGCACGAACAGCGGGTGCTGGGGACCTATGTTTTCATCGAGGAGGCGATGCGGCTGCTGGCCGATCAGGGCGCGGCGCTGAAGGCGGCGACCGATCAGGACCGGGCCCTGCGACCGGCGCAGATCCTGGCGAATTTCGAGGCGGAAGAGACCCCCTCCTCCACCCGCCCGTTCAAGGGGATGCTGTACGAGATGTATCACAGCCCCGCCTCGGGTCGCGACGAGGTGCGCTGGCTGGGCCGGCCCGATCCCGAGCTGTGGCAGATGCCCTTCTACGGATCCAAGCCGACGCTGACCCTGAACCGCCCCACCGCCTATTGGGTGCCCAGCTATCGCACCGACATCATCGAGCGGCTGAAAATCCACGGCGTCGAGATGGAGACGCTGGAGGCGCCGCGCACGATGAACCTGTCGATGCTGCGCCTGGTCGAGCCGAAACTGGCGACGCGGGCGAACGAGGGTCACGTCCAGGCTTCGGTGAAGACGGTCGAGGTCGAACGCCGCGACTGGACCTTCCCCACCGGCTCGGTGCGCGTGCGGACTGACCAGCCGCTGGGCGACGTCGTCGTTCTGCTGCTGGAGCCCCAGTCCAGCGAGAGCTTCTTCGCCTGGGGCCTGTTCCCCGAAGTCATGAGCCGGGTCGAATATATCGAGGCCTACGCCATCGCGCCCCTGGCCGAGAAGATGATGGCGGCCGATCCGGCGCTGAAGGCCGAGTTCGAGGCCAAGCTGGCGGCCGAACCGGCGTTCGCGGCTGATCCGCAGGCGCGGCTGGCCTGGTTCTATGAGCGGACGCCCTTCTATGACGACCGCTATCTGCTCTATCCCGTCGGGCGCGAGGACTGATCCATGACCACCCCCATGATGTACGCCGTCCAGGCCGCCGCCCTGTGGAGCGGCCTGCTGATCCTGCTGCTCCTGGTTCTGTCGGGCATTGTGGTCAGCGGCCGCCGCAAACATATGGTGTCGCTGGGGGACGGCGGTATCGCGGACCTAGCGGCCGCCACCCGCGCCTTCGGCAATTGCGCCGAATACGCCGCGCCCGGCATGATCGCCATGCTGCTTCTGGCCGCCGTGGGAGCGCCCGCCTGGATGGTGCATGGCGTGGGGGCGACCCTGTTCGTGGGGCGGTCGGCCCATGCCCTGGGCCTTCTGTTCCAGACGGGGCCGTCGCTGGGTCGGGTGATCGGCATGCTGCTGACCTGGGTCGCCCTGCTGACGGCGGCGGTCGGATTGATCGCCTTCGCCGTGGTCTGAGGCGCGAGGTTGCGACGCAGCAAAGGGTCCGCCATATCGGGGCATGACTGAAGCCCGCGACGCCTCCGCCTCCGCCGATCTTTTGCATGACATCGTCCAGGCCGCGCTAAAAGCCGGCGCGGACGCCGCCGAGGCGGTCAGCGCCGACCGAAGCGCCCTGTCGGTCGGCGTGCGTAACGGAAGGCTGGAGGACGTCGAACGCGAAGAGTCGCGCGATCTGGGCCTGCGGGTCTTCGTCGGACAGCGGCAGGCCTCGGTTTCCGCCTCGGACCTGTCGCCGGCGACTCGCACACGTTTGGTCGAACGCGCGGTCGCCATGGCGCGGCTGGCGCCGGAAGACCCCCACGCCGGTCTGGCGCCGCAGGATCGGCTGGCGCGGGCGCCCTTCGCCGAACTGGACCTGTTCGATCCCAGCGAACGCAGTGCGGAAGCGCTGGAGCAGGCCGCCGCCGAGGCAGAGGCCGCGGCTTTGGCCGTGAAGGGCGTCGCCCGGTCCGAGGGCGGGCATGCGTCCTGGTCGTCCAGCCGCTGGCGACTGGTGACCTCGCATGGATTCGACGGGGACTATCAGGGTTCGGCCTTCTCGCTGGGCGTCGGAGTGATCGCCGAGAAGGACGGAGCGATGGAGCGCGGCGGCGAGAGCCGCTCGACCCGGCATCTGTCGGACCTGCCGGGCGCCGAGATCATCGGGCGGACGGCGGGCCAACGCGCCGCAGCCCGAACCGGGGCGCGCAAGATCGCCTCGACCACCGCCCCGGTGATCTTCGACAATCGCATGGCCGGCCAAATCGTCTCGCCGGCGGTCGGCGCCGTTTCGGGGCCGTCGATCGCGCGCGGCACCTCCTTCCTGAAGGACCGGATGGGCCAGAGGGTGTTCGCCGAAGGCGTGACCCTGATCGACGATCCGTTCCGGCCGCGCGGCCTGGGATCGACCCCGTTCGACGATGAGGGCGTCGCGGTCGAACGGCGCGCCCTGTTCGACGACGGGGTGCTGACCACCTGGCTGCTGAACAGCGCCTCGGCCCGGCAGTTGGGGCTGGAGTCCACCGGCCACGCCTCGCGCGGCCTGGCGGGATCAGCGGGGGTTTCGACCCACAACCTGCACATGGAGCCGGGCGAGCGGGATCTGGCGGGGCTGATGGCCGACGCCGGGACCGGGCTTCTGGTCACCTCCATGTTCGGGCCGTCGCTGAACGGAAACACCGGCGACTGGTCCGCCGGGGTGTCGGGCTTCTGGTTCGAGAACGGCGCGATCGCCTATCCGGTCAATGAGGTGACCGTGGCGGGCAAGCTGCCCGACCTTTATCTGCGGCTGGTTCGGGGCTCGGACCTGGAGTTCCGAGGCAGTTTCAACGTGCCGAGCCTGATGTTCGACGCGGTAGCCATAGCCGGCAAATGACGGACCTGGACGTCGACCTCGAACTGATCCGCCAGGCCGCGCTCGACGCCGGCGCCTTGGCGCTCGCCGAACGTGAGGCGGGGCTGAAGGTTGAGGCGAAGGTCGGCGGTTCGCCCGTGACCAGCGGCGACTTGGCGGTGGACGCCATGCTGAAGGACCGTCTGCTGGCCGCCCGCCCCGACTATGGCTGGCTGTCGGAGGAGACGGCGGATTCGTCCGAGCGCCTGTCCAAACGCCGGATTTTCGTGGTGGATCCGGTGGACGGAACGGTGGCCTATATGAAGCGCCAACCCTGGTGGTGCACGCCGATCGCCGTGGTCGAGGACGGCCAGGTTGTCGCCGCCGTCATCCATGCGCCGGAGGTTCAGGAAACCTATGCGGCGGTTCGGAACGGCGGCGCCTGGCGCAACGGCGCCCCGGTGCGGGCCTCGGACGTGGACACGCTGGACGACGCCTCGGTGCTGGGCGACGCGCGGATGATCGAGGGGCCGCACTGGGACGAGCCCTGGCCGCCCCTGCGGTTCTCAAAGCGCAACGCCCTGGCCTATCGGATGGCCCTGGTCGCCGCCGGCGCCTTCGACGCGGCCCTGGCCCTGACGCCGAAATGGGATTGGGACGTCGCCGCGGGCTGTCTGATCGCCGAAGAGGCGGGGGCGCGCGTCACCGACCACCACGGCCGCCCCTGGCGGTTCAACCGGCCCGACCCGCGTCAGGCCAGCCTGGTCTGCGCCGCCCCGGCCCTGCACCCGCTGATCATACGGCGCTGTAAAAACGTGCCGCTGTCGACCTGAAACCTAGGCAGCCGGCTCTTCATGCAGGTCGAGCCGACGCTGAATACGGCCCACATCGTCCCGCATTCGGTCCAGAGACACCTGGAGGCGAGCGTCAGTCTCCGCCAACCCGGCGATGTCGCGCCGCACGGACGTCAGCCCGATTTCGACGCCGGAGACCCGTTCCTTCAACTCACGCAGATCAAGCGCCAGCGTATCGATCTTGGCGTCGATCCGCCGCAGGAACACCAGCGTCAGATTTTCCGGATCACTGCTCATGACCGCATAATGCCCCAAGCTGCGATGACGGGCAAACGGGAGCGCGGCTGTAAAAACGTGCCGCTTTCGACGTAAGGCAGGGTCTGAAAACCCCGTCATACATTGATCCTTAGCCGTTCTCGGCCTATGCCCCGGCCAGAGCCCCACCCGAGCCTTTCAAGGACATCCGATGGTCGACCAATCCTCCGTCCCCACGCAACTGCTGCACCTGGTCATCGGCGGCGAACTGCGCCACCCGAAGGAGCCCGTCTTCCGCGACCTGTCGCAGGTCGAGTTCGTCGGCGCCTACGGCAGCTATGACGAAGCCAAACAGGCCTGGAAGGCGCGCGCCCAGGCGACCGTGGACAACGCCCACATGCGCTATTTCATCCTGCACGCCCACAAGCTGATCGACCCGCGCGGCGACGCGGCCTGAGTGCGACGTCAGGGAGCGGGAACCTGTTCCCTGACACGGACGCTGAACGACCGTGATCAACCTGGAACCCCAACAGATTTTTCAGCTGGTCAGCCTGCTGGCTGTCCTGGCCCTGTTCAGCTTTTCGCTGCGAGGCCACATCGGCTATGCGCGCTGGTTCAAGCGGTGGGAGGCCGAACGCAAGGCGCGACGGGACGCCGAACTGGCCGCCGAGGCGCGCCAGGCCGGCGAAGACGACGAAAGACCGAAGACCGGCCCCTGGGGCTGACGGTGTCGGCCCCTACTCCCGCCTCAGCAGCTTTTCGGTCAGCAGCGTGCCCCACCACCCGGCCTTGAACTCCGCGCGGATGGCCTTGGGATCGTAGTCGGGACTGTCCACCCAGTCGATGAAGCTGACGCCCTGCGGCTCGACCTCGTTCACGTACTTCTCCAGCGTATAGTCCAGGACGCCGGTCAGCCCTTCGCGCGAGTGAAGATATTTCTTCGACAACTGCTTCATGGCGACCGATATGGGCTCGCCCAGATGGAAGTGGCGATAGAAGACCGCCATCATGCCCGCCCGATCCGCGCCGGACTTGCAGTGGATCAGGACCGGATAGTCGATGGTCTTGAACAGGTCGCGCGCCCGGTGAATGCGATCCCTTTGCGGCGGGTCGCGCGAGTCAAGCGGCGCGTCGATCAAGGTCAGGCCCAGCCGTCGGCAGGCCTCCTTCTCCAGCCAGTAATAGCCCTCGTCCCGCTCGCCCCGCAGATTGATGACGGTCCTGACGCCCTTGGACTTCCAATAGGCCAGTTGGCGCGGCGACGGCTGGTTGGTGCGGACAAGGTCCGGCCCCAGCCAGTGGGCGTTGGAGAAGACCAGGCGCAGAAAGGCGTGATCCGCCCAGAAATAATGCCAATGGGCCCGGAAACGGCCCATTGCGGTCGAAAGGTCAAAGCGCGCCATGGCCGCCAGATAGCGATCCGGGGCCGCCGCGTCATCCTCCGCTTGCGACCGGGGCCGTCGCCGCCCCGTCTTGCGGCCTCCGCCCCTCGATCCAGAAGATGAACATCGAGGCTCCGACGATCAGGGCGGCGCCGGGCCAGAACCAGATCGAGGGCGTCTGTCCCAGCAGAAGCCAGCCGACCAGTCCGGCCAGCGGCGCCTTCAGATCGGCGAAGGGCTGCAGATAGGCCGCGTCGGCCAGCCGGTAGGCGAAGGCCAGCAGATATTGCGCCGCCGCCGTCAGGCCGCCCAGGGCCAGCAACAGAAGCAGGCCCGCACCCTGAGGCAGGGCGAAGGGCAGGTCCGTCGCCACCCCGGCCGGCAAGGCGAAGGCGAAGGCGTTCGCCAGCAACAGAAGCGCCAGATGGTTGGGCGTGATCAGGACCAGCAGGGAGAGGGTCAGGGTCTCGGGCGTCTCCTCCCTCGCCAGCCAGCGGGTCATCACATCGGTGACGGCCCACAGGGCGGCGGCCAGGACCGGGGTCAGGGCGGCCCACCCCAGGCTTTCGGACCCGACCCCCGAAACGATCACGGCGCCGAGGAAGCCGACCATAGCCGCGACGATCCGGGGGCTCGACACCCGCTCGCCCAGACACAGGGTCGAGCCGATGATGACGAACAGGGGGCCGGTCGCCAGCAGGGTCACCATCTGCCAGATCGGCACGCCCGAGGCGAAGCCGTAGACGAAGACATGGACGCCCAGGGCCGAGGCGAAGGCGCGGATCAGATGGGCCAGAGGACGGCGCGTCCTCAGCCTGTTCAGGCCGATCCGCAGAACGATGGGCAGCATCAGGACCGAGGCGATCAGATACTGCCAGAAGGCCATTCCGGTCGAACTCATGCCGAACCGTTGGGGCAAAAGGGATTGCAGGATATTGCCGCAGGCGAAGACGAGACTGGCCGACAGCATCAACAGCGCCCCCAAGGCGGGGGCGCGAAGCGAAGACGAGGAAATCTGGTTCAATTGGTCGTCCTTTCCGTAACCAGTTTTCCAGGGTTACGGGCGACGACGCGCCGCGCCCGCCGCTCAGCAAGAGCGACGCACGCCGCGAGGCGTTGGGTCCCGTTCTCTTTCATCCGGACTATACCGTCGGCCCCGGAATCGCACCGGATCTGCTGACCTCCCCAAGCGGGGGGAGCGCTCGCGGGCTTGGCGTCGCCGCCTTACCGCCGGTGGGGAATCGCACCCCGCCCTGAGAACACCGCAGGCGAACCTGCCGGCCCTACTTAGAAAGGGGCCGCTTGATCTTCAACCACCTGGGCGTTCAGACATCCAAGCTCCTCACCCCGAAAGGCCGCCATGAAGATCTTCGCCGCCGTCATCGCCGTCGCCTTGCCGGGCGGCGCCGTCGCCCAGAGCACGCCGCCTGAAGACCCGTCCCTGATCGCCTATCTGCAACAGCGCGCCGGCGAGGCGGCGGACACGACCCGCTACACCGCCGCCCTCACCCCCGACGGCAAGACGGCTTTGGTCTATCTGACCGGACCGACCTGGTGCGGATCGGGCGGATGCCGCCTGCTGGTTCTGGACCGCGACGGGTCCTCCTATCGCTCGGTCGGCGAGATCAGCGTGGCCCGCGCGCCCATTCGTCTTCTGGAACGCGAGGATCACGGCCGGCGCGCTCTGGGCGTGCAAGTGGCGGGCGGCGGGATCATCCAGGGCTATGAGGCCGCCGTGCCGTTCGACGGGCGACGCTACGCCTCCAATCCGACCGTCCCCCCGGCGATGAGGATCGATGATGCCCCGGGCGAAACCCTGATCCGGGCCGACGAGGCGGGGCGTCCGCTGACGCCGGCGCCTGACAAGCCTTGACTTGAGGGGCGGCTCAGACGACCGAAGGGCCGATGAGCGAGCCCGCCCCCTCCATGCCCCTGCGCGCCCTGCTGGCGCGGATCTGGCGTGAATATCTGAGCAGCCGCAAGGGATCATTGATCCTGTCGATCCTGTGCGCCGCCACGACAGGTCTGCTGACGGCGGCCCTGCTGAAGCTGCTGGAGCCGGCGGTGAACGGCCTGTTCCTCGGCGGCGACCAGCCGATCGTCCTGTTCGGCCGTTTCCGCTTCCCGGCGGACGAGGCCCTGATCGTCATCCCCGCCGCCATTCTGACGGTGGCGGTGGTGCGGACCCTGGCGGCCCTGGGGCAGGCCGCCCTGGTCAATCGACTGGGCCATACGATCGTCGGCGACATCCAGATCCGCCTGTTCGGCGCCATGATCCGCGCCGATCTGGCCCGACTGCGCAGCCAGCATTCGGGCGGCTTCGTCTCCTCGGTCCTGTTCGACGCCAATCTGGTGCGCGAGGCCTTCACCTCGGGCGTGGTCAACTACACCCAGAACCTGCTGACCCTGATCGCGGTGCTGATCTATATGGGGATCATTGATTGGCAGCTGACCATGGTGGTCCTGCTGGGCGTGCCCCTGGTGGCCCTGGTGCTGCGCCGGTTCGGGCGAAGGACGCGCAAGGCCGCCGTCGGCGCCATGGCCGAGACCGAGAACCTGTCCACCGCCCTGATGGAGAATCTGGACGGGGTCCGCCTGATCAAGATCGAGAACCGCGAGGCGGCCGAGCAGGATCGCGTGGCCGAGGTGGTGGCCCGTCGCCAGCGCCATGTCATCAAGGGCGCCAACGCCCGCGCCTTCGCCGGCCCGTCCAGCGACCTGGTCGCCTATGTCGTCGTCGCCGCCGTCATGGCCTATGCCGGATGGCGGGCCCAGTCGGGCGAGATGACGGTGGGCGGGTTCGCCGCCTTCATCGGCCTGTTGCTGGCGGCCGGCCAGTCGCTGCGCCAGGTCACGAACCTGGCCACGGTGATGAGCGAAGGCTTCACCGCCGCGCGTCGCCTGTTCGCCGCCCTGGACATCGAGCCGGAAATCCGTGAGGCGGCCGACGCCGAGGCCCTGCCGTCCGGCCCGGTCGAGGTGGCGCTGGATCAGGTGTCCTTCGCCTATGCGGGGACGGACGCCCCGACCCTGGACGCCGTCTCCCTGCGGGTCGCTCCGGGCGAGACGGTCGCCCTGGTCGGCCCCTCCGGCGGCGGCAAGAGCACCATCCTCAGCCTGTTGCCGCGCTTCTATGACGTCACGGCCGGGGCGGTGCGGCTGAACGGGATGGATATCCGTCAGGTGCGGATCAGCGATCTGCGCGACCACATCGCCCTCGTGACCCAGGAGCCCTTCCTGTTCGACGACACCATCGCCGCCAACATCGCCTATGGCCGGCCGGGCGCGACGCAAGCCCAGATCGAGGACGCCGCGCGGTCCGCCGCCGCCCATGACTTCATCACGGGCCTGCCGGACGGTTACGCCACCCGTGCGGGCGAGGCGGGCCTGCGCCTTTCGGGAGGGCAGCGCCAGCGGATCGCCATCGCCCGCGCCTTTCTGAAGGACGCGCCCATCCTGCTGCTGGACGAGGCGACCAGCGCCCTGGACACCGAGAGCGAGGCCCTGGTCCAGGCGGCGCTGGAGCGATTGATGGAGGGGCGCGCCACCCTGATGATCGCCCACCGCCTGTCCACCGTCAGGAACGCCGACCGCATCTATGTGATCGAGGCCGGGCGGGTGGTCGAGGAAGGGACGCATGACGCCCTGGTGGCCCGTGGCGGACTCTACGCCCGCCTGGCCCGGCAACAGTCGCTGGACGGAACCCCGGCGGTCGAGGCCGTCGCGTGAGGCCGCTGCGCAATCCGATCATCCAGTCCGCCCTGGCCTGGACCCTGGCCAAATGGATGCAGGTCTGTTTCGCCACCATCCGCTGGACCCATGAGAACCAGCAGGCGGCCGAGGCTGTCTGGGCGCAGGGCGGCGGGGTTCTGTGCGTCTTCTGGCATTCGCGCATTGGCCTGTCGCCCGCCTGCTGGCCGCTGGACCGAGCCCAGCCGGCCAAGGCCCTGATCTCTCTGTCGGCCGACGGGGAGTTCATCGCCAAGGCGGTGGCGCGCCAGGGCTTTCCCGCCGTGCGCGGCTCATCGGCCAATAAGGACAAGGCGCAGAAGGCCAAGGGCGGCTCCCAGGCCCTGCGCGACGGGCTGAAGCAGCTCAAGGTCGGCGCCCTGGCCATCACCCCGGACGGCCCGCGCGGCCCGGTCAACATCATGGCCGAGGGCCTGCCGCTGATGGCGAAACTGTCCGGCGCCCCGGTCCTGTTCATCGGCCTGTCCTGCAATCCGGCGATCCGGCTGAACAGCTGGGATCGGGCGGTCCTGCCCCTGCCGTTCGGCAAGGGCGCCATTGTTTGGGATCGGGCCGACTATCCCGAGGGGGCCGACATGGCCCAGGTGACGCGCGACTGGACGGCGCGGCTGAATGCGGTCGAGGCGCGGGCGGATGCGATCACGGGTTTGAAGCCGTGACGCCCCTGCCCCTGCTGGCCTATCGGCTGCTGACCCGCGCCCTGGAGCCCCTGGCGCCGCGCCTGCTGGACGCCCGCGCCGCAAGAGGCAAGGAGGACCCCGCCCGTGTCGATGAACGGATGGGCTTTACCCGGATCGAACGGCCCGAGGGCGACCTGGTCTGGCTGCACGGCGTCAGCGTGGGCGAGACCCTGTCCCTGCTGCCCCTGGTCGAACGGTTCGTAAAGGCGCGGCCGGATCTGACGGTTCTGGTGACGTCGGGCACGGTGACGTCCGCCCGGATTCTTGAGGACCGGCTGCCGAAGGGGGTGATCCACCAATATGCGCCGGTGGACGGACCGGGCGCGGTCGGCCGTTTCCTGGATCACTGGCGGCCTGCGCTTGCGGTCTTCGTCGAGAGCGAACTATGGCCCAATCTGCTGCTGGAGGCCCACCGGCGCGGGGTGAAGCTGGCCCTGGTCAGCGCCCGCATCACCGACAAGACGGTCGAGGGCTGGCGCCGGTTTCCGGCCTCGGCTCAAGCGGTGACGCGCGCCTTCGACCTGGTCCTGCCCCAGGACGCCGCCTCCGCCGAGCGGCTGGAGCGGATGGGCGCCCGTGTCGACGACCTGGTCAATCTGAAGCTGGCGGGCGAGCCCCTGCCCCATGATACGGCCGCCTTCAGCCGTCTGAGCGCCGCCATCGGCGACCGGCCGGTCATCGTCGCCGCCAGCACCCATGAGGGCGAAGAGATCGCCATCGTCCGCGCCCTGGACAAGCTGAGCGAGCGCGTCTGCCTGATCCTGCTGCCGCGCCACCCTGAGCGCGGTCCCTTGATCGCGGAGGCCCTGCAGCGGGAGGGCGCAGCCTTCGCCATGCGCTCGCGCGGCGAGACCATCGGGCGCGACACGGACGTCTATCTGGCCGACACCTTGAACGAGATGGGGCTGTTCCTGCGTCTGGCCGATGTGGTGGTGATGGGCGGCTCCTTCGCTCCGGCCCTGGGCCTGCCGGCGGTCGGCGGTCACAATCCACTGGAGCCCGCCCGGCTCGGGCGGCCGACGATAACCGGCCCCGACGCCTCCAACTGGGCCAGCGTGACTGCGGCATTGGCCCAATCGGGCGGACTGATCCTGGTCCAGGCGCCCTGGGACCTGCCTCAGGCGGTCGCCCCTTTGCTGGCCGATCCAGCGGCGGCCAAGGCCATGGGCGAGCGCGCCCGCCGCGCGGCGGCCGAGGCGGGCGGGGATCTGGAGCGGCTGTGGTCCTGGCTCGCTCCGCTCACGCCGCAGAAGAGACCCCGGCGATGAAGCTGAACACGCCCCGCTGGTGGTATGTGCGCGACCGCGATCACGCCCGGATGACACGCACCCTGTTGAAGCCGCTGGGCTGGATCTGGGCTGGGGTCACGGCGCAGCGCATCGCGCGCACCGTTCCCCTTGATCCCAGCTGCGCGGTGATTTCGGTCGGCAATCTGACGGTCGGCGGATCGGGCAAGACGCCGGTTGCGCGCGAGGCGCTGCGGCTGCTGCGCGCGGCGGGGGTGGAGGCCCGGGGCCTGTCGCGCGGCTATGGCGGGCGGCTGGAAGGGCCGGTCCGCGTCGATCCCGCCTTGCATACGGCCGAGGACGTCGGCGACGAACCCCTGATGCTGACCAGGGACGCGCCGGTCTGGATTTCACGCAATCGGGTCGCCGGCGCCGAGGCGGCCGTTACGGACGGGGCCGACGCCCTGGTGCTGGACGACGGACACCAGAACCCCGCCTTGAAGAAGACCGTCAGCCTGATCGTCGTGGATGGAGAGACCCGCGGCGACGAATGGCCGTTCGGGGACGGCTCGGTATTTCCGTCCGGCCCGATGCGCGAGCCTTTGAAAGCGGGGCTGGCGCGCGCCGACGCCGTTGTGGTGATGCTGCCGACCGATCTGGAGACAGCCGATCCTGAACTGCTGGCGGTCTTCGAGGGTCTGCCGATCTATCTCGCGAGACTGACGCCGCAGGGTCCGCCCCCGACCGGCCCACAGGTCGGCTTCGCCGGCATCGCCAAGCCGTGGAAGGTCGAGCGGTCGCTGAAGGCGGCGGGCTGCGATCTGGTCGACTTCGTCCCTTTCCCTGACCATGCGGCCTACAGCGACAAGGATATGGCGTTCTTGAAAGATCGGGCGGCGGTCTTTCGGGCCGGCCTTGTCACCACAGAAAAGGACTGGGTGCGGCTGACGCCCGATCAGCGCGCGCATGTGACCGCCTGGCCGGTCGTCGCCCGGTTTGAGGATGAGGCCGGCTTCGCCGCCTTCCTGACCCAGGCTGTTCAGTCGGCGCGGTAGACCACGCCGCCCTTCATTACGAACCTCATCCGCTCCAGCTCGGTGACGTCGCTCAGGGGATCGCCGGAGACGGCGACGATGTCGGCCGGCATGCCCGGCGCGATCCGCCCGGCCTCGCTGGAGATGCGCAGATGTTCGGCGGCGCCGACGGTGGCGGCCTGGACGGCCTCCAGCGGAGTCAGGCCGGCGCGGACCAAGAGGGCGAACTCCTTGGCGTTGTCGCCGTGGGCGGAGACGCCGCTGTCGGTGCCGAAGGCGATTTTGACGCCGCCCTGGTGGGCGCGGCGCGCCATCTCCAGCATCTTCGGCCCCGCCTCCAGCGCCTTGGCGGTCTGGGCGGGAGTGAAGAAATTGTCTGGCCCGGAGGCGACGCGCGCGACGAAATCCCCCGCCAGCAGGGTCGGCACGAGCCAGGCGCCGTTCTGCTTGAACAGGCGGATCGACTGGTCGTCCAGATAGGTGCCGTGTTCGATGGAATCGCCGCCGGCGCGCAGGAAGGCGTTGATGCCGTCGACGCCGTGAGCGTGAGCCGTGACCTGGCGGCCCATCCGGTGAGCGCTTTCAACGATGGCGGTCAGTTCGGGATCACTGAACTGCTGGTTCAGACCGGCGGCGGTGTTGGACAGGACCCCGCCGGTGGCCGTGATCTTGATGATGTCGGCGCCGGCGCGGATCTGGGTGCGGACCGCGCGCATACAGTCTTCCGGTCCCGAACAGACGCTTTCGGGCGACAGCAGGTGCAGGACGTCGGCGCGGAAGCCGTTGGCGTCGCCGTGGCCGCCGTGAACCGACACGGCCGAGCCCGCTGCAATGATGCGCGGCCCCGGCACGTCGCCCGCCTTCACCGCCTCGCGCAGGGCGAAGATCGCTTCGTTGTCGGCCCCGAGATCGGCGACGGTGGTGAAGCCCGCCATCAGGGTGCGGCGCGCATAGCGGGCGCCGACCATGGCCTGGGCGGCCTCTGACTGGGTCACCTCCTCCAGCCGCGAATTGGGGTTTTGCTGGCCGGTCAAGTGGACGTGGCTGTCGATCAGACCCGGCAAAACGAAGGAGTCCCGCAGGTCGATGACCCGGCCGTGCGCCGGATCGCCGACGAAGCCGTCGCGAATATCGACGACTTGGTTCCCGCTGATCACGAGAGTTTTACTGCGCTGCACAACGCCGTTCGACGGATCCGCCAGCAGCCGCCCCGCCTCGACGAAGGTGACCACAGGGGGTCCGGAAAGTCCAACCCCTGCGGGGGTTTGCTGAGCCGCCGCCGCCGAAGCGGACGCCAGCAGCACCGACAAAGCCAGGATCAAACGCTTCATTGATCGCCCTCCCGCGACGCCTCGCCGCAAAATCGCCCCACAAGGCTCAGGTTGCCTCGGTCGTAACGGTTTGAAACAAACACCTCCGAAGACAAACCGCAACGAGGGCGTCGCATGCGGCTTTCGAGACGAGGACTCATTCTGGGCGGCTCGGCCATGCTGGCGGGGTGCGCCAGCGCCAGCGCCACGGCCCCCGTGACGACGGCGGCGCTCCAGCCCGTCGCGGCCCCGGTGGTCGTTCCCCCGGTTCAGACCGTCAGCGTGACCCCGCCGCCGCTGGATCCTCGCGGCGCCGTTCCGAAAGATCTGATGGACCGGGCCATGGCGGCCCTGGACGTCCACCACCGCAAACTCCCCCTGCGTGACCGGATGTATCTGGTCGATTTCAAGAAGTTCTCGGGCGACGAGCGGCTGTACGAGGTCGATCTGATCGCAGGCGAGGTCAAGGTGCTGCGGACCTGCCACGGCCGGGGCTCCGACCCCGACCATTCCGGCTATGCGCGCCGCTTTTCCAACACGCCCGATTCCAACATGTCCTCGATCGGCGCCTACGCCACGGCCGGCGCCAGCTGGGGCAAGCAGCAGGGGCCGAACGTCCTGCTGGACGGGCTGGAATACACCAATGACAAGGCCCGCGAACGCGCCATCATCGTTCACGGCGCCGACTACGCCGACCCGGACTTCCTGGCGCGCGAAGGCAAGCTGGGCCGCAGCTACGGCTGTTTCTCGGTGGCCCATACCGACTTGCCGGAGCTGCGCGAGCGGATGGGCGAAGGCCGGCTGCTGTTCGCCTGGGCGTAAGGCTTATCCCTCGGGCCGTCGGGCCGAGTGGCGGATGGTGATTATGCGAATCTCGCTGGGCAGGATGGCGTAGCGGATCACATAGGGGCGGATCGAGACCGCCTCGCGAAGCCCATGGCGTATTTGCCTGCCGCGATCCGGAAAGGCGCTCAGACTTTCGGCCAGATCGATCAGGCGAACCGCCAGGCGGATCGCCGCCGGCGGGCTGAAACCTTGCACATAGGACTGTATGGCGATCAGGTCTTCCCGAGCTTGCTCGGTCCAGACTACTCGCCGCATTTCGGCGGCGGGAGCGGATTGTCCGTTCCCCAAGACAGAAGCCACCGCTTTACGGCTTCATGGCTCACGACCCGCCCGGCCTCGGCGTCGGCGAGACCACGCAGGGTCGCCGCCTCGTCCGCCGCGTCGTCGGCGATGTCGAAGACGCCCGGCTCGTCGTCATCTTCGTGGTACGCGGGATCAGCCATGGCGCGAGCCTACCACACCCCGCCGATACGGTCAGCCCCGCTCCAGCGCCCGCCAGCCGATGTCGGAGCGGTTGAAGCCGCCGGGCCAGTCGATCTTCTTGATGGCGTCGTAGGCGCGTTCGCGGGCCTGGGCGATGTCGTCGCCTTCGGCGCAGACGTTCAGGACGCGGCCGCCGGCGGCGCACAGCTGGCCGTCGTCTCGGCGCTTGGTGCCGGCGTGGAAGACCTGGACATGGGGACCGAAGTCCTGATCGGCGCCGCGGATGATCGAGCCTTCCAGCGGACTGTCGGGATAGCCCTTGGCCGCCATGACGACGCAGATGACCGTCTGGGGCTTGAACGCCGGCGCCGGCAGGCCGGAGACGTCGCCACGCGCGCAAGCCAGCAGATAGGGAACGATGTCCCCGGCCATGCGCATCATCAGCACCTGGCATTCCGGGTCGCCGAAGCGGGCGTTGAACTCGACCACCTTGGGTCCGTCGGTCGTGGCCATCAGCCCGGCGTAGAGGACACCGCGATAGGGGGCGCCCTCCTCGGCCATCTTGCGGATGGTGGGCTGAACGATGCGTTCGTCAGCCTGCTGGACCAGGTCGGCGGTGAAGACCGGGGCCGGTGAATAGGCGCCCATGCCGCCGGTGTTGGGTCCGGTGTCGCCGTCGAAGGCGCGTTTGTGGTCCTGGGCGCCGCCGAACAGGACAGCCTGTTTGCCGTCGCACAGGGCGAAAAGGGAGCCTTCCTCGCCGTCCATGAACTCTTCGATCACCACGCGGGCGCCGGCGGCGCCGAAGCGGCCGCCCAGCATGCGCTCGACCTCGGCCTCGGCGTCGGCGCGATCCGGGCTGATGGCCACGCCCTTGCCGGCGGCCAGGCCGTCGGCCTTGATGACATAGGGCGGCTGGAAGGCGTCGAGCGCGGCCTTGGCCTCCTGAACCGTCTCATAGACGCCGTAGCCGGCGGTGGGGATGGAATGACGCTCCAGGAAGGCCTTGGAAAAGGCCTTGGACGTCTCCAGCTGCGCGGCCTTGGCGGTGGGGCCGAAACAGGGGATGCCGGCGGCGGCCAGCCGGTCCGCCACACCGGCCGCCAGGGCGACCTCCGGCCCGACCACCACCAGGTCCGCCTTGATCTCGCGCGCCAGGGCCGCCAGGCCCTCGGCGTCGTCAGCCTTTACTGGACGAAGCTCGCACACGGCCTCGATCCCAGGATTGCCGGGCGCGGCGACAAGGCGGGTGACCAACGGCGACTGGGCGATCTTCCAGGCCAGGGCGTGTTCACGCCCGCCCGATCCGACGAGGAGAATGTTCATAAGGTGGGCAATGACCGCACCGCGCGAGGCGGTCAAGCGGCGGGCGTCCGCGATATCGCCTCTTCCTTGGAAACGGGTGCGAAAACGATCCGCCTCGGGCTAGAGTGGGGTCATGAGCGACGACTCCTATGTGTTCGAAGGCCCAGCCGAGGCCGCCGCCCCGCGCGACAACAATCCGCCCCTGTCGATCTCGGAACTGTCCTTTGCCCTGAAGCGGACGCTGGAGGAGCGATTCGGCCACGTCCGGCTGAGGGGCGAGGTGTCCAAGGTCAATCGTCACGCCTCGGGCCATGTCTATCTGACCCTGAAGGACGACAAGTCGGCCATCGACGGCGTGATCTGGAAGGGATCGGTGCGCGGCCTGGGCGTCCAGCCGGAGGCGGGGCTGGAGGTCATCGTCACCGGCAAGATCACCTCCTATCCCGCGCGGTCCTCGTACCAGATCGTGATCGAGAGCATGGAGGCGGCGGGGGCCGGCGCCCTCCTGGCCCAGTTGGAGCGGCTGAAGGTTCGCCTGCGCGATGAGGGCCTGTTCGAGCCGGGACGCAAGAAGCCCCTGCCCCCGTTCCCCCGCACCATAGGGGTGATCACCAGCCCGACCGGGGCGGTGATCCGCGACGTCCTGCACCGAATCGCCGAACGCTGGCCGTGCCGGGTGATCGTCTGGCCCGTGGTGGTCCAGGGCGAGGCGGCGTGCGGCCAGGTGTCGAACGCCATTCGCGGCTTTGATGCGATGACGCCCGACGGACCCATCCCCCGGCCGGATCTGCTGATCGTGGCGCGCGGGGGGGGGTCGGTAGAGGACCTGTGGTGCTTCAACGACGAGGGGCTGGCCCGCACGGTGGCGGCGGCGCGCATTCCGATCATATCGGCCGTGGGACACGAGACGGACACCACCCTGATCGACTTCGTCTCGGACCGGCGCGCGCCGACGCCCACGGGGGCGGCCGAGATGGCCACCCCGGTGCTGGCCGACCTGAGATACGCCGTCGCCGACCTGGATCGACGCCTGGTTCTGGCGGGCGGGCGGCTGATCGAGGATCGGCGGACCAAACTGCGCGCCGTGGCGCGCGGACTGCCCGCCCGGCCGGAGGACCTGACGGCCCTGGCGCAACAGAGGCTGGACCATGTGTCCAGCCGTCTGGGTTCGGGCCTGCAACGCAACATCGCCCTGCATGAACGCCATCTGGCCGTGACCGGCGGCAAGTTGAGCCCCGGGCTGCTGCGGACCCGGATCGAGCGGGGTCAGGATCGACTGCGCGGCGCGGGGGACCGGCTGGGGGCGGCGCTTCAGGCGGGGGTCGCGCGCGGCGAGCGGCGGCTGTTGCAGATCGGCGGTCGCCTGTCGCCCGAACCGCTGCACCGCCGCCTGGACCAGCGCCAGGCCAGGCTGGACGCGGTCTCCGCGCGCCTGGACGGCGTCATCCCCCGTCGACTGGACGGCGACCGAGCCCGGCTGAACGCCCTGTCCCGCGCCCTGGCGACGCTTGATCCCAGCCGCCCCAAACCCGGCTTCGCCCGGGTCGAGCGCGCCGACGGCGGCTGGATCACCGCAGCGGCCGGGCTGGAATCGGGCCAGACTGTCCGACTGGTGTTCGGCGACGGCGCGCGCGAGGCCGTCATCGACGGCGCGGCGCAGAACCCGCCGCCTACGCCGCCCTCTGCGACGCCCCAGTCAATGCCCCAGTCGACTCCACGAGCGACGCCTCGGCCCAAGCGCCCCGCGCCGGACCAGGGCGACCTCTTCTGACATCCGCTCCCGCTTTTCCGCTTCGCGCCTGAGCCGCTTCCTGCTAACCGCCGCCGCATGAAGATCCCCCGCATCGCCTTCGCCGCCTATGGCTTCGCCCTTCTGATCATCGTCCTGGACCAGTTGACCAAGGCCTGGATCCTGAGTCTGCCGGACGTGGCCTCGATCAAGCAAATCCCCGTCGGCTACGTCTTCGCCGAGGTCTTCCCGCCCGTCCTGCGATTCACCTTCGTCCAGAACACCGGCGTCAGCTTCGGCCTGTTCGGCGGGGGCGAGGCGCGCTGGGGTCTGACCATCTTCTCCGTCCTGGTCTCGGGCGCCCTGGCCTGGTGGGCGACGCGGGCCGATCGTCGCCTGCTGATCACCGCCATCGGCCTGGTGATCGGCGGCGCCCTGGGCAATGTGATCGACCGGGTGCGGTTCGGCTATGTGGTCGACTTCATCGACGTTTCGGGCACAGGCGTCTTTCCCTGGGTGTTCAACGTCGCCGACAGCGCCATCACCATCGGCGTCGTCCTTCTGATCATCGACAGCTTCCTGTCCGACCGGGCCTCCAAGGCCTGAAAACGGCTGCAAGGTTGGCGCGGCCCCCGAAAAGTCGTAATCACCCCGTCTTCACTATGCCAACAGCGCCCGCAGAGGCGCTCCGTGCATCAGCCGATCGAGCCTGAACCCATGCGTATCCGCAGCGTCGCCGCCCTGACCCTCGCCGCCTCAGCCGCCCTCGCCGTCTCGGCCTGCGGCAGCCTCAAGCAAGGCATCGGCCTGACCAAGGTCGTGCCGGACGAGTTCGTGACCGTCTCCACCGCGCCGCTCAGCGTGCCGCCGGAATACGGCCTGCGTCCGCCTGCGCCCGGCCAGCCCCGCCCGCAGGAACTGGCGCCCGAAAGCGCCGCCCGTCAGATTCTGCTGGGTCAGCGTCAGGCCGTCACCCGCACCCCCGGCGAACAGGTCCTGGTGGCCCAGGCCGGCGCCGATCAGGCCGACCCCCTGGCCCGCTATGTGATCGACGACGAGTTCGGCGACATCGCCCACAAGGACGAAAGCTTCGCCAACCGCGTGATGTTCTGGCGCAAGGACGACGCCTCGACCCAGGCGGCCACCACCCGCCAGACCGCCGAGGGCCAGCAGACGATCGACGCCTCGACCGAGGCCGCCCGGCTTCAGGCCCTGACGGGCGGTCGTGAGGCCATCACCATCACCCCGCGTCGCAGCGGCGGTTTCAAACTGCCGGGTCTGTAAACCGGTCGAACCTTTGTCGGACGCCGGCTGCGGCGTTGGTCCTTTCGCTGTCGGAAATCATTTGATGCGTCGCCTGCTCACCGCCCTGGCCGCCGTTTCCATCGCGGCCTCCGTCCTGCCTGTCGCCGCCGAGGCGCAGCAACGTCAGCGTCAACGCGGTTCCAGCGGACAGCAGGCGGACGGGTCGGAGAATGCGCCGTCCACCCGCGCGCCCCGGATCGCGCCCCTGCGCCGCCGCGCCAACGCCGGCCCCTGCCCCTTCGTCAAGGTGCTGTACGACGCCGCCCGCTATGTGGAGCTGGAAGGCGGCCGCGCCGCCATCGCCAACGTCGGCTACACCGGCGAGATCGAAGGCGTCTCGGCCGATTGCGAATATCGCGAAGCCGATCCGATCCGACTGGACATGGACATCCTGTTCCAGCTGGGCCGCGGCGCCCAGGCGACCGAGGACCAGAAGACCTATCGTTACTGGGTCGCGGTGACGGAACGGAACAGCGCCGTCCTGGCCAAGGAATATTTCGACCTGCCGGTGAAGTTCGACGGCCAGCGCACCGCCTCGGTCAACGAACAGCGGACCATCATCATTCCCCGCGCCGAGGCCACCACCAGCGGCGGCAATTTCGAAGTTCTGATCGGGTTCGACGTCACGCCCGAAATGGCCGAGTTCAACCGGTCCGGCAGTCGCTTCCGCGTCAACGCCGGAGCCGCCCAAGCCTCTGCGCCGAGCCAGTAATGTCTGATCTGAAGACCGTCCTCAGCGAAGCGGTCGCCGCCGCCTTCGCCGCCGAAGGCGTGGAGCCGGCTCTCGCTCGCGTCACCCCGTCCGACCGGCCGGATCTGGCCGACTTTCAGTCGAACGGCGCCCTGGCCGCCGCCAAGGCGTTGAAGGCCAATCCGCGCGAACTGGCCGGCAAGATCGCCGAGCGGCTGGGCGCCGACGCCCGCTTCGCCTCGGTCGAGGTGGCGGGGCCGGGCTTCATCAATCTGAAGATCGCCGACGCCGTTCTGGCGGAACGCGCCGCCGAAGTCGCCGCCGACGCCGAACACGCGGGCGCGGCCGTCGTGGCCGATCCGCGCAAGGTGGTGATCGACTACGGCGGTCCGAACGTGGCCAAGCCGATGCACGTCGGCCATCTGCGCAGCGCCATCATCGGCGAGAGCCTGAAGCGGCTTTTCCGTTTCCGCGGTGATCATGTGACCGGCGACGCCCATTTCGGCGACTGGGGCTTCCAGATGGGGCTGCTGATCACCGCCTGCGGCGACGAGGGTCTGGCCGACGCCTTCATGGCCGACGGCGACGGCCCCTTCCCCGCCGAAAGCCCGGTGACCCTGGCCGATCTGGACCGGCTGTATCCGCAGGCCGCCGGCAAGGCCAAGGAAGACCCGGCCTTCCGCGACCGCGCCCGCAAGGCGACGGCGGAGTTGCAGGCCGGACGGCCCGGCTATCGCGCCCTGTGGTCGCATTTCGTGGCGGTCAGCCGTGAGGCCCTGAAGCGCGAATACGGCGACCTGTCGGTCGATTTCGACCTGTGGAACGGCGAGAGCGACGCCGATCCCCTGATGGACGAGATGATCGCCCATCTTAAGGCTGAGGGCCTGCTGGTCGAGGACGACGGCGCCCAGGTGGTCCATGTCGCCAAGCCGGGCGAGACCCGCAAGAAGAAGCTGGCCGACGGCTCGGTGATCGAGACGCCCTCGCCCCCGCCCCTGCTGGTGATCAGCTCGGAAGGCTCGGCCATGTACGGCACGACCGACCTGGCCACGATCCTGGACCGCAAGAAGGCCCTGGCGCCGGACCTGGCCCTGTACGTCGTCGACGAACGCCAGGCAGAGCATTTCGAACAGGTGTTCCGCGCCGCCTATCTGGCCGGCTACGCCGCGGAAGGGTCGCTGGAGCATCTGGGCTTCGGCACCATGAACGGCGCCGACGGCAAGCCGTTCAAGACCCGCGCGGGCGGGGTGCTGAAGCTGCGCGACCTGATCGATCAGGCGACGGACAATGCGCGCGAGCGTCTGCATGAGGCCAAGCTGGGCGACGACCTGTCGCCGGAAGAGTTCGAAGCCATCGCCCACAAGGTGGCCATCGCCGCCCTGAAGTTCGCCGACCTGTCGAACGCGCGGACCACCAGCTACGTCTTCGACCTGGACCGGTTCATGAGCTTCGAGGGCAAGACCGGCCCCTATCTGCTGTACCAGTCGGTCCGGATCAAATCCCTGCTGAGGAAGGCCGCCGAACAGGGCGCCGCGCCCGGCGCCATCGTCATCGCCGAGCAGGCCGAGCGCGATCTGGCCCTGACGCTGGACGCCTTCTCGACCGCCGTTTCGGACGCCTATGACAAGCGGATGCCGCATCTGGTCGCCGAACACGCCTATCGGGTGGCGCAATCGTTCTCGAAATTCTACGCCGCCTGCCCGGTGCTGGTGGCGCCGGACGAGGCGACGCGGGCCTCGCGCCTGGCCCTGTCGGCGGCGGCGCTGCTGCAGCTGGAAACGGCGTTGAACCTGCTGGGGATCGAGACTCCCGAACGGATGTGACCGCCGTTCTGTGACCTGAAAGACGCGGACTCTGCTCTTCAGCTCTGATTAACCTTCGCCGGGTTCAGGGAGCGGTCGACGGATGGGGACCGGCGGTCAGCAGTCTAAGGGGCGTCGCTGGGGTCAGCATAGGGGACGCATCCGCGTGGCGGACGGCGCCCTGCGGCCGTTCGGCCCCCGCGATCTGACGCCGCCGTTCCTGAAGCGCCGGGCGATCCTCTATGTGGACGGCTACAACCTTTTCCACGCCCTGCTGAACCAGAAGCGGCGCGAATGGCTGTGGCTGGACTTGCAGGCCTTGGGGCGGGGCCTGATCGATCCGACGGAGCGGCTGGCCGGCGTGGTCTGGGTCAGCGCCCACAAGCCCCAATCCCGCTCGCGGATGGAGGCCCTGTTCCGCTATGAGGCGGCGCTGAGGGCGCGCAAGGTTCGTTGCCTGATGGGCCATTTCATCGTCCATGGCGAACACTGCCGCGCCTGCGGCAATGTCTGGAGCGCGTCCACGGAGAAGCAGAGCGACGTCAACCTGGCCCTGGCGGTGGCGGACGATGTGGCGGCGAACCGGGTCGATTCCGTCTATCTGCTGACCACCGACGGCGACCACGCCGCCACCGTGCGGTACGTGCGCGAGGCCTATCCGGAAAAGCGGATCGTCAGCGTCGCCCCGCCCGGCCGGGCGCACAATCGCCAGATCGCCGCCTGGACCGACGAACTGGTCGGGATCGGGCCCAATCTGCTGGCCGGGTCCATGCTGCCCGACCGGCTGAAGACGGCCAGGGGCTGGGTCGAACGGCCCGAGGCCTGGAGCGCCCGCCCCAGCCTGCCCCCGCCCCCCGATCCGCCGCCGACGAACGACGCGGGGAAGACCAAGGCTGGACATCTGCGGCTGGTGGTGTCGAACGCCTAGCCGAGATGATATGATCGCGTCGTCATGAACCTCCATGTCCGCAATCTTGATGAAGAAACGGTCCGCGCCCTGGAACAGAGGGCCGCGCGCAACGGCCGTTCGGCCGAAGCGGAAGTGCGAGCCATTCTGACGGCGGCTGCGGCGGTCGAGATGGCGGACAGGTCCGACTGGATCCAGGTGTCGGATGAGCTGCGAGCGCGTTCGGCCGGATTCAGCCACACGCCGTCCGAAATTCTGGTTCGGGAAAGCCGCGACGAAAGATGAAGGCGATCATCGACTCCAGCGTCGTGATCAAATGGTTCGTGAAGGAGGATGGTGCGGACGAATCGCTCGACCTCCGTTTTCAGCCTTTGGCTGCGCCGGACCTTCTGCTCGTGGAATGCGCCAATGTGTTCTGGAAGAAGGTTCGACGTCAGGAATACCAAGCCGACGACGCAGTCTTGGCCCTCGGGGCGATTGAGCGAGCGAACATAAGCCTGTCGCCCGCCTATGGATTGGCCTCGCGCGCGTTCGATATCGGTCGCGCGCTCGACCATGCCGTCTATGATTGTTTCTATCTGGCCCTTGCTGAACGCCTGAGCCTGCCTTTGATCACCGCCGACGCCAAACTGATGTCCAAAGCGACGCTCGAGCGCACATCTGTCCGCGTGCTCAATCTATCAAACTGGAAGACCGTCCTCGATGCCGACTGACCTCGACGCCTATATCGCCGGCCTGCCCAAGGCGGAGTTGCACCTTCACATCGAGGGCTCGCTGGAGCCGGAGCTGATGTTCGAGCTGGCGAAGCGCAATGGGGTCTCAATCCCCTACGACAGCGTCGAGGCGGTGCGGGCGGCCTATGATTTCTCGAATCTGCAGGACTTCCTGGACATCTATTACGCCGGGGCGGCGGTCCTTCTGACGCGCCAGGATTTCGAAGATCTGGCCTTCGCCTATTTCCAGCGGGCGGCCGCCGATAACGTGCGCCACGCCGAGATCTTCTTCGATCCCCAGACCCATACCGACCGGGGCGTGCCCTTCGGCGTGGTGGTGGAGGGGCTGATCGCGGGGATGGACCGGGCCAAGGCGGAACTGGGCGTCAGTTCGGGCCTGATCCTCAGCTTCCTGCGGCACCTCACCGAGGAAGAGGCGTTCGCGACCCTGGAGGCGGCCAAGCCCTATCTACATCATTTCATCGGGGTGGGGCTGGATTCGTCGGAGGTCGGCCATCCGCCGTCCAAGTTCCAGCGCGTCTTCGCCGCCGCCCGCGAGCTGGGTCTGAAACTGTGCGCCCACGCGGGGGAGGAAGGCCCGCCGGCCTATGTGCACGAGGCGCTCGATCTGCTGCACATCGACCGGATGGACCACGGCAATCGCTCGATGGAGGACGAGGTCCTGGTGGAGCGGCTGGCGCGCGAGCAGATGACCCTGACCGTCTGCCCCCTGTCGAACCTGAAGCTCAGCGTGGTCGATGATCTGAAGAACCATCCCGTGCCCGAGATGCTGCGCCGGGGCCTGCACGTCACCCTGAACTCGGACGATCCGTCCTATTTCGGGGGGTATGTGAACGACAACTACAGCCGGCTGGCGGCGGCGGTCGGGCTGACCCGCGAACAGGTGACGCAGATGGCGAAGAACAGTTTCGAGGGGTCTTTCCTGGGCGAGGCGGAGAAGGCGGCGTTCATCGCGGAGGTAGAGGCCTACGCCAAGGCGGGCTGACGTCCTTTCGTCATTCCGGGCGAAGGGCCTGCTTGGCCCGAAGACCCGGAACCCAGCGGCGCCGAAGGCGAAATGGGTCCGCCGCACTATGCTGGAACAGCGCGTCCGCGACAGTTTCGCGCTCTCGCGCGCCGCTGGGTTCCGGGTCTCCGCTGCGCTTCGCCCGGAATGACGAAAGAAAAAGGGGTTTAGCCGAGGAAGGCCGCCGCCCCGACCTCCGACACCCCCAGCGCCCGGAAACTTTCCCGCGCCGTCGCCTCGGTCTGTGGCGCGATGGCGCGGCTGGCGTCGGAGATGACCGCGGCCTCAAAGCCTTCGCGCACCGCATCCTCGGCGGTGAAGCGGACACAATAGTCGAAGGCCAGCCCGCACAGGAAGACGCGGGCCACGCCCAGGTCGCGCAGCAGGCCGGCCAGGCCCGTCGGGGTGCGATGGTCGTTCTCGAAGAAGCCGGAATAGGAATCGACCGCCGGGTTGTAGCCCTTGCGGATCACGGCCAGGGCCTTTTGCACCGTGGGCGCCGCGTCGGGATGGAAGTCGGCGCCGGGCGAGCCTTGGATACAATGGTCCGGCCACAGCATCTGGCGGCCGTAGGCGACCTCGATCTCGGTGAAGGGAGCCGCGCCGGGATGGTTGGAGGCGAACGAAATCTGGTCAGGCGTGTGCCAGTCCTGGGTCAGGATCACACGGTCGAACCGTTCGGCCAGCCGGTTGATCAGCGGCATGGTCCCCGCCCCGCCCGCGACCGCCAGAGAACCGCCCTCGCAGAAGTCGTTCTGCGGGTCGATGACCAGAAGGGCGTCCGTCGGACCGATCTTCATCATGCGCTCGCGTAGGCGTCGATCTCGTTGGCCGAGCCCAGGGCGACCGGGATGCGCTGGTGCAGATGCTCGGGCTGGATGTCGAGGATGGATTGAACCCCGTCCGTCGTCGCCTTGCCCCCGGCCTGCTCGACCAGGAAGGCCATCGGATTGCCCTCGTACATCAGGCGCAGCTTGCCGGGCTTGTCCGGCTCCCGCTTGTCCCAGGGGTACAGGAAGACGCCGCCGCGCATCAGGATGCGGTGGACGTCGGCGACCATGGCGGCGACCCAGCGCATGTTGAAATTCTTGCCCCGGGGACCGTCCGCGCCCTTCAGCACGCCGTCGACATAGCGCTGCACCGGCTCGGCCCAGTGGCGCAGGTTCGACATGTTGATGGCGAACTCCTTGGTGTCCGGCGAAATGGCGATGGCGTCGTGGGTCAGGATCCAGTCGCCGTCGTGCGACAGGGTGAAGCCCTTGACCCCTGCGCCCGTAGTCAGGACCAGCATGGTCTGGGGGCCGTACAGGGCATAGAGGGCGGCGACCTGATTGCGGCCGGGCTGCATGAAGTCGGCCTCGGTCGGCGAAGGCGTCGCGGACTTCAGCACCGAGACGATGGTGCCGACCATGGCGTTGATGTCGATGTTGGACGAGCCGTCCAGCGGGTCGAACAGGACCAGATAGTCGCCGGTCGAATGGGGCGCGGGCTGGACCTCGTCCATCTCCTCCGAAGCGACGCCGGCGACGGCGGGACAGGCCAGAAGGGCGTCGGTCAGCATGTCGTTGGTCATGACGTCGAGCTTCTTCTGCTCCTCGTCCTGAACATTGATCTGGCCCGAGGCGCCCAAGGCCCCGGCCAGGGCGCCGCCGGCGACCAGAGTGCTGATGTCGGCGCAGGTGGCGGCGGCGACCGTCAGGACCGTCTTCAGCCCTTCCGGAACCTCAAGGGCGGCGATGTGGGCGTCGAGGCGGGTGCGGTCGGCGGTCATGGGATCGGTCCGGAGCGGCGGAGAGGGACGCTCCGTTCTTGGCGGGCGGACGCAGGGAGAGCAAGGGCGAGCCGACGCCGGATGTCAGGAAGTGCGACAAGGCGGCGTCAAAACACGCCTGCGCTTGACTTGCGGCCGGAGTCGGTGGCTTAGGTCGATTGCTCTCGCGGGAGAGATCGGCGCGCCTCGGCGGGTCGACGCCGAAGGCGCAACCGCCCCGGAAACGCTCAGGCAAACGGACCGCGAAGCATACGGACGCTGGAAAGCCGCTCTTCACGGGCGCGCCGACGGAGCAAGGCGACATGATTTGGTCGCCGGAATCTCTCAGGCTTCAGGACAGCGGGGGCGCGAGGACGGCGGAGCTCCGCCACAACACGCGACCGTGAAAGCCTGAACCATGACCGATCAGACCCTGAAGACCACGCCCCTGAACGCCGCGCACCGCGCCCTGGGGGCCCGGATGGTGGGCTTCGGCGGCTATGACATGCCGGTCCAATATGAGGGCGTCCTGGCCGAGCACCGCTGGACCCGCGAACACGCCGGCCTGTTCGACGTGTCCCACATGGGCCAGTGCAAGATCACCGGCGCCGACGCCACCGCCCAGTTCGAGCGGTTCGTGCCCGGCGACTATGAAGTCCTGAAGGCCGGCAAGCAGAAATATTCCCTGCTGCTGAACACCGACGGCGGGATCATCGACGACCTGATGGCCGGCCGCCCGGATCACGACGGCCTGTTCGTCGTCGTCAACGCCGGCAACAAGGACGAGGATTTCGCCTTCTGGTCCGCGAACCTGGAAGGCGACGCCAAGCTGACGGTTCTGGACGACCGCGCCCTGATCGCCATTCAGGGACCGGAAGCCGCCGAGGTCATGGCCGCGCATGAGCCGGTGCTGGCCGAAATGGGCTTTATGGAATGCGCCCGGCTGATGCTGTTCGGCGTCGACTGCTATGTCTCGCGTTCGGGCTATACCGGCGAAGACGGCTATGAGATTTCGGTCCCGGCGGACCAGGCCGAGCGCGTCTGGAACACCATCCTGGAAGACGCCCGCGTCAAGCCGATCGGCCTGGGCGCCCGTGACAGCCTGCGGCTGGAAGCCGGCCTGCCGCTGCACGGCCATGACATCGACCCGACGACCTCGCCGGTCGAAGGGGCTCTGACCTTCGCCCTGTCCAAGTCGAGGAAGGAACGGGCCGATTTCGCCGGCGCCGACCGCATCCTGAAGGAACTGGCCGATGCGCCCGCGCGCGTCCGCGTGGGCCTGATCGTCAAGGAAGGCGCCCCGGCTCGCGAAGGCGCCGAGATCGCCGACGCCGACGGGAACGTGATCGGCAAGGTCACCTCGGGCGGCCCCTCCCCGACCCTGGGCAAGAACATCGCCATGGGCTTTGTGCCGCCGGCCTTTGCGGCCCTGGGCACGGAGCTGAAGGTCATCGTGCGCGGCAGGTCCGCCGCCGCCGAAGTCGTCGCCATGCCCTTCGTGGCGCAACGCTATTACCGGAAGCCGAAGGCGTAACATTCACCCCGTCACCCTCGGGCTTGACCCGAGGGCCGGATTATCCGCCGCATTGCGTCGGGATCAACACAGAGAACGATCCGCCTCCGATCCTCGGGTCAAGCCCGAGGATGACGGGGTGGGAGATGGAGAAGAGAAATGAAATTCACCAAGGATCACGAGTGGGTCAGCCTGGACGGCGACATCGCCACCGTGGGCATCTCGAAACACGCCGCCGACGCCCTCGGCGACGTGGTGTTCGTGGAAGTGCCGGAAGTCGGCAAGACTGTCGCCAAGGGCGCCAGCTTCGCCGTGGTCGAGAGCGTCAAGGCGGCGTCCGACGTCTACGCCCCCGTCTCGGGCGAAGTGGTCGAGGCCAATGACGCCCTGTCGACCGCTCCTGAAACCGTCAACTCGGCCCCGGAAGCGGACGGCTGGTTCGCCAAGATCAAGGTGTCGGACGCCTCGGAGCTGGACGCCCTGATGGATCAGGCCGCCTACGACGCCTTCCTCGCCACCCTCTAAGCCCCATCGGACCCGCTGATTAAGAGTCAGCGGGTCTTCGGCCTTTCATGGCCCAGGACAAGACCATGCGTTATCTCCCCCTGACGCCCGACGACCGCACGGCGATGCTCGCCGCCATCGGCGCGAAATCGATCGACGACCTGTTCGTGGACGTGCCCGAGGCGGCGCGGCTGGACGGGCCCGTGGACCTCCCCCGCGTGGCCGGCGAGCTGGAGGTCGAGCGCGCCCTGTCCGCCATGGCCGCCAAGAACGCCACAGCCGGCGCCGTCCCCTTCTTCTGCGGCGCAGGGGCCTACAAGCACCATGTCCCGGCGACGGTGGATCATATCATCCAGCGGTCGGAGTTCCTGACCAGCTACACCCCCTACCAGCCGGAAATCGCCCAGGGGACTCTGCAGTATCTGTACGAGTTCCAGACCCAGGTCGCGAACCTGACCGGCATGCCGGTGGCCAACGCCTCGCTTTATGACGGTTCGACCGCCATGGCCGAGGGCGTGCTGATGGCGACCCGCGTGACCCGCCGCAACAAGGCGGTGATCTCGGGCGGGGTGCACCCCCACTATGTCAAGGCGACCGAGACCGTGGTCCACGCCGTCGGCGTCGAGACCCAGGTCCTGGCCGCCGCCGTGGACGCCGAGGCCGCCGTGATCGACCAGATCGGTCCCGACACGGCCTGCGTCGTGGTTCAGACCCCGAACGTCTTCGGCACTGCGACGGATGTCACGAAGATCGCGGAGGCCGCCCACGCGGCCGGCGCCCTGCTGATCGTCGTGGTGACGGAAGCCGTGTCGATGGGCCTGCTGAAGTCGCCCGGCGAGATGGGCGCGGACATCGTCGCGGCCGAAGGCCAGTCGATCGGCAACGCCCTAAACTTCGGCGGTCCCTATGTCGGCCTGTTCGCCACGCGCGAGAAGCTGATCCGCCAGATGCCCGGCCGCCTGACCGGCGAGACCGTGGACGCCGACGGCGAGCGCGGCTTCGTCCTGACCCTGTCCACGCGCGAACAGCATATTCGCCGTGACAAGGCCACCTCGAACATCTGCACCAATTCCGGCCTCTGCACCTTGGCTTTCACCATTCACATGAGCCTGCTGGGCGAGACGGGGCTGCGCAAACTGGCCCTGCTGAACCACGAGAAGGCCGTGGCCACGCGCGACGCCCTGGCCGCCGTTCCGGGCGTCGAGATCCTGACGAAGCGCTTCTTCAACGAGTTCGCCGTGCGCCTGCCCAAGAACGCGACCGAAGTCGTCGATGCGCTGGCGGGCCACCACCTGCTGGCCGGCGTGCCCTACAGCCGCCTGGCCCCCGACGCCGGCATGGACGACGTCCTGCTGGTCGCCGCGACCGAAACCACCCTTGACGCCGACATCAAGCTCCTGGCGACCGCCCTCGCCAAGGTGCTGGCGGCCTGAGCGGAGACAAGACCATGAGCACCATGAACACCGTCGGCCGCCCGACCGCCCCGAACCAGGTACAGACCAAGCCCGCCACCCTGACCGGCGGGCGCGGCCTGTTGCAGAACGAGCCGCTGATCTTCGAAGGCGAAGGCTGGGGCAAGACCGGGGTCGACCTGCCCGAACCGAAGACCGATGCGTCGGACCTGGGCGACCTGGTCCGCAAGGATCCGATCGGCCTGCCCGGCCTGTCGGAGCCCGAGGCCATGCGCCACTATGTGCGCCTGTCGCAGAAGAACCACGCCATCGACCTGGCCATCTATCCGCTGGGCTCGTGCACGATGAAGCACAACCCGCGCCTGAACGAGAAGATGGCGCGTCTGGCCGGTTTTTCGGACATCCACCCCCTGCAGCCGATGTCGACGGTTCAGGGCGCGCTGGAGCTGATGGATACGCTGGCCCATTGGCTGAAGACCCTGACCGGCATGCCCGCCGTCGCGCTATCTCCGAAAGCGGGAGCGCACGGCGAACTGTGCGGCCTGATGGCCATCCGCGCCGCGCACGAGGCCTCGGGCCAGCATGAGAAGCGCCGCAAGGTGCTGGTGCCCACCAGCGCCCACGGCACCAACCCGGCCACCGCCGCCTTCGTCGGCTATACCGTCGTCGAGGTCGCCCAGACCGAGGACGGCCGCGTGGACGTGGCCGACCTGGCGTCCAAGCTGGGCGACGACGTCGCCGCCATCATGGTGACCAACCCCAACACCTGCGGCTTGTTCGAGCGCGACATTCTGGAAATCAGCCGCCTGACGCACGAGGCGGGCGCCTATTTCTACTGCGACGGCGCCAACTTCAACGCCATCGTCGGCCGGGTTCGTCCGGGCGATCTGGGCGTGGACGCCATGCACATCAACCTGCACAAGACCTTCTCGACGCCGCACGGCGGCGGCGGGCCGGGCGCGGGTCCGGTGGTGCTGTCACAGGCCCTGGCGCCCTTCGCCCCCGCCCCCTGGGTCGTGCATGACGATAGCGGTTACGCGCTGATCGAACGGGAAGAAGGCGACGCAGCCCAGGCCTTCGGCCGCCTGTGCGCCTTCCAGGGGCAGATGGGCATGTATGTGCGCGCCCTGTCCTACATGATGAGCCACGGCGCCGACGGCCTGCGTCAGGTCGCCGAGGATGCGGTGCTGAACGCCAACTACATCAAGGCCCGCCTGTCGGACCTGATGAGCGCGGCCTTCCCCGACGGCCCCTGCATGCACGAGGCCCTGTTCGACGACGAATGGCTGAAGGGCACGGACGTCACCACGCTCGACTTCGCCAAGGCGATGATCGACGAGGGCTTCCACCCGATGACCATGTATTTCCCCCTGGTCGTCCACGGGGCCATGCTGATCGAGCCGACCGAGACCGAGTCCAAGGCCGAGCTGGACCGCTTCATCGAGGCCATGCGCCTGCTGGCCCAGGCGGCCAAGGCCGGCGACGTCGACCGCTTCAAGGGCGCCCCCTTCCACGCCCCCCTGCGTCGTCTGGACGAAACCCGCGCCGCCCGCTCGCCGGTGCTGCGCTGGACCGCCCCTGCGGGCTCGAACCAGGCGGCTTAAGCCGCTCTCGGCGTCCGCCGTCCTGGATCAGGGCGGCGGACGCTGGCCCGCCATGCGTCTCAGGACGGCGAAGGCTTCGCGGCCGAACCGTTCAGGCCCTTCGTCCGGATGGGCCAGCCAGGCCTCGCCGGCCAGTTTCATGATGCTGACGCCGATCGCCGCCGCGACGCGACAGGCGACGTCGTCCGGGGCCAATCCCTTCCGCTCGGCCAGCGTCTGGGCCAGCAGCCGCTCCACCCCTTCATACTTTGCGTGATCACCGGCCTGAAGGGCGGGCGTCTGATGGATCAGCCGCGTCAGGTCCAGCATGTCGGGCGTCTGGAAGCGCGCGGCGACATCGGCCAGCCCCCCCTCCACCATATCGAGCAGCGGTTCGTCGCACGGCCGGGCCGCCACCGCCTGGGCGATCATCTCAGGGATTTGGGCCTTGAGGGAAAAGACGATCTCTTCCTTGGAGCCGAAATAGTTCAGCAGGGTGCGGCGCGATACGCCCGCCGCCGCCGCCACCTCGTCCAGGGTGGCGCCGTCAAATCCCTTTTCGATGAACAGCCGCAGGCCTTCGGCCTGAATGCGGGCGTGGGTTTCCTGCCGCTTTCGCGCACGCAGACCCTGCTCGTCAGGAAAAACTTTTTCTTGCACTTCTTGCATATTTGCACCGGATGCAGATATGCAAGCCGGAGCCCTTCGGAAATTCAGTTCACCCCAGGATAGCCGCAATGACCCAATGGACGACAGCCGATATTCCCGACCAGAGCGGCAAGCTGGTCATCATCACCGGGGCGACCGGCGGCATCGGCTTGGAGGCGGCGCTCGTTCTGGCTGAAAAGGGCGCCGAGATCGTTCTGGCCGCGCGCAATCCGGACAAGGGCGATCAGGCGGAACGGCTGATCCGCAGTCGCCACCCTGAGGCCCTCGTGCGGTTCGAACGGCTGGACCTGGCGGACCTCAGCTCTGTCGCCGCCTTCGCCGAGGCCCTCCTGGCGGCGGGTCGGCCGGTCGACATCTTGATCAACAATGCGGGCGTCATGGCCGTGCCCCGTCGCCGAACGACCATCGATGGTTTCGAGATGCAGTTCGGAACCAACTATCTATCCCACTTCGCCCTGACCGGCCGGCTCCTGCCACTGCTGACGGCGGCTCAGGCGCGAGTGGTGCAGTTGTCCAGCGTCGCCCATCGCGGCGGTCGGATTCAGCTCAGCGATCTGAACTATCGCTCCGGTTACCGGCCCTGGCCCATCTATCAGCAGTCCAAACTGGCGATGTTGATGTTCGCCCTGGAGCTTCAGCGCCGCAGCGATCGCGAAGATTGGGGCCTGACCAGCGTGGCCGCCCATCCCGGTTTCGCCCGGACGGATTTGATCGCCAACGGCCACGCCGGCAGCCCGCCCGGACTTTTCGCCTTGGTCAGCCGCCTTCTGGCGCGCGTGGCCAGCCATTCGGCGGCCGACGGCGCCTTGCCGATCCTGATGGCGGCGACCCTGCCCCAGGCCGAACCCGGCGCCTATTACGGCCCTCAGTGCTGGCAGGAGATGCGGGGTGCGCCCGGCCGCGCCCTCATCAAGCCCCAGGCGCTGGATGTCGAAACCGCCCGCGCCCTGTGGTCCGAGTCCGAACGCCTGACCGGCGTCCACTACGGCTGACCAAGGCCCAGCCGCGTCCTGTGGGACACAGACTGCGACAATCCGGCTTCATGACCAAAGCTTCATAGGAAAGCCACGGATCGGCCATCGAACCGGATCTTAAGGGGTTATGTGACAACCTCGCCACGGTCGCTCTTTCCCTTCCCGGCTTGGGATCGGGTGGGCGTGGCGACCGTTGTCACACCTCAGTCAGTCCTCCTCCCTCCCGGCGCCCTCGTGATCTCCGCACCCGCTCTCGTCCTGTCCTCCGCCTCGCCTCGCAGCCGCAAGCTGCGGGTGCTGAAGCGTTGGGCCCTGATGGCGGGCGGGCTGTTCGTGGTCCTGCTTGGCATTCTGATCGCCCCCCTGCCCGGCCCCGGCGGCGTCCCGGTGATCGCGGTCGGCCTGATGCTGATCCTGAAGAGCTCCTTCTGGGCCAAGCGACAGTTCATCCGCGCCCAGTACGCCCGGCCCAAATGGGTCTATCCCTTCCGGCGGCTGATGCGGAAAAAGCCGGAGTTCGCGCCGGTCTTCTGGCAACAGGCCTTGCGCGCCGAAAAGGTGATCCTGACCCGGCGTCGGCGCGGCCTGATCCGTCTGCGCAAGGGCCTTCGCCGCTACATCCGCAAACTGTTCCGCTGACCGCGCGCGCATCAGCGATCATTTCGCGCTTGCGTTGCTGCGTTCGCTAACCACGGCAACGTGAACGCCGACCTTCCGAGTCAGGCGTATTCTGTCCCAGCGTTATCAGAGAACCAGAAAAGCGTTGGGAGGCGCTAAGGTCATGATGTCACGCTTACAAAAAGGTCTGATCGCCGGTTTCGCCGCCACGTTCGCCGTGTCCCTGCTGGAAATACCCAATCTGTTCCTGAACTGGTTCGACCCGTTCCAGAGCGTCATCGCCGCCCTGATCGGCATGCCCGACGCCCTGGCCGTGGGCTGGATTCTTCATGCGGTGACCGGGGTGCTGATCCTGGGTCCCCTGTTCGCCTACCTCTGCCCGCGACTGCCCACCGACACGCCCGAGACCAAGGGCATCGTCTTTGCGGTCGGCGCCTGGGTGGTGATGATGGCCGGCGTCTTCATGGTCGGCGACTACCGCACCTTCAACGCCGGCTCGGGCTTCGGCACCATCGCCTGGCTTCTGGTCACCCATGCCGTTTTCGGGATCGTCCTGGGCAATGTCTACGCCCGGCTGGTCGCGCGCGACAAACGCCAGACGCCCCATGTGATCGGCGGCGCCACGGCCCACTGATCTCGGCGGGCCGGACGGCCTGGTCTCCAGGCCGTCCCTGCGTCCGGCTTCCTACACAGACGAACCGGACGGTGGGCCGACGGCTTCCCCTGCGATGAACCGCAAGGAACATCCGACGCGCCGAGGGCGCATCCGCTGGGAGCCTCTGCTGGTCGGCGGCGTGGTCCTGGCCCTGATCGCCTATTACCTCGTCGCGGAGGTGATATGGCGAAATCCTCAGGCCGCCAGCGACAGCGAGACGGCCGTAGTCCAACCGGCCGTCGTGCCGCCGCCCGGCGGCGCCGTCCCGCCCAGCGCGCCCGCCGTGGCGCCCGGCGACAATCCGGCCCTGCGCGGCCAGTCGGCCGTGCGCGGCGACGGCACGCCCCTGAACGGCTCCACCACCTCGACGCCGCCCCCGCAGCCGATGAAGACCGATGACTGAACCCGACCGCGATCCAGACGGCTTCAGCCGCCGCAGTGAAAGCGGCCCGCCCTTCCGCATCATGGGCGGGGTCATCGTCTTCATCCTGGTGATGATCGCTGTGGTTCTGACGGTCAGCGGCGTCATCGGGCGCTGAGGGCCGCCCCGAAACGACTTCGGCCGAAACCGCTAGAGCGATTTCGGCCGAAGGACGGGCGCTGAGACCCGGTCAGACTTGAGGTCGTCAGTTCAGACGGTCGCCGATCTGGCCGATGGCGGCGTCCAGCAGCGGATCCTTGGCGCCGCCGGCGAGGCGGGCGGCCAGGATCTGTTCCGCGGCCTTGGCGGCCAGGTCGGCGGCGGCGGCCTTGACCTCGGCGGACGCCTGGGCCTCGGCCTGGGCGATGCGGGCCTCGGCCATCTTCTGGCGACGCTCCAGCGTCTCTTCCAGCTTGGCCTTGGATTCGACTTCCAGACGACGGGCGTCGGCTTCCGCCTGGGCCATCATATCAGCGGCCTGGGCCTCTGCCTCGGCCTTCTCCTTGCGGATCTGGGCCAGCAGGGCTTCGGCCTCGGCGCGCAGACGGGCGGCCTCGTCCAGGTCGGCCTGGATCTTGGCGCCCTTGGCGTCCAGCTGGGCGGCGACCATCTTGGGCACGCCGACGGCGATCAGAATACCGAAGAAGATCAGCAGGCCGACGCCGACCCAGATCTCGGGATTCGACAGATCCCAGATGCCCGGTTCAAAGATCAGGTTCATCAGACGGCTCCCTTGGCGAGGTCGAGTTCGGCCTTGGTCGCGGCCTGGCCGGTCAGGCGCTCCACCATGGCGCCGGCGGCGTCGGAGGCGATGGTCGAGACATTGCCCATGGCGGCGTCGCGGGTCTTGGCGATGGCGGCCTCGGCTTCGGCGATGCGGGCATTGACCACGGCTTCTTCAGCAGCCTGGCGCGCGTTGGCTTCTTCCGTGACGCGCGCCTTGGCGGCGGCGGCGGTGGCGCGGGCGTCGGCGCGGGCCTTGGCCAGATCGGCCTGGGCCAGGGCGGCCTGCTCGGCGGCCTCGGCCTGGACCTGACGCGCGGTGGCGACGGCGCCGGAGATGGTCTCGCGACGTTCATCCATGACGCGGCGCAGGCGCGGCGCGAAGACCTTGGCGATCAGGAAATAGAGCAGGAAGAACAGGACCAGCAGATAGCCCATCTGCCCGGCCCAGTGCTGGGTCTGGAATTGCGGCAGACCACCCTCGCCGTGGCCCTGGGCCTCGGTCGTGGCGTGCGTGTCGTGGGAAGTGGGGGCGGCCATGGTGTCCGTTCGTCCGGGAAAAGCAAACGGCGACGACGCCTTCCTAGGGAAAGCGCCGCCGCCCTTCAACTCACCGTCTATTAGGCGGTGGGCGTGTTCAGGATCAGGATGCCCAGCACGAAGGCCAGGATGCCCAGGGCTTCGGCCAGAGCCGCGCCCACGAACAGGTTGCCGACTTGCGAGGCGGCGGCCGACGGGTTGCGCAGGGCGCCGTTCAGGAAGTTGGCGAAGATGTTGCCCACGCCGATGGCCGAGCCGATCATGCCGAGGGTGGCCAGGCCGGCGCCGATGAACTTGGCGGCTTCAGCTTCCATGGTGAGTATCCTTGTTTCAGTCAGGTGGGTTGGAAGAAGGGAGTTCTCGAACTGGGCCGGGCCTTAATGGCCTTCACCCAGGTTGACCACATCATTGAGATAGATGCTGGCCAGAACGGCGAACACGAACGCCTGAAGGAAGGCGACGAGGAATTCGAGGGCGGTCAGGGCGACGACCATGGTCATCGACAGGGCGGCGATCGGCAGGCCCCACAGGCCCAGGCCCTCGCCGACGAAGGCGCCGGCGCCCAGGGCCACGACGAAGCCGGCGAAAATCTTCAGCGCGACGTGGCCGCCCAGCATGTTGCCGAACAGACGAAGAGCCAGGGTCACCGGACGCAGCAGGAAGGACAGGAACTCGATCGCGCCGACGACGGGGCGCAGCACCAGAGGCGCGCTGGCCGGCCAGAACAGTTTGAAGAAGCCCAGGCCGTTCTTCAGGAAGCCCACGCCGATGACCAGCAGGATGGTCAGGGCGGCGAAGGTGACCGTAACCGCCAGCTGCGACGTCGCGGTGAAGCTGAGGAACATGCCCAACAGGTTCATCACCAGCACCAGGAGGAACAGGCTGAAGACGAACGGGAAATATTTGCGGCCGTCGTGGCCGATGATGGAATCGGTCACCCCGTCGATCATATCGAACAGGCTTTCGCCGGCCGTCTGCAACCGTCCCGGCACCACCTTGGCGCTCGAGGTGACCAGTTGCAGGAACAGGACGATGGCCACGAAGGCGACCGTCATGGCGACGTGCGAATTGGTGATCGCCAGCTGGGTGTGGCCGAAGACAGGCAGGTTCACCGCGCCGAAATCGACGAGCGGCTGGATCTTAAACTGGTGAAGCGGATCGGCCATCAGCCTATCGGTCCTCGTCTTCCTCGTCGTCGAAGGGGACCGATTTCGGTTCGATCCCGCTCGCCTTCGCCTGCGCCATCAGCCGGTTGGCTGTGCGGCGCGCCATGTAAATCGACAGGGCGAAGCCCAGAAGGACTCCGCCGATGATACCCCAGGGATTGGTCCCAAACAGTCGGTCCGCCCCAAAACCTAGCCCCAAGCCCAGGAAGACCCCGCCGAGCAGTTCGGCGACGATCTTGTAGGCCTGGCTCGTCACCGCCTGAGCCGCGAGGTGCTCCGACGCCTTCTGAGCCGTCTTGTCCTCCAACGCGGATGCGCTGTCTTGGAGGCGTTTGATCGCCTCTTCGCGCGATTCCGACATAGGGGACATGGCCTGTGCGCTCAGCGCCCGAACAATGTGTTGAGGCAGGTCTGAATTCGGCGCGGAAACTAATCGTGAGCGGCCGGTTGGTCAAGGCGTCGTGAACTTAGTCTAAATCTTTGTTCCGAATGGATTTTCACTGAGAACCAGCCGACCGTGGCGATGCGTCGCTGCCTTGAGGTGCGGATTCGCTCGCCCCGCATGGCGATATGGTCCGCGAACGACTAGGTTGGCGGTCATGAATATGCACGTCCCCTCCCCTGCGCCCGAACGCCGCCCGATCGCCGTGCGGCTGGCGACGCCGCGGGGCTTCTGCGCCGGGGTTGATCGGGCGATCCAGATCGTCGAGCGCGCCATCGAGAAGTTCGGCGCCCCTGTCTATGTCCGCCACGAGATCGTCCATAACCGCCATGTGGTCGAGCGGCTGAAGGCCATGGGCGCCGTCTTCGTCAAGGAGCTGGACGAATGCCCCGACGACCGGCCGGTCGTCTTCTCGGCCCATGGGGTGCCCAAGTCTGTGCCGGCCAACGCCCGGGCGCGCGACCTGCTGTTCCTGGACGCCACCTGCCCCCTGGTGTCCAAGGTCCACGTCGAGGCCGAGCGTCATCATGCCGCAGGCCGCCATATCATCCTGATCGGCCACGCCGGCCATCCGGAGGTGATCGGCACCATGGGCCAGTTGCCGCCCGGCGCCATCAGCCTGGTCGAGACCGAGGCCGACGCCGAGGCCTTCGAACGCCCCGGCGACGCCCCCCTGGCCTATGCGACCCAGACCACCCTGTCGGTCGATGACACGGCGGGCATATTGAAGGTGCTGAAGCGGCGCTTCCCCGAACTGCCCGATCCGCACAAGGAAGACATCTGCTACGCCACCACCAATCGCCAGGAGGCGGTCAAGGTGCTGGGCGAGGGCTGCGAACTGGTGCTGGTGGTCGGATCGAAGAACTCGTCCAACTCGGCCCGGCTGGTCGAGGTGGCGATGCGCGCCGGCGCCCGCGACGCCCGCCTCGTCGATGACGCCTCCCAGGTGGACTGGGACTGGTTCGACGGGGTTCAGACGGTCGGCGTCACCGCCGGCGCCTCGGCGCCCGAGCCTTTGATCGCCGCCCTGGTGGACGCCATCGCCGAACGGTTCGACGCCACCGTGACCGAGGACGCCGGCGCGCGTGAGACCGTGACCTTCAAACTGCCGCGCCAGCTGACCGCCTGAGCGCGGCGTCCGACGGCTATCGCTCCTCGCCGACGAAGTCCTGGGCGAACTCGGGGCTGTCTTCGTCCAGCAGGGGCGCCTCCTCCTCATCCGCCCCGGTCGCACGACTGGGGTCGGGCAGTTCGAACCCGACGGGGGCCGACAGGTCCAGAAGCCCGGCGGCCTTCATCTCCTGAACCCCCGGCAGGTCATACAGACTGGCCAGGCCGAAATGCTCCAGGAACCGGTCGGCGGTGCCGTAGGTTACGGGCCGACCCGCTGTCCGCCGCCGCCCTCGCAGACGCACGAACCCCATCTCCAGCAACAGGTCCAGCGTGCCCTTGGACAGGCTGACGCCGCGCACGCTCTCGATCTCGGCGCGGGTCACGGGCTGGTGGTAGGCGATGATGGCCAGGGTCTCCAGCGCCGCCTTGGACAGGCGGCGGGGCTCCTCCCGCTCTTGGCTCATCATGAAGGCCAGGTCCGCGGCCGTGCGGAACCGCCAGCGGTCGGCCACGCAGTCCAGCTCCACCCCCCGTCCCTCGTAACGGGCGCGCAGGCCCGACAGAGCCCGGCCGACGTCGGCGCCTTCGGGGAGGCGCGCCCCGATCTCGGCGGCGCTCAGCGGACCGGCGGCGGCGAACAGCAGGGCCTCGACCCGGCGCTCGATCTCGGCCTCGTCGGGCTGGAAGGACGGGTCAGACATGGGGATATCCGCGCATCACGGCGTCAGCTCCAGCGGCTGCCCCAGGCCCCGCCGCTTCAGATACAGGTCCGCAAACGGCGCCGTCTGGCGAATGTCCATGGCCCCCTCCTTCACCAGCTCCAGACTGGCCGACAGGGTCGAGGCGGTATAGCTGGCCTGGCTGGGGCCCTCAGGGTCTTCGGGACGGGGCGCGACCTGGTCCAGCGGGGTCCAGTCTGCGAGACGCGGCATGATCTCGCGCAGCCAGTCGCGCGCCGCCTCCAGCGGAAAGGCCTCGACCCGCTGGCCGGGCGAATAGCGTCGCGCCTCCTCGCGTCGGCGCTGGGTCACATAGGCGCTCATCAACTCATACAGGCTGGCGTCGATCCGGTCGGACGGCACGATCACCGTCGCCTCGGGGTCGCCCCGGGTGAAGACGTCGCGCTTCAGCTGGGGACGGGCCATCAGCTGTTCGACCGCCTTGCGCATCGCCTCCAGCTTCTGCAGGCGAAAGGCCAGGGCGGCGGCCATGGCCTCGGCCGGCGGCTCCTCCCCCTTGCCCTTTTCGGTGCGCGGCAGCAGCAGCCGGGACTTCAGATAGGCCAGCCAGGAGGCCATTACGAGATAATCGGCCGCCAGGGCGAAGTTGCGCCGCCGCGCCTCGTGAACGAAGGCCAGATACTGTTCCGCCAGCTGGGTGATCGACAGTTTCAGCAGATCGACCTTCTGCGTCCGCGCCAGGGCCAAGAGGACGTGCAGCGGCCCTTCATAGCCGTCCAGATCGACGACGAAGGCTTCGCGCTCCTCGACCTCCTCGGCGTTGAAATCCAGATTGGGCTGAAAGGCGTCGCTCACGCCTGCGCCTCCCCCACGTCCGGTCCTTTAGCCGCGTCCGTCTTGCCCGCCATTGCGCGGAAGAAGCGTTCGTGCCCGGCGACGGGATCCAGCGGCTCCGGCGTCCGAACGATCCGGGCCAGGGCCGCCTCGGCGCGCCGTTTCGCCCCGCCCTTCAGCGGACCGACGCCCTCGGCGACCTGCCGCATCTCGTCCATATCGCCGTTCCAATGGATGACGACGTCGCATCCCGCCTTCAGCGCCTTGTGCGCCCTCTGGGTCAAGGATCCGGACAGGGCGTTCATCACCAGATCGTCCGACAGCAACAGACCGCCGAAGCCCAGCCGTTCGCGGATCAGCCGGATCGCCCTCTTGGACTGGGTGGCCGGGCGTTTGGGGTCGATGGCGCTGAAGACGATATGGGCCGTCATGCCGATCGGCATGTCGGACAGGGCCTTGAACGGGGCGAAATCCCAGGCGTCCAGCGTCTCCAGATCGGCATGGACCGTCGGCAGGTCCTTGTGGGTGTCGGCGAAGGCGCGGCCGTGGCCCGGCATGTGTTTGATGCAGGGCAGTACCCCGCCTGCCAGCAGACCCTCCGCCGCCGCCCGTCCCAGCAGGGCCACGGTCTGAGGATCGCGGCCATAGGCGCGATCGCCGATGATGTCGTGGGCGCCGGGCACGGGCACGTCCAGCACCGGCAGCAGATCAATATTGATTCCGACCTCGCGCAGATCGTGCGCCATCAGCCTCGCCCCCAGACGGACAAGGTCTCGGGCGTCCGCCGGGTCGTTCGTCGCCTTAAGATAGGCGTCGCCCGGCGGATATTTGGGCCAGTGCGGCGGCCCCATCCGCTGGACCCGCCCGCCCTCCTGGTCGATCAGGATCGGCGCGTCACGGTCGCCTATGGCCGCGCGCAGCTCGTCCGTCAGGGCCCGCACCTGTTCCGGGCTGTCGATATTGCGCCGGAACAGGATGAAACCCCACGGCCGCGCCTCGGCGAAGAAGGCGCGTTCGTCTTCCGTCAGCCGATGGCCGGCGCAGCCGTAGATGGCGGCGGAGGTCACCGAACGATGCAATCCCGCCCGGCGGCCTTCAGGGCGTTGCAGAAGGCGACCGCCCGCTCGCGCGACAGGCCGGTGAAGGTGGTGCGGTACAGGGTCGAACCGCTGGACGAGGTCACTTCGGTCACCCGCTTTTCGGCGCCCGACGCATATTGGCTGAAACGGCCGGCGACGGCGGCGTATTCCCGGTCGGCGATCTCCGTCGAGGAGAAGGCGCCGATCTGGACCGAGGCCGAACCGCCGGCGGCGGCGGGAGCCGTCGGCGCGGGAGCGGCGGGCGTGGTCGCCTCGGTCTTGGGCGCCGGGGTGGCCGGACGGGGCGCAGCGGCGGCGGGCGGCAAGCCCTGGCCGGTCGGCGCGGCGGTCGGCGGTGCGGCCGGGCGCGGCTGGGGCGTCTCGGGCGGCGGGGTGAAGGTCACGGGCGCGTCGGCGGTCTCGGTCTCGTCGCGATAGACCCGCACGCCCTCGGCCGGATCGACCGGCTGGGCGTCCAGGGGGGCGGCGGTCTTCATCTCGCCGACGGCTTGGCCCACGGCCGGCGGGGCGTCGGTCGAGGCCCGCATGCCCGAACGATAGAAGAAGATGACGGCGATGATCAGCACCAGCAGCACCACGCCGCTGACGATCAAGGTCACGGGCGGCGCCTTGCCTCCGCCCGAGCCGACGTTTCGGCCGCCGCCGCGCGGGTCATAGGTGTTCCGGCGGAACGGCAGGTCGTCGTCGGTCGGAGGCGTATAGGCGCCTCGGCCGGGTCGGTTCTCGTCATCGAAAGACATGGTGTCGCTCCGCCGTCTGTCCGACGCAGCGAATCGGCGCGTCGAACGGTTAGTTTAACGCCCCGCCGCCGTCTTTCGAATCACAGATCGAGCGCCAGGTCGAGGCTGAACAATTTCTGGTGGACTTCGATCGCATAGCGGTCGGTCATGCCGGCGATGTAATCACAGACGGCGCGCGCCCTGCGGGTCCGATCCTCGGTCTGGGCCGGCACGCCCCATTCCGGCGGCATGACCTCCGGCTCAGCCATGAACAGTTCGAACAGCTGCGACAGCACCCGCCGCGCCTGACTGCGCGTGCGGTTGACGCGGTAGTGGCGATACATCCGCTCGAACAGGAATTTGCGCAGGATCGCCAGGTCCGCGTGCATCGACCGGGAGAAGTCCACCAGGGTCCGCGAGGCGTGGCGCACATCCTCGGTCGAGCCGATCTGGTCCTCCTCCAGCCGTCGCGCCGTCTCGGCCAGCACGTCCTCGACCATGACCCCGATCATCCGCCGCACCGCCTCGATCCGCAGCATCCGGTCGTCGATGGCGGGCCAGTCGCGGCGGACCTCCGCCAGGGTCGGGCCGATCAGGGGCACCTGATCCAGATCCTGAAGCGTGATCAGCCCGGCCTGCACCCCGTCGTCCACATCGTGATTGTTATAGGCGATGTCGTCGGCGATGGCGGCGCATTGCGCCTCCAGCGAGGCGAAACTGTCCAGACGCAGGTCCCAGCCCGCCTCCCCGCCCGCGCGATAGGGACGCACCACCGACCAGGCCGCTTCGTCCAGCCGATGCGACACCGGGCCGTTGTGCTTGATGACGCCCTCGACCGTCTCCCAGCTCAGGTTCAGCCCGTCGAACTGCGGATAGCGGGTCTCCAGCTCGGTGATGACGCGGAAACTCTGCACATTGTGGTCGAAGCCGCCGTAGTCGGCCATCTGGATGACCAGCTCGTCCTCGCCCGCATGGGCGAAGGGCGGATGGCCCAGATCGTGGGCCAGGGCGATGGTCTCGGCCAGGTCGTCGTCCAGCCGCAACGCATGGGCCAGGGACCGGGCGATCTGGGCCACCTCCAGCGAATGGGTCAGGCGGGTGCGATAGTGGTCGCCTTCATGGGCCACGAAGACCTGGGTCTTCTCCTTCAGGCGACGAAAGGCGGTGGCGTGGATGATCCGGTCGCGGTCGCGGGCGAAGGCGGTGCGGGTGCGGCTGGGCGGTTCGAAGAAGCGACGGCCCTTGGTCAGATCGGCGCGTTCGGCGTAGGGGGCGAGAGTCATCGGGCTCAAGTCGTCAACTTTGAAGCGGCTTTGATCGGACGGGGCCTTTGCGAACGCCCGCACGCGCCTCATATAGACAGCTGTGAGCACCGTCCAATCCACAGAACCGTCCACACCCGCCTTCAGCGTCGCCACGCGCGCGCCGGAGGGGATCGTCCTGGCCGCCAGCGCCGCCGATCGTCTGGCCCGGCTCAGCGCGGCCGAGGGCAAGTCCCTGATGCTGCGCGTCGCTGTCGACGGGGGCGGCTGTTCGGGCTTTCAGTACCGGTTCGAACTGGTCGAGACGGCCGAGGACGACGATCTTCGGATCGAGGCCCAGGGCCAGACGGCCCTGATCGACCCCGTCTCGGTTCCCTTCCTGAAGAATTCCGAGATCGCCTATGTCGATGAACTGGCCGGCGCCCAGTTCGTGGTTCGAAACCCCAACGCCGCCTCGAGCTGCGGCTGCGGCGTCAGCTTCTCGATCTGACGCCGATCACCTTCGACGCCGGATCAGGGCCCAGACGGTGACGATCACGGTGGAGGCCAAGAAGGCCGAAAAGACGGCGTCCCAGGCGCCGTCCTCCAGCAGGGCCCCGATCAGCCCCGTCAGGCTGAGCACGAACACCCAAAGCGGCGCGCCGAAGATGGCCCACAGGCTGCGATCCTTGCGGCTCATGACGCCTTCCGCCGTCCCTTGCCCAGCCACAGATAGAGGCCGGACCCCAGGATGACGATGGTCGCCAGGTCCAGCAGCGCCCACAGGATCTTCAGCCCCAGCCCTCCGTAGTCGCCGAAATGCAGCGGCTGGGACAAAGACAGGGCCTTCACATACCAGGGCGTCGGGGCCACGGCCGTCAGTTCGCCGGTCCTGGCGTCGATCAGGGCCGGCGTCGTCAGATGGGTCGTCAGCGGCGTGTCGCCGTGGAAGAAGACGGCGTAGTGGTGATCGGTCGAATAGTCGGTTCCCGGAAAGGCGATGAATTGCAGGGTCTTGCCCGGCAGGGCCTGTTTCGCCCGCTCCACCGCCACGTCCAGCGAGGCTCGCTCCCCGACGGAGGCCGGGGCCTCATGGGCGGCGGTCAGTTCCTTCAGCGCCGTATTCTTCCAATAGGCCAGGATCGGCGTCGCCAGGGTGTTGATCACCCCCGTCGCCCCGACCACCAGCACCCAGGCTGCGGTGATGACGCCCAGAAGGTTGTGATAGTCCAGCCAGCGGGTCCGCGCCGACTTCGTCGCCCGCACCGTGCCGAACGGCAGACGCCGCATGAAGGGGGCGTACAGCACCACCCCCGACACCACCGCCGTGATCAGCATCAGCCCCATCAGGCCCAGGAACAGCATGCCCGGCAGGCCCAGGAACATGTCGGTGTGCAGCTGAAGCAGGAACTCCATCACCGGATGGCCGGCGACCGGCGGGGCGACGGCGCCGCTGGTCTGGTCGATCGGTTCGAAACTGTAGCGACCGGCCGGGCCGTTCGGATTGACGCTGGTGACGTTCACCACCGGCCGATCCACGTCGAAGCTCATGAAGGCCGGAACCTCGCCCGGATGACGCGCCAGGGCCGCCGCCAGCACCTCGTCCAGGCTCAACAACGGCCCGTCGGGCGCGGCGGGCGTCCAGGCCTGCTCCAGCAGCACCTCTTCGATCTCATGGGTGAAGACCAGCGGCAGGCCGGTGACGCACAGCATCAGCAGGAACAGGGTCGAGACAAGACTCGACCATTTGTGCGTCCAGGACCAGGCGCGGATCGTCCGCGTCCTCATCCGATCAGAATTCCGCCGAGATCGACAGGGACAGGGTGCGCGGCGCCCCCAGCGTCAGATAGTTGGAGCCCGGATAGCCGCCGACGGCGACCCACTGGTCCTCGTCGGCCACGTTCTCGACCCGCGCCCGGACCGTCAGAGGACGCCCGCCGGCCTCGAAGGCGTAGCGAACCCCGGCGTCGAACCGGGTCCAGGCGTCCAGCTCCAGCGTATTGGCCGCATTCGCCGCCTGGGCGCTGGTGTGGACCACCCGCCCCTCCAGCGTCAGGCCGCTGAGGCGCGGCACGTCCCATTCGACGTTCAGATTGGTCTGGACCTCCGGCACGCCGATGGCCGACTTGCCTTCGTTCGCCGCCGTCAGCGACCGTTTGACCTCGGCGTTCAGCCAGGTCGCCCCGCCGATCAGCCGCAGGCCGTCGATCGGCTCGCCATAGACGGTCAGTTCAACGCCCCGGTTCTCCTGTTCGCCCCCGTCGGAATAGACGCGGGAGGCGGGATCGAAGAAGGCGCTGGGCAGGGTCGTCCTGAAGAGGCTCAGCGTCCCGCCGAAGGTTCCGGCGTCATATTTGGCCCCGACCTCGGCCTGTTCGGCGCGGAAGGGCGACAGCACCTCGCCGGCGTTCGCCACGGCTGCGCCGTTGACCACCGCAGGCGCGACCCGACCGGGCGTCAGGGCCTCGGCATAGTTGGCGTACAGCGAAACCCGGTCGCTGGGCTTGTAGACCAGGGCGAAGGCCGGGGTCGCAGCCTCGCTGGCATAGCCCGAGCCGAAGGCGCCGTCGGCATAGGCGTAGGACTTGGTCTCGATCTCCTGATACCGCACGCCGACCGTCGCCAGCAGACGGCCGTCCAGGAAGGACAGCCTGTCCGCCACGGCGACGCTGGTGTTCTTGACCCGCTCGGTCACCTTCGGGTCACTCAGGTCGCCCGAGACGCTGGCGATCGTCGGCGCCGGCGACAGGATCGGATCGGTCAGGGTTCCAAAGCTGTACCCCGCGAAGTTCGATCCCGCCCAGGCGTTCCTCGACTTGGACTGGATCTGAGAGGCCGAGGCGACCAGTCGGTGCCCAACCGGGCCGGTGGTCAGGTCCGCCCGCAGGCCGACGTCGCCGGACCAGACCGTGTCTTTGCGGATATTGTCGAAGCGATAGCCCCGGATGGCGCCCGCCGCGTCGGCTCGCGGATTGGCCAGGCTGTTGTCCTCCTCGCCTTGACGCCCGCCGAAGGCGGCCCAGGCGGTGACGCTGTCGGTGATGTCAAACTCACCCCGCACCGCGCCGAACAGCTGTTCCTCATCCGTATAGGTCCAGCGCTGGGCGAAATTCCGATCGGCGGAGGGGGCCTCGGGGATGGCGGCGCCGGGCGTCACACTGGGGCGCGGGGCGTCGATCCGGTGGTCCTGCCAGCCCAGATCGGCCGAAAAGCGCGCCCGCTCGCCCCGCCGGTCCAGGTTCAGGCCCACCACGCGCAGGGTGTTGGTCTGGTCCTCGACCGAGGCTTCGCCGCCCCGGCCGGCGACGTTCAGGCGCGCGCCCGATTCGTCCTGATCGCCGAACCGGCGCGCCAGATCGGCCGCGGCGTAGATTTCATCGGCGCCGGACACGCCCGCCGTCAGACGGGTCAGCGGTCCATTGGCCCGCTTGGGCGTCAGGTTGAAGGCGCCGCCCACCCCGGTTCCGCCGGGCGCCGCCCCGTTCAGAAAGGCGCTGGCCCCGCGAAAGACCTCGACCCGCTCGATCAGCTCGGCCGCCACGAACTGGCGCGGCAGAACGCCGTACAGGCCGTTGTAGCTCATGTCGTCCGAATAGACCGGGAAGCCCCGGATCACATACAGTTCCTGGAAATTGCCGAAGCCCTTGGTCACCCGCACCGTCGGATCGTTCTGCAACACGTCGCCGATCCCGCGCGCCTGCTGATCCCGCGCCAGTTTTTCGGTGTAGCTGGTGGTGGAGAAGGGCGTGTCCATCATGTCCAGATTGCCCAACAGGCCGACCCGACCGCCCCGCGCCACCTGGCCGCCCGCCGCCGGCGCCGTCAGATTCACCTGCGACCCCGTCACCACGATCTCGCCCAGCTCGGTCGGCGCGGCCGGCCCCTGCTGCGCCAAGGCGGGGGCGGCGAGGCTCAGGGCCAGGAGGCTGACGGCGCAGGCGAGACGGATCGGGCGGGCCATGATCTGCAACATATTCTCAAGAACAGAAAGGCGGGCTCCATACGCGCTTCTGCAACTGGTTTGCAATGGCAAGGCGGTGTTCGGCGCCCGGCCATCTTGCCGCACCGGCTCAGGGGACTACGGTCGAGAGCCGCCACCCCTTCTGAACGCCCCCTCTTCAAAGGAGACCGCCATGTTCAGCCTCGCCCTCGCCCTGCTCGCCGGCCCCGTCTCCAGCGAGGTGACCCTGCCCGCACAGCCCGCGCCCCTGCACGGAACCCTGTCGGCGCCCGACAGCCCCGCCGCCGTCGCCGTGATCCTGCCGGGCTCAGGACCGACGGATCGCGACGGGAACAGCCCGATGGGCGTTTCCGCCTCCACCTATCGCCTTCTGGCCGAGGGGCTGGCGGCGCAAGGGATCGCCACGGTGCGGATCGACAAGCGCGGCATAGCCGCCAGCGCGGCGGCCGGTCCGGCCGAGGCCGATCTGCGCTTTGACGCCTATGTGGCCGACGCCCGCGCCTGGGCCGCCGAGGCCGCCCGTCGCGCCGACAAGCCCTGCGCCTGGCTGATCGGCCACAGCGAGGGCGCCCTGGTCGCGCTGAAGGCGGTCGAGGGTGGAGACGATAAGGTCTGCGGCCTGGTCCTGCTGTCCGGCGCCGGCCGCCCCGCGGGCGTGGTCCTGCGCGAACAGCTGGAAAAGGGCCTGCCCGAGCCGCTGAAGGCCCCGGCCTTCGCCGCCCTGGCCGAGCTTGAGGCCGGCCGCACCGTCGCCGATCCGCCCCCGGCCCTGGCGGCCCTGTTCCGTCCCTCGGTCCAGCCCTATCTGATCTCCTGGCTGCCGCTGGACCCCGCCGCCCTGCTCGCCGCCTATGACGGCCCGGTCTTCATCGGCCAGGGGACGACCGACCTCCAGGTCGGGATCGCCGACGCCCAGGCCCTGGCCGCCGCCGACCCCAGGGCGACGCTGAAACTGTGGGACGGCGTCAACCACATCCTGAAAACCGCCCCCGCCGCCCGCGCCGCCAACCTGGCGACCTACGCCGACCCGGCGTTGCCGCTCGCGCCGGGCGTGGCGGAGGACGTGGGGGCGTTCATTCGGGCGAACGATGAACACTGAGTTCAACTTGGGAAGCGGACATACTCAGCGTCGCTCATAGGTGGAGAGCGGACTTTACCGCCTAAGCGTCCACCATCGTGATGTCTCTAATCCTTTCACGAATTGCCCGCGTCTCGAAGATCGCCATGCGTGCGCCAGTGGGCCTGCATCGCACGATGGCAACGGTCGCGCCTCGCTCTGAAAGGAAACGTCTAAGCCGCTTACCGTTTCTTCGCCCCCAAACGCCGACGTAGCGAGCAAAGACGCCACGGCGATAGACCACATGCCCACTGAACGCGGCGGAGATTTCCTTCGGCGACATGAATGCTTTCAACGCTTCACGCTCAACGATGCAGACGTGAGTGTCGCCTCTTGGACTGAAAGCCCAATCTCGGAAGGAATAAACCGTAAGCGGTGCCATGCGTGGCTCTTTGATCCTCAAGGAAAACGTCCGCAACGGGTCAACAGCGCCATCCAGCCTACGCCCCAAAAGGAACGCCCCCTACCCCTCCCCCAACGCCCCCCGCGCCTGATCCGCCAGGGTGAAGAACCGCTCGCGCACCTCGGCCGCGAAGGGATTGTCGCGTTCGATGGCGCGGAAGACGGCGGGGCTGTCGTGGCGCACCATGTCCACCGCCTCCATCAGCCGGTCGAAACTGGCGGTGGTCATGCGGGTCGGCAGGGGCTCCATGGCCAGAAGCGCACGGGCGATCAGATGGGTCAGGCCCTGGACTACGGCCGCCTCCCGGTCATGATCTTCGGGCGTGACCTCAAAGACCCCCAGCTTCAGGGCTTTCCGGCAGAAGGCGGCGACGCGGCGGGCGTCACGGTCGCCGCGTACCACGCAGACGGCGATCCTGAGCCCGGCGATCCCGGCCTTGCCGCTCTGGGGGCCGAACAGGGGGTGGGTTCCGACGACGCGCACGCCGGGCGCCAGCCTATCGTCCATCAGTCGCGCGGGCTTCACCTTGACCGAACCGACGTCGAGGACCAGGGCGCCCGGCGCCAGATGGGGGCCCATGGCGGCCAGGGTCGCCTCCAGCGCCTCGACCGGCACGGCCAGGATCACCGTCGGACAGGCGGCGGCGGTCGCCAGATCGGTCAGGGTCGCATGGCCCTCGCCGTCGTTCGCCGCCGGATCATGGGCGTAGATGTCGAACCAGGGCGACAGATGCCGCGCCGTCAACCGCCCGAAGGCGCCGAAGCCGATCAGGCCGAGTTTTTCCCTCACAGCGTCTCCATGAACCGCACCGGCCGTCCGTGGGCCGCGCCGATCAGTTCGCCGTCCTGCATCACCACCCGGCCGCGCACGATCGTCGCCATCGGCCAGCCGGTGGCCTCGAAACCGTCGAAGGGGGTCCAGCCGCAGCGCGAGGCCTGCTGGTCGTGGGTGATCGTTCTCTTGGCCTTCAGATCGACGAGGGTCAGATCGGCGTCATAGCTGACGGCCATCCGTCCCTTGTTGGCCGTGCCGAACACCCGCTGGGCGCCGGCCGAGGTCAGGTCGATGAACCGCTCCAGGCTGAGCCGCCCTTGCGCCACATGGGTCAGCATCAGGGGCACAAGCGTCTGCACCCCCGGCATGCCGGACGGCGAGGCCGGATAGGGTTTGGCCTTCTCCTCCTTGGTGTGCGGCGCATGGTCCGAGCCGATGACGTCCGCCACGCCCTGCTGCATGCCCCACAGCCACAGAGCGTCGACATGCTCCTGCGACCGGATCGGCGGGTTCATCTGGGCATAGGCGCCCAGCCGCTCATAGGCTTCGGGCGCGGCCAGGGTCAGGTGCTGGGGCGTGATCTCGACGGTGGCGACATCCTTGTGGAAGCGCAGATACTCCATCTCGTCCCGGGTCGTGACGTGCAGCACATGGATGCGCGCGCCGGTCTCCTGGGCCAGGCCGACCAGGCGGCGGGTCGAGCGGATGGCGCTCTCGGCGTCGCGCACCTCGGGGTGGCTGGTCCAGTCGCCGGTGCGGGCCAGGCCCCGCCGTTCGACCAGCCGGTATTCGTCCTCGGAGTGGAAGGTGGCGCGGCGGCGCACGTTCGACAGAACCTTGCGCACCCCCTCGTCGTCGGCGATCAGCAGGTCGCCGGTCGAGGCGCCCATGAAGACCTTGACCCCGCAACAGCCGGGCAGCCGCTCCAGCTCGCCCAGATAGTCGGCGTTCTCATGCGTGCCGCCGACATAGAAGGCGTGGTCGGTCCACATCCGGTCCTTGGCCCGGGCCAGCTTGTCGGCCATGGTGTCCGGGTCGGTGGTGTTGGGATTGGTGTTCGGCATTTCGAACACGGCGACGACCCCGCCCAGGGCCGCCGCGCGGCTGCCCGTCTCCAGGTCTTCCTTCCACTCCAGGCCGGGTTCGCGGAAATGGACCTGGGTGTCGATGACGCCGGGCAGGACGGTCAGGCCCGTCGCGTCGAAAGTCTCTCCGGCCGAGGCCTGGGACAGGTCGCCGATGAAGGCGATCTTGCCGTCGATCACCCCGACGTCGGCCGGCCCGCGGCCGGCGTGATTGGCCACCTCGCCGCCACGGACGATCAGGTCATAGGTCTGGGTCATGGGCGGGCTCCTGACTATTCATCACCGTCATCCTCGGGCTTGACCCGAGGATCGGACCGTCCGCGTCACGGCAGAAGACGCATGGGCTGTGTGCTTCTACCGGAAGGCGCCCCGTGTGCGGAACCCTCGATCCTCGGGTCGAGCCCGAGGATGACGGCGGTGTGGGTCAGCCCCGCTCCTTCAACACCTTTTGCGCCGCCTTCAGCACCCGCTCCCACGGCAGGTCCATCATATGCTGGATGGCCTGGTTCAGCCGGGGGTCCAGGGTCTTGAACTCCGCAAACGATCGGGGCCCGCGCACCGTCACCCCCTTCCAGGGGCCGCGCCGCGTCTCGTCCGACGGGCCGAAGACCGCCACCACGGGCGCGCCCGCCGCCGTCGCCAGATGGGTCCAGATCGAATCCGCCCCGATATAGAGCCGCGCCTTGGACAGGGCCGCGACCGTCTGCAGCCGCGTCAGCTTTCCTTGCAGCTCGATCACCCGCGCGCGCGGCGCGGCATAGCGGATGGTGTGGGCCGCTTCCCGGTCGATCTCCTCGCCGACGATCATCAGACGCCCGCCGGCCAGGGGGCCGTCGTCGGCCAGGAGCTTGGTCGCCACCTTGGCGTAGCGTTCGGCCGGCCAGCGCCGCCCCATCCACTCCACCCCCGGCCCGACCGCCAATATGGGGCCGTCGCCGCCGGTCGCGGGGATCAGGGCCTCGACCTGGGCCTGGGTGATGTCGGAGACATAGAGCCGGGGCGCCGGCGCCTCATGCGGCTCCAGCTTCAGCACGGCGGCGGCGGCCTCGACCGCATGAACGCCCTCGGGATCGCGCCCCCGCACCGCCCGCTTCTGGCGCCTCAGCTTGCCCGACAGGGTGGAGCCGCGCATGTCCACGACCAGGCCCCAGTGGGTCCCCCGCACCTGGTTCCACAGGGCGATCCAGTCGAACCGCCCCTCGCGCTCCAGCACCAGCAGCCGTTCCAGCCGGGGGGTGTCGGCGAACAGGGGCGCGCTGGCGGCCGATCCCACCACGGTGAAGACGGCGTTGGGCAGGCTCTCCACCAGATAGGCGAGCACGCCCGAAGACAGGACGGCGTCCTCGGCGTCCGCCTCGGCGATATAGAGGATGGGAAAGCGCCCGATCATCCGTGCACCGTATAAGGGGATTCTCGCCGGGATTCAGCGCCAATCCCCAACTGCGGGTCTGCGCCTCGTCCAACGGTTTCCCCGCAGGCCGCAATGGTTTAGAGCCCGGCCATGGTTCAAACCCCCGATCCGGCCGCCGTCGCCGCCCTCGAACGCTTCAAGGCTCAACGGGTCACGGCCCTCTATCGGCTGGACCTGATCGACCAGGGCGCGGTCATCACCTATGAGGACGGCACGCCCGTGGACATGGCCTCTGAGAAGACGCGGCTTCAGGCCGTGGTCGCCGACATGGACCGCCGCATCGCCCGGCTGGAGCGGTCGGTCGGTTGAGCCTGCCCCTCCTGCCCGACCGAGCTTGCGGCGCCTGCGTCGAATGCTGTCGGGCCATTCCGCTGAACCTGCCCGAACTGGCCAAGCCCACCGGCGAGCTGTGCGCCTATTGCGTCGAGGCGACGGGCTGTTCGGTCCATGCCGTACGCCCCCAGACCTGCCGCATCTGGTTCTGCCTGTGGCGGGTCGTCGAACTGTCCGACGACTGGCGGCCGGACCGCAGCGGGGTCATCGTCCGCCCGGATGGGATCGAGGACGGGGTGATCACCCTGTACGTCCTGCGGCGCAGCGACTTTCTGGCCTCCATCGACCTGTTCGCCACCGTCGCCGGCTGGATCGCCGAGGGGGTGGAGGTGGCGCTCAGCGTCCCCGGCCCCGTTGGGACCTATCCCGCCCGCGCGGTCGTCACCGACTGGCTGCGCCCGGCCGTTGAGGAGGGCGATCCCGCCGACTTCCTGGATCGGCTGATGCGGTCGCTGGACCGGCTGGACCGCCATGATTTCCAGCCGGACGGGGTGGTCGCCCGCTACGCCGTGGTCTGAGGCCCAGATTTTCGGTCCCGCCGCCTTATGCCCAGGCTCCGGCCTGCCTATCTAGGCGCCATGCCCGTCGCCCGCCTGTCCAGCCGCGCCCTGATCGCCGTCACCGGCCCCGAGGCCCGGCCCTTCCTGCACAATCTGCTGACCCAGGACGTCGAGACCCTGTCCGAAGGCGAACTGCGGTTCGGCGCCCTGCTCTCCCCGCCCGGTCGGCTGCTGTTCGACCTGTTCATCCTGGGCCAGGCCGAGGGCGTCCTGCTGGACGTCGCCGCCGACCGCCGCGACGCCCTGATCCAGCGGCTGTCGATGTACAAACTGAGGGCCCGGGTCCAGGTGGCCGCCGACGACCGCCCCGTCTTCGCCGCCTGGCCCGACGCGCCCACAGGCTTCATTCCCGACCCCCGAACACCTCTGATGGGCGGCCGCCTCTATGGCCCGGCTACAGCCGACGCGACCGAGGCCGACTATGACGCCCATCGCCTGTCGGTCGGCGTGCCCGATCCGGCCGCCGACGCCCCCCAGGACAAGACCTATCCGATCGAGGCCGATTTCGACCTGCTGAACGGGATCGACTTCCACAAGGGCTGTTTCGTCGGCCAGGAGACCACCTCGCGGATGAAACGCCGGGGTTCGATCAAGAACCGGATGCTGGTCCTCGACTTCGACGGCCCCCCGCCCCCCTTCGGCGCCGAGGTGCTGAAGGGCGAGCTGCGCGCGGGCGAGGTGCTGTCCGGCAAAGGCGGCTCCGCCATGGCCCTGTTGCGCATCGACCGTCTCGACGGCGAGCTGACCGTCGAGGGTCGGCCGGTGCGCTTGCGCAAACCCGCCTGGATGGGTCAGGACGTTCTCCCCTCCTCAACCGACTGAGACCCTCCCATGAAGATCGCCGACCAGATCGTCCTCATCACCGGCGGCGCGCGCGGCGTCGGCGCCGCTGCGGTGCGCGCCTTCGCGCGTGAAGGGGCGCGCGTGATCATCAACTGGCGCGCCAGCGGCGAGGCCGCCGAGGCCCTGGCGGCCGAGATCGGCGACCGCGCCGTCGCCCTTCAGGCCGATGTGACCGACCGCGCCGCCGTCGACGCCCTGGTCGGCGCCGCGCAAGACCATTTCGGCGCCCCCGTCACCACCGTCGTCAACAACGCCCTGGACTACAGTTTCAACGGCGACGCCCGGTCGCAGATGACCGACATCGCTTGGGACGAGCTGGCGGCCCAGTTCTCGACCGTGGTGCGCGGCGCCCTGAACACCATCCAGGCCACGGCGCCGGGCATGGCCGCCGGTCGGTTCGGGCGGATCATCAACATCGGCACCAACCTGTTCCAGAACCCGGTCGTGCCCTATCACGACTACACCGCCGCCAAGGCCGCCCTGCTGTCGCTCACCCGCACCGCCTCGGCCGACCTGGGTCCGGACGGGATCACCGTCAACATGGTCTCCGGCGGCCTCTTGCGCACCACCGACGCCAGCGCCGCCACGCCGGACGCCGTCTTCGACCTGATCGCCGGAATGACCCCGCTGCGGTCAGTGACAACGCCGGAGGAATTCGCCGACGCCGCCCTCTTCTTCGCCTCCCCCTGGAGCCGCGCCGTGACGGGCCAGAACCTGGTGGTGGACGGGGGATTGGTCAGGGATTGATCTCACCAGACCTTCCCCCGCTTGCGGGGGAAGTGTCAGCTCGTCGCGCGGAGCGAGACGGCTGACGATGGGGGAAGTCTTCTTCTTCAAATAAAACTTCCCTTTCCGTCGCGGGATCGCTTCGCGATCGACGCGCTGCCTCTCCCGCAAGCGGGAGAGGGTCTTGAACACCTCGAACAAACCGGCAACATCGCCGCATGACCGACTCAGACACCTCAGGCCGCTGCGGCTGGTGCGGGACCGACCCGCTCTATGTCGCCTATCACGACACCGAATGGGGCGTCCCCGAACGCGACCCCCGCGCCCTGTGGGAGAAGCTGGTCCTCGACGGCTTTCAGGCCGGCCTCGCCTGGATCACCATCCTGCGAAAGCGCGAAGGCATCCGCGACGCCTTCGACGGCTTCGACGCCGAGATCGTCGCCCGCTATGACGAGGCCGACATCCAGCGCCTGCTGGGCGACCCCCGCATCATCCGCTCGCGCGCCAAGATCAAGGCCGCCATCCGCGGCGCCCAGATCTGGCTTGAGATGCGCGACAACGGAGAGGATTTCTCAGCGTGGCTCTGGTCCTTCGTCGGCGGCGAACCAATCCACACCCCCTTCGCCGACTATCGCCAAGCCCCGACCCAGACCGAACAGTCCGTCGCCATGGCCAAGGCCCTGAAGAAACGCGGCTTCAACTTCTGCGGCCCGGTGATCGTCTACGCCTTTATGCAGGCGGTCGGCATGGTCAATGATCACCAGACGACCTGCTTCCGTCACGCCCAGGTTCGTGCGATGGCGGGCCATGGCTAAAGCCCCCGCGAATCCGAAGGCCTTTCCCACGCTCGCGCTGGAGACCCTGCTGATCCAGCGCGTCAACGGCCCCGTCTGCGGCGTGGACGAGGCGGGGCGCGGGCCGTGGGCGGGGCCGGTGTCGGCGGCGGCGGTGATCCTGAACCCCGACGACCTGCCGCCGGGCATCGACGATTCCAAGGCCCTGACCGAAAAGCGCCGCGCCGCGCTGGAGCCCGAGATCAAGGCCCGCGCCGTCGCTTGGGGCGTCGGCTTCGCCTCGGTAGAGGAGATCGAGGCGCTGAACATCCTGCACGCCACCGGCCTGGCCATGTGCCGCGCCATCGAGGCCCTGTCGGTCCAGCCGGTCGCCGCCCTGGTGGACGGAAACTATCGGTTCAAACTGCCGTGCGAGATCCAGACCGTGGTCGGCGGCGACGGCCTGTCCCTGTCCATCGCGGCGGCCTCGATCCTGGCTAAGACGGCGCGGGACCGGCTGATGATCGAACTGGACGCCGAGTATCCCGGCTACGGCTTCGCCGGCCACAAGGGCTATAACGCCCCCGTCCATCAGGCCGCGCTGAAGATCCTCGGCCCCTGCCCCGCCCATCGCCGCAGTTGGGGACCGATCAAGGCCTTGCTCGAAGAGGCCTGACCTCAGATGTGCATGAAGCCGCCCAGGAGGGCGCCCATCAGGGCGGCCACCGCGGCGCCGGCGATCATCATCATCCAGTGCGGCGGCGGGTTCAGGGCCGGTTCCGCCTCCGGTTCGACGGTCTCGACCGGCTCGGGCTCGCGCCGGCCGAACCGCTCGGCGTTGTGGGTATAGAGGCGCGACGTCATGCGATCCGCCGGAAAATCGGAAATGGGCTGATCCGTCACCCAGGACTTGGGCTCGGCGGCCGGGCGCAGGCGATAGTCGTCTTCGCGAGCGGGGGTTCCAGTGTGTGTGACGGGCGGTTGCATGGACCCTCAACGGCGTGCGCCCGAGTCGGGTTCCCGCCCCGTCAGGCCGCCAGCGACAGATCCACCGGCCGGTCGGTGACCACGAACAGGTGTTCGACGTTCCTCAGCCGCCCCACCTGCCCCACCTTCTCCCCCTTGGGATTGTGGATGCCGATCCGGGCGCCGACGTAGCGGGGGTGGGCGATCTCCACGACCTGGACCCGTCCCCGCGCCGACAGCATCTCGACCAGATCCTGACGGCTCAGATAGCCCTCGTCATTAAAGCTGACGATCAGGTTCGGCGCCCGGACGCGCTCGATCACCGACTTCAGGGCCGGGCCGATGCCGGGGCGGCTGTTGAAGGCGCTCTTGCGCGTCTTCACATCCACCCGCTTGTTGGCGATCCCATAGGTCTCGGGCCGGTCCCACAGCACCAGGCTTTCCCAGCAGTGATAGTTGGCCAGATAGGAATGCTGGTTATAGGGCGGGTCCAGATAGACCAGGTCCGCCTCCACCTGATCGGCCATTTCGACCGCATCGCCTTGGGTCGCCCGGCACGGCGCCCCGACGCCCGGCAGGATGTCGGGCAGGCGCAGTTCCAGCGGCTTCAGCGCGCGCGGCGCCCACTGTTTCATATAGGCCATCTGCACCCCGGCGGTGCTGTCGACCCGGTCCGCCGCCTCCATCAGACTGACCAGGACCACCGCCTTCAACTCGGGCTCCAGCTCCATCGCCTCGATCCGGTCGCGCACCGCGTCGATCCGGGCGCCGTTGTCGGGATGGAAGTAGCGGGCGTCCCGGCAGAAGGTCTGGGTGAACCAGCCCGCCTCGGGCTTCACGGCCCGCAGTTCCGCCAGCACCGCCTCGGCCCGGTCGATCCAGACCTCTCGATCGGCCTGGACATAGGCCGTCGCCAGGGCGTGGGCATAGGCGTTGTGGTCGTTCGACCAGAGCTGAAACCCCTTGGCCTTCAGGGCATGGCCGACCCGCGCCGTCCCTGAAAACAGGTCGCACACCCGCCCGCCCTGCGGCAGGACGCTCGCCACGGCGGCGCTCACATGGCCCAAGAGGGCGCGTTTGGAGCCGATATATTTGATCATCCGGGCCGCCGACTCATGCCGCCACGGTAGCGCTCCGGCGCCTTCGCCGCCATCGCCGTCGCCGCCGATCCGCACGACGACCCGGAAATCAGACAGGGCCGTCAAGGCCTTGGACGGATCGACCCGCTGTCGACGCCCCTGGGTCCGACGGCGCCCTATAGGACGTCTCAGGTCTTTGACAACCTTCGCCCCCATCCTGCACCCGGCTCAATCGGACAGATCGGACACATCGGACACCTCTTTTTCGTGTCCGATCGGGCCGCGTTCAGCGGCCTTCGCGGCCGTCCTGGCCCCGCTAAATCGGACAGATCGGACAGATCGGACACTGTTTTTTCGTGTCCGATCCCGCCGCCTTCGGCCCGTTCACCGGACTCAATGGACTCATCGGACTGTTTTTTCTCAGTCCGACGGCGCCTGATCCTCAGCCCTTCTTGCGCCCCTTGGCCTTGGCGGGCGCATGGGCCAGGCGCAGCAGATTGGCTGCACCCGGCGCGCCGAACGGCGTGCCGGCCAGGATCAGGATGCGCTGACCCGGCTCGGCCAGCCCATAGCGGACGGCGCTGTTGACCGCATCGTCGGTCACGGCCTCCAGCGAGTCCGGCTGATCCCCCAGGCGCGGCTCCAGACCCCAGACCAGGGCCAGCCGCCGCGCCGTGTTCGGGTTAGGCGTCAGGACCAGGATCGGCTTCAGCGGCCGCTCGCGCGCCATCCGCCGGGCCGTGCCGCCCAGGGTGGTGAAGACCACCAGACAGCCGGTCGAGGGGGCGCTGGCCGCCATGGCCGCCGCCGCCACCAGGGCGTCGACGTCGTGTTCGTCCATGCCGGCGTGTTCGGCGCCCATCAGCTTGGGCCACATCGGGTCACGCTCCACCCGCTCGATGATCCGGCTCATGATGCCGACCGATTCCAGCGGATAGTCGCCCGACGCCGTCTCGGCCGACAGCATCAGGGCGTCGGCGCCTTCGTAAACGGCGTTGGCGACGTCGGTCGCCTCGGCGCGGGTCGGGGCCGGGGCGCTGGTCATGGATTCCAGCATCTGGGTAGCCACGATCACCGGCACCCCGCGATTGCGCGCCGCCCGCACGATCTGCTTTTGCGCCACCGGCACGTCCTCGGGGTCCAGCTCGACCCCCAGGTCGCCGCGCGCCACCATCACCCCGTCGCAATAGTCCAGAATGGCCTCCAGATCGGCCACGGCGGCGGGCTTTTCAATCTTGGCCAGGCAGGCCGCCTGGCCGTTCACGATCCGCTTCAGCTCGGCCATGTCCTCGGGCTTCTGCACGAAGCTCAGCGCCACCCAGTCCACGCCCTGGCGCAGGGCGAAGGCCAGGTCCTCACGATCCTTGGGCGTCAGGGCCGAGACCGGGATGACCGCGTCCGGCACGGCCACCCCCTTGCGGTCCGACAGTTTCGTGCCGCTCTCGACCGTCACATCGGCCCAGTCGTCGGTCCGGTCGCCGACCCGCAGCCGCACCCGGCCGTCGTCCAGCAACAGCAGCATGCCGGGGCGCAGGGCCTTGAAGATTTCGGGGTGCGGCATCTGCACCCGGGTCTCGTCGCCCGGCGTCGGGTCCAGGTCGAACCGCATCTTGTGGCCCGGCTTGACCGCGATCTCGACGTCCTTGAACCGGCCCAGCCGCAGCTTGGGCCCTTGCAGATCGGCCAGAACCCCCAGCGGCCGTTGCAGCGCCATCTCGGCGCCCCGCACGGCCTTCAGGGCGGCGGCGTGGTCCTCGTGCGAGCCGTGGCTGAAGTTCAGCCGAAAGACGTCCACCCCCGCCTGGGCCAGAGCCTTGACCGTGCCGGGCGCGCGGCTGGCGGGCCCCAGGGTCGCGACGATGCGGGCGCGGCGGGCTCTGTTCATGACGGCGTTTCCTGCTGGTTTCTGGGCCGCCCGGCGGCGCACGGCGGCACCGATCCGGGACGATTTGCCCTCTTCTGCCTAGGAAACGTCAAGGGCGTAAGCCCGGCTTCCCTTCGGGAAACACGAGTTTACGGCCCCGAAACAGGAGTTTATCGCGCCGGATCGCTTCAGGCCGCCTTCGCTTCACCGATCAGCGCTTGAACCGGAATACGCCATTCGCGCGCCAGGGTGCGGATTTGCGAAACGGAAAGGGCGCGCCGTCGGTTCAGCACCTCAGACGCCCGTGACCTTGACCCCAGCACGTCCGAAAGATCCGACTGGCTCAGCCCTTGGCGTTCCATGGCGAACCGGATCGCCTCGACCGGATCGCCGGTGGGCATAGGGAAATGATCTTCCTCATATTTCGCCAACAGCAACCCCAGCAGTTCGAACCGATCGCCAGCCTCGCTGCCAGGTTCGGGCGCGTTGTCGAAATAGGCTTCATAGGCCGCCAGAGCCTCGAGGTAGTCGGCCTCATCGCGAAGAATATGGATGTGCATGCTCATCTGCTCCTTCGCCTAGACGGTTTCCACGTCGATACGATCATACTCAGCGTGCGTGCCGACGAACTTCACCAACACCTGCTTGAAGGTGTAGGAGATCCGCACCACCACCCGATATTTGTTACCGCCGATATCGAAGACGACGCGGTTGTCGCCGACGAAATCGGCGGAACGAAAATCATTCCTCACATCCTGCGGAGACCGCCAGTCGGCAGCCTTCGCATGATCATACCAACTCGTCAGCGGTCCCTTCGCCGACGGATGACGAGCCCAGAAGGCCTGGAGAGTCTTCCGGGCGACCACGTTCATCCTGCCTTATAGCTCGATCCCGTTATGGGAACAAGCGTCACTCGGTCGGGCAGTCGGCCACCGCGAACCCGTTCAGGTCGATGCAGCGGCCCTCGACCTTGGGCGTCGCCACCCCGATCACATGGGCCAGGGTGGGGGCGATGTCGATGGTGCGGATCGGCAGGAACCGCTCCTCGCCCGTCGCGCCGGGCCACCAGAACAGGATCGGCACCCGGCGATCATATTCCCACGGCGTGCCGTGCCCGGCCAGGGTCGAGCCGACTCGCCCGCCGGTGGTGACGTTCTGAGCCCAAGCGAACTGGATGTCGGGCGACCGCTCCGGAACGGTGGACAGGCGCATCCGCTCGCGCAGGCTCATCATCTCGGGCTGGCGGCTGTCCGGCAGGGGCTCGGCCAGCAGCCGGTCGCGGGTCTCGGCGAATGCCACGTCCGGCAGGGCGCGCAGCAGCTCGACCGCCGCCTCGGCCACCTGGGTCCGCAGCGGATCGGGCAGAGACCTATGCTCGGCGTCGGCGACCATCAGGCCACTGCCCCCGACCTGAAGCGGATCGGCGCTGAGGTTGAAACGCGCCTTCAGCGCGTCGTTCACCCCCTGGATCGCCGCCATGTCGGCGCGGCGAGCGTGGGGATAGCCGTGGTCGTGCAGCCGCTCGACGAAGTCCGAACCGCCGTGGTCGGCCGTCAGCACCACCAGGACCCCGCCCGGAACCTGGGCCAGCCGATCCAGGAAGACGTCCAGGGCCGCGTCCAGCCGCAGCATCTGCTCGCACATCTCCGGTCCCTGGGTGCCGTACATATGGCCGATCCGGTCCGTGGCCGACAGGCTGACGCCCAGCATGTCGGTCGCCGGCCCCTGCCCCAGCTTCTGGCTGTCCAGCAGATATTCGGCGGCCTCCAGCGTCGCCTCGTCCAGCAGGGGCGAGGTGTCGAACTTCAGGCCCGCCGGGGGCAGGGTCGAATGGAAGGTCTGGCCGCGAATGGTCCAGTCCCCGGCCAGGGCCCGGCACTGATCATGGGCGTAGTCCCAGGTCACCGGCGCCAGGCTCATCCCCTGGCGGAAGGCGCGGTTGTAATCCGCCACCGGCGCCAGCTTGGCCTGCGCCGTCTCACCGGGCTCGACATAGGTGGTCAGGCCGAAGTCGCCGGTGAACCAGAAGGCCTGGCCCTGATGGCCCGCCAGATTGATCGCGCCCCGGTCCTTGCCCGAGACGGCGACGACCTTGCTCTCGGGGCTCACCGCCTTCAGCCAGTCGCCCAGGGTCGTGGCGCGCAGCTGCTCGGGCCCCACCGGTCCGTTGTCTGTGTCGTCCCGTCCGTGGGCCAGGTGGTTCTGCGGCGCGGCCAGGCAATAGACCTCCTTGCCGGTCTTGGCGTCGATCCAGTCGTTGGCGGGGATGCCGGTCTCGGACGGATGCAGGCCCGTCAGGATCGTCGAGTGGCCGGGGCAGGTCTCGGTCAGGCCGTGGGTCTGATAGCCGTTGATCGACACCAGTCCCTGGTCCGCCATCCGGCGCAGGCCGCCGGTGTAGCGGCTGCGATACTGGTCGAACAGATTGGCGCTGAACTGATCCACCACGATGGTCACGATCAGCTTGGGCGGCGTCAGGGCCGCGCGGGCGGTCTGCGGCGCCGCCGTCTGGGCGGTCTGGGCCAGGACCGGACCGGCCGCCCCCAGCGACAGGGCGGCCAGGGCCGCCAGCGTGATGCGCGACAGGGACATGGGCTTACTCCGAAACAGTGTGGCTCGGCTTCTTAAAGGCCGCCGATGGCGATGGCGTGACAGCGGATCAGTGGGCCGGTCGGGAGCGCAGCCGTCCCAGCTGATGCACGGCGACGGCGATCACCCCGCCGACCATCACCCCGATAATGGCCGAGCCCAGCGCCGTCACCGCCCAGCTGATCACGCCGTGCAGCGGACCCGTCGCGGCGCCGACCGCATGGGCCAGATGCTCCAGCGGCTCGGCGGGCCAATGCAGCCCCAGCCGGTGCGATCCATGCACCAGAATGCCGCCGCCGACCCACAGCATCGCAGCGGTTCCGATGATCGACAGGGCGCTCATCACCACCGGCATCCCCTTGACCAGGCCGCGACCCAGGGCGCGAACCCCGCCGTTGGGGCGCTCGGCCAGATGCAGGCCGATGTCGTCCATCTTCACGATCAGGCCCACGACCCCATAGACGGCGACCGTCATGGCGACGCCGACCACCGCCAGAATGGCGGCCTGGGTCAGGATCGGCTGGGCCGCCACATCGGCCAGGGCGATGGCCATGATCTCGCCCGACAGGATCAGGTCGGTCCGCACGGCCCCCGCCACCGTCGCCTTCTCCAGCGACGCGGGATCGCCCTCGGCGGCGACCTCTTCGTCAGGACCATGGCCGCCGAAGACCTCCATCAGCTTCTCGGCGCCCTCGAAACACAGATAGGCCCCGCCGCACATCAGGATCGGGGTGATGGCCCAGGGGGCGAAGGCGCTCAGCAACAGCGCCGCAGGCAGGATCAGCAGCAGTTTGTTGCGGAACGACCCCAGGGCGATCTTGCCGATGATCGGCAGTTCGCGGCTGTGCGACAGGCCGGTGACATAGCGCGGCGTCACGGCCGCATCGTCCACCACCACCCCGGCGGCCTTGGTCGAGGCCTTGCCCGCCGCCGCCCCGACATCGTCGATCGAAGCCGCCGCCATCTTGGCGATGCCCGCCACGTCGTCGAGCAAGGCGATCAAACCGGAAGGCATGCGAGAATCCCCAAGTTGCGCCGCAATAGGCGGTCGCTCCCGGCCCTAGGGCGCGCCGCCGGATTTGTCGAGCGCATCCGCACGACGACGAAAGCCCCGCCGGCGAACCGGCGGGACTTCCATTCGAACGCATTTCCGATGTCGGTTTTTTTTAGAACTTACGGCCAACCCCCACAGAAACGACCCACGGGTCCAGATCCACATCGCTCTTCAGAGCGCCGTCGTTGACGTCGGCGTCGATATTGACCCACACCTTCTTGACGTCGACGTTCAGGCTCCACGGTCCCTGGATGCCGATGTCGGCGCCCGCCTGGAGGGCGTAGCCGAAGTTGTCGTCCAGATCGACTTTGAAGCCGTTCTTGTCCTCGCCGCTGTAGAACAGCATGTAGTTGACGCCCGCGCCGACATAGGGGCTGAACCGGCCCTCGGTCAGCGGGCGATACTGAAGGGTGACGACCGGCGGCAGGACCCAGGTCTCATGAACGGCGACGTCGGTCGTTCCGCCCTGGGCGCGGATCTCATGCTTGGTCGTGCCCAGGATCGCCTCGACCGCCAGATGGTCGGTCAGGAAATAGGTGAAGCCCAGGGTCGGCATCACGCTGTCGCCCACATCGACGTGCAGGCCGGAGTCGGCGCCGGCGGCGGTCGTGATGGCGTTGTCGGCCTCGGAAAAGACGTCCGTCACGCGGCCGGTGATGACCCAGTCGCCCTTCTTGGGCGCTTCCCAGACGGCGGTCTGGGCCATGGCCGGCGCGGCGAAGGCGGCGACGGCGACGGCTGAGAGGATCAGGGTTTTCAGTTTCATCTTGCTCATCCCCGACGCCCGCTGCCGCCTCATGCGGCCTGTTCCGAGCGTCTTGAGAGGGATGTGCGCCCCCTGCAAAGGTCCGGCCTTGATCCAGCGCAAACCCATGCAGGGGTTGGACAATCTGTCCAGTCAGACCACCCGGGCGTGCCGCTTCTCAATGTCGATGGCGGCGGGATCAAAGGCGGCGCAGACCGCCCGCACGAACGGACGCCCCAGGTCCGTGACCGTCACCACAGACCCGCCGACTTCGGCCAGCCCGTCCAGTTGGAACGGCAGCAGCCGGGGCCAGGCGGCGTCCACCTCGGCCAGAGCGCGCCCGTGTCGGCGCGCCAGATCCGCCACATCGACGGCGAAGTCGCACATCAGCCGTTCGATGATCTCGCCCACGAAGGCGTCGCGCGGATTCAGGGCCACGCCTCGTGCGACCGGCAGGTCTCCAGCCTCCACAGCAGCGCGCCAGTCTCGCTCCTGGGCGTGGTTCTGAACAAAGCCCAGCGGCGTGCGGCTGATCGACGACGCCCCCAGGCCGATCAGCACCGGCGCCTCGTCGGTCGTATAGCCCTGGAAGTTGCGACGCAGCCGGCCGGCCCGCGCGGCGGCGGCCATGGAATCGTGCGGCAGGGCGAAATGATCCAGGCCGATCGCCTGCCAGCCCTTCTGCACCAGATAGCGCGCCGCCGCCTGGCTCTGGGCGAAGCGCGCCTCGGCTCCGGGCAGATCGGCCTCGTTGATCAGCTTCTGATGCGGCTTCATCCACGGCACATGGGCGTAGCCGAACAGGGCGATCCGTTCCGGCCGCAGGGTCGCGACCTGGGCCACTGTATTGACGACGTTCTCGACCGCCTGAAGCGGCAGGCCGTACATCAGATCCAGATTCAGCGAGGTCACGCCCTGCGCCCTCAGCGCCTCGGCCGCCCAGCGAATGGTCTCGAAGGATTCCGGCCGGTTCACCGCCTCCTGAACCACGGCCGACAGATCCTGCACCCCCAGGCTGGCGCGGCTTAGGCCGATGCGGCCGGCGGCCTCGATCCAGTCCTGGGTCAGGACTTCGGGGTCCAGTTCGGCGGCGATCTCGAAACAGTCGCCCAGGTCGAACCGGGCGGCCAGGCCGGCGAACAGCCGCTCCAGCTCGTCCGGCGGCAGCATATTGGGCGTGCCGCCGCCCAGATGGATCGAGCCGACCCTCAGGCGTCGACCGTTCAGCCCGCCCATCCGGGCCAGGACCAGATCGGCCTCCTTCAGCAGCAGATCGACATAGCTGCTCATGGGGGCGACCCGGTTCATCGCCCGGGTGTTGCAGCCGCAGTACCAGCACAGCCGCTTGCAGAAGGGGATGTGCAGATACAGCGACACTGCGCGGTCGAGGGGCGCGGCCGACAGCCACGCCCCCCATTCGGCGGCCCCGACGGCGGGCGTGAACTGCGCCGCCGTCGGATAGGAGGTGTAGCGCGGCGCGTGGGCGTCGTAGCGGGCGATCAGCTCGCGCGTCGTCCGCACGTCGGCGCCGGCCGGGCTAGAGAGGGACATCGCCTTCTTTCGCCGCATCGACCGACAGGCCTTGGTCGCCTTCGTCGAACAGGTGGAACTCGTGCCACAGGCCGTTCAGCACACCGAAACCGACCGCCAGCCCGACACCCAGGATCCAGGAAAAATACCACATGGCTTGATGCTCCTCGGGTTCAGTACAGGTCGGGGTTGGTCTTGAGTGCGGCGACCGAGGTCCGGCCCCACAGCACCTTGTAGACCCAGCTGGTGTAGGCCAGCACGATGGGCAGGAAGACCAGGGTGCAGATCAGCATGATGAACAGGGTCACGTGGCTGGACGAGGCGTTCCAGACCGTCAGGCTGGACTGCGGGTCGATCGAGCTGGGCAGGATGAAGGGGAACATCGACAGGCCGACGGTCGAGATGATGCCGACGGTCGAGATCGACGACCCGCCGAAGGCCAGGGGCGCGGACCGCAGCCACATGCCCGACAGGCCGACCACCGCCCCGACGAAGCCCAGGGTGGGTGCGATCATCATCCACGGATAGACCTTGTAGTTGTCCAGCCAGGCGCCGGGCGCGGCCTCGACCGTGGTGCGCAGCGGGTTGGAGAAGCCCTGGATGTCCAGGTCGCCCACGATCCGGTAGCCGACGTTGCCGAAGGCCATATACAGGCCGCCCGCAGCGAACAGGACCAGGGCCAGAAGGCCGGCGATCGTGCCGTACAGACGGGCGCGTTCCAGCACCGGTCCCTGTTCGGCCTTGACCGAAAGCCAGGCCGCGCCGTGCAACACCAGCATGGCCACCGACAGCAGGCCGGCGATCAGGCTGAACGGGGTGAACAGGCCCAGCAGATTGCCGTCGTAGAAGGAGCGCAGGTCGCTATCCAGGCGGAAGGGGGCGCCCAAGAGGACGTTGCCGACGGCGACGCCGAACACCAGGGCCGGCACGAAGCCGCCGATGAACAGGCACCAGTCCCAGAAGGACCGCCACTTGGGCGAGGGCCGCTTGGAGCGGTACTTGAACGACACCGGCCGCAGGATCAGGGCCGACAGGACCAGGAACATGGCCAGGTAGAAGCCCGAGAAGCTGACGGCGTAGACGAAGGGCCAGGCGGCGAAGATGGCGCCGCCGCCCAGGATGAACCACACCTGGTTGCCTTCCCAAGTGGCGCCGACGGTGTTGATCACCATCCGGCGCTCCTCGTCCGTCTTGGCGACGAAGGGCAGCAGGGCCCCGACCCCCAGGTCGAAACCGTCGGTCAGGGAGAAGCCGATCAGCAGCACGCCCAAGAGGGCCCACCAGATCAGGCGAAGGGTTGCGAAGTCGATTGGAAGATCCATGGTCGGATGTCCTCAGTCTGTCTGGTTCAGGCCACGGCCGGGGCGGCGACGGGGGTCGCGGGCGCCTCGGGGGCGGGGGCGCTGAAGGTTTCCTGCTCGTGGAAGGGCCCCTTCTTGATGGCGTAGAGGATCAGCCTGACCTCGACGACGGCCAGGGCGCCGTACAGGGCGGTGAAGCCGATGATGGTGCCCCACAGCTGGGGCACGGTCAGGGACGAGGCGCCCAGGAAGGTCGGCAGCACGCCTTCGACCGCCCAGGGCTGACGCCCGAACTCGGCCAGGATCCAGCCGAACTCGATCGCGACCCACGGCAGCGGGATCATCAGCACAGCCAGGCGCAGGAACCAGCGGGTGTCATGCTTGCGCACGGTGCACAGGAAGAAGGCCGTGGCGAAGAACAGGATCATGAACATCCCGATGCCGGCCATGATGCGGAAGCTCCAGAACAGGGCCGGCACGTTCGGCACCGTCTCCCAGGCCGTCTGTCTGATCAGCTCGGGCGAAGCCATGCGCGGATCGGCGACGTGGCGCTTCAGCAGCAGGCCATAGCCCAGGTCGCGGCGATGGGTCTCGAACACGCCGCGGGCGACGGGATCGGCCGGATTGGCCTTGACCTTCTCCAGGGCGTCATAGGCGATGACGCCGGATTCGATGCGGTCCTCAGCGGTGGCGACCAGTTCGAAGATGCCCTCGACCGGCTTGTCGATGGTGCGGGTGGCGATCAGACCCATGATCCACGGCACGTGGACGCCGTAATGGGTCTCGCGATCCTTCATGCTGGGGATGCCGATCAGGGTCAGGCCGGCGGGCGCGGGCTCGGTGTGCCACATGGCCTCCAGCGCGGCCAACTTCATCTTCTGGTTGTCGGTCAGGGCGTAGCCGGACTGGTCGCCCAGGACGACGACGGACAGAGAGGCCGCCAGGCCGAAGGCCGAGGCCACGGTCATCGACCGCTTCGCGAAGCCGACATGCTTGCCGCGCAGCAGATAGAAGGCCGAGACGCCCAGCACGAACACCGAGGCGCAGACATAGCCGGCGCTGACGGTGTGGACGAACTTGGCCTGGGCCACCGGGTTGAAGATCACGGCCATGAAGTCCGTCACCTCCATCCGCATCGAGTCCGGATTGAAGGCGGCGCCGACCGGGTTCTGCATCCAGCCGTTGGCGATCAGGATCCACACGGCCGACAGGTTCGTACCCAGCGCCACCATGAAGGTGACCAGCAGGTGGGCCGACGGCTTCAGCTTGTCCCAGCCGAAGAACATCAGACCGACGAAGGTGGCCTCCAGGAAGAAGGCCATCAAGCCCTCAATGGCCAGAGGCGCCCCGAAGATGTCGCCGACATAGTGGCTGTAATAGCTCCAGTTCATGCCGAACTGAAACTCCATGGTGATACCGGTGGCGACGCCCAGCACGAAGTTGATGCCGAACAGCGTGCCCCAGAAGCGCGTGATCGTCCGCCAGATCGGCCGACGGGTCATCACATAGATGGACTCCATGATGACCAGCATGAACGACAGCCCCAGGGTCAGGGGCACGAACAGGAAATGGTAAAGGGCTGTCAGCGCGAACTGCAGCCTGGATAGGTCGACGACCGCGAGGTCGATCATGGCTCTAGGCTCCTTGTAGCCGGCCCCGACGACCGACGTTCGTCCCGCCCTAGAACCAAGGCGGGGCGGTCGCCTTGATTTCGATCAAAGCCCCCTTGCCCTCGGGATCGTAGTGGACTGATCGTCCTTGGACATTTCGCCCAACGACGGTTTGTCCAATGGCTTTCGGCCCTGTCCCGAGGCTGGAGTGTTCGAATGACCTCTGCGCCGATTTCGGCCTCCTCTCCCGCCGCCCCTCCCGCCGTCTGGCTGAAACGGTCCGCCGCGCCCTGGCGGCGTCTGACCGCCCTGGCGGGTCTTCTGGCGGTGGCGGACGTGGTTCCGGCGGTCGGTTTCGCCGGCGGTCTGGCCATGACGGTGGCCGCCTTCGGCGCCTCGCCCCTGGCCGCCCTGCCCTGGCTGCTGCTGGCGGTCGTCAGCCTGACCGCTCGCGGCCTGATCGGTCAGGCTGCGGTGGTGGTGGGCGCGCGCCTGGGCCGTTCGGTCAAGACCAGCGTGCGCGATCGGCTGCTGGCCGACCTGTTCGGCCGGGGCGCCCGATCCGCAGACTCATTGACCGCCGTGGTCGAGGGCGTGGGCGCGCTGGACGGCTATATGTCCCGCTTCACCCCGCTGAAGATGGCCGCCGGCCTTTCGCCCCTGCTGATCATCGCCGTCGCCGCCGTCGCCAGCCCCTTTTCCGCCGGCATACTCCTGTTCACCCTCCTGCCCTTCGTCTTCGGCATGATCCTGGCCGGAACCGCCGCCGCCGGCGAAAGCCGGCGTCAATTCCAGGCGCTGGAACGGCTGTCGGGCCTGTTCGTCGACCGGGTGCGCGCCCTGCCCGCAGTCCTGGCCTTTGACGCCCGCGCCCGCACCACTGTCGAAATCGCCCGCGCCTCCGACGAACTGGAGCGGCGCACCAATCGGGTCATGCGCATCGCCTTCCTGTCCTCCGGGGTGCTGGAGTTCTTCTCGGCCCTGTCGGTCGCCCTGATCGCCGTCTATTGCGGCTTCAACCTGTTGAAGCTCCTGCCCTTCCCCGCGCCGGAGCAGTTGGACCTGCCGCGCGCCTTCTTCGTGCTGGCTCTGGCGCCCGAGGTCTATCAGCCCCTGCGTCGTCTCGCCGCCGCCTATCATGACCGCCAGGCGGCCGAGGCCGCCGTCCCCGCCCTGATCACGCCCGAGCCCGTCGCGCGCGACCGGCACATCCTGCCGGAAGACGCCCCGGCGATCCGTTTCTCCAGCGTCTCTATCGCTTACGGCGACGCCGCCCCGGTGATTTCCGACTTCGACCTGGAGGTCCGGCCCGGCCAGATCGTCGCCCTGGTCGGCGCCAGCGGTTCGGGCAAGTCCAGCCTGCTGCACCTGTTCCTGGGTCTGTCGCCCCTGACCGCCGGAGAGGTCGAGGTGGGCGGCGCGCGCCTCAGTCAGGCGGGCGACTTCGCCGGTCAGATCGCCTGGGCCAGCCAGAACCCCGTCGTCGTGCCGGGCAGTCTGGGCGACAACATCCGCATCGCCGATCCGTCCGCCTGCCCCGGCCGGATCCTGGTCGCCGCCGGAGAGGCGGGCCTGTTCGGCGATCTGGACCGGCCCATCGACGAACGCGGCGGCGGCCTTTCGGGCGGCGAACGGCGCCGCCTGGGCCTGGCCCGCGCCATTCTGAAGCGCGCCCCCATCCTGCTGCTGGACGAGCCCACGGCCAATCTGGACCCCGCTGCGGAAGACGCCATGCTGGATCTGATCCGCCAGGCGACGCGCGGTCGCACGACCTTGATCGCCACCCATTCCGCCGCCGTCGCGGCCATGGCCGACCGCGTGGTGCGCCTGTGATGAACCGTCCCTCGTCCTCCCGCATCGGCGCCTTGATCGCCGCCCAGCGTCGCGCCCAGCGGCTGCGTCTCCGTATCGCCGCTGCGACCGGCGCGATCGTCGCCGTGGCGGCGACCTGTCTTCTAGGGCTGTCGGGCTGGTTCATCACCAGCGCCGCCCTCGCCGGGGTCGCCGGATCGGCGGCGGTCCAGGCCTTCAACTATATGGTGCCCAGCGCCACCATCCGTCTGCTGGCGATCCTGCGGACCGGCGCTCGCTATATCGAGCGGGTCTCCGGCCATGAGGCGGCGCTGAAGGCCCTGGCGCGGCTGCGTCCGCAACTGTTCGACGCCCTGGCTTCGGCGCCGCCAAGCCGCGCCCTGGCTCTCGCTTCGGGGGAAGCCTCGGCGCGGCTGGTCCAGGATGTGGACGCGGTTCAGACCCTGTTCGTGCGGCTGTCGGCGCCTTGGGCCCTGGGAGCCGGCGCCGCGTCCGCCGCCCTCGTCGCCGGCCTGGCCAGTCCATGGGCGGGCGCGCTCCTGCTGGCCTCAATGGCCCTCTGCGCAGCCGGCGCCCTTCTGATCGCGCGACGTCTGGCCGCCCCCGCCGGGCAGGCGGTTCAGATCGCCGTTGGCCGACTGAAAGACCGGCTGGCCGCCCTGGAGGCCGTATCGCCCGAATTGAAAGCCTATGGGCTGGACCGTTGGGCGGCGACCCAAGCGGCCGAGGCCGCCGCCGATCTGGACCAGGCCCAGGTCGCCCTGACCCAGGCCGGAGGCTGGATGGCCGCCTGGCAGGCGGTCGTCACGGGGGCGGCGGTCGCGGCGGTGGTCCCCGCCACCCTGGGCGCGTCCCTGCCTCTGACCGCCCTGGCCGCCCTGGCGGCGGTGATGGGCGTCGAATCGGTCGCCGGCCTGGTCGGCGCCCTGCAACAGAACGGCGCCGCCGAGGAAGCCGCTCGCCGCCTGGAGGCCCTGCCCTCGGCTCTTCACCCGAATCGGGCGCCGGTTTCGGTCGCCCCGACCCTGGTGCTCCAGGCCGACGGCGCGGCCCTTCATCCGCCGGCGCGCCTGGGCCTGATCGGCCCCTCCGGTGCGGGCAAGACCACGCTGATCGAACGCCTGATCGGCCTGCGGGACGCCCAGCCGGGCGAAGCTCGCCTCGGCGACATCGACGTCGCCGACCTGACCCCCGAGGACCGACGGCCGCTGTTCGCCTATGCCGCCCAGGACGTGCGGCTGATCGACGGCACCGTCCGCGAGAACCTGCTGCTGGCCGGCCCGGCCGACGACGACGCCCTGTGGCGCGCCCTGGACGACGCGGCCCTGGCCGAACGTCTGCGCGCCGATCCGGCGGGTCTGGACGCCCGCATCGGCCCCAACGGCGAACGGCTGTCGGGAGGCGAACGGCGTCGGCTGGGTCTGGCGCGCGCCTATCTGCGGCCCGCCGCCTGGCTGGTGTTGGACGAACCGACCGAGGGGCTGGACCCGGCGACCGAGGCCCAGGTGCTGAAGGCCCTGGATCGACGGCTGAAACAGGCCGGTCAGGGCCTGATCCTGGTCAGCCACCGCTCCGCCCCAACTCAGTTGTGCGACCGGACGATCCGGGTCGAGGGCGTGGGGGAAGACGGCCGGGTCGGCCTGGCGCCCGCCCGCCGGCTCACGCCCGCCTAGAGCATGATCTGAAGCCGATCAGGCTCTAAGCCTCGCCCTCGGCGATGTCGCGCAGCCGCTCGGGCTCTTCGATCCGCAGTTCGCTGAGCGACAGCAGACGGATCACCCCTGTGGTCTTGAACTTGGTCAGGACCCGGCTCACCGTCTCTATGGTCAGGCCCAGATAGTCGGCGATCTCGGATCGGGTCATCGGCAGCCGCACCTGATCCTCGGCCTGCGGCCGCAAGGGATCGCGGCTGGGCAGCTCCAGCAGGAAGGAGGCGATTCGTTCCTGCGCCGTCTTGCGGCCCAGGAGCAGCATCTGGTTCTGGGCGGCGGCCAGTTCGTGGGTCGCCCGATCCAGCAGAGCCTCTTCCAGCCGGGGCCGCTCACGCACCAGAGCGCGGTATTCGCTCTTGCGGAACCGGCACAGGGTCGAATCCTCGATCGCCTCGCCTGAAAAGGCGTAGTCCTCGCCGGTCGCCAGGCCCACGAAGTCGCCGGCGAACAGGAAGCCCGTGATCTGGCGCCGCCCGTCGGGCAACAGCTTGTAGATCCGCACCGATCCCGAGGTGATGTTGAACAGATGGATGGCCGGATCGCCCTCGCGGATCAGGGCCTCGCCCGCCTTCAGCGACACCCTTTCGGCGATGGCGTCCAGGCCGGCCAGGTCCGCCGGATCCAGGCTGCTGCAGACGCTGAAGGCGCGCGCGCCGCAGCCGACGCAGACCGATTCCTGTCGGCGCTGTGCGCAGTCGGTCGGCAGGGCGCGAAGTTCCAGCATGATGGCGCGATTATGCTCTTGTCCGCCTAAGACGCAATTCTTTTGACGCGGATCAAGGCGGTCCTTTCGTCTAAGCCCTAGACGTCCGACAATGAGCGCACTCCAATACCGACGCCTGAGCGGCGACGAGGCCGACCAGGCCTATGTCATCGCGCGCATGGCTGATTCGACCCTGACGATGGACGCCTGGCGCGCCCGCGTCGCGGCGGCGCCTGCGGCCGGCGGAGTGATGGCGGCCGTGGCGGGAGGGGTCGTGCGCGCGGTCCTGGCCTATACGATCGCCACCACGACGGAGGGCGAGCGTCAATTCATCGTCGACGCCCTGGTCGCCTTCGATCTCTTGAGGCCCGAGCGGCTCGTCCAGGGCCTGATCGACGCCGCATGCGACCTGGCCCGGCAGAACTGCAAGGCCATAGGCCTGTCGGCGGGCCTGGACGCGCCAGGACGCGACGCCGTGATACGCCATATCGCCGAAGGCGCCGTGCTGCATCGGGTCATCTGATCCAGCGGCGCGGACGGGGCTGCTGGTGCGGGCGGCCGGGATCGAACCGGCAAGGGCTTTCGCCCGGCAGATTTTAAGTCTGCTGCGTCTACCAGTTTCGCCACGCCCGCGAGCCGGTCCGGCTCTATAGCCAGAACCGGCGGCCGGGGCCAAGCGGCTCAGCGCGCAGGCGTGGCCGGGGCGGCGGGGCGCATGGCGCGGAAATCGACGTCCGAATCGGCGATCAGCCACAGCAGCCCCGCCCAGGCGGCGACGTTCTGGCTCAGTTGGGCCGGGTCGATCTTGTCCAGGGTGTCGTTGGCGGTGTGGTGCAGGTCGAAATAGCGGGTTCCGTCCTGGGCCAGGCCGAAGAAGGGCACGCCCAACGGCCCCATAGGCCCGACATCGACGCCGCCCTCGGTCTCGACGCGGTCCGAGGCCAGGACGCCGATCGGATAGAGGACGCGCGTGGCGGCCTTCTGGAAGTCGGAGCCTTGCGCGCCGGCCGGCAGCCGCAACGCATAGACCCGGTCGGCGCCGAAGTCGCTCTCGCCGGCGATGATGTGCTTGTCCAGGGCGGCGCCCTGGTTGCGGGCGTAGACGCCGCCGCCGTTGCCGGTCCGGGGCGTCGGCTGGGCCACCTCTTCGGAACCATAGAAGATGACGCGCAGGGTGCGCGCCGGGCGACGGCCGCTGTCGGCGATGGCCTTGGCTGCGGCCACCGTAATGGCGCCGCCCGCTCCGTCGTCGATCGCGCCGGTGCCCAGGTCCCAGCTGTCCATGTGCGAGCCCAGGACGATGATCTCGTCCGGACGGCTGGCGCCGGGCAGGTCGCCGATCACGTTCTGGCTGTGGGTCTCATAGGTATGGGCGGTCGAGGTCAGGCGCATCCGCACCGGCTCGCCCAGGGCGACCAGGCGGCTGACCTGGTCGGCGTCCGGCGCCGACAGGGCGAAGGCGGGGATGGTCGGCTTGCCGTCTACATAGCGGGTGGTGCCGGTGTGCGGCATCCGGTCCTCGTCGGACCCGACCGAGCGCATCACGAAGGCCGCCGCCCCCTTGGCCGCGGCGACGCCCGGCCCGGCCCCGCGCACGCGGGTCTGGGGACCATAGCCCGAGCCGTCCTGCATCGGATGCATCTGGCCCAAATCGACATAGACGATCTTGCCCCGCACAGCGGCGTCCGGCGCGGCCTGAAGGTCTTCCATCGAGGCGAAACGGACGATCTCGGCCTCGACCCCGCCCGCTGGGGTCGCCGGCGAATGGCCCAGCGCGGCAGCGACCAGGGCCTGGGCGTGGTCGCCGACGATGGCGGCGGAGCTTTCGCCCCGCTCCCAGCCGACCAGAGGAAACTCTTCGATCCGGACGTTCTGGAAGCCGTGGGCGCGCAGATAGTCGGCGGCCCAGGCGGCGGCGTCCTGTTCGGCTTTCGATCCCGCCGGGCGCGCGCCGAACCGGGTCGTCAGTTGGGTGACGTAGTCCAGGGCGATGTTGGAGCGCAGGGCCGCGTCGCGAATGGCGATCGCCCGCTCCACCGTCGCGGCGTCCTGGGCCGACGCCAGGGGCGCAAAGGCGACAAGGCCCAGCGCAAGGGCGCTGGCGGTCAGCAGACGAAGGGACATGGGCGCGGCTCCACTTGGAAAGCCGCGACCCTAGAAAGAGTCAGCCGTTCTGGAAATAGGGTTCCACCGTCCCCTGCAACTTGACGGTCAGGGCCTTGCCCTTGCGGTCCACGCGATTGCCCAGAGCCAGCCGCACCCAGCCCTCGGAGACGCAATATTCCTCGACATTGGTCTTTTCCTCGCCCTTGAACCGGACGCCGACGCCGCGCTGCAACGCCTCGGCGTCGTGATAGGGGCTGGACGGGTCGACGGAGAGGCGGTCGGGAGGCGTGTCGGACATGGTCGGTCAGCGGGCTCGTAGGTCGGAAAGGCGCGGTGATAGCCGCGCCCGGCCGCCCTGCCAACCGAAACCGCCGCTCAGAACCCGAGCCAGAGCCGCGCCAGCGGTATGGCCAGCCACAGGGGCGCCGTCAGCAGGCCGCGCGCCAGCGGGCGCCGAAGGCGGTGCGCAATATACAAGACTTCCCCGAGCATGGCGGACCATCCTCAATGCCTCGCCCCCAAATCGGGCGTGAAGGGAGGATGCGCCCAAATGGGTTAGCGGATCGCCGTCATCCCACTAAGGATGAATCCGCAAGGGACGTCACTGCACCGTCTGGCGCGGCTGGGCGTCGGCGGCCGAGGGCTGATAGGCTTGGGGACCGCTGGCCGGAGCGGCGGCGGGGGTCGCGGTCGGGCGGGCGGCTGGACGGTTCGCCGGGCGGCGGGCGGCCGGACGCGGGGTCTGACGCGCCGGGGTCGCCGCAGCAGGCGTCGACGCCGGGGACGCAGCCGTCGGACCAGAACCCGGCGTCGCGGGCGCGGCGGCGGCCGGGGCGGGGGTCGCTTCGGCGGCGGCGGCGCGGGCCGCCATCTGCTGCGCCTGGAAGCGAGCGGCCATCTTCTCCGTCAGCTCCTTGGCCTGGGCCGGCGTCATCTGGGCCATGACGGCCGCCAGGGTGCGCGGCCGCATGGCCGCCGCGACCGGCAGACGCACCCGATCCTCCAGCGAAGCCATGACGGGGGCGGCGTCCTTGGGCCGCATGGCCGAATAGACCTGAACCAGCCGGTCGATCTCGGCCTTTTCGCGCTCGTCGACCTGGCCCAGCATCTGCTTCATCTCGGCCTTCAGCGCCTCCAGCGCCTTGACCTTGGCGTCCAGCTTCTGCTCGGCGGCGACCATCAGCGGCAGGGTGGTGGCGAAGTCCTGATCCCGCGCGTCCAGCTCGGTTCGGCGCGCCGACAGGGACTGGATGATCTTCAGCTCGGCCGGAGAAATGCCGGCCTGCTGCGCCAGCTGTTCGGGCGAGAGCGCGCAGGTGCCGGCCGGGGCGGGCTTGGGCGCCGCAGCAGCGGCGGCCGGCGCAGCCTCCTCGGCCCAGGCCTTGGCGCCTTCGAACAGGCCCGGCGCGACGCCGACGGCGCGCACGGCGACGACCCCGCCGATGGCGACGGCGATCAGGGGGAGAAGGCGGGGGATGCGGGCCATGAAAGAAGGTTCCGAACTCAGGCGGCGAACAGGTCGTCGTCCAGATTACGACGCGCGGCGTTGAGGCTTTGTTTTGCGGTTTGGTTAGCGGAGCCGACGGCGGTCAGGGCCTGGACGATGGCGGCGACATTGTCGCGCCCGGCCGGCGCCCGGCCCGTCGCGGCGCTCGCGACGGTCGGGGTCATGCCCTGGATGCGTTCGGCCAGGGCGGCCATGCGGCGGGCGCGCTCGTCGTCGTCATTGACCAGGGCGGCCGGCGGAGGGGCGATCGCGGCCGAACGAACCGGTTCGGGACGGGCGACCGCCTCCTCTTCCCGGCTCCGGCTCGTCGCGGTCGGGGCCCGCGCGATCAGAACCTCCAGCTGCTGCTTGACCTCGCGCGCCTTGATGATCCGGTCGTGCAGCAGATCCGTCTCCTGGCCCGAAGCGCGCAGATTGGCCAGGGCCGCCTCGGCGCGGCCGGCGGCGGCGTTCAGCTCGGTCACCGCCTGGGCGAAGGCGATCTGCCCGGTGCGAAGGGCCGCCAGCTTGCGCTCCAGCTTGATCCCGTAGCCGACCGCCGCGACCAGCAGCAGCATGAGGACGGCGTCCATGATCATTCCAGCCATCAGCGCGCGCCCTTTATTCTTGCGGCGGATTCAGGGCTGATCGGCCCTTCGACGCGCACGGCGATATGTTGTCCCTTTCGGCCCATGCGGCCGGTCGTCAGGGGGATGGAGCCCGCACGGATCGAAACCTCCGAATCCGGCGTGGCGTTCAGCATCATCGTGTCCCCGACCTTCAGGTTCAAGACGCTGGACAGGGGCATGACCTGCTCGTCCAGCACCGCCCGCACCTCGGTTTCGGTGGTCCAGATTTCGGTGGCCAAGTGGCCTTCCCAGATGTTGTCGCGGCCGAACTTCTCACCCATGAACTGCTGCAGCAGCATCTTGCGGATCGGCTCCAGCGTCGCATAGGGCAGGAGCAGTTCGATCCGTCCGCCGCGATCCTCCATGTCGATCCGCAGCTTGATCAGGATGGCGGCGTTGGCCGGGCGCGCAATGGCGGCGAAGCGCGGATTGGTCTCCAGCCGGTCCAGATTGAAGGTGACCGGGGTCAGGGGCTCGAACGCCTGGCGGGCGTCGTTCAGCACCACCTCCACCATCCGCTGCACCAGCACCCGTTCGATGGTGGTGTAGGGCCGCCCCTCGATCCGCAGGGCCGCCGTGCCGCGACGGCCGCCCAGCAGCACGTCGACGATCGAATAGATCAGGTTGGAATCGACGGTCAGCAGGCCGTAGTTGTCCAGTTCCTCGGCCCGAAACACCGCCAGGATGGCCGGCAGAGGGATGGAGTTCAGATAGTCGCCGAACCGGATCGACGAGATGTTGTCCAGCGACACCTCGACGTTGTCCGAGGTGAAGTTGCGCAAGCTGGTCGTCATCAACCGCACCAGGCGGTCGAACACTATTTCCAGCATCGGCAGGCGTTCGTATGAGACGAGCGCCGAGTTGATGATGGCGCGAATGCCGGACTTTTCCGACCCGTCGTCGTCGCCGAGATCGAAGCCCAGCAGGCTGTCGATCTCGTCCTGGTTCAGGACGCGCTCGGACAGGGCGTCCGCAGGATCGCCCAGTCCGGCCAGGGAATCGATCGGCGCGTCGGTCATCGCCTATTGCACCAGCATTTCTTCGATCAGAACGGCGTCGACCTTGCCCGGCGCGGCGACCAGATTGATGCGGCGCAGAAGCTCGGCGCGCAGCTGATAGGTGCCGGCGGAACCGCTCAGATCCTCGGGGCGAAGCTCCCGCACGAAGCCCGTGAACATGTCCTGCAGGCGCGGCATTTCTTCCTGCAGATGCGTCGCCACCTCGGCGTCATGCATCTCCAGCGTCAGCTTCAGCTTCAGGAAGGTGGGGCGTCCGTCCGGCGACTGGATGTTCATCACCATGTCCGGCAGGGTGTAGAAGGTGACGCCGTCCGGCCCTTCTGAAATCTTGCCCAGCGACGGGTCGGCCTCGCCCTCCTTGCCGCCCCCGCCGTGGCCGCCGCCCTTTTCCTCGCCCTTCTTCTCTTCCTTGCCGTGACCGCCCTTTTCCTCGGCCTTGGCTTCGCCGTGGCCGCCTTCCGGCGCGGCGGCTTCCTCGCCATGCGCCTCGGCCGGCTTGGGCTTCATCAGGAAGAAGGCCGCCGCGCCGCCGCCGCCCAGGACCAGCAGGGCGACCGGGGCGATGATGAACAGGATCGGCAGCTTCTTTTTCTTGGGCGCGCCTTCTTCGCCCTCGGCGCCCGCCTCGGCCTCGGCCGCGTCGGCGCTGGGGTCGCCCTTCTTCTTGCCAAGTTTCAACATGCGCTCGCCCCGGAGAATCTACAGGGGAAGATCGGCCCAGCTTGGTTAATGCGACGTTTACAAACGGCAGTTTTTGCCGGGCGAACCCGGCCCTCCTCCCCCGCAAAGCCCCGCCGCGCCTGAATTAACCCTGTTGGCACGGTCATTGCGTAAGGGATTTCCGAAGGAGCCTCGTCGTGGAAAACGCCGCCTATATCGGACTGTCCCGTCAGATGACGCTGCGCCGCGAGCTGGACATCGTGGCCAACAACATCGCCAACGCCGACACCACCGGCTTCAAGGTGGAGCAGCTGATGGTCGGGAAGGAAATCGGCAAGCGGGCGCGCAACGACGCCATCCGGCCGTCCGCCAGCTTCGTGCTGGACAACGGCGTCGGCCGGGACTTCGGCCAGGGCGCCATGTCCGAGACGGGCCGCACGCTGGACTTCGCCATCGCCGGAGAAGGCGCCTTCTTCACCGTCCGCGACGGCGCCAACGGCGAGGCCTATACCCGCGACGGCGCCTTCACCCTGGACCCCGAGGGCCGGTTGACGACCAAACAGGGCGCGCCTGTGCTGAGCGGCGGCGCCGAGATCGTGCTGGACCCTGCGCTGGGCGCCATATCGGTCGGCGCGGACGGGACCATCACCCAGGCGGGCCAGATCACCGGCCGCCTTTCCGTCGTCCGGTTCGACACCCTGGGCGTTTTGGAGAAGGGCGGCGACGGCCTCTACCGCAACGGTTCCAACACCCAGCCGGTCGAGGCGAACGACGTCCAGATTCATCAGGGCGCGCTGGAAGCCTCCAACGTCAACTCCCTCGTCGAGATCACCAACCTGGTCGAGATCAGCCGCGCCTATGAGAGCGTCACCCGGATGATCGAGAACACCACCGACCTGAGCCGTCGCGCCGTCGAGCGCCTCGGCAAGGTCGCATAAGGAACCCTGGACATGCGCGCACTTCGCACCGCCGCCTCGGGCATGGCCGCCCAGCAGCTGAACGTGGAGGTCATCTCCAACAACATCGCCAACATGAACACGGTGGGCTTCAAGAAGCAGCGCGCCGAGTTCCAGGATCTGCTCTATCAGAACGTCGAGCGGATGGGGGCTCAGTCCTCCAGCCAGGGCACGGTCGTCCCGACGGGCATTCAGATCGGCGCCGGCGTCAAGGCCGGGGCGGTCTATCGCGTGACCGAACAGGGCACGCCCCAGCAGACCGGCAATCCCTATGACATGGCGATCGACGGCCGCGGCTATTTCCAGGTGACCCTGCCCTCGGGCGAGATCGGCTACACTCGCGCGGGCAATCTGGCGCTCAGCCCCGAAGGCCAGATCGTCACCGACGACGGCTATCCTCTGGAACCGGCGATCTCGATCCCGCAGGACACGGTCAAGCTGACCATCTCCAAGACCGGCCTGGTCCAGGCGACGCAGCAGGGTCAGACGGCGCCGACCACCGTGGGCCAGATCCAGTTGGCGACCTTCTTCAACGAGGCGGGGCTGGAAGCGATCGGCGACAATCTGCTGCTGGAGACGGCCGCCTCGGGCGCCGCCAACATCGGCTCGCCCGGCGACGTCGGTTTCGGCCAGATCCTGCAGGCCTATACCGAAGCCTCGAACGTCGATGCGGTGTCCGAGATCAGCGCCCTGATCATCGCCCAGCGCGCCTATGAGATGAACTCCAAGGTCATATCGACGGCGGACCAGATGATGTCGGTCACCTCCCAGGTGAAGGGCTAAGCCATGAAGATCGTTCGTAACGCCCTGGCCCTGACCGCCGTCTTCGCTGCGATCGCCGGCGCCGCCTCAGCCGGTTCGGTGGTCCTGAAGTCCAACCCCGTCGACGACGACGGCCGGGTGACGCTGGGCGACCTGTTCGAGGGCGCCGGCGCCGCCTCTGAGGTGGTGGTGGCCCAGCGCGTTGGCCCGTCCGTCGTTCTGGAAGCCGGCGCCCTTCAGGCCCAGGCGCGTCAGGCGGGTCTGGACTGGGACAATCCGACGGGCCTCCGTCGAGTCGCCGTGCGTCGCGCCGCCGCCGTCCCGGTTCAGACCGCCGCCGCCTCGGCCGGCCAGACGGCCCGCCCCGCCTTTGTCTCCGCCGGCGCCCAGGTCATCGCCCGCAACGACATGGTGCGCGTCACCTATCAGGTCGGGGGCGTCAATCTCAGCGTCATGGGCAAGGCGCTGCGCAACGCCGCCCTGGGCGAGCCCGTGGCGGTCATGAACACCTCCTCCAACCGCATCATCGACGCCGTGGCCTCCGGTCCCGGCCAGGCCCTTGCCGGTCCCGCCGCCGACATGGTCCGCGCCAATCCTCAACAATTCGCCGCCCGCTAGGGAAGTCCGTCATGCGTAAGCTCGTCCTCGCCGCCGCCGTCTCCGCCGCCTCCCTGGGCGCCTGCTCCACCGCCGTCGAGGCGGTGCGCGGCCCCCAACTGGCGCCCATCGGCTATCCCGCCGCCCTGGTTCCCACCCAGCAGGCCTATATGGCCGCCCCGGCGATGCGGACTGAATCGACCCCCGCCAGCGCCAACAGCCTGTGGCGGGTCGGCGCCCGCACCTTCTTCGGCGACCAGCGCGCCCGTCACGTCGGCGACATCCTGACCGTCCGCATCGACATCGACGACCGCGCCCAGACCCAGAACACGACCCAGCGGTCGCGGTCCAACGACGCCTCGACCGGAGTGTCCAACTTCTTCGGCCTAGAGAGCAGCCTGGGCCGCGCCTTCCCCGGCGGTTTCGATCCGGCCAAGATGGTCGGGCTGGAAGGCGAAACGAACGCCTCGGGCTCGGGCTCGGTCAACCGGTCCGAAAAGGTCTCTCTGACCATCGCCGCCGTCGTCACCGAGGTTCTGGCCAACGGCAATATGGTCATCCAGGGCCGCCAGGAGGTCCGCACCAATCGTGAGGTTCGCGAACTGACCGTCGCCGGCATCGTGCGGCCGGAAGACATCTCCTCGGCCAATTCGATCAACCACACTCAGATCGCCGAGGCCCGCATCTCCTACGGCGGTCGGGGCGACATCAGCCGGATGCAGGCCACCCCCGCCGCCCAGAGCCTGGTGGAGCGCTTCAGCCCGTTCTGATCCGCTGCGGCGCGAAAGCCACAACCATCAGCCGCGCAAGCGGAGCCGTGAACTGTTGACGGATACCCGCGTTTGACCGTCAGACGCGAGTTAATCAAATGTTCAAGGTTCTGATCCCCGCCGCCGCTGCCATCGCCTTGGTCGCCTTCGCCGCCAAGCCGCAGGCGACCGAGCCCTCGGCCCATATGTCGGCGGAAACGCCGGCCATGGCCTGGCATCTGAGCCACGAGGGCGCCATGGCCAAGCTGGCCTACGGCGTGGCCAACTCCGATCAGTTGGCCCTGATGGTCACCTGCTCGCCCGGCGACCGGACGGCCGTGGTCTATGGCGACGTTCAGCCGGACACGCCTCGCCTGATCAACGCCTCGCACGGTCCCAGCCTGATCGATCCCTTGACCGGCGGCGACGCTACGGAGTCGCGCCTGTCCTTGCAGGACGCCAGTCTGAAGGGTCTCGCCGACCGCGGCGTGATGCGGGTTCAGGGCGATGCAGGCCAGTTCGACCTGACCGCTGACAGGGCCGAGCGGCGGATGATCGCGGACTTTCTGGCCTATTGCGGGTCTTCGCGCGCTTGACAAAATACGCGGCTGACGCAGGCTTGAGTTCCACCGCCAGCAGGGCCGACCGATGAACCTCATTCTCGCCGCCCTCCTGGCTTTCGGCCAGGCGGGAGCTCCGCGCGCCGCCCCGGTCTGGACCTGGACCCTTTATGAGAACGAGGGTCCGGTCGTTCTGGCCAATGAGGCGCCCGACACGCCCAATCTTCGCGCCACCGTGGAATGTGATCCGCGCTCAGGCGTCGTGGACCTTACGGTATACAAGGAAGACGCCCCGGCGCCCGGCGCCGCCTTCGCGCGCCTGAGCTCCGGCGACGTCGCCGCGACCAGTCCGGCCCGGTTCGGACGGCGGGGACGGCTGCAGGTGACGGTCCGCACCGACCATCCGCTGTTCGCCGCCTTCGTCGGCTCGGGCGATCTGACCATTCAGACGGGCGATCGAACAGACCGGGTGGCCATCCCCCGCGCCCATCTTGCCAAGCTGCGCCGTTTGGCGGACCGTTGCGCCGGTTGAGGAGACCGACGATGTCCCGGCTTAAGCTGATCCCGCCCCTTCTGTCCGTCGCGGCCCTGGCCGCCTGCGCGACCCAGCCGCCGACGGCCGACCTGTCCCCGGCCGCATCCGCCCCCGCCCCGACGCCGGGCTACGACTGGATCCGCAACACGGACGAGCCGCCGCAACAGGCTCTGGTCTACGGCATGGCCCACAGCGACGAAGTCAAGCTTCAGCTCTTCTGCCGTCCCGGTTCCGACACCCTGGATCTGGCAGCCATACTCGACAAGCCGGCGCGCCAGCTGCGGCTGGAGTCCGGCGGCGACACCGAAACCTATCGCGCCACTTTTGAAGAGGCGGCGATCAGCGACGGCTACTACGCCCAGGCCCGCGCCAGCACCAAGGACCCCGTCTTCCAGCGGTTCCGCCGGCTGGGCTGGATCGCCGTCTGGGACGGGGACGAACGTCACGCCTACGCCGCCCGCCCCGCCGCCCTGGCCGAGATCGAACGCTTCTTCGCCGCCTGCGGATGACGGCTTGACGCCCCCCGTCCGCTCCGCTTGCGTGGCGGTTGAAAGCGGAGGGCGTCATGAAGATCATCGGTTTGGCCGTTGCGGCCGGTTTGGCGACGGCGGCGACCGGCGCAGCGGCGGCCCCGGAGGCTGCGCAGGCGGGGGTCCCAGTGGAGGCTCCCGTGGCGGCGCCGGCGACGGCCCGCCCGGCTGAGGCGGCGCTGAACGCCCTGATCGCGGACTACGAAGCCTATCTGAAGGCGATCGACCCCTTCGCTGCGGGCGGAGAGGGCGATGTGGAGGCCATGGGCCGGGTCCCCGACCTGTCGCGCGCCTTCGAACTGGCCCAGCGCGCGCCGCTGGAAGCCTTCGTCGCCCGGGTCGAGGCCATCGACCCGGCAAGTCTTTCCCAGGCGGGGCGGATCAACCACGCCTTCCTGCTGTACAGCCTGAAGCGCGGCGTCGAGGGTCTGGATTACGACGCCTCTCGCCTGGCCTTCGACAGCGAAGGCGGGCCCGGAACCTGGGCCCTCTATGTCGGCCAGAGCACCCGGCTCAACACGGTGGCGGAGGCTCAGGCCTATATCCAGCGCATACGGGGCTTCGGCGACATCTACGCCCAGACCACCGATAACGCCCGGCGGGGTCTCGCCACCGGCATGGTCCAGCCCCGCTCCGTCACCGAAAGCGCCCTGGCCGGGGCGCGCAACGACGTGGCGATCACGCCCGAGGACGAGCCCCTGCTCAAACCCTTCGCCACCCTGCCGACCACCATCGCCCCCGCCGACCGCGACCGGCTGAGGGCCGAGGCCGCCGCTGCGGTCGCCGCCGTCATCGTCCCCGCGCGCCAAGCCTGGCTGACCTTCCTGGAGACCGAATACCTGCCCCAGGCTCCGATCGAGCCCGGTCTGGGCAACCGCCCCGGCGGCAAGGCCCTCTACGCCTATCTGGTGCGGGGCCACACCACCACGGACCTGACGCCGGACCAGATCCACCAGATCGGCCTGTCCGAGGTCGCCCGCATCCGCGCCCGGATGGAGGTCGAGATGAAGGCCGCCGGCTGGACCGGCGACTTCGCCGGCTTTTTGAACTTCCTGCGCACCGACCCGCAGTTCTACGCCCAGACGCGCGAGGACCTGCTGGAGAAGGCGTCGGAGATGGCCAAGCGTGCGGACGGCGGCCTGCCCGCCCTGTTCGCCACCCTGCCCCGCCTGCCCTATGACGTGCAGCCGGTCCCGCCCCAGATCGAGGCGACCTACACCACCGGCCGCTACAATCCCGGCTCTATGCAGAACGGCGTCCCTGGCCACTATGTGGTCAACACGTCGAAGCTGGACCAGCGCCCCCTGTACGAACTGCCGGCCCTGACCCTGCACGAGGCCGTGCCCGGCCACCACCTTCAGATCGCCCTGCAGCAGGAGGCCGAGGACCAGCCCTATTTCCGCCGCCAGGCCAATGTGACGGCCTTCACCGAAGGCTGGGGTCTCTATTCCGAGTTCCTGGGCGAGGAGATGGGCTTTTATCGCACGCCCTATGAACGCTTCGGCCGCCTGTCCTACGAGATGTGGCGCGCCTGCCGCCTGGTGGCCGACACCGGCCTGCACTGGATGGGCTGGTCGGAAGAACAGGCCCGCGCCTGTTTCCGCGACAACTCGGCCCTGGCGCCCCACAATATCGAGACCGAGCTTCAGCGCTACATCGGCTGGCCCGGCCAGGCCACGGCCTACAAGATCGGCGAGATCCGCCTGCGCGAAATCCGCGCCCGGGCGGAACGCGAACTGGGGCCGAAGTTCAACATCCGCACCTTCCACGACGCCCTGCTGACGGAGGGCCCGCTGCCGCTGGCCCTGCTGGACCAGCGGATGGACGCCTGGATCGCGGCGGAGAAATAGGACCTTCCCCCGCTTGCGGGGGAAGTGTCAGGTCGTGGCGCGCAGCGACACGCCTGACGATGGGGGAAGTCTTCTGTTCAAACGAGACTCCCCTCTCCGACCCTGGTCCGCTGCGCGGACGCCGGGCCACCTCTCCCGCGAGCGGGAGAGGGTCTTAAGCCCACGCCGGAACCGGCAGGCCCTTCGATGTCAGGAATTCCGGGTTGAACAGCTTGGACGCATAGCGCGACCCCGGATCGCACAGGCAGGTGACGATGGTCTTGCCCGGCCCGATCTCGCGCGCCAGCCGCACGGCCCCGGCGATATTGACCCCGGCCGATCCGCCCAGCGACAGACCTTCGTGCTTCACCAGATCGAACAGGATCGGCAGAAACTCCGCATCCTCGATCCGGTAGGCGTAATCCGGCTTGAACCCCTCCAGATTGCCGGTGATCCGCGCCACCCCGATCCCCTCGGTGATCGACGAGCCCTCGCCCGTCATCTCGCCCTTGGTGAACCAGTTGAACAGGGCCGCGCCGGCGGGGTCGGCCAGGGCGATGGTCACATCAGGCTTCTTCTCGCGCAGATAGGCCGCGACGCCCGAGATGGTGCCGCCCGACCCCACGGCCGAGACGAAGGCGTCGATCTCGCCGCCGGTCTGCGCCCAGATCTCCGGAGCGGTCGTCGTATAGTGGGCGTCGCGGTTGGCGGTGTTGTCGAACTGGTTGGCCCAGATCGCCCCGGCCTCTTCGCTCTCGTTCAGTTCAGACGCCAGACGGCCCGAATAATGGACGAAATGGTTGGGGCTGGAGAAGGGGGCGGCGTCCACCTCGACCAGGCGCGCGCCCAGCGAACGGATGGCCGACTTCTTCTCCTCCGACTGGGTGCGGGGCATGACTATGACCACGGGATGACCCAGGGCCGCCCCGACCAGGGCCAGGCCGATGCCGGTGTTGCCCGCCGTGCCCTCGACGATGGTCCCACCGGGCTTCAGCGCGCCCGACGCCCGCGCGGTCTGGACGATGGACAGGGCGGCGCGGTCCTTGATCGAGCCGCCGGGGTTCATGAACTCGGCCTTGCCCAGGATTTCGCAGCCCGTCTCGTCAGACAGGCGATTCAGGCGGACCAGCGGCGTATGGCCGATCAGGTCGATGACAGACGGTGTGGCGGACACGTTTCAGCTTTCAGGCGAGGTCGAACGGGAGGACGATCAGGCGGCGACCTGACGCTTGCCTAGGTGGATGCCGCATTCGACCTTGTCCATCCCCGACCAGCGTCCGGCCCGCGCCTCTTCGTCGTCTTCGACGGCGCGGGTGCAGGGCCAGCAGCCGATGGAGCGGTAGCCCTGCTCGACCAAGGGATGACGGGGCAGGTCGTGCGCCTCCAGCCAGGCCTCGACGGCGTCGGCGTCCCAGTCCGCCAGCGGATTGATCCGCAGCACCCCGTCCAGCACCTCGAACGGTTTCAACGCCGCGCGGGTCGCGGCCTGATAGCGTTTGCGCCCGGTGATCAGGGCGTTGAACCCGACCGTCGCCCGCGCCAGGGGCCGCACCTTCCGCAGGTCGCAGCAGGCGTCGGCGTCGGTCTTCCACAGGTCGTCGCGGGCGTCCAGGGTCGCCTTCTCGTTCGCATCCGGCGTGACCAGCCGCACGTCGGTCAGCCCCAGAGCCTTGGTCAGCTGGGTGCGATAGGACAGGGTCTGCAGGAAATGCTGGCCGGTCTCCAGGAAGACGACCGGCACGTTCGGGTCCGTCTCGGCCACGATGTGCAGCAGGGCCGCCGATTCCGCCCCGAACGAGGATATGGTCCCGATCCGCAGGCCCAGGGCCGGATCCAGCGCCGCCTTCAGGATGTCCGACGCGGCCTTGCCCTCGGTCTCGCGGTTCAGACGGTCGGCCAGGGCCTGCAGATCCCGATCGTTCGACGCCGCCCGCCGTCTCTGCCAGATGGTCGGGGCCGGATCGACGGCCGGCTGATAGGAGCCGCTGAAGGCCTGATCCATCCGCGCCCAGGCCGCCGTGTCTGCCCCCGGCGCCAGCTCCACCGCGTCGAATCCCGACCGCCGCAGATGGCGCGCCTGGTCCGGCAGGACCTTGCCCGCCGCGATGAGCCGCCCGGCGTAGCCCCGCTCGCGCAGCACCGCCGCCAGCGAGAAGCCGCGCCCGTCGCGAAAGGCGTCGAACTCCAGCACCAGGACGTCGGTCGCAGCGGCGGCCGCCTCGACCTCTTCCAGCGGGGTCGTCACCGACAGGCGCGGCCCGTTCTGAACTCCCTCAAGCGTTTGCAGCATCGAGCGTCTCATAGATGGCGTCGCGGAAGGGATCGGGTCCGACACGGCGCACCGTGTCGATGAACCGCTCGCCCTCGGCGCGGATTTGCAGATAGCGGTCCAGGGTCCGCTGAATGGCGGGCGCCACCTCGTCGGCCGGCAGGCTCTTGCCGACGATGTCGCCCAGGGCCGCCTGTTCGTCAGGCGAACCACCGACGGTGATCTGGTAGTATTCTTCGCCCTTCCGGTCGACGCCCAGGACGCCGATATGGCCGACGTGGTGGTGGCCGCAGGCGTTGATGCACCCGCTCATATTGATACGGACCGGCCCCAGCCTCTCCTGATAGTCCATGTCGGCCAGCCGTTTCGACAGGGCCTGGGCCACCGGGATCGACCGGGCGTTGGCCAGGCTGCAATAGTCCAGGCCCGGACAGGCGATAACGTCGGTCGCCAGATCGGCGTTGGCCGTGGCCAGCCCCGCCTCCAGCAGCGCCCGCCAGACCGTCGGCACATCGTCCAGTTTCACATGCGGCAGGACCAGATTCTGCTCATAGGCGGCGCGCAGTTCGTCGAAGCCGTAGCGTTCGGCCAGATCCGCCACCGCGTCCATCTGGTCCGCCGTGATGTCGCCCGGCACGCCGCCGACCGGCTTCAGCGACACCACCACCGAGGCATAGCCCGGCTGCCGGTGACGCCGCACATTGTTCCGCGCAAACCGCGCAAAGTCCGGATCGGCCAGCAGGGCGCGCTCGAACGGAGCGCTGGCCTTGGGCAGATCCTCGAACGGCGGCGGGGCGAAATAGGCCTTGATCCGCTCGGCCTCATCCTCCGGGATGCGCAGGTCTTCCAGGCGCAGGGTGGCGTAGTGCTTGTCCACCTCCTCGCGGAAGGCCTCCAGCCCGACCGAGGCGACCAGGATCTTGATCCGCGCCTTATGGATATTGTCGCGCCGTCCCAAGAGGTTCCACGCCCGCAATATGGCGGTCAGATAGGCCAGCAGGTCCGCAGCCGGAACCGCCGAGGCGATCTCCTGGCCGATATGGGGCAGACGCCCCTGCCCGCCGCCGACGAAGACGCGGAAGGCGGTCCCGCCGTCTTCGCCGCGCACGATCTGCAGCCCCACGTCATGGGTGCGGATCGCCGCCCTATCCTTCTCGGCGCCGATGACCGCGATCTTGAACTTGCGCGGCAGGAAGCTGAACTCCGGGTGGATCGTCGACCACTGTCGGATGATCTCGCACCAGGGCCGCGGATCCTCGATCTCGTCCTCGGCCGCCCCGGCGAAGACGTCGGTCGTGGTGTTGCGGATGCAGTTGCCCGAGGTCTGGATGGCGTGCATCTCGACATCGGCCAGATCGCTGAGGATCGCCGGCAGGTCGGTCAGGGCCGGCCAGTTGTACTGGATGTTCGTGCGGGTCGTGAAATGGCCGTAGCCCTTGTCATAGGTGCGGGCGATATGGGCCAGCCGCCGCATCTGGCGGCTGTTGAACGTTCCATAGGGAATGGCGACCCGCAGCATATAGGCGTGAAGCTGCAGATAGACCCCGTTCATCAGCCGCAGCGGCTTGAACTCGTCCTCGGTCAGGGCGCCGGAGGCGCGGCGCGCCACCTGGTCGGAAAACTCCGCCACCCGCTCACGCACCAGGGCGTGGTCGAACTCGTCATAGCGATACATCAGCCCACGCCTCCCGCGACGCTGTGGCCGACGGTCGGACCGGCGGCGCGAATCCGCTCCTTCAGCCGGTCCCGGCCCGAGGGCGCGCGATCCTGAACCTCGACCAGATAGGGATTGACGAACACGTCCGGCCGCGCCGCGACCTCGGCCAGCACGATCTCGGCCGCCGCGTCGTCCAGGGTCGAGGCCTGGTCCAGGCGCTCGACCGGCTGATTGTCCACGCCCGCGTAGATGACGCGCCCGTCCGACAGGCGGTTTGCGGTGACGATCTTCATGCCGCCGCCTCCGTCCGCACGTCCGGCTGGGCCGCCGAAAACGCCGCCGTCTCGCCCACGAACACCAGGGCCGGACCGGTCAGGTCCGCGCCGCGCACCAGGGCGCCCAGCCCGTCGAGCCGGCCGGTCAGCACCCGCTCATCCGGCCGGCTGCCGTTCTCGACGACGGCCACGGGTGTCGAGCCCGCGCGGCCGGCCGCCATCAGCCTGGCCGCCGTCTCCTCGGCCCTGTCCACGCCCATATAGACGGCCAGGGTATGGTTCGGGGCCGCCAGCCGGGTCCAGTCGGCGTCGACGCCGCCCGGCTTGGCCTGGGCCGTCACGAAGGTCACCGCCTGGGCGTGCTCGCGGTGCGTCAGAGGGATCCCGGCCGAAGCCGCGCAGGCCAGGGCCGCCGTCACCCCCGGCACCACAAAGACCGGAACCCCGGCCGCCCGCATCGCCTCCAGCTCCTCGCCGCCGCGCCCGAAGACGAAGGGATCGCCGCCCTTTAACCGCACCACCCGGTGACCGGCCTTGGCCTCCTCGATCATCAGGGCCTCGATCTGATCCTGGGGCACCGAATGTTCGCCGCGCGCCTTGCCGACATACAGGCGCTTGGCGTCGCGCCGCGCCCGTTCCAGCACGGCTTCCGGGACCAGCCGGTCGTGGATGATGACGTCGGCGTCCTGAAGCACCCGCAGCGCCTTCAGGGTCAGCAGCTCCGGATCGCCCGACCCCGCCCCGACGATATGGACCATCCCCTGCTCCGGCGCGGCCGAGTTCAGCAGACGCAGCATCTCGCGCCGCGCCTCCGCCGTGCGCCCCTCGGCCGCCAAGGCCGCCGCCGGTCCCCGGAACGCCTTCTCCCAGAACCGTCGCCGCGCCATGAAGTCCGGCACATTGGCCTTGACCGTATCGCGCAGCTCGCGCGCCAGCCGGGCGACGTGGGCCAGACCGGCGGGTAGAACGCCCTCGACGGCCGTGCGGATGTCGCGGGCCAGGATCGGCGCCGATCCCCCGGTGGCGACCCCGATCACCACCTCGTCCCGGTCGATCAGGGCCGGGGTCTGGAAGTCGCTCAGATGGGGCTTGTCCACCACATTGACCTGAGCCCCCGCCGCCCGCGCCAGGGCGCTGAGCCGCGTCAGTTCGTCCGCGTCGTCCAAGGCCATAAAGACCAGACGCGCCCCCGCCAGATCCTGGGCCTGGGGCGCGCGCAGCACCGGCTCCGGCGCGCTCAGCGGGATTTCCATCCGGGGCGGGGCGCCGTCGGGCGCGAACCACAGCAGCTGGGCCGGCGTGTTCAGGAACAGTCGCAGCTTGGCCAGGGCGGGCTCGCCGCCGCCGATGATCACGATCTTGGCGGCCTCAAGCGGAATGGAGGCGAGAAATACACGCATCGTCTTGCTTTCAGGGCCGGCGTCGGGGAAGGAGGACGGCGGCGGAGCCCGAACCATCGGCCTCCCCGTCCAGACCCGCAAACCAGATTGCCTTTGGCACGCTGATAGGATTTCTAACGGCGATGGCCCGTTCCCTGCTCCCGCTCAACGCCCTGCGCGCGTTCGAGGCCGCCGCGCGTCACCTGAACTTCTCGCGCGCGGCCGACGAACTGGCGGTGACGCCCGGCGCCGTCAGCCAGCAGATCCGCCTGCTGGAGGACATTGTCGGCGGCCCCCTGTTCGTACGCGAGGCGCGCGGTCTCCAGCTGACCGACCTCGGCCGATCCTCGGTCCCCCTGCTGCGCGAGGGGTTCGAGCGGCTGATGGACGCCTCGGCCCTGCTGCGCGAACCGCCGCGCCGCAAACAGGTGTCGATCAGCATCGCCCCCGGCTTCGCCTCCAAATGGCTGATGCCGCGCATGGACGACTTCCACGCCGCCCATCCCGAGATCGAGCTTTGGATCTCGGCCGACATGGAGACTGCCGACCTGACCGAGGGCAAGGTCGATCTCGCCGTCCGCTACGGCCCCGGCGACTACCCCGGCCTGACCGTGGACCGGCTGATGACCGAAACGGTCCTGCCCGTCTGCGCCCCGTCTCTGATGGACGGCGAACATCCGATCCGCAGACCCGCCGACCTGATGCGCCACACCCTGCTGCACGACATGTCCAACGACGGCGACCCCAGCCGCCCCGACTGGGCCATGTGGCTGAAGGCGCGCGGCGTGCGCCACCCCGACCCGCGCCGGGGCTCGCGCTTCAACCAGTCCAGCCTGCTGATCGAGGCCGCCGCTTCCGGCCGCGGCGTCGCCCTGGCCAAACGCACCCTGGCCCAGGCCGACCTGGCCTCGGGCCGTCTGGTCGCCCCCTTCCCCGACGGCTCGGAAGCGGTCGGATTCGCCTATTACGTCGTCCAGCCCCGCGACCGCCCGCCCTCGCCCAGCGCCACCGCCTTCGTCGCCTGGCTGAAGCGGCAGGCCGTCGATCACGACAATACGATGGGACAGCTTTAGAGCACCGCAAACCTTGACTCCGACGGCGGCCGGACCGACACGACCGCCCCATGATCACGCGCTATTCCCGCCCCGACGCCGCCGCCATCTGGTCGCAAGAGACCAAGTACAAGATCTGGTTCGAGATCGAGGCCCATGCGGCGACCAAGATGGCCGAACTGGGCGTCATCCCCCAGCAGGCCGCCGACGCCATCTGGGCCAAGGGCAAGGACGCGACCTTTGACGCCGACCGCATCGACGAGATCGAGCGCACCACCAAACACGACGTCATCGCCTTCCTGACCCACGTCGCCGAGATCGTCGGCGAAGAGGCGCGTTTCCTGCACCAGGGCATGACCTCGTCGGACGTGCTGGACACCTGTTTCGCGGTCCAGCTGGCCCGGTCGTCGAACCTGCTGATCGAAGGCGTCGATCGCGTCCTGGCCGCGCTGGAAACCCGCGCCAAGGAGCATAAATACACCCCGACCGTCGGCCGCAGCCACGGCATCCACGCCGAGCCCGTGACCTTCGGCCTGAAGCTCGCCGGCTATCACGCCGAGTTCCAGCGCGCCAAACGCCGCCTGATCACGGCCAAGGAAGAGATCGCCACCTGCGCCATTTCCGGCGCCGTCGGCACCTTCGCCAATGTCGATCCCGCCGTCGAAGCCTATGTGGCCGAACAGATGGGGCTCCAGGTCGAGCCGGTCTCGACCCAGGTCATCCCGCGCGACCGCCACGCCGCCTTCTTCGCCGCCCTGGGCGTGGTCGCCTCTTCGGTCGAGCGTCTGGCGGTCGAGATCCGCCACCTGCAACGCACCGAGGTGCTGGAGGCCGAGGAATTCTTCGACAAGGGTCAGAAGGGCTCGTCGGCCATGCCGCACAAGCGCAACCCCATCCTGACCGAAAACCTGACCGGCCTGGCCCGTCTGGTCCGCTCAGCCGTCACCCCGGCGATGGAAAACGTCGCCCTGTGGCACGAGCGGGACATCAGCCATTCCTCGGTCGAACGCGGCATCGGTCCCGACGCCACCATCCATCTTGACTTCGCCCTGCAACGCCTGGCCGGCGTGATCGAGCGGCTGAACATCTATCCCGAGAACATGCAGAAGAACCTCGACCGCCTGGGCGGTCTGGTGCACTCGCAACGGGTCATGCTGGCCCTGACCCAGGCCGGCGTCTCGCGCGAGGCGGCCTATGCCGCCGTGCAGGAGAACGCCATGAAGGTCTGGCGCGGCGAGGGCGCCTTCCTGGACTTCCTCAAGGCCGACGAGCGCGTCACCCTGCCCCACGATCAGCTCGAAGCCCTGTTCGACCTCGGCTATCACACCAAGAATGTGGACGTGGTGTTCAGGCGGGTGTTCGGCGAGGGGTGAGCCCCGAACCGCAAGACGACCGCCGCATCGGCTTTGCTCCCGTCGTCGATGCGGACACCCGCCTGCTGATCCTCGGCAGCCTGCCGGGTGACGCCTCGCTGAAGGCGGCGCAATATTACGCCCATCCGCGCAACGGCTTCTGGCCTTTGATCGGCGGGGTGCTGGACGAGCACCTGGCCGCCCTGTCCTACCCCGAGCGCCTGGAGCGGTTGAAGGCGCGCGGGGTCGGCCTGTGGGACGTAATCGCCTCGGCCCAGCGATCCGGCAGTCTGGACGCGGCGATCAAATCGCCCGAGGCCGCCGATCTGCGCGGTCTGATCCAGGACCTCCCCGAACTGCGCGCCGTCGCCTTCAACGGCGGTCTGGCGGCCAAGCTGGGTAGGCGGATCCTGGCCAACCTCGCCGGCCTCGCCCTGGTCGATCTGCCGTCGTCCAGCCCCGCCCATGCAATATCCTTGTCGGCAAAGGCGGAAATCTGGGCCACACTCGGCAAGTTTCTCCCGGATAAGCCTGCCGTCTGATGATCCTGACCCTCTCCTGCCCCGACCGCCACGGCATTGTGGCGGCCGTGTCCGCCTTCCTGCTGGAGTGGGACGCCAACATCTCCGACGCCCAGCAGTTCGGCGACGCCGCCGGCGCCACCTTCTTCATGCGTGTGGTGTTCGAACCGCGCGAAGGCGACGACCCGGCCGCGATCCGCACCGCCTTCGCCCCTCTGGCTGGGCGATTCGACATGGACTGGACCCTGAGGGGGCCGGAACCGCGCAAGGTGATGATTCTGACTTCGCGCTTCGACCATTGCCTGGCGGACCTGCTGTACCGCTGGCGGATCGACGAACTGCCCATGGATGTGACGGCGGTCGTTTCGAACCATCCGCGCGAGATGATCGGCCACGTCGATCTGGGCGACCTGCCCTTCCATCACCTGCCCGTCAGCGCCGCCGACAGGCCGGCCCAGGAGGCGCAGCTTCTGCGCCTGATCGAGGAGACCGGCACGGAACTGGTCGTTCTGGCCCGCTACATGCAGATTCTGTCCGACGATCTCAGCGGTCGGCTGGCGGGGCGCTGCATCAACATCCACCACTCCTTCCTGCCCGGTTTCAAGGGCGCCCGCCCCTATCACCAGGCCCATGCGCGCGGGGTGAAGGTTATCGGCGCCACGGCCCACTATGTCACCGCCGACCTGGATGAAGGTCCGATCATCGAACAGGACGTGGAGCGAATCAGCCACCGCGACACGCCCGAAGATTTGATCAGAAAAGGCCGCGACATCGAGCGCCGCGTCCTGGCCCGCGCAGTCCGCCGCCATCTGGAGGACCGGGTTCTGCTGCACGGCGCCAAGACCGTCGTGTTCGAGGACTGAACCCCGCGCTCAAAATAATTTTGCAGCGGACCGGTCCGCGCCGAAACCAAAGGCGCGTTGCCGTGTTCTTCAGGGGCGCGAGACGCACAGTAAGCCGGGTGAGACATCCCCCAACGTCCCCGGCAAAAAGAAAGGGCCGCACTTTCCCCCGGGTGCGGCCCTTTCGACGTCTGAAGGCCCGAAGGCCGAAAGTCCTATTCGCCGGCGCGAATCTGTTCGCGGGCGATCGAGGCCAGTTCGTCGATCTTGGAGCGGATTTCGCCCTCCGAGACCGTCAGGCCCGAGGCCTTGAAGTCGCCGGCGACCTTGCGGAACACGTCTTCGTCGCCCGGCTGCTCCATGTCGGCGCGCACGATGGCGGCGGCGTACTGGTCCGCGCTGTCGGCCGACAGGCCCATCTTCTCGGCCGCCCACAGGCCCAGCATCTTGTTGCGCCGGGCGATGGCCTTGAATTCCTGCTCCTGATCGAGGGCGAACTTGGCCTCAAAGCCCTTTTCCCGATCGTCGAACGTCGTCATGTCGCTCAGCAAGCTCCGCACACCCCTGACCTCGGGGCAAGCGCCGTCTATAGCCCGCCCGCGCCCGAACGCAACATGGCTTGCGTAGACCTTGGTCCTGTTGCGGCGTCGCACGCGGCGTTCATTTGTGTCGAGGGCCGCCTTCCGCTAAGGAGACGCCGAACGAGATTGACTGCCCGAACGATTCCAAAACGCGCCGCCAGGACCGGGTCTTCCCCTTTCCACCATGGCCGCGCGATTTTTGTTTCTGGAGGGCGCCCGTAAGCCGGGACCGGAATATGAACAGCAAACGCAAGAAGATCTACGAGGGCAAGGCCAAGATCCTGTACGAAGGGCCCGAGCCCGGCACCCTGATCCAGTACTTCAAGGACGACGCCACCGCCTTCAACGCCCAGAAGAAGGCCGTTCTCGAAGGCAAGGGCGTGGTCAACAACCAGATCAGCGAATTCATCATGTCGCGCCTGAACGGCATCGGCGTGACCAATCACTTCATCAAGCGGCTGAACCTGCGCGAACAGCTGATCCGCGAAGTCGAGATCATTCCGCTGGAAGTCGTCTGCCGCAACATCGTCGCCGGCTCGATGAGCCAGCGTCTGGGCATAGAGGAAGGCACGCCCCTGCCCCGCTCGATCATCGAATTCTACTACAAGAAGGACGAGCTCAACGACCCGATGGTCACCGAAGAGCACATCACCGCCTTCAACTGGGCCTCGACCCAGGAGCTGGACGACATCCTGGCCATGACAGTTCGGGTGAACGACTATCTGTCGGGCCTGTTCAGCGCGGTCGGCATCACCCTGGTCGATTTCAAGATCGAGTTCGGCCGCATCTGGGAGAACGACTTCAGCCGCGTCATCCTGGCCGACGAGATCAGCCCCGATTCCTGCCGCCTGTGGGACTCCTCGACCGGCGAGAAGATGGACAAGGACCGCTTCCGCCGCGACCTGGGCAATGTCATCGAAAGCTACACCGAAGTCGCCCGTCGCCTGGGCATCATGAAGGGCATGCCGACGGTGATCCAGGGCGGCCTGCACTGATGATTGACGTCGCGGAAGAGGGCGGCGAGTTCCGACGGTCCATTGACCTGGCCGGAACCAGCCGCTTTCGCCGCATCGCGGGCGTCGGGCCGGTCTATGAAGTGACCGCCATTGTCGGGGACCGCATCAGGGCCTGTCTAATCGACAGCGACGAAGCCTTCGACTATCCGCTGGCCGACGCCGAAAACGACCCCCTGGCCTGATGTTCGCCATTTCCTTCGATCTGGACCTCAACGAGACGACCGCTATCCATCCCGCCGGGGTGAGGCAGGCGTATCGCGAGATCGAACGGACCCTGAAACGCTATGATTTCCACCGCGTCCAACAGAGCGTCTATCTCACTGAAATCCCGGACCTCGCTAATCTGACTCTGGCCATGACCGCCCTCAAGGCTCTGCCCTGGTTCCCCCAATGCGTGAAGGACGTTCGCGGCTTCCGCGTCGAGAACTGGTCCGACTTCACTCCCTTCATGAAAGGCAACGGCTGATGGCCAAAATCAAGGTTCACGTCTTCCTCAAGGCCGGCGTGCTGGACGTCCAGGGCAAGGCCGTTGAAGGCGCCCTTCAGGGTCTGGGCTGGTCGGGCGTATCGAACGCCCGCGTCGGCAAGCTGATCGAGTTCGACCTCGACGGCGTCGAGGATCCGCAAGGCGAGGCCAAGAAGATGTGCGAGCAGCTGCTCGCCAATACGGTGATCGAAGGCTACCGTATCGAGGCGGCTTGAAGCATTCGGCCTCTTCCGCGCGAAGGTGCGGAAGAGGCGCTTGCATCCATACAGCGGACTCCTAGTTAAGCTAACGGCTTGAACGACGGAGCACCTATGCCCTTCACCCTCACCTCCACCGACATTCAGGACGGCGGCGTCCTGCCCGACGCCCAGGTTCACGCCAAGGGCAACACCTCGCCCCACCTCGCCTGGTCGGGCGCGCCGGAGGGGACGAAGAGCTACGCCGTCACCTGCTATGATCCCGATGCCCCCACCGGCTCCGGCTTCTGGCACTGGACGGTCGCCAACATCCCCGCCGATGTGACCGAACTGGCGACCGGCGCCGGCTCGCCCGGCGGCCAGTTGCCGGCCAGCGCCGTCCAGGGCCGCACCGACTACGGCAGGGCCGGCTTCGGCGGCGCCGCCCCGCCTGCCGGCCACGGCCCGCACCGCTACATCTTCACCGTCTTCGCCGTGGACGTGGAGCGGCTGGACGTGACCGCCGACGATTCCGGCGCCGTCTTCGGCTTCAACCTGCACTTCCACACCCTGGCCAAGGCCTCGATCACCGCGACCTATGAAAACCTGGGCTGAGCCCGCCCCTCGGCGGTCGCGCCGCAACCTTATGTGATCGCCGATCATTTCCAGCGGGTTGAAGCCTGAGAGGGGCCGCCTATGTTGCAGCGCAACACCCCGCCCTTCTCTCGCCCCAGGATTTTCGCATGGCCGTCACCGGCGCCGTGGCCGACACTGACGTGGCCGTAAAACCCATGGCGAGGGGCCGTGTGGCCCTGGTCCTGATCGCCCTGGCCATGGGCGGTTTCGCCATCGGGGTCACCGAGTTCGCGGCCATGAGCATCCTGCCGGACTTCGCCGCCGGCCTGGGCGTCGACGCCCCGACGGCGGGCCATGTGATCAGCGCCTATGCGGCCGGCGTGGTGGTCGGGGCGCCCATCCTGGCGGTGCTGGGCGCGCGCAGCCCCCGCTGGCTGCTGCTTATCGGCTTCATGGCCCTGTTCGCCGTCGGCAACGGCCTGTCGGCCATGGCGCCCACCTATGAATGGATGCTGGTCTTCCGCTTCCTCAGCGGCGTGCCGCACGGCGCCTATTTCGGCGTGGCGGCCCTGGTCGCCGCCTCCATCGTGCCGCTGCATCTTCGCACCCGCGCCGTCTCGACCATTCTGATGGGGCTGACGGTCGCCACCGTCATCGGCGTCCCCTTCGCCAATCTGGTCAGCCACGCCTTCGGCTGGCGCTGGACCTTCGCCATCGTCAGCGTCCTGGCCGTGATCACCATGGGGTTGGTCGCCCTGTTCGCCCCGCGCGACCCCGCCCATGCCGACGCCAGCCCCTTGCGCGAACTGGGCGCCCTGAAGCGGAGCCAGGTCTGGCTGACGCTCGGCGTCGGCGCGATCGGCTTCGGCGGCATGTTCTGCGTCTACGCCTATCTGGCTTCGACGCTTCAGGCGGTGACCGGCGTGGGGCCGGAGATCCTGCCTTGGGTCTTCGCCGTCTTCGGCGTCGGCATGTTCCTGGGCAATATTCTGGGGGCCTGGGCGGCCGACCGGATCGGCTTTCCGGCGGCGGGCGGCCTGCTGCTGTGGAGCGCCGCCGCCCTGGCCCTCTATCCGTTGGCCGCGCCTCACCTGTGGGCCGTCATGGTCGTGATCTTTCTGATCGGCGGCGGCGGCGGCCTGGGCTCGGTGCTTCAGACCCGTCTGATGGACGTCGCCGGCGACGCCCAGACCCTGGCGGCGGCCCTGAATCACTCCGCCTTCAACACCGCCAATGCGCTGGGCCCGCTTCTGGGCGGCCTAGCCATCGCCGCCGGCTACGGCTGGACCTCGACCGGCTGGGTCGGCATGGGCCTGTCCCTGGGCGGGTTTGCGATCTTCGTGATCGCCTGGGCGGTCGGGCGGGCGCGCGTTCCGGCCTCAGCCTGAGCGTTTCGTTTCGCCAGCCACTCTGTTATAATGGGTCATGGCTGAAGTGACTAATGACCTCATCTACGAAGTGCTCAAGTCCATGCAGCACGACCTCGGATCCGTGAAAGCAGAGATTCGTGACGTGAAGGGCGAACTCCAAGCCATCCGCACCCACATGACCGGCCTGGGTCAAGACATATCAAACATCTACCAGATCATCGGCCGACATGACGATCGCCTCGGCCGGATCGAGACCCGCCTCGGACTTCTTGAACCCGCGCACTGACATTTGCCGAAAACGGTGCTAGAGGCCCGCGCCATGAGCGCAGCCGTCATCGTCTTCCCCGGTTCCAACTGTGATCGCGACTGCAAGGTCGCCGTCGAACGCTCCACCGGCGAGGCCGTCCAGATGGTCTGGCACGCCGAGACGGAACTGCCGCAGGGCCTGGACCTGATCGTCATTCCCGGCGGCTTCTCCTACGGCGACTATCTGCGCTGCGGCGCCATGGCGGCCGAGTCGCCGGTGATGCAGGCGGTCAAGAAGGCGGCGGACGACGGCGTGGCCGTGGTCGGCATCTGCAACGGCTTCCAGATCCTGTGCGAGGCCGGCCTGCTGCCCGGCGCCCTCTTGCGCAACAAGGGCCTGAAATACGTCTGCAAACCCATCAGCCTGACCGTCGCCAACGGCCAGACCCGGTTCACCGCCGGCTATCAGGGCCAGCGCGAAGTGATCATGACCCAGGGCAACGGCGACGGAAACTTCTTCGCCGACGCCGAGACCCTGGCCCGGATCGAGGGCGAGGGCCAGGTGGTCTTCCGCTACGTCGACAACCCCAACGGCTCGGTCAACGACATCGCCGGCATCCAGAATGCGCGCGGCAATGTGCTCGGCATGATGCCCCACCCCGACCGCGCCTTTGAGGCCGAACTGGGCTCCGCCGACGGCGCGGTTCTGTTTCAGAGCATCTACGCGGCGGCTTGACGGCAATCATGCGTTGAGGCGGAGTGGGGTTATGAAAGCCCTCCTCCCCGCCCTCGCCGTTTCCGCCCTCTTGGCCGGCGCCGTCTCCGCGAAGGCGCAGGACGCGCCGCCGCCCCAAGAAGACTGGGTGTTGACCTCCATTCCCGAGCGAAAGGCCACCCTGGCCCTTGCTGAATTCACTTCGGGCGTCACCCTGGTCGCCCGATGCATCGACGGGGCCTACGACCTTTTCATCACCGGCCTGCCCGAGGCCCCCGCACGCGCCACGACGCGCGATCTTGGGCTTTCGGTCGGAGAAGATGCGGCTCTTAAAACCACCGTCTGGACCGTGGGAGAGGATCGCACGACGGCTTTCAGCCGTCTGCCGGCCATGGTGGCGCGCCAATTGGCGGAAGGCGGCGAGCTCCAGATCGTCGCCCAAGGCCCCGACCACCGACGCTACCGCTTCATCATGGCCCTCAACCCGTCCAGCACCGCCCTTGAGCAGACCTTGACCGCCTGCGGTCGGCCTCTGATCGATCCCCGCGACAAGGACACGGAGGGCGACGGGCGAGAAACGCTTCCTGCGCTCGCGCGATGGGAAATCGTTCCCAGACCCCGGTTCCCGGCCCCTGTCGGCGGCCGATCGCCGACGGAAGGTTACGCCGTCCTGTCCTGCGGCGCTGAAAACGACGGTCGGCTGGTGAACTGCCAAATCGAAAGCGAATGGCCGCGAGGTTACGGCCTGGGGCGAGAAGCCTTGCGCTCGGTGGATCGGGCGCGGCTCCGCCTCAATGACGAGGCGGCAGCCGCAGGCCGGCGCCTGGAAGACGGGATAATCGTCTTCTCCATCAACTTCAGGATGGATTAGGACTCACGGTCGCCAGCCCCCCTTTGAGGGCTGGGGCTTAGAAGAACCAAGGTTCTCTCGCGCTTGTGACGCGCGATGATCGCGTTCTTCGCTAACCTGAAGATGCATCAGCGTCTCGGGGGCGATCATGGCGACTATTCTCGATCCACCGCCCCAGGCGGTGTTGGACGACCTCCAGCGGCTGAACGCCCTGCTGGACGCCGTGCCGCCCAAGACGGCCGGCGACAATCTGCTGATCGCCACCTGGAACATCCGCGCCTTCGGCAGCCTGACCGAAAAATGGGAAAGCGAGGACGGCGACAGCCCCCGCCGCGACTTCCACGCCGCCGTCCTGATCGCTGCGGTGCTCGAACGGTTCGACGTCGTCGCGGTGCAGGAGGTGAAGGCCAATCTGCGCGCCCTGCGCCATGTGCTCAAGAAGCTGGGGCCCGACTTCGGCTTCCTGATGACCGACGTCACCTACGGCGATCCCGGCAATGACGAGCGCCTGGCCTATATCTACGACGCTCGGCGGCTGAAACCCTCCGGTCTGGCCTGCGAACTGGTGGTGCCCGAGGATCTGGACACCCCCTACGCCACCCCCGCCAACGCCTTTCAGCGGCAGTTCGTCCGCACCCCCTATGCCGTCAGCTTCAACGCCTCCGGCAAGACCTTCGTTCTCGTCACCCTGCACATCGTCTATGGCGAAAAGGGCGCGGACCGCGTCGCCGAACTGACCGCTATCGCCAAATGGCTGCGCCACTGGGCCGAGTCGATGGACGACTACGGCCAGAACCTGATCTGTATGGGCGACTTCAACATCGACCGTCACGGCGATCCGCTGTGGCAGGCCTTCACCTCGACCGGCCTGGTCACCGCGCCCGGTCTGGAAAAGGTGCCGCGAACCCTCAGCTCGTCTGTCGAACACCCCGACCTTTCCAGCTTCTTCGACCAGATCGCCTGGTTCGAGCGGCGTAATGACGGCAAACCCTATCTGTCGCTGAAGTTCCGGAAGGCCGGCGGCCTGAACTTCCAGGGCGTGGTCCTACCCCACCTGAACCGCACCCAGCTGTCCTGGCGGATCAGCGACCACTATCCGCTGTGGGTCGAGTTCGGACTGGCGTGAGAGAGGGCGGCGCCCGCGCCCCCCCTTCATCGTCGGCGAAGGGGATCAGCCCGCGTCGTCCACGCCCTGAACCGCCAGGTTCTCATCCAAAGCATCGTCGCCGTCCTCGATCACCGACACGCCGTTCTCGAGTTCGGGGTCTTCATCGGCGGTGTTGACGCCGCCTGGGTCGCGCTGGGCGGCCAGTTCGCGGGCGCCGACGCCCTGACCGTTTTCGATGGCGCGGTTGGCGGCGACTTCATCGGTTTCGAAATGCGGGGTTTCGGTCTGATCGGCCATGTCGCCTCTCCAGTTGGAACTGGACTGACAACCGGCCGCACGGCCGCCGGTTCCTGACGGCGGCGCAATTCTCAGATGGAACCCTCGGCGCTTCAACGGCTTGCCGAAGCCCCAACCCAAACGACCCGCCGCTGCGGCAAGCGAGCGTATGTTTCAGGGGGTCTTTGTCGGAGTCGGCGCCGGTTCCGGACACATCGGACACATCGGACACATCGGACACATCGGACACATCGGACACATCGGACAGTGTTTTAGGGCGCGCCCCGTCGCGTCAAGGGCTCCAGACTGGCGCGGGACAGGGGCCGGAAGGTCAGGAACCGCCCGCCCACGCTCAAGGTCGCCTCATAGGCCTGGGGCCTTTGCAACAGGGCGGGATCGTCCGCCGCCGCCGCCTGGCCGGAGGCGATCTCGCGCGCGTCCATCGGCGGGACGACCGGTCGCCCGTTGGCGTTCGCCAGGGCCGCCATGAAGCGCCGCACGGCCAGGGCCTGCTGCGACGGCGTCAGGGCCGCGCGCACCTCGGCCCAGGCCGCCTCGGCCGAGGCGTTCAGAACCAGCGCGGGCGCGGGCGCGGTCTGGGCCTGGGCCTGGGTCTGCGTCTGGCCCAGGGCCGGATCGCTGCCCCACGCCCCGAGAAACAGAACGGCCAAACCAGCGCAGGCGAAAAGGCGGAAACGGATCATCCGCCGACACCAGCATGGGCCGTCGCTCCGCCGCAAGCTTCACATTTTCAACCCAGGCCGGTGAACCTTCCGTCCCCGTGGGGCGTACAGAGCGCTGAACCGTGAAGTGGAACCCCCATGTCTTCGATCCTTCGCCCCACGCCCGCTCAGCGCACCCGTCGCCTGGTGGTCCTGGCCGCCGCCGTCTTCGCCGTGGTCGTCCCCCTGGTTCAGAACCTGGCCGGGCTCGGTCTGACCCAGGCCGAGTTCGCCGCTGACGGGAACCAGACCTTGCGGGTCGCCGGCTACGCCTTTTCGATCTGGGGCCTGATCTATCTGGGGCTTCTGGCCTATGCCGTGCGTCAGGTGCTGCCCCAGACGGGCGAGAGCGTCCTGATCAACCGGATGGGCTGGCCCTCGGCCGTGGCCTTCTTCGGCCTGGGTCTCTGGATCGTCGTGGCGGCCCTGAATCTGAAGGCGGCCAGCGTCATCATCATCTTCGCCACCTTGATCGCCCTCTTGGCGCCGTTGCTGGCCCTGTCGGGCGAGGTGCGGCGGCTCGCCCGATTTGATCGCGACCGGCTGCTGCTGGTCTGGCCCCTCGCCGCCCTGGCCGGCTGGCTGACGGTGGCGGCGCCGCTGAACCTGATCACTACCGTGACCGCCTTCGACGCCCTGCCCGCCGCACTGTCGCCGACGGGATGGGCGGTGCTGGCCATCGTCGCCACGACGGGGGTCGCCCTGGCGGTGACGGCGGCGCTGCGGACCCTGGCCTATCCCCTTCCGACGGCCTGGGGCCTGCTGGGCGCCTTCGTCGCGGAACAGGCGGAAAAGCCGGCGGTGGCCTTCACGGCCCTGGCCGGCGCCGTGATCCTGCTGATCGGCGGCGTTCTCCTGGTCTTCCGCCTCAAGCCGGGGATCGAACGCGCCGCCTAGGGCGTGGGCGAGACGGGCTTGCCCGCCCCCACGTCAAAGGCGCCGTCCTCGTCATAGCCGACGCTGCCGACACCGGTCGCCTCTCCGGTCATCCGCTGGCGGCGGCTGGCCAGGGCCGCCTCCGGCGCCGCCGCGTCCATCTCCCGCGTCGTTTCTGGATCGTTGGACCGGTCCATCTGCTGGTGCTCGGCGGGGCTGGGCTTGGTCAGATCGTGGGATGCCATCAGATGCCCTCTCCGTCTTCCTCGGTCTCTTCAGCGGCCTGGTTCTGGGCCTCTTCGGCCATGGCGGAGGCGCCGGCGTCGTCGGCGGCGATCTCGGCCCGGTCGTCGTCTTCAGGTGTGGCGGCGGGGTCTATCGGGGTGTCGGTCATGCGGATGCTCCTTTGTCGCCAGGAGACAATGGCGCGGCGCCCGACCCGTTCCGTCCGTCCTTCCCTGGCTCAGATCACGGCCGCGACATCGGTCCTGCCGAAGTCCTCTCCCTTGAACAGCAAGGGTTCGCCCGTGCTGCGGCTCAGCGCATAGGCGAAACAGTCGCCATAGTTCAGCCGCGCCAGATGCCGCCCTTTGCCGAACCGCACCATGGCTTCGCACGCGATCCGCATCTGCGCCAGGTCGACCGGAACCAGATCCAGCCCATAGTCGGCGTGCAGCCGGGCCGCCACAGGCCGCGCGTCCATTCCAAGCCGCGCGCTGAGCACAGCAGTCAACTCGACCCAGGTCGCGACACTGACCATACGAGTTTCCGCAGCCCGAATTCGGTCGTCGAAATCAGGAGCTTCCGGCTCGCCCAGCACGATGGCGACGAACACCGAGGTGTCGATGACCATCAGCGCGGAAGCCCGTGCTCGTCGTACATTTCGTCGTCGATTTCCCGAAGAGACCGGCCATCGCCAGGCGGCAAGGTCCGCAGATAGGTGAACAGCGCCTCGCGCTTCGTCGCCCGCTCCGCCGCCGCCTCGTCGGCGGTCAGTTCCCGCCAGGTCTTGTCCAGGGCGATGTCGATCGCCTCGGTCAGGCTGACGCCCAGGCGCTCGGCGACGGCGCGGGCCTTACGCTCCGTCTCGGCGCGCTTGATGCTGAGGCCCATTCTAGAACTCCCAAAATGCTGTCTAGAATGTAGCCTATCGGCCCTTCACCCGCTAGAAGCGCCGCCCATGAACGCTCCTCAAAAGACCATGGCCGAACTGGCCGCCGAATACGGCCTGGCCCCGAACGAATATCAGGTCGTCCTCGACCGGCTGGGCCGCGAGCCCAATCAGGTGGAACTGGGCGTCTTCTCGGTCATGTGGTCCGAGCACTGCTCCTACAAGTCCTCCAAGATCCACCTGGGCAAGTTCCCCACCACCGGCGAACGCGTCATCTGCGGTCCGGGCGAGAACGCGGGCGTGATCGACATCGACGACGGCGACGCCTGCATCTTCAAGATGGAGAGCCACAACCACCCCTCCTATATCGAACCCTATCAGGGCGCGGCGACGGGCGTGGGCGGCATCATGCGCGACGTCTTCACCATGGGCGCCCGGCCGGTGGCCCTGCTGAACGCCCTGCGCTTCGGCGATCCGTCGCATGAAAAGACCAAACGCCTGGTCAAGGGCGTGGTCTCCGGCATCGGCGGCTACGGCAACTGCGTCGGCGTGCCGACCGTGGCGGGCGAGACCAACTTCCACGCCGGCTACAACGGCAACATCCTGGTCAACGCCATGTGCGTCGGCCTGGCCAAGGCCGACAGCATCTTCTATTCGGCCGCCCCCTCGGCGGGCCTGTCGGTGGTCTATTTCGGCTCCAAGACCGGCCGCGACGGCATCCACGGCGCCACCATGTCCTCGGCCGAGTTCGACGATGAGTCGGAATCGAAACGCCCTACCGTCCAGGTCGGCGATCCCTTCGCCGAAAAGCTGCTGATCGAGGCGACCCTCGAACTGATGGCCTCGGGCGCCGTCGCCGCCATCCAGGACATGGGCGCGGCCGGCCTGACCTCCTCCTCGGTCGAGATGGCCGGCAAGGGCGGTGTCGGCATCGAGCTGAACATGGACGCCGTGCCCCAGCGCGAAGAGGGCATGACCGCCTATGAGATGATGCTGTCGGAAAGTCAGGAGCGCATGCTGGCGGTCCTGAAGCCCGGCCGCGAGGAAGACGGCTATCGCATCTTCCAGAAGTGGGGCCTGGACGCCGCGGTGATCGGGTTCACCACCGACACCGGCCGACTGGTGCTGAAGCATCACGGCGAGACGGTCTGCGACGTGCCGCTCGCCCCCCTGTTCGACGACGCCCCCCTGTACGACCGCCCCTGGGTCCAGCCCGCGCTGCAGCCGAAGCTGAACCACGCCGATATCCCCGCGCCCGACAACTGGGCCGATGCGGTGATGAAGGTCGTCGCCTGCCCCGACATGGCCTCCAAGCGCTGGATCTGGGAACAGTACGACCGCCACGTCATGGCCGACACGCTTCAGGACTCGGCCACCGGCGCCGACGCCGGCGTGGTCCGCGTCCACGGCACCGACAAGGGCCTGGCCGTCACCTCGGACTGCACCCCCCGCTACGTCCAGAACGACCCCTACGAGGGCGGCAAACAGGCGGTGGCCGAGGCTTGGCGCAACCTGACCGCCGTCGGCTCGCGCCCCATCGCCATCACCGACAATCTGAACTTCGGCAATCCGCAGCGCCCCGAGATCATGGGCCAGATCGTCCGCGCCATCGACGGCATGGCCGAGGCCTGCCGCGAACTGTCCTTCCCCGTCGTCTCGGGCAATGTCAGCCTCTATAACGAGACCAACGGCGTCGCCATTCCGCCCACCCCGACCGTGGGCGCCGTGGGCCTGCTGCCCAACTATGACGTGGTGACGGGCTTCTCCGGCATGGCCGAGGGCGATGCGCTCGTCCTGATCGGCCAGACCGTCGGCGAACTGGGCGCGTCCCTCTATCTGCGCGAGGTGCTGGGCCGCGAGGACGGCGCCCCGCCGCCCGTCGACCTGAAGCTGGAAAAGAAGACCGGCGACTTCGTGCGCGACCTGATCGAGGCCGGCGACCTGACCGTGGTCCACGACCTGTCCGACGGCGGCCTGATCGGCGCCGCCGCCGACCTAGTCCTGGCCTCCGACGTCGGCGTGACGCTCGACGCCTCCAGCGCCGCCCACGCCCACATCTTCCTGTTCGGAGAGGACCAGGCCCGTTATCTGGTCGCCGTCCCCGACGCCGACCCCCTGATCGCCAAGGCCCAGGCCGCCGGCCTGCACGCCTCCGTCGTCGGCCACGCCGGTGGCGACGCCTTCGCCTCTCGCGGCGACAAGGGTGAACTGTTCAGCATTCCCGTCGCCCACTTGCGCGAATGGCACGAAGGCTGGATGCCGGGCTGGCTGGAAGCCTGATCGAATGCCGGTCGTCTTCCGAAATCGTGGAAGACGGTTCCATTTCTATTCGGACGAGGGCTCGCCGCGCGAGCCCATCCACATCCATGTGTCCGAGCCAGGCAAGGAGGCCGAATTCTGGCTTTTCCCAGCCGTTCGCCTCGCGTTCAAAACGGGTATAGTGATCGCGAGATCAGGGAACTCATTCGCCTCGTCGAGGCGAACCGCGACCTGATAGAGCAACGTTGGAATGACTTCTTTACCCCCTAGTCCTGAGCGCGTGTGGTTCGATGAGCAGCGATTGTTCGTCGATCTGTCCGACGGGCGGCAGCTGGGGGTTCCCCTCGCCTGGTTCCCCCGCCTGCTCCACGCCACCCCCGAGCAGCGCGCCGCCGTCTGGCTGAGCCCCGCCGGCCTGCACTGGGACGAAATCGACGAGGACATCTCCGTCGAAGGCCTGATCGCCGGTCGCGGGGACATGACGCACCGACCGAACACCGCCGCCTGAGCGATCGGCCCTAAGCCAGTTACACGTCGGTACGCACTGTTGCACGGCGGCCCTTGTTCAGCCTCGACCGGACCCCAAGTCTAGGGCCTTACTGGAGGCATGGACATGACCCTGGCCGCCGACGCCGTCTTCCGCCCCGCCATTCCGCCCCGTCGCACGGGCGGCCCGCTGTCCCTGCTGCCCTTCCTGTGGATCAGCTGGCGCGATCCGATCCGCATGTGGTCGGAGCGGCATTTCACCGAGCCGCAGCTCTACGGAAACAGCGCCTTCGGCGAGATCCTGGTGGTCAGCCACCCCGAGGGCGTCCGCCACGTCCTGACAGAAAATGCATCAAGCTATGTGAAGGGCGACCTGCAACGCCGCGTCCTCGGTCCCATGCTGGCCGAGGGCCTGCTGCTGACCGAGGGGGACGCCTGGCGCCGCGTCCGGCGAATCCTGGCGCCGCTTTTCACCCCCGCAAAGATGACCACCCTGAACGCCCGTATGGCGGAGGTTTGTCAGGCGCGCGTCGCCGGCTGGTCCCTGTCTCAGCGCGGACGGGTGCTGGATATCGACAGTGAGATGTCGGGCCTGACCTTCGACATCCTGTCGGCCACCATGTTCTCCGACGAACTGGGCGGCGAGGCCCGCGGCTTCGAACGCGCCCTGAATCAGTTCCTGGCCAACGGCGCCCGCATCGATCCGCTGGACGTGCTGGGCGCGCCGGACTGGGCGCCCCGTCTGGGTCGTCTGGCCAGTTTCGGTTCGGCCCGCTTCTTCGAACAGCGCGTCACCCGCTTGGTCGAGGCCCGCCGCGCCCGCATCGAGGCTGGGGACATGCCGCCCCAAGACCTGCTCAGCGCCCTGCTGCTGGCCCGCGACGAGAACGGCGGACCCGGCCTGTCTGACGAAGAAGTCGCCGCCAACATCCTGACCTTCATTCTGGCGGGGCATGAGACCACGGCCCGCGCCCTGGGCTGGACCCTGCACCTGCTGTCGCGCCAGCCTGAGTACATGGCCCGGCTCCAGGCCGAGGCCGACGCCTTCGACGTCTCCGATCCGCAATGGGCCGAGGCCCTGCCCTGGACCCGCGCCGTGCTGGACGAGACCATGCGCCTGTTCCCGCCCGCCCCGACCATGGCCCGCAAGGCCCTGGCCGACGACGAGATCGGCGGCCAGCCGATCAAGGCCGGCGCCACCGTCATCATCTCCCCGTGGATCCTGCAACGCCACAGCCTGCTGTGGGAAGACCCGGACGCCTTCAAGCCCGAACGCTTCCTGCCCCAGAACCGCAAGTCCATCGACCGCTACGCCTACATCCCCTTCAGCGCCGGCCCCCGCGTCTGCATCGGCGCCGCCTTCGCCATTCAGGAGGCGGTGATCGCCCTGGCCTCCATTCTGCGCGCCGCCGAGGTCGAGCCGATCACGACGATCGAACCCCGCCCCGTGCACCAGATCACCCTGCGCAGTCGCGAACCGATGCGACTTCGGCTGAGGACGCGCAGATCCTGACGAATTCACGCGACGGAATTCGCCGCTCTGTGCGTTGAACGCGGGTGTCGCCGACCGGGCGCCATTGTTCAGCTTGCCATCAGCTTCAGGACGACCGCGCTGCGAACCGCCATTCTGCTGCCGCCGGGTTCGCTCTTCTCCGAAGCGCGCCCCAACTCCATGGAGACGGTCGTGCGGACGCTCGCCCGCTGCGATCATGATCCAGACACCCGCATTCTCTGCCAGGAGGGCGCCCAGGACCACAACGCCTCCCGCGTGATCGCCCTTCCACGACGCAACGCCCAACAGAGTCTGTTCGACGCCCTGCGCGCGCTTCAGCCGGAACTGATCGAACACCATCAGCAGGTGAAACAGGCCCTGGCCGTGTCGGCGCGTTTCCCCCAGGCGGTGCATGTCCTTTATCGACACAATGCGTTGAAGCCCGCGCGCCAGTGGTTTGATCGGTGGCGCTACGCCTTGCGCTACAGCCGGATGGACGGCTTCATCTTCGTCAGCCAGGCGGAGAGGACGGCCTTCGCCCGGACCTATCCGCAGCTGGCCGATCGCGCCCACGCCGTGCCCAATCCCATCGACGCCGGCGCCTGGCTGGCGCCGCCCGAAGATCGCCAGCCGATCATCGCCTTCGCCGGGCGGGCCATGCCGGAAAAGGGATTGGACGTCCTGTGCGCCGCCTTGCCGGCCGTGCTGGACAGCCACCCGAGCTGGCGCGCGGTCCTGATGTTGAACGACTGGGCCGCGCACGCGGACTGGGCCGCCCCGCATCTCACGCCGCTTCAGCGGTTTGGCCCCCGGGTCGCCGTCCTGCGGTCCGCCCCGCTGGACCAGGTTCGCGAACAGATGAAATCCGCCGCCATCGCCGTGACGCCCTCGACCTGGGACGAGCCCTTCGGTTTGACGGCGGTGGAAGCCCATGCGGCGGGCGCCGCCCTTATATCATCGGGGCGCGGCGGCCTTCGCGAAGCCAGCGGCGACCACGCCCACTATCTGGAGGCCGTGACCCCCCGGCATCTGGTCGCGGCGTTGGACGCCTTGATCCGGGAGCCGAACCGCCGCCTGGCCCTGGCCCGCGCGGCCCAGCACTATGTGCTCAAGACCCACACGCCCGAAAGGCGCGCCGCTGAACTGGCCCAGGTGCGCCGCCAGTTGGTCGAAAGCCGGAAACGCCGAGACGCGGCCTGACGCCCCCCGCAGTCGGAAGACCTGTCACATTGTAGGGATAAAGGCGACGAAAACTCAGGATGCGCTGATGACCCGCCTCGCTCTTTCCCGCCGTTCCATGCTTGCGGCTTTCGGCGGCGGCCTGGCCCTGTCGCCGACCGGCCCCGCCCTGGCCCAGGCCGTGTTCGATGTGAATCCCTTCCGGCTGGGCGTGACGGCGGGCGACCCGCTCCCGGACGGCTTCGTCATCTGGACGCGCCTGGCCCCCGACCCGCTCGCCTACGGTTCCGGCATGCCCAAGGCGCCCGTCGCCGTGAAGTGGGAGGTCGCCGCCGACCGGGGTTTCAACACCGTCGTCCGTTCCGGCGAGGCGATCGCCCGGCCCGAGCTGGGCCATTCCGTCCATGTCGAGGTCGAGGGGCTGGAGCCCGCCCGTCCCTATTTCTACCGCTTCCAGTGCGGGACCGAGCGCAGCGGCGTCGGCCGCGCCAAGACCGCCCCCCTGGCCGGCGCCTCCGTCTCGGCCGTCCGCTTCGGCGTCGCCGGCTGCCAAGACTATGAGCAGGGCTATTACACCGCTCACCGCAAGATGGCGGACGAGGAGCTGGATTTCATCTTCTGCTACGGCGACTACATCTATGAGGGCCGCGGCAATCCCATCTACCAGTCGGGCGCCGGTCCGCAGGACAACACCCGCGTCCACCTGGGCGGCGAGGTCTACAGCCTGGACGACTATCGCCGCCGCTATTCCCAGTACACCATGGACGCCGACCTTCAGGCCTCGCGCGCCTCGGCCGCCTGGTTCTGCACCTATGACGACCACGAGGTGGACAACAACTGGGTCGGCGACATTGATCAGGACGATACGCCGCCCGAAGTCTTCCTGCTGCGTCGCGCCGCCGCCATGCAGGCTTTCTACGAATTCATGCCGATGCGGAAGTCGGCCTTCCCGCGCGGCGCGGGCATGCAGGCCTATCGCCGGGCCCAGTACGGCGATCTGCTGGACGTCGCCTTCCTGGACACCCGCCAGTATCGCACGGACCAGCCCTGCAGTGGCCGCTTCAACGCCGCCTGCCCCGGCATAGAAGCGACGACGGCTCAGGTTCTGGGCGACGCTCAGGAAGCTTGGCTGCTGACCAACCTCGACCGGTCCAAGGCCCGATGGAAGGCCCTGGCTCAACAGGTCATGATGATGGACCTGAACCGCAACACCCCCGGCGGCCAGGGGGTCAACACCGACAGCTGGGCCGGCTATCGCGTGCCGCGCAACCGGCTGCTGAGCCACATCCGCGACCGCCGCATCGACAATGTCGTGGTCCTGACCGGGGACGAGCATCAGAACTACGCCGGCGGCCTGTGGCTGGACAGCAGCCAGCCCGAGGGCGCCGCCATCGCGGTCGAGTTCGTCTCGACCTCGATCAGCTCAGGCGGCAACGGCTCGGACCGCGGCGCCGATTACGACCGGTTTATGGCAGTCAATCCCCAGCTGAAGTTCCGCAACTCCCAGCGCGGCTATATGGTGTGCGAGGCCACGCCGACCCTGTGGACCACCCAGTTCAAGGTTCTGGACAAGGTGTCGGATCGCTCGGGCGTGCTGACGACCCGTCAGATCATGGTGGTCGAGGCGGGTTCGAACACCCTGACGCCGGCCTGACGATGGGAAGAGGCGCTCAGAAAACCGGCACCGCCTGGCTCAACCGTCCGCCGACCCGGATCGGCTCGATCCGCGTCGCCAGCCCCGTCCGGTCGTCGGTCTCCACGAAGACGCCGCACACGGTCGCCGGCCCGGACGCAGGCGTATAGCGCCCGCCCGAAATCCGGGTGGTGAAACGGCGCAGCGGCTCTTCCTTTTCGTTGCCGATGACGCTGTCATAGTCGCAGCAGCCGCCGGCGTCGGTCTGATAGGCCGTGCCGCCCGGAAGGATCTGGCAGTCGGCGGTCGGGACGTGGGTATGGGTGCCGACCACCAGCGACGCTCGCCCGTCGCAGAAATGGCCCATGGCCATCTTCTCGCTGGTCGCCTCGCAGTGCATGTCGACGATGACCGCGTCGGCCACGGCCCCCAGGGGCGCCGCCGCCAGCTCGCGTTCCACCGCCCCGAACGGATCGTCCATCGGGTCCATATGCACCCGGCCCAGCACATTCATCACCAAGACGGTGCGGCCCGTGTCGGTCTCGAACAGATTGGCCCCGGCGCCCGGCGCATCCATCAGCCGCGGATAGTTGGCCGGCCGGATCAGACGCGGCTCGCGCACGATATAGGTCAGGGCCTCGCGCTGGTCCCACGAGTGATTGCCAAGGGTCAGGCAGTCGGCGCCCGCCATGAACAGCTCACGCGCCGTATTCTCGGTAATGCCGAAGCCGCCCGCGGCGTTCTCGGCGTTCACCACCACGAAGTCCAGCTTCAGGTCGCGCTTCAGGCCCGGAAGATGATCGCTGATCCCGTCACGGCCGGACTTGCCGATAACGTCGCCGAAAAACGCCAATCTCATTCGTGTACGCCTTTACCAACATCCGACCAGTCCTCGACCCTTAGGCCGGCAACGCGCTCGAACTCGCCAGTGTTGCGGGTGACGACGGTCAGCCCCCGACTGCGAGCATGACCCGCAATCTGATAGTCATAAGGTCCGATGGGGCGACCGCGACGCTCCAGATCCGCACGGATAGCCGCCGTATGCCGGGCCGCATCTTCGTCGAAAGCAAGAATGTCCAGCCGCGCGAGGAACGACTCCAGCCGTTCGGCGCGACGAGAGTCCGCGAGCTTGCTGGGTCCAACCGCCAGTTCCATGACGACCACCGTCGATACATGAAGCGGCTCGTGCTCAGACCTCAGACGCGCATTCAACGCAGCGCTGCGGCCCCGCAGGATTTCGATACAGATGCTGGTGTCCAGCATATAGCCGGTGCTCACCAGTCCTCCCGCTTCTGCATCTCGGGCTGGTCGCGATCCGGCCAATCCGAAATGCCGGGCTGGTCGAGAAAGTCATCCCACAGCGCATCCACCGGCACCAGGCGCAGGCTCTTGCCCTCCTTGATGACGCGAAGCTCCTTCACGTCATCGGGAAAAGCCACGGCCTTGGGCAGTCGCACGGCCTGCGAGCGATTGGACTTGAAGACCGTGGCTTTCAGCGGGGCGCTCATGGCCTCCCTATCGGCTTGCTGCACGGATATGTCAATGGCATATCCCTCAAAACGCCTGATACCCCGCCTCGGTCAGCACCCCGTGCAGCCGCATGTCGTGCGCCTCCAGGTTCAGCGCCTCCACCGCCTGCCCCGCATAGGCGAAGCCCACCCGGATCACATCGGGCCGGGCCGCAAAGGTGCGGTCGTAGAAGCCGCCGCCCTGCCCCAGCCGGCCCCCGGACGCGTCGAAGGCCAGTAGCGGCGTAATGATCAGGTCCGGCTCCACCACCTCCGTCAGCGGCAGGGGCGCGGGACAGCCGGCGGCGTCCAGCTCCAAAGGCTCGCCCGGCGACCAGGCGCGAAAGACCATGGGCGCGTCCCGCTCCAGCACCACCGGAAGGCACAGCCGCCGCCCCGCCGCCTCCAGCGCGACAGCCAGGGCTCCGGTGTCCAGCTCGGACCCCATGGCGCGATAGAGGGCCACGACAGCCCCCCGCGGCAGGGCGTCGATGTGGTCGGCGGCGCGTTGGGCGGCGGTCGGATCGGTCCCGGCCAGGGCCTTGCGCCGCGCGCGGGCGGCGGACCGGAGTTCATGCTTGTCGAACATGGGTGCGCTCAGCTGGCGCGCGTCTCACGCGCAGGGCGAAGAAGGGGAAAGGGGTGGCGGCGCCGCGTGAACCGTGAAGAGCGGTTTAAATCCTCTCGACCTGGGTAGCCAGGTGGGCTCCATATGCCCAGGCCCTCGAGCCCGGACAGGGACAGATCCCTTCGAGTGAATTAAGGTCGCGAGGAAATGTTGCCTCCGACGTGAGCCGCAGCAGGACCCGCCGTCGCACAAGATAGGGCCTGCGCCCCGCCTTCTCAAGCGGCGTAATCCGATCAGCCGCCTTCAGATGGATTGGGCGATCTTCTCGATCCGGGCTGCAACCGCATTCAGCGCCTCAGCGACGCCGTCACGGGTGGGCGCCGGGTCGCCCGTCGGGGCCGGCGCTCCGCCGCCGTTCAGTCGGGCCTCATGCAGCTCATCCGCCAGGATCAGGGCCGACATCAGGAAAAGCCGCAGATCCCCCACATGGCCGACGTCCTGGGCCACCTGGCGTACCTGGTTGTCGAACTGTTTGGCCAGGATGCGGACCCGCTCCTCCTGTCCGTCGGCGCAGCCCACCGCATAGGGGCGACCGTTCACCTCCACCGTCACCGTCGCCATCAGTCGGCCTCGCCTTCGATTTCATCGCGAGCCTGACGTTCGCCCTGGACCAGCACCTCTCGCACGGCCTCGGCCGCCCGGCCCAAGGCTTCAGACGCCTCGCGCCCCGCAGCCTCCAGTTCGGCCAGGCGTGCGGCGTCCGCCGCCCCGTTCGCATCGCTGCGGGGCGCGAACAGATCGTCGTCGGCGATCGGCGGCGCCGAAGCCGGTCGGGCCTTCAGCGCCAGGATCTTGCGTTCCAGTTCGGCCAGGGCCCGGTCGATACGGGCCCGTGCGGCCGTGGTGGCGTCTGCCATCGGTCGCTCCTTCAAATTGCGTATAGAACCCGAGGACGCGCCGGGGTAAAGCGGCGCGCCTCTGAATTTCCGTTCCCGCCGAAAGGTCTCGCCTCGTGAACGACGTCAAATCCGCCCCCAAGGCCACGCCCCAGCAGATGGCCAACGCCATCCGCGTCCTCGCCATGGACGGAGTCGAAAAGGCCAAGTCGGGCCACCCCGGCATGCCGATGGGCATGGCCGACGTCGCCACGGTGCTGTTTTCGAAGTTTCTGAAGTTCGACGCGAGCCGCCCCGACTGGGCCGACCGCGACCGCTTCATTCTGTCGGCCGGCCACGGCTCGATGCTGATCTACGCCCTGCTGCACCTGACCGGCTACAAGGCCGCGACCAAGGAGGAGCTGTCGAACTTCCGCCAGTGGGGCTCCAAGACCGCCGGCCACCCTGAGTACGGCCATATGCCCGGCGTCGAGGTCACCACCGGCCCCCTGGGTCAGGGCCTGGCCACCTCGGTCGGTTTCGCCATGGCCGAGCGTCACCTCGCCGCCAAATATGGCGAGGACCTGGTCGATCACCGCACCTGGGTCATCGCCGGCGACGGCTGCCTTATGGAAGGCGTGTCCCAGGAAGCCATCGCCCTGGCCGGCCGCTACCGTCTGAACAAACTCACCGTCCTGTGGGACGACAATGAGATCACCATCGACGGCAAGGTCTCCCTGTCGGACGCCACCGACCAGAAGGCCCGCTTCAAGGCCGCCGGCTGGGCGGTCAAGGCCATCGACGGCCATGACATGGACGCGATCAAGTCCGCCCTCAAATGGGCGACGCGCCAGGACAAACCGACCCTGATCGCCTGCAAGACCAAGATCGGCAAGGGCGCCGCCACCATGGAAGGCAGCCACAAGACCCACGGCGCCGCCCTGGGCGCCGCCGAGATCGCCGCCACCCGCCTGGGCCTGGCCTGGGATCACGAACCCTTCGAAATGCCCCAGACCATCGCCGACGCCTGGGCCAAGGTCGGGCGTCGCGGCGCCAAGGACCGCAAGAAGTGGGAGGCCCGCCTCGCCGCCTCGCCCCAGGCCGCCGATTTCACCCGCGCCATGAAGGGCGACCTGCCCGAGGGCGCCTTCGACGCCCTGAACGCCAAGATCGCCGAACTGATCGAAACCCAGCCCGCCCAGGCCACGCGCCAGTCCTCGGGCGCCGCCCTGGACCAGGTCTTCGCCGCCATCCCCGAACTTGTCGGCGGCTCGGCCGACCTGACCGGCTCGAACAACACCTTCGTCAAGGGCACCCCCATCCTCGACGCGCCGAACTATGAAGGCCGTTACGTCAACTGGGGCATCCGCGAGTTCGGCATGGCGGCGGCCATGAACGGCCTGGCCCTGCACGGCGGGATCATCCCATACGGCGGCACCTTCATGGTCTTCTCCGACTACAGCCGCCCGGCCATCCGTCTGGGCGCCCTGATGGGGGTCCGCGCCATCCACATCCTGACGCACGACTCGATCGGCCTGGGCGAGGACGGCCCGACCCACCAGCCGGTCGAACATCTGGCGGCGCTTCGCGCCATCCCGAACCTGAACGTCTTCCGCCCCGCCGACACGGTCGAGGCCATGGAGTGCTGGCAGATCGCCCTGCAGTCCAAGACCACCCCTTCGGCCATGGCCCTGTCGCGCCAGAAGACCCCCGCAGTCCGCACCGTCGCCGCGATGGAAAACCTTTCCGCCAGGGGCGCCTATGAGATCAAGGCGGCCTCGGGCGAGGCCAGGGCCACCCTGTTCGGCACGGGCACGGAACTGGTCCTGGCCCTGAAGGCGGCGGAGACGCTTGAGGCCGAAGGCGTGCCGACCCGCGTCGTCTCCGTCCCCTGCTTCGAACTGTTCGAGCAGCAGGACGCCGCCTACCGGGCCTCGGTCATCGGCCGCGGCACGGTGCGTGTCGCCGTCGAGGCCGCGATCAAGCAAGGCTGGGAGCGGTTCATCGGCGAAGACGGCGCCTTCATCGGCATGACCGGCTTCGGCGCCTCGGCCCCGGCGGAAGTGCTCTACGACAAGTTCGGCATCACCGCCGACGCCGTCGTCGCGGCGGTGAAGGCGCGGCTGTAATCTCTCTTCATCTCCCTCTCCCCCTGCGGGAGAGGGAGACCGCGCACGGCGGCGTCAGCCGTCGTCCTGGCGCGGTCGGGCGAGGGGTCACGCCGGCCGAGCCGTTTCGCATCATCCAACCCCTCATCCGGCCCTTCGGGCCACCTTCTCCCGCAAGGGGAGAGGGATCAGGTGGAGCTGACGATGAAACCTGGCGTCCTTGGTCTTCTTCTCGCACTCGGCATGACCGCGACTGCGGCGCAAGCCCAGACCGCTCCACAGACGCCCGCCCCCGCCGAAACCCCCATCGTCATCGGCCGGTCCTACGCCCTCCCCTCCGCCGTCATGGGCGCGACGCGCGAGATCAATGTCTGGCTGCCGCCCGGCTATGCGGGCAGCGGCAAGACCTATCCCGTCCTCTATGTCCTCGACGGCGGCCAGGATCAGGACTTCCACCACATCTCGGGCCTCGCCCAGCTGGGAACCGTCGTCGGCACGACCCGCGACGTGATCGTGGTCGGGATCGCTTCGGTCGACCGCCGCAACGAACTGGCCCTGCCGACGCAAGACCCCGAACTGATCGCCCGCTATCCGACCCAGGGCCATTCCGACCGCTTCCGCCGCTTCCTGGCCGAAGAGGTCCAGCCTTTCGTCGAGACGCGCTTCCGCACCAGCGGCGAGACCGCCCTGATGGGCGAATCCCTGGCCGGCCTGTTCGTGGTCGAGACCTTCCTCAAGGAACCCCAGATGTTCGACGCCTATGTCGCCGTCAGCCCCAGCCTGTGGTGGGACGGGGGCGAACTGGCGCGTCAGTCCGGCGCCCGTCTGCGTGACCAGTCGAACGACCCGCGCACCCTGATCCTGACCCTGGGCGACGAGGGCCCCGAGATGCAGGCCCCGATGGACGTCCTGACCGCCAATCTGCGCGACCACGCCCTGCCCGGCCTGAGCTGGAGCTTCACCCCCCGCCCGACCGAGACCCACGCCACCATCTACCACGGCGCGGCCTTGGACGCCTTCCGCAAGCTCTACGCCGTCCCCACGCCCTGATCCAAACCCCGGAGCCCCCCATGAAACTCGGCACCCCGCTTTCCGACACCGCCGTCCGCGTCATGCTGCTGGGCTCCGGCGAACTGGGCAAGGAGGTCGCCATCGAGCTTCAGCGCCTGGGCGTCGAGGTGGTCGCCGTCGACCGTTATCCGAACGCCCCAGCCATGCAGGTCGCGCACCGCAGCCACGTCATCCCGATGACCGATCCCCAGGTGCTGAACGGCCTGATCATGGCCGAGGCCCCGCACATCATCGTGCCCGAGATCGAGGCCATCGCCACCGAGGTCCTGGCCGACATCGAGGCCGCCGGCATGGCTCGCGTCATTCCCACCGCCCGCGCCGTCCAACTGACCATGAACCGCGAGGGCATCCGCCGTCTCGCCGCCGAAGAGCTGGGCCTGCCCACCAGCCCCTACGCCTTCGCGGGCAGCGCCCAGGAACTGGCCGCCGGCGCCGAAACCGTCGGCTACCCTTGTTTCGTCAAGCCGGTCATGTCCTCGTCCGGCAAGGGCCAGTCCTTTGTCGAAAGCCCCGATGAAATCGCCGACGCCTGGACCTACGCCCAAGACAGCGGCCGCGTCGCCGGCGCCCGCGTGATCGTCGAGGGCCGGATCGACTTCGATTTCGAGATCACCCTGCTGACCGTCCGCTCGCGCGCCGCCGACGGCTCGACCCGCACGGATTTCTGCGCCCCCATCGGCCACCGCCAGGTCAAGGGCGATTATGTCGAGAGCTGGCAGCCCCAGGCCATGAGCCCCGCTGCCCTCGCCGCCTCGCAGGACATCGCCGGCAAGGTCACCGACGCCCTCGGCGGTTTCGGCGTCTTCGGCGTCGAACTGTTCGTCAAGGGCGACCAGGTCTGGTTCTCCGAGGTCTCGCCCCGCCCCCACGACACCGGCCTGGTCACCCTGGCCAGCCAGACCATGAGCGAGTTCGCGCTGCACGCCCGCGCCATCCTGGGCCTGCCCGTCGACGTGACCCAGCGCGAACCGGCCGCCAGCGCCGTCATCTACGGCGGCATGGATGCCCAAGGCGTCGCCTTCGAGGGCGTCGCCGAGGCCTTGTCCGTCCCCACGGCCGATCTGCGCCTGTTCGGCAAGCCCGAAGCCTATGAGCGCCGCCGCATGGGCGTGGCGACCGCGCGCGGCGCCGATGTGGACGAAGCCCGCGAACGGGCGCGGGAGGCGGCGGGTCGGGTAAAGGTGGTCCCGGGCTGACGCCGAACAGGGCGGAATCAACACTGCCTTAACCGTAAGGATTCACCATGCCGGTCTCATCGTTCCGAGGCCGCGTTCCATGTCCCAATTCCAGACCGACGTCATTCACCGTGGCGACTGCATCGAGATTCTGAAAAGCCTGCCCGACGCCTCGGTCGACATGGTCTTCGCCGACCCGCCCTATAATCTTCAGCTGGGCGGCGACCTGCTGAGGCCCGACAATTCCAAGGTCGATGCGGTTGACGACGACTGGGACAAGTTCGGCAGCTTCGCCGAATACGACGCCTTCACCCGCGCCTGGCTGACTGAGTGCCGCCGGGTGCTGAAGCCCGAGGGCTCGATCTGGGTGATCGGCTCCTATCACAACGTCTTCCGCCTGGGCGCGGCGATCCAGGACCTGGGCTTTTGGGTGCTGAACGACATCATCTGGCGCAAGTCCAACCCGATGCCGAACTTCAAGGGCACCCGGTTCACCAACGCCCACGAGACCCTGATCTGGGCCGCCCGGTCGCGCGACCAGAAGCGCTACACCTTCAACTACGATGCGCTGAAGGCCTTCAACGAAGACACCCAGATGCGGTCCGACTGGACCTTCGCCCTGTGCACCGGCGAGGAGCGAATCAAGGACGCCGACGGCAAGAAGGCCCATCCGACCCAGAAGCCCGAGGCCCTGCTGCACCGCGTGCTGCTGTCGGCCACCCGCCCCGGCGACGTGGTCCTGGACCCCTTCTTCGGCACCGGCACCACCGGCGCCGCCGCCAAACGCCTCGGTCGCCACTACATCGGCATCGAGCGGGACGAGACCTATGCGGCCGTCGCCGAGACCCGGATCGCCTCGGTCATTCCCGCCAATCCCGAAGACCTGGCCGTCATGGGCTCCAAGCGCGCCGAACCCAAGGTGCCCTTCGGCGCCCTGGTCGAGGCCGGCCTGCTGAACCCCGGCGACCGTCTGTACTGCCCCAAGGGCGAGCGCGAGGCCCGCGTCCGCGCCGACGGCTCCCTGGTGTCGGGCTCCCTGACCGGATCGATCCACAAGCTGGGCGCCCTGCTGGAGAACGCCCCCGCCTGCAACGGCTGGACCTACTGGCGCTTCAAGACCGACCAGGGGCTGAAGTCGATCGACGCCCTGCGTGCGGAAGTCCGGGCGGGGATGCAGTAGCCGCCCTACGGTAAAGCTCTGTAACTTGCCGGATTTTCGATGGAAATTTCGTCTCCGCGACGGAACCGCGCACCCGCGTGAACATTGATGTCGACAGGCCCGCAGCGCCGGGCTGGAGCAAGCACATCGATGAAGATCGCGCAGGTCACACCGCTTTATGAGGCTGTGCCTCCCAAACTGTATGGCGGCACCGAAAGGGTCGTCGCCCATCTCACAGACGCCCTGGTCGATCTGGGCCATGAGGTCACTCTGTTCGCCTCCGCAGACGCACAGACGCGGGCGCGGCTGATCCCCGTCCGCGACCAGGCCATCCGCCTGGACCCCGCCCCGCTGAAGTCCGATCTCGCCGCCCATATGACCATGCTGGGCGAGGTCCTGGATCGCGTCGATCAGTTCGACGTCATCCACTTCCACACCGACATGATCCACTTCCCCCTGTTCCGGCCCTATGCGGACCGGACCATCACCACATTGCACGGACGGCTCGATCTGAAGGATCTGCCCGGCGTTTACGATCGCTGGAGCGACTTCGGCCTGATTTCCATCTCGGACGACCAGCGCCGCCCCCTGCCCCATGCGAACTGGAAGGCGACCGTGCATCACGGCATGCCCGGCGACCAATATGTCTTCTCGCCGAAGTCAGAGGGCTATCTGGCCTTCCTGGGCCGCATCTCGCCCGAGAAACGACCCGACCGCGCGATTGAGATCGCCACCAAACTGGGCCGCCCGCTGAAGATGGCCGCCAAGGTGGACGCCGCAGACAAGATCTATTGGGAGGAGACCATCCGTCCCATGGTCGAGGCCAATCCCCTGATCGAGTTCATCGGCGAGATCGGCGACCATCAGAAATCAGCCTTCCTGGGCGGCGCCGAGGCCCTGTTGTTCCCGATCGACTGGCCCGAACCCTTCGGCCTGGTGATGATCGAGGCCATGGCCTGCGGCACGCCGGTGGTGGCCTTCCGCTGCGGATCGACGCCGGAAATCATCGAGGACGGCGCCACCGGCTTCCTGGTGGACACCATGGAACAGGCCGTCGCCGCCGCCGACCGTGCCCGCCTCCTGGACCGCGAGGCCATCCGCGCCCGGTTCGAACTGCGCTTCTCGGCCGCCGCCATGGCCCGGCGCTATCTGGACGTCTACGGCGACCTGCTGGCCCGCCGCCCGTTCGCCGAAGCGCCGCTGACGGAGGTGGTGACGCCGCTGCGCCCCCTGGAAGACCGCAGCTTCGCCGCCATAGCCTGATCCCCGTCTTATTGTCGAGGTTGAGCGGCGGAGGGTGAAACCCTCCGCCGTCGGCTTCATTTCATCATCGGAGCGGCCCTTGAGCGCCGCATTCGAATGAGACGTTTCGCGCAGGCTCAACAGCGACGGGGACAGACACCGCATGGACGACGCCTATTCCACCCAGCTGACCGCCGGTGAGTCCATCGAGGCTTCGGGCCTGGAACAGCTGATGGCGCTGAAGGCGGGGGACGCCTTCCTGGTCGCCGACGGCTGGGGCGACATGAAGGGCGGGGCCGACGGCCTGTTCGCCGGGGACACGCGGGTTCTATCGCGCTGGACGATGACCGTGGGCCTGTTGAAGCCGTCGCGGCTGTCGTCCGGCGTCAGCCAGGACAACGTCTTCTTTTCCTGCCACACGACCAATCGCCCCCTGCCGCCGATGGGCGGACGCTCGGCCCCGGCCGGGGTGATGCATATCGAACGGCGGCGCTTCCTGTGGGACCGGCGCATGTTCGAACGCATCCAGATGGTCAACCACGGGGTCGAGGACATACTTCTGCCCCTCGCCTTCGACTTCGGGGCCGACTTCGCCGACATCTTCCAGGTGCGGGGGACGCCGCGGGCCAGGCGCGGCACGATCCACGCCCCCACCACCGACGGGCGCCGCGTCACCTTCCGCTACACCGGCCTGGACGGGGTGGACCGCGGCAGCTGCCTCGCCTTTTCCGAACCGCCCGCCCGCCTGACCCCTAACCGCGCCGAGTTCATGTTCAGCCTGCCCAGGGGCCGGTCGATGGAGCTGTTCATCGAATGCGGTGTCGATTCCTGCGAAGCGCCGGACGCCCGTCGCTGGCGGCTGAACGCCATCCAGGCCCGTCTGGCGATGCGGGCCAAGCGGCGGCGCGGCGCCTCGGTGCGCGGCCCCCGCAGCCCGCGGTTCAACGACTGGCTGGACCAGTCGCGGGCGGACATGGCCCTGTTGACCACCGACCTGCCGACCGGCCCCTACCCCTATGCCGGCACGCCCTGGTTCTCGACCCCGTTCGGGCGGGACGGCATCATCGCCGCCTGGCAGATGCTGTGGCTGGACCCGTCCCTGGCCAAGGGCGTCCTGACCTATCTGGCCTCGCGCCAGGCGACTGAGACGTCGCTGTTCCAGGACAGCCAGCCGGGCAAGATCCTGCACGAGACGCGCGGCGGCGAAATGAGCGCCCTGGGCGAGGTGCCCTTCGGCCTCTATTACGGCGGGGTCGACACCACCTGTTTGTTCATCGCCCTGGCCGGCGCCTATGCCGGGCGCACCGGCGATCTGGAGCTGATCCGCAAACTGTGGCCCAATCTGATCGCCGCCGCCGACTGGATGCGCGACTATGGGGATTCCAACGGGGACGGCCTGATCGACTATCAGCGCGGCGCCGACACCGGCCTGTCCAACCAGGGCTGGAAGGATTCCGAGGATTCCATCTTCCACGCCGACGGCCGCTTTCCCAAGGGGCCGATCGCACTCTTAGAAGTTCAAGGCTACGCCTTCGCCGCCTGGCGCGCCCTGGCGGATCTGGGCGAGCGGCTGCACGACGACCGAGCGGTGGAATGGCGCATCCGCGCCGAACAGGTCCGCGCCCTGGTCGAGGACAAATACTGGATGGAGGACGAGGGCTTCTACGCCGTCGCCCTGGACGGAGACGGGGAGCCGTGCCGCGCCATCGCCTCCAACGCCGGCCATCTGCTCTTCACCGGCCTGCCGTCGCCCGAACGGGCGCGGCGCGTGACCCGACGCCTGTTGTCGTCACGGTTCCGCACCGGCTGGGGCGTGCGGACGCTGGAGCTGGGCCAGGCCCGGTTCAATCCGATGAGCTATCACAACGGCTCGGTCTGGCCGCACGACACCGCCATGGCCGCCGCCGGCATGGCCGCCTATGGCGAACGCCAGGCGGTGGCCGAGATCTTGGCCGAGATCTACGCCGCCGCCGCCCATTTCCATCTGCGTCTGCCCGAGCTGTTCTGCGGCTTCCCGCGCGCGCCGGGCGAACCGCCGATCGCCTATCCGGTCGCCTGCCTGCCCCAGGCCTGGGCGGCGGGGTCGGTCTTTCTGATGCTTCAGGCGTCGCTGGGCCTGTCGATCGACGCCTGGAGCGGAACGGTCGATCTGATCGACCCGGTTCTGCCCGCCGGGTTGCAGACGCTGAAGATTCAGGGTCTTCACGTCGGAGACGCCTCGGTCGATCTGGACATCCAGCATGTGGACGGCCGCGCCGTGGTGGTGCCTCGTCGCAAACAGGGCGGGATCGCCATCCGCACCCTGCGGTGATCAGGCGGCGTCTGACTTCCGTTTCAGCCAGTCGCGCAGCGCCTGGTTCATGCGCGTCTGCCATCCCGGCCCGTCCTGTTTGAAGGCGGCCAGCACGTCGGCGTCGAACCTTATGGTGGTCGAGATCTTATCCGCGCCCTTGGGGCGTCCGCGTTGGACCAGCGTCTCTCCTCGATAGTGATCCGCCTTGTCGAACCAGACGTCGTCAAGTTCCGGCGCCTCGTCAGGATCGACCCAATCGGTCTTCGTAGCGTCGCTGTTCACGGTCATTCGCCTTCCTCATCGAAATGATGTGGCGCGCCTCGCCACGCGGCGTCCACACCAGAACCACCATACGGTCGGTCAAACGCCCAATGGTGATCAGACGTCTTTCTCCATAGTCCCGACGATCATCGTCAAACGTCAGATGATCACCGTCGAACACAGCCGACGCCTGGGCGAAATCCAGTCCACGCTCAATCCACGTGCGATCACGCTTGCTGGGATCGAAGGTGATGCGCACAGATTTTTGTTACTACAAAAATAGGTCAGATTCAACGGTCGCCCGATCCAGGGCCTTGGCGAATACGGTGGGCAGGGCCGCGCGCGCCGCTTCGAAAGGCATCCATCGCCAACCCGCCCTCGCCTCGCCTCGCGCCGTCATCACCGTCAAGGTCAGGCTGAAATGGGTGAAAACATGCTCGACCGATCCGACGTCTCGCCAGTCGGCGTCGATCGGCGGCGGCGTCAATGGTTCGCCCGTCGTCCAGTCACTGGTCGGCAGGCCCAGCATTCCGCCCAGCAGACCCTTGTCGGGCCGCGTCTCCACCGCCACCCGACCTTGGTCGTCGAACAAGACCCAGGCGACGCCCTTCCGCTGAGGCCGATCCGTCTTCTTGGTCTTGACCGGATAGCGTTCAGGATCGCCTGACGCGCGACCGGCGCAGGGGTCCGCGATGGGGCACAGGTCGCATAGCGGCGACTTGGGCCGGCACACGGTCGCGCCCAGGTCCATCAGGGCCTGGGCCCAGTCGCCGGGCCTTTGGTCGTTGATGAAGAGGCCCGCCAGCCGCCGGAGTTCGGGCCGCGCCTGGGGGACCGGCGTCTCCACGGCGAACAGCCGCGCCATGACCCGTTCGACATTGCCGTCGACCACATTGGCGGGGCGGTCAAAGGCGATGGCCGCCACCGCTGCGGCCGTATAGGCGCCCACGCCGGGCAAGGCTGAAAGCCCCGCCTCCGTATCGGGAAACACCCCGCCATGTTCGCCCGCCACCGCCCTGGCGCAGGCCAGCAGATTGCGAGCGCGGGCGTAATAGCCCAGTCCCGCCCAGGCGGCCATGACCTCGGCGTCCTGGGCCGCCGCCAGGTCCGACACCGTCGGCCAGCGGCTGGTGAAGGTCTGGAAATAGGGGGTGGCGTGCGGGGTGGTGGTCTGTTGCAGCATGACCTCCGACAACCAGACGCGATAGGGGTCGGGCCTCTGCCGCGTCCCCGGCGGAGCGCGCCAGGCCAGGCTGCGTGCATGGCGGTCGTACCAGTCCAGCAGACGGGCGCGGATCAGGGCGATGTCGGGAGAGACGTCAGTCATGGGATCGGTCTATATAGGCCCATGCGCCGCCCGCTGCCCACAGACGCCGAGGTCCGCGAGATCCTGTCGCGCCGCCGCACCCGCCCGGCGCCGCGCCCGGCGCCGCGCGCGGGCCAGGCCCTGACGCCCCTGATCAAGAAGCTGGACGAACAATTCGGCCGCGGCGCCGGCGCCCTTGAGCCGCGCTGGCGCGAGATCGTCGGAGACCGCCTGGCCCGCGTCACCCGGCCCCAGAAGCTGACCAAGGGCAAGGGCGGCCAGCCCGGCGTGCTGGAGCTGCGCGTCGCCGGCGCCGCCGCCCTGCTGGTCCAGCATCAGTCAGAGGACATCCTGGCGCGGGTGAACCTGTTTCTGGGCGCCGGTTCGGTCGATCGGCTTCGCATCGCCCAGGGACCGATCAAGCCCTTGACCGAGCCGGCCGCCCGCCCCAAACGCGCCGCTGTTCCACCGCCCCTGCCCGCCTCGGCCGAGGCGGAACTGGCGGCCTCCCTGGCCGCCGCACCCGAGGAACTGAAGGCCGCCCTGGCCAAACTGGGCCGAGCGGCGATATCGCGTTCGAACGACCGCGATTGACAAATCTTCGCCGCACCTGTTCTCGAATGATCAAGGTTGCGCGGTTCACCCGGAATCACGCCGCCGATCGCCAACGATCCGACTGAGGAAGTCCTATGGCCCCGACCGAATCCCGCTTCGCCCGCATGAGCCGCCGCGCGGCCATCACCGGCGCCGCCATGGCGACCATGGCCCTGGCCGCCTGCGGCGGCGGCTCCAAGGGCGCCGTCGAGGGCGACATGGGCCTGGGCGCGCCGGAAGGCGCCAAGGTCACCGTGGTCGAATACGCCTCGGTCACCTGCCCCCACTGCGCCCTGTGGCAGAAGAACACCTGGCCGGCGTTCAAGGCCAAGTACGTCGACACCAACAAGGTGCGCTACGTCTTCCGCGAACTGCCGACCCCGCCGGTCGACGCCGCCACCGCCGGCTTCCTGGTCGCGCGCTGCGCCGGGCCGGACAAGTATTTCGACGTCGTCCACCAGCTGATGGCGACCCAGCAGGAGATGCTGACCTCCTCGCCGCGCGACTGGCTGCTGCGCACGGCCCAGGCCGCCGGCCTGTCTGAGCAGCAGTTCAACGACTGCGTCACCGACAAGGCGGCCGTCGCCGCCATGGAGAAGCGCGTCCAGGCCGCCCAAGCCCAAGGCGTGACGGGCACTCCGGCCTTCTACGTGAACGACACCCAGGTCATCACCCCCGGCGGCGAAGGCGCCAGCCTGGCCGACCTGTCGGCCGCCATCGACGCCGAGCTGGCGAAGTAAGCCATGGTCCGGCGCGCCGTCCTCGCCTTTGCTGTGACCGCCGCCCTGGCGGGTCCGGCCTCGGCCGCCGAGCCCCCGCCGCCGGTCACGGCCCAGGACCATGTTCTGGGTCAGGCCGACGCGCCGGTCACGGTGATCGAATACGCCAGCTTCACCTGCGCGCACTGCGCCGTCTTCCACAACGACGTCCTGCCGGCCTTCAAGGCCCGCTACATCGACACGGGCAAGGTCCGGCTGGTGCATCGCAACCTGCCGACCCCGCCCGCCAATGTCGCCGCCGCCGCCGCCGCCGTGGCCATCTGCGCCGCGCCGGGCCGCTATTTCGACGTGGCCGAGGTCTTCATGCGTGACCAGGCCAATCTGCGCACCACCGGCGCCAAGCCCTGGTTCGACGCCGGCCTCGCCGCCACCGGCAAGACGCGCGAACAGGTCGAAACCTGCCTGAACGACCCCGCCACCCGCGCCGCGCTTCAGGCCCAGATCGCCGGCGCCGAGGCGGCCGGGGTCGAGGGCACACCGACCCTGTTCGTCAACGGCAAGCCTGTCGCCGGTTACTCGCTGGAAGCCCTGTCGGCCGCCGTCGATCCGCTGCTGCGCCGGTAAGCGCCAGGACCGATGCAGTTCCAGCGCCTCCGGCTCGTCGGCTTCAAGTCGTTCGTCGATCCGGCGGAGGTGCACATCGAATCCGGCCTGACCGGCATCGTCGGACCCAACGGCTGCGGCAAGTCCAACGTCCTTGAGAGCCTGCGCTGGGTCATGGGCGCCAATTCGGCCAAGGCCATGCGCGGTCAGGGGATGGACGACGTCATCTTCGCCGGCGCAGCGGGCCGCCCCCCGCGCAGCCATGCCGAAGTCCAGCTGACCATCGACAATGCGCAACGTCGCGCGCCCCAGCCCTTCACCGACAGCCCGGTGCTGGAGGTGTCGCGCCGTATCGACCGGGGCCAGGGTTCGACCTATCGGATCAACGGCAAGGAGGTGCGCGCCCGCGACGTTCAGCTGCTGTTCGCCGACGCCTCGACCGGCGCCAACTCCCCCGCCCTGGTCCGCCAGGGTCAGATCTCGGAACTGATCGCCGCCAAGCCGCAGAACCGTCGCCGCATCCTGGAAGAAGCGGGCGGCGTCGCCGGCCTGCATACCCGTCGCCACGAGGCCGAACTGCGCCTGAAGGCCGCCGAGACCAACCTCGAACGCCTCGACGACATCGGCCGCGAGCTGGAAACCGCGCTGAACCGGCTGAAGCGGGAGGCCCGCCAGGCCGAGAAGTACAAGAAGATCTCCGCCGAGATCCGCGCCCTTCAGGCCGCCCTGCTCTACGCCCGCTGGAACGACGCCCGACTGGCGGCCGAGACCACGGCGGAAGAGCTGCGCGCCGCCGACCGCGCCGTGGCCGAGACGACGGCCGCCGCCGCCGCCGCCCAGACCGCCGCCCTCGCCGCCCAGGAGGCCCTGAAGCCGGCGCGGGAGGAGGACGCCGTCGCCTCCGCCCTGCTGCACCGCGCCAGCCTGGAGCGCGACCGACTGGACATGGCCGAACAGGCCGCCCGCGCCGAGGTGGATCGCCTGAAGGCCGAGGCCGCCCGCATCGCCGCCGATACGGAACGCGAGACCAATATGGCCGCCGACGCCCGGCGCGAACTGGACCGGCTGGACCACGAACTGACCCGTCTCCAGGCCGAGATCGCCGCCGCCCCCGAACGCGGCCCCGAACTGGACAAGGCCCTGGTCGCCGCCGAGGAGGCCCGCAAGGCCGCCGACGCCGAAGTCGAACGCCTGGCCGGAACCCTGGCCGCCGTCGAGGCCCGGGCCAACGCCGAGGCCGCCCGCCGCCGCGACGCCGAGACCCGCCTCTCCCGCATCGCCGCACAGCTGGAACAGGCGAGGCGCGAACGCGAGGCCCTGGGTCCGCTGGAGACGCCGGAGCTGGAGGCCGCCCGTCAGGCGCAGGAAACCGCCCAGGCCGAACTGACCGCCGCCCGCGAGGCCGTCGAGGCGGCCGAAGTCAGACGCGGCGACCTGGCCCGCGCCGAGCAGGAAGCCCGCACCGCCGCCCGCGCCGCCGAAGACCGGCTTGGCCGGTTGCAGACTGAGGCGCGCGGCTTGGCCCAGCTGCTGGTCGGCGGCAAGCGCGACCATCCGCCGGCGCTCGACAAGGTCCGCGCAAACCGAGGCTATGAAGCCGCCCTGGCCGCCGCCTTGGGCGAAGACCTGGACGCGGCCCTGGACGCCCGCGCCGCCGCCTACTGGGGCGGGGCGGAACCCCGCCCGCCGGTCTGGCCCACAGGCGTCGAACCGCTTTCGGATCATGTCCAGGCTCCCGACCAGTTGGCGGCGCGTCTGGCCCAGTGCGGCGTCGCCTCCCGCGCCCAGGCGGCCGAACTGGCCCGCACCCTGCCGGTCGGCGCCCGTCTGACGACGCCCGAGGGCGACCTGTACCGCTGGGACGGCTTCGTCAGCCGGGCCGAGGCGCCGCGTCCCGCCGCTGTGCGTCTGGCGCAACGGACCCGGCTGGCCGAGCTGGAAACCGAGATCGACAAGGGCAAACCGGCCCTTGAGCAGGCCCAGGCCCAGCAGAAGGCGGCCGCCGAAGCCTTCCGCGCGGCCGAGGAGGCGGTGAAGACCGCCCGTCTCAAACCCTTCGCCCTCGACAAGGCCGTGACCGCCGCCCGCGACCGCGTCGAAAGCCTGACGCGGGACCAGACTCGCCGCGAAGCCCGCGCCCAGGCGCTGGATGAGGCCCTGGCGCGGCTGGCGGCCGAAGTGGCCGAGGCTGAAGCCGCCCTGGCCGCCGCCCAGACGGTCGAGGCCCCGTCGGAAACCCTGGCCGGATTGCGGGATGATCTGGCCGCCGCCCGGGCCGCCGCCGACGCGGCTCGCATCGCCGCCCAAACCGCTCGGTCGGACCGTGACGCCGAGGCTCGCGACCGCCAAGGCCGCGAACAGCGCCTGGGCGGCCTGACCCGCGCGCGCGACGGCTGGATCGCCCGGTCCAAGGACAGCGGCGCCCGCATTGCCGCCCTGGAGAAAGACGCGGAGAAGACGGCCGCCCTGCTGAAACAGGCCGAGGTCGCGCCCCAGGGGTTCGCCGAACAGCGCGGCAAGCTGCTGGACACACTGACCGCCGCCGAACAGCGCAAACAGGCTTCGTCCGACGCCATGGCTGTAGCCGAGAGCGCTGCGGCCGAGGCCGACCGCGCCGCCCGCGCCGCCGACGCCGCCACCTCCCAGGCGCGCGAAGCCCGCGCCGGTCTGGCCGCTCGGGCCGAGGCTGCGGCCGAGAAACTGACCGAAGCCGAGGCGACCTTGCGCGAGACCGCCCAGATGTCGCCCGAAGACCTGGCCCGCAAATTGATCGACGAGGCCGTGGCCCGTCCGCCCGACGCCGCCGGGGCCGAGAGCCTGCTGTACGGGCTGGAGCGCGAGCGCGAGGCCCTGGGCGCCGTCAACCTGCGCGCCGAGGACGAGGCGACCGAATACGGCGAGCGGCTGAACAGCATGAAGTCAGAGCGGATCGACCTGACCCAGGCCATCGCCAAGCTGCGCGACGGCATCGACGAGTTGAACGCCGAGGGCCGCGAACGGCTGATCGCCGCTTTTGACATCATCAACGCCAACTTCAAGGCCCTGTTCGAGGCCCTGTTCGACGGCGGCCAGGCCGAGCTGAAACTGGTCGAGAGCGACGATCCGCTGGAGGCCGGGCTGGAGATCTACGCCTGCCCGCCCGGCAAACGGCTGTCGGTCATGAGCCTGATGTCGGGGGGCGAACAGGCCCTGACGGCGGCGGCCCTGATCTTTGGCGTCTTCCTGGCCAACCCCGCGCCGGTCTGCGTGCTGGACGAGGTGGACGCACCCCTGGACGATGCGAACGTGGACCGGTTCTGCAAGATGCTGCACGAGATGCGGTCGCGGACCGACACCCGTTTCATCGTCATCACCCACAATCCGGTGACCATGAGCCGGATGGACCGGCTGTACGGCGTCACCATGCCCGAGCGTGGCATGAGCCAGCTGGTCAGCGTGGATCTGAAACAGGCGGAGACGCTGGTCGCATGATCGCCCTGCTGCTCGCATTCGCCGATCCCCAACTGGTCGAGACCGGCGTCGGCCGGTTCGCCGTCTACGCCGATGTCGCCTCAATCGAGCGGCACGGAGACCTGGCCCGGATGCGCGAGCTTCAGGTCACCGAGGCGGGCTTCAAGGTGGGGGACGTGACCTATGTCGGCGGCTGGTCGCGCTGGGTTTTCGATTGCCGGGCGCGCACGGCGGACCGGCTGGATTTCGCCTCCCTGCGCGAAGACGGGACAGAGGGGCCGGCCACGCCCGACGCCGCGCCCGCCTATCAGGCCGCGCCCGGCGGGGATGCGGCGGAGTTGCTGGCCGTAGCGTGCGGGGAGGCTCCGGTTCGCGAAAGGCTCACCCTGGATCAGGCGATCGCTCGGGGCCAGGCGGCGCTGAAGGACTGACGCCGCCCCACCCGGCCGCTGCGCGGCCACCCTCCCCGGAGCGGGGAGGGAGATTAGGGGGCCGCTCTTCCCCCTGCGGCCATTCCAGACGGTCGCGCGGCAGGGCTTCGCGGCATTCGTCGCGCATGAAGGCCATCAGTTTCTCGCGAATCTCGCAGCGCAGGTCGAAGGCGACCGGGGCCGAGCGGGCGCTGGCCAGGCAGCGGACCTGAAGCACCCGTTCGGTGATGTCGGTCACCTGCATGACCTGGACGTCGCCGTCCCAGAGCTTAGAGTTCTTGACGATCCCCTCGAAAGCCTCGCGCAGCTTATCAATCGGGGCCTCGTAATCGACGTAGAAGAAGGCCGTGCCGATCAGGCGGGCGTTCTCGCGCGTCCAGTTCTGGAAGGGCTTGGTGATGAAATAGGACAGGGGCAGGACCATACGCCGCCAGTCCCACAGCTTGACCACCACATAGGTGGCGGTGATCTCCTCCACATTACCCCACTCGTTCTCGACGATGACGGCGTCGTCCAGGCGGATCGGCTGGGTCAGGGCGATCTGGATGCCGGCGACCATGTTCGTCAGGATCGGCTGAAGCGCCAGACCGGCGATGATGCCGACGACGCCGGCCGAGGCCAGCAGGCTGACGCCCCACTGGCGGAAGCCGGAGATGGTCATCAGGGCCAGGCCCACGGTGACGATGAACAGGATCACCTTGGCGACCCGCTGCAGGATGCGAGTCTGGGTCAGGTGTTTGCGGGCGAGCAGATTGTCCTCGACTGAGATATTGTACCGCTTCAGATGCATGACCGACCACATGTCGAGCACCCCTGACGCCATCCAGCCCAGCGTCAGGATGGAGAGGAACAGCAGCACCGCGCGGATGTCGGCCGAGGGTTCGGGATGCATCGGCGACACGGTCACGCCGATGCCGACGCCGATGATGATGATCAGCACCCGCAGCTTGACCCGCGCCCTCTCGACGATCCCGCGCCAGAAGACGTCCTTGTTCCTGACCATGCGGCGCAGGACCGCGAAGACGACCTTGTGCGTCAGCCAGCCGCCGCCGACGAAGACCAGTAGGACGAGGCCGATCACCGCCCATTCGGGCAGCCAGTCGAACTGACGCCACAGGGCGCGGACTTGACGGGTCAGGGCGATGATTTCGGGAGGCATGGGCTCCTAAACGCGCGACAAGCGGGACGGTTGTCGGTCTCAGGCGGCCCCCGCCGTCGCCTCGACCAAGTCCGCCAGGCGTTCGGCGGCGTCGGGGATGGCGACCGAGCGAGCGGCGGCGGACATGGCGGCCAGGCGGGCTGAATCGGACAGGACGCGATCCAGGGCTGCGGTCAAGCTCTCGACGGTCAGGGCGTCCTCCAGAATGACCTCCGCCGCCCCGGCTTCGGTCAGGGCCTTGGCGTTCAGGCGCTGGTGGTCGTCGGTGGCGATCTTCAGCGGGATCAGGACCGAAGGCAGGGCCGCGATCGCCAGTTCGGCGCAGGTCGAGGCGCCGGAGCGGCCGACCACCAGATGGGCCTTGGACAGCCGTTCAGCCATGTCGCGGAAGAAGGGGGCGACCTCGGCCTCGATCCCGGCCTCCAGGTAGATTTGGCGGGCCGCTTCCAGGGTTTCGGGCCGCGACTGCTGCTGGACCTTGAGCCGCCGCCGCAGCGCCTCGGGCAGGGCCGCCAACGCGCGGGGCGTGGTCTCCGACAGGATGCGGGCGCCCTGGCTGCCGCCCGTCACCAGAACCTGGATGGGGCCGCCTTCGGCGGGGGCGACATAGGGGCGATCGAACAGGGCGCGGATGTCGGCGCGCACGGGCGAGCCGACGACGTGGGACCGTCCCTGAACCTGGGCCGGCGCCCGTTCCAGGGTCGGGAAGGACGAGGCCACCTGTCCCACATAGGGGGCCAGTATGCGGTTGGTTCGGCCCAGGACGGCGTTCTGCTCATGGATGACGGTCGGCCGCTGCGACGTCACCGCCGCGACCAGGGCCGGGGCCGAAGGATAGCCGCCGAAGCCCACCACGACGTCGGCGCCCAGCCGGTCGAAGGCGGCCCGCGCCTGCATGACGCCCTTGAAGATCTGCACCCCGGCCTTGATCAGGCCCAGGGGGCCGGCGCCGGTCGCGGCGTCCAGGGCCAGCCGTTCCTCGGCCGGAAAGGCGTGGGCGTACTGCTCGCCCCGATGATCGGTCGCCAGGACCACGCGCCAGCCGCGCCCAGCCAGCTCCCGCGCCAGCGCCTCGGCGGGGAACATGTGGCCGCCGGTGCCGCCGGCGGCGACGACGCAGAGTTTGGACATGGGGCCTCCGGGAGAAACAGTGTCTGAATAGTCCGATTTGTCCGGTCTGAGGACGGCGGGCGGAAAAAAGAGTGTCCGATGTGTCCGATGTGTCCGGTTGGCCGTTCGATCCCTTCGACCCCCATAGAATGCCGCGGTTTTTCGGCGCGATGCGGAGAAGGCGGCTGGTCGGATCAACGCCTTGATAAGGCGCAGGTTTACGGCCCAGATCATGGGCCTTCACGCGCCGCCGCCCTAAAGCAGCCGCCGCCCCGGCCGCGACAGGCTGGCGCCCGGCTCATAGGCGCCCGGCCGACGCCGGGTCAGGGCCAGGGCGAAGCCCATGGTCAGGCCCATGGCGATCATGGAGGAGCCGCCGTAGCTGACGAAGGGCAGGGTCATGCCCTTGGTCGGGATCAGGTTCAGGTTCACCGCCACATTGATGCAGGCCTGAAGCCCGATCAGCATGAAGAGGCCCGCCGAGGCCGTCTGTTCGAACGGATCGGTCAGCTTCATGGCCCGGCGCATGCCCCGGACGACGATGAAGGCGTAGAGGCCGATGATGATCAGGCTGAGGATCAGGCCGAACTCTTCGGCGCCGACGGAATAGATGAAGTCGGTGTGCAGGTCCGGCACCCGGCGCTTCATCACCCCCTCGCCCACCCCGCGGCCCAGGAGGCCGCCCGCGCGTATGGCCTCTGCGGCGCTGTCGATCTGGTGGGTGTCGGTGGTCTCGGGCGAGAAGAAGCGGCTGAGGCGATCGCGCATGTGGCCGAAGACGAAATACAGGGAGACCAGACCCGCCATGCCGGCGCTGGCCAGGACCGCCATCCATTTGAACGGCACCCCGGCCATGAAGAAGACGGCCATGAAGGTGGTGGTGATCAGCAGGGTCTGGCCGATGTCCGGCTGGATCAGCAGCAGGCAGACGGTCAGGGCGTAGAACCCAAACGCAATGGTGACGCCCGGCACCCCCTGCCCCTTCTGCGCCTCGGCGAACATCCAGGCGGCGAAGACGATCAGGCCGGGCTTGGCGAACTCGCTGGGCTGCAGGCTGAAGGGGCCGAAATTCACCCAGCGCGCCGCCCCCTTCACCGTATCGCCGATGAAGGGCAGGGCCATCATGACGACGATGGCGCCCAGGAGAGCCAGGACGGCGATGCGCCGCACCCCGCGCGGCGACATCAGGGAGGTGGTCAGCATCAGGGTCAGGCTGATCCCCGAAAAGACCATCATCCGCCACGAATAATGGAAGGGATCGGTGATGGATTCATCGGCCAGGATGGCGGCCGGGCTGGAGGCGAAGCTGAGGGCCACGCCCAGGCCCATCAGGGCAAGCGCCGCGCCCAAGAGGCCGCGGTCCACGGTCCAGAACCACTGGGCGATCGGGCTCTGGTCGTTTCGGGAAAAGGCGGGGGTGTAGGAGGCGCTCATCGGGCCGTCTCCGGGATTGCGCCGAGGTTCAGGACGGCGGCGCGGAAGGCCTCGCCCCGCGCCTCGAAGTCGGGGAACTGGTCGAAACTGGCGCAGGCGGGCGACAAGAGCACGATCTGGTCGCCGCCCGCAGCCTGGGCGTCTGCGGCGGCGGCGGCCACGGCGGCGTCCATGGTTTTCGAGATGACGTGGGGGGTGTCGCCCAGGGTGTGGGCGAAGGCCTGGGCCGCCTCGCCGATCAGATAGGCCTTGGCGATCCGGGGGAAGAGGTCGGGCAGGTCGTCGATGCCGCCGTCCTTGGGCTTGCCGCCCGCGATCCAGAAGACCTTGGGATAGGCGGACAGGGCCTGACGCGCGGCGTCGGCGTTGGTGGCCTTGGAGTCGTTGATGAAGCGGACCGGGCCGATATGGCCGACGGCCTCCATCCGGTGGGCCAGGCCGGGGAAGGTGAGCAGGCCTTTGACGGCGGCCTCATGCGACACGCCCAGGGCGCGGGCGGCAGCATAGGCGAAGGCGGCGTTCTGGGCGTTGTGACGGCCGGGCAGCGAGCGGGCGGCGGAGAGGTCGGCGAGGATCGCGCCGTCCGCCTCTATCGAGGTTGATCGCACCTCTATTCCGCTCATCCCGGCGAAAGCCGGGACCCAGTCCTGTGGGCGCTCCGGCGGGTGCGATGCGGCAGCACGCTGATCCCCGGCATCGTGTCCTGACGAAAGCACTGGGTCCCGGCTTTCGCCGGGATGAGCGGAAGAAATGGTTAGAACACGCGAGGCCAGGTCGCGGACAATTCCCTGCCCCCACTCCTCGTCGATTCCGACCAGCGCCACGTCTTCCGGTCCCTGGGCTTGGAATATCCGCCGCTTGGCCGCGACATAGCCCTCCATCCCGCCGTGCCGGTCCAGATGGTCGGGCGAGACATTGGTCAGGATCGCCACGTCCGGCGCGAAGCGCGTGGTCAGGTCCAACTGATAGCTGGAGACCTCGATCACATAGACGGCGCCCGGCGTCGGCTCCGGCAGGGCCAGGACGCCGATGCCGATATTGCCGCCGACATAGACGGTCAGGCCCGCCTGCTGCAGCACCCAGCCGATCAGGGCGGTCGTCGTGGACTTGCCGTTGGTGCCGGTGATGGCCACGACCTTCGGCCGCCGCCCCTGCGGCAGGGCGTCCAGGGCGCGGGCGAACAGTTCGATGTCGCCGACGACCGGAACGCCGGCCTCGCGCGCCTTGTCCACGGTCCAGTGCGGCTTGGGATGGGTCAAGGGCGGGCCGGGCGACAGGACCAGGGCGGCGAAGCCGGACCAGTCGGCGGTCGTCAGATCCTCGACCACGAAGCCCTCTGCCTGGGCCTGAAGCCGGCCCGAGACGCCGTCGTCCCACAGGATGGGGGTCGCGCCCCCGGCCTTCAACGCGCGCGCCGCCGTGATCCCCGACCGTCCCAGGCCGAAGACCGCGACCCGCCGGTTCTCGAAGCCGGGAACGGGGATCATTCCACGCTCCCTATTCCGTCATCCTCGGGCTTGACCCGAGGATCGAAGGATCCGCCGCCGGTGCGTAGGGCCGGACGCACAGCCAGGTCCACGCCCGATCCTCGGGTCAAGCCCGAGGATGACGAAGCTCGGGTCAAGCCCGAGGATGACGAAGCTCGGGTCAAGCCCAAGGATGATGGAGAATGGGGGAGCCCGCTCATCTCAGTTTCAGCGTGGACAGGCCGAGCAGGGCCAGGGCCCCGGCGATGATCCAGAAACGGATGACCACGGTCGATTCCGGCCAGCCCATCTTTTCGAAATGGTGGTGGATCGGGGCCATCAGGAAGATGCGCTTCTTGGTCAGCTTGTAATAGCCGACCTGGATCATGACCGAGGCGGCCTCCATCACGAACAGGCCGCCGACGATGCCCAGCACCAGCTCGTGCTTGGTGGTGACGGCGATGGCGCCCAGCGCCCCGCCCAGGGCCAGGGAGCCGGTGTCGCCCATGAAGATCTTGGCCGGGGGGGCGTTGTACCAGAGGAAGCCCGCGCCTCCGCCGATCATGGCGGCGCAGAAGATGGCCAGTTCACCCGAACCGGGCACATGGTGGATCTGCAGATACTGGGAGAAGACGAAGTTGCCGGCCAGATAGGAGATCAGGCCAAAGGCGCCCGCCGCCATCATCACCGGCACGGTCGCCAGCCCGTCCAGACCGTCGGTCAGGTTCACCGCGTTGGAGAAGCCGACGATGGTGAAGGCGGCGAAGGCCACATAGAACCAGCCGATGTTCAGCAGGACCGCCTTGAAGAAGGGGAAGGCGATCGAGGTCTCAAGCCCCGGCGAGGTCGGCGAGGCGGTCATCCAAAGGACGGTCAGGACGCCGGCGATCACGGCCACCGCCGTCTGGGCGACCAGCTTCTGTTTCGAAGTCAGGCCCGCCGAGGTCTGTTTGGTCACCTTGGCGTAGTCGTCGATGAAGCCCAACACGCCAAAGGCCGCCGTCACGAAGCTGACGATCCAGATATAGGGATTGGTCAGGTCGCCCCACAGGAAGACGGCCACGCCGATGCCCGCCAGGATCATCAGCCCGCCCATGGTGGGGGTGCCGACCTTGGACAGGTGGGAGACCGGACCGTCGTCGCGGATCGGCTGGCCCCGGCCCTGTTTGGCGCGGATCCAGTTGATGAAGCGGCTGCCCATGGCCACGGCGACGATGGCCGCCGTCGCCAGGGCCAGGGCCGTGCGGACGGTCTGATACTGGATCAGGTTCAGCAGCGGATACTGGTGCGCGACGTCGGCGTAATAGAGGTACAGAAGATAGAACATGCGGGGTCTCTATCGGGGCGCCGGGGGCGTGTCAGGGCTTGAAGGGGCGGTTTGAAGATCGGCCAGGGCCTTGGCGACCAGGGACGCCCTGGACCCGTTCGATCCCTTGACCATGACGATATCGCCGGGGCCCGCCAGCACGGACGCCTCGGCGGCGAGTTCGGCGGCGGTTTCGCGCCACAGGCCACGGCGCGAGGTCGGCAGGGCCTCGTAGAGCCAGCGCATCTGAGGCCCGGCGGCGTGGACCAGATCCAGGCCCGCCGCCTCGATCGGCTGGGCCAGGCCCTCGTGCAGGGCGCGGCTCTGGTCGCCCAGCTCCAGCATGTCGGTCAGGACCGCGATGCGGCGGCCGGCGGCGGGGCGGGCGGCCAGGCTCTTGAAGCCCGCCGTCATCGACAGGGGATTGGCGTTGTAGCTCTCGTCGATCAGGGTGAAGGCGCCGCCGGGGACGGCGACGGTGCGGGTCTGGCCGCGTCCCGCCAGGGGCTGGAAGCCGGCCAGGGCCTGGAGTCCCGTCTCCAGTTCGACGTCCAGGGCGTTCAGCATCAGAAGGACGCACAGGCTGTTCAGCCCCCAATGGGCGCCGGACTGGGCCAGACGATACTCCAGCGGCTTGCCGAACAGGTCTGCCAAGACCGTCGCCCCCTCGGCGTCCGGACGGAAGTCCTTGAGGCGGGCGTCATGGCCCGGATCGGTCCCGAAGGTCACGAGCCGCGCCCCGGCCGCCCGGGCCGCGTCGCACAGCAGGCCGGAAAAGGCGACGTCGCCGTTGGCCACCGCCGTCCCGCCGGGGATCAGACCCTGGAAGATGGAGGCCTTTTCGCGCGCCACCCCCGCCTCTCCATCCGAGAAGGCCTCGATATGGACCGGACCGACCGTGGTGACGCAGGCCGCGTGGGGGGCGACGAAGCGCGACAGGGGCGCGATCTCGCCGGGGGCGTTCATGCCGATCTCGAAGACGGCGCGCCGGGTCTCGACCGGCATCCGCGCCAGGGTCAGGGGCACGCCGATATGGTTGTTGTAGCTCTTGATCGAGCCATGGGCGGGGCCGGCCAGATCAAGCCCCGCCTTGATCGCCTGGGTCACGCTGGTCTTGCCGACGCTGCCGGTGACGGCGCCGCGCTTGACCTGGGGCGCGCGCTCGCGGGCGGCGACGCCCAGGGCCTCCAGCCCGTGCAGGGTGTCGGGGACCACGACATAGGGTCCGCCCTCGACCGGCCGTTCAACCAGGGCGGCCGCAGCGCCGGCGGCGAAGGCGGAGGCTGCGAACTCATGCCCGTCGCGCGCGCCCTTCAGGGCCAGGAAAAGGTCGCCGGGGACGATCTCGCGGCTGTTGTAGGTCAGGCCCGTGACGGGGCGGTCGTCGCCGTGCAGCACGCCGCCCGTGGCGGCGGCGATCTCGGCGGCCGTCCAGAGCGGGCGGGCGGGTGTATCAGGCATACAAAGACAGGGCCTCGGACGCGACGGTGGCGTCGTCGAAGGGATGAGTCGTCCCGCCGACGATCTGGCCCTGTTCATGCCCTTTTCCGGCGACGACCACCACATCCCCGTCGCGCATCATTTCGATCGCCGCTTCTATGGCCGCGCGGCGGTCGCCGATCTCGAGCGCGTCCGGGCAGCCGGCGCGGACCTGGGCGCGGATGGAGGCGGGGTCTTCAGAGCGGGGATTGTCGTCGGTGACGATGGCGACGTCGGCCAGACGCGCGGCGATCTCGCCCATCAGGGGCCGTTTGCCGCGATCCCGGTCGCCACCGGCGCCGAAGACCACGATCAGACGGCCGGTCGCATGGGGGCGCAGGGCGGTCAGCACCGTCTCCAGCCCGTCCGGCGTATGGGCGTAGTCGACATAGACCTCGCCGCGCCCGGTTTCCGGCCCGCCGATCCTTTGCAGCCGGCCCTGGGCGCCGGTCAGGCCTTCCAGGGCGCCGATGACGGCGTCGGGCCGGTCGCCGGCGGCGATGCACAGGCCCGCCGCCACCAGGGCGTTCGAGGCCTGGAAGGCGCCGGCCAGGGGCAGCAGGATGTCGCGCACCTCGCCCTGCACGTCCAGGGTCAGGCGCTGGCCCTCAGGCGTCGCCTGGCGGCCGATCAGGGTCAGGTCGCGCCCGCGCTCGCCCACGCCCATGACCCCCAGGCCCGCCATGATGGAGGCGGCGGCGAAGGCGGAATAGGCGTCGGAATCGGCGTTCAGCACCGCCGTGCGGCCGCGCGGCAGCAGGGCCTCGAACAGGCGCAGCTTGGCGGCGCGATAGGCGTCCATCGTGCCGTGATAGTCGAGATGGTCCTGGGTCAGGTTGGTGAAGGCCGCCGCCTTCAGCGCCACCCCGTCCAGACGCCGCTGGTCGATGCCGTGAGACGAGGCCTCGACCGCCACATGGGTGACGTTCTTGGCGGCCAGCTCGGCCATCAGGCGGGCGGCCTCGGCGGCGTCGGGGCTGGTCAGGCCGGGGCCGATCAAGGCGTAGGTCTTGTCGCCCTTCTGGCCGACGACGCCCAGGGTGCCCATGCTGGCCGACTTGTGGCCCAGGCCCGCCCAGATCTGGCGGCAGAAGGCGGCGACCGAGGTCTTGCCGTTGGTGCCCGTCACCGCCACGCAGGTCTTGGGCTGGGCGCCGTAGAAGCCGCGCGCGGCGATGGCGTAGGTCCGGCGCACGTCGCCCGAGGTCACCAGCACCGGCGCGGCGCCGGCGGGCGTATCGGCCGGCGCCAGGACGGCGGCGGCGCCCTGGGCCAGGGCCTGGGGGATGAAGGCGCGGCCGTCCGCCGTCGTGCCCGGCAGGGCGACGAACAGGGCGCCGGGGGCGACCTTGCGGCTGTCGGCGGTCACGCCGGTGATGATCGGATCGGACGCCACGTCCCGGCGCAGCAGGTCGGACAGGTGCAGCGCGCTCACAGCCCGTCTCCCTGGACGTCCTGATATTGCGGGATCTTCTCGCCCGAAGCCGTGCGCCAGCGGTCGGCGCGGCGCTCGACGCCCAGGAAGCCGGCGATCCGGTCGGCGATGTTGCGCACGGCGGGCGCGGCCACATAGGCGCCGGTCTTGGGATAGGTTCCCGGCTCGTCCATCAGAACGAAGACGGCGTAGCGTTTGGCGGTCAGAGGCCCGTCCACGGGGAAGACGGCGGCGAAGGAGCCCAGGGCGTGGCTGGGGTCATAGCGGCCGTTGACCAGCTTGTTGGCCGAGCCCGTCTTGCCCCCGACACGAAGCCCCGGCGCGTCGGCGAAACCGCCCGAGCCCTTGACCACATTGGCGCGCATCAGCTCCAGCACCGCCCGCGAGGTGTCCTCGGTGACGATCTGCTGCGGCTTGGCGCCGCGCGCGCCGCCGCGACGCAGGGACAGGGGCACCATCCGCCCGCCGTTGGTCAGGGCGCCCATGGCCTGAACCATCTGGGCCGGGGTGATCATGATGCCGTAGCCGAAGGAGAGCGAGGCCAGGGTCGAGTTGTCCCAGCGACGCGGCAGGACCGGCCGGGCCGATTCCTTCAGCTCGATGGTGGAGGCGTCCAGCAGCCCCAGGCGACGGAAATAGTCGCGCATCGTATCCGGCCCCATCTGCACCGCCAGCTGGGACGTGCCGATGTTGGACGAGTGCAGATAGACCTCTTCCAGAGTCATGACCCGGTTCTGGGCATGGAAGTCCTTGATCTTGCGGTCGCCGATCTGGAAGGCCTCGGAGGCGTCGAACAGGGTGCCCATGTCCGCCCGGCCGGTGTCGAGACCGGCCGCCACCGTAAAGGTCTTGAAGACCGAGCCCATTTCATAGTGGCCCGACACCGCCCGGTTCAGGGTCGCGCCGTCGGGCGCCGCGCCGCGGTTCGACTGGCTGAAGTTGGGCCAGCTGGCCATGGCCAGGACCTCGCCGGTCTGAACGTCGGTGACGATGGCGACCGCGCCCTTGGCCTGGTTCTTGATCGCCGCAGCGGCCAGTTCGTTCTCGACCACCCCCTGCACCCGCAGGTCGATCGACAGGGGGAAGCTTTCGCCGCGCTGGCCCGCCGCCCGGATCTCGTCGTTGAAGGCCAGTTCGGCGCCGGAGATCCCCTGCCCGCCCGTATCGGCGTCGCCGATCAGGTGAACGGCGGAGATTCCCAGCGGATAGGCGCGGCGATCTTCGGGCTCGAAGGTGACGCCGCCCAGGGCCAGATCGTGGACGGCGGCCTTCTCCTGGGGCGTCAGACCGGTCAGCACGATCAGGCGGCGGTCGCCGTCCAGCACCCGCCGAAGCCGCTCGGCCGGAATGCGCGGCAGGGCGCGGCGCAGCTGGCGATAGGCCAGGCCGCGGTCCCAGATCTCCGCCGGGTCGATATAGAGGCCATAGTGGACGATGTTGATCGCCAGCAGCTCGCCGTTGCGGTCCGTCAGGTCGCCGCGCACCAGGGCGTCGGGGCTGGCGCCGAAGCCATGGGCGCCGGCCGGGGCCAACAGGGCCCGATAGGCGGCGCCCAGCGCCAGACCGGCGAAGACGCAGGAGAAGACGATCAGGATCAGGAAGATGCGGACGCGGGTGTCCTCTTCCGGCCGGGCGTCGGCGCGGGCGCGTTCGAAGCCGTGCTCCAGCCGCCAGACCAGTTCCGACAGCCAGCGCCAGAAGGGCGACAGCCGGCCTTGCAGATCCACGCCCGGCGCCGGCCGGTGATAGCGATGATCCTGAACCGTCATTGCGCCGCCTCATCGGATGGCTCGTCGGCGAACAGGGCGGCGGACGGGGCGGCGGCCTGAGGCTGAGCCGGGGACGCAGGCGCGGCGGCCGACTTCAGGTGCGGCAACTGGGCTTCATCGGCCTGGCGACGGACGTCGACCGGAGCCATGCCGATCTGGCGCGACAGATTTTCCAGCCGGGCGGGCTGTTCCAGACGGGCCACCTCGGCGCGCAGCAGGCGGACCCGCTGGCGGTTTTCGCGAATGTCGCGCTCAAGCTCGGCGATGCGGCTGCTTTCGCGCGCGGCGGCGGCCTTGGCCGCATAGACCGAGACGATCATCACCGCGACCAGGGCCACGCCGATGATCTCGATCCAGCGGACGCCGCGGATCTTCCAGTCGAACAGCCGCTGCAGGGCGTTGCGGGAATAGCCGAAGAAGGGCGCCGTGGTCATGCCGCCATCCTCCTCTTTTCGGGCGCCCAGGCCGGGGCCTCGGTGCGGATCGCCGCCCGCAGCTTGGCCGAACGGGCGCGCGGATTGGCGGCGCGCTCGGCCTCGCCCGCCTCGCGCGCGCCCTTGAACTGAAGGGCGAAGCTGGGCTTGCGCGGGTCGACGGCGATCGGGGCGTGACGCGATCCGGCCGGTGCATTGCCGGTCCGCTCGGTCAGGAAGGCCTTCACGATCCGGTCCTCCAGCGAATGGAAGGTGACGACGGCCAGACGGCCGCCGGGGGCCAGGGTCGCCTCGGCCGCCTCCAGCCCCCGCTCCAGCTCGCCCAGTTCGTCGTTCACGGCGATGCGCAGGGCCTGGAAGACCCGCGTCGCCGGATGGATGGGGGCGCCGCGACGGCCGCCCAAAGCCTTTTCGACCACCTCGGCCAGGTCCAGGGTGCGGGTGAAGGGCTGTTCAGCGCGACGGCGCAGGATGGCGGTGGCGACCCGGCCCGACTGACGCTCCTCGCCGTACAGTTTGAAGATATGGGCCAGGGGACCGTGGTCCCAGCCGTTGACGATGTCGGCGGCGGTCTCGCCCTCATCGGACATCCGCATGTCCAGCGGGCCGTCGCGCATGAAGGAGAAGCCGCGCTCGGCCTGGTCCAGCTGCATCGAGGAGACGCCGATATCGAAGACGGCGCCGTCCAGCCGGGCCTTGCCGCTGTCGGCGAAGGCTTGGGCCAGACCCGAGAAGGGAGTGCGGACCAGCTGGAACCGGTCGGGGAAGTCGGCCGCCACGGCGTCGGCGTGGGGCTGAACCGTCGGATCGCGGTCCAGGGCGATCACCTCGGCGCCGGTCGCCAGAATGGCGCGCGTATAGCCGCCGGCGCCGAAGGTGGTGTCGATCACGACGTCGCCCGGCGCGGGCTTGAGCGCCTCGATCACCTCGGCCAGCAGGACGGGGGCGTGGGGCGCGTCGCTCACGAACCGCCTCCCGCCAGCTTCATCTGGGCCGCCAGTTTCAGCGCGCCGATCTGGGCCATGCCGGCCTTGGCCAGGGCGCGCTGTTCGGCGCGACGGGCCGCCCACTTCTCGCGCGACCAGATCTGGAACCGGTCGTTCAAGCCGACGATGACGACCGTGTCCTCCAGACCCGCCTCGGCGCACAGGGATTCGGGCAGGGTGATGCGGCCGCCCGCGTCATAGGCCAGGCGGACCTGTTCGCCCATGACCTGCCATTCCAGGGCCGAACGCTCCTCGGAGCCGAACGGCAGGGATTCGATCATCTCCGCATAGACGGCGAACAGGCGATCCCCGCCCGCTTCCAGACAGTCGGCCTCGATGGAGGGAAAGATGAAGACGCCGCCGGCCGCGCCGTTTTCGGCCGTGCGGAAATCATTGGGGATCAGGAGACGGCGCTTGCCGTCCAGCTGCTTCTCGTAGGTCGAGAGAAACACGCCCTGCCCAATCGAACCCTTCGGCCCGTCCCTTAGATGCCTGACGAACGCCCGCCGCGCCCGCCTCTCAGCCCCATCTCATGAGAGTGGGATAGCATGGGATGAAATGGGTCTCAATGGGATCAGCAGTGTTACTTAACCATGTTTTCACGCGATTGGACTTGAAGTCGCTCCGACGGAGAGAACATAAGCGGAACTTGCAAAGTATTCACAGGCTGTGGATCAGTCTAGGCAGTCCAGCGCCCACAAGAGGTTAACGGGCGCCGCCGTGTGGACGGCCCGATCCGGCGGCGAAAGATGGGGATGGAAGCAACTGCCTCAAGCAGGCCGAAGACGCGCAGCCCAAACGAACGGCCTCAAGTAGGCCGAAGGCCGATAGGCCCTCAAAAAAAGATATGCCAGACGGCCTGTAAGCCGGGTTTTGTTCCGCCCCGAAGGACGGCGACGATCATTCCTCTGGACCGTCCATTGCTGAACGGTTCTCGCGACCTACCCGGACATCCAGGGCGGTGAGCCCCGCGAGGCGAACCCCGCACGATGTCCCTATTTGGTCTTGCTCCAGGCGGGGCTTGCCATGCCGTCCCTGTCGCCAGGTCCGCGGTGGGCTCTTACCCCACCCTTTCACCCTTGCCGCCCGCGAACGGGAGGCGGTTTGCTTTCTGTGGCGCTATCCCTCGGGTCGCCCCGGGCGGAAGTTATCCGCCGCCTTTTCACCGTGGAGCCCGGACTTTCCTCGACGGACGCGAAGTCCGCCGCGACCGCCCGGCCGTCTGGCGGGGGCTAGATGCGCCGCCCGGCCGCCCAGGTCAACAGCAGGCGGATCATTCGCGGCTTGACGAGACCGGGGGCGCCGTGACTGCTGGGCGTGGCTGGAGGGGCGAGACCATGACGAAGACGGCGACGGGCAAGAGCGCGCGGCTGATGGCGGGATTCGGCCTGGCGTCCCTGGCCGCCGTGGGATTGGGCGCCGCCGTCTGCGCCCTCAGCGGCGTATCGGCGGCCTCCTGGGGCCGGAACCTGGCGGCCTGGCTGGTCGGGGCGGTGATCGCCGCCGCGCTGGCGGCGGCGGGGCGGCGCGTCGTCTCGCCGGGGGCGGCGCTGACGGTCGCCGGACTGGCCGTGACGGGGCTGGCCGCCGGCTTCTTCAATCCAGCCCAGGAGGGGGTGCATCGCTGGATCGAAGCCGGGCCTCTGCACGTCAATATCGCCATGGTCGTCCTGCCGTCCCTGTCGGTCGTGCTGGCGGCGGCCGAGGACCGTTGGGTGGTCTGGGCGACCCAAGCGGCCGCCGTTGTGGCCCTGATCCTGCTGGTGGCCCAGCCGGACGCCTCTCAGGCCACGACACTGGCGGCGGTCCTGATCCTGGTCGCCGCCGTTCGCGCGCCCGGCCGTGGAATGAAGGCCGGCTTGATCCTGTTCGCCGGACTTGCGGCTGCGGCGGCCTGGATGCGGCCCGATCCGTTGCAGCCGGTGGCGGAGGTTGAGGAGATCGTCGGCCTGGCCTTCCAGATCTCGCCCCTGATCGGGGGGCTGGCCCTGATCCTTCTGGCCGTCTTCGCAGCGGTTCCGGCCACCCTGACACGATCCGAAGGCCGACTGAGACTGGCCGGGGCCGCACTGAGCCTGTGTCTGGCCGCCTGGGCGGTCACGCCCCTGTTCGGCGCCTTTCCGGTTCCCCTGGTCGGGGTGGGCATGAGCCCGATCCTGGGCGCCTGGCTGGGGGTCGGACTGCTGGCGGCGACGGCGCGCGCGCGAACCTACTAATCCAGCACGCCCGTGACGCTCTCGACGCTGGCCAGCTGCAGCAGGCCGACCAGACGGGCGCGGGTCTCGCCGTCGGCGACGCCGTCGACGCGCCCGGGCCGCCAGTGGCGCTGGAAGGCGCGGACGGTGGTCTCGGTCTCGGCGTCATAGTCGCCGCCGGGCGCCAGCCCATAGCCCAGCCGGTGCAGGCCGGCGCGCAGGACCACGACCCCGATCCCCTGGTCTCCCTTCTGCAGTAGGCCGCCCAGGGCCTTGATCCGTTCGGGCGCCGGTTCGAACCACAGGCCGTGTCCGGCCTCGGCCAGCCGCTTCCAGGGAAAGAGTTCGCCGGGATCGGCCTTGCGATCCGGCGCCAGGTCGGAATGGCCGATGATGCGGTTGTCCGGAATGGTCCAGCGCTGGCGAATCTCGCCGATCAGGGCGATCACCGCGGCGATCTGGGCCTCGGGAAAGGGGCGATAGCCGAACTCATGGCCCGGATTGACGATCTCTATGCCGATGGAGACGGCGTTGCAGTCGGCCTCGCCGCGCCACACGCCCCGGCCGGCGTGCCAGGCGCGCCGTTCCTCGGGCACGAGTTGGAAGATGCGACCGTCCTCCTCGACCAGATAATGGGCCGAGACCTTGGCCTCCGGGTCGCGCAGCCGCGCCAGGGCGGCCTCGCCGGTCTCCATCCCGGTATAGTGCAGCACCAGCATATCGGGCGGCGCGCGGCGCGCATCGAAGTTTGGCGAGGGCGCCGCGATCAGCTCAACCATGGTTCAGGGGGCCTCAGCGGCCGTGGCGGTCCCAGCCGTAGGCGACCCAGGTGCCGTTGACCTTGTGCGCCTCGATCAGCTCGGGGTCTCCGGCGCGGCGGCGCGGTGTCAGGTTGCGGCGCGCCCGCATGGCCAGACCCGCCAGAAAGACCAGCACGCCGGCGAACAGGGCGATCACGGCCACTGCGGCGGCGGTGAAGACGGCCAGAACCGCGCCCACCGCCATGGCGGCGACGGCGGCGATCAGGCTGGCGACCCACAGGATGGAGGCCACCAGGCCGTTGGGCCGGCGACGGGCCGAGACGCCCAGGGAGGCGAGACGTTCAGACTGGAACATGGATCATCCTTTCAGACGTTCCGCAGAACGCCCAAGCCTCAATGTCGGTCCATTGAGCCGTGCGGTCAATGGAGCGCCCCCTCACGCCTGTGTGCGATGGATCGTCACGCCTCCTTCAGAAGACCGGCTGATCGGCCAGCACGACCGCGCCCTCGCTGCGCATCCGCTCGCCCTCGATGCGGCGCATGACGGCCTGGGCCTGAGGGTCGGCCATGACCCCGCCCAGCATGACCAGGGCCTGGGCCGCCTCGCTCTGGACCCCGAACATTTCCGACAGGGCCTCCCACGGCGACTTCTGCTTGGGGAAATGTTTGAAGCGGACCGACTCGCCGGCCGGAATCTTGGCCAGGGCCTTGGCCTTGGCCACCGCCTCGTTCAGCCCGCCCAGCTGATCGACCAGACCCAGAGGCAGGGCCTGGGCGCCGGTCCAGACCCGGCCCCTGGCGATCTCGCGCACCCGCGCCGGCTCCAGCTTGCGGCCGGTGGCGACGCGCGTGATGAAGTCGTCGTAGATCCGGTCCATCGAGGCCGCAAAGGCCGCGCGCTGGCTGTTGGTGAAGGGCTGGGTCGGGGAGAAGGCGTCGGCGTAGGAACCACCCACGGTCAGCTCGCGCATGTCCACGCCGAACCGGCCCAGGGCGTCGGCGATCACGAACTTGCCGCCGAACACGCCGATCGAGCCGGTCAGGGTCGAGGGCTGGGCCACGATCCAGTCGGCTTCGGAGCTGATCCAATAGCCGCCCGAGGCGGCGTAGGCGCCCATGGAGACCACCACCGGCTTGCCGGCGGCCTTGGCCGCGCGCACGGCGGCCAGGATCTGTTCCGACGCCTCGGGCGAGCCGCCGGGCGAGGAGACGCGGAAGACGATGGCCTTCACGCTCTTGTCCTCGATGGCGTCATAGATGGCTTCGGCCGTATCGTCAGAATGGATGGAGGAGCCGCCGCCGAAGCCGCCGCCGTCGCTGCGGCCAGTCACGATCGCCCCTTCCCCGCCGACGATGGCTATGGCGTTGCGGCCCGATCCGGTCCGTTCGCCCTTTTCAGAGACGTATTTGCCGAATTCGACGATCTCGGCGCCCTTGCCGGCGCGGCGCTTGATCTCGGCCTCGGCCTCCTCGACCTGGCCGATCTTGTCGACCAGCTTGTTCGAAAGGGCCTGTTCCGCCGAATAGGGGCCGGCCTCGATCACCGTCTTCAGGGCGGCCGAGGTCGTCTTGCGGTCCTGGGCGGCGTTGGCCAGGGCGCTGTCGTACAGCGACGTCATCCAGGCCGTCATGGCCTCGCGGTGGGCGGGGGTGTAGTCGCTCTGGGTGTATTCGTTGACGGCGTTCTTGTATTCGTAGCGCTGCTCGAAATCGGCGCGGACGCCGTATTTGTCGAACGCCCGGCCCAGGAACAGACTGTCGGCCGAGAAGCCGGTGGCCTGGAAGCCGGCGGTGTTCTGCATCCACAGTTCCGACGCCGAGGCGCCGACCATATAGGTCGACATCACGGCGCCCGAGGGGGCGAAACCCTGGCTGTGAGCGATGACCGGCTTGCCCGAGGCGCGGAAGCGGCGGATCGCCTGGCGCAGCTCATCCGCCGAGGCCGGGGTCATGCCGCTTTCCGGCAGGCGGACCAGCACGGCCTTGACGCCGGCGTCCTCCTGGGCCTGGGCCAGACCGTCCACCACCTGGGTCACCGACAGGCCCGATCCCCCGAAGGCCGCGAACGGATTGGTCGAGGGCTGGTCGCTGATCCCCTCGCGCAGGTCCAGTTCCAGCACCATGGTCGCGGGCGTCGTCGGCTTGGAGGCGCCGGCGATGGCGACCGTCAGCAGAACGACCGGGACCACGACGACGAACAGGATCAGTCCGGTGAAGACACCCAGAACCGTCAGAAAGAATTGCTTCATGGGAAAAGGCGCGCTCGCAAGAGGCCGGAATGGCTCAGCCGCACCATAGAGCGGGAACGGTCACCGTCAAATGAACGTCGTGCACGTGCGGGCGCAGTTCGGCGCCGCACACGGCCGCGGTTGCAATGCGGCGCCGCGATTGATGCGGAGGGCGGAAATCCCTATATGAGCCGCCTGCGAGCGGGGGCCTATCGCCCCGTGTCCTATTTCGGAGACCGCCGTCCATGCTGGTCACCCTGATGAAGTCCAAGCTGCACCGGGCCACGGTGACCCAGGCCGACCTCGATTACGAGGGGTCGATCGCCATCGACATGGACCTGCTGGACGCGGCCGGAATCTATCCGAACGAACAGGTCGATGTGCTGAACATCACCAACGGCGCCCGTTTCACCACCTACGCCATCGAGGCCCCGCGCGGGTCCAAGGTGATCGGCGTCAACGGCGCCGCCGCCCGCCTGGTCCAGAAGAACGACAAGGTGATCGTGGTCACCTACGGCCAGCTGCCCCAGGAAGAAGCCCGCCAGTGGACGCCCAATGTCGTGCTGCTGGACGACAACAACGAGATCAAGCGCCCGGCCTGAGCCGAGATCGTCGCCGATGCAAAAAGGCCCGCCGGCGACGGCGGGCCTTTCTCATTCTGCACCCGGGATCAGCGGGCGATGTCGTAGACGCCGGTGATGTCGATCCGCACCGTCAGTTCGCCGGCGGCCACCGGCGTGCTGTCGCGGCTTTCCAGCGCCACGGCGCGGGCGGCGAACATCGGCTGCGGCGGCTGGGGCGCATAGCCGCCGCCTTCGCTCAGGTTGCGGATGCCCGCCAGCTGGACGTTCAGGGCCTGGGCGTACAGCTGGGCCTTGGCCTGAAGCGCCTGCACGGCCAGTCGGCGCGCCTGGTCCTCGGCCGCCGAGGGATCCTTCAGGCCGAAGCTGATGCCGTCGATCTGATTGATCCCGGCGGCCACCACGGCGTCGGCGGTGGTCCCGACCTTGGTCAGGTCGTTGATCGTCACCGTCACCCGATTCACGGCCTGATAGCCGCGCAGCTTGGGCGGTTCGTTCTGCTGATAGTCATATTGCGCCGACAGGTTCAGGCCCGAGGTCTGGACATCGCGCTCGGCGATCCCGGCGCGGCGCAGGGCGGCCATGACCTGGGTCATGCGGGTCGCATTGTCGCGCATCGCCTCCTGGGCCGTCGCCGCCTCGGTCTGGACGCCGAAACTGATGGTCGCCATGTCCGGCGCGGCCTTGACCTCGCCATAGGCCGACAGGTTCAGCGAGGGCGGAGGCTGCATCATTTGGACGCCCGGCTGGACCGTCTGGGCCGCAGCCGGCGCGACGGCGCCCATCACCGCAGCGGCCGTAAGGGCCCCGCCCAGCATCAGGGATTGGAAGGCGCGTTTCATGAAGATGTCTCCGTGGAAGATCCCGACCGACGGGGTCGTCGATCCATGGCCGTAACCTTGGCCTTTTACGCCTGAACGAACGTCCGGTCGTCGATGTCGGTTTCCGTTCATCTTGATGAATTCGCCGAAACGGACGCGGCGAAGATCAGGCCCTTGGCAAGCCGCGCCCTCCCCTGCTAGGCCGTTCCTCCCGCCGCGCCGCGCCTCTCGGCCGCGTCCCTGGGGGCCTGTAGCTCAATGGTTAGAGCCGACCGCTCATAACGGTCTGGTTGGGGGTTCGAGTCCCTCCGGGCCTACCACGGGACTTCTTTCTCTGAATTTCTCAGCCCTCAGGGGTCTAGCCGAAACGGCCGAACACAAGTAGTCAAACAGCAGATCGCTTGTGCGGTCGATGTCGAACACCCACTTCTCTCTCTTCCAACCGTCGGGAACACGGCGGCGGCGAAGGGATTTTCTTAATCATGGGCCGTTAGGCTCTGAACGTCGGTATTTTCCGACTCTGGAAGCGAGGCAATGAGTATGCGTGCGACCGAAACGATCTAAGCCCCGCCAGCGGGCTGCTGGTTTTTCGCCGAACGGCGAGTGAAAGGGACAGGGCCTCACCAGCCCTGTCCTTTTTGCTTTTTGGCCCTTCCTTTTTGGATTGCCGCGTTCGCTGAAAACGAGCTTTATGCCACCGGGAGGCGCGTGATGTTCAAAGGCAGGTGGTGGGACAGGCTGGGTTGGTTGGCGGGCGCCATAACCTGGATCGCGGGCTGGGCGGCGATCTTTTGGCCGCCGATCAGAGAGTATGGAAAATGCGTGGCGATCAGCGATCCTGCCTTGGCCCACCGGCTGAACGCTGTTGCGGCGGGCCAAGCAGGCGAACTGCCCAAGGTCTGCACCCACGACGCCGTCGACACCTTCATCGCCCTCCTGCAAATCCCGACGCCGATCTATCCAGACGTGCCGATCGGCGGCTATCTGTTCTTGGCGGCGAGCGTCATACCCTTGGTGGTGCTGGGCATCTGGGTTCGACAGGCGATCGAATACTGGGACAATGCGCGCGTCCCACTGTCGGTTTTGGAGACCGACGTCACCCTAAGCTTCGCCGAGCCCGACATGAAGCGGGCAATTTTGACGAGGAAGCAATTCTTCCACGCCAACCAACCCGACGTGGGCGCCTATCATTCGACCACCAAGGTGGATGGGGAAAAGGCGTCGATAGACCCCGACCACCAAGTCTTTGACGCCCAGGTCGGACATCGCTCGATCAAGGGGGAAATCATAAAGCAGGGCAACGAAAAATCGATCAATGTGATCGAGATCTACAACGAATCCCTGCCTCGAAATCCGCTCATAACCATACTGCCCAACCAGGTAGTACATTCGATTTACAAGAATTTCGGCGCATTCTTCAATGTGATCGTCAAGAGAACGACTGTCATTCATCTGGTCGATGAATACAACGTAAAAGAACCGTTCTACTCCATATCTTCGATGCGATATCCGGTGACGAACGTAAAACTGAGGTTCCTTTTCCATTCTGAAACCGCGCCGTCTCCAGAAGACATCTCCGCCTTCCTGATCAAGGACAATCTGGCGATGCGGCTGGCCTTGCCGCCTTGCCATGAGGGCGCCTTCACCACCTATGAGGTGGCGGTGCGAGAGTTCAAATCCGCGACGATCCGCGTCGCCTGGAACAATCGGAACCTGTTCGCTTGGAAGGAGCGGCAGCCGACGGCGGACAAGCCGTCTCAGCCGCAAGCCCCGACCGCGGAGAAGCCTGCGAAGAAATGAGACGTCGCGCCGAACGCGCAGCGCGAGCCTCAGCCGCCCTGGGTCCAGCGTTCGACGTCCGGCTCCAGTCCGATCAGGGCCAGGCCGGCGGGGATGGATTCGAACTCGCGGAAGACTCGGTCCGACAGCGCTCGCCGTCAGCTTTCAGGGAGGCCTTTTAGGCGCTTCAGCCCCTCGCGGGCGTACTCATTGTCTGGATCAAGCCGCAGCGACGTTTCGAAATGGGCGATCGCCGCCGCAAAATCGCCCTCGGCCACCGAAATGTCGGCGAGGCCGTCATGGCTGAAGGCCGATTGCGGAAACTGTTCGAGGGTGAAGGCGAACAGGCGGCGCGCCTCCTCCATCGCGGGCAGGCCGGACAGTTCATAGCCGATCTCGACCAGAAGTTCGTCGGTAGAGAAGGCTTCGGCCGAGGGCTGCGCCGCCTTCATGGCCTGATACTGGCGGATTCCAGCCTCGGCCCCGCCCGCCATCACCGCGTCCAGGATCACCGTCTTGGGCTGAACATCCGGCAAGGACGTCGCCTCGCCGAAGTAGAGGCCGGCGAGAGCCCGGGCCGTCCCGCCGCCGCTGGCCTCGTCGCTGTTGCTGAGGACCACGATGGTCAGGTCGTCTTCGGGGAAGCGGGCGACCATGTTGGAAAACCCCGGCCCGCTGCCCGCATGGCCGACCATACGGCGACCGTGCCAGGTGCGAATCTCCCAGCCGAAGCCGTAGTTGTTGCGCGCCCCTTCGGTCATCTGGGCCAGGGAGGCGGGCGAGACCAGCCGACCGCCGTCCACGGCCTGGGCCCAGGTCGACAGATCGTCCACGGTGCTGCTCAGCCCCGCCTCGCCATAGACGCCGGTCATCGACTGCGGCGTCGCCTCGATGAAGGCGGAGCCGATCGAATAGTAGCCGGTCGCCAGATGAGGGATGATCCGCCGAGAGGCGTTGAAGACCGTGTGGTCCATGTGAAGCGGCGTCAGAATCCGCTCACGCAGGACCTCCGGATAGGGTTTGCCGGCGACCCGTTCGATGATCGTCCCCAAAAGGTTGTAGCCGGTGTTGCTGTACCGATAGCCCTGGCCCGGCGCGAATTCGAGCGGCCGGTCCCGCACCAGGGCCACGACGCCGCCCGGGCCGTAGGTTCGGCTGTCCAGGGTTTCGTCCCAGTCCGGCAGGCTGGTGTAGTTGGGGATTGCCGAGGTGTGGGTCAGCAGCTGCCGCACGGTGACGGCCCGCCAAGCCGGGGGACAGTCGGCGAGGTGGTCGCAGGCCAGGTCATCGACGCTGAGCCGGCCCTCCTCCTGCAGCATCATGATCAGAAGGGCGGTGAAGGGCTTGGTGACCGAGGCCAGTTGATAGACGGTGTCGGTGTCATTGGGGACGTCGAAGGCCCGGTTCGCCAGTCCATAGCTTCCCCGGAAGACAGGTCTCCCGTGGGCGGCGACCAGGACGGTCCCGCTGAAGGCCGCGTTACGCACCGCCGCCTTCATATAGGCGTCGAAGGCCGCGCTCAGATCGGGTGCGACGGCGGACGGTGACGGGGCTGACTGGAGCTGGGCGGCCTGGATCGAGGTCGCGCACGCGCCGCTCAGCAGGGCGCAGGCAGCTGCGGCAGCCGCGCGCCAGGTCTTGTTCAAAGCCACGTCAAATCCTCCGTCACATCCAGATATCTTTGCATCAAATTATTTTACGTCAAGATATTTTACACAAAGGTTTGTGCGCGTGGTTTTCACCGCCTATCCTCCCCCCATGATCCAGACCCCCTCCTCGCCGGACGTGATCGACGCCGTCCTGGCTGACTGGCGAAACGCGCGGCCCCAAACCCAGGCCGACGCCCTGAACATCGTGGGACGCATCCTGTGGCTGGGGCGACGGTACGAAGAGGCCGTGGCGCAGATGCTGGCCGAACACGGCCTGTCCTATTCCGACTATGACGTGCTCGCGACCTTGCGCCGCGCCGGCGCGCCCTTCGAACTGTCGCCGACGGATCTGGCTAAGCGTGTCCTGCTGAGTTCGGGCGGCCTGACGGCCTGCCTGCGGCGTCTGGAGACGCGAGGCCTGGTGTCGCGCCACAGTGTGAAGGAAGACCGCCGACGCCTGTTGGCGCAGCTGACGCCGGAAGGTCTGACCCTGGTCGAGGGTTTCATAGACCCGCGTTTCGCCATGGCCGAACGCGCGCTGGCCCCGCTGGACCCGACCCAGAGACGGGAGGCGGAGACGGTGTTGCGCCGCCTGATGACGGCGGCGGAAGACTGAGGCTGCTGCGGATCAGCCGCCCTGGGTCCAGCGTTCGACGTCCGGCTCCAGTCCGATCAGGGCCAGGCCGGCGGCGATGGATTCGAACTCGCCGCCGGTCTCGATCCGGTCGGGGCCGAAGCGGCGGGTGAACAGGGCGCGGACGGCGGGGGTCAGGGAGGTGCCGCCGGTCAGGAAGACACGGTCGATGGCGGAGGGGTCCAGGCCGGAGCGGTCGATGGCCTGATCCAGCGCCGCCTCCATCTCGGCCAGTTCGGGGGCGATCCAGGCGTCGAACTGGGCCCGCGTCACCGTCGCCTCGATCCGCACCCCGCCCGCGACGAAACGGAAGTCGGCCGTCTCGTCGCGGGAGAGATCCTGTTTCAGGCTGGAGACGGCGCGGTACAGGGCGTGGCCGTGGTTGTCGTCCAGCACCTCGATCAGCCGCTCGATCTTCTCGGGCTCAAGCGAGGTGGTCGCCAGGGCGCGGATGTCGCGCATGTCGCGCGACGCCCGCAGCAGGGCCAGCTGGTCCCAGCGGGCGAAGGCGGAATAATAGCGCTGGGGCGCCGGCAGGGTCTTGCCCAGGCTGGTGTAGAAACTGCCCTTGCCCAGTTCGGGCGAGACCAGATGGTCGATGATCCGATAGTCGAAGGCGTCGCCGGCCACCCCGACGCCGGACTGGGCCAGGGGCGTGGATTTCAGCCCCTCGGGCGTGCGTTCGAACCGGACGATGGAGAAGTCGCTGGTGCCGCCGCCGAAGTCGGCGACCAGGACGGTGGCGTCCCGTTCCAGGGTGCGGGCGAAATAGAAGGCGGCGCCGACGGGTTCATAGGCGTAGCGGACGTCCTCGAACCCCAGCCGCTTGAACGCCGTCTCGTAGCGCGACAGGGCCAGGGCCTCGTCGGGCCGATTGCCGGCGAAGGTCACGGGGCGGCCGACGATGACGCGGGGCGGCAGATCGGCCATGGCGGCCCCCGCATGGTGGCGCAGCTTCAGCAGGAAGGCGGACAGCAGATCCTCGAACGTATAGCGCCGGTCGTGGATGCGGGTCTCCGTGAAGGCGGCGCTGGCGGCGAAGGTCTTGAACGACTGAATGAAGCGCGTGTCCACCGGATCGTCCACATAGGCCTCGATGGCCCAGGGTCCGGCCTCGACCACCCGTTCGGGACGGCCGCCGTCCTCGGCCGGATGGAACTGGAAGCTGAGGGCCGAGCGGAAGGTGGAGACGCCGCCCGCCCCGTCAACCGTGAAACGGACCAGCTCGGCGCCGGTCGCAGGATCGGCCAGGGCCACGACCGAATTGGTCGTGCCGAAGTCTATGCCGATCGTGATCGGCTGCGGCGTGGTCATGACCCGGCTCCTCGAAGGGCGGGCTTCCTACAGTGTCCCGGCGGATTAGGAAACGCCGGATCGCGGCTCTACCGGCGGTTCGTCGCCTCGGCGTGTCGCGCCAGCAAGGCCTCGGCCTGGCCCAGGTGCAGACGTTCGACCATGGCGCCCCCCACCCGGATCGCGCCTCGCCCCTCGGCTTCCGGCGCGGCGAAGGCCGCCACCACCGCCTGCGCCGCCTGGACCTCAGCCTCGGACGGGGCGAAGGCGGCGTTGGCGGCGGCGATCTGGGACGGGTGGATCAGGCTCTTGCCGTCAAAGCCGTACAGCCGGCCCTGCGCCGCCTCGGCCGCCAGGCCGTCGACGTCCTCGATCCGGTTGAACACCCCGTCGATGGCCAGCAGTCCGTGCGCCCGCGCCGCGACCACCAGGGCCGCCAGCCAGGGCTTGAACGGTTCGCGATCCGGCGACGCGCCCGTCCCCAGGGCCTTGGCCAGGTCATTGACCCCCAGCATCAGCCCCTGAAGCCCCCCGCCCGCCGCCGCAATCTCATTCAGGGCGATCAGGCCGCGCGGCGTCTCGATCATGGCCCACAGGGCCGCATCCGGCGCGCGGGCCGACAGGGCGTAGACGGTCTCGACCGTCTCCACCTTGGGCGCGACGATCAGGCCGGCGCCCGCCTGAGCCAGAGCGTCCAAATCGTCCTCGCCCCAGTCGGTGTCCAGGGCGTTGATCCGCACGCCCAGACGGGGACGAAATCCGCCCGCCTTCACCGCCGCCACGGCGGCCACCCGCGCCTCAATCTTGGCCTCGGGCGCCACGGCGTCTTCCAGATCAAGGACGGCGACATCGCAGTCCAGGTTCCGGGCCTTTTCGATCGCCCGGGCGTTGGAGGCCGGCAGATAGAGGACGCTGCGAGCCAGTTCGCCCGACATCAGACCCGCCCGGTGACAGGAACCAGGGCGCCGGTCATGGCCCGGCTCTCGGGCGAGGCCAGGAACAGGATCACCGCCGCCAGATCGGCCGGGGCGACCCAGGCGGCCGGATCGGCGTCGGGCATGTCCTTGCGGTTGGCGGGCGTATCAATGATTGACGGCAACACCGCATTGACCGTTACGGACGTGGTTTTCAGCTCCTCCGCCAGGGCCTGGGTCAGGGCGTGGACGCCCAGCTTGGCGGCGCCGTAAGCCCCCATGCCCGCGCCCGGCTTCAGCGCCGCAGCCGAACCGACATTGACGATCCGCCCGTCCGACGCCGCCTTCAGATAGGGCAGAGCCGCGCGGCTGGCGTTCAGGGCGGTGGTCAGGTTCAGGGCCTGCATCCGGTCCCAGGCCGGCTGCGCCTCGTCCGTCGTCTGCCAGACGAAGCCGCCGGCGATATTGGCCAGGACGTCCAGCCGGCCGTAGCGGCTGATGACAGAGGCCACGGCTTCCTCGGCCTGGGCCGGGTCGGTCAGATCGACGCCGCCGACCTCCAGCACTCCGGCGGGAACCGGATGGCCTTCGGCGTGGTCGATGACGGCGACCGCCAGCCCCGCCGCCAGGGCGGCCTCCAGCACGGCCCGGCCCAGCACCCCGTGCCCGCCCGTGATCGCGATCACCCGTTTCATCTCGTCCTCCATCCCTTTGCCCCTCTCGTCTGTCGGCTCAGCCTGCGGCGAAGACCTTGGCCATCAGGCGTTCCAGCCCCGCCTGGTCCACGGCGTCGAAGGCCGCCGGGGTCGTCGCATCCACGTCAAAGACGGCGATCAGTTCGCCCGAGACGTCAAGCACAGGCACGACGATCTCGCTCGCCGAGCGGCTGTCGCAGGCGATATGGCCGGGGAAGGCGTGGACGTCTTCGACCAGCTGGGTCTGGCGCGTCGCCGCCGCCGTCCCGCACACCCCGCGCCCGAAGGCGATCCGCAGACAGCCCAGCGTCCCCTGATAGGGTCCGACCACCAGTTCGTCCGCCCCATCCGGCGTCTTGTCCGGCGCGACGACGTAGAAGCCGGTCCAGAAGAAGTGGTCGAAGGCGTCGGCCAGCATCGAGGCCACGGTCGCCATCCGCGCGGTCAGATTCGGCTCCCCGTCCAGCACCGCCAGGATCTCGGCCTCGACCTCGGCATAGCGGTCCGCCTTGTCGGCGGGGCGGTCGTCGCGGGGGACATAGGACATGGGCGCTCCTTCGATTCGCAGCCGATATAGGCGCCCCCGCCACCGGAAGCGAGCCTTCGTCCACAGGGTTCAATTTGTTAAATACCGGAAATCGCACAACAAGGTTCGGCGTAGCCAAATTTGCCGCTTGCTGTGGCGCCGCTTTGTCGCAAAACATTGTTAACCATGTTTGGCGGTCTGACCCGTCGGCGCCGGCGCGCCGTCCTGCGTCGCGTCGGCCAGTGGGATTGCGGGAGCGATAGGAAGGTATGGGCGAGTACGACAACGCCGGTCACGGTCCATCCCAGCTCCAGCGGCATCGCATGCCCCTGGCCGGCGGCGCCGTGGCGGTTCTGGTCCTGCTGATCGCCGTCCTGCTTCTGGCCAGCTGCGGCGACGGCGCCCCCGGCTTCTGGCGCCGAGGAGCCCAGAACGAGGCCGCCCTGTCCTGCCCCCGCCCGGCCTCGGTCACGGGGTCCGAGTTCAACGCCCAGGAAGCCAGTCTGCGCCACCTGCGCCGCGCCGCCTTCCGCGGCGACGTCTTCGCCCAGCTGGAGCTGGGCTCGCGCTACGCCGCCGTCCGCGCCACCGACAAGAATATCGAAGATCCGATCGAAAGCTCGGTCTGGTACGCCATGGCCCTGGCCAATGACGAGGGCTACGCCCCGATCAACGGGGTCGAACCCCAGGGCGGCGGCCTGTTCGGCGGCGGCCTGCGCCGTCTGTCGAAGTACGACGACTGCCGCGCCTTCGAACGCCACCGCGCCTATCAGGTTCTGGACCGCCAGCTGTCGCGGATGAGCCGCCAGGAGCAGGAGGCGGTGCGCGACCGGGTGATCTACATCCTGTCGACCCAGGACGCCGAGGGCTATCGCACCCTGGCCCGTCTCCACGACGGCCTCTATGGCCCGTTCGGCGAACCTGCCGACAATCGTGAGGCCCGCGAGGCGCTCGGCCGCAAACCCGAGGGCAAGAGCTTGGGCCAGCCCCGTTCGCGCGGCGGCTACTGGGCGGCGGTCAATCTGTTCCAGAGGAACGACGTCGACGCCTATCTCTACAACTATCTGGCGGTCCAGACCGGCGACGTCGGCGCCTATGTGCTGATGAAGGACTTCGAACGCTCCTCGCCCGGCCGCGCCCAATATGCGGGCTTCGTCGAGGCCAAGGCGCGTCAGTGGACCCCGCCGTTCGAATTCTATCCGTTGGAGGCCCCGGCCTCGGGCGTGCCCTTCTCGGACGAGAGCCGCCCGCGCGGCGACGCCTATGAATACGCCCTGTCGCGGCTTCAGGGCGAACTGCCCTTCGTCCATGTGGGCCGCGCCCTGCGCTATCTGGGCGTGACGCCCGAGGCCGTCACCGCCCCTGAGCAACTGTCCCGCCAGCAGATCGAGGCCTTCGAAGCCATGATCGGCCATGCGACCGAAAGCCGGCTGTCGCCGCTGGAGCGGGTCCGCGCCATCCAGCTGGCCGCCGTCAACGGCTCGTCCGAGGCCCAGCTGGTCCTGGCCGTCATGTACGCCGAAGGCATCGGCCTGCCCGCCGACTACGCCCGCTCGTTCAAATGGTTCGAGGAGGCGGCCCGCCAGGGCAGCCCCGAGGCCAAGTTCGCCATGTCCACCTATTTCGCCCTCGGCGTCGCCGGGGTGGCCGATCAGGACAAGGCCGAGGCCGTCGCCTACCGCATCGAATCCGCGCTGTCGGGCTTCGGCCCCTCGGCCTCGCGCTTGCAGGCCCTGTTGTCCCAGGTGTCCCGCGCCCAACAACAGCGCCGCTAAATGGGAGGGTCTGGTCGCATGAACATCCGCTCGCTCGCGAAAGTCTCGCTCCTGGCGGTTTTCGCCCTTTCCGCCCTGGGAGCTATGCCCGCCCCGGTCCAGGCCCAGGTCGCCGCCAAGGTCGAGGCCCAGACCCGGCCCAATTTCGGCGTCCTGCTGGACCCGCCGACCCGCGCCCGGCCCCGCGCCCATCGCCGCTACGACTATGGTCATTATCGCGGTCCCGACTGGCGCCCCCTGCCCCGTCCCCCGCATCAGGAAGAGGTCGTACTGGTCGACTGCGGCGGCAATCCCGGCTCGGGCGCGATCGAGAGCGCGGTCCAGCGGGTGCGTCCGGGCGGCACTCTCATCATCCGGGCCCGGGCCGGCGCCTGCGTCGGCTGGCTGAACATCGACAAGCCGATGACCATCATCGGCGACAGCGGCTTTGATCCGCGCCGCTGGGATGCGGCGACGCCCACCCTCCAGGCGCCCGACGGCCTGCCCTGTCTGACCGCCGCCCCCGGTGTCCGAGTCGAGGTCCGCGACCTGGTCTTCGCCTCGCCCCACGCCGGCGACGCCGCCTGCGTGATCGGCTATGGGGCTGAAATCGTCATGAGCCGGGTCGGCTTCCGCCACGCGGGCGACGAGGCGGCGATCTATGTCGACGGCGGGCTTCTGGACCTGCGCGACGCCCTGATCGACGCCCGCACCGTCTCGGCCGCCGTGGTCGCCGACGGCGCCGCCGTCACCCTGTACGAGACCGCCATCACCGGCGCCGTCTCGGGCGTGGACCTGACGCCGGGATCGACCGGCCCGTCCAGCCTGACCTCGGTCACCCTGATCGGCTCGGAACAACCGAACAATTTCGGCCCCCGCGCTATCGGCCTGATCGTCCGGGCCTCGCGCGACTACGGCCAGGTGGCCGTCAGCAACGCCAAGATCTGCGGCTATGTCGAAGGGGTGGCGGTGGAGGGCGCCTCGGTCTCGGTCTCCAACAGCCGGATCTGCAAGGGCGACAAGGGCGCGGTCCTCTATAACGGCGAGCTTCTGTTCGATCAGAACCGCGTCCGCGTGGATCAGGTCGGGGTCGCCGCCGCCTCGGGGCGGGCCGTGATCACCGGCAACAGTTTCGCCGGCGTTCGCGACGCCATCTATGGTGAGCCGCGCGCCAGCATCGAGGCCCGCGACAATCGGGTGTGGTCGCGCGACCTGTGTCGCCCCCGCTTCGAAAACCGCTATCGCGACCGTTATGCGCCGTCATGGGGCGGCGGCGACCGCGGCTATGACTGCCAATACAGCCCCTATCCCCGCGACTGGTGGGAGGCCGAAGACGGTCAGTACTATGACTACGGCTATCCCCTGAACGGCTATGATCGGTACCAGCAGGGCTACGGCTGGTATGATCGGGACGGCCGCTATGTGCCGGACAACCGCTACTTTGGCGATGATCGTTGGAGTCGCGGCGGGCGCGGCTGGTAATCGTCCCTGTACGGCGCAGTCCGCCGGTTCGGCGTGATCCGAAAAACCGAGGTTCGGAAACCGGTTTCAGGCTCACGCTTTGTTACAAACGCCATGGTCAAGCCGGTTTCGCCGCGCTAGAGCAGGCCGCATGTGCGAGCGGGTCAACCCGCCGAACCTTAAGACAAAGCTCAGGGGCTTAAGATGACTCAGTGGGTGTACGGCTTCGGCGGAGGCTCCGCCGACGGCGACGCGTCGATGAAGAACCTTCTCGGCGGCAAGGGGGCGAACCTGGCGGAAATGTCCGCCCTGGGCCTGCCCGTCCCGCCCGGCTTCACCATCACCACCGAGGTCTGCACCTACTATTACGCCCACGGCGAGACCTATCCGGCCGATCTGGAAGACCAGGTGAAGACGGCCCTGGCCAAGGTCGAGGGCGTGGTCGGCAAGACCTTCGGCGACGTGGACAACCCCCTGCTGGTCTCGGTGCGTTCGGGCGCGCGAGCCTCGATGCCCGGCATGATGGACACGGTGCTGAACCTGGGCCTGAACGACCAGACGGTCGAAGGCCTGGCGAAACTGTCGGGCGACAGGCGATTCGCCTTCGACAGCTACCGGCGCTTCATCACCATGTATTCCAACGTGGTCCTGGGCCTCAGCCACGACGATTTCGAAGAGGTGCTGGACGCCCACAAGGACCGGCTGGGCGTCAGCGTCGACACCGATCTGAAGGCCGAGGACTGGGAGCGGGTCGTCGAGGACTACAAGGCCGTGGTCGAGCGCGAGCTGGGCCACCCCTTCCCCCAGGATCCCAAGGACCAGCTGTGGGGCGCCGTCGGTGCCGTGTTCGAAAGCTGGATGAATGACCGGGCCAAATTCTATCGCCGCATGCACGACATCCCCGAAAGCTGGGGCACGGCCGTCAATGTCCAGTCGATGGTGTTCGGCAATATGGGCGAGACCTCGGCGACCGGCGTGGCCTTCACCCGTAATCCCTCGACCGGCGAGGCGCGGCTGTACGGCGAGTTCCTGATCAACGCCCAGGGCGAAGACGTGGTCGCGGGCATCCGCACGCCCCAGTCCCTGACCAGGATCGGCCGCGAGGAGATGGGCGAGACCGCCCCCTCGATGGAAGAGGCCATGCCCGAGGTGTTCGGCCAGTTCGTCGAGGTGGTCGGCAAGCTGGAGAGCCATTATCGCGACATGCAGGACATCGAGTTCACGGTCGAACAGGGCCGGCTCTGGATGCTGCAGACCCGCAACGGCAAGCGCACCGCCAAGTCGGCGCTGAAGGTGGCGGTCGATCTGGCGGCGGAAGGCGTGATCAGCCAGGAAGAAGCCGTCAGCCGGGTCGAGCCCTCGGCGCTCGATCAGCTGCTGCACCCGACCCTGGACCCGGAGGCGCCCCGCACCGTCATCGCCGCCGGCCTGCCCGCCTCGCCCGGCGCCGCGACCGGCAAGATCGTGTTCGACGCCGACGAGGCCGAGCGTCTGGCCGGCCTGGGCGAGGCCGTCATCCTGGTGCGCGAGGAGACCAGCCCGGAAGACATCCACGGCATGCATGCGGCGCGCGGCATCGTCACGGCGCGCGGCGGCATGACCAGCCACGCGGCCGTGGTGGCGCGCGGCATGGGCCGGGCCTGCGTCTCCGGCGCCGGCGAGATCCACATCGACGAGGCCAAGGGCGTCTTCAACGCCCGCGGCCGCACCTTCAAGACCGGCGACATCATCACCATCGACGGCTCCAAGGGCGAGGTGCTGGACGGCGCCGTGCCGATGATCGAGCCGGAACTGACCGGCGACTTCCAGACCCTGATGGGCTGGGCCGACCAGGTGCGCCGCCTGAAGGTGCGCGCCAACGCCGAGACCCCGCTGGACGCCAAGACCGCGCGCGGCTTCGGCGCCGAGGGCATCGGCCTGTGCCGGACCGAACACATGTTCTTCGACGACACCCGGATCGCCGCCGTGCGCGAAATGATCCTGGCTGACGACGAGGCCGGGCGCCGCACGGCCCTGGCCAAGATCGCGCCGTTCCAGAAGTCGGACTTCGTCGAACTGTTCGAGATCATGGCCGGCCTGCCGGTGACGGTGCGTCTGCTGGACCCGCCGCTGCACGAGTTCATTCCCCATACGGAAGAGGACATCGACGCCCTGGCCGCCTCTTCGGGCATCGACGCCGAGAAGCTGAAGCGCCGGGCCAAGGAGCTGCACGAGACCAACCCCATGCTGGGCCACCGCGGCTGCCGGCTGGGCGTGGCCTATCCCGAGATCTACGAGATGCAGGTCCGGGCCGTGCTGGAGGCGGCGCTGGAGGTGAAGAAGAGCTCGGGCCAGGCGCCGATCCCGGAGATCATGCACCCGCTGGTCGCCCTGGGTCTGGAGATGAAATATCTGCGCGAACTGACCGACCGCACGGCCAAGGCGGTGTTCGCCGAGGCCGGCGACAGCGTCGACTATCTGGTCGGCACCATGATCGAACTGCCCCGCGCCGCCATCCGCGCGGGCGATCTGGCCGAGCACGCCCAGTTCTTCAGCTTCGGCACCAATGACCTGACCCAGACCACCTTCGGCATCAGCCGCGACGATTCGGGGCGGTTCCTGCAGGCCTATCTGGACAAGGGCATCTTCGAGACGGACCCCTTCGTGCGTCTGGACCAGGACGGCGTCGGCGGCCTGATCGAGATCGCCACCGAACGAGGCCGTGCGGTTCGCCCCGAGGTCAAGCTGGGCATCTGCGGCGAGCACGGCGGGGATCCGTCGTCGATCGCCTTCTGCGAAAAGGCCGGCCTGGACTATGTCTCCTGCTCGCCCTACCGCGTGCCGATCGCCCGCCTGGCGGCGGCCCAGGCGGCTCTGAGCGGTGAGCGCGAAAAGGATCGGTAGTCGCCCCTCCTCCTCGGGGCGAGCCCCAGGATGACGGAATGAAATGGAATCAGAGGCGGCGCTGCGAGGCGCCGCCTCTTTTCATTGCGCGCCGCATTTCCGTCTTACTTAGCCGAACACAGTGTGTGTCTCTCCGTCCACAGACGACGATCCGTTCCAGCGGCGCCTGGAACAGAGAACGCCCTCACCTATTTAAGCACTCGCTGGATGGGGCTGATGATCCAACCGGTCATCACATCTAGGAGTTAATAAGAAACAATGCGCAACATTCTTCTCGCTGCTGTCGCCGTTTCCGCAATCGCCGCTCCGGCTTTTGCTCAAACCAATCCTGAACCGCGTGGTTACGGATCACTGGGCTATACTCATCTTGAAGGCGACAACGCCACCACCGGCGCCGTGACCGGCCGCCTGGGCGTCAATTTGAACCGCTACCTGGCGCTGGAGACCGAGGCTTCGGTCGGCGTCAAGGACGACGACTTCACCGTCGCCGGCGTGGACGGGACGACCAAGCACGAGTGGGACGCGGCGGGCTATGTGGTCGGCAAGGTGCCGGTTTCCGACAAGCTGGAGCTGTTCGCCCGCGGCGGTTACGGCCACACCGAGCTGAAGCAGGAGTTCCCCGGCGCCAATACCGACGTGGGCGGCGACAGCTGGAACTACGGCGCCGGCGCCAACTACTATCTGGACGGCGTGAACGGCCTGCGGGCCGACTGGACCCGTCGCGACTACCGTGACGACGCGGGCGAGGCGGACGCCTATTCGCTCAGCTACATCCGTCGCTTCTGATCCCGGCGATCAGGCGGATTGAAGAAGGCGCGCTCCGAAAGGGGCGCGCCTTTTGCTTTCAGGACTTCAGGCGAAATCGCGGGCCAGGGCCCAGCGCTGAGAGCCTTCGCCGAACGGACGCACAAACCAGTCGCGGTACTGTTCGAAGGCTTCGATGATCTTCTGACGCAGGGCCTGGGCGTCCACCGCCTCGCCGCGCTGGCGTCTTAGGGCCGCAACGCAGTCAACGACCAAATTCTGATGAGCCGAGCCGCCCATGCTCTTCAGCACGGCGGCGATATCCTGAGCCAGGCTTTCCAGCACTGTCTTCGGCGTCGTCTGAGCCATCTGGGAACTCCCCTGTTCTCGACAATCGAACGCCTCGCAAAATCCGCCGCCGGATTCAAGCGTGGCCTCAGAAATTATCGTCGCAGATCGGGATTAACCTGCCGTAACGCCGGTCGAAACTTTTGGTTTCGTCACCCTAGCCACGCTTGCGCACGAACACGGTCCCGGCCGAGTACCCTGCGCCGAAGCTGCAGATCAGACCGGTCTCACCGGGGACGAAGCCGTCATTGTGCAGGTGGAAGGCGATGATCGAGCCGGCCGAGGAGGTGTTGGCGTAGTCGTCCAGGATGATGACGTTCTCTTCCGACGACGGTTCGCGACCCAGCACCTTCTTGCCGATCAGCTGGTTCATGTTGATGTTGGCCTGGTGCAGCCACAGCCGCTTCAGTTCTTGCGGATCCAGGCCCAGTTCGCCGGCATGATCGACGATCATGTCCGAGACCATCGGCACCACGTCCTTGAACACCTTGCGGCCCTGCTGGATGAACAGCTTGTCGTTCTGGACGCTGTCGTCGGCGACCGGCGAATCCAGATGGTCGGTGTCGCGCGCGTTGCGGTTCAGGAAGCCGAAATTGTTGCGGATATTGTTCGAGAAGACGGTCTTCAGCCGCGTGCCCAGCACGTCCCAGCCGCCGGGTCCGGCGGTGTCCGAGGATTCCACGATCACGGCGGTCGCCACATCGCCGAAGATGAAATGGCTGTCGCGGTCGGTGAAGTTCAGGTGGGCGGAGCAGATCTCCGGATTGACCATCAGCACCGCCTTGACCGAGCCGCCGGCGATGAAGTCGGCCGCCGTCTTGATGCCGAAGGTGGCCGAGGAGCAGGCCACGTTCATGTCGAAGGCGAAGCCCTCGATCCCCAGGGCCTGCTGCACCTCGATGGCCATGGCCGGATAGGGGCGTTGCATGTTGGAGGCGGCGCAGAGCACCGCGCCGATCTCGCTGACCGGCTTGCCCCAGGCCTCGATCGCCTGGCGCGCGGCCTTGACCGCCATCTCGGCCAGGATCGACAGCTCCTCATTGCTGCGTTCGGGCAGGTTGGGCGCCATGCGGGCGGGGTCGATCACCCCGGCCTTGTCCATCACGAACCGCTGCTTGATGCCCGAGGCCTTTTCGATGAACTCGGGCGAGGAATGGGGCTTGGCCTCCAGTTCCCCCGCCTCGATCCGATCTGCGTGACGGGCGTTCCAGCCGTCGGCCCAGGCGTTGTAGCTGTCGACCAGTTCGGCGTTGGAGACCGATTGTTCGGGGGTGAAGAGGCCGGTTGCGGCGATGACGGCGTGTTGCACGGGTAGACAGTTTCCTTTGCGAACGCCTTCAATAGGACGGCGGCGGCCTGCGGTCGAGACTGGCGATGATCCCGGCGGCCCAGCGTTGCACCTGGCCGCGCGGCGCCGGGGGCGGCGGCAGATCGCGGGCCGCGATCAGGGCCTGGACCAGATCCTCGGCCTCGCAGGGCCAGCCCGTCGGCGTGACATAGATCGGATAGTGGATCAGGGCGGCCAGGATCAGATGATCGACCGTGGCGCGCCGGGTGCGGCGCTCGAAGCCCAGCCGGTCGTCGGTCAGGCCCCAGCCGGCGTAGAAGGGCCGGCCATAGACTGACACCGCCCGACCCCGCATCAGGGCCTCGAATCCGGTCAGGGAGGTCAGGGTCGCGACCCGGCGGCAGGCGTTCAGGCAGTCGATGATGTCCAGCCCGTCCGCAACCGCATCGACCGAGGCCAGGGCCGAGGCGTCCAGCCGTCCGGGCCGGTTCCCCGCCAGAACGTCGGGGTGGTTGCGATAGACCAGAAAGGCGTCCGGGTGATCGGCCCGCGCCGCCTCGACCAGGGCGGAGTTGGTGTTCAGGTCCGGTTCGCAGCCCAGCAGGATCGACTTGTCGTTCTCCACCTGGCCGACGACCAGCAGCACTTCGCGATCGCCACTCCTGTCTTTGGGCCAGTCCGCCGGCGCCTGCCCCTTCAGATTATATTTCGACAGGCCGGCCTCGACGATGCGGGTCCGAAGCGCAGCGGCGCGAGCCAGCTGCTCCGGCGTGGCGTCCGTCGTCTGGATCAGGGTCTCCAGCCGCGACGGGCGCGAGGGGTCGTAATAGACGCCCTGATCGTCCAGGGCGACCGACAGGGCGCCGACGAAATCGGACCCCAGGCCGCGTGAACGGATGAAGCCGTCCTCCATGCGAACGGCCGGGCCGTCAAAGGTTGCGGCGGCCCGGCGCACGGCCTCGCTCTCCTTGCCCGCCCACCAGATCAGCCGACCATTGGTCGCGGCGGCATGGGCGGCGGCCCGCGACGGCGACATGAAATAGCGCATCCGCGCCTTGGGCGAGTTCAGCAGGCGGCGCACCGGCGGGCGTTTGGCCGGGGCGAAGCCGACGGCGGACCAGTTTCCCGCCAGCCGGTCGGCCCGGTCGCGGAGCGCAATCAGCCGCTCCAGCGCCTGTTCGGCCTCGCACCGCTCGCCGGTGACGGGATCGACATAGCGGCTGTAGGCGATCAGGGCGGCGGCGGCGACCTGTTCCACCGAGCGCGCCACGCCGCGTCGGCCCGTGTCCACGGCGTCGGTCGTCAGGCCCCAGCCGGAATAGAAGGGCGCCCCGAAACAGCGGACCGGCAGGCCCCGCAACAGGGCTTCGAACCCCAACGCAGACGTGACGCAATAGACGGCGTCCACCGCCGCCAGCAGGTCGGCCGGCCGCACGTCGGCGTCCACCAGGGTGACGCCGGACAGGTCAGTGACGCAGCCCCGCTTCCGACCCGCCGCCGCCGCCGGATGGCGTTTGACGATCAGCTGGGCCTCAGGCTCGTCGCGCCGGGCGGCGGCGACCATGGCGTCGAAACTGTCTTGCGTCGCCAGGCCGTAGCCGATGGAGGCGTCGCCGAAGGTCTGGTCCACGATCAGGACGCGGCGGCCGGGCCGCAGCAGGCCGGGGTCCAGCGGCCCGCCCATGTTGGTCTTGGACACGCCCGAAGCGACGATCCGGTCGATCAGGGCGCGGGCGCGGGCGGTGGTGGCGGCGTCGCACCAGGTGTCGGCGGTCTGGATCAGGTGTTCGAGCCGGCTGGGCCGGGTGGCGTCGTAATAGACGCCCAGATCATCGACGATCAGGCTGAGACTGGCCGCCCCCGCCTCCCCTATGCCGACCGAGCGAAGGAAGCCGTCTTCCAGCGCGACATAGGGGCGGTTGTTCGCTTCCGCCCAGCGGCGACCGGCGGCGGCGGTCGGCTTCAGGCCCCAGCCCAGCACGGCCTGGACCTGATCGCCCGGCAGGCGGCGCAGGTCGTAGTCGTTCAGGAAGACATCGAGGAAGGGGACCTTCAGCACGCCGGGCGCGCAGACCCAGGCGGGGGTTTTGGCGGCGATGTCCGAGGCTGGGGTCAAGGCGGGTCCGACGGCGTGAGCGCGAGGTTTAGGGCGGTTGGGGGCGGCGGGCTAGACCTCGTCTGCGTCAGGCCCCCTCCACCACCGCGCAAGAGGCGCGGCGGTCCCCCTCCCCCAAGGGGGGAGGAATGCGCGGTGATGACGGAAATCCTCCCCCTCTGGGGGAGGTGGCGGCGAAGCCGACGGAGGGGGCCCGGCTCAGCCCGCGATCTGGCCGAAGTCCGCCACCTGGCCCATGACGTCGCGCACCTGGCCCAGCAGTTTCAGGCGGTTGTCGCGCTCTTCGGGAACCTCGGAGTTGACCATCACCGCCTCGAAGAAGGCGTCGACCGGCGCGCGCAGGGCCGCCAGGGCGGTCATGGCGGCGGCGAAGTCCTCGCTCTCCAGCGCGGTCTCGACGGCGGTGCGGGCGGCGTTGACGGCGAAGGCCAGGGTGGTCTCGGCCTCGGGCTGGTTCGGCAGGCCGGTCTGGACCATGCCGGTCGGAACCGGTCCCTTCTTCTCCTCGGCGCGCAGGATGTTGGAGGCCCGCTTGTAGCCGGCCAGCAGATTGGCCCCGTCGTCGGTGGCGAGGAAGGCGGCCAGGGCTTCGACCCGGCGCACGATGCGGACAAGGTCGTCGTCGCCCAGGGCGAAGACGGCGGCGACGAGGTCGTGGCGCTGGCCCTGATCGCGGAGGAGGACGGTCAGGCGGTCGGCGAAGAAGGCAAGTATACCCGTCGGAGCGCCGAATTTACTTGCGACAGCCACGCCAAACAGGACGCCGCCCAAAGACAACCGCACCCCATTCTCCAGCACCAGACGGATCACGCCCAGCGCCGCTCTCCGCAGCGCGAACGGGTCCTTCGAGCCCGTGGGCTTTTCGTCGATGGCGAAGAAGCCCACCAGGGTGTCCAGCTTGTCGGCCAGGGCGACGGCGACCGTGACGGGCGCGGTCGGGACGGTGTCGGCGGGGCCTTGCGGCTTGTAGTGGTCGCGGACGGCGTCGGCGACGGCGTCGGGATAGCCGGCGAGGCGGGCGTAATAGCCGCCCATGATCCCCTGCAGTTCGGGGAATTCGCCGACCATGCCGCTGGCCAGATCGGCCTTGCACAGGCGGGCGGCGGTCTCGGCCTGATCCGCATCGGCGCCGACCAGGGGGGCGATCTCGCGGGCGAGCGCTGCGATGCGCTCGACCCGCTCGGCCAGTGTGCCCAGTTTGGCGTGGAAGGTGACGCCCTTCAGCTTTTCGTTCCAGGCGTCGAAGCCGACCTTCTGGTCTTCATCCCAGAAGAAGCGGGCGTCGTTCAGGCGGGCGGACAGGACGCGGCTGTTGCCGGCGGCCAGGGCCTTGCCGCCGTCGGTGGCCTCGACATTGGCGACGACCAGGAAGTTGGGGGCCAGTTGGGGCGCGCCCCCCTCCCCCGCTTCGCGGGTGCTCCCCCCAGAGGGGGGAGAGCTGCGGACGGCGAAATATTTCTGGTGCACCTTCATCGACAGGCGCACGACCTCGGGCGGCAGGGCCAGGAACTGCGGGTCCATGTCGCCCAGGATCGGGGTCGGCCATTCGGCCAGGCCCGCCACCTCGTCCAGCAGGCCGTCGTCGTCGACCAGCACCAGGCCGCGCGCGGCGCAGGCGGCCTTGGCCTCTTCCAGAATGCGCAGCTTGCGGTCCGCCACATCCAGCAGGACGAACTCCCGCTCCAGCTGGGTGCGGTAGTCGACGAAGTCGCTGGCCTTCAGAAGTTGGCCCGAGCCGAGGAAACGGTGGCCCTCGGTGATGGCGTCGGATTGAATCCCGTCGATCTCGAACGGGACCACCTTGCCGTCGAACAGGCACAGGATGCGTTTGATCGGACGGACCCAGCGCAGGCTTCCCGAGCCCCAGCGCATCGACTTGGGCCAGGGGAAGGCGCGGATGACCTGATCCACCGTCTCGGCGATCAGATCGGTCGTGGCCCGGCCCTTGGACGACAGGACGGCGTAGAGGACGCCGTCGCGCTCGGTCAGTTGATCGCGGGTCAGGCCGGTCTTGCGCAGGAAGCCCTCCAGCGCCTGTTCCGGCGCCGAAGCCTTGGGCCCCTTGATCTCCTCCTCGCGGTCGGGCGTGGCGGCGGGCAGGCCGTCGATCACCAGGGTCAGGCGGCGCGGGCCGGCATAGGTGGTCAGGGCGTCCCAGGTCAGGCCGGCGGCCTTCAGCCGGTCGGAGACCATGCGGTCGAGATCCCGCGCGGCGCCCTGCTGCATGCGGGCGGGGATTTCTTCGGAGAAGATTTCGAGGAGGAGTTGGGGCATTAGTTCACAGATTCAATCGGGTTCGCCGCCAGAGTCTTCTTCACTTCAGCCGCAGTTTTGGGATCAAGAAGCGACAACATCGCTCGGGTCGTGAAATGACCGCAGTAGCCAGCGTCGGCGGGATAGGCCCAATCGATGATTTCAGCTTGGGTGAATGTCACACGATCTCGCGCGTGGCGTCCGGGGAGATTTACAGGCTCGTTCGCAAGGCTGGCTTCGTATTGATCGCCGATCACTGCGATCCAATCGACCCACACGTATTCGTAGCCGTCATCTGGCGTCGGTAAAGCCAGTTTTAGTAGAAAATCGTACTTGTTGGACGCGAGATCAAAGCGGCTCCAGAACAGCGGCAGAGTCTCCAGCGCCTCAGCTGTCGCGAGGATCATCCGGTCGCGAATTTCGGATGTGTCGATCGGCGTGTCCGCCTTATTGCGCTTTAAAAACGACCAGAAGCTCACGCTTCCCCCCGTTCCCGCTCTACATAGGCCGTCGCGCAGGCTTTGCAGAGTTCGCGGATGCGGCCGATGTAGCTCTGGCGCTCGGCGACGGCGATGGCGCCGCGGGCGTCCATCAGGTTGAACAGGTGGCTGGCCTTCAGCACCTGGTCGTAGGCCGGCAGGACCAGGGGCTGGCCCTGGGGTCCGGTCAGGGCCAGAAGGCGCGAGACCTCAGCCACCATATCCTCGAACCGGCGTTTCAGCCCGTCGACGTCATAGCCGTGGAAGTTGGCTTCCGACTGCTGGCGTTCGTTCTCCAGGAAGACCTCGCCATAGGTCAGGCCCTCCTTGGTGAACTTGAGGTCATAGACGTTGTCCACGCCCTGGACATACATGGCCAGACGCTCCAGCCCGTAGGTCAGTTCGCCCGAGACCACATCGACCTCTATGCCGCCGACGCCCTGGAAATAGGTGAACTGGGTCACTTCCATGCCGTCGCACCAGACCTCCCAGCCCAGGCCCCAGGCGCCGACGGTCGGGTTCTCCCAGTCATCCTCGACGAAGCGGATATCGTGCAGTTTCGGATCAATCCCGATCGCCGCCAGCGAGCCGAGATAGAGCTCCTGAAGATTGTCCGGGTTCGGCTTCAGAATGACCTGGTATTGATAATAGTGCTGGAGACGGTTCGGGTTCTCGCCATAGCGACCGTCGCCGGGGCGGCGGCTGGGCTGGACATAGGCGGCCTTCCACGGCTTTGAGCCGAGCGCGCGCAGGACGGTGGCGGGGTGCAGGGTGCCGGCCCCGACCTCGATGTCATAGGGCTGGAGGATGGCGCAGCCCTGCTCGCCCCAATAGCGGTGCAGGGTCAGGATCAGGTCCTGGAAGGCGAGCGGCTCGGTCGAGGTGGTCAAATCGGGCTCGGGAGGGGCTAAAAAAAGACGGCGGACCATAGGGCCCGGCGCCGCGCGCTTCAACACGCGCGGGGGATTTATGGCTCAGGCGGCGGCGAGGCGGGTCGGGGCGACCCAGGCGACCGGATGGGCGGCCGACAGGGCGGCGGCGGCGGCGGCCGCGTCCTCGCCGGACCGGCACAGGCCGAAGACGGTGGCGCCCGAGCCGGACATGCGCGCCAGGGCCACGCCGGGGGCCGCCGCCACCGCTGAAACCGCATCGGCTATGGCGGGCGTCAGGGCCTCGGCGGGCGGCTGAAGATCGTTGCGAAGACCCGCCAGCCAGTCGATCACGACCGCCGGGCTCCAGTCGGCGGGCGGCGCGGGCCAGGCAAGGGCGTGGGCAGCGGCGCGCGGCGGACCGGCGTCATAGGCCCTGTAGACGGCGCCGGTGGGCGAAGGGACGCCCGGATTGAACAGGACGGCGTGGAGCGGCGGCAGGCGCGGCTCGTCGGTCAGGACCTCGCCCCGCCCCTCGGCCCAGGCGGTGCGCATCCGCAGGCACATGGGGCCGTCGGCGCCGATGACGCCGGCCACGGCCTCCAGCGCCGCATCGTCTATGTCCAGCGCCAGGGCCTGACGCGCCAGTTTCAGGGCGGCGCCGGCGTCGGACGAGCCCCCGCCCAGGCCGGCGGCGATGGGCAGGCGCTTGTCCAGCGTTACCTTCAGCGGCGGTTCGCCTGCGCCGGTCGCCTGGCCCAGGGCGCGAAGCGCGCGCAGGATCAGATTGTCGGGCTCGGCCGCCAGACCCGCGCCGAACGGGCCGCTCACGCTCAGCGACAGGCGGTCGGCGGGCTCGACCGTCACCCGATCCCCGACCTCGCCGAAGGCGACCAGACTGGACAGGGGATGATAGCCGTCGGCGTCCACCGGGCCGACGTGCAGGAACAGATTGATCTTGGCCGGGGCCAGGGCCGTGAGTGGTGGCATGGAGTAGGTCTTAGCGACTTGGGGGCTGGGTCGGAACGGGGAATACGGCGCCCCTCTCCCTTCCCGGTCGTCATCCTAGGGCTTGTCCCCAGGATCCAGACTCCCGGTGTTCGAGCGGACGCACGTCTGCGGACACACCGGGAGTCTGGATCCTCGCCACAAGGGCGAGGATGACGGGCGTGGGTGTGGCAGCGCGGGGGCTGAGCGTGCGGTGGCGCGCCCCCTATTGCGGCACGCCGGTCGCGGGGCCGGCGCCGTCGAGGCCGTTGGCGATCTTGCGTTCGACCTCGGCCTTGCGTTCGGGCTCCGGGTCAAGGCTCAGGACGCGGTTCCACAGCCAGACCGCCTCCCGCCGACGCCCCACCTTCCAGTAGGCGTCGCCCAGGTGATCGGTGATCTCGGGATTGGCGGGCTCCTTGTCGGCCGCCTCCTCCAGGGTGACGACGGCGGTGTCGTAATAGCCCTGTTTGAACTGGGCCCAGCCCAGGGAGTCCTGGATATTGCCGTTCTCGGGCTCGGCGGCGTGGGCCTGGGCCAACAGGCCGGCGCCCTGATCTACGCGCAGACCCTTGTCCACCCACAGATAGCCGAGATAGTTCAGCACGTCGGCGTTGTTCGGGTCCGCCTGATGCGCGGCCCACAGTTCGGCCTCGGCCTCGGGGATGCGGTCCAATGATTCCAGCGCCGCGCCGCGCAGGAAATGGATGTTGGCGCCCTGGTCCGCCGTATTCAGCAGCGGGCCGTTCAGAAGGGCCAGGGCCGCCTCGAACTGTTGCGCCTGGATCAGCTGGCCCGCCAGGACCAGGGCGATGCGCGGATCGTCAGGCTGGGCGGCGGCGGCGGCGCGCAGTTCGGTCAGGGCGGCCTCGGACTGGCCGTCCTCCTCCAGATTGATCGCCAGCTGGGCGCGGGCGCTGGCGTAGAGGACCGGGTCCTCCGGCCCGACGCGCGACAGGGCGGTGCGGGCGGCGGACTTCAGCCCCACCCGGTCCAGCACCTGGGCCAGCTGAATCTGGGTCGCCGCATCCTCGTGCAGGTTCAGGGCGAGCCGCAGATAGACCACCGCAAACTCATTACCCCGTTCGGCCACGGCCTGGGCGGCGGCCGTGGTCAGGGCCTGGGCCGCGCCCTGGCGGAAGTCCGGAACGGGCGGAGGCGGATCTCCGGCCTGAAGCCGCGCCAGGGCGCGGGCGGTCGCCAGATCGGTCTGTCCCTGCATCGCCGCCTGATAGACGGCCAGGGCCTGGTCCCGCTTGCCGCGCCGCTCCAGAAACTCGCCATAGGGCCGGTGGAACAGGGCGCCCAGGGTCGGCAGATCGGACAGCGCCTTCAGCTCGGCCTCCGCCTCGGCGTATTTGCGGCGCTTTTCCAAGAGAAGGGCGCGGTTCTGGCGCGCAAAGGCCAGGGTGACGGGATCGCCCAGGGCCGGTGGCGCGGCCAGGGCGCGGGTCCAGTCGCCGGCCGCCCCCGCGATCCAGGGCGCGACCATCAGCCCGGCGCGGGCGTGCGGGGCGGCGATGGGTCGGGCGGCCAATGCGGCGTCGGCGGCGCGGGCGTCGCCGTGCACGAAGGTCTGGACGGCCGCGAGCAGCCGCCCCCCCTCGGTGAAGGCCGGCGAGGCGTCGGCGGTCGGCGCCAGGCGCGCCGCCACGTCCAGATCGCCGCTGAGCAGGGCCGAGGTGAAGGCCTGTTCGCGCAGGCGCGGCTGTTCCGGCGTCAGGGCCTGGGCCTGGGCCAGAAGATCGGCGCCCCGTTCGCCCTCCCCCGTCATCAGGGCCAGTTTGCCGGCGAGATACAGCCCATAGGCGCTGCGGCCCTGGGCGTCGGTCGGGATCGGCGACCAGACCTCGGGGATGGGTGGTTCGGCCGGTTCGTCATCGCCCGCGACGTCGGTCGCCGGATCGCCTCCGGGCGTCATTTCCTGGGGCGCGCCGTCCTCGGGTTCGTCTTCGGCGGGCGCGGCGTCAGGCGTCTGACCCGGCTCGAGGATTATGGCGGGCGGATGGTCCTGGGACGGATTGACGGACGGCGACGCCGGTCTTGTCTCCTGCGCGACGGCCCCCTGGGCCATGGCCAGGGCGAGGACGGTCAGGGAGGCGGCGAACAGGCGCGAACGGGAGGCGATCATGCGCCGACCCTTCACGCTTTCCACCGCCCCCGCAAGAGCCCCGTCACATGTTCGGATAGTTCGGGCCGCCGCCGCCCTCGGGCGTGGTCCAGACGATGTTCTGCGACGGATCCTTGATGTCGCAGGTTTTGCAGTGGACGCAGTTCTGGGCGTTGATGACGAAACGGGGGTCGGTCTTGGCGACCTCGTCCGCATAGACGACCTCGTACACGCCCGCTGGGCAGTAGAGCCGGGCCGGTTCGCCGTATTTGGGCAGGTTGACCTGGATCGGCTTGGACGGGTCCAGCAGTTTCAGGTGGGCCGGCTGGTCCTCGGCGTGGTTGGTGTTCGAAATGAAGACCGACGACAGCTTGTCGAAGGACAGTTTGCCGTCCGGCTTGGGATAGGCGATCGGCTTGTGCTTGGCGGCGGGCTCGGTCGAGGCCGCGTCGGTCTTGCCGTGTTGCAGGGTCGGGATAGGGGACCAGCCGCCCAGCAGGGTGCGGCACCACATGTCGAACATGCCCAGCGCCCCGCCCAGGGTGGTGCCGAACTTGGACAGCAGAGGCTTGGCGTTTCGGACGACCGACAGCTCCTTATAGACCCAGCTCTTCTTGAAGGCGGCCTCATACTCGACCAGTTCGTCGCCGCCGCGTCCGGCCTGAACCGCGTCATAGGCGGCGTCGGCGGCCAGCATGCCGGTCTTCATGGCGTTATGGCTGCCCTTGATCCGGGGCACGTTCACAAAGCCGGCCGAGCAGCCGATCAGGACGCCGCCGGGGAAGCTAAGCTTCGGAATCGACTGCAGGCCGCCCTCGGTGATGGCCCGTGCGCCGTAGGAGATGCGCGTGCCGCCTTCCAGGTGCGAGGCGATGGACGGGTGATGCTTGAACCGCTGGAACTCGTCGAACGGCGACAGATGCGGGTTCTTGTAGTTCAGGTGAACGACATAGCCGATCGCCACATAGCGGTCGCCGAAGTGGTACAGGAAGCTGCCGCCGCCGGTGTGCTCGTCCAGCGGCCAGCCGGTGGTGTGCTGGGCCAGGCCGGGCTGGTGCTTATCCGCCGGCACCTGCCACAGCTCCTTCAGGCCGATGCCGTATTTCTGAGGCGACCTGCCGTCCTGGAGCTTGTGGCGGGCGATGATGGTCTTGGCCAGGGAGCCGCGCACGCCCTCGGCGATGAAGACATATTTGCCGTGCAGTTCGATGCCCGGCTGGAAGTCGCCGGTCGGCTTGCCCTCGCGGTCGATGCCGAAGACGCCGGCGACGACGCCCTTCACTCGACCCGTCTCTTCTTCCCAGACGACGTGGCTGGCGGCCATGCCGGGATAGACCTCGACGCCCAGGGCCTCGGCCTGTTCGCCCAGCCAGCGCGCCACATTGCCCAGGGAGGCGATGTAGCAGCCGTCATTGTGCATGAAGGGGGGCATCAGCCCCATCGGCAGGGCGGCCGACCCTTGCGGACCCAGCAGCAGGAAACGGTCCTGGGTGACCGGCGTCTCCAGCGGGGCGCCGCGCTCCTTCCAGTCGGGGAAGAGTTCGTTCAGCGCCTTGGGGTCGATGACCGCGCCCGACAGGATGTGGCCGCCGACCTCGGCACCCTTTTCCAGCACGGCGACGCTGATGTCCTTGCCGTCTTTTTCCGCCCTCTGTTTCAGACGGATGGCCGCCGACAGGCCGGCGGGGCCGCCGCCGACGATGACGACGTCATACTCCATGACCTCCCGCTCGACGCCCTGAAGAGCCTCCAGCGGCGGCAGATTGTCGATGATGGCTTCCTGGCGGGCGTTTTCCGCGCCGCCCTCGATGGCTTCTTCGGCCATGTCTTCCCCTGAAATCCTGCTTGTTCGTGTGGTTATGCCGCTTATCGGAAGGTGACGCGAGGGCGGTCAAGGCTTATCGGTGTGCTGAGACATGAACGCGCAACCTCACGAGATCGCTGCAATCGAAAGCCTGCTCGCCTTCTGGCGGGATGCGGGGGTGGACGCCTGCTACGGCGAGGCGCCGGTCGATCACACCCATCTGGCCCCGCCCCCCGCCCTGAAGGCGGTGCAGAAGGCCACGGCCTCGGTGGCCGCGCCCCTGGTCGGACCCGGCGCAGTCGATGCGATCGCCCAGGCACGACATTTGGCGGCGGGGGCCGCCACGCTCCAGGATCTGGCTGCGGCGGTGGCGGCGTTCGAAGGCTGTCCCCTGCGCGCCATGGGGGCGACCCAGTCGGTCTTCGGCCGTGGCGACCCGAACGCGCCGGTGCTGATCATCGGCGAAGGCCCCGGCGCCGAAGAGGACCGGATGGGCCAGCCCTTCGTCGGCAAGGCGGGCAAGCTGCTGGATCGAATGCTGGCGGCGGCCGGACTGACCGGCAAGGTCTTCATCACCAACACCGTCTTCTGGCGCCCGCCGGGCAACCGCACCCCGACCCCGCAGGAACAGGCGGTATGCGCCCCCTTCGTCGAACGCGCCTTTGCTCTGCTCCAGCCCAAGGCGGTGTTGCTGCTGGGGGCGGCCTCGGCCAAATCGGTGCTTCAGACCGACGAGGGCATCATGAAAATCCGGGGCCAGTGGCGGGAATGGCGTCTGAACGAGGGCGCCGTGTCCGCGCCGGTCGTGCCGACCCTGCACCCCGCCTTCCTGCTGCGCCAACCCCAGGCCAAGCGGCTGGTCTGGGGCGATCTGTTGGCGCTTTCGGCTCGGCTGGACGGCGCAGGTTGAGGTTACCGCCGCTTTAAGGCATGCTGATCGTTTGACGACCAACGCCACACGATCCCCGCCTGACGAGAACGGGCAGGGCGACGCCAACGGGGCCGCCGCGTATGTTGATGTTCCGCCGGGCGCTGATCGCCCCGACTCTGGTGCTTTCGCTCGCCTTCGCCGGCGCGGTGCAGGCCGAGGCGCCTGCAGAGGGAATGGCTGACGTCAGTTCCGGTTCCGTCCGCCCCACGGCCCTGAGTTCATCTGATCGCCTGTCCTACACCACCGCCTTCGACGCCCTGCGGCGCGGCGACATCGAGGCGGCCCGCCTGTCGGCGCGTCAGGCTCAGGACCGCGTCCTGCTGGGTCAGGTCGAGTTCGAAAGCCTGTTCCACCCCGACCATGTCGCCACCTATGAAGAGCTGACGGCCTGGCTTGAATCCTATTCAGACCTGCCCTGCGCGGACCGGGTCTACGCCCTGGCCATGCGGCGTCGGCCCGACGGGGCGCCGGAACCGGTCAAGCCAGGGGGGCTTCTGGGGCGGACCTGGAACAGCGTCGTCGCCGCCGTCTCGGGGGGACCGGCCGTCGATCCGATGAAGGCGGCGCGCGTCGCATACAACAACGACGACCTGACCGGCGCCTCGGCCGTCGGCCGCGAGATCGGCGACTGGTGGACGGTCGGCCTGGCCGAATGGCGGCTGGGTCAGTTCCATCAGGCCTTCGCCGCCTTCGAGCGCGTCGCCAACGATCCGACCGAAGACCCGTGGGTCCGCGCCGGCGCCGCCTATTGGACCGCCCGGGCCGCCTCCCAGTCCGGCCGCCAGGACCGGGTCAACGACTATCTGCGTCTGGCGGGACAGTGGCCGGCGACCTTCTACGGCCAGATCGCCCTGCGTCAGCTGGGCGAAGAACCGGCGATCGAAAACCTGGGCCCCCGCCCCTATGAGGCCCAACCCCGGCTGCAGCGCGCCGTCTATGTGCCCCAGGACGGCCGCGTCGGGGCCGATGAGCTGAACGCCTTCGTCCAGAGCGACGCCCGCGCCCGGCGCACCGTCGCCTATTACGAGGTCGGCCGTCGCACCGAGGGCGAGAATGAGCTGCGCGCCGGGCTTCGCACGGCGGTGGGCGACGCCGCGCGGATGTGGATGGCCCTGGCGCGGGTGATGATGCCCAGCAGCGGCGGCGACGTCGCTCGGATCGACGCGACCCGCTTCCCCATGCCGGTGCTGGAGCCGGAGGGCGGCTTCGTCATCGAAAAGGCCCTGGTCTACGCCCTGGCGCGCAAGGAGACCGACTTCAACCCCGACGCCCGGTCCGGCGCCGGCGCCTATGGGCTGATGCAGGTCATGCCGACGACGGCGGCCGAGATGACGGGCGACCCCACCTTCGTCTCAGACCCGACCAAGCTTCTGGTCCCGGCGACCAATATGCGGCTGGGTCAGGCCTATGTCAGCCGGATGCTGAACCTGCCGGCCTTCCAGGGCGATCTGTTGCGCGCGGTGGCGTCCTACAACGCCGGGCCTGGCCCGATGCTGGCGGCCCTGAGAAAACTGGGGCCGGACGCCGATCCCCTGCTGCTGATCGAGACGATCGACGTGCCCCAGGCCCGCGAATATGTGGAAAAGGTCGTCGCCGCCTATTGGATCTATCAGCGTCTGTTCGGCGGCCCGCTGAAGACCCTGGATGCGGTCGCTTCGGGCGCCCGGCTCGTGCCTCTGGCCCTGGACTATACGCCGCCGACGGAACAGCCCCTGATGGTGGCCCAGGCCAGCCCGATCGCCGGCGCCCAATAGGTTTTCAGAACACCGCCGCCAGCAGAAGAGCCCAGAAGGCCGCTCCCACCAGGGCCGCCAGGCCGTAGCCGGCTAGCGGACTGAGACCTTCGGACGAGGGCTTGATCTGAACGGCGGCCTTGGTCGGCGCGGGGGTGTGAAGCGGCATCTCGTCCTCCGGGTGGAACGGGCGGTCCCACGCCGGATCAAGATAACGTCGTCATCTTAACGGCCCGTCTGCGGCCAAGGTTGCGAAACGCTTAAGCCAGGGCCTCAGTCTCCCACTGCCGGAAATCCGGTTGGGCCAGGAGGGCGGCGACATAGGTTGCGGCTGCGCCGTCGTCGCCATGGGCGCCGAGGTCGATCTGGAAGTGTCGGATGCGCGCCGCGACCGGGGTGAAGAAGGCGTCGGCGATCGACCAGTCGCCGAACAGCCAGGGCCCCGTCTGCCCGAACCGGCTTCGCATCTGGCGAAACAGATCGACCAGCCGGGCCAGATCGCGATCCAGCGCCGGGTCCGACGGGGTCTCGGACCGGGCCTCGCCGACGATGGGCCGGTCCGGCCCCGCGCCGCAGAAGGTGCGCAGGGCCGAAAAACCGGAATGCATCTCCGCCGTCGCCGATCGGGCCAGGGCGCGGGCCATCGGGTCCGCAGGCCACAGCCGCGCCTCGGGATAGGTCTCGGCCGCCCATTCCGCGATCGCCAGCGTATCCCAGATGAGCGTATCGCCGTGCCTCAGCACCGGGACGAAGCCGGACGGCGAGACCTGACGCAGCGCCGCCTTCTGGGCCTGGGTCTCATAGCGGACGTCCACGGTGGTGAAGTCAGCGCCCGTGCGCTTCATCACCAGCCACCCCCGCAGGGACCAGGTCGAATAGGTCCGGGGGCCGATGATCAGTTCCATATTGGCTCCTCCCGGCGATGCAGTCCCGCCTCAGATGCTGAAGTCCTCGGTCAAGAACCGGCCGTCCAGCCAGGCCACGATCCGTTCCGCCGCATCTTCTGCCGACATGGTCGTGGTGTCGACGACGATCTCGGGGGTTTCGGGCGCCTCATAGGGGCTGTCGATGCCGGTGAAATTCTTCAGTTCGCCGGCGCGGGCCTTCTTGTAGAGGCCCTTGACGTCGCGCTGCTCGGCGACGGCCAGGGGCGTGTCGACATAGACCTCGACGAACTCGCCCGGACCGAGCAACTCACGGGCCATGCGGCGTTCGGCGCGGAAGGGGGAGATGAAGCTGACCAGGACGATCAGGCCGGCGTCCACCATCAGTTTCGACACCTCGGCGACGCGGCGGATGTTTTCGACCCGGTCCTCCTCCGTGAAGCCCAGGTCGCGGTTCAGACCGTGGCGGACGTTGTCGCCGTCCAGCAGATAGGTGTGGCGGCCGTCGGCGTGCAGCCGCTTCTCGACCAGGTCGGCGATGGTCGACTTGCCGGCGCCGGACAGGCCGGTCAGCCAGATGACCCTGCCCTTCTGGTTCTTGATGGCCGCGCGCGAACTCTTGTCCACCGACAGGGCCTGCCAATGGATGTTGTGGGCGCGACGCAGGGCGAAGTGCAGCAGGCCCGCCCCGACCGTCCGGTTCGAAATCCGGTCGATCAGGATGAAGCCGCCCAGATCCTTGTTCTGAGCGTAGGGGGCGAAGGCGACGGGGGCGTCCAGCGACAGGTTGCAGACGCCGATCTCGTTCAGCTCAAGCCGTTTGGCCGGCTGCTGCTCCAGGGTGTTGACGTTCACCTTGTGCTTGGGCTCGGTGATGGTCGCCCCGACCAGCTTGGCGCCGATCTTCAGCAAGTAAGGCCGCCCCGGCAGCAAGGGTTCGTCGTCCATCCAGACGACCGTGGCCTCGAACTGGTCGGCGGCCTCCGGCGGGGCGTCGGCGCCGGCCAGGACGTCGCCGCGCGAAACGTCGATCTCGTCGGCCAGGGTCAGGGTGATCGACTGGCCGGCGACCGCCTGGGCCAGGTCGCCGTCGGCGGTGACGATGCGGGCGACGCTCGAGGCCTTGCCCGACGGCAGGACGCGCACCGGATCGCCCGGACGCACCGTGCCGGCGGCGATCTGGCCGGAGAAGCCGCGGAAGTCGAGATTGGGCCGGTTGACCCATTGCACCGGCAGGCGGAAGGGGTCGGCCTGAAGATCGTCCCCGACCTCCAGCGTTTCCAAGAGGCTCATCAGCGGCGGGCCGGCGTACCAGGGCGAATGATTGCTGGCTTCGGTGATGTTGTCGCCGCGCAGGGCGGACATCGGGATGGCGTCGAAGCGCTTCAGCCCGATCTGGTCGGCGAAGGCGGAGAAGTCGGCGACGATGGCGTCGAACACGGACTGCGACCAGCCCATCAGGTCCATCTTGTTCACCGCCAGGATGACATGGCGAATGCCCAGCAGGCTGACCAGATAGGCGTGCCGCCGCGTCTGGGTCAGGACGCCGCGCCGGGCGTCGATCAGGATGACGGCCGCGTCGGCGGTCGAGGCGCCGGTGACCATGTTGCGGGTGTACTGCTCGTGACCCGGCGTGTCGGCGACGATGAATTTGCGCTTTTCGGTCGAGAAGAAGCGATAGGCCACGTCGATGGTGATGCCCTGTTCCCGCTCGGCGGCCAGGCCGTCGACCAGCAGGGCGAAGTCGATGTCGCCCCCTTGCGTGCCGACGCGGCGGCTGTCGGCCTCCAGCGCCGCCATCTGATCCTCGAAGATCATCTTGGAGTCGTAGAGCAGCCGGCCGATCAGGGTGGACTTGCCGTCATCGACGCTGCCGCAGGTGATGAAGCGCAGCAGGCTCTTGTGCTGGTGGGCGTCCAGATAGGCGTCGATGTCGCGGGCGATGAGGTCGGACTGGTGAGCCATCAGAAATAGCCCTCCTGCTTCTTCTTCTCCATCGAGGCGGACTGGTCGTGGTCGATCATCCGGCCCTGACGTTCAGAGGTGGTGGTCAGCAGCATTTCCTGAATGACCTCGGGCAGGGTCGAAGCCGTGCTCTCGACCGCCCCGGTCAGGGGGTAGCAGCCCAGGGTGCGGAAGCGGACGGACTTCATCTGGGGCGTCTCGCCGGGCCGCAGGCGGAAGCGGTCGTCATCGACCATGATCAGGGCGCCGTCGCGCTCCACCACCGGCCGTTCAGCGGCGAGGTACAGAGGCACGATGGGGATGTTCTCCAGATGGATGTATTGCCAGACGTCCAGTTCGGTCCAGTTGGAGATGGGGAAGACGCGGATGCTTTCGCCCGGCCGTTTGCGGGTGTTGTAGAGCCGCCAGAGTTCCGGCCGCTGGTTCTTGGGATCCCAGCGGTGCTCGGCCGTGCGGAAGGAGAAGATCCGTTCCTTGGCGCGCGACTTCTCCTCATCGCGTCGGGCGCCGCCGAAGGCCGCGTCGAAGCCGTGCAGGGACAGAGCCTGTTTCAGCCCCTCGGTCTTCCAAAGATCGGTGTGGAGGGCCGAGCCGTGGTCGAACGGATTGATGCCGCGCGCGAGGGCTTCCGGGTTCTGGTGCACCAGCAGTTCGACGCCCAGGTCTGCGGCGGCCTGTTCGCGCATGGCGTACATGGCGCGGAACTTCCACGTCGTGTCGACGTGCAGCAGGGGGAAGGGCGGTTTGGACGGATAGAAGGCCTTCCTGGCCAGATGCAGCATCACCGCCGAATCCTTGCCGATCGAATACAGCATGACCGGGCGCTCGGCCTCGGCCGCCACCTCCCGCATGATATGGATGCTCTCGGCCTCCAGGCGCTGAAGATGGGTCAGCCGCGAAGGGCTGATCGCCAAGGGTCGGATCGGGGTCGGCTGTTCAGTCAGAATGGCGGCGTCCACCAGGTCAGGTCTCCATCGAACCCTGACGTGAAAGCCCAGCATGCAATGGGTCGCAAGCGAATGATACTGTCGCCCGTCGAGAGATTTGCACCTGACGGACGAACGGCCAAGCCTGGGCGGAACCTGAGCCGCATGTGGCGGCTTTATGGCCGAAAGGGGATTTCCATCATGAAAACGCTCGCCCGCCTCGCCCTGTCTCTGAGTCTTTGCGGCGCCTTGGCCGCCTGCGTCACGGCCCCTTCGCCGTCCGAATATCGGGCGCCGCAGCCGCTGAAGGCGATCGAAATCGACCGACTCTGGTCCGGGCGTTGGCATGAGGTGGCGCGCCTGCCGGACCGGCTGACCGACGGCTGCGTCGCCGGCGCCTCGGCCTATCGCCCGCTGGGCGGCGACCGGATCGCGGTGCGCGACACCTGTCAGATCGGCACGCCGGAGGGCAGGGAGAAGGCGATCAGCGGCGACGGACGCATCCTGGACCCCGGAACGAACGCCAAGCTGCGCGTGCGTTATCTGCACGGCTTCGTCACCTGGGACTTTTGGGTGCTGGACCGCGCCGACGACTACAGCTGGTTCATCTCCACCGATCCCACCTTCCACCGCCTCTTCATCTACACGCGGGACGTGCCGAGCGCGGCCGAGATCAAGGCCCTGACGGATCGTGCGCGCGCCCTGGGCTATGACGTGAGCCGCCTGGAATACCCCGCCCTTCCGGCCCGCTGAGGATCAGGGTCGGCGACGCATAAGGTCGCTGTCGCGTTTTTGGGTCTGGATTTACGTCACGTCACGCGAACAATTGGGACACGCCCGTCGGCAATCGTGGCGCTTTCGCAGGTGATTGACCGCCACACGGTTGACCCGACGGACCGGCTTCGTTCATCACGAAGACGGATGGAAACGCACAGACCGGAGAATCGGCGAGCATGGGTTTGGTAGCGAATATTCGCAGGGACGTGAGGTTCGCGCGGGGCCTGTTCCGTCTGCTCAAGCGCATCAAGCCGATCGAGCTGGATAGCGACGTTCTGCTGTGCGACGACTTCGAGGAGGCCGTCGACAAGTTCGCCGACAACATCGCCGTCGAGGACGAGCGCCGCAGCCTGACCTATCGCGACCTGGACGCCATGGCGAACCGCTTCGCCCACTGGGCCAAGAGCCGGGGCCTGCGCCGCAGCGACACCATCGCCCTGATGATGACCAACCGGGTCGAATATCTGGCGGCCTGGATCGGCTTTTCGAAGGTCGGGGTCGCCACCGCCCTGATCAACACCAATCTGACGGGCCAGGGCCTGGCCCACTGCCTGACCATTTCCAACGCCTTCCAGGTCGTCGCGGACGAGGACTGCTGGCGCCAGATCGAGGACGCCCGCCCCCTGGTCGGTCACAATCTGATGCTGTGGGTTCTGGGCCTGGACGACGAGGACGAGAACAGCGAACGCCGGGGCCTGGACAAGCCGGTGCGCGGCGGCTCTTCGGTGCGCCCCGCCCGCAGCGGACGCGAGGGTCTGACCAACCGCGACACGGCTCTGTACATCTACACCTCCGGCACCACCGGCCTGCCCAAGGCGGCCCGCATTCCGCATTCGCGCGCCCGCACCTATATGCGCGCCTTCGCCGGGGCGACCCGTTCGACCCCAAAGGACCGCATCTTCAACGTCCTGCCGCTTTACCATTCGACCGGCGGTCTGGTGGGCGTGGGCGCGGCCCTGCTGAACGGCGCGCGCCTGGTGATCCGCAAGAAGTTTTCAGCCAGCAGCTTCTGGCCGGACGTCGTGGCGTCGGGCGCCACCATGTTCGTCTATATCGGCGAACTGTGCCGCTATCTGGTGAACTGTCCGCCCCAGGCCTATGAGAAGAAGCACAAGCTGCGCTTCGCCTTCGGCAACGGCATGCGCGGCGACGTCTGGCCTGAGTTCCAGAGCCGGTTCAACATTCCCGAGGTGCTGGAGTTCTACGGCTCGACCGAGGGCAATGTCTCCCTGTTCAACTTCGACGGCAAACAGGGCGCCATCGGCCGCGTCCCCAGCTATCTTAAGAAGCAGATCAACATCCGTCTGGTTCAGTGCGACGTCGAGACCGAACAGCCGGTCCGGGGGCCCGACGGCCTGTGCCGCCTGGCCCGCGCGGGCGAGATCGGCGAAGCGATCGGCGAGATCGGCAACGACATCCGTCACGACTTCTCGGGCTATGCCGATAAGGCCGCCTCTCAGAAGAAGATCCTGACCGACGTGTTCAAGAAGGGCGATCGCTGGTTCCGCACCGGCGACCTGATGCGCCAGGACGCCGAGGGCTATTTCTATTTCGTCGATCGGATGGGCGACACCTTCCGCTGGAAGGGCGAGAATGTCTCGACCTCCGAGGTCGAACAGGTCCTGATGGATGCGCCTGGCGTGGCCGAAGCCATCGTCTACGGCATTCCCGTGCCCGGCCAGGAAGGCAAGGCGGGGATGGCCGCCCTGGTGATCGAAGGCAAGTTCGATCCCAAGACCTTCGCCGACCACATCAATGGCAAACTGCCGGCCTACGCCCAACCGGTCTTCCTGCGAATGATCGAGGCGGCCGAGACCACCGGCACCTTCAAATATCGCAAGTCCGACCTTGTGGCCGACGGTTTCGATCCGGAAAAGGTCGGGGCGGCCCTGTATGTGCGCGGCGGCAAGAGCGGCTATCAGAAGCTGACGGCGGCGGCGCGCACGGCCATTCTGAACGGTGAAGGCCGGCTTTGACGGCGGTTGGACGGCGTTTGGCGAAACGCCGTCTTAATCAATAACCGCCATGGTCGACGCCTCTCCGTCTAGGATGTCGCGTCCCCATGTTTCAGATCATCGGCATTGTGCTGCTGTTCGGCCTCGTCTTCGGCAGCTACGCCATCTCCGGCGGCAAGTTCGAAGTCATCATCCACGCCGCCCCGCACGAACTGATGGCCATCGGCGGGGCCGGCATCGCCGCCTTCCTGATCTCCAACTCCCTGCCCGTGATCAAGGGGGCCATGGGCGGCCTGGGCAAGACCTTCGCCGGACCGAAATGGAAGAAGCAGGACTACAAGGACCTCTTGTCCCTGCTGTTCCAGCTGACCAAGACGATGAAGTCCAAGGGCGTGGTGGCCCTGGAAAGCCATATCGAAAAGCCCAAGGAATCGACGATTTTCCAAAAGTACCCCAAGGTGCTGAAGGACCATTTCGCCGTCGACTTCATCTGCGACACCCTGCGGATGATGACGATGAACCTGGAAGATCCGCACCAGGTCGAAGACGCGATGGAGAAACAGCTCGAGAAGCACCACCACGAGCATCTGGAAAACGCCCACGCCCTGCAGAACCTAGCCGACGGCCTGCCCGCCCTCGGAATCGTGGCCGCCGTGCTGGGCGTCATCAAGACCATGGGTTCGATCACCGAACCGCCCGAGGTGCTGGGCACCATGATCGGCGGGGCCCTGGTCGGCACCTTCATGGGCGTGTTCCTGGCCTATGGTCTGGTCGGTCCGTTCGCCGCGCGCCTGACGGCCATCATCAACGAAGAAGCGGCCTATTATAAGATCATCCAGTCGGTCCTGGTGGCCCACCTTCACGGCAATGCGGCCCAGATCTCGGCCGAGATCGGCCGGGGCGACATCCCCTCCTCCCTCCAGCCGTCCTTCAGCGAGATGGAAGAAACGCTGAACAACGTGTCGAACGACTGAACCGGAACACGCCCCAGGCCGGGGTGTTTTCGTCCTGATCTGCGCCGTCGCGATCGCCGCTTGCCCCGGCCTTTGCGGCGGCGCTATCGTTTCGGGCAAGGCCTCAGACCTTGCGAACCGCCTTCTGGAGGATTGTCATGCGCATCACCGCCCTCATCGCCGCCTCGGCCGCCGCCCTCGCCATCGCCGCCTGTTCCAAGGCCCCCGAGGAAAAGGCCGAGGAGGCCGCCAGCGACGCGGTCGAAGCCGCCGGGACCGCAGCCGACGCCGCCCTGACGGCGGACCAGGCCGCCGCCGCTGCGGCCGCAGCCGCCAATGAGGCGGCCCAAGACGCCGACGCCGCGAACGCGGCCACGACGCCGACCGAAACTCCGCCCGTCGACGCCGCCCATTCGGAAGCGGCCAAGCCGGCCGAGCCGGCGCACGACGCCGGTCATGACGCCGGCCACTAAGGTCCAGACCCCGTCTGAAAGGCCGCTCCGTTCGGGGCGGCCTTTTTCGTTGCGGCCGTCCGGGTGTACAGCCGCGCCATGAGTTCCCAAGACGCCTCCCCCCGACTGACCTGGACCGAAGAGGGCGAGCCGCGCTCGGGCCGGTTCGGCGACGTCTATTTCTCGCGCGACGACGGTCTGGCGGAAAGCCGCGCGGTCTTTCTCCAGGGATGCGATCTGCCGGGGGCCTGGGCGGGCCGTCAGGGCTTCACCGTGGCGGAACTGGGGTTCGGAACGGGGTTGAACATCGCCGCCGTGCTGGACCTGTGGCGACGGACGCGGCCTGAGGGCGCACGGCTGAACGTCTTTTCCGTCGAGGGTTTTCCCCTGACCGTCGAGGAAGCCCGTCGCGCCCTGAGCAACTGGCCGGAACTGGCCGAGCCGGCCGAGGCCCTGCTTGAGGCCTGGCCGGAGGCGACGCCCGGCTTCCACCGGGTCGATCTGCCGGGGTTTGACGCCGTGCTTGATCTCGCCGTCGGCGACGTAGGCTGGGCGCTGGATCAATGGAGCGGGACCGCCGACGCCTGGTTCCTGGACGGCTTCTCTCCCGCCCTGAACCCCGACATGTGGTCGCCGCAGGTCCTGGACCGGATCGCAGAACGATCCGCGCCCGACGCCCGTCTCGCCACCTTCACGGTCGCCGGCGCCGTGCGACGGGGATTGAGCGAGCGGGGCTTCGTCGTCGACAAGCGGCCGGGGCATGGGCGCAAGCGCGAACGGCTGGAGGCGCGACGGACGGGGCTGCCACAGGCCGAACACCGACCCCAGGTCGCGATCGTCGGGGCGGGCATAGCCGGCGCCTCGGTCGCGCGCGCCCTGGCGGCCGCGGGGCTGACGGCGGTGGTGATCGAGGCCGATCGGCCGGGCGCAGGCGGTTCGGGCTTCCCCGCCGGCCTGGCGACGCCGCGCCTGGATGCGGGAGACGCGGCCATCGCCGGCCTCTACGCCCAGGCGCTGGAACGGGCGCGACATCTGTACGACGCCACGCCGGGCGCCGTCCTGGGCCGAGGGGTGCTGCAACTGCCCCAGGCCGAGAGAGACCGGGCGGAGAGAGACCGGGCCCGCTTCGCCAAGATCGCCGACCAGCCCCTGTGGCGCGAGGGGGCCATGACGGTGATCGACGCCGCTGCGGCCGAGCACCGTCTGGGCGAGGCCCAGGCCGACGGCGGTCTGATGATGGCCGACGCCCGCGTGGTTCGCCCCGCCGTCATTCTGGAGGCCTGGCTGGAAGGGACCCCCGTCCTGTCCGCCTCCGTGGCAAGCATCCGGCGCGCGGGCGACCGCTGGGACCTGCTGGACGCCCAGGGTCGGATCATCGTCACGGCCGACGCCGTCGTGGCGACGGCCGGCTGGGGGGTCGAGGCCCTGCTGGAGACCGGCGCCCTGTCGCCTGTCAGAGGTCAGGCGGACTGGCGCGACGGTCCATCGGTCGAAGGGGCAGCCTGGGGCGGCTATGTCGCCCCCACCGGCGCCGGCCTGCTGTACGGCGCGACCCACACACGCGGAGACGTGGACCTGACCCCGCGCGACGCGGACAGCCGCCACAATCTTGAGACACTGAAGGCCCGTCTGCCGCAACTGGCCGCGCGACTGTCGCAAGAGGGAGGGCGGCGCGTCGCCGTGCGCGCCACGACCCGCGACCGCCTGCCCGTCGCGGGTCTGAGGAGCGATGGCCTCCATATTCTGTCGGGTCTGGGATCGCGCGGCTTCTGCATCGCGCCCCTGCTGGGCGAACATGTCGCGGCCTTGATCGCCGGCCGGCCCTCGCCCCTCCCCGCAAGCCTGGCGGAACGGGTGTCGCCGGATCGCTTCTGAACCGCGCCTGCCGACGGACTTAACGAGACGGATCGTGTATCGTTGCGCCAAGCTGAAAGGATACGCCATGCGCTTTACGCTGATCGCCCCCGCCCTCGCCTGCCTGCTGACCGGCGCCGCCTTGACGGGTTGCGCCGCCCCTGCCCCGCAGAAGACCCTCGCCGAGACCGGCTCCGAGGCGGCGCGCTGCTTCCGCACCGATCAGGTCCGAAACTTCCGCGCCGAGCGGCCGGCGAACCTCTATGTGCGCTCGGTCCGCGGCGACGTGTTCGAGATCAACACCAGCGGCGGCTGCTGGGATCTGGATTCGGCGATCTCCATCGCCATCACGCCCACGGCGGGGGCGTCCGAAAACGTCTGCGTCGGCGATCCGGTCCAGGTTCTGGTCCCCAGCGGCACGCCGGGCAACCGGACCTGCCGCGCCTTCATCACCGGTTCCCTGACCGAGGCGGAGGTCGAGGCCCTGCCTGAACGGGTCCGCCCCTGACGCGACGTCGCGGCGGCTTGAAATTGGCCGATCACGGGTATCAAATCGCCTCTTCTTGGGGAGGATATGATGCGCGGAATCGCCACATTCGCACTGATCGCCGGCCTGACTCTGACGGCCCAATCCGCTGCGGCCGAAAGCTGGAGCCGTTTTTCGGCGACGGATCGGATCGCCTATCTGGTCGATCTGGACCAGTTGAACGCCGTGGACGGCGTGGTCGCCGCCCGCTTCGCCCGCGTGCCGTCTCAGGGCGATGCGGCGGATCAAAGCCATGAGATCGAAGAGGTCTCGATCCGCTGTTCGGACGGCCAGTCGCGCACGACGACGAATGTGACGATCGGGGCCGACGGGGCGGAGACCGACCGCTATTCCGAGGAGACGCCGTGGGAGCCGTCCCCGGCCGGCGGCATCTACGGCGCCCTGAAAAGCTTCGCCTGCGACAGCATGCGGCCCAGGGGCGACACCTGGCCGACAATCGCCGCCTTCATCGCCGCGGGCCGCGGCGGCTGATAGGCTGAAAGCCTCCGCACACGGTGGATTTGTCGCGGATTTTCAAGCTTAGCGTCACGCAGGCGACGCCTATTCGTCGTCCACACGACATCGCCCCCCGCTACTGAGCGCCATTCAGCCAAGTTGGGGATGATGATGGCGAACGAACTGAAGACGCGGCTGATGGCCGCGGCCGCGCTGAGCGGCGTCCTGGCCATGGCCCAGGCCGCTCAGGCGCAAAGCCAAGAGGCCGGACCGACGGATCTGGACGAGATCGTCGTCACGGCCCAGCTGCGCGAACAGAAGACCATCGAGGTTCCGTTCGCCCTGACCGCCTATTCCGGCCAGTTCCTGGAGGACCTGGGCATTCAGGAGTTCGAACAGCTGTCGGCCTTCGTGCCGGGCTTCCTGGTGCAGAACCAGTCGCCGAACAACCCCGGCTTCGTGATGCGCGGCATCACCTCCGATTCGGGCGCCGCCACGGCCGAGCCCCGCGTCTCGGTGTTCCAGGACGGCGTGTCGATCTCCAAGTCGCGCGGCTCCTATGTCGAGCTGTTCGACCTGGCGCGCGTCGAAGTCGCCAAGGGCCCGCAATCGACCCTGTACGGCCGCGGCGCCCTCATCGGGGCGGTGAACCTGGTCCAGAACCGCGCCGAGCCCGGCCAGACCGAAGCCTACGCCAATATCGAGGCGGGCAATGAAGACTATCGCATGGTCGAAGGCGCGCTGAACCTGCCGGTCGGCGAGACCGCCGGCCTGCGCCTGGCGACCCGGCTGAAGACCCGCGGCGGTTCGGTCGAGAACCTGCGGGGCGGCGACGACTTCAACGGCATCAAAACCAAGGCCGTTCGCCTGTCCGGCGCCTGGGCCCCGTCGGACGCCCTGCGTTTCGACGTGATCGGCAACTATCAGAACGACCACGCCTCGGGCACCTCGTTCAAGTCGATCGCCTATGCGCCGGCCGACCCGGACACGGGCGCCGTCCTGGGCGGCAAGGAGCCCTGGGAAGGCGCGGCCCTGACGCGCGGCGGCGCCTTCGACGGCGGCAAGGACCTGGGACTGGATCGTGAAGTCTGGGGCCTGACCGGTCTGGCCCGGATCAATCTGAACGCCGCCTGGACCCTGAACTCGACCACCGCCTATCGCGAGTTCGACAACTACGAAACCTTCGACGCCGACGGCGTCTCCCTGCCCGTCCTGACGGCGGCGGAAGAGACCCATGGCGAACAATGGAGCCAGGATCTGCGCCTCGGCTTCGACAACGGCGGCCGCCTGACCGGCTTTGTCGGCGCCGGCTGGTTCCACGAAGAAGGCTATCAGCGCACCCCGGCCCAGTTCGACGAACGCCTGGCCCTGGCCCAGCTGGCCGGCCTGCTGGACGGTTCGCCGACGACGGTCGGCGACCGCACCCTGCCGCTCGCCGCCTATCCCACCGTGGCGCGCGGCGCCCTGGCCGCCCTGTTGACGCCCCTGGGCGCGGGCGCCCTGGCCACGCCGATCGCCGCCAATCTTGACCCGGCCCATATCGAGACCTCGACCAACCGGTCGGAGCTGACCTCCTATGACGTCTTCGGCGACGTCACCTACGCCTTCACCGACCGGTTCGAGATGTCGGCGGGCCTGCGTTACACCCGCGACGACAAGACCACCGGCTACGCCAGTTCGGTGGAGCGCCGTTCGGCCCTGGGCGCTCTTCTGGGTCTTCAGACCGGCGCCGTTCCCGCCGCCCAGGTTCCCAGCTTCCTGGCGGCCCTGGCCAATCCGAGCTTCGCCGCCCTGCCCGCCGGCCTCTTCCCGCTGTTCGGTTTGACCGCCCAGCCGACGACCAACAACGGCGACTTCTCCTACTTCGACTCGGAAGACGACGGCCTGACCTGGCGCCTCACGGCCCGCTATGAACTGACCGACGAGACCAATCTGTACGCCAACTACGCCCGCGGTCGTCGCCCGGAAGTCATCAGCGCCTCGGGGCCGTCCGCGCCCAGCGGCGCGGCGCGCTTCACCCCGGTCGATGCGGAAACCGTGGACAGCTATGAGGTCGGCGCCAAGTCGGCCCTGCTGGACGGCCGCCTGCGCGTCGACGGCGCGGTCTTCCTGTACAACTACGAAAACTTCCAAACGACGATTCAGCAAGGCACGCAGTTCATCACGACGAACGCGGGCGAGGCCAAGTCTTACGGCTTCGAAGGTCAGGCGAACTTCGCCGTGGCCTCGACCTTGGACCTGTTCGCCACCTACGCCTACAACCACTCGCGCTTCGAGAACGGCATCTACGACGGCAACCAGTTCCGCCTGTCGCCTGACCACGCCGCCTCGATCGGCGCGACCTGGCGCCTGCCGACGACGGGCGGCGAGATCGAGGTCCAGCCGACCTACACCTGGCAGTCCAAGGTCTTCTTCAGCGACGACAACGACATCCCCGCCCTGCAAACGCAGAACTTCGTCGCGGACCTGATCCAGGACGAATATCAGGACGCCTACGGCCTGCTGAACATTCGGGTCCGCTATACGCCGGAAGGCGGAAACTGGGGCCTCGAAGCCTTCGGCGAAAACGTCCTGGACGAGAAGTACATCAAGGACGCCGGCAACACCGGCGACGCCCTGGGCATGCCGACCTTCATCGCCGGTCGTCCGGCGGCCTATGGTCTGGTGTTCAAGCTGAAGCTGTAAGGATCGAACGATGAAACTGGATCGCCGCAGCCTTCTGGGTCTGTTGGGCGCGGGGGCGGCGACGCCCGCCGTCGCCCAGGCCGCCCATTCCGGTCAGGTCGCCTTCCTGCACGGCGTGGCCAGCGGCGATCCCGATCATCATTCGGCCGTCTTCTGGACCCGCGTCACCCCGGCTGATCCGTCGGCCGGGGAGATCCCGGTCGTTCTGGAAGTGGCCAAGGACGCCGGCTTCACCGACATGGTGCGCCGCACCGCCGACCTCACCGCCCGGGCCGAGCGCGACTTCACCGTCAAACACGATCTGCATGGGCGCGGCCTGGAGCCCGGCCATGAGTATTTCTACCGGTTCATCGCCCGCGGCGTGACCTCGCCGGTGGGGCGGGTCCGCACCCTTCCCTTGGGCGCCACGCCCCAGGTGAACCTCGCCGTGGTGTCGTGTCAGCTCTATCCGGGCGGCCTGTTCAACGCCTATGAGGCCATTTCCCAGCTGGATCGGCTGGACGCCGTCGTCCACCTGGGCGACTACATCTATGAATACGGCGCCGCGCCGAACGACTACGGCATGAATACCGGTGCGCCGCTGGGCCGGTCGCCCCTGCCGCCGCATGAGATCGTCAGCCTGGCCGACTATCGGACGCGCCACGCCCAGTACAAGACCGATCCCGACCTTCAGGCCGCCCACGCCCGCGCCGCCTTCATCTGCGTCTGGGACGACCACGAGGTCGCCAACGACACCTGGATGCGAGGCGCCGAGAACCATCAGCCCGCGACCGAAGGCGACTTCGCCGCACGCAAGGCGGCGGCTCTACGGGCCTATTTCGAATGGATGCCGATCCGCGAGGCCAAGGCCGGCGCCATGAAGGAGGCGATCAACCGCAGCTTCCATTTCGGCGACCTGGCCAGCCTGCATATGGTCGAGACCCGGCTGCTGGCCCGCGTCGAACAGATGGAGTTCGCCGACATTCCCAAGACCGCCGACGGGCGGCCGGACCTCGACGCCTTCGAGGCGCAGCGCCAGGACCCGTCGCGCGATCTGCTGGGCGAGCCCCAGCGCCGCTGGCTGGGCGAGGCCATGCGCCAGTCCAAGGCCGCCGGCCGGCCGTGGCAGATCCTGGGTAATCAGGTCATTATGGCCCGGGTCAAGGGGCCGAACATTGAACAGATGGTGCCCCCCGCCCAGCTGGCCCAGATGGTCTCCGGCCTGCCCGACGACGTCCGCCCCCAGGTCGAGACCGCCATCCAGCTGTTCAGACTGGGCCTGCCGTTCAACCTGGACAGCTGGGACGGCTATCCGGCCGGACGCGAGCGTCTGTACGAGACCATGAAACAGGCGGGGGTCGAGCCCATCGTCCTGGCCGGCGACAGCCACGCCTTCTGGGTCAATGAACTGTATGACAACGGCGGAGAGCGCCGGGCGGTCGAGTTCGGAACCTCGGCCATTTCCAGCCCCTCGCCCGGCGACCATGTCGGCGGCCTGCCCCTGGGCCTGGCGCTGCAAGCCGCCAATCCCGAGGTCAAGTTCTGCGACCAGTCGGCCAAGGGCTATGTGCTGCTGACCCTGGAGCGGGATCAGGCCGTCGGCGAACTGCGCACCGTCTCCACCATCCTGGCCAAGCCGTATGAGAACCGGACGCTGAAACGCTATCGTCTGGCGCGGACTGAGACGGGCCTGGGGCCGTTGGAAGACGTCACCGCACCCGCCTGATCGCCGCCACCGCAAGGGCAGCTCCCAAGAAACACAGGGCGGCGGCCACGAACAGGCTGCGCAAGCCCAGATCCAGCCGCTCCAACAGGACCAGGGCGATCAAGGGGGCGATCGCCTGGGGCAGGGTCACGGCCAGGTTGATCAGCCCCAGATCCTTGCCCCGATCCTGAGCCGAGGGAAGGACGTCAGTCATCAAGGCGATATCGACGGCGCCGTAGCAGCCTTGGCCCAGGCCATAGAGGGCGAAGGCGATCAGGACCAGGGTCCAGTCCGGGGTCGCCGCCATGACGGCCGCTGCGATCGTCAGCAGGACCGCCCCCGTCACGCCCAGGGGCTTTCGCCGCGTCACACGCGACCCGTTGACGGCGACCACGGCGCTGACCGCGACCACCCCGACCACGGCGATGGCGGTGACAAGGGAATGACCCGCCTCAGCCGTCCGGCCGGGGAACAGCCGAGCAAAGCCGATGGCGTCGGCGATGTAGAAGAGCAGATAAAAGGCCACCAGCGAATAGCCGGTGACGACCAGGAAACGATAGGACCAGGCCAGGCTGAAGTCGCGGGTTGCAAAGGGCCTGAGCAGGCTCGCCAGGGAGAAGCCCGAAAACACCGGGCGGACCTGCGCCGACGGCGGCGGATCTTCGCGCGACAGCAGGGCGAAGGGCACGGTGGCCGCCGCGACGACGGCGGCCAGGACCGCCAGCCGCGCCGCCTCGCCCTGCGGTCCCCAGGCCATGACCACCGACCCGATCATGGCGGCCAGAGGATAGCCCATGCCCATTACGGCCGACATGGCGCTGCGCCGGTTTTCCGGCACCCGATCAGCGAAGAGGGCCAGGAGCGGCGCCAGCAGGATGTTGAACGCCAGTTGAAACCCGACGAGCGCCAGAACGAAGCCGACGGGTGTCGATGCGCGATGAAGGCCGGCGTAGCTGGCGATCGTCAGCACCGCGCCGATGATGATCCAGGGCCGTCTGCGCCCGTGTCTGGACCGGGTGCGGTCGCTGAGGGCGCCGCCGATGATGTTGCCGACCCCGGCCGCCATACAGCCCCAGAACAGGGCCTGACTGAGCAGGGGGCCTTTGGCCTCGCCGCCGATAAGCTCGGCGTGGAGAGGCGCAAGCACCTGAAGCAGGGGCGCCACGCCGATGAAGCCGCCGATATAGGCGACGGCGTAGCCGAAGAGGAAGGCCGGCCCGGCCGGCCGGGTTGGAACGCCGGCGACCACGGGCGGGGGCGTCAGGCGCGAACGGCCCGCGCCGCCGCGAGGCCCAGCGCCTGGAGGGCGGCGGCGGCGATATGGTCGGCGTTCAGCCCGGCCTGGGCGTACATGGCCGCCGGCGTGTCCTGATCCTGGAAGACGTCGGGCAGGTTCAGTGTGCGGACCTTCAGCCCGCGATCCAGGGCGCCCTTCTCCGCCAGCAGTTGCAGGACGAAGGCGCCGAAGCCGCCCATGGCCCCCTCCTCCACCGTGATCAGGGCCTCGTGCTCGCGGGCCAGGCGCAGGATCAGATCGGCGTCCAGCGGCTTGGCGAAACGGGCGTCGGCGACGGTGGCGGACACGCCGCGCGCCGCCAGCAGGTCAGCGGCCTTCAGCGCTTCCTGAAGTCGGGTGCCCAGGGACAGGATGGCGACGGCGGTCCCCTCGCGCACGATCCGGCCGCGGCCGATCTCGAACGGAGCGGCCAGGTCCGGGATCTCGACCCCGACGCCGTCGCCGCGCGGATAGCGGAAGGCGCTGGGGCGGTCGTCGATGGCCAGGCTGGTCGAGATCATGCCCGCCAGTTCGGCCTCGTCGGCGGCGGCCATCAGCACCATGCCGGGCAAGGCCCCCATGAAGCCGATGTCGAACGATCCGGCGTGGGTCGCCCCGTCGGCGCCGACCAGACCGGCTCGGTCCATGGCAAACCGCACCGGCAGGGACTGGATCGCCACGTCGTGGACGACCTGGTCATAGCCGCGCTGGAGGAAGGTGGAATAGATGGCGCAGACCGGCTTCATCCCGTCGGCGGCCAGGCCGGCGGCGAAGGTGACGGCGTGCTGTTCGGCGATGCCGACGTCATAGGTGCGGTCGGGGAAGGCCTGGCCGAACAGGTCCAGCCCCGTGCCCGAGGGCATGGCGGCGGTGATGGCGACGATCGACGGATCGGCCTTGGCGTGTTTGATCAGTTCGGTCCCGAACACCTTGGTGTAGCTGGGGGCGTTGGAGACGGCCTTGGTCTGCTTGCCCGAGACCACGTCGAACTTGACGACCGCATGAAGTTTGTCGGCGCTGCTCTCGGCGGGGGCGTAGCCCTTGCCCTTCTGCGTCACGACATGGACCAGAACCGGCCGGTCCTCGATGGCCGCCGCCTTCTTCAGGATCGGGACCAGGTTCTCCATGTCGTGACCGTCGATGGGGCCGACATAGTAGAAGCCCAGCTCTTCGAAGAAGGTGCCGCCCGTCACCATCCCACGGGCGTATTCCTCGGCCTTCTTGGCGGCGTTGCGGAACGGACGCGGCAGGTGCTGGGCGAACGAACGGCCCAGGCGGCGAACGTTCTGATAGGCGCCGCCGGACACCAGACCGGCTAAATAGGCGCTCATGCCGCCCACCGGCGGGGCGATGGACATGTCGTTGTCGTTCAGTATGACCATCAGCTGGCCGCTGGTGGCCTCGGCCGCATTGTTCATCGCCTCATAGGCCATGCCGGCCGACATGGAGCCGTCGCCGATGACGGCGACCACCTTGTTCTTTTCCCCCTTCTGGTCGCGCGCGGCGGCGAAGCCCAGGGCGGCGCTGATCGAGGTCGAGGCGTGGGCGGCGCCGAAGGGATCGTATTCGCTCTCGCTGCGCTTGGTGAAGCCGGACAGACCGCCGCCCTGGCGCAGGGTGCGGATGCGATCGCGACGCCCGGTCAGGATCTTGTGCGGATAGCACTGATGGCCGACGTCCCAGATCAGGATGTCCTTGGGCGTCTCGAACACATGGTGAAGCGCCGTGGTCAGCTCGACCACCCCCAGGCCCGCGCCCAGATGGCCGCCGGTCACCGAGACGGCGTCGATGGTCTCGGCTCGCACTTCTTCCGCCAGCTGCTTGAGCTGGGCGATGTCAAAGCCCCGCATGTCGGCGGGAAACTTGACGGTGTCGAGAAGCGGGGTGTCGGGCATCAGCCGGGAAAACCTTGGTAGTCTGATCAATCAACCCGCGAGGGCGGTCGACGTTTCGTATCAGGACCGGCGCCTTAGCACAAAGTCCACGCTCGCCTTGAGGATTTCCGCCTCATCGCCAAAGGACTCCAGGTGGGCGCGAGCCTGATCGGACAACAGCGCGACCCTCTGTCGCGCCTCGTCCAGCCCCAACAGGGTGACGAAATTGGTCTTGCCCAGGGCCGCGTCCTTGCCGCCGGCGGCCTTGCCCATTTCCTCGGCCGAACCCTCGGCGTCCAGAATGTCGTCGACGATCTGATAGGCCAGGCCGACGTCGTGGGCGAAGCTGATCAGGGCGTGCTGATGCTGGGCCGAAGCCTCGGCGATGATCAGCGGAATCTCGAAGGCATAGGCGAACAGGGCGCCGGTCTTCAGACGTTGCATCCGGGCGACCCCGCCCAGGTCGTCGCGCACGCCCAACAGGTCGATCATCTGGCCGCCCGCCATGCCCCGCGCGCCCGAGGCCAGCGACAGCCGGGCCGCCAGTTCGCAGCGGACGGCGGGATCGTCGTGGGTGTCCTCGTGCAGAATGATGTCGAAGGCCGCCGTCTGAAGCGCGTCGCCGGCCAGGACCGCCGTGGCCTCGTCATAGGCGCGGTGGACGGTCGGGCGGCCGCGCCGCATGTCGTCGTCGTCCATACAGGGCAGGTCGTCGTGGACCAGGCTGTAGGCATGGACGCATTCCAGGGCGCAGGCGGCGCGCAGCACCGACCGCGCGTCGATGTCGAACAGCCGCGCCGCCTCAAGGGCGAAAAAGGGCCGCAGCCGTTTGCCCGGTCCCAGGGCCGCATAGCGCATGGCCTCGGTCAGGCGGGATTCCGGCCCTTCCGCGCGCGGCAACAGCTCATCCAGCGCCACCGTCACCAGATCGGCGACCTCGGCGACCCGGTCGATCACGGCCTGCTCGGGCGAATTGGCGGCGATGACCCGGTTCAAGACGATCGACCGCCCTTGGCCGCAAGAGGACGATGCGGCTTCATTCGAACGACGCCGCCTCAACGCCCTTGGCCTGGCCGTCCGGCCCGACCACGATCTTTTCGACCCGCAGCTGGGCCGCCTTCAGACGCGCCTCGCAATGGGCCTTCAGCCGGGCGCCCTCTTCGTACAGGGCGATGGATTCCTCCAGCGGGGCCTGGCCGGATTCCAGGCGCGAGACGATGGTCTCCAGACGCTGCAGCGCGTCTTCGAAGCTGAGGTCGGCGGGAATGGCGGGTGCGGCGTCGGTCATGGCGCGCGACCCTAAAGACCCGGTCGCCCCGCATCAACGGTTATGCGGCTAGCGTTTTTCGTAACGGCGCTGCGACCAGTATTTGAAGCCCTGGTTATGCACCAGTTTCCACCCGTCGGCCTTCAGACGCGCGCCGACCATATGGTTGAAATAGCCGTGGGCGAAGACCAGGACGTCCTGGCCGGTCTCGGCGCGGGCGATCAGCTTGCGGGCCGCCTGTTCGGCGCGAACCTCGGCCTGGGCCCGGGTCTCCTGGCCGCCGTGATGATCGAAGGCGTGCCACCAGAAGCGCGACACCACCCCCCACCATTTCGGCGACAGCTTGATCCAGTCGGGGATCGGCGGCGGCGGCAGGGGCGCCTCGATGAACATGACGTCCGACATCACTTCCCGCCCGGCGACGACGGCGGCGGCCGTCTCCTGGGCCCGCTGGCGGGTGGAGGCGTAGATGGCGCCGGCGCCCTGGGCGGCGGCGACCAGTTCGGGCGGGGGCGTCTGGCCCGCCAGCAGACCGCCGACCTCGTACTTCGCCCACCAGTCTCCGTACTCGCGGGCAGTGATCAGGCACTTGCGCGACAGGGCGGGTTCGCCGTGGCGCGTCAGGATGATGGCGCCGGGCCGGACGCCCCTCGCGGCAGGCGCGCCAACAGAGCCGCCCACCTGAACGGCGGTCTCTTCAGTCGAATCGAGGGACAGGGCGGGGGCTGACATGGCGATGGGACGAACCTTAAGGTTTCAAGGCCTTATACGTCCTAATCCTCCCCGAGCGCGGCGACGTGTGCGACCGCGGAGCGGCCTGGTCCTTCAAGGTCGTAACCGCCCTCGCGCGCGGACACAACCTTGCCCGAACAGGTCCGGCGCGCGTTTCCCCGAACCGCGCAGGTCGCCCAGGTGAAATCCTCGGCCTCGAGCGACGGGTGCGCCAGCGGATCGCGCGCCGCATGGGGGGGCGACCAGCGCATGGGCCGGCATCGAGGCGTGGGTGAAGACCGGAAGGCCGCTCATGTCTCAACCTCCATGCGCAGATGAGCCTCGCCCCAGGCGCGCAGGGCGAGAATGACCGGAGACAGCGTCCGCCCCGCCCCCGTCAGGCGGTAATCGACGCGGGGCGGAACCTGAGCATAGACCGTCCGATGCACCAGTCCCGCCGCCTCCAGCTCGCGCAACTGCTTTGTCAGCATCCGCTGAGTGACGCCGGGAAGATGACGTTTCACCTGACTGAACCGCAGGGGGCCGTCGAGCAGATGATAGACGATCACGCCCTTCCACTTGCCGCCGATCAGATTGAGGGCGGCGTCGACGACGCATTCACCCGGCCGTACGTTTCGAGGCGGCGCCACGAAGGTTTCGGAAAAGACGGTATCCATTCGGGTACTACATACAGAAAAATGCCGTTCTTGCGCCGAATGTAGCTGAAGGCGATGTGGGGCGCGACGACACAAACCAAGGAGCATTGTCATGAAGGCCATCGGCACGACCGGCCCCCGCCCCGTTTCCGATCCCGCCGCCCTGATCGCGTTCGAGGCCGCCGAGCCTGAGCTGCGCCCGCGGGATCTGCTTGTTGCAGTCAAGGCCGTCAGCCTGAACCCCGTGGACACAAAGGTGCGCAGCAGTCGGCAGCCGGACCAGCCCAGCATCCTAGGCTATGACGCCGCAGGCGTGGTGATCGGCGTCGGCGCCGACGTCAGCCTGTTCAAGGTCGGAGACGAGGTCTTCTACGCCGGCCAGATCGACCGCCCCGGCTCGAACGCCGAACGTCAGGCGGTGGACGAACGGATCGTGGGCCGCAAGCCCCGGTCGTTGAACTTTGTCGAGGCCGCCGCCCTGCCCCTGACCGCCATCACCGCCTGGGAACTGCTGTTCGACCGAATGAAGGCGGACCGGCACGAGGACGAGAGCCTGTTGATCGTCGGCGGCGCCGGCGGGGTCGGGTCCATCCTGATCCAGATCGCCAAGGCCATGACGAAACTGCGTGTCGTCGCCACCGCCTCTCGCCCTGAAACCCGCCAATGGTGCCTGGACCTGGGGGCGGACGCCGTCATCGACCATTCCCGCCCCATCGACGAAGCCCTGACGGAAGCCGGCGAACGGGCGCCGAAATATATCGCATCCCTGACCCACACGGCCGGCCATTTCGAGGCCCTGGCCCGCGCCGTGGCGCCCCAGGGGGTCATCGGCGCCATTGACGACTTCAAGGGTCTGCCGGTCGAACTGCTGAAGCAGAAGGCGGCCGGTTTCGTGTGGGAGTTCATGTTCACCCGGCCGGTCCACCAGACCCCCGACATGATCCGGCAGCACGAAATCCTGAACGCCGTGTCGGAGGCGGTCGACGCCGGCGCCATCCGCACCACCCTGACCCGCAACCTGGGCCGGCTTTCGGTCGAGACCCTTCTCGACGGGCATCGCCAGTTGGAAAGCGGCTCGACGATCGGCAAGGTCGCGCTGGACGGCTTCTGAGGCTAAGGGGCGGATCATGACCGAGATCCTGATCCGCACCCCCCGCCCCGGAGACGCCGAAGCCCTGGGCGTCCTGGGGCGTCGGACCTTCGTCGAGACCTTCGTGACCGGCTTCGGCATTCCCTATCCCGAGACGGACCTGGCGGCCTTTCTGGACGCCAGTTTCGATCCCGAACCGACACGGAAAAAGCTGGCCGAACCCAACGCAGCCTGGTGGGTGGCCGAGCGGGACGGCGAACTGCTGGCCTTCGCCAACGCCGGTCCCAACGGCCTGCCCCACCCCGAGGCGCGGCCGGAGCATATGGAGCTGCGCCGCCTGTATGTGTCCAAGGCCGCCCAGGGTCTGGGCCTGGGCACGAAGCTGCTGACCCTGTCGCTGGACTGGATGGAGGCCAACACGGGCGGCCCGCTCTGGATCGGCGTCTGGAGCGGCAACGAAAAGGCCCAGCGCCTGTACGCCGCCTATGGGTTCAAGAAGGCGGGCGAGTATGAATACCCGGTCGGCGCCTGGCGCGACCACGAGTTCATCTTGCGGCGCGGATAGACGTTCGGCGAGCTGCGTGCTTTTCTTAAAAAAAGGGAGGAGTTCACGGTGTCAAACCGCGTCGCTGCAATTGCGCTATTGCTGGCTGCCTATTCTACAGCAGCCCATACTCAAGACACGGCGCCTGACAACAAACCGCCGAATGTTGAGGAGATCGCCACCGCCCGATCCTACGCCGACCAGTTGATCGCCTCGGCCAATGCGGCACGCTATTTCGAGAATATCACCACCGACGCTACCCCCACGGTCCGTCACAAAGCCAGCGGCATGGTGTGCGCCTTCTCAGACCCGGAATACGACAAGATCACCATCTACCCCGCTGCAGCCTCGATTGGGGAAGGTGAGGACGTGGGATGCAACACGCGCCTGCTGGAAGTTAACTTCACTAGCTACGCCACACGCTATGCGCGATACTTCAGCGAGGAAGCCATAATTCAAGACACAATGAACGCGATTGTGCAGCGATGGCCGGATGCAAAGCCCCACGCCGAGGGGCTGATTACAGCCACCATCAACGATGCCCCGGCCCAGCGCGTCGCCGGCTATGATATCAAGATCGACGGTCGTCCCATGCTCACACTCGTTCTGGTGCCCCATCAAGGCGAATGGAGTTTCAAGGGGCGTGTGACGGGACCGTCAGAAGGCGATACGCCCACAAACCTCGTGGGCGCGATCATGTTCTCGCGCAGCCTCCCGACAGAGAAAGTCGCTCCCTAAAGCTTCGGCTTTGCGGCATTAAGAGCCCATGCTCCTGCCCTTCTTCACCGCCCTGCGCGACGCCAAGGTTCCGGTGTCGATGAAGGAATGGCTCCATCTGATGGAGGCCATGGACCGCGATCTGGCCGGGCGCGAGATCGAGGCCTTCTATCACCTGTCGCGGGCGGTGCTGGTCAAGGACGAGAAACACTATGACCGGTTCGACCAGGTGTTCGGGACGGTGTTCAAGGGCGTCGAATCTGTCGGGGCGGGCGAAGATCTGACGACCGACATCCCCGAGGACTGGCTGCGGCTGCTGAACGAGAAATATCTGACCGACGAGGAAAAGGCCCAGATCGAGGCGCTCGGCGGGTTCGACAAGCTGATGGAGACGCTGAAACAGCGGCTGGAGGAGCAGAAGGAACGCCATTCCGGCGGCTCAAAATGGATCGGCACGGGCGGGACCAGTCCCTTCGGCCACGGCGGCTATAATCCCGAGGGCGTGCGGATCGGCGGCCCCGGACGACATGGCCGGGCGGTCAAGGTCTGGGAAAAGCGCGAGTTCAGGAACCTGGACGACACGGTCGAACTGGGCACGCGCAACATCAAGGTCGCCTTGCGTCGCCTGCGCCGCTTCGCGCGCGAGGGGGCGGCGGAAGAACTGGACATCGACGGCACCATCGACGGCACGGCCCGCCAGGGCTGGCTGGACATCCAGATGCGGCCCGAGCGGCGCAACACGATCAAGGTGCTGCTGTTCCTGGACATCGGCGGCTCGATGGACGGCCATATCAGGCTGGTGGAGGAGCTGTTCTCGGCCGCACGGACCGAGTTCAAGAACCTGGAGTTCTTCTATTTCCACAACTGCCTGTACGAGGGTGTGTGGAAGGACAACCGGCGGCGTCACACCGAGCGGATCGCCACCTGGGACCTGCTGCACAAATACCCCGGCGACTGGCGCGCCATCTTCGTCGGCGATGCGACCATGAGCCCCTATGAGATCACCATGCCCGGCGGTTCGGTCGAACACTGGAACGAGGAGGCCGGGGCGGTGTGGATGAAGCGAGCCCGTCAGCAGTGGGACAAGTCGGTCTGGCTGAACCCGGTGCAGGAACGGTATTGGAGCTACACCGCCTCGGTTGGCCTGTTGCGGGAGCTGATGGAGGACCGAATGTTCCCCCTGACGCTGGAAGGGCTCGACAAGGCGATGCGGGCGCTGACAAGGTAGGTTCGCCTGCGGGGCGAGCCGCCCCGTGGATTGTGAAAGAGGCCAGAGACATGCTCGCCGCCTTCGCCCTGCTTCTTCTGGCCCAACAGGCCGCCCCGACCGTGGTGTGGGAGGCGCCGCCCGCCGCCGAAGCCCCGCCGCCGCGTCCCGCCCACAATGTTCCGGAATGGGGTCTCGCCGATCCGTTCGGCTATGAGCGGGCGCGGTGCAGCCCGCAGCTGCGCGGCGCGAGATCGCTGGAAGTCTGTCAGGCCGAGGTTCGCGCCCAGCTGGCCCTGGCTCTGGGGCCGGATCTGCCCGACGCCCTGCGCCCTGAGGGGATGGCGGGCGACTGCCAGATGGCCCAGGCGGCCCAGGGCGGCTCGTCCTACGGCCTGCAGTGCGGCCCTCAGTCGCGGGCGCCGACCGACTCTCCCCGGCCCAAGGAGGTGGATTGCCGCCCCCGTCCCGAACGGGGCGGCTTCAGTTCGGAATGCCGACCGGTGGGGACGACCGAGGACAAGGGGCTGACGCTGAAGCTATGGGGCAATGACTGACCCGAACGAAAACGCCGCCCGCGATCGCGGACGGCGTTGAACGTCTTTGAATAGTCGGTCGCGTCAGTTGCGATTGTCGCGCAGACTGTCCTTCACGCCGCCGACGGTGTTTTGGACCTTGCCTTCGACCTGGTCCGCCTTGCCCTCAGCCTGAAGCTTGGAATCGCCGGTCATCTTGCCGACGCCTTCCTTGATCTTGCCGCCGACATTCTTGGCGGAGCCTTCAATACGGTCTTGATCTGGCATGGGAATTCTCCTGTTTCGAGCGACGCCGCGATGGCGCTGCAAGGTGAAGGAGAAACGGGAGCGGGTCCGGGCCGTTCCGTAAGGCTCAGCTTGCCCGACGCAGCCACACCGCGACCGCCCAGGCGTGGGAGTCGTGGCGCAGACGCGACAAAGCCACGGTCGGGTCCAGCCAGACCAGGGTGTGATCGTCCTCGCACTTGGCCTGGGGGTTCTCGGCCGTGACCGTCGCGGTCCAGAAGCCGCCGACGTTGCAGAGGGGCTCGCCGGTGCTTTTCAGATGATACTGGCCCGCCTCGGCGATGCGGTTCAGAGGCGTCACAGACAGGCCGGTTTCCTCGACGAACTCGCGCACCAGGGCCTCGACCTCGGTCTCCTCGCCATCCACCGCCCCGCCGGGAAGATCGAAATAGGCGCCGGCCGCTCGTTCGACCCGGACGCAGGCGATCAGGCCGTCGCGCTCCACCACGCCGAAGGCCGTGGCGCGGTGGCGATAGTCGAGCGCGGGATTACGAAGGCCGAACTGGAGCATGATGCAGATCCGACCTTAGAGGTCGAACGCCAATTTGGCGCGCACGCCCTTGTGCGCCGCGTCGAACTCGACGGCTGAGCGCAGGCCCGAGGCCATGGCCGAAATGATCTTGCCGCCCAGGCCGGTGCCCTTGGGTGTTCCGTCTCCCAGACCCGGACCGTCGTCTTCGACCGTCAACAGGGCGCGATGCTCGCCGTCCGGCTTCAGGCTGATGCGGATCTCCCCGCCCTGCCCAGGCTGATAGGCGTACTTCACCGCATTGGTGACCAATTCGGCGACGACGACGCCCAGGGACACGGCCTGGTCCGTGGTGACCCAAAGGGGAGCGGCGTCGACGACCAGACGCGGCGAACCTTCGCCGGGCCCCAGCGACTTGGACAGCTCGTCCATCAGGCCTTGCAGATATTCGTCCATGGCCACCCGGCTCATGTCGCCGGAGGTGTAGAGGCGGCGATGGACGTGGGCCACGGCCTCGATCCGCGCCTGGGATTCACGCAGAGCCTCGCGCGCGCCTTCATCGCTGATGTGGCGCATCTGCAGCGACATGAAGCTGGACACCAGCTGCAGCGAATTGCCGACGCGGTGATTGACCTCGCGCAGCATGGCCTCGGCGCGGTCGCGGGCCAGACGGATCTCTTCCTGGGCGATCTCGTTCTCGCGCTGAAGCCGCCGACGCAACAGGGCGTCCTCGAGGGCCGACCGCAGCAGGGCGGTGAAGTCCTCGGACACGTCCTTGATGACATAGTCTGCGGCGCCGGCGCGCAGGGCGGCGACGGCGATCCGCCCGTCCTGGGCCCCCGTCACATAGACCACGGGCGGCGGCGCCGGCAGGGCCAGGATGTCCGGCAGGACGTCCAGACCGTCCCGGCTGGGCATATAGTGGTCCAGGGCGCAGATGTCGTACTGGTTGGCGGCGAGCAGCTCCAACCCTGCGTCGCCGTCCGGGGCGCAGGTGACGGCGTAGCCGTGGCGGGTCAGTTCCTTCTCGACCAGCCGCGACAGGCCGCGGTCGTCGTCGATGTAGAGCAGACGGATGGGGCCGGACAGTCCGATCGTTAAATCTCCGGCGCCTGCATGACCGACAGGAAGAGACCCAGCTGACGGATCGCGCCGGCGAAGGACTCATAATCGACAGGCTTGGTGATGTAGACGTTGCAGCCCAGGTCGTAGCAGCGCTGGATTTCGACCTTGTCGTCGGTGGTGGTCAGAACCACGACGGGCGCCCGCTTCAAACGGTCGTCGGCCTTCACCTTTTCCAGAATGTCCGTGCCCGACATGTCGGGCAGGTTCAGATCCAGCAGGATCAGCAGCGGGCCGTTGGCCAGGATTTCCGCGCTGAACAGATAGTCCAGAGCGGCCCCGCCCTCATCGAAATGCTTGATCTCGTTGCTGATGTTGGCGCGACGGATGTTCTTTTCGATCAGTTTGGCGTGACCGTGGTCATCCTCGACCATGATGATTTTGACGGCTTGCGTCACAGTACGCCTCCAGGTTCCGACAGGATCAGTCGTTTGGGGAATTTCAGGAGGAAAGTCGAGCCCTTGCCAAGCTCGGACTCGACATCGATCGAGCCGCCGATGCGCCGAACGCTGTTGCGGACGAAGGCCAGGCCCAGGCCCTCGCCTCTTCGGTCCTGTTTCCCGGAGCGCCGGAACAGTTCGAAAATGCGTTCGTGGTCCCGCGCGGCGATGCCGCGACCGTTGTCGGCGACCCGATAGACGACCCAGCCGCCGGGCAGGTCTTCGCCCGAAACGACGATTTCGCCAGGGCGGCCGGCGTCCAGATATTTGACCGCATTGTCGATCAGATTGCCCAGAATCTGTTCCATCGACAGGCGGTCGCTTTCGATCGACGGCAAGGCCTCCACCAGGATCTGGGCGCCGGCGGCCTCGGTCTGATGGTGAACGCTGTCGGCGATGTTGCGAGCCATGGCGGTCATGTCCAGGGTCTCCGGCAGGAGATTGCGACGCCCTTCGCGCGAGAGGCGCAGGATGGCGTTGATCAGCCGGTCCATCTTCTCGGTCGAGGCGCGGATGAAGCCCAGGGCCTCGGGCATGTCTTCGCGCACGGCGGTGACGATGTCGGCCGACACCTCGCGTTCCGCCTCGGCCTCGGCCACCCCGCGCTCGATGATCTTTCCGGCCTGCTCCAGTTCGGAGGTGTAGCCCATCACATTGACCAGGGGCGCGCGCAGATCGTGGCTGACGATATAGGCGAAGCGCTGGATTTCCTCATTGGCGCGGGTCAGGGCGGCGGTGCGGTCGCGCACCATGTCCTCCAGGCCGGCGTTGATGGCGGCCACCTCCTCGCGCGCGTGCTGAATCTCGCCGACATAGCGCCGCACCATCCAGGCCGAGAGCAGCGCAAGGACCAGGACCAGCAGGCCGGTGATGGCGTTCATCACCACGGTCATCATGGCGGCGCGCTCGGACACGCGGGTCCGTTCGGCGATGCGCGCGGACTTGAAGGCGTCGAAATCGTCGATGGTCTGGCGCAGCTCGTCCATATAGCGTTTGCCTTCGCCGGACCGCACCGTCTGGATCGCTTGGCCTATGCGGCCCTCACGCGCCAAGGCCAGGGTCGCCTCCATCTCCCTCAGCTTTGCGTCGGAGAGCCTACGGATTTGGGCCACCGGCGCCCGGAGCGTCGGGTCGGCCGCCGCGCCTTCTTCGAGAAACGCCAGGGCAGGCTCGCGCTCCGCGCGCGCCTCCTCAAAGGGTGTCAGGAAATCGCTGCGGCCGGTCAGCAGAAAGCCGCGTTGCGCGGTCTCCGCATTCAGCATGGAGATCAGGACCGTGCGCGACTGGCGGCGCATCTGCTGGGCGTGTTCGATCGCATCGTTCACCGTGGCGGTGCGCTGTATCATGACGAAGGTCGAGATGTTGACCGTCAGCAGCAGGACGAAGGCTAGGACCAGCAGGCCGGTGACGGATCGCGCCAGGGAGGGCGTGCGCACAAAATCGCTGAACCGCGACCAGCTTTGGCTCGAGGGAAGTTTCATGCGGCGCAGCATTAGCGGCGACCGAGGCTGCGTCAAACGGCAGTCACACGAAACTCTTGGGCCTTTCGCGTCTTCTGATGAGTATGGTCTGGCTTGCCGGTCTGCGGCGGGCGGAAAACGGGGGGAAGGGCGATGATCTGGTGGTGGTGGATTTTACCGGCGGCGGCGGCCCTGATTGGCCTGGTTCTGCTGGTCCGCGGCTTGCGCGCCCTGTTCGGCGGCAGGGCGGTGCGGGGCGTGGCGGGCGCGGCGCTCGGCGGCGGCGTCCTCTGGCTGGCGTCCCTGGCGACCTTGTTCGGCCTGAACCTTCAGACCTACGACCGGCTGACCTATGAACGTCCGGTTGCGAGCCTGGAACTGAGGCGCCTCGGGCCGCAGTATTATGAGATCGAGCTGACGCCCCTGTCGCAGGACAGGCCGGCCGCAGCGACCCTCTATCCTGTCCACGGCGACGACTGGCGGATCGACGCCCAGGTGCTGAAGTGGAAACCTTGGGCCAATGTGCTGGGCCTGGATTCCCAATATCGGCTGGAACGCCTGTCGGGTCGCTATCGCACGGTCGAACAGGAGTTGACCGCCGAACGCAGCGCCTATGATCTGGCGGCCATCGAGGAAAACGCCCGCAACGGCGCCCTGCCCTATAAGGTCGAGGCCTGGGACGCGATCCGGCGCTACCGCCGCTACATCGACGCCGCCGATACCCTCTACGGCTCGGCCGCCTATATGCCGATGGCCGAGGGCGCGCGCTATGAGGTCTGGATCACCCAGTCCGGCCTGATCGCCCGCCCGGTCAATGAGGCCGCGCGCGCCGCCTCCGCCGGCGGCTGGACGGTCGCCGACTAGGCCGAATCCACATTCCGCGCCGCCAAGGCACGATGGCGTCCAAGAGTGCGAAGGCGAGGGAGCGCCCCTCCGATCCGTCATGCCCAAAGCCGGCCCCAAAGGCGGCTGTCGATGACAGGTCTCGACAAGGGGGAGCCTAAGCGCTCGTACCGCTGAGGCGGTACAAATACGATTACGTCAGCAACCAGGCGTTTATGATGCAGGAATGCGACACGGTATAATATTGTCGCGCCGCAGGCGGCGGTCTACTCCAATTTACAAGTCGATTGTGTCAGCTCTTCAGCAACCGCGGAAGCGGACAGGCGTATCTGGGGGATACAAGATGAAAGTTGCTTTGCTAACCGGCGCCGCAGTGGCCGCCGTACTGGGGGGTCATGCCCATGCCCAGGAAGCCGCACCGGCTCAGACCGTGACCGAAGTCGTCGTAACCGGTTCGCGCATTAAGCGGCCGCAGTTCGACGGGACGATTCCCGGGGTGCAGGTCACCAAGGAAGAAATCATTCAGCGCGGCTTCAACAATGCTTACGACATCGTGCTGAGCCAGCCGATGGTCTATGCCGGCGCCAGTCCTTATGGAAGCAACGGCGGCCAGACCTCAAGCCTGGGCACTGCCTTCGCCGACCTGCTGGGTCTGGGCAGCCAGCGCACCCTGACGTTGGTCAACGGCCGCCGTCAGGTGTCGGGCAACGCCGCGACGCTGTTCGTCACCGGCAACAACGCCGGCTCCCAGGTCGATCTCGGCGCCATTCCGTCGCAGTTGATCGACCGCGTCGACACCCTGACCGTCGGCGGCGCGGCCGCCTATGGGTCGGACGCCATCGCGGGGGTGATAAACTACATCATCAAGGACAAGTACGTCGGCAGCGAGGCGCGCGTGTCTGCGCGGACCTCCGAGCAGGGCGACGCCAACCGCTACAGCTTCAGCGTCATCCACGGTGAGAACCTGATGGATGACCGGGCCAACCTGACCCTGGCCTTCGAAGAAACCAAGACCGACGCCCTGTACGCCGACGCCCGGCCGTGGACGCTCGACGCCGCGACCGGCGTGACCAATGCGTTCAACGGGTCCAAGCGGAACCCGAACTTCGCCGCCAACGCAGCGATTGACATCGCCGGTCTGAACAACGGGGCGTTCCTGCGCAACACCGACGACGGCATCCCGTCCACGGCCTACGCCTACTTCACGCGCAACTCGCTGCAGTATCCGTCGGGTATCGCGTTTACCCCGACGAGTTCCACTGCGGCCTGTCCGACGACGATCGTCGGGGTGACGGCGTGTCTGTTGCCGACGGGTTCGGTCAGCTCGACTTCGCAGTTGGTCCCCGGCATTCCCACCGGCAACGGCCTGTACTTCACCAATGCGCCGTCGGGCACCTTCCCGAACTTCGCGCCGACCTCGCTGCCGACCGGCGTCACGGCTGCGGCCGTGTTCGCCAGGTACGGCGTGACGCCGCCCGCCGGCCTGACCGCCGCCCAGCAGAACACTCTCGCCATCAACGTGCTGCAGAGCAAGCTGCCGACCCTGCGCGAGTATCTGGCCCAGAACCCGAACACCGACATCAACCTGATCGTCGGCTCGCTCTATTCGAACATTCCGCGGATCGCCAATACGGACCCGGCGACTCGGGCGTTGTTCCCCTTCATCGCCAAGCCGGTGCGCTTCAACGCCAACGGCGAGGCCGAAAATTGGTCGTTCGCCAATATCGGGGCGCAGGATCAAGGCACCTTGGGCTCCGCGCCCGGAATCGAAGGCAATAACACCAGCCGCTACAGCCTGATTCAAAACGAGCAGACCCGTAAGAACTTCACGGTCTTCGCGACGTTTGACATCAACGACCGGATCAAGGCCTACAGCCAGAACATCTATTCGACGGTTGAAACGGTGCTGCCGCGAAATGGGGCTTCCGGTAACGCCGTGACCTCCGCCGGGAGCGAGACTTCGGGCATTCTGATCAGCATCAACAACCCGTACCTGAGTGCGACGTCGCAGCAGCTGCTGCGCAGCAGCGGCGCGGTCAATAGCGCCAACAACTTCATCATGTCGCGCACCAACCAGGACATCCTGGGCGACAACCCTCAGCGCGGCGTCACCAACATCGGCAACTTCGCCCAAGGCCTGAAGGGCGACTTCGACTTCCTGCACCGCAACTGGACCTGGGACGTGTCCTACACCTACGGCAAGGCTGATGGTAAGGTCGAGTTCACTGGTATTCGGGACCTGGAGTACCTGCTGGCGATCGACACCGTTCGCGACAGCAGCGGCGCCATCACCTGCCGCGCCAAGACCAACCCTTCCGCCTATCTGGGCAAGAGCCCGTCGGTGATTGTCACCAACCTGGCCGACACTCCGGCGGCGAATGGCCTGGTCGCGAAGCAGCCGTTCCAGCCCGTCGTGACCCAGGCCATGATCGACAGCTGCCAACCGCTGAATCCGTTCGGCTACAATCAGATGACGCAGGCGGCGAAAGACTACGTCACCGCTCAGCAGTTCTACGCCTTCGAGAACGTCCAGACCTTCCTGCAAGGCTCGGTGACCGGGGACCTGTTCGAACTGCCGGGCGGTCCGCTGGGCGTGGCGCTCGCCGCCGAACGCCGCACCACGAAGAACGACTACTGGGTCGATGACGTTTCGCGCTACGGTCGCACGCGATCGGCGGCGATCTCGGCGACTCAGTACGAGACCGAGGCGCAGGAATACGGCGTCGAGGTGAATATCCCCGTCCTGGGCAATGGCTTCAACCTGCCGTTCGCCCAACGTCTGGAAATCAACTCGGCGGTTCGTTGGTCCAAGCAGACCGGCGACGCCGCGACCTTCGTAAACCAGCAAGGTGCGACGGTCAGCCCGACCTACAACGGCGACTGGTCGAAGATCTGGTCGCTCGCCGCCACTTTCCAGCCGATCCGCGACATCACCTTCCGCGGCAATGTCACCCGCTCGATTCGCCAGCCGGACGGCGTCGAGCTGTTCTTGGGCGGTCAGGCTTCCTTCACGTCGATGAGCGACCCCTGCGCAGTCGGCAATATCAACTCGGGCCTGAACCCGGCGACGCGGAAGGCCAACTGTATCGCCGCTGTTCGCGCGGCGGGCTACGCATCGACCAACGCCGAAGCCGAAACCTTCCTCAGCACCTTCAGTCCCGGCACGCCTTCGGTGCTGGGCGCCCGCTTCGGCAACGATGAACTGAAACCGGAGCGCGGCGAAAGCTGGACGGCGGGCGTGGTGCTTGAACCGCGCTACGTGCCGAACCTGCGGATGTCGTTCGATTACATCGACATCCAACTGAAGGACCAGCTGACCCGCGTCTCGGCGGAACAACTTCTGACCTACTGCTACGACTCCGCGTCCTATCCGGACAATAGCGGCCAGTTCGGTCTGAACACCTGCGGCTCGGTTCCGCGGTACACGTCGGGGACGGAGCCGAACCCCAGCCGCGCGTTCAGCGTCAACGACGGCTGGCAGTCCACATATCTGAACCTGGCTCAGACCAACCTGCGCGCCGCCAACATCGTCGTCGTCTATCGCAAAAAGCTGGCGGAGCTGTTCGGGTCGTCGAGCGACTGGGGCAGCGTGTCGGTGAACAGCAACCTCTACCGCGTCTACGAGTCGAGCTTTAGCCCCACGGGTCTGGCGGGCGACACCGAGCAGTATCTCGGCAGCATCGGCACGCCGAAGTGGCAGAGCAACACCACGATCGGCTACACGCGCAAGAGAATCTCCACCAGCCTGAACTTCTACACGCAGTCCGACACCATCCGCTTCAACGGTTCGGTGCCGGCGACGATCGAACAGAACGCCTACCTCGACCGCAAGGGCTACGCCATATACAACCTGTATGTCGGCTATCAGCTCAACGATGAGGTCGATGTGCGTTTCAACGTCAACAACCTCTCCAATAAACGGTGGGAAGAGGAGGCGGTCGGCGCCATCTACAGCACGGTTGGCCGCACCTTCCAGTTCAGCATCAACGGGCGCTTCTAGAGCCTGATCTGTTGCCCAGGAATCGCCTCGCGGTTCCGCTGACGCCTTAATCAGGCTCCAGATTAGGGCGAGAGCAGGACCCATCCTTCTGCCGGAACCGCTGCGCGGTTCCGGCAGAAACGATTCTGCTCTGGCGGCTCTGGCCAGGCGATCAGCAAGCAAACCCGTCGTCTGAGGCTCTCACAGGCCACGTCACCTTGGCGGTCAGCCGCCTCGGCAACACCCCCACAGCCTGATCGGCGCACCCTTTTTTGGGCCTGAACCTCGGCCGATCGCGGTCTGCAGACGGGCCCTGCCCAAGGTCCAGTCCAACATCCGATACAGGTTGATCGGTCCTTGATCGGATCGCAGACCATGGTTTGGATTGCTCTAGACCTGGCCCAGGGTCCGAAGCTTGGCGCGGGGGTGGATTTCGTTCTGGCTCATGACCACCGTCTGGCCCCGGAACCGCTCGATGATCGAGCGGACATAGGGGCGAGTCTGGGGCCCGGTCAGCAGGACGGGATTCTCGCCGGACATGGCGATCCGTTCGAAGGTGTCGCGGACGGCGCGGATGAAGTCCTGCAGCCGCGACGGCGCCATGGCCAGCTGCTTGTCCTCGCCGCCGCCGATCAGGCTTTCGGCGAAGGCGTTCTCCCATTCGGGCGACAGGGTGACGATCGGCAGGGCGCCGTCGCCGCCCTGGTGCTGCCAGCACAGCTGACGGGCCAGGCGAGCGCGGACGTGTTCGACCAGGGTGGTGACGCTGGTGCTGTGGGGCGCGGCCTCGGCCAGCCCTTCCAGAATGGCGGGCAGATCGCGGATCGACACCTTCTCGCGCAGCAGGGCCTGAAGCACCCTTTGCAGGGTGGTGACGCTGACGACGCTGGGGATCAGCTCCTCGACCAGCTTCTTCTCTTCGGTTCCCAGCTCCTTCAGCAGCTTCTGCACCTCGCCGTAGGACAGCAGGTCCGCCATATTTTCCTTCAGGATTTCGGTCAGGTGCGTCGTCAGGACCGTGGAAGGATCGACCAGCGTATAGCCGTGGAAGGTCGCTTCTTCGCGCAGGGTTTCGCTGATCCAGGTGGCGGGCAGGCCGAAGGCGGGCTCGCGCATATGTTCGCCCGGCAGTTCCACCTGCCCCCCGGCGGGGTCCATCGCCATCAGATGCCCCAGACGCACCTCGCCCGCCCCAGCCTCCATCTCCTTGATGCGGATGGCGTAGCCCTGGGTCGGCAGGCGCATATTGTCCAGAATGCGGACCTGCGGCATGACGAAGCCGTATTCCTGGGCCAGCGATCGACGGAGCGCCTTGATCTGGTCGGTCAGACGCCGCCCTTCCAGATCATTGATCAGGCTGAGCAGCGAATAGCCCAGCTCGATCTTGACCTCGTCGATCGTCAGCACGTTCGAGATCGGCTCTTCGACCTCCTCCTTGGGGGCGGCCGCAGCGGCGACCTCGGCCTCCGTGGGCTGGGGCTTGAGCCTTTGGCGGCCCAGGCGCCAGGCCATGAAGCCCGAACCGATGGCCAGGGCGGCAAAGGGGATCAGCGGCATGCCGGGGATCAGGCCGATCAGACCCGCCGCCCCCGACACCACGCCCAGCGACACGGGGTTGGTGGCCAGCTGGGTCACCAGGGCCTTGTCCGCCGTGCCCTCGACGCCGGCCTTGGACACCAGGAAGCCGGCGGCGATCGAGATGATGATGGCCGGCACCTGGGTGACCAGACCGTCGCCGATGGTCAGCTGCACATAGGTGTTGGCGGCGTCCATGGCCGGCATGCCGTGCTGCAGGGTGCCGATCAATATGCCGCCGATGGCGTTGATGAAGGTGATGATCAGGCCCGCGACGGCGTCGCCGCGCACGAACTTCGAGGCGCCGTCCATGGCCCCGAAGAAGGTCGATTCCTGCTCCAGCTCCTTGCGGCGCAGCTTGGCCTGGTCCTCGGTGATCAGGCCCGACGACAGGTCGGCGTCGATCGCCATCTGCTTGCCCGGCATGGAGTCCAGGGTGAAGCGGGCCGAGACTTCGGCGATCCGGGTCGAACCCTTGGTGATGACGACGAAGTTCACCACCAGGATGATGGCGAAGATGATCACACCGATGATGAAGTTGCCGCCCATCATCAGCTCGCCGAAGGCGTTGATCACCTGGCCGGCGCTGTCGTGCCCTTCCTGACCGTGGGTCAGGATCAGCCGCGTCGAGGCCAGGTTCAGGCCCAGGCGGAACAGGGTCGAGACCAGCAGAACCGTCGGGAAGATGGCGAAGTCCAGCGGCTTCTTCATCATCACGGCGGTCATCAGGATCAGCACGGACGAGACCAGCGAGATCGCCAGCAGCAGGTCCAGAAGCATCTTCGGAACCGGCAGGATCAGCAGCATGATCACCCCGATCACGCCGACCGCCATCAGCACTTCGCCGCGGTTGATCCAGCTCAGCACGTCGCGACCGGTGGGGCGCGCCATGCCGTCCTTCATCATGATCGGCGCATCAGTCACGGCCCAGGGCCTTCAAGGCGCGGCGGGTGGCCTCGGCGATCACGGCGTCGCGCTGATCCTCCGTCGCCGAGGCGGCGCCGGTGAAATAGGCGGCGATGATGACCGGCGAACCGCTGAGCGGGGTCAGCATGCCCACGTCGTTCGTCGTGCCGCGGGCGCCCGAGCCGGTCTTGTGCGCGACGCTCCAACCCTCGGGCGCGCCCGCCTTGATCCGGTTGGGGCCGGTCGGGGAGGCGGTCAGCCAGCCGTGCAGCAGGGCGTCGTGCGCCGGCGTCAGTCGATCGCTGAAGGCCATTTCGCGGATGTTGGCGACGGTCTGTTCCGGCAGGCAGGTGTCGCGCGGATCGTCAGGCAGGGCGGTGTTCAAGTCCGGCTCCAGCCGAGAGATGACGGTCGTCGTGTCGCCGAAGGTCGGCCACCACGAACGCCATACGCCGATTCCGCCCATCTCGCGGATCAGGATATTGGCGGCCGGATTGTCGCTGACCTCCACCGCCGCCTGCATTAGTTCGCGGATGGTGAGCGTCCGCCCCACCGCCTTTTCGGTCACGGGCGCATGGGGAATGATGTCGGCCGAGGTGATGCGGACCGGCCGGTCCAGCCTTTCCTCGTCCCGCTGCACCCTTTGCAGGATGGCCGCCGCCAGAAAGGGTTTGAAGGTCGAGCAGAAGGGAAACCGCTCCTGGCTGCGCCACAGCGCCCGCACCCCGCTGCCGACGTCCAGGGCGGCGACGCCCAGCCGCCCGTCCCACCGCGTCTCCAGATCGTTCAGGAACAGGTCCGGGGCCGCCTCGGCCTTGACCTTGGTCTGGCTGCGCGGCGTGCAGGCGGCCAGGCCCAGCGCGCCTGCGCCGGCCATCAGCCTCCGCCTGTCCAGACCGCGCCCCATGCTCAGGCGGCGTAGCCCGAGGCCGAGACGCCGGATTGCGGGGCGGGAATGACCGTCCCCTCCTCGGCGTATTCGTTCAGCTTGTTGCGCAGGGTCCGGATGGAGATGCCCAGGATGTTGGCCGCATGGGTGCGATTGCCCAGACAGTGGGTCAGGGTATCCAGGATCAGGGTCTTCTCCATCGCCGCCACCGTCTGGCCGACGAAGCTGCGGGTCACGGCGTCGGCCGCCTGGGCCGCCCGGGCCGCAACGCCGCCGCCATAGGGGTTCCCCACGGCCGCCGTTCCCATCATGCCGCCGCCTTCCGCCGTCAGCGGCTGGCCGTCCGGCAGGCGGATGGCGTCCACATCGATCTCGGGTCCGGTCGCCAGCAGCACGGCCCGGTGCATGGCGTTTTCCAGCTCACGGACGTTGCCGGGCCAGCGGTGGGCGCTGATCGCCTGACGCGCCCGCGCCGACATCGGCCGCTCGGGCACGCCGTTGGCCGCCGCATATTTCTTGATGAAGTGATCGGCCAGCACCCCGATGTCGCCCGGCCGTTCGCGCAGGGCCGGCAGGCGCAGATTGACGACGTTCAGCCGGTACAGCAGGTCCTCGCGGAACGTGCCTTCCGCCACGGCCTTGGCCAGGTCGCGGTTGGAGGTGGCGATGATGCGGATATTGACCGGCACGGGCTTGGAGCCGCCGACCCGGTCGATCACCCGCTCCTGGATGGCGCGCAGCAGCTTGGCCTGGAGCCGGGCGTCCATCTCGGAGATTTCGTCCAGCAGCAGGGTGCCGCCGTCGGCCTCTTCGAACTTGCCGATCCGGCGGGCGACGGCGCCCGTGAAGGCGCCCTTCTCGTGACCGAACAGTTCCGATTCCAGCAGATTATCGGGAATGGCCGCGCAGTTGACGCTGATGAAGGGCTTTTCGGACCGGCGCGAATGGTCGTGCATGTAGCGCGCCATCACCTCCTTGCCGACGCCGCTTTCGCCGGTGATCAGGATGGAGGCTTCGGAGCGCGCCACCTGATCGGCCAGTTGCAGCACCGCCTTCATCGCCGGATCGGCTGAGATCATCGGCTTTTCGTCGTCGGCGACGGCGGCCAGGACCGCCGCTATCATCTCCGCATCGGGCGGCAGGGGGATGAACTCCTTGGCCCCGGCCTTGATGGCGGCGGCCGCCTCGCGGGCGTCGGCGTCGACCCCGAAGGCCACCACCGGCACAGTGATCCGCTCGGCCTCGTTCGCGGCGATCAGGGCGGCGATGTCGAGCTGATAGTCGACCATCAGCAGGTCGGCGCCCTGCCCCCGTCGAAGCTGTTCTGTCGCCTGATCCGCGCGCTCGACGTGACTGACCTTGGCGCCGTGCGCCATGGCCATCTTCACCGCCGAAGCGAGCTGCCCGCTCAGTCTGCCTACCACCAGAAGACGCATCGTTCTTCTCCTCTAATCCTTCACCCGGTCCGACGCGCAGCGCGCGTCAGCCGCCCGAGTCCTCAGTCTTGATGATTTCCGTCATGGTCACGCCCAGCCGATCCTCGACCACGACGACCTCGCCGCGCGCGATCAAACGGTTGTTGACGAAAATGTCGATCGCCTCGCCGACCTTGCGGTCCAGCTCCAGCACCGAACCCTTGTTCAGCTTCAGCAACTGGGCGACCGACATGTGCGACTTGCCCAGCACGGCCGAGATATTGACCGGAACCTCGAACACCGTCGCCAGATCGGCGGCGGTTTTTTCGCCCGCGTCGTCGGCGACGGCCAGGGCGGTGGAGTCGGGAAATTCCTCGAGCGATAGATCGTCGGAGGCCATCAGAACTCACTCCGGTCGGTGTGGATTGGGGGTTCGGCGTGTCCCGCCTCGGCCGCCAGGGCGGCGCTCAGGGCCTCCGCGACGCGGGCGGCGGAACCTTCGGGATCGTGATCGGCGCGACCGTCGGCCCACTCCAGCTGGAAGGCGGCGACCGCCATGCCGGGTTCGTCGCGGAAGGCGACGACGCCGGTGAAGCCGCTGTCGGCGCAGGCCTGTTCGATTTGGCCGCGCACCACCTCGTCCAGGCCCGAGGCCCGGATCACCAGGCGCGGCGAGGCGTCGATCTCTTGAGCCAGGGACTCCAGGGCGGCGCGCAACGGCGCCTGGGGGAAGCGGTGCAGGGCGGCGTCGGCGATGGCCCGCGCCGCCGCCAGGGCCAGGTCGGCGGACTGTTCGCGATGGGTCTGGGCGACGGTTCGCAGCGACGGCAGGGCGGCGGCGGCGGCCTGGGCGATGTTGGTCAGGGCCATGGCCCGGATGTTTTCGACCTCGGCGAGGGCCTCCTGGCGCGCCTCCAGCCGGGCGGTGGCGACCAGGGCCTCGACCTCTGCGGGCATGTAGCTGCGTTTGACCGGCTTCCAGGCGCTTGCGCGCACCACCGCGCCGTCGGCGTCGAACTCGGTGTCAAAGGCGAAGGGGGTGCTCATGTCAGTAGATCAACTCGTCGTCGGAGCCTTGGCCGGCCAGCATGATCTCGCCGCGCGCGGCCAGATCCTTGGCGACCTGGACCATGGCCATCTGGGCCCCATCCACGTCCTTCAGCCGCACCGGCCCCATGGACTCCATGTCTTCGCGCAGGATCTTGGCGGCGCGTTCGGACATGTTGGAGAAGAACATCTCCCGCAGCCCTTCGGAGGCCCCCTTCATCGCCAGGCCCAGCGAGTCCTTGTCCACGGCCCGCAGAAGGGTCTGAACCCCGCCCGGATCCAGCTTGGACAGGTCTTCGAAGACGAACATCAGGGCGCGGATGCGTTCGGCGGATTCGCGGTTGCGCTCTTCCAGGGCGCCGATGAAGCGCGCCTCGGTCTGTCGGTCGAAACTGTTGAAGATGTCGGCCATCATTTCGTGGCTGTCGCGCTTGGAGGTGCGCGCCAGGTTCGACATGAATTCGGTGCGAAGGGTCGCCTCGATCTTGTCCAGGATTTCGCGCTGGACAGGCTCCATCCGCAGCATCCGCTGGACGCATTCCAGGGCGAAATCCTCCGGCAGGGCCGTCAGCACCCGGGCGGCGTGGTCGGACTTCACCTTGGACAGGATGACGGCGACGGTCTGGGGATATTCGTTCTTCAGATAGTTGGCGAGAACCGCCTCGTTCACATTGCCCAGCTTGTCCCACATGGTCCGGCCGGCCGGACCGCGGATTTCCTCCATCAAGCCGTCGACGCGATCCTTGGGCAGGAAGGCGCTGAGCAGCTTCTGGGTCTGTTCGAAACTGCCCATGACGGCGCCCGTGCCCGACAGGCCGGACACGAACTCCAGCATCAGGGCCTCGACCGCCTCGGCCGTCACATTGCCCAGGGTCGCCATGGCCTGGGAGATCTCCTTGACCTCCTCGTCGTCCAGCCTCTCCCACAGGGCGGTGTGGTCTTCGCCCAGGGCCAGCAGGATGACGGCCGCCTTCTCGGGGCCGGTAAGCCGATTGGGGTCCTCGATGACCGGCTTTTTCGAAACCAGCTTGGCCATCAGCCTTCCGCCACCCAGTTGCGCAGGATGTTGGCGGCCTCGTCAGGATGGGCCTGGACGAAGTCGGCGACCTTCTTGACCGAAGACGCCTTCACCTGCCCTTCGATACGGGCGATGTCGATCTTCTGGTCCATTTCGTTCGGCGCAGGCAGTTGCACCAGCTGGGGCTGGCCGTCCGGGCCGATGACGGTCGTGGTCAAGGTGGCGACCGGCGTGCCGTCCGGGGCCGTCAGAGCCGGCGCTCCAGGACCGGCCGCCCCGCCCGAGCCGGCCGTCTTCAGCAAGGGCCGCAGGACGAAGAAGATCAGCAGCAGCGCCACTGCCGCCAGGATGCCCAGCTCGATCAGCCGCATGACGTCGGTCTTGGAGAAGTCCAGCAGCGAAGGCTTGTCGTCCAGCCCGCCGGGCAGGCCGGTGTCGCGGTTGAAGCGGACGTTGATGACCTCGATCTTGTCGCCGCGGGCCTCGTCTATGCCGGCCGCCGCCGCGACCAGGGACTTGATCTGAGCGATCTCCTCGGCCGAGCGCGGCGCATAGGTCGGCTCTCCCTTGCCGTCGGCGGCCGGGGTCCATTTGCCGTCCACGGCGACGGCGACGGCCAGCTTCTTGACCTCGCCCGGCTCCTTGGTGGTCGTGATGGTGGTGTTGGAGATTTCGTAGTTTGTCGTCTCGGCGTTCTCGGCGGTGGTCGAGCCGGCCGGCGTGGTCGCGGGCGGGGCGCCGCCCGGGATGTTGTTCGCCGCCGTCACGCCGCCGTCGTTCTGGCCGGTCGTGTCCGAGGACTGCGAGCCGTTGGCCGTGGTCGAACGCACGACCTGGCCGTCGGGATCGAACTTCTGTTCCTGGGTGGTGGAGCGGCTTTGGTCGATGTCGGCCGTCACCTGGACCCGCGCCGAGCCGACGCCGACGACGCCCTCGACGATGTCCTTGATGCGCGCCTGAAGCTGGGCCTCGGTATTGCCCTTGGTTTCGGCCGCAGAGGCCGAGGTGAAGCCGCCGTCGTCGCCGGCCGCCAGGGTGCGGTTGTTCTGATCGGCCACCGTGACCCGGTCCGGCTTCAGATTGGGCACGGACGAGGCCACCAGATTGCGGATGGCCCGCACCTGATCCGCCGTCAGATCCCGCCCACCCAGGCCGACCAGCACGGCGGCGGTGGGTTCGCCCGCAGCAGCGGTGAACATCTCGCGACGCGGCATGGTGATGTGGACGCGGGCGGCGGTGATGCCGCGCATCGACATGATGGTGCGGGCCAGTTCGCCTTGCAGGGCGCGCTGTTCGTTCAGCTGTTGCTGGAACTCGGTCTGGCCCAGGACCGACTGATTGTCGAAGATTTCGTAGCCGACCGAGCCGGAGGTCACGAGCCCCTTTTCGGCGATCAGCATCCGCGCCGTGCCCACGTCGTCGCGATTGACCATGACGGTCGAGCCGTCGCCCTTGGAGGCGTATTTGATGCCGGCCTGCTGCAGGGCGGCGGTGATTTCGCCGGCTTCGCGCAGATCGAGGTTGGAATAGAGCAAGGCGTCCGGCGCCTGGCCCACGCGCAGCATGACGGCGACCAGGACGGCGGTCACGCCCGCGGCGACGCCGAGGACGGCGGCCAGACGACCGATCCCGAACTTCTGCAACGCCGCCGTAAAGCCGCCCACGCGCCCACGCCCCAAACTCACGGGAGACACCGACGCCCCGCTAGGCAGAAAATGCCGTGTCGATGGTAAATGGGCCGTTAAGAGACCTTTACGGGCGAACCGCCGCTTCCAGCTCAGTCAGGACCGGTGGCGCGCCGGACGGCAGGGCCGCCCTGGGATCCTTCAGCCAGGCGGCGATGTCGCGATAGACGATCTCGGCGTCCAGATCGCGGTCCAGCAGGTGCCAGCTGTCGGGATACCAGGCCGTCTTCAGGGCGCCGCCCTCGGCCACGGCCCTTTGCAGGGCCTTCTTCATCTGATCCCTTTTGACGATCTCATCGTGCGCGCCGTACATCAGAAGGGCGTCGCCGCGGATGCGGCCCAGGCTGCGCGACGCCGTCTCCATCAGATCGACCAGGCCGTAGATGGTGTCGAACCGGGTGGCCAGGATGCTTTGCGGGTCGCGGCCGTTGCGGACCAGCTCCAGCGTGTTGCTGGAGGCGTGGATGTCGCGCGTGATGAAGCTGGGCGGCTCCAGGGCCACGCCGCCCGCCAGACGCGCGGCGATGTTCAGGACGGCGCTGTTCAACGGCCCCTGGGTCGACCAGCCCCAGACGCCGGGCGCCAGCAGCACCACCCGGTCGGCGTCGGGCGGATCGTCCGATCCGAAGGCGGCGGCGGCCACCGATCCCCCCATGCTCTCGCCGACCACGGCGATGACGGCATGGGGATGGCGCGCGCGGGCCAGGGCCGTCGCCTCGCGCAGGTCCTGGGTCATCTTGGCGGTCCCCGCCCAGACGCCCCGCCCCGGCGCCGCGCCGAAGCCGCGCTGGTCATAGGCCCAGGTCTCGATTCCCTGTTCGGCCCACCAGGGTCCGGCCAGTCGGAAGCTGGCGGCGTGGTCGTTCATGCCGTGCAGGGCGACGATGACCGCCCAGGGCTCGCGGTCGGTCGGGCCCCAGCGCATCAGAGGCAGACGCGCCCCGTCCGACATGACCAGGGCGTGATCCTCCACGTGCGGCCCGGCGAAGCCCGGCGGAGGCGTCATCGGCGGCTGGATATGGGGCGCGGCGCAACCGGTCAGGCCCAAGACCAATCCTGCGGCCGCGATCAGTCCTCTGGAGGTCATGCGCGCATCCTCATCGGCGTTAAGATCGAGGCGACGCGCATCCGCAGATAGGGGATCACCTCGTCCTCAAACCACGGGTTCCGTCTCAGCCAGGCCGTATTGCGCCAGGACGGGTGCGGAAGCACCAGATGGTCGGGGGCGTAGTCCCGCCAGGCCCGCACCGTTTCGGTCATATTACGTTGGGTTCGTGCGCCCAGGGCCCAGGCCTGGGCATAGCCGCCGACCAGCAGGGTCAATTCCATCTGCGGCAGGGCCTGCATCAGCGGCGGCCGCCACAGCTCGGCGCATCGGGCGGGCGGCGGATAGTCGCCCCCTTTCGGCGCCGTGCCGGGATAGCAGAAGGCCTGGGCCGCCACCCCGATGCGGCGGTCGGCGTAGAAGGTCTCATAGTCCACCCCCATCCAGTCGCGCAGCCGGTCGCCGGACGGATCGGTGAAGGGCAGGCCGCTTTCATGCACCCGCCGCCCCGGAGCCTGGCCGCAGATCAAGAGCCGCGTCTCGGGAAAGACCCGAACCACCGGGCGCGGCGTATGCGGCAGCACGCCCGCGCAGGCGCGGCAGGCGCGGATGTCGCTCAGAAGGGCGTCGAGACTTCCCACGCCCCGCTCATCCCCGCGAAGGCGGGGACCCAGATCATTGGGGGCTTCCGTCTCGCCGATTTTCAGCGATGCCGATCCCAAAAGCCTTGCCTCAAGAAAAGGACTGGGTCCCCGCCTTCGCGGGGATGAGCGGAGTGGTCAATCTTCGATGTCGTCCTCGGCGACCGGCGGACGGCGGCTCAGCGCCAGGGCCGCCTCCTCCTCGGTCGGCAGACGCAGGCGCGTCACGCCGCGGAAATTGTCCGGATCGACCGGCTTGCCCTTTTTGGTGATGGTCAGCCTGCCCTGGCGCATCAGGCCCAGGGCCGCAGCCCGCACCTTGGGCAGCATCCGCTGCCACTGCTCCGGCTGCAGCGCCTTGGCCACCTCGGCCGGCTCGATGCTCTTGCCCGGCTCAAGCCCGGCGAGTTTATTCAAGATTGCGGTTTCGATCGGATCGCTCATTGCGCCTATATGCTGCACCGCGAGACCAGAAGTAAGGCCGAGTCGTCATGCCGAAGAAAATCACCGTCACCGAGGGCGAGTTCGCCGGTTGGCAGACCTATGACCTGCACGACACCTTCGACGTCGTGGTCGGCCCCTTCTACGGCAAGCTCGATCCCAACGGCCACATGCGCTGCGCCTTCCGCGCCGAACAGAAACACATGAACGCCGGCGGGCGGATGCACGGCGGCTGTCTGATGACCTTCGCCGACATCGCCATGTTCCAGATCGCCTATCAGGAGATGGAGGGCGCCTCGGGCGTGACCGTCCAGCTGGACTCCACCTTCATCGACGGCGCCTATGTCGGCGAACTGATCGAGGCGACCGGACAGGTGACCAAGGCGGGCAAGAGCCTGATCTTCGTGCGGGGCCAGATCAACACCGGCGAACGGCTGCTGATGACCTTCTCGGGCGTCATCCGCAAATTCACGCCGCGCGCCTGAACCGCACGACCAGGGCCATAAGGACGGCGAAACCGGCGGCGGGCCACAGGGCCGCCAGTCCCAGACGGCCGAAGACCAGCGCGCCCAGAACCGCCCCCAGGATCAGGCCGGCCCAGAGCGTCAGATAACCCTTGTAGGCGGAAGGGTCCCCGCCCCTGACCGCGCTGGCCAGGGCTTGGCCCAGTTTGACGAGCGTGCCGGTCATATAGGTCAGGCTGACCCCGACCTCGCCGTTCCTCAGAAAGACCGAATTCTCCGCCCCCATCGCCATGACCATCAGGCCGACGGCCGCAGGCGTCAGCCCCGCGCCCGCCAGGGCCGCCGCCGACGCCAGCAACAGGGCCTCGAACATCAGAACCCGGCTGCGCGATCGCGCATCCTCGCCGCCCGCGACCAGGGCGCCGAAAAAGGAGCCCAGAACGAACAGGGCCAGGATCCCCGCCAGCTGTCCGGCCGCCGGCCAATGCCCTTCGGCGAGGTTGGCGGCCAACCGCGTGGAGTTGCCGCTCATGAAGGAGACGAACACCCCGCCCAGGTGCAAAAAGCCCAGGCTATCGACATAACCCGCCAGTCCTGCGAGCAGCAGGGCCAGCCGGCGGTCAGACGGCGCCAGCAGCCGCAAGGCGGCTCAGACCCCCGCCTTGGCGGCGGGGCGCTCGCGGCAGGCGTCGAACCAGCGGTGCAGGTTCTCGAACTCGGCGGGCGGGCGGTAGCGGACCAGCCGGGCGAAGTCCAAACCGACCACGGCGACGATGTCGGCGATGGTGAACCGATCCAGGGCGATGAATTCCCGCTCGGCCAGATGCCGGTCCAGGGTCTTCATGAACCGCTCGGCCGAAACTCGGTTGTACTCAGCCACCTGCGGGATCTGAACCGCCTCCAGCGCGGCCAGGGCCGGGTGCGAGTGACGCACGTTCAGCATGATCGGATTGGACAGATAGAATTCGCACCGGCGCGTCCACATTTCGACCACCGCCTGTTCGCGGGCGTCGCGGCCGAACAGGTTCGGCTCTGGATACAGGGCCTCCAGATAGCGGCCGATAGCCACGGATTCGGAAATGGTCGTGCCGTCGTCCAACTCCAGCGCCGGAACGTGAGGCACGCCGACCTTGGCGCGATATTCGGCCTTCTTGTGCTCGCCCGTCAGTATATCGACGTCGATCAGTTCGACGTCTTCGATCCCCTTCTCCGCCATGACCCATCGGACCCGCCGCGGATTGGGGGCGCGGTGCGAGGTGTAGAGCTTCATCGGGACGCCTCCGTTGTTTTGGGAAACGCTACTGCCCGAAGACCGTCGCTGGCAAGGCGCCGACGATGGCGGCGCTCATCAGCGTGGCCATGAAGCCGGCGAACAGGGCCTTCCAGATCAGCCCCAGAACCTCGTGCCGACGCTCGGGCATCAAGACCGACAGGCCGGTCACGGTAATGCCGACCGAACCGATGTTGGCGAAGCCGCACAGCGCATAGGTCATCAGCATCCGCGTCCGCTCGCTCATGGCCTCGGCCGGTATCTTACCCAGGTCGATGAAGGCCACGAACTCGGTCAGGGCCAGTTTGACGCCCAGCAGCCAGCCGCCCTGCCCCGCCTCGCGCGCGTCCACCCCGATCAGCCAGGCCAGGGGGGTGAACAGGACGCCCAGAATCCGCTCGACCGTCAGCGGCTCGCCGAAGACGATCAAACCGCCCAGCATGATGTTGACCAGGGCGACCAGGGCGACGAACACAATCAGCACGGCCGAAATGTTCAGCACCACCATCAGCCCGTCCGAGGTGCCCTTGGAAATGGCGTCGATGGCGCTGTCGTACTTCAGGGCCGAGTCATAGCTGATGGCCTGAGCCGCCTGTTTGTCGGGCTCGGGCACGATGATCCGCGCCAGCAGCACCCCGGCCGGGGCCGAGACGATGGAGGCGACCAGCACGTGGCCGGCCGCGTTCGGCAGGGTCTGGGACAGGATGCTGGCGTAGGCCACCATGGTCGATCCCGCCACCGTCGCCAGACCGACGGTCATCATCAGGAAGATTTCGGACCGGCTCAGCTTGTCCAGATAGGCCTTGATGACGATCGGGCTTTCGATCGTGCCCAGGAAGATGTTGGCCGCCACCGCCAGGGCCGAGGCGCCGCCCAGCCCCATGGTGCGCTGAAACAGAAAGCCGAAGCCCCGGATCAGCCACTTCAGGATCTTCCAGTGCCACAACAGGGCCGACAGGGCGGAAATCACCATGATCAGCGGCAGGACGTTGAAGGCGAAGGTGAACAGGGCGCCTTCGTTCTGAACCGCATAGGGCTGATCGCCCCCGCCCAGATAGCCGAAGACGAACCGCGTGCCCTGCGCCGTCGCCACGGCCAGGCCGTCGATCGCCCCCGTGACGGCGGCCAGCACCGTTCGCGACCCCGGAATGGCGAACAGGGCCAGCACCAGCGCCGCCTGAACGGCGACGGCGCCGATCGCCAGCTTCCAGGGGAAGACCCGCCGGTTCTCCGAGATCGCCCAGCAGACGGCGATGATGACGACCAGGCCGAACAGGCTCTGGAGGTTCAGAAGGCTGAACATGAAACGGCGATCCCTGCCCGGCCCGCGCCGGCTTCATCCGCTTCAAGGACAAAGTGACGCGGCTGACAAGAGGCGTGCGAAAAAGGGCGGAGCCGACGCCCCGCCCTTTTCCTTGCCTTCGGAAGGCTTGAACCGGCTTACAGCTGGCGGCGCACCAGCTTGCCGTAGGTCTCCATCAGGTCCAGCGACAGGGCGCCGGGGGTGAAGCGGTAGTCGCCCACCTCGGCCACCGGGGTCACCTCGACGGCGGTGCCGGTCAGGAAGCATTCGGAGAAGTCCGACAGCTCTTCGGGGCGGATGTCGCGCACCACGACCTCGATCCCCTTGGCCTTGGCGATCTCGATCACCGTCTGACGGGTGATGCCGTCCAGAATGTGCTCGACGCTGGGGGTGTGCAGCACGCCGTCCTTGACGAAGAAGACGTTGGCGCCGGTGGCCTCGGCCACATAGCCGCGCCAGTCCAGCATCAGGGCGTCGGCGAAACCGTTCCGCTCAGCCGTGTTCTTGGACATGGTGCAGATCATATACAGGCCGGCGGCCTTGGCCGTGGTCGGGGCCGTCGCCGGGTCGGGGCGGCGCCACTTGGCCCATTCCAGCTTCAGACCGCGCGCCTTGACCTCGGGATCGAAATAGCTGGGCCAGTCCCAGACGGCGACCGCCAGGTGGACCTTGTTGTTCAGGGCCGAGACGCTGGTCTGTTCAGGCCCCAGATAGGCGACCGGACGCACGTAACAGTCGGTCAGACCGTTCTTGGCGCAGGTTTCGTTACAGATGGCGTCGATTTCAGCGACGCTGTAGGGTATCTCGAAATCGAGCAGGTTTGCGGACCGCTTCAGGCGCTCCGAATGCGGCGTCAGCTTGAAGATTTCGCCGCCGTACATACGCTCACCCTCGAATACCGACGAGCCATAGTGGAGGGCATGGGTCAAAATATGCGTTTTCGTTTCCCGCCAGGGCACGAATTCGCCGTCAAACCAGATCCATCCATCGCGATCGTCGAAAGGAACGAAGGCCATTGAAACACGTCTCCTGCAGAAGTCTCCCTGTTAGAGCCCCCCGAATCGCTCAGGTCAACGGCTGGGATCGGGAGAATCGCGCATGAGCCTGACTGAAACCCGCTCTTACGGCCGCTCGGGACCCATCGCGGGACCGGGGGTGGGCCGTCATCTGCTGATCGTCGATGACGACGACCGCATCCGCGAACTGCTGAAGGAATTCCTGGCGCGGGAAGGCTACCGCGTCACCGGCGCCGCCCACGCGGCGGCGGCCAAGCGGATGATGGAGCTGATCGAGTTCGACCTGGTCGTGCTGGACGTCATGATGCCCGGCGAAAGCGGCCTTGACCTGACCTCCTGGGTCCGCGCCAAGGCCGAGACATCGAAGACGCCGGTCCTGCTGCTGACGGCGCGGGGCGACCCGGAAGACCGGATCGAAGGTCTGTCGCGCGGCGCCGACGACTATATGTCAAAGCCGTTCGAGCCGCGCGAACTGGCGCTGCGCATCGACGCCATCCTGCGGCGCACCGGCGGCAAGCCGATCGGCCCGCGCGAGATCAAGCTGGGGACGGCGGTCTTCGACATGGAGCGGCTGGAGCTGATCCGCGACGGCGCGCCCCAGCGCCTGACCGAGGCCGAGGCCCAACTTCTGAAGACCCTGGCCCTTCACGCCCATGCCCCGGTCGAGCGGATGAGCCTGTCGCCCGACACGGCCGACATCACCGGCCGCGCCGTGGACGTCCAGGTCACCCGCCTGCGCCGCAAGCTGGAGGTCGATCCCAAGAACCCGCGCTATCTCCAGACCGTGCGCGGCGTCGGCTATATGCTGGCGCCCGACTGAGGGCGGACCCGACGCCATGCGGCTGCTGCCCGCCTATCTGTGGCCGCGTTTCCTGAAGCGGCGGATACCGACCTCGCTGTGGGGCCGGTCGCTGCTGATCATCGTCCTGCCCGTGCTGGTGATGCAGGTGGTGGTGACCTGGATCTTCTTCGACGCCCACTGGCAGACGGTGACGGCGCGCCTGTCCGAAGGTCTGGCCGGCGACATCGCCTGGGCGGTCGAAAGCTATGAGGACGACCCCAGCCCCCGCAATCTGGAGCGGCTGGCCAGCCGGGCCGAACGCTCCATGTCCCTGTCGATCGCCCTGCAGGAGGGACGCACCCTGCCGACCGAAACCCGGCGTGGGCCGATCGGGGTGGTGGACCGGGTGCTGGACCGCGCCTTGGACGCCCGCCTGGACCGCCCCTACTGGTTCGACACCACCCGCTACCCCGCCTATGTCGATATTCAGGTGCAGGAGCCGCAAGGGGTGCTGCGGATCATCGCCCCGCGGGAACGCGCGGTGGCGACCCAGGCCCACATCTTCGTCCTGTGGCTGGCCGTCGCCACCATACTGCTGATGGGGGTGGCGATCCTGTTCATCCGCAACCAGGTCCGCGCCATCGAACGGCTAGCCGATGCGGCCGAGGCCTTCGGTCGAGGCGAGACCGTGCCCCGGTTCAAGCCGCACGGCGCGCGCGAGGTGCGGGCCGCCGCGACCGCCTTCCTGGCCATGCGCGACCGCATCCAGCGTCATATCGACCAGCGCACCGCCCTGCTCGCCTCTGTCAGCCACGATCTGCGCACGCCCTTGACCCGGCTTCGACTGGAGCTGGCCCTGGCCCCCCCGTTCAAGCGTCAGGCCGCCATGCGCGGCGACCTGGACGAGATGGAGCATATGATCGACGAATATCTGGACTTCGCCCGCGGAGAAGCCGGAGAGCCGCCGAAGCCGGTGTCCATCCCTGATCTGCTGAAGACGGCCGGCGAGGACGCGAAACGCGCCGGCGCCGAAGTCGAGCTGGCGGCGCCGGAGGGGCTGACGGCCTCGCTGCGCCCCCTGGCCTTCAAGCGGGCCCTGGTCAATCTGGCGGGCAACGCCGCTTCGCACGGCGAAAGGGTGCGGCTGTCCGCCCGCGCCCTGGCCTCGGGCGGGCTGGAGATCGCGGTGGAGGACGACGGGCCCGGCATTCCCGAAGACATGTATGAGGAAGCCTTCCGACCCTTCTCGCGCCTGGACGAATCCCGCAATCAGAACCGCAAGGGTGTCGGCCTGGGCCTGGCCATCGCCAGGGACGTCGCGCGGGGACACGGCGGCGACGTCACCCTGGACCGCAGCGACATGGGCGGACTGAAGGCGATCATCCGCCTGCCCGGACAGGCCTCCATCGTCGCCCCCTCTAGCGAAACGGGGGGCCAGGGCGCATCTTCAGTTCGGACAGGGCATGGAGATGAAAACGATGCGTAAACTCGCCTTTCTTGCGCCGCTTGCCGCGACCCTGGCCGTCGCCGCCATGGCTCAGGCGCAGAACCCGAACGTCAACGTCACGATCGGCCCCGACCTGCAGCGCCAGGTCGAAAAACTGGGCGATCGCGAAGTCAATGAACAGATCGCCGCCCTTCAGACCGAGGTGGGCAAGGCGCTGGCGCAACGCTATCCCGGCGCCACGGCCAATCTGGTCCTGAACGATCTGAAGCCGAACCGGCCGACCATGGAGCAGATCCGCCAGAACCCGAGCCTGGACCCCATCCGCAGCGTCTCGATCGGCGGCGCCGCGATCAAGGGCGAAATCGTCACCGCCGACGGCCAGTCGCGGCCGGTGGACTTCTCCTACTTCTCGCCGAACATCCGCGACGTCTGGGGTTACAGCGTCTGGCGCGACGCTGACCGGGCGTTCGAACGGTTCGGCGACCAGATCGAACGCGGCCGGTTCTAAGAGGTCTTAGAGCATGATCGTTTCGGACGGAACCGCTTCGCGGTTCCGACAGAAGCGTGAATCATGCTCTCGCTTTAATCTGGAGCCTGATTCACCGTTTCAGCGGAACCGCTTCGCGGTTCCTCCTCAACGGATCAGGCTCTAGGCGCCCATTTCGCGGTTGCGGTGCACCGCCGCCGCGACGGTGTCGTTCAGCATCGCCGTCAGACGGCCGTCCCTCGCCATGGCCTCCAGCCCCGCGCGGGTCGAGCCGCCGGGCGAGGCGATCCGGCCGATCAAGGCGTCCAAGGGATCATCGCCCATCGACTCTGCGGCGGATCGCAGGGTGGCGCGGGCCAGAACGTCAGCCGTGCCCGCGTCCAGTCCCGCCGCCTCCCCGGCGCGCGCCAGGGCCTCTGTGAAGGCGTAAAAATAGGCCGCGCCCGATCCGGCCACGGCCGTCGCCGCGTCCATCAGGGCTTCGTCCGCCAGATCGACCGTCTCCGCCATCCGTTGGAACAGGGCGCGGCCCAGGGCGCGCGCCCGATCATCGGCCGACCAGACCGAGGCCACCCCGCCTCCGCGCGAGACGCCGGTGGTCGGCATCACCCGCACGATGGGCCAGCCGCCGATCCCTTCGGCCAGGGTCGGCGCCGTGACGCCCGCCATGACCGACAGGATCACCGCCTGATCGCCCAGGAAGGGCAGAAGCGGCGTCATGACGTCGCGCCACAGGGCGGGCTTGACCGCCAGGACGATCACCTTGGCCTCGGCCAATACCTCGAGCGGCGGATTGACCCGCGCGCCCTGCGCCCGTGCGGCTTCTGCGGCGGGCTTTTGCGAGGGCGTCAGGATGATCAGATCGGAGGCCGCGACCGTCTGGGTCAGCAACCAGCCTTCCAGAATGGCCGAGCCCAGCCGACCGCAGCCGACCAGGACGACGGGGCCTTCAACCGGCTGGGGATCAGGCATCAGGCGTTGCCGACCGTCTCGAACAGGCAGGCCTCTATGGCCTCCTGGGGCTTCTTGTTTCCGCGCACCATGAAGTCGAAGGCGGGGTAATAGCGGTCCGCCGCCTCGATCGCCGCATCAATCATCGAGGCCGCCTGGGCCAGGGTCGGCCGCTCGCCCATCGGCAGGGCCAGGGAATGGCGGAAGACGATCTCGCCGTCCTCGGCCCAGACCTCGAAATGGCCCATCCAGGTGCGCTGATTGATCAGGCCGACCAGTTCGTGGGCGGCCGTCTTGCGGCTCTTGGCCACCTTCAGATCAAGGGCGCAGCACAGTTGCAGGCAGTCGCCCTCGGGCCGCCAGGCGAACCAAAGCTCGTAATCCTTCCAGTCCCCCGCGAGCGCAAAGGCCAGATCGCCGTCGTCGGTGCGATCGAACGGCAGGTTCTCGGCCGTAAGAACATGCTCCACGACCTCCAGCGGGTCGAAGGGCACGTCCGTTTCCTCGGGCCGGGCGATGTCCATCAAGTCTCTCAGTTCGGGCTGCGGCCGCCAGAATCACGGCCGTTAACAGAGTGGTAAGCCTGTTCGCGGATTCGGCTCAACCGGCTGCGTCCCCGGGTTGAGTTCCATCTGTGGACGTTCCCGCGGCGGGCTTGGTCGAGGTCTTTGCGGCGGGCTTCTTGCCGGCCTTCAATTCGGCGATCTCGGCCCGCAGGGCGGCGATCTCATCCTTCAGCACATCGAACTCGTCGCGACGGACCAGGTCCATCTCGGCGACGATCCGGTCGGTCTGGGCGCGCCAGGCGGTCTTGGCCTCTTCACCGGCCGCCTGGGCCAGGCCCATGGCGCCCGTCGTCAGCTTGGCGAACTCATCCAGAAGGGGATTGCGGGTCTGCATCGAAAGGCTCCGACTCGAACGTCGTTAACGGAGGGTCACCGACTATGGTGAACGAAACCTTTCTTTCTGCTGCTTCGGCGGCGCCATCAAGGCGTCGTGATGCGTCTTCACAGGCGACGTAGGCGGCGACGCTTGCTAAACCGCCCGTCGAGAGACTGGCCAGCACAGGAAATCCCCTTGCCCTTTCCCGAATTCGATCCGGTCCTGATCCATCTCGGACCGCTTCCGATCCGCTGGTACGCCCTGGCCTATGTGGCCGGCATCGTCCTGGGCTGGTGGTACGCCGCCCGACTGATCAAGACCGAACGCCTGTGGGCGCCGGGCAAGCCGCCGATCAGCACGACCCAGTTGGACGATCTGGTGCTGTGGATCGTGCTGGGCATCATCCTGGGCGGCCGGCTGGGCTACGCCCTCTTCTACAAGCCGATCATGTACGCCCAGCTGTTCACGGGCCAGACCCTGGGCGAACGGTTCGAGCTGTTCCAGCTCTGGACCGGCGGGATGAGCTTCCACGGGGGCTTCCTGGGCGTCTGCCTGGCCATCGTCCTCTATTCGCGCGGCCAGAAGATCGACATGCTGCGTCTGGGCGACGTCGTCGCGCCGGTGGTGCCGATCGGCCTGATGTTCGGCCGTCTGGCCAATTTCATCAACGGCGAACTGTGGGGCCGCGAGACGACCGTTCCCTGGGCCATCCGCTTCTGCAACGCCCGTATCCAGCAGATGTACGGCTTCTGCCCCGCCGGCGACGCGCCGCGCCACCCCAGCCAGCTCTATGAGGCGGGCCTGGAGGGGATCGTCCTGCTGTCCATCCTGTCGCTGGGCGTCTGGAAATTCGACCTGCTGAAGAAGCCCGGCTATGTCACCGGCCTCTTCCTGGTCGGCTACGGCGTCTGCCGCGCGGCGCTGGAGAATGTGCGCGAGCCCGACTACGGCATGCCCGACTTCCCCCTAGGCCTGACCATGGGGATGATGCTGTCCATCCCGATGATCCTGGTCGGCGCCTGGCTGGTCTGGCGCGCCTGGAACCGGCCGCCCGTCTCCGCATGACTTCGGCCGAAAGCCTGAAGACCCGTCTGGCGCGCGAGATCGCCCTGACAGGGCCGATGACGGTCGCCGACTATGTGACCCGCTGCCTGCATGATCCCAAGGGCGGCTACTACGCCTCGCGACCGGCCCACCAAACGATTCTGGGAGAAGGCGGCGACTTCATCACCGCCCCCCTGATCAGCCAGATGTTCGGCGAACTGATCGGCCTGTGGGCGGTCGAGACCTGGAACCGGCTGGGCGCGCCCGAGCGGTTCCGTCTGGTCGAGGTGGGGCCGGGCGACGGGACATTGATCAGCGACGCCCTGAGGGCCGCGCGCCTGGTTCCCGGCTTTCTGGAAGCCTGCGACCTGATCCTGATCGAGCCCAGCGGCCCCTTGCGTGATCTGCAGGCCAGGGCCCTGGCCGGCGCTGACCTGTCGCCGCGCTGGGTGCGCGACCTGACCCAGATCGAGACCGACGCCCCTGTCGTCCTGATCGCCAATGAGGTGCTGGACTGTATGCCCGCCCGCCAGTTCGTGCGCACCGAGGACGGCTGGGCCGAACGCCGGATCGGCGTCACCGACGACAACGACCTGATCTTCGGCCTGACCGCGATCACCGGCGGCTTCGAAAAGCCCGGCTTCGACATGACGCCGGGTCAGATTTTCGAGATTTCCGAACAGCAGGCGATCTTCGGCCGCGACCTGGCCCTGCTGATGAAGGCGGCCTCGGGCGCCGCCCTGCTGATCGACTACGGCCGCGCCCGCCCAGAGGCCGGCGACACCCTCCAGGCCCTGCGCCGCCACCAGAAGGTCGATCCGCTGGACAGTCCCGGCGAGGCCGACCTGACCCAGTGGGCCGACTTCCCGCGCGTGCTGGAGGCCGCCGTCCGCGCCGGCGCCGACGTCACCGGCTGCCTGGGACAGGGCGACTTCCTGCGCCGTCTCGGGATCGAAGCCCGCGCAGAACGGTTGAAAACGGGGCGCCCCGATGCGGCCCCCGTCATCGACCGCCAACTGAATCGCCTGACCGCCGAGGACCAGATGGGACGCCTGTTCAAGGCCGCCGCAGTCTTCTCCCCCCGCTCATTGGTCGTCCCGGGGTGGGACCAATGACCAGCCTGGCCCCCATCACCCATCCGCTGCTGACCGCCGCCGGGTTCGACCACGGCTTCTTCACCCGCGCGGGCGGCGTTTCGACCGGCATATACAAGGGCCTGAACACCGGCGTCGGCTCCAAGGACGACCCGGCCGCCGTGGCCGAGAACCGCCGCCGCGTGGCCGCCCATTTCGGGGCTGACGCCGATCATCTGAACGGCTGCTATCAGATCCATTCGGCCGTCGCCCGGGTCGCCGATGGTCCGTGGCGCGGCGACCGCCCCGAGGGCGATGCGGTCGTGTCGGCCGAGCCCGGCCTGCTGTGTTCGGTCCTGACCGCCGACTGCGCCCCCGTTCTGATGGCGGACCCTGAGACCCGGATCGTCGCCGCCGTCCACGCCGGCTGGAAGGGCGCCCTGGGCGGGGTGGTCCATTCCGCCGTCTCGGCCATGGAGGCCCTGGGCGCCGAGCCGCGCCGCATCCTGGCCGTCGTCGGCCCGTGCATCGCCCAGGCCAGCTATGAGGTCGGCGTCGATTTCCAGGAGCGGTTCGTCCACCACGACCCCGGCAGCGAACGCTTCTTCAAGCCCGGCGCGGCGGACGACAAGCGGCTGTTCGACCTGCCCGGCTTCGTCCTGTGGCGTCTGCAACAGGCCAGGGTCGGCCAGGCCGTCTGGACCGGCCACGACACCTGCGCCGACGCGGATCGCTTCTATTCCAACCGCAGGGCGTTCCAACGCGGAGAGCCGGATTTCGGGCGGTTGATCAGCGTCATCGGGGTCTGACTTAATCCGCCTACCCTCTCCCTCCCCGTCCGGGGAGGGCGAAAGCGTATCACCCCGCCTGCGCCAATTCCGGCACGCGCGTCACTTCCCGCCACGCATGCGGCGCAGCCAGCAAGGCGCGGACCAGCTTGTTGTTCACCGCGTGGCCGGCCTTGTAGCCCTCGTATCGGCCCAGCAGGGGCGCGCCCAGGACGTAAAGGTCGCCGATGGCGTCCAGCGCCTTGTGCCGCACGAACTCGCGTTCCATGCGCAGGCCGCCGGGGTTCAGAATCTGGTCGCCGTCTATGACCACGGCGTTCTCCAGCGAGCCGCCGCGGGCCAGGCCGGCCTGACGCAGGGCCTCGACCTCATGGGCGAAGCCGAAGGTGCGGCAGGCCATGATCTCCTGGCGGAAGGTCGCCTCGTCCACGACGAAGTCGATCACCTGATTGCCGATGGCGGCCGAAGGGAAGTCGATTTCGAACCGCATCTCATAGCGGTCGCACGGCAGAAGGGCGGCGTGTTTGTCGCCCTCGACGACATGAACCGTCTCCAGGATCTCGATATAGCGCTGGGGCAGCGCCTGGGGCCGAAAGCCCGCCCGGTCCAGCAGCCGCACGAACTCCAGCGCCGAGCCGTCCAGGATCGGCAACTCCGGCCCGTCCACCTCGACCACGGCGTTCGATACGCCCAGCGCACAGAAGGCCGCCATCAGGTGCTCGATCGTCGACAGGCGCACGCCCGCCGCATTCTCGATCATGGTGTTCAGCCGCGCGTCCACGACCGCCTCGCCCGACACGGGGATGCGGTTGTCGCGGTCGGCGACGTCCGTGCGCACGAAGACGATCCCCGTCCCCGCAGGCGCAGGCCGCACCGCAAGCCGGACCCGGCGGCCCGTGTGCACGCCAACGCCGGCGATAATCGCCGGTGCGATGAGGGTGCGTTCCTGATGGTCGTTCCGGACCGGCAAAGGCAAACTCGCTTCGTTACCGCCGCAGCCCATGGGGACAGACTGCGGCACAGGCCCGGTCTAACGGTTGGCCGGCAACAGGAAAATGAAAGTCGGGTTTCGGATTGTTTCGTTCTGATACGGACGGAACGAAAAACGCCCCGAAGCCGGGCTTCGGGGCGTGGTGGTCAGTTTTTCCGGCGGTCAGTTGGCGAGACGGCGGAGAAAAGAGGGAATCTCCAGGTCATCGTCAGCCTGGCCCGCTTCCGGCTCCGGCGCCGATTGGGGCTGGGCCGACTGGCGCATTTGCGGCTGGGCGCGGCTGTAGGTCGGCTCGGGCTGCGGCTGGGCGCGCTTGCCCCGACCGAACAGGCTCCAGCCGCTGCGGCGATGGTCGCGGTCGTCATAGTCGTCGGCGGTCGGCTCGGGCGAACGCGCGGCGTAGAGATCGCCCTGGGGTTCGACCGGGGCGCGGCTCGGTTGGGCGGAGGCCGCCGGGGCGCGCGTCTCATACTCCTCGACCCACGGATCCACGATCGGCTCCAGGGTGCGCGGCGCCGGTTCAGCGACGCGGATCACCGGTTCGGGACGGGGTTCGGCCGCAGCCGGGGCCTGAAAGCTGGGGACGACGGGGGCGGCTTCGATACGGGGCTCGGGCCGGGCCTCGACGCGCGGCTCCGGGGCGCGTTCGGCGCGGACCGGCTCGCGATAGGTCTCGCGGGCGGGCTCCGGGGCGGCGCGCGACGTTTGGGTTCCGTACAGGCCGCCGGCCGAACGGCGGGCGCTGTGATCGGCCAAGGGGGCCGTCGGCGCCGAGGGCTCGGCGCGCTGCACCACGCCCTCGTCCATGCCGGTGGCGACCACCGAGACGCGGATCTTGCCGTCCAGCGCCGGATCGAAGGCGGCGCCGAAGATGATGTTGGCGTCGCCGTCCACTTCCGCCGAGATGGCGTTGGCGGCTTCATCGACTTCCAGCAGGGTCATGTCCAGACCGCCGGTGATGTTGACCAGCACGGCCTTGGCGCCCTTCAGGCTGGTTTCGTCCAGCAGCGGATTGGCGATGGCGTTCTGGGCGGCCATTAACGCCCTGTCATCACCGGAGGCCTCGCCGGTGCCCATCATCGCCTTGCCCATTTCGGACATGACGGCGCGCACGTCGGCGAAGTCCAGATTGATCAGGCCCGGCAGGATCATCAGATCGGTGATCGAGCGCACGCCCGAGTGCAGAACCTGGTCGGCCATGCCGAAGGCGTCGGCGAAGGTGGTGCGCTCGTTGGCGACGCGGAACAGGTTCTGGTTCGGAATGACGATCAGGGTGTCGACATAGCGTTGCAGCTCGGCGACGCCCGCATCGGCCAGGCGCATCCGGTGGCGGCCTTCGAAGGTGAAGGGCTTGGTCACCACCCCGACCGTCAGAATGCCGCGATCGCGCGCGCATTTGGCGATGACGGGCGCCGCGCCCGTGCCGGTGCCGCCGCCCATGCCGCAGGTGATAAACACCATGTGGGCGCCTTCTAGGTGCTGATGGATCTCGTCGGCGGATTCCTCGGCGGCGTTCATGCCGACCTCGGGGTGGGCGCCGGCGCCCAGGCCTTGGGTGATGGTCTCGCCCAGCTGGATGCGGCGATCCGTCTTGGCGAAGCTGAGGTGCTGCGCGTCGGTGTTGGCCACGACGAACTCGACCCCTTCCAGGCCGGCGTCGATCATATTGTTCACGGCGTTGCCGCCGGCTCCGCCGACGCCGAACACGACGATGCGGGGCTTCAGTTCAGTGTGTTGCGGCTTGACCAATGAGAGCGACATTCTGTTTTCCGACCTTCCGACCCTGCCCCTCGTCCCAAGGCGAACACCCCGCCGAATCACCTTGGTTATGAGCGCGTTAAGGATTGCACCCACGAGGGTTAAGAGATGGTTACGGCGATAATGTGAGTCGGACTCGAGAACAGCACAAAGTGCGAGCTTGGCTGGAGGTTGATGCAAAAAAATGGGGCGGCCTTGTCAGGCCGCCCCCGGAGGTCTTGAAGATTGGCCCCTTACCAGGGCCGATAGTTGAAGCCGATGTTGAAGCGGCGTCCGTAAGGATCGAAGTTCGAGTAGAGCGTCGTGCCCAACCACGGCGCCTGCTCGGCGTTGGTCACATTGGTTACGCCAAAGCGGAGATCAAGATCTTCGCGCATGGCGTATCTGAACTGCAGGTCATGACGAGCGAAGTTTCCGGTGTCGAAATACTCAGCTGGCCGCGAGTCCGGATTGTTGATGGCGTCGCGGCGCTGAACAATGTCCTGAGCCGTCTGCCAATCGACAATCCAGGTCGCCGTGAACTTGTCATTCGGCGAATAGGACAGCGAGGACGTCATCCGAACCCGCGGATAATACAAGGAGCTCGAAAGTTCCGTGAAATCGTTCGGATTGGAGATGTTGTTGAACTGCTTCTGCTCGATCAACCACGTGCCACGCAGGCTGTAGTTGATCCGGCCCAGCGACCAAGGCGTGATGTCCGCCAGGTCAGCCGCATAGTTCACGTTGAAGTCCAGGCCGCGCGTAGTCCGCTTGGCGAAGTTGAACGACGCTTGCAGGAAGTCCGTGATCTTGAAGCGGTCATCGTTAGGCGCAGGCAGATCCACGGCGGAACGCGTAATGACGTCGCAGAAAACGTCGTTCAGTGTCGGGCCGTTGACGCACAGGTTCGCAGACGTTTGGCCCGTAACCGTTGAGAGCAGGTCCTTGATCTCGATCTCGTAATAATCGAGCACCAGGCTCAGACCGGGCGCGATCGGAGGCTGATACACCACCGAGAAGGTGAAGGACTCTGACGTTTCCGGCTTGAGGTTGGTGTTGCCTGCGAGGGCGCCGGAAACGCTCGAGCTATACACCGGCCGGAACGCATTGGTGGCCGTGGGATCGGAGAAGTTGAACACTCCACCCAATCCCAGAGACGCCGCTTGGGTCGAGCAGTTCGCAATACGCTGGTTCGCAATGGTGCGGTCAGACAGATTGGCGATCACCTGCGCATCGCAAGGGTCCGTAATGGAAGCGAAGGTTTGGACGCGAGGCCCAAAACGTTCGCTCAGATCGGGCGCGCGGGTCGAGGTGTTGAAGCTCGACTTGAAAGCCAGCTCCGGCACGGGGCGATAAACCAGGTTGATGCCATAGACGTCATCGCCGCCGGTCGTGGTGTAGTCGGAGTAGCGGTACGAACCGCTCAGCTCTGCATAATAACCCAGGAAGCTTTCGCGGAAGAGCGGAACCGCCAACTCAGCAAACACTTCCTTGGTTTCATACTCAGCGCCGGGGGCCCAATCGTCGCCGATGTTGCTCAACAGCCAGCGACCTTCGGCCGTGCGGGTGCGCCCCGTGCCGGTCGTTTCTTGACGGCGGTACTCGGCGCCGAGCGCGACCCCGATCGGGCCGGCGCCCCAGTAGTCACCCACAGTAGCCGAGATCGACGCCACAGCGCTGTCTTGCGTGTTCTTCTCGTCCACCCCCGTCTTGGCGGTGATGTAGTTGATGGCTTCCTGGCTGGCGGCGCCTTCGCCAAAGATGTTGTAAGGCTGGCATTCAGCAACTTCGGGGCTGCTGGCCGTCAACGCGCCAGCCGACCCGGCGGCGGCGCCGGTGTTCTGGTTGGCGATGGTCGCACCGTTGGCCGTCAACAACTTGACCCGGCACACGATCGCATTCGGCGTCCCAAGAACTCCGGCGGTGTCGCGCACGGCGTCCAGAGCGAAGGCGTAGCGAAGACCATCGACCGGGTATTCGGTGTTTTGGTTTTCCACCTCGCCGTGAGTGTAGCCGATATCCCAGCTGATGTCCTTGACGAACCCGAAGCCGTCGTGGGTGCCGTCGGCGCTCACGACAAAGCGGTTTAGTTCGCGAGTGTTTTCTTGGATGCGATCACGAGACCAGGCGGTGTAACGCGCCCAAGGAGCGTTGAACTGTGCGAGAGGCGCGCCGGGGGCCGTCGCCGTGGACGTGCCGTACGGCTGTACGACGTTGCCTTGGATCTGGGCCAGCACATTCGCCGGGAGGAAGGCATTGTCGAGCCGCGACAGAAACGCCGTGGGGCTTGACGTTCTGGCGTTCAGAACCGGCCGTTGCTGCTGCGCAAGCGAATACGAGTTCGTGAAATAGACGTCAGCAAAGGCGGGACCGCCATTTTGCTCCGACTCTTCATAAACATATTTGTATTCTGCGTGAAGGTTGATGTCCGGCGTGAGCTTGAAGTTCAGCCCGGTCTGGTAACGTTGGCTGCGGGACTGAGGGAAGTAGGATTCGCGGTTGAACAGTGCGGGGTTCTCACCGTCCCCGCCGATATGGGTGCCCTGGAAGCGGCCCGTGTTCGCCACCCTGCCGCCGAAATCGGCCAGACGCGCATTGCCGTTCTCGTCAAAGACATAGGTCAGGCCCGGACGGGGATTATAGCAATCCGCCGTCAGGGGACCGTTGGCCGCAAGACAGTTGGAGCTGGTGGCCACATTGGGGACGTTGGGGTTCAGCGTGGGATCGGGCCGCACGCCGTTGGCGATCGTCAGTTGACCGCCACGCAGGATCTGCAGCTGCCGCAGGTCACGATAAAGAACAGCGTCGTAAATACCGTCCGAGGTCAGACCGACAGTGGTCGGATCCGCATCATTGCCGACCAGACCCCAGGCCTTGCCCAACCATTCGATCGATTCCGCATTGACGTCTTCAATGTCTTCGTATTCGCCGAAGCCGTACACATTGAGCCGGTCGTCCAGCAGATTGACACCGCCGAGGATCGAAATCCTCTTGGTGGTTTCATCCCCCCCCTTGTTTATGATGCCGTAGTTGCCATCGACCTCGAGCCCTTCGAAATCCTTGCGGAGGACGAAGTTCAGGACGCCCGAAACAGCGTCGGCGCCGTAAACCGAAGACGCGCCGCCCGTCACGATTTCAATGTTCTGGATCAGAAGACGAGGGATCGTATCAACGTCAACCGCCAGCGAACCGGTCTGAGATCCGACGTGCCGGCGACCGTCCACCAGGGTCAGGGTCCGCCCCGCGCCCAAGCTGCGCAGGTTCGGAAGCGAAAGCCCCAACGCTCCCAGCGCATTACCCGTTGTATCGGAAGGAACCTGCGAATTCGACAGGGCCGGAATGGTGGCCAGATAGTCGATCACCGTCGTCTGACCCGTCTCCAGAAGGGCCTCTCGCGACACCTGAATTAGGGGCGTAGGAGCCGTCGTGGGGTCACGACGAATGCGAGACCCGGTGACGACGATTTCTTCGACGTCCGTCGTCGATTCCGATGAGGCGGGTGTCGAGCTCTGCGTTTGGGCGAAAGACGGGGCGGCCGCAGCCAGGACGCCCGCCAAAATTGTCGTGCCAAACAGGATTTTACGAGTGGATCTCATTGAATGAACAGCCCCATGAAAATCGGGCGGCGATGGGCCGCCACGAACGTGAAGGGTTTGTAACAAGATGGCGGCAGGTATCCATCATTTCGAACACATTCCGAACGTCTTGCCGTCCATATGTAGCGGCAAAGCCACAATTTCGCCTTCGGCTCCTCAGCAAATGAGGTTCAAAATCCTTTGAATTCTGCTGAATTGCGAAATTGTTTTGCGTGTACATGCAAGTTTTCGGGTTATGTTACCAAAACACGTCGATTTATCGGTTAATAAATCCGCGAAATGTGAAAGGTATTTATAAGGCGGCCCGAGATTGATCGCAGCGCCGAAATCGGGGCAAGAAGGTTGCTAGAGGCACCAACCAAGCTTGGTCTCGGCTACATCAAGCGCCGAGTTTGGACTGACGGCCGAAAAGCAGGATTATCTTACAGGTTATCCCGCAGCCAGCCCGCCACACGCCCGACCACATTGCCGCGATGCACCTTGGGCGCATCCGCAGCGGTGATCTGGCGCGCCATCAGCTTCCTGGCCGACACCGCCTCACGGGGTCCATAGGCCGCCCGCAACAGCACCCCGGCGGTGGCGCAGAAGGCCGGTCCTGACGCGGCGTCGGCCAAATGTGGCGCCCGTTGGGGTTTTCCGAGGCGGACGGGGCGGTCGAAGACGCGCACGGCCAGTTCGCGCACGCCGTTCAACTGGCTGGCGCCGCCGGTCAGGACCAGGCCGGCGCCGGGCTCTAGGCCGACCCCCGCCGCCTTCAGCCGGTCGCGCAACAGTTCCAGCGTCTCTTCCACGCGCGGGGCGATCACCGTCTTCAGCATGGCGCGCGGCACAATGACCGGGCCGGCCGAGGCGTCTTCGCCGCGCGGCGGCGCCTCCAGCATTTCGCGGTCCTCATTGGCGCTGGCCATGGCAGAACCGTGCAGGGTCTTCAGCCGCTCGGCGCCCGCCTTGGACGTGGACAGGCCGCGGGCGATGTCAGACGTCACATGGTCCCCGCCGACGTTCAGGCTCTCCACATGCAGCAGGGACCGTCCGCCCCAGACGGCGGCGCTGGTCGAGCCGCCGCCCATATCGATGCAGACGGCGCCCAGGTCCATCTCGTCTTCTTCCAGGGCGGCGAGCGACGAAACGACGGGCGCGGCGGCCACCCCCTGGAGATCCAGATGGGCCAGCTCCAGACAGTGGCTCAGGGTCGTGAACACATTCTCGGCCATGGAGACGACCAGAAGATCCAGCCCCAGCGACCCGCCGCGCATCGCGCGCGGATCGTGGACGCCGCGCGCCCCGTCCACTGACCAGGCGATGGGCAGGACGTGGATGGGCCGACGGTTGGGCAGACGGATCTGGGCCAGGGCCATGCCGATGGCGCGGGCCAGATCGGCGTCGCCGACGGGATTGGCGCCCAGGGACACCCGGGCCTGAACCCTGTGGCTGGCCATCTGGCCGATGGCGGTGGTGACGACCACGCCCGAGACCGGGCTCTGGGCCGCGCGCTCGGCCCGTTCGACGGCGTGGCCGATGGCCTGGGCCGCCTCATCCATATTGATGATGGCCCCGCCCCTGACGCCCTTGGACTGGACGTGGCTGGCGCCGGCGACACGGATGGTGCGGTCGGCATGGCGCACGCCGTCCGGCTTCATGATGAAGCACGAGACCTTGGACTGACCGATGTCCAGGGCGGCGATCACCGGCGCGCGGCCGGCGCGGGGGTCCATCACCCGGCCCTGGTCGTTCGCCGATCCACGCTGCATTCCCGCCATACTCCTACTGGTCCCTGTTAAGCGTCGGCGGCGGGGCGCACCGCAATCTCGTCCGGCGTTCTCAGATCGACCCGGGCGAAGCCCAGGTCGAGCAGGCGTTCGCGCTGATCCAGCGCATCGAGGCGGATCAGGGCCGCCTCCTGTTCCGTGGCCGGCAGCTGGATCAGGCTGCCGTCCTTCAGGCGCAGATCCCAGCGGCGTTCGTCCACCCGCACCACCGCATCCACCCGGCTCATCAGGCGCGGCCGCTGGGCCAGCAGAGGCAGGATTTCGGCGGCGGCCTGGTCCGCACCCTTGCCCACGACCAACGGCAGGGTGGGATAGCGACGGGCGTCGGCGCCCTTGATCACCTGCCCCCGTGTGTCGATGACCTTGATCTGACCGGCCTCCTGCCAGACGGCGAGGCGGTCGTGCTCCTTGACCTCGATGATCAGGGTGTCGGGCAACAGGCGCACGACGCGCGCGGACTTGACCCAGCCCACGCCCTGCACCCGGTCACGGATGGCGTCCAGATCGAGACTGGTGATCGGCTGGCCTGAATAAAGACCCAGGGCCTGCTGAATGGCCGGCTCGGCCTCGGCCGAGGCGCCGGTGATGTGAACGCGTTTGAGCGACAGCCCCATGCCGGCCGTCATCCCGTCGATCCCGTGGGAGACGGACTGGCCGATCCTTTCGGCCCGCGCGCCCGTCGCCAGAATGCCGACGACCAGAAGGGCGCCGGCGCCCAGGGCGATCATGACGGTGCGGGGGGAGACGTCGATCCGGCCGATGGCGGCCATCTTGCCGGGAATGGGGGACGCAGGCCGGGGCGCGCCGCCGCGCGAACGCCCTCCCTTCTTGGGGGCTGCGCCACGCGAGGAACCCGTACTCTGTCGCCGACCGCCGCGAACTACCGCGGGCATGAGGCGTCCTCCACCATCCACCGAACCAGATCTTCGTAGCTCATTCCGGCATAGGCGGCCTGCTCGGGGACGAGCGAGGTCGGCGTCATGCCCGGCTGAGTGTTGACCTCCAGCAGAACCAGATCGTCCTTAACATCGTCATAACGGAAGTCGCTTCTGGACACGCCTTTGCAACCCATGGCGACATGGGCCGCCTCCGCCTGGCGCAGGGCGGCCTCGAAAACGGCGGGCGGCAGGACGGCGGGCAGGACGTGGACCGAGCCGCCCGGCGCATATTTGGCCTCATAGTCATAGAAGCCCTTGGTCGGGGTGATGTCGGTCACGGTCAGGGCGCGCGGCCCGTCCGCATAGCCGATCACGGCCACGGCCAGCTCCTTGCCGGCGATATAGGGCTCCACCATCACCTGTTCGCCATAGGCCCAGCCGGGCTCGCCCACCTCGGCGACCGGTCGATTGGCCCCCTCGGTCACCAGATAGACCCCGACGGACGAGCCCTCGGCGTTCGGCTTGACCACATAGGGCGGTTCGATGACGTGGCGCGCCGCCACCTCATGCCGGTCATACAGACCGCCGCCGGGCGCCTTGACGCCCGCCGCCTTCAACACCGCCTTGGACTTATTCTTGTCCATGGCCAGGGCCGAGGCCAGGACGCCGGAATGGCTGTAAGGTATCCGCAGGGTCTCCAGCACCCCCTGGACGCAGCCGTCCTCGCCCCAGGCGCCGTGAAGGCAGTTCAGCACCACGTCCGGCTTGATCAGGCCCGACAGGACATTGGCCAGGTCGCGCCCGGCGTCCACACGGCTGACGCGGACCCCTTGCCGCTCCAGCGCCTGGGCGCACTGCTCGCCGGAGGTCAGCGAAACCTCCCGCTCGGCGGACAGGCCGCCCATCAGGACGGCGACATGAAGGTCTTCGAATGCGCGGGTCATGGCCTCTCCGATTGCGGCCGAGATGTTTAACAGGCCGTCAACCTTGTCGCCCGCGCGAGGTGAAATTTGTGCGTCGAAATCCGCCGATCAGAGCGGGCGATCAGAGGCGGCGGCCGATCCGCTTGATCTCCCACTCCAGCTGAACGCCGGTCTTCTTCAGGACGTCCGCCCGCACCGCCTCGCCCAGGCCCTCGATGTCGGCCGCCGTCGCATCGCCGGGGTTGATCATGAAGTTGGAGTGCAGCTCGCTGAACATGGCCCCTCCTCCGGTTTCGGCGTGCAGCTTGCCGCGCCAGCCGGCCTCGTCGACCAGCTTCCACGACGAATGGCCGGGCGGGTTCCTGAAGGTCGATCCCCCGGTCTTTTCGCGGATCGGCTGGGTGGTCTCGCGGCGGCTGGTGATCTCGTCGATCCGGGCCTGCACCGCCTCGGGCGCGTCCGGGGTTCCACGATAGACGGCCTCAACCCAGATGATGTCGGCCGGCGCCTGCGAATGGCGATAGGTGTAACCGAAGTCGGCCAGGGCGTAATCGACCCGCTCGCCCTTGCGGTTCAGCCCCCAGGCCGAGACCAGCACATCCTTGGTCTCCGAGCCATAGCAGCCGGCGTTCATGGTCAGGGCGCCGCCGACCGTACCCGGAATGCCGGCGTAGAATTCCAGCCCGGCGATCCCGGCCTTGGCGCCGGCCTTGGCCACCATGGAGTCCAGCGCCCCGGCGCCGGCCGTGATCGTGTCGCCGTCCGTCGTCACCTGGGCCCAGGGCCGGCCGGCCAGGCGGATCACCACCCCCTCGACCCCGCCGTCGCGGACGATGACGTTCGATCCGACGCCCAGCACGGTCACGGGCACGGACGGGTCCAGGGCTTTGAGGAAATCAGCCAGGTCTTCCGCGTCCGCCGGAATGAACAGGGCCTCGGCCGCGCCGCCGACGCGGAACCAGGTGTAGGGGCCGAGCGGTTCGTCCCGCAGCAGCTTGCCGCGAACGGGGGGAAGGGTGATCTCGGTCATGCGGCTTCGATGTCGGTCCGGGAAAAGTCGTCGCCCTTGTACAGCAGGGGCGACCGCGCGTGGCGGGCGCAGGCATAGGCGAAACAGTCGCCGAAGTTCAATGCCGCGGGGTGACGGCCCTTGCCGTATCGGGCGTGAGCGCGGATCGCCTCGCGCCGCACCTCAGCGGGAATGGCGACCACCTCGATCTTTGCGAGACGGAGGAAATCCTCGACCACGCCTTCGGCGTCTTCGATTTCCATCACTCTGCGGCGCGACACCGCCAACACCGTTTCCCAAACCGCCATGGGCGACGTCGATCTTGGGACTCTCGCGGCGAGGCGCACACGCAAGTCGCCTGCGTCTGGTTCATCGATCAGAATGGCCGTCAGCGCCGAGGCGTCGATGAACATCAATCGCGCTCATAAAGGCTGTCGATCCACGCCTTGTCGATCGGCTCGCCGCGTTCGCGCGGGGCCCGCGCCTGCAGATCGCTAACGAACGCCTCAATACGTTTCACCAGATCGCCGGGCTCTTCAACCTGCTCCAACTGACGACGCAGGGCGCGACGCACCACCTCGGTCTTGCTGATGCCTCCGATGCGGCTGAGGCGTTCGGCCATCCGATCGACTTCGGGGTCCTTCACATAAAGGGCCATGGCATCCTCCAAGGATATACCGTCACGCCGAAGTATATACTTTCCAGACCCCGCCGGACAAGCCGGGCGTCAGCCCAGCGCCTCCAGCTGCGCCGGCAGGCCATAGGCCCAGCTGGTGATGTCGCCGGCGCCCAGCAGCACGACCACGTCGCCCGACCGGGCCTCTTCCTTGATCAGGCGCGGCAGGACGGCGGCGTTCTCCAGCGCCTGGACATGGCGGTGGCCGTAGCGACGGATTCCGTCGGTCAGGGCGTGTTTGTCCACCCCGTCGATCGGCTGTTCGCCGGCCGGATAGACGTCGGCGACGATCACGCTGTCGGCGTCGGAGAAACTGGTCGAGAAGTCGTCCATCAGGTCGCGCAGACGGGTGTAGCGGTGCGGCTGGACCACGGCGATGACCCGGCCCTCGCTAACCTGACGCGCCGCCTTCAGCACGGCGGCGATTTCGACCGGGTGGTGGCCATAGTCATCGACGATCCGCACCCCGTTCACCACGCCCGTCGTGGTGAAGCGACGCTTGACGCCGCCGAACCCGGCCAGGCCCTCGCGGATCGCCTCGTCGGATACGTCCAGCTCGCGCGCCACGGCGATGGCGGCCAGGGCGTTGGAGACATTGTGCCAGCCCGCCATCGGCAGGTGCAGATTGTCGATCCGGTGCGTTTCGCCGTTCTGGATCACCACGTCGAACCGGGCGCCGTCCGGCCCCATCTGGCAACCCTCGGCCCGCACCATGGCCTGGGGATTGGTCCCATAGGTCACCAGCCGCCGGTTATCGATCGAGGCGACCAGCTTCTGCACCTCGGGATGGTCCAGGCAGACGGCGGCGAAGCCGTAGAAGGGGATGTTTTCGACGAAATCGACGAAGGCCTTCCGCACCGCGTCGAAGTCGCCGTAGTGGTCCAGGTGTTCCGGGTCGATATTGGTCACGATGGCGACCGTCGATTTCAGACGCAGGAAGCTGCCGTCGCTCTCGTCCGCCTCGACCACGATCCAGTCGCCGTCGCCGACCTTGGCGTTGGTGCCGTAGGCGTTGATGATGCCGCCGTTGACCACCGTCGGGTCCAGACCGGCCGCGTCCAGCAAGGCCGCGACCATGGAGGTCGTCGTCGTCTTGCCGTGGGTGCCCCCGACCGCGATGGAGAACTGCAGCCGCATCAGCTCGGCCAGCATCTCGGCCCGGCGCACCAGGGGGATGCGACGCTCGCGCGCGGCCTTCATCTCGGGATTGTCGGCCTTGACCGCCGTCGAATAGACCACGGCCGAGACGCCCTCGCCGACATGGGCGGCGTCGTGGCCGATGAAGATCTTGGCCCCCAGCTTCTCCAGACGTTCGGTGTTGGCGCTGGCCTTGGCGTCCGAGCCCTGAACCGAATAGCCGATCTTCAGCATGATCTCGGCGATGCCGCTCATGCCTATGCCGCCGATGCCGACGAAATGGACGGGACCGAGGTCGAACGGGACGGGGCGAAGGCGAGCGATCATCCGATGCGCTTAGCAATAGATTTGGCGGATTGCACGGGGGGGCGTGTATCCAAGTTTCGAAGCCGCGCGAACGGATCGCGCGCCGGAACGCCGGGCCCTGCCTACGACTTTAGTCGATTGGCCTTCGGCGGGCCTATCGTGCAAACAGGACGCGAAATCGTCAGTCGTCCGGTCGAGTAGGAGTAGGTCGTGGGCAAACTTGGAACCCCTCTGGTATTTGGGGTCATCGCGATCCTGGGGGCCGTCTCATTGGGCGTCATCGCCCTGCACCAGGGCGAAAGCGTCAGCGCGGTCTGGATGGTGGTCGCCGCCGTCTGCACCTATGCGATCGCCTACCGCTTCTACAGTCGCTACCTGGCCGGCAAGGTCATGCAGTTGCAGCCCTCGCGCCCGACCCCGGCGGTGCGGCGCGACGACGGCCTGGATTATGTGCCGACGCCCAGAAACGTCCTGTTCGGCCACCACTTCGCCGCCATCGCCGGCGCGGGGCCTCTGGTCGGGCCGGTGCTGGCCGCCCAGATGGGCTATCTGCCCGGCGTGCTGTGGATCCTGGTCGGGGCGGTGCTGGCGGGAGCGGTGCAGGACATGATGGTCCTGTTCATGTCCACCCGGCGCGACGGCAAGTCCCTGGGCGACATGATCCGCACCGAAATGGGCAATATCCCCGGCGTCATCGCCCAGGTGGGCGTGCTGATGATCATGGTCATCATCCTGGCCGTCCTGGCCCTGGTCGTGGTCAAGGCCCTGGCCGAGAGCCCGTGGGGAACCTTCACCGTCGCCGCCACCATTCCCATCGCCGTCTTCATGGGCCTTTACACCCGCTTCCTGCGGCCCGGCCGCGTGGGCGAGGTGTCGGTCATCGGCGTGGTCCTGCTGATCCTGGCCATCATCGGCGGCGGCCATGTGGCGGCTGACCCGTTCTGGGGCCCGGCCTTCACCCTGACGGGTCCGACCCTGGCCATACTGATGATGGTCTACGGCTTCATCGCCTCGGTCATCCCGGTCTGGCTGCTGCTGGCGCCGCGCGACTATCTGTCGACCTTCCTGAAGATCGGAGCCATCGTCGCCCTGGCCATCGGCATACTGATCGTGCGTCCGCACCTGCAGATGCCCGCGATCACCCCCTTCATCGACGGCACCGGCCCGGTCTTCGCCGGCGCCCTCTTCCCCTTCCTGTTCATCACCATCGCCTGCGGCGCGGTTTCGGGCTTCCACGCCCTGATCTCGTCGGGCACCACGCCCAAGCTGCTGGAGAACGAAGCCCAGATCCCGATGATCGGCTACGGCGCCATGCTGTGCGAAAGCTTCGTCGCCGTCATGGCCCTGATCGCCGCCACGGTTCTGGACCCGGCGGTCTATTTCGCCATGAACAGCCCGGTCGCCGTCATCGGCAAGGACGCGGCCTCGGCCGCCGCCGCCGTGGCCCAGTGGGGCTTCCACATCACCCCCGGCGAGTTGGAGCAACTGGCCCGGGACGTGGGCGAGCATTCGATCCTGTCGCGCGCGGGCGGCGCCCCCACCCTGGCGGTCGGCATGGCCCACATCCTGTCGGGCGTGATCGGCGGCAAGGCCATGATGGCCTTCTGGTACCATTTCGCCATCCTGTTCGAGGCCCTGTTCATCCTGACCACGGTCGACGCCGGCACCCGCGTCTGCCGCTTCATGATCCAGGACCTGCTGGGCGTCGCCGTGCCCAGGATGCGCGAGACCAAGTCCTAGGGCGCCAACGTCGTCGCCACGGCGCTTACGGTCGGCCTGTGGGGCTATTTCCTCTATACGGGCGTCGTCGATCCGCTGGGCGGCATCAACAGCCTGTGGCCCCTGTTCGGCATCGCCAATCAGATGCTGGCCGCCGTCGCCCTGATCCTGGGCACGGTCGTCCTGTTCAAGATGAAGCGGGAGCGGTTCGCCTGGGTCATGGTCGTCCCGGCGACCTGGCTCCTGATCTGCACCCTGACGGCCGGCTTCCAGAAGCTGTTCCATCCGGACGTCCGCATCGGCTTCCTGGCCCACGCCCGGAAGTATCAGGAGGCCCTGGGCGCCGGCGAACTGCTGGCCCCGGCCAAGACCGCCGGCGACATGCACCGGATCATCGTCAACGACTACGTCAACTCCGCCCTGACGGCGGGCTTCCTGTTCGTGGTCGTCACCATGGTGATCTATGGCGTCCTGGCCTGTCGCAAGGCCTATCTGAACAGCCGCCCGACCGTGCGCGAATATCCCGAGGCGCACGATCTGACCCCGGCCGACGATGCGGCGGACGTCGCCCGTGCCTGATCCCTCGGGCCAGGACGATCTGCTGTGCCTGTGCCGCGACGCCGCCGTTCGGTGGGGTCGCGGCGTCCGGCGCACGGCCGGCGCCATGATCGGCCAGCCGGACTATGAGGCCTATGTCCGGCATGCGACCGCGACCCACCCCGACCAGCCGCCTCTGGACAAGATCGCCTTCTTCCGCCTGCACGAGCAGCGCCGTTTCGGCGGCGCCGGCGGCTTCAAATGCTGCTGAGCTGACGGCCTGGACTTCGCCGTCCTCATTCCGGAATCCGCGCCCCGTCCCAGGCGAAGACCCCGCCGCTGTCCCCCGGCGTCAACCCCGCCGCCACCGCCAGCAGCCGTTCGGCCGAATGATCCGGGCTGAACAGCCGTCCCTCCCCCACCCCCTTCTGAAACGGCGCGCTCAGCCCCGTGTCCACCGTGCCGGGATGAAGCCCGGCGACCACCGCCAGGGGGTGGGTCCGCGCCGTCTCGATCGCCAGATTGCGCAGGATCATGTTCAGCGCCGCCTTGGACGCGCGATAGGCGTACCAGCCGCCCAGCCGATTGTCGCCGATCGAACCGACCCGCGCCGACAGGGCCGCGAACACCGCCCGCCGGTCGCGCGGCAGCAGGGGCAGGAGATGTTTGGCGACCAGGGCCGGCCCCACCGTATTGATCCGATAGTCCCTGAGCAGATGCTCGGCCTCAAGCTGACGCAGGGACCGCTCGGGCTGGAAACCGTCGTGCAGGACGCCGGTCGCGACCAGCACCAGGGTCGGCGCCGGGCCTTGCGCGACCCGCGCCGCCGCCTGGGCCAGACCCGCCTCGTCCTCCAGATCGGCCGCCAGGGCCTGGGCGCCGGGTGCCGCCGTCGCCGAACGCGACACGGCCCAGACGGGATCGAACGCGCCCTCGGCGACCAGACGCTGCGTCAGGGCTCGACCGAGCCCGCCCGTCGCCCCGATCACCACCGCAGATCCGTTCATCCCGTCTCCCCTCCCGTTTCGTCCCATGATAGGGGCGCGTCATGAGCATCACCACGGTCGGCCTCGATGCCGACGACACCCTCTGGCACAATGAGACGATCTTTCGTCTGACCCACGCCCGCTTCGTCGACCTGCTGGACGACCACGGCGACGCCGCCACGATCGAGGCGCGCCTGGCCGAGACCGAGCAGCGCAACCTGCGCCTCTACGGCTACGGCGTGAAGGGCTTCACCCTGTCGATGATCGAGACGGCCATGGAGCTGTGCGACGGCGGCGCCCCGCCCGAGGTGGTGCGCGAGATCCTGGCGGCCGGCCGCGAAATGCTGGCCCATCCGGTCGAGACCCTGCCCGGGGTGGACGAGGTGGTCGCCGAACTGGCTGAAAACTACCGCCTGGTCCTGATCACCAAGGGCGACCTCTTGGATCAGGAACGCAAGCTGGCCGCCTCGGGCCTGGGCGACCGGTTCGCGGCGGTCGAGATCGTCTCGGAAAAGGACCGGGCCACCTATGAACGGGTCTTCACCCGCCACGGCACAGGCCCGGCCGAAGCCGTCATGGCCGGCAATTCGATGAAGTCCGACGTCCTGCCCGCCATCGCCGCCGGCGCCTTCGGCGTCCACATCCCCTACCCCGTCACCTGGGCCCACGAACTCGCCGACGCCCCGGTGAACGAGCCGCGCTACGGATCCCTTTCCCGGATCGGCGAACTGCCCGACTGGATCGCGGCCGTCGCCGACGCATAAGCTCTTGCCCCCCCGCCCCTCCCTCTCTAAACGGGCCGCTTAACCGACAACCCGACGCAAGCTCCGCATGGCGACGCCCTGCGGCGGCTATGCGCGCGCAAAGAACCAAGGATCCGCTCGCCCCGTGCACGCCTCGGACATCAGTCATGACGAACGCGACGCCATGGTGCGCGCGGCGCTGGCCGAGCAGGGCGACAGCGGCGTGACGCCGCGCCATACGCTGTTCTTCTTCCTCGGCGACGAGGACGCCCACGGCGACCTGTGCGAGGTGGCGCGGCGCGCCGGCTTCATTGCGCGCGGCGAGGGCGACATGACGATTCTCGAGACCACCATGGCGGTCGATGCGGCGAGCTTTGCGCCCGTCTCGGCCATGATGCAGACCTGGGCCGCGGCCTTCCAGCTGGAGTACGACGGCTGGGAATGCGCGGTCGTGACCCACTAGAACAAAAAGAAGAGGCCCTCCCCATGCCCAAACGCACAGACATCCAGTCGATCCTCATCATCGGCGCCGGCCCCATCGTCATCGGTCAGGCGTGCGAGTTCGACTATTCGGGCGTCCAGGCGTGCAAGGCGCTGAAGGCCGAGGGGTACCGGGTCATTCTGGTCAACTCCAACCCCGCCACCATCATGACCGACCCGGAGGTGGCCGACGCCACCTATATCGAGCCGATCACGCCCGAGATGGTCGAAAAGATCATCGCCAAGGAACGCCCCGACGCCCTTCTGCCCACCATGGGCGGCCAGACCGCGCTGAACACCGCCCTGGCCCTGGACGCCTCGGGCGCGCTGAAGAAGTACGGGGTCGAGATGATCGGCGCGAAAGCCGAGGTCATCGACAAGGCCGAGGATCGCCAGAAATTCCGCGACGCCATGGACAAGCTGGGTCTGGAATCGCCCCGCTCCAAGGCCGCCCATTCGATGGAAGAGGCGCTGGAAGGGCTGGAATACGTCGGCCTGCCCGCCGTCATTCGTCCCTCCTTCACCCTGGCCGGCACCGGCGGCGGCATCGCCTTCAACCGCGAGGAGTTCGAGGAGATCGTCCTGCGCGGCCTGGACCTGTCGCCAACCACCGAGGTGCTGATCGAGGAATCGGTGCTGGGCTGGAAGGAGTATGAGATGGAGGTCGTCCGCGACACGGCGGACAATTGCATCATCATCTGCTCCATCGAGAACGTCGATCCGATGGGGGTCCACACCGGCGACTCCATCACCGTCGCCCCTGCGCTTACGCTGACCGACAAGGAATATCAGCGGATGCGGACCGGCTCGATCAACGTCCTGCGCGAAATCGGGGTCGAGACGGGCGGATCGAACGTCCAGTGGGCGATCAACCCCAAGGACGGCCGCATGGTCGTGATCGAGATGAACCCGCGCGTGTCGCGCTCGTCCGCCCTGGCCTCCAAGGCGACCGGTTTCCCCATCGCCAAGGTCGCCGCGCGTCTGGCCGTCGGCTACACCCTGGACGAACTGCAGAACGATATCACCCAGGTCACCCCGGCCAGCTTCGAGCCGTCGATCGACTATGTGGTCACCAAGATCCCGCGCTTCGCCTTCGAGAAATATCCGGGCTCGGAGCCCCTCTTGGGCACTTCGATGAAGTCGGTGGGCGAGGTCATGGCCATCGGCCGCACCTTCCAGGAATCGATGCAGAAGGCCCTGCGCGGGCTTGAGACCGGCCTGTCCGGCTTCGACGAGATCGAGATCGACGGCGTCGCCGATGTCGAGGACGCCGGCGCCGCCCGCGCCGCCGTGGTCCGCGCCCTGGGCGTGCCCACCCCCGACCGGATCCGCGTCATCGCCCAGGCCTTCCGCCACGGCCTGACGGTGGAAGAGGTTCAAGCCGCCTGTTCCTACGAGCCCTGGTTCCTGCGCCAGATCGCCGACATCGTGCGCGAGGAAGGCCACGTCCGCATCAAGGGCCTGCCGACCGACCCGACCGAGTTCCGCCGCCTGAAGGCCAAGGGCTTCTCCGACGCCCGTCTGGCCGCTCTGACCGGCAAGACCGAGAAAGAGGTCCGCGCCGCCCGTCGCGGCCTGAACGTCCGCCCCGTCTTCAAGCGGATCGACACCTGCGCGGCCGAGTTCGCCAGCGCCACCGCCTATATGTACTCGACCTATGAGACCGGCGCCCTGGGCCAGGTTCCCGAGTGCGAATCCGAACCGTCGGACAGGAAGAAGGCCGTCATCCTGGGCGGCGGCCCGAACCGGATCGGCCAGGGGATCGAGTTCGACTACTGCTGCTGCCACGCGGCCTTCGCCTTCGACGACATCGGCGTCGAGTCGATCATGGTCAACTGCAACCCCGAGACCGTCTCGACCGACTACGACACCTCCGACCGCCTGTATTTCGAGCCCCTGACGGCCGAGGACGTGCTGGAGCTGATCGAGGTCGAGCGGTCCAAGGGCGATCTGATCGGCGTCGTCGTCCAGTTCGGGGGCCAGACCCCGCTGAAACTGGCCCATGCGCTTCAGGAGGACGACATCCCCGTCCTGGGCACCAGCGTCGACTCGATCGACCTGGCCGAGGACCGCGAGCGCTTCCAGCAGATGCTGGAGGCCATCGGCCTGCGTCAGCCCCCCAACGCCCTGGCCCGCAGCGCCGAAGAGGCCGCGCAAAAGGCCGAAGAGGTCGGCTATCCCGTCGTCCTGCGCCCCTCCTATGTGCTCGGCGGCCGCGGCATGATGATCGTCCACGACCGCGAGCAGCTGGACCGCTACGTCCATGAGGCCATGCGCGTCTCGGGCGACGATCCCGTCCTGATCGACCACTATCTGAACCGCGCCACCGAGGTGGACGTGGACGCCCTGTGCGACGACGAGACCGTCTTCGTCGCGGGGGTGCTGGAGCATATCGAAGAAGCCGGGGTGCATTCCGGCGACAGCGCCTGCTCCATGCCGCCCTGGTCGCTGCGCCCCGAGACGGTGGCCGAGCTGAAGCGCCAGACCACCGAAATGGCCAAGGCCCTGAAGGTGCGCGGCCTGATGAACGTCCAGTTCGCCATCGAGGAGCCGCACGGCGCTGAGCCGCGCATCTTCGTGCTGGAGGTCAATCCGCGCGCCAGCCGCACGGCCCCCTTCGTGGCCAAGACCATCGGCCGGCCCATCGCCTCGATCGCCGCCAAGGTCATGGCGGGCGCGCCCCTGGCCTCCTTCGGCCTGACCGACGCCCCCTATGACCATATCGCGGTCAAGGAAGCCGTCTTCCCCTTCGCCCGCTTCGCCGGGGTGGACACCATCCTGGGCCCGGAAATGCGTTCGACCGGCGAGGTCATGGGCCTGGACTGGAAGCGCGAGGGCGAGGCCGACATGGCCCCCGCCTTCGCCCGCGCCTTCGCCAAGTCCCAGATCGGCGGCGGCGCCAAGCTGCCGACCTCCGGCTGCGCCTTCGTCTCGGTCAAGGAGGACGACAAGCCCTTCATCGTCGAGGCGGTGAAGACCCTGCTGGCCCAGGGCTTCTCCATCATCGCCACCGGCGGCACCCGCGACTATCTGGCCGCCCAGGGGATTGAGGTCGGCCTGGTCAAGAAGGTGCTGGAAGGCCGTCCCCACATCGTCGACGCCATGAAGAACGGCGAGGTCCAGCTGGTCTTCAACACCACCTCGGGCAAGCAGTCGCTGCAGGACAGCTTCTCGCTGCGCCGCACCGCCCTGATGATGAAGATCCCCTACTACACCACCACGGCGGGGGCCCTGGCCGCCGCCCAGGCCATCGGCGCCATCAAGGCCGGCGACCTGGATGTGAAGGCGATCCAGGACTACGCCTGACGGCCATCAGGACGCCGGATCGGCTTCCGGCGCGGCGTCCTCTCCCGCCACGATCCGTGTCGCGGCCAGGTCGGCGGTGACGTTGCCGACGGTGCGGAAGATGTCGGGGATGACCTCGACCGCCAGCAGCAGGGGCAGGACGCCGAGCGGCAGGCCCATGGCCAGACAGATGGGCCCGATGGCGGCGAAGAAGCTGACCTGACCCGGCAGGCCGACCGAGGCGATCGAGACGGCGATGGCCGTCAGTCCGCCGGCGACCAGGGCGGACAGGCTCAGATCCACCCCGTTCAGTTGGGCCACATAGAGGCAGACGGCCAGATTGGCGACCGGGCTGGTGATGCGGAACACCGCCACCGCCAGGGGCAGCACCAGGCCCGCCGAGGTCTGGGGCACGCCCAGCCAGTCGCGCGCCCGCTCGATCATCACCGGCAGGCTGGCCAGCGACGACTGGGTCGAGACGGCCACCACCTGGGCCGGGGCCACGGCGCGCGCGAACCGGGCCAGAGACATCCGCCCCCATAAAGTCGCCACGACATAGAGGATCAGGATCAGGCCGATCTGGCTCAGACAGACGACGGCGACATAGTGGGCCAGGGTGCCCGCCACCCCCAGCCCGGCCCGCAAGCCCACGCCGAGCGCCAGGGCGAAGACCCCGAAAGGCGCGGCCAGCAGCACCCAGTGCACGATCACCACCAGGGTCTCGGCCACCGCCTCGAAGAAGCCGGCCAGGGGGCGGCGCAGCTCGGGCTTGATCCGGGTCGCGGCGAAGCCGAAGGCCACGGCGAAGACCACGACCGCCAGAACCCCGTCGTCGGCCGCCGCCTTGATCAGATTGGCCGGCGCCAGACTGGCCAGAAAGGCGCGGAACCCGTCGGTCCGGGCCGCCTCGCCCGCCGTCTGGGCCACATCGGACGACACTCCGGCCAGGAGGGCGCGGCCCGCCTCTGGGTCAATGGGCCACAGGGCCAACAGCCCCAGGCCCGCCAGGATGGCGTAGACCGTCGCCCCGACCAGCAGGACGCCGAACACCGTCAGGGCCCGCGCCGCGATCCGCCCCGTCGCCGCCGCATCGGCGATGGAGACGATCCCCGTCACCAGAAGGCTGAAGACCAGGGGGATGACGGTCATTCGAAGGGCGTTCAGCCAGACCTGCCCCAGGCTCTCGATCACGCCCAACCCTCCGGTCAACAGGGGCGCATCGGCGCCTTGGGCCAAGGCGCCGACGACCACCCCGGCGACGAGGGCGGCGATCACAGCGAAGCTGAGCGAGGTGAAGAAGGCGGCGAGTCGGGAAGAGCGCATACGCCACGGCTAGCACCGGTTTCGTCCGCGCGCGCGTTAAACCTTCTATCGCCCGTCGTCAGCCCATGTCGTCGCAGGTGGAAACGCCCCCGCCGCCGCGCGTTGAGCCGGAAACAAAGGAGGCTTCCATGCCGCGTCTGAACTCCATCGTCCCCCTGGTCGGCAGCCTTCTGCTGTCGCGCGGCGGGCGGCGTCTGGCCGGGCGCCACGCCGGCAAACTGGCCCTGGCCACACTGGCGCTGGAGGTCTGGCGCAACCGCCGTCAGAAGGCGGGTCAGACCCAGCATCAGACGGCGTCCAAGGCCCGTCCGCAGCCCCGTTCAAGATGGAGCGGTCGGTCTCCGCGATAGGTCTGGACTTCCCGGACGGCGGGGCGGAATAGTCCGTTCCACCGCATGAGGAACCGCCCGATGATCAAGGTCCACCATCTGAACGACAGCCGGTCCCAGCGCGTCCTTTGGCTGCTGGAGGAGCTGGGGCTGGATTATGAGGTCGTGCGCTACGAACGCGACGCCAAGACCCGGCTGGCCCCGCCCGAACTGATCGCCGTCCATCCGCTGGGCAAGTCCCCCGTCATCGAGGACGGGGCGATCAAGGTCGCCGAGACCGGCGCCGTCGTCGAATATCTGCTGGACGCCCACGGCCGGGGCCGGCTGCGCCCGCCTCCCGGCACGGAAGAGGCGCGGCGCTTCACCTATTGGCTGCACTATGCGGAAGGGTCGGCCATGCCGCCCCTGCTGCTGAAACTGGTGTTCGGCCTGCTGCCCCGCCGCGCCCCCGCCCTGCTCAAACCCCTCGTCAACGGAATCGCCGCCAAGGCCCAGAGCGGCTTCGTCGATCCGCAGCTTCGCACCCATATCGGCTTCTGGGAGGACGAGCTGGGCCGGTCCGAATGGTTCGCCGGGGATCAGTTCACCGCCGCCGACATCATGATGAGTTTCCCGGTCGAGGCAGGGGCGGATCGGGCCTTCGACATAGCGACCAAGCCGCGCCTGGCCGCCTTCCTGCAACGCATCCACGCCCGTCCCGCCTATCAGCGGGCGCTGGAACGGGGCGGCCCCTACACCTATGCGTGATGGCGTCGCGGGGATGCGCCGCGCAACCCGACGGGGATGAAGACGTTAACGTCTCATGCGCCTTCAAACCATTCAGATCGTGGCCGGACTCGTCGCGGCCGTCGCCTTCATCCTGGCCTTCATGGCGGCCGGCGCCGCGGTGGCGTCGAGCCTGTTCATGCTGATGGGCCTGGCCGCCGTCGGCTGGCTGGCCTACAGCCTCATCAAGAGCGTCACCCACCGCAGCGGCAAGACCAAACCCCCCGCTCGCGCCTGATCTCGATCGGGCGCGGCGGCGCGCCCTTGAATTGCGGCGTGATAAGCCCTATTGTCTATGCCCGGCCGCGCCCGCCCCGCGGCCTTTTGTCTGCCTATTTCGCGTCTTTCCAGTCTCCGGGCGAACCAGAAAAATCACGACACCAATGGAAAAAGTGCCGATGACGGGCGAGGGCTACCGTGTCCTCGACGATCAACTGAAGCAATTGAAGTCGGTCGAGCGGCCGGCCGTCATCGCGGCCATATCCGAGGCCCGCGAGCACGGCGACCTGTCCGAAAACGCCGAATACCACGCCGCCAAGGAGCGTCAGGGCTGGATCGAGGGCCAGATCGCCGAGATCGAGGACAAGATCAGCCGCGCCCAGGTCATCGACGTGTCGAAACTGTCGGGCAATCAGGTCAAGTTCGGCGCCACCGTCACCGTGGTCGACGAGGACACGGAAGAAGAGGCTTGCTATCAGATCGTCGGCGAACACGAGGCCGATGTGAAGAAGGGCAAGATCTCCATCGCCTCGCCGATCGCCCGCGCGATGATCTCCAAGGAGGTCGGCGACGTGGTCGAGGTCAACACCCCCGGCGGGGTCAAGGCCTACGAGATCCTCAAGGTCGAGTGGAAATAACCACAGATCGAATAACCGTCTCCCTCCCCGTTCCGGGGAGGGTCGTCGCGCAGCGACGGGGTGGGGGCGGCCCGGCGGGCCGCTCTTGCTCGATCGGCCCCTTGTCTGTGGGGCGTCGCCGTGCCCGCCCCACCCGGCCTCGCTTCGCTCGCTCCCCCTCCTCGGAGGGGGGAGACAGAACAGATGTCTGACCCCGTCTCCATCTGGGTCGTCTCCGACGGCCGCACCGGCATAGAGAACCAGGCCCTGGGCTTGGCCGAGGCGGTTCAGCGCCTGACCCCGGCCGAGATCACGGTCAAACAGATCCGCTGGCGGCCCCTGTTCGACCGCCTGCCGTCGGCGCTGAAGACCCCGGCCATGCTGGCGTCCGCCCCGCTCGCGGCGCCCTGGCCCGATCTCTGGATCGCCGCCGGCCGGGCGACCCTGCCCCTCTCGACCCGCATCAAGCGCTGGAGCGGCGGCAAGACCTTCGTGGTTCAGACCCAGGATCCGCGCTGGGCGAACGACCGCTACGACCTGATCGTCGCCCCGGCCCATGACGACCTGTCGGGCGACAATGTCTTTGAAATCACCGGCTCCCCTCATCGCGTCACGCCGGAGCGGATCGCCCAGGCCGCCCCGGCCTTCGCCGACCGGATCGCCCCCCTGCCCCATCCCCGCGTCGCCGTCCTGATCGGCGGCCGGTCCAAGGCTTTCGACCTGACCCAGGCCCATGCGGCGGACCTGGCCGACCGGATCGCCGCCGCCGTCCGGGCCTCAGGCGGTTCGCTGATGCTGACCTTCTCGCGCCGAACGCCAGAAGCGGCCAAGGCGGTGATGACCGAACGCCTGTCGGGCCTGCCCGGCTGGATCTGGGACGGGACCGGCGACAACCCCCTGTTCGGCTTCCTGCATTTCGCCGACCATGTGCTGGTCACGCAGGACAGCGCCAACATGGCCGCCGAGGCTTCCTCGACCGGCAAGCCGGTTCACATCCTGCCCATGGTCGCGCTGAAGCCCGCCGGCAAGTTCGCCCGCCTGCACGAGGATCTTCAATCCCAAGGCGCGACCCGTCCCTTCGACGGGGCGCTGGACCGCTGGACCTACGCCCCCCTGGCGGAAACCGACCGGGCGGCCCATGCCGTGCTGGAGGCGATGCGAGCGCGGTAAGCCGATCACGCCGCTCATCCCGGCTTTCGCCGACATGAGCGCAACAGGGAGGATAATCTTCTGCGTCCGATTCTGACGCAGCCGTGGTGCAAGCCACCCGCTGGCGTCAGGATGCAACCTAAGAACCACTCGCAAAAATCTGCACGAAAGTGCACTAAAAAATTTGGAGTGGCCTTTAGTCGCCGCCCCCTCCGCCGCCACTGTCACAGCCGCCGTCCGCGCTGGAGTCGGCGCAGCCTGACGTGTCCGACGTCGGCGGGACGGCGCCGCCGTCCGAACCGTCGCCCTTCTTGGCCTTGGCGTTCGCCGCGCCCATCAAGGCCACGCCGAGGCCCGATCCGATGGCCGTGCCCAGGGCGAGCCCCAGGCCGACATTGTCCATCGCGACGCCCAGGGCCACGCCGATCGACAGACCCATGCCGATCCCGATCGGCAGGAAGGCCGCGTTCTTGTTGGTCATTCTCATCTCCCCTTCATCTCCGGCGAGACTAGCATCGCGCAAACGGGAATCAGCCCCTAAATAGGCGCATGACCCAAGCTCGTACCGTCCGCGTCGCCATCATCGGCTCCGGCCCCGCCGGCTGGACCGCCGCCATCTACGCCGCCCGCGCCTCGCTGAACCCCGTCGTCATCGCCGGTCTCCAGCCCGGCGGCCAGTTGACCATCACCACCGACGTCGAGAACTATCCCGGCTTCGCCGAGACCATTCAGGGCCCTTGGCTGATGGAGCAGATGCAGGCCCAGGCCCTGCACGTCGGCACGGAAGTCATCCACGACATCGTCGTCTCCGCCGATCTGTCGCAGCGCCCGTTCCGGCTGAAGCTGGACGGCGGCGAGGAAATCCTGGCCGAGACGGTCATCATCTCCACGGGCGCCCAGGCCAAGTGGCTGGGTCTGGAGTCCGAGGCCGCCTATCAGGGCTTCGGCGTCTCCGCCTGCGCCACCTGCGACGGCTTCTTCTATCGCGGCAAGAACGTGGTCGTGGTCGGCGGCGGCAACACGGCCGTCGAGGAAGCGCTGTTCCTCACCAACTTCGCCGCCAAGGTCACGGTGGTCCACCGTCGCGACGAGTTCCGCGCCGAGAAGATCCTGCAAGACCGCCTGTTCGCCCACCCCAAGGTCGAGGTGATCTGGAACGTGGCGGTGGAAGAGATTCTGGGCGTGGTGGACGGCGTCGCCCGCAACGTCACCGGCGTTCGCTTGAAGAACGTTCAGGACGGTTCGACCCAGGAGATCCCCGCCGACGGCGTCTTCATCGCCATCGGCCACGCCCCGTCGTCGGAACTGTTCAAGGGTCAGCTCGAGACCAATTCGGGCGGCTATATCCGCGTCAAACCCGGCACGGCCCAGACCGCAATCGAGGGCGTGTGGGCGGCCGGCGACGTGACCGACGACGTCTATCGCCAGGCTGTGACTGCGGCGGGCATGGGCTGTATGGCCGCGCTCGAAGCCAGCCGTTTCCTGGCCGAGGAAGACCACGCCAAGGCCAACCATCCCATCAGCCATAAGGAAGCCGAGAAGATCGGCGTCTGGTGAACGTCCGGACGGGCGGAGTCAGGCGAACAGCTGCAGACCCGGCGGCGCATATTGGACCGGCTGGCCTGTGCGGCGGCGCAGGGCGTAATCGACCGCCGTCTGCACCGCCTGTTCATCGGTCGGCTTTGACAGGACGCCAATGGCGCCCGCGACGCCGTCGCGCACCATGCCCGGATTGGCGGTCATGAACAGGACGGTCACGCCCATCTCCTGGCCCAGCTCGCGCCCCAGGCTTATGCCCGTGGGGCCGTCGGACAGGTGGATGTCGACCAGGGCCAGATCGACCTCATTTTCACGCGCCAGATTCTGGGCCGACTTCGACGTCGACGCCACACCCACGACCTTATGGCCCAAGTCTTCCAGGACGAAACGCAGCTCCATGGCGACGAGCGCTTCGTCTTCAATGATCAGGATGCGGGCGGTCATGAGGCGGGAGGCGGGTGCTTATGTTCTATGGCGGACAAAACGCAGAAAACGGCGATCGGTTTCAGTCAGGGTGGCTAAAGCCGATCTCTTTCCGCCGCCCGGCGTCGGGACAGCGCCGTAGCGGGCAAATCCACAACAATTCTTAAACCGTCGGCCGCCCATTCGCGCTGCAGCCGTCCGCCCAACTGACCCTCGACCGAAAGGCTGGCCAGCGAGGAGCCGAAGCCCTGACGCTCAGGCGGGCCCTCGATCTTCGGGCCGCCGATCTCCGTCCAGGTCAGGACGAACCGGTCTTCGTCGCGGCGGGTGATCAGTTCGACCCGCCCCGCCGTCGCCGCCAGGGCGCCGTACTTGGCCGCATTGGTGGCCAGTTCGTGGAACAGCAGGGCGACGGAGGTCGCCGCCTGGTCGTCGAACACGGCGTCGTCGCCGCTGATGTGAACGCGCGGAGCGCCCGTGTCATCGCTGTACGCCCTGAACAGATCCGCCAGGAAGGTGTGCAGGGTGGTGGCCCCAACCGTCGGCTGAGACGCCTCCGTGTGCGGTCGGACGAACTCATGGGCGCGGGCCAGGGCGGCGATACGGGTCCGCAGAGACGAAGCAAAGGCCCGGGCCTCAGGATACTGACGGGCCGACAGGGCCACCAGCGCCGTGACCACGGCGAAGATGTTCTTGATCCGGTGGCTCAGCTCCTGGCTGACCAGTTCGCGACCCTGCTCCAGCCGTTTCAGCTCGTCGATGTCGGTGCAGGTGCCGAACCAGCGGGTGATCTCGCCATCCTCGTTGCGGATCGCCACCGCCCGCCCCAAGGTCCAGCGATAGACCCCCGAATGGTGCTTCAGCCGATATTCGATCTCATAGGGTTCGCCCGTCTCCAGCGACCGGCTCCAGCGGGCCCAGGCCCGCTGCTGATCGTCGGGATGGAACATGTCGTTCCAGCCTTCGCCGTCCGTCGATCCGGCGGGCACGCCGGTGAACTCGTACCAGCGCGCATTGTAGTAGTCGTGGAAGCCGTCGGGCCGCGTCGACCAGACCATCTGGGGCATGGCGTCGGCCAGCACCCGGAACTGGGCCTCGCTGGCCCTCAGCCGGGCGGCGACGTCGTCGGACGCCTCCAAGGCCCGTTCAAGCGCGTCCCGGCCCTCGTCTCTCTGACGCAGGGCGCGGCGCAGTTCCATCTGCGACATCACCTGACCGGCCAGGGTCTTGAGCGCCGTCTCCTGAAGCTCAGTCAGACCTTCCGGCCGGGGCTGGGTGTCCAGAACGCACAGGGTGCCCAAGGGCAGGCCGCTGGGCGTCTTCAGCAACCGCCCCGCATAGAAGCGCAAGCCCGGCGCCTCATGCACCAGAGGATTGCCGTCGAACCGGGCGTCCTTCGTCGCATCCGGCACCACCAGCCCGTCCTCATTCAACAGAGCGTGGGCGCAGAAGGAGGTCGCCAGCGGCGTCTCGCGCACGCCCAGCCCGACCTCGGCCTTGAACCACTGCCGTCCGGAGTCGATCAGATTGACGACCGCGATCGGGGTCTCGCAGATGCGGGCGATCAAGGCCACCACGTCGTCAAAGGCGGCCTCGCGCGCCGTATCCAGAATGCCGTAGTCTCTCAGGGCCGCCAGACGCTCGGACTCATCCCACCGTGCAGGTTCAGCAATGGGGTCGGTCAAACAGGCGTCCTTTCGAGGCCGTAAGCGGGATCAGCAGCTTCAATGCTCGACCCGCGCAAGCGTTGCATTAGAACGCCAATCGCTTCACTTGGCGGGGCGTCCGACCTCTTCCACCGCCATCACGGCGACGCCTGCCGGAGCGGGCTCCGGCTCCGGCTTGGCCTCCAGGGCCTGAAGCCGCGCATTGATGGCGGCGACCTCTTCCTGGGTAGGCAGACGACGTCCGCCAAGGCTGACCACGCCCACCACCCTTTGACGTCCATCGACCTCGACGGTCTTAAGCGGGGCCGCCTGCCCTGCCTCGGCGGGGACCGCGTCCGGGTCCGGGCCTCCGGTCCCCTGGCCGGGTTGGACGCCGGGTCGGGGGCGGGCGAACCGCGCTTCATCGATCAGGGGCTCCCGCCCCTTGTAAACGGCGCGGAAGGCGGCGGTCTCGCCGTAAAGCCCTTTCCAGCGATAGAAGACGTGCGTCCCGATCTTGTTGACGCGCGAGACGGTCGGCGCCCACCAGGGATCCACATAGTCGGCGTGATAGTGGGTGGCGGTCCCCACCGTCTGGGCCACATAGCCGTTCAGGGCCTTTTCGGCCGCCTTGCGCGCCCGCTCCCACGCCCAGGGAACCGGCGCCTGAGAAAGGGCGCCGTCGCAGGTGAAGCTGAACTGGCACCCGGTCGTCCGCTCGGCGCCTTCAAACACAACGCCGCACACCGTGTCGGCGTAGTTGGGATCGCGCACGCGGTTCAGCACCACCTGAGCCACCGCCGCCTGGCCCTCGTCGGACTCCAGCGCCGCCTCGTAATAGACCGCCTGGGTCAGGCACCGCAGGGCGCGACGGCGATCCTCGGCCCCGCCCTTGAAGACGAAGGGCCGCGCCGGACGCAGGGCTCCGGCCGTCGCCAGGGTCGCACCTGGGGTGAAGGCCGCCGGGGTCAGGGCCGGATCGTGCCGCTGCGCCAGGGCCAGCTGCGAGGCGCTCAGCCGCCCCTCAAGAGCGGCCAGGCCGTGGGGCCCCAGATCGCCCTGGGTGATCCGCGCCACGGCCTCCGCCGTCCGATCCGCGTCCGGCCGCACGGCCGAGCCGGCCGACAGGGCGACGCCCAGCACGGCGGCGGCGGCGGGCAAGGCCGCAGCCGAGCGCCTGACCGCCGCCCAAATCCGGTTCCAATGGGTAAGGACCATTCTGTTCCACAGCAGGCGCGACCAGGTCATGGACGCAGGAGGCCCGGACCGTGCCCGCATTTCGGGGCCGTTTTCAGGCGGACCGCCGATCCGCCTTATCGACCGCCCAGGCTGGCCCGCAACATCCAGGCGAACTTCTCGTGCGCCGCCAGACGCTGGGTCAGCAGATCCACGGTCACGTCGTCGCCGTCCCCGTCCGCCACGTCCAGGGCGGAGCGCATGGTGGCGATCAAGGTCTCATGATCGCGCATCAGCTCGCGCAGCATGTCGGGCGCGTCCTTTTCCGGCTCGCCGTCGCGAATACTGGTCAGGTTGGCGAAGGCGCCGTAGCCCTGCGGCGCCAACTCGCCCAGGGCGCGGATACGTTCGGCGATGTCGTCCAGGGCCGCCCACTGGTCGCGATACTGCTGCTCCAGCATATTGTGCAGCGAGAAGAATTCAGGCCCCCGCACGTTCCAATGATAGCCGTGGGTCTTCAGATAGACGGCGTAGGCGTCCGCCAGAACCCGGGTCAGTTGCTCAACCACGTCGCCGCGCTCGCTCTGGGACAGTCCGGTGTCAATGGTTGCGGTCATAATACGCTCCGTGGGTGTGAGTTCGTCGCCGGCAATCTAGACGGAATCCGGCAGGCAGGAACGCAAAACCGCAACAAGCGTTGCATCACATAACGTCGCATCGAACGACGTGAGGGGACGGGCACAATATGACGCCAGGCGCGGTCTTTCGCCGATTTCTGAACGCCGAAGCCGGTCTCCTCGTTCTCGCCCGTCTGAAGTCCGGTCCCGCCTGGCGGAGAATTCTAGTCGGACTGGCCGGCGCCGGCGCAGGACTGGCGGTGCGGGCGGCCACCGCCGGCTTTTACGGCGGGATCACCGGCTTCATGATCCTACTGCCGGGCGTCATTCTGGCGGCCTTGGCCGGCGGACGTCTGGCGGGTCTGACGGCGGTTGCGGGGTCTCTGCTGGGCGGCTGGGCGCTGGTCGCCTTGAACCCCGGCCCGACGACCCCGCATCTGGGCGTGGTCGCCACCTCCAACTTCGTCTTGGTGGGCCTGTTCTGCACCTGGCTGGGCGCCTCCTTGCGCCAGACCCTGATCCGGCTGGATTCCGTCGTCTCGGCCCTGTCCCTGTCCAACGCGCGGTTTGACGAGACCGGCGCCTTTCTGGGCTATGCCGGGATCAACCTGAACGTGGACGGGGCGCGCGAACCGCTGGAGAAGGCCGCCCGCGCCGAGCGCCGCCAGCATTTCCTTCTGAACCTCAGCGACCGCCTGCGCGACCTGTCCGACCCGGAGCGGATGATGGCCGAGGTCGAGGCGTCCCTGGGCGGCCTGCTGAGCGCGAACCGCGTCGGCTACGGCGAGGTGGACGAGACGGGCGAAGTCGTCTCCTTGAGCCGCGACTGGATTCAGGGCGTCGCCAGCGTTCACGGGCGCGCGCCGAGCGTCTTCAATCCCGCCCTCGTCGCAGACCTGTTCGACGGTCGGACCATCCGCATCGACGACGTCCGCGACGACCCCCGTTCGGCCGACATCGCCGCCGCCTTCGCCGAAATCCAGACCCGCGCCCTGATCCGAGCGCCGCTGATCCGCAACGGCCGATTGCGCGCCTTCCTCTATGTCCACGCCGCCGCCCCCCGACGCTGGACTGACGCGGAGGTCCAGCTGGTCGAGGAGGTCGCCGCCCGCACCTGGGTCGAGATCGAACGCGCCCGCGCCGAGACCGAGACCCGCGAGAGCGAACAGCGCTTCCGCGCCATCGCCGACACCGCGCCGGTCCTGATCTGGGTCACGCGCCAGGATCGCCGCCGCGCCTTCATCAACCAGGCCTATGCGGACTTCTTCGGCGCGGACTATGAGACGGCCCTTGCGGCGGACTGGCGCGCCCGACTGCACCCGGACGACCAGGACCGCATCCTTCGAGAGTCCCTGGCCGGAGAGGCGACGAGAGAACCGTTTTCTCTGGAGGCTCGGTATCGGCGTCATGACGGCGAGTGGCGCTGGCTGAAATCCTTCTCTCGTCCGCGCATGGCCGGAAGCGAGTTGATCGGCTTCGTCGGCGTCGCCTTCGACGTCACCGACATGCGCGAGGCCCAGGCCCGGCTGACCGAATCCGAAAGCCGGTTCCGCACCGTCGCGGACAGCGCTCCGGCCATGATCTGGATGACGGATGCGACGCCCCGGATCGTCTTCGCCAACAAACGCTATCGGCTGTTCTGCGACATCCGCTCGCAGCGCCAGCTGCTGGACGGCTGGCGCAGACTGATGCATCCGGACGACGAGACGGTGTTCGACGCCGCCTTCCTGCGGGCCTTCCAGGCGCGGGATCGGTTCGAGGCGCTCAGCCGGGCCAATCATCCGACCCTGGGGCTGCGCTGGCTCCGGACCGAGGGCGTGCCCCGCTTCGATGCGGCCGGCGCCTTCCAAGGCTATGTCGGCGCCACCATCGATGTCACCGACGCCAAGCGCGCCGAGGACGACCTGAAACACATCAATGAGCTGCTGGAGGAGCGGGTCGCGGAGGCCCTGACCGAAAAGGCCGCCGCAGAGGCCCATCTGATGCACGCCCAGCGGATGGAGGCGGTCGGCCGCCTCACCGGCGGTGTCGCCCACGATTTCAACAATCTGCTGACGGTGGTGATCGGGGCGCTGGACATCATCCTGCGCTCCGACGACGCCGCAAAACGCAAGAAGCTGGGCGAGGCCGCCCTGGCCGCCGCCCGTCGCGGCGAGAGCCTGACCCACCAGCTTCTGGCCTTTTCGCGCCGTCAGGCCCTGCGTCCCGAACCGGTCGATCTGAACGGCCTGATCCGCGAGGGCGAGCCCTTGCTGCGCCGGGCCGTCGGCGAGGCCGTGGACTTCAAGATCCGGCTGAAGCGCGGCGGCGTTCGCGTCAACGTCGATCCCGCTCAGTTCGAGGCCGCCCTGCTGAACCTGGTCGTCAACGCCCGCGACGCCCTGGGCGACGTGACCGGGCGCGACGCCGCATCAGCCGATGCGGCCAGCAAGGCCGACGGCCCGCCTCGATCGGGTCGAGACGGCCCCGTCCGCGCCGGCGCCCGCATCACGATCCAAACCCAGGCCTGTTCCGTCTCGGCGGGGCAGATCCCGGAACTGGCGGCGGGCGACTATGTCTGCGTCGCCGTGTCCGACAACGGATCGGGCATGTCGGCCGATGTCATCGACCGCGTCTTCGAACCCTTCTTCACCACCAAGCCGATCGGCAAGGGAACGGGCCTGGGCCTCAGCCAGGTCTATGGCTTCGCGCGACAGTCGGGCGGCGGGGTCCACATCGCTTCCAGCCCCGGCCGCGGCTCGGAGATTCGCCTCTATCTGCCGCCGCTGATCGCGGACAAGGCCGCCCCGTCGCCCGAACCGGCCGACGTCGACGCCGCCCTGCCGAACGGCCACCGCCTGCTGCTGGTGGAGGACGACGCGGATGTCGCAGCCATCGCCCTGGATCAGTTGGAAAGCTTCGGCCTGGACGTCGAATGGGTCGAGAACGGCCCCGAGGCGCTGAAGGCCCTGGAACGGGCGCGCTTCGACGTCATGTTGACCGATGTGGTCATGCCGGGCGGCATGAGCGGCTTGGACCTGGCGCGTCAGGCGGCGCGGGACCGGCCCCAGATGCGGATCGTCCTGACCTCGGGCTATGTGGGCGACGACGTGGATCAGGTTCTGGCCGACACGCCCTGGCCCTTCCTGCGCAAACCCTATTCGCCCGAGCAATTGCGCGCCGTTCTTTCGACGGCGGGGCCGCGGCCAAACCATTAGATCCAAGAAAAACGCGCCGCAGAGGCTGCGGCGCGTTTTTCTTCGTCAGTTCCAAGGCCGCCTCAGCGGCGCGCCTTGCGGGCGGCGTAGCGCGCGTCGCGCCTGGCCTTCTGCTCTTCCTTGGTCAGTTGCTTGCGCGCCTTGCGGTCGGCCCGCTTCTCGGCCTCGATCGCTTCCTGAGCGGCCATTTCGGCGGCCAGGCGCGCAGCCTCCTTCTCGGCCTTCTCGCGGCGCTGTTCCGCCTTGGCCAGTTCGTGCTGCTGGCGCAGGGCTTCCTTTTCGGCGGCGCGCTTCTCAGCCAGGCGCTCGAATTCGGGATCGGGGGCGGCGGGCTTGGGCTTGAACTTGGCGAGCAGAGCCTTCTTGGCTTCCTGCTGGGCGGTCAGGCGGTCGGTAAATCCGGTCTTCAAATCTTTCATGCGAAAGCGTCAGGGTTCCTTGTGATCGGCCAGCGGCCATCGGGGGTCGGGCGGCGGAGAACGCGCGCGTCCCGAAGCGGGGCGCACAAAGCCTATGCAGGGACCAAAAGCAAGGTTCGCCGCCACGAAATCGGCCGCGCGCACGAAATGGCGCGCTTGAGGCGCCCTTACCTGCTCCAGTGATGCAGATAGGTCGCGCCCGCCCCGTTACAAGAGCAGGCGCAACGGCGGGTTCGTCAGTTGGGCTTCTGCGCCTGGCCGACGGCGGTTCCGGCCGCTCCACCGACGGCGGCGCCCACGGGTCCGCCCACCACAGCCCCCGCCACCGCGCCGCTGGCGGCCTTTTGCTCGATTGTGGTCCCGCAAGCCGTCAGCGCCAGGGCGCCGGCGGCGATGCAGGTCGTGATGATCATGCGCGACATGGCGTCTCTCCAAAAAGGTCACGCTTGAACGCCGCGCCGCGCTTGAGGTTCCCAGCGCGATCCAGAACTGGCGAATACGGAAAACGGACCAACGGACAACACAATCCGCGCGCCATTCAGCAGATACGGGGAAATGTGACAATCTACAGCCGAGACGCCGTGCAACCCAATACAGTATTCGCTCTATCCACTGTCGCAATCCGGCCCATATTGTCATGCCGCCGGGGCAATATCGTAAAAATACCTAATCCTTTCGTCGCCTTAACCAGCCGCTTGCGAATCAGCCACATTCAGGTCACAAACTTCGCTATATAGGCCCGTCCTCGACGCCCGGGCTGTATGTGCCGCGCGCCGAATGCCGGCCGGACAGGCGACCGTTTCGGGTCGCCCCGCCGGCGATACGACCCGGGGGCAGCGTTTCTCGCCCTGCTGAACAGGATGAACTCGTTGTCGCATTCCTCGCAGACGCGCGGCCCCGCCCGCACCGATCATGTGGCGAAGATCAAGCCCGTGACGGCGGCCGCGGCCTTCGGCTGTCTGGTGGGACTGGCGATCGGCGGCGCCTATCTGGGCGGGACCATGGCGCGCAATGCGACGCTGCGGGCCCAGGCCGAACGGATCCAGGGCGCCACCGCCGCCGGCTTCACCGAAGAAGCCCTGTCCGCCGCCGCCGGCGGTCTGGACGCCAGCGCCCTGTCGATCGCTCGTCGGCACGATCCCTACACCAGCGCCGGCGCCGCCGAGCGCGATCGCCAGGCCGAGCTTCTGGCGGCCCGTCTGGATCAGTTGGACGCCAACCGCGATCCCAAACTGCGCCACGCCAATCTCTCCAGCCCCGTCGGCGCCAAGCCCTTCCGCCTGGATCACGCCCTGGACGCCAGCCGCGACCTCGATTGCCTGACCCAGGTCGTCTATTATGAAGCGCGCGGCGAGGGCCGCGACGGCATGCGGGCCGTGGCCCAGGTCGTCCTGAACCGGGTCCGCCACCCCGCCTTCCCCAAGAGCATCTGCGCCGTCGTCTACCAGGGCGCCGCGCGCCGCACCGGCTGCCAGTTCTCCTTCACCTGCAACGGCGTGATGCGCGGCCGGATCAACCAGGCCGCCTGGAACCGAGCGCGCGGCATCGCCTCCTCGGCCCTGTCCGGATCGGTCTATGCAGGCGTCGGCAACGCCACCCATTTCCACACCACCGGCGTGTCGCCCGACTGGCGCAACACCCTGATCCGGGTGAACCAGGTGGGCAGCCATCTCTTCTATCGGTTCGGCGGCCGCGCCGGCTCAGGCGGGGCCTTCACCTACGCCGCCCGTCCGTCTCAGGCCGACGATCAGCCCCGTCTGATCCAGGCGGGTCTCAATCCCGTCGAAGCGGCCCGCCAGGCCGGACAGGCCGTGGCCTATTCGCTGATCCTGGCCCAGGAGGGCGGCGCCGAGCCCCAGGCTGCGCCGACGACGAACGCCCGCCCCGCCGCCAAGCCTGCGGAAGCGGCCGTCGCCACCCAGACGTCCGGCCAGGCTTCCACCCCGCCCGCCGCCCGGCCCACGGCCGCCTCGGCGCCGCGCGGCGCGGCGCCCCGGGCTGAGGCCAGGACGGAAACGGCGGACGCCTCCAACCCCGTCTGATCGCAAAGGTGCTTCAGTCCGGGCCGAAAGGCCCCCGTGTCGTCCGGTTCTGATCGAATTCGCCGAACCGACGGCCGGGCTTGTCCGGGCTTGCGGTCTGCTCCCGCCCGACGCCGATCATGCTCAGCCGGTCGTAGCCGACGCTGAGCGGTTGAGCGGGCGCCCGCCGCACCCGCAGGGCCTGGGGCGTCTGGGGCGTCTGGGACATCGGTCGCTCCTCGCGCGGTTCATCGTATGAACGTCGCGCGCGGCGGGCTGTTCCCCTGGCTTCACAGGGCGTCCAGGCCGATGTCCAGCACGGGCGCCGAATGGGTCAGGGCCCCGACCGAGATCACATCGACCCCGGTCTCCGCGATCGCCCGCACCGTCGTCAAATCCACCCCGCCGGACGCCTCCAGCCGGATGCGCCCCCCGGTCCAGGCCACCGCCCGCCTCAGGTCCGCCAGGCTGAAATTGTCCAGCATGATCACGTCCGGCGCCAGGTCGTCATTGATCAGGGCCAGGACTTCGCTCAGCTGATCCAGCCCATCCACCTCGACCTCCACCTTCATCAGGTGAGGGGCGAAGGCCTTGGCCCGCCGCACGGCCTCGCCCACCCCGCCGCAGACGGCGACGTGGTTGTCCTTGATCAGGATGGCGTCATCCAGGCCGAACCGATGGTTCACCCCGCCGCCGCAGGCGACCGCATGTTTCTCCAGCGCCCGCAGACCCGGCGTCGTCTTGCGGGTGTCGGCGATCCGCGCCCTTGTCCCGGCGACGGCCTGCACATAGGCCCGCGTCAGGGTCGCCACCCCGCTCAGCCGTCCGACCAGGTTCAGGGCCGTCCGCTCGGCGGACAGAAAGGCGCGCGCGTCGGCCTCGACCACCGCCAGCACGGCCCCGGCCTCGAACGCCGCCCCGTCCTCCAGACGAAGATCCACGTCGGCCGTCGGGTCCATCGCCCGCACGGCCAGCCGCACCGCCTGAATTCCGGCCAGAACGCCGGCCTTGCGCGCCGTGAAGGCCGCCTTCATCCGCGCCCCTGGGGGAATACAGGCCAGGGCCGTGACGTCGCCCGCCCGCCCCAGATCTTCCGCCAGGGCCATCCGCACCACCGGTTCGATCAGGACCTCCGGCAGGGATCGGTTCAGGGCCATGTCTCGGGAGGTCTCCATAGAGGCTGTCATTCCGCCGCCAGGGCGAGGTCTCCGGCCAGTCTGATCCGCGTATGAGCAGCGTTCGCGGCCTTCTGCGGATAATCCGCGCGGTAATGGCCACCCCGGCTCTCATGCCGATCCAGCGCCGCCTGGGCGATCAGCCGCGCCGCCAGAAGACAGGCCGCCGGCCCGTGCCGGGCCTCCAGCCGGTCGATCAGGGCGATCAGGGCCGTCAGACCGGCCTCGTCACGCACCACCCCGGCCTGGGCCGTCATCGCCGTCCTCAGCTCGGCCAGGGCCGCCTCGGGCAGATCGGGCGCCAGGGGCGTCGCGACCGGCCGTCCGCCCCCCGTCTCGCCCGACGCGACCCGCCCGGCCCGCCGTCCGAAGGCTGCGGCCTCAAGCAGGGAGTTGGACGCCAGGCGATTGGCGCCGTGCACCCCCGTCGCCGCGCATTCGCCGACGGCGTACAGGCCGGGAACCGTCGTGCGACCTTCGGCGTCGGCGGCGACCCCGCCCATGTGATAGTGGCAGGCCGCCATCACCGGAATGGGGCTGACGCGCGGGTCCAGCCCGGCGCGCATGCATGCGGCGAAGACGGCCGGAAACTCGTGCGGAAAGCCCTCTCCCACAGCCGTGCGCGCATCCAGAAAGGCGCCCCGGCCTGCGGTCCGCGCGGCATGGACGGCCCGGGCCACCACGTCGCGGGGCTTCAGATCGGCGTCGGCCTCTTCGCCCAGCAGGAAGGCGCCCGCGCCGTCGATCAGCCGCGCCCCCTCGCCGCGCAAGGCTTCGGTCGCCAGGGGGGCCGGATCGAGGCCGACGTCTATGGCGGTCGGGTGAAACTGCACGAACTCGGGGTCCAGAATCTCCGCCCCCGCCCGCGCCGCCAGGGCCATGCCTTCGCCCTGCAAGGCCGACGGGGTGGTGGTGGCGGCGAACAGACCGCCCGCCCCGCCGGTGGCCAGCACCACCGCCGTCGCCGTGATCTCGACCGGCCGCCCGCCGCGCTCGACCAAAGCCCCGACCACCCGCCCGGCCTCGTCCTGCGACAGGCCCTTCAGCCGCGCATCCTCCCAGACCTCGATCATCGTCTCGGCCCGCACCGCCGCGACCACGGCCGACAGGATGGCCCGCCCGGCGCCGTCGCCGCCGACCCGCGCCACGCGCGCCACGGAATGGGCCGCCTCCAGACTGACGACGAAGCCGCCGTCCGCATCCCGGTCGAACGGCGCGCCCTGGGCCGCCAGCCATTCCACCGTCTCGCGCCCGGCCTCGGTCAGGGCCTTGGCCGCGCCCGGCTCGACCAGACCCGCGCCCGCCGCCAGGGTGTCCTTGGCGTGCAGCTCGGCCGAGTCCACGGCCGTCAGGGCCGCGGCCATCCCGCCCTGGGCCCAGGCGGAAGAACAGCCGCTCAGCAGCGGCTCCGGGGTCACGACCAGAACCCGCGCCCCCGCCCGCGCCGCCTCCAGGGCCGCCGACAGCCCCGCCAGTCCGGCGCCGACGATCACCGGCCCTTCATGTCGCACGCGGCTCATCGTCCGATCCCCAGATAGTTCAGCCCCAGCCGAACGGCGCCGGCCGGATCGCCCTCCGTCACAGGCGTCAGGGCGCCGACCGCCGCCGCCGCGCAGAGGGCCAGGGTCAGCAGATAAAGCACCAGGCTCTTGCCCGCCTCGGGCCAGCTCAGCGTGCCCCAGGCCGCCCGCCAGACGCCGCGCTTCAGGTGGCTGAACACCGACAGGGCCAGGAAGGCGGCCAGGATGAACCGGCCCGTGGAAAGACCCCACCAGACCACGGCCACGCCGATGACCAGCAGGACGATCTGCTCAAGCCGCGGATGCACCCGCGTCAGCACCGGCCCCAGGGCCTTGGACCCGTCCAGCGGCGGGGCGGGAACCAGGTTCACCAGATTCAGCATGGCGATGAAGAAGGCGCCGGCCAGCCATTCGCCCTGGCCCGTAGCCATGCCGACGGCGACAAAGGGGATCATGGCCAGAAGACCAAAGGCCGGCCCGGCCAGCGAAACCAGCACCCCGTCCCACTCGCTTCGGGGCGCGCGCCGTCCCTTGGCCAGTCCGCCCAGGAAGGGAATGATGTAGATGCGCGCCGGACCCATGCCCAGCCGGTTCATCGCCAGGGCGTGCCCCGCCTCATGCACGAACAGGCCGATCAGAACCGCCCCCGCCACGATGACGCTGCCGGTGACCCACCACAGGAAGCCCGCCATCAGGGCCGTGGACAGCACGGACCAGACCAGGCTCTGATCCTTCTCGACCGGTTCTTCGGCGACCGCCTCGGTCTGGGCCGGTCGCGCGCCCGACGTCTCGGGCTTGATGTCCCACGGCCCCAAGGGACGGTCGGGCGCGGGGGCGGGTGTGTCTGTCTTGCTCATGGCGTCCAGATGGGCGCGGCGCCCTGCCCCGGCGAGGGGACCGATCGCCGCGTCGCTCAGATCAGCTCCACATCGACGTGATGCCGCGCCTTGACGATGTCATAGCGCGCCGGGATCGTCGGCGGCGGCAGGTCGATCATCCGCTGCACGGCCATCCGCCCGCGTTCGATCATCTCTTCGGGCACGGTCACTTCGAACTGCATGTTCAGCAGGCAGTCGTGGATGTTCTGAAGCGTGATCCGCTTCATGTGCGGGCACAGGTTGCAGGGGCCGACGAACTCGACGCTCGGCACATCGCCCTTGATGTTGGAGGCCATCGAACATTCGGTGATCAGCACCACCCGCTTGGGCCGGCGCTGTTCGACATAGTCGGTCATGGCCGCCGTCGATCCGGCGAAGTCCGAGGCCGCCAATATTTCTTCCGGGCATTCCGGGTGGGCCAGAACCTCGGCGTCGGGCCAGGCGTCGCGCATGTCGGCGATGTCCTGGGCGGTGAAGCGCTTGTGCACCTCGCAGTGCCCCTTCCAGGCGATGATCCCCACCGTCGTCTGGGCCGCCACATTGCGCGCCAGGAATTCGTCGGGGATCAGTATGACCCGGTCCACGCCCCATTCCCTGGCCGCCCATTCCACCACCTGAACGGCGTTGGCGGATGTGCAGCAGATGTCGGTCTCGGCCTTCACCTCGGCCGTGGTGTTCACATAGGTGATGACCGGCAGGCCCGGATAGCGCTGCTTGATCAGCCGCACGTCCGCCCCCGTGATCGACGAGGCCAGCGAACATCCCGCCCGCAGGTCGGGGATCAGCACGGTCTTCTCAGGCGACAGGATCTTGGACGTCTCGGCCATGAAGTGCACGCCCGCCTGGACGATCACCTTGGCGTTCGACCGCGCCGCCTCCTTGGCCAGGCCCAGGCTGTCGCCGACATAGTCGCCGACCCCATGGAAGATCTCGGGCGTCATATAGTTGTGGGCCAGGATCACGGCGTCGCGCTCGCGCTTCAGCCGATTGATCGCGCTGATCAGCCGGGCCTGTTCGGGCCACTCCAGCGGCGTGACGTGGTCCTTGACCTTCGCCCACACCCCGGCGGTCTCCCGCTCCAGTTCCTGCGTCAGACCAAAGGCGCCGTCGGCCATGATCCTCTCCTATCGACCCTTATGCTCAAAGTTAGCATAAGCAGAACCAATGTAGGCCGATGGGGGACGGGCGCAAGCGGATTGTTCAGTCGATCAGCTCGAACAGATCGCCCAGCGGGACATTCAAGGCCTTCGCCAGGGCCAGGGCCACCACCACGGACGGGGTGAAGACCCGGTTTTCAATCGTGTTCACCGTCTTGCGCGACAGCCCGGCCCGGTCCGCCAGCTCCTGCTGCGTCAGACCGGCGGCCGTCCGCACCTCCTTCAACCGCACGGCCAGCCGGGGCTCAGCCACGCGAAGCCTGCCGGTCCAGCCACCAGTAACGCAGCGCGGCGGTCATCGCCGCGACCTCGAAAACAGCGGGCATCCCCGCGACCGTCAGGGGCGGCTGAAAAAGACCGGCGACATAGAGGACAGCCACGGACGCCAGCGAAACCCGGAATGACCAAGCCGTCGCGCTTCGGCGGAAATGGATCATCAGTTCGTCTGCCGCCTTGGGCAGGGCCCCGGCGCGCCTTTGCCACACCTTGCCCCCCAACATCACGCTCATGACGGTCAAAGGCATCGCCAGGGATGCCAACGCCCGCTTCCAGTCCTCGATGTCACCCCCGCCGGACGCGATCCGCCAAGCCGCATCCACTCCGAAGGTCGTATAAAGCAGACCAAGCGCCGCCAAAAAGACCATGCCCAAGGCCTCGGCGCTTTGAGCTTGGTCCTTGTCCAGTCCGCCCTTCACGGCCTCGCGATCCACTTCGAGCCGCCCCCCGAGATCGACAGCCAGAACCACCGTCAGACCCAGAACAGCCAGACCGAACCCGAACGCCGCCATCGACAACAGCGCGGAGCCCTTCAGTTGCGCCGCCACGATCATCAATCCGAAGGCGGCTAGGGCTAGCGCGCCCAGCAGGAAGCCCTCGCGTTTCATACGCTTCAACCGCGCCCGCGCCCGCGTTCTCGACAGAGCGATCCGATCCGCATTCCCGTCCGCCTCACCCACGGTCGGCCTCACGGTCTAGAAGATAATAGCGCAACACCGCCGCCGTGCCGGTCAGATAAAGCAAGGCCGGCAAGGCCGCGACCGCCGCAGCCGGCCGCCAGAGCCCCAGCGCAAAGACGCCGACCATCCCGACGACGGCGACGCCCAGGGCCGTAGCCAGCGCCCTGTGCCGGAACGACAACGTCAGTTCGTCGTCCAGCAGTCGTTTCATCCGCTTGTCGCGCCGATTGTCCAGACCGGCCACCATCAGCAGCATGAGGCCGGCGACTATCGGACCCAGCCCCACACTCAAATAGTCCGTGCCGCCCGCCGTCCCCGACGCCAGCCCCCAACCGGCCTTGACTGACAGGAAGGTCAGATAGGCGCCCGAGGCCGGTATGATCGCCATCGAATGCGCGCGCTGCCGCTGTACCCGGTCGCGGTAGCTGCCGATCGTCAGCTTCATCGTGTCGTCGTTCGGTAGGAATCGCTGCGCCAGCAGGGCGCCGACAATCATCGCAAGAAGCCCAAGCCCAATGATGAGCCAGGTAAGCCACCCACCGGAGCCGAAAGCTCGAGGACTTTCCATCCAGACGATGACGGCGCCAACGGCGCTGCACAGACCGACCATGCTGAGAAGGATACAAAGCCTCTGCCGCCGGATTCGCCTCTCCTCACGCGCCAGCGCCTCACGTCTTTCCTGATCGTCCATCATGGCCCCGCGTCACCTACAGGTGACATATAACCCATGGGTTACTCGGCGCGTCAAGCGGCCCGGTCGCTCGCCTCCGACGCAAGCCTTCTGCGTGCTTCGGCCGCCTGACGTCCGCGATGCCGGGGCGCCGCCGGGCTATTTCAACACCTCGCCACCTGGTCTTGCGCCGATAACCGTCGCCGCAGACGGCAAGAACCGTTCCCAAACCCGGCAGGTTCGCCTAGACAACGGCCGACTTCATTCCGCAGAAGACCGACTTCCCGACATTTCCATGCAAGACACCATCCGCCGCATCCTCACCGCCCGCGTCTATGACGTGGCGGAGGAAACGCCCCTCGATCCGCTGCGTCGCCTGTCGGCGCGGCTCGCGCGGCCGGTGCTGCTGAAGCGCGAAGATCTGCAGCCGGTGTTTTCGTTCAAGATCCGCGGCGCCTACAACAAGATCGCCGGCCTGTCCCAGGCGGAACTGTCAAAGGGTGTGATCTGCGCCTCGGCCGGCAATCACGCGCAAGGGGTGGCCCTGGCCGCCGCCCGCCGCAACATCCCCTCGACCATCGTCATGCCGACGACCACCCCCGGCATCAAGGTGGCCGCCGTGCGCGCCCTGGGCGGCGAAGTGGTCCTGCACGGCGACAGTTTCGACGAGGCCTATGCTCACGCCCGCCATTTGGAGAGCCGGACCGGCGCCGCCTTCATCCACCCCTTCGACGACCCCGACGTCATCGCCGGCCAGGGCACGGTGGGGCTGGAGATCGCCCGTCAGCACGCCGACCCCATAGAGGCCGTCTTCGTCCCCATCGGCGGCGGCGGTCTGGCCGCGGGCGTCGCCGCTATCGTCAAATTCCTGCGTCCCGAAACCCGCGTCATCGGCGTCGAGCCCGTCGACGCCCCCACGATGAAGGCCGCCGTCGACGCCGGCGAGGTCGTGACCCTGAACGAGGTCGGCCTGTTCGCCGACGGGGTGGCCGTGCGCCGCGCCGGGGCCGAGACCTTCCGCCTGTGCAGGGATCTGCTGGACGAAATCGTCCTGGTGGACACCGACGCCATCTGCGCCGCCATCAAGGACATCTTCGACGACAGCCGCGCCGTCGCCGAACCCTCGGGCGCCGTGGCGCTTGCGGGGCTCAAGGCCTGGGCCGCCGCCCATTCCGGATCGGGCGCCCTGATCGCCGTCAACTCCGGCGCCAATGTCAATTTCGACCGGCTGCGCCATGTCGCGGAGCGGGCCGAGATCGGCGAGGGCGCCGAGGCCCTGCTGGCCGTGGCCATGAAGGACGACCGCGACGACTACCGCCGTTTCCTCGACAGTCTGGACGGCCGCTCGGTCACCGAGTTCAACTACCGCTGGTCCGGCGACGGCCAGGCCCAGATCTTCGTCGGCGTGGCCCTGCGCAACGGTCCGCACGAGCGCGACGACCTGATCGCTCGGCTCCGCGCCGGCGGCTATGCGGTCGAGGACATGAGCGACAACGAGACCGCCAAGCTGCACGTCCGCTATATGGTCGGCGGCCGCACCGTCGGCCTGCCCCACGAACGCATCCTGCGCTTCCAATTCCCCGAGCGGCCGGGCGCTTTCCTACGCTTCCTGAACAGCCTCCAGCCCGCCTGGGCCCTGACCCTGTTCCACTATCGCAACCACGGCGACGACGTCGGCAGGGTCCTGGCGGGAATCAGCGTCCCGCCCGAAGAACAGACCCAACTGGCCGCCGCCCTCGCCGACCTGGGCTACCCCTACGTCGACGAAACCACCAACCCCGCCTGCCGCCTCTTCCTTGACGGGACTTGACCCAGAGGGGAAGACGGTCGCCATGTCTGATCCCGCCCCTCCCCATCGCCGCGCCGTCCTGTCGGGTGCGGGCGCCCTGGCCCTCAGCGGCTGCGCCACCCTGTCGGGGGCGCCGGCCCGGCAGACGGTCTGGACCTTCGACCGGCTGGCCGACATCGGCGGCGAGCGGACGACGGTGGAGGGTGCGCCGGCCCTGATCGACAGCCCCTATGGCCGGGCTGTACGGTTCGACGGCGTGGACGACGCCTTGTTCATCGACAGCCATCCGCTGGCCGGAGCCGAGACCTTCACCTTCGAGGCCCTGTTCCGTCCCGACGGCGGCGCCTTCGAACAGCGGTGGTTCCACCTGGCGGAAGAGGCGCCGGCGGGCCAGCCCCCGTCCCAGACCCGCTTCCTGTTCGAAATCCGCGTCGTGCGCGACCGCTGGTACCTGGACGCCTTCACCCGCGGCCCCGGCTACAACCACACCCTGATCTTCCCGGAGCGGCTGTACCCCTGCGGACAGTGGTTCCATGTGGCCCAGACCTTCGACGGAACGATGTACCGGTCCTATGTCGACGGCGTTTTGCAGGGCGAACATCCGATCGCCTTCAAGCCCCAGGGTCCGGGACAGGCCTCCGTCGGCTGCCGGATCAATCGGCTGAACTATTTCAACGGCGCGGTGCGTCAGGCCCGCTTCACCCCCGCCGCCTTGGCGCCGGACCGGTTCACGCGACGCTGAACCGATCGGCGCCCCGCTCATGCGCCAGAAGCCAGCGTTTGCGCTCCACCCCGCCGGCGTAGCCGGTCAGGGCGCCGTTCGCGCCGATCACCCGGTGGCACGGCACGATGATCGCCACCGGATTGGCGCCGTTGGCCAGCCCCACGGCCCGCGCCGCCCTGGGCGATCCAACCGCCGCCGCCAGCCGGCCATAGGTCCAGGTCTCGCCCGCCGGAATGGTGCGCAGCGCCGCCCAGACCGATCTTTGGAAGACCCCGCCGCCGGTCCGCACCTCCAATCCCTCGAAGGCGCTCAGCTCGCCGGCGAACCAGGCGTCGGCCGCCCGACGCACCGCCTCCGCTCGTCCCGTCCTCAGGGCGACCGGCCCGTAATGGCGGTGCAGCAGCCGCCGCATCCGGTCTTCATAGTCGTGAAAGTCCAGGGCCCGCACCGCCCCGTCCGCGTCCGTCACCACCAGAATCTCGCCCAGAGGCGAAGCGAACCGATCCAGCGTCAGGTCCGAGGCCGCCGTCGCGGGTTCAGTCATGGCTCATCTCCTTGATCATAGTCCAATACAGGGCCCCATAGGCGCGCCACGGCCGCCACCGCTCGGCCCGCGCCGTCAGGGCGGCGTCGGCGCCGGTCAGCCGGTCGCTGGGCGCGTCCTCTCCGTCGTCGATCCAGTCGCCGACGGGGCGCAGACCCGGCCGCGCGGCCAGGACCGGCGCCAGTTCGGGGTCAGCGGACAGGTCGCGCGTGATCGCCTCCGGATCGGCCGCCAGGTCGAACACGCGCCGCACCCGGGCCAGGACGCCGGGCAGGGCCTTCAGCTCGTCGATGCGGGCCTCGACCACAGCCTTGCCCAGCGCGCCGGGGCGCACCGTCACTGCGCCCTCGGTCCCATCCACCGACTTGCGCAGCCGCCGCGTCCAGGCGCCGTCCGCCGTGGTTTCATCGGCCGCCCCACGCGCCGCCAAGGCCGCCGACACGAAGTCCCAGTCATAGGGCGGGCGATAGGCCAGGTTCAGGGTCACGCGCCCGCCGCCCTCCTCCGCCGCCTTGCGCCGCCGCAGGGCCGAGGGCGGGCGCCCGTACAGGGCCTGGAAGGTTTCATTGAACCGGCGCACGCTGCCGAAGCCCGACGCCATCGCCACCTCGGCCATGGTCAGTTCGGTCTCATGGATCAGCTGTTTGGCCAGAAGCACCCGCCGGGTCTGGGCCACGCTGACGGGGGCGGCGCCCAGATGCTGGCGAAACAGCCGCCGCAGGTGCCGCTCTCCCACCCCCAGCCGCTCGGCCAGGGCCTCGGCGTCCCCGTCGTCCAGCGCGCCCGCCTCGATCAGGGCCAGGGCGCGGCTGACGGTGTTGGACGTGCCGCGCCAGGCGCCCATCTCCGGCGCCGTCTCGGGCCGACAGCGCAGACAGGCCCGAAACCCCGCCGCCTCGGCCGAGGCCGCAGTCGGGTGGAACACCACATTCTCTCGCCGCGGCGTCCGCGCCGGACAGACCGGCCGACAGTAGATGCCGGTCGAGGTGACCCCCGTGAAGAACCGCCCGTCGAACCGGGCGTCGCGCGCGCTCAGCGCCCGCCAGCAGGCTTCCGCATCCAGGGTCTGTTCCATCGGCGCAGAATGGGCGTTTCAGCCGCCCCTGTCTCGCGGTTTTCGGCCATGGATGAGCGTGAGAATTCCATCCGCGAACGGGGGTTTCGCTGAGGCCCCGTGCGACATAACCTCTCACCTGCGCACGCAGAGGCGCAGTTATAAAACAATGGGAGTCACGCCTTGGTTCGCCTACCTTTTTCCACGCTCGCCGTCCTGGGGGCCGGCGCCGTCCTCGTCGCCTTCACCGCCGCCGCCCAGGACAGGGTCAGCCCGGAACCCGCCGCCTCGGGGCGCGCCCTGCCGGTCGGCGCCTATCGTGAGACCTGCCGGGGGATCACTCTGAACGGCGATCGGCTGCGCGCCCGCTGCATCGCCAAGAACGGTCAGTCCGTTTCGTCGACCCTCAGCGTCCGCAGCTGCCGGGGCGCGGCGATCCGCAATGACGACGGCCGCCTGGCCTGCACGCCGGCTTCGGCCCCCCGCTCGGCCTGACGGCGGAGGAGGCGACCGGCCGGACCGGTCGCCTTTCTGCGGACCTACATAGGCCAGAACAGCAGAATGGCCGGCGGACCGATGATCAGCACCAGCAGGCTGAGCGGCGCCCCCAGCTTGGGATAGTCCGAGAACTTGTAGCCGCCCGGCCCCATGACCAGGGTGTTGCACTGGTGTCCGATGGGGGTCAGGAAGTCGCACGCCGCCCCCACGGCCACGGCCATCAGGAAGGGGTCGGGGCGGTAGCCCAGCTGCTGGGCCAGCGTCGCGGCGATCGGCGCCACCACCAAAACCGTCGCGGCGTTGTTCAGGAAGGGCGTCACCGCCATGGCCGCAAACATCATTCCACCCACCGCGATCACGGGCGGAATGCCCTGGAACACCGACCGCAGTCCGCCGGCGATCAGATCGGCTCCGCCCGTCTGCTGGATCGCGTTCGAGACGGGGATCAGGGCGGCGATCAGCACCAGCAGCGGTCCGTCCAGCGCCGCATAGGCTTCGCGCATCTTCAAGCCCCCCAGGGCCACGATGATCACCGCCGCGCCGAAGAAGGCGATGGAGACCGGGATCAGGCCGAAGCCGACCATCACCATCGCCGCCGTCAGGACCAGGGCGGGCAGGAATTTTCGCCTCTGGCCGCCCAGGCGCATCTCCCGTTCGGCCAACGGCAGCAGGCCCAGGTCCGCCAGTTTTCCGGGCAGGCCCGATTCCGACCCCTGGAGCAAAAGGACGTCCCCGGCCTGGAGCTTGGCCGTCCGCAGATGCTGGGTCAGCTCATAGCCGCTGCGCGACACGCCCAGCAGATTCAGCCCGTGCTGACCATACAGATCCAGCGACCGCACCGACTGCCCCACCAGCTTCGAATCCGCCCCGATCACGGCCTCGGCCAGACTGACCTCGTCCTTGGCCTCCTCCAGCAACACCGGCCGGTCGCCGCGCACCAGCTTCAGCTTGGCGGCGTCGATGAACCCCTCCAGCGCCTCCTGATCGCCCTTGATCAACAGGGTGTCGCCGGGGCGGACGATGGTGTTGCCGCGCGGGCGCGTCTTGCGCTTGCCGTCGCGGATCAGGGCCATGACCTGGATGTCGTCCACAGCCAGGGCCTTCAGAGCGTTGATCGGCCGCGGCTCCATCAGCCAATCCTCGGGAACGCGGGCCTCGGTCAGATAGGCGTTGGCCGACAGGGCCGCCGACAGGCCGATGGTCCCGGTCCGGTCCTTGGGCAGCAGCCTGTAGCCGAAGGCCAGAAACACCAGGGCCGCCGCCGTCAGGATCAGGCCGACGGGCGCATAGTCGAACATGCGAAACGGCTCGCCGGTCATGGTCTCGCGCACCTCGGCGACCAGGATGTTGGGGGCGGTGCCCACCAGGGTGACCATTCCCCCCGCCATGGCGCCGAAGGCCATGGGCATCAGCAGGCGCGACTGTTTGGTCCCGGTGCGTCGGCTGACCTGCAACGCCACCGGCATCATGATGGCCAGGGCGCCGACGTTCTTGGTGACCATGGACAGCAGGGTCACGGCCGCCGTCAGCACCGGCGCCTGAGACCGTTCGGTCTTCAGATACGGCATGATCCGCTTCAGGGCCATTTCGACGATGCCCGACTTGGCGAAGGCGGCCGAGACCACCAGGGCGCAGGCGATGATCACCGTGACGTCGTTGGAAAAGCCTTCGAAGGCCGCGTCCGCCGGAATGACCCCGATCGCCAGCCCCGCGATCAAGGCCGCCAAGGCGACCAGATCATAGCGGAACCTTCCCCAGATGAAGGCTGCGACCGTCAGCCCCACCAGGCCGAAGGCCAGACCCTGTTGTAACGTCACGCTTAAGCCCCGACCCGGCCGCCCGTCGCCGCCGTTTCAACTGCAACGGCGAAGGCGGCCGGAGGTTCAACACCGCCCGACGATCATCCGCCCCACGCCGCGCAGGACGCGCCAGACCTCGCCGACGAAGGCCCAGACCACGATGATCATCAACAGGGTGGCCAGTTCGCCGCCGTGGTCCCCGGTCCGGTCGAACAGGCTCCGCACCCGGTCGAAGAAATCGGTCGCCGTCCCGACCCAGATCACCGGGCTCAGCGGCGACCAGAACCACAGCCACGACAGGCCCCAGGCCGCCGCCGCCCCAAAGCTGATGTCGCCCACGGCCGTCAGCCGCGCATTGCCGCCCGAGGCCGCTCGCATCAGGTCGAACACCACCCGCGCTGCCGCGAACAGGGTCACGGGCCAATAGGCGGCGTCGACGATCTGGACCAGGATGCGGCCGTAATCGACCCCGTCCAGACTGCCGGCCAGGTCTTCCGGCCGGATCGAGGCCATGGGCAACAGGCCGGTCCACCACAGCAGCAGAACCGCCCAGGCGATGGCGCTGGCGACGGCCTTGGCGGCGGGCGACATCTCGGCGCTCTTGCGCACCGCCGGCCCCGGCTTGGCCGTTCGGGCCGCATCGCGACCGCGCGCCAGCCGCTCGCCCCAGGTCTCGGCGTCCAGGTCGCCGCCCAGTTCGAACAGGCCCAGATCCTTGACCCGCCATTTGGCGATGAAGTCCGGCTTCTTCTCCTGCCGCTCCAGCACGAAGCCGATCAGGGTCACGACCCCGATCACCGTCACCGCCCCGCTGAACAGGGCGCCGAAGCTCTGGCCTATGGCCTGGCCCAGATAGATGTCCCCGACCAGCACCCGCACCGCCAGGCCGATCAGGGTGACGCAGCCCATCACCACCAGGGCCGTCTTCACCGCGAACAGCCACCAGGGATAAAGCTCCGGCCCGATCAGCGACTGGGGCCCGGACCGATAGCGCGCCGCCACCGTCAGAGGATGACCCACCTCGCGCAGCAGGGCCTCGACCTCCTCGTCGCCGGGCGCCCGGCCCAGTCGCGCCTCCAGCGCCTCGATCCGGCCCATGATCTCGTCGCGCAGCTCGGCGACGATGTCGTCGCGCGTCGCCTTGGGCAGCTGGGCCGCCACCGCCTTCAGATACCGTTCGACCAGGTCCATCCCGCTCTCTCCCTCAATCCCCATGATCACAACATCTTCTCCAGCGAGGCCGACAGGCCCCGCCATTCGGCCGCCAGCCGCGCCAGCAGGACCTCGCCCCGCGCCGACAGGCGGTAGAAGCGCTTCTTGCGCCGCTCCTCCTCACGCCATTCGCTGTCCAGCAGCCCCTGCCCCTCCAGCCGGCGCAGCAGCGGATAGAGGGTGCTCTCCTCCATCTCGACGCCCGCCGCATTCAGGGCGACCCGCAGCGAATAGCCGTATTGCTCGGTCCTCAGACTGGCCAACACCGCCAGGATCAAAGACCCCCGCCGCAGCTCCAGCCGCAGACTCTCGAACAGCAGTTCCTCATCCTGACTCACCCGCCGATCTCCGTGGCGTCACATAGTGTGTGACACACAGTGTATGGGACATACTGTGTGAGGGAGTCAAGCGGGGGCGGCTTCATTCCCGTCTTGCAACCTCTCGGCGATCCGGGCCAAGTGCGCCCTTCTTGGGGGAGACCGACTTGGACGTCGAAACGTTCATCGAACGCTGGAGCAAGGCCCGCGGCGGCGCCGAGCGCGCCAACTATCAGATGTTCCTGACGGAACTGTGCGAGGCCCTGGGTCTGCCGCGACCCGATCCGGCCAGCGACGACACGCGCACGAACGACTATGTGTTCGAACGGGGCGTGAAGCGGCGCGAGTCCGAAGGTCTGGCTTCGACCCTGCGGATCGACCTGTACAAGCGCGGCTGTTTCATCCTGGAGGCCAAACAGTCCCGCGCCGACCATCGCGACGAAGGCCAGACCTCGCTGTTCAAGGCCGACGAGACCGCCTCGACCGCTGCGGCCCAGGGCAAGTGGGACGTGCTCATGCGCAACGCCCGGCGTCAGGCCGAGGACTATGTCTTCCGCCTGCCGGCCGACCACGCCGCCCCGCCCTTCATCATCGTCTGCGACGTCGGCTATGTGTTCGAGGTCTATGCCGACTTTTCCGGCAGCGGCCGGGCCTATTCGCACTTCCCCGACCGCAAGGGTTTCCGCATCCGGCTGGAGGATCTGCGTGACGAGACGATCGTCAAACGGCTGAAGGCGATCTGGACCGAGCCCCTGTCGCTGGACCCGACCCGCGAGTCGGCTCGCGTCACCCGCCAGATCGCCGAGCGGCTGGCCGAGGTGTCGAAACGGCTGGAGAAGAAGCATCCGGCGGAAGAGGTCGCCCATTTCCTTATGCGGTGCATCTTCACCATGTTCGCCGAGGACGTGGACCTGCTGCCCAAGGGCAGGTTCACCGCCCTGCTGAAAGACCAGCTGGACCATCCCGAGAGCTTCGCGCCGATGCTCCAGGCCCTGTGGAAGAGCATGGATGCGCCGGAGTACGAGAGCCGGTTCTATGCCGGCTTCGGCCTGCATCTGCGCCATTTCAACGGCAGCCTGTTCAAGAACGCCAAGGCCTTCCCCCTGGGCCGCGAGGAGATCGGGGAGCTGCTGGCCGCCTCGAGCCACGACTGGCGCTATGTGGAGCCGGCCATCTTCGGCACCCTGGTCGAACAGGCGCTGGAGCCGGGCGAGCGGCGTAAGCTGGGCGCCCACTACACCCCGCGATCCTATGTCGAGCGGCTGGTCGAGGTGACGGTGATGGAGCCGCTGCGGGCCGACTGGAACGCCGCCCTGATCAAGGCCGGGGATGCGCGAGAGCGGGGCGACGCCGCGCACTCAAGCAGCGCGGAGCGCGATAGTGCAAAGAGAGAGGCGGTGGCGGCCGTCCGCGCCTTCCATCATCAGCTTTGCACCACCCGCGTGCTGGACCCGGCCTGCGGCACCGGCAACTTCCTGTATGTCTCGCTGGAGCTGATGAAGCGGCTGGAGGGCGAGGTGCTGGAGGCCTTAGCCGAACTGGGCGAGACCGAGGGCATCGGTTTCGAGACCGTCGATCCGCACCAGTTCCTGGGCATCGAACTGAACGTCCGCGCCGCCGCCATCGCCGAACTGGTGCTGTGGATCGGCTATCTGCAACAGCATTACCGCAACAGCATCGAACACCCCGCCGAACCGATCCTGAAGGCCTTCGGCAATATCCAGCAGAAGGACGCGGTCCTGACCTGGGACGGCTATCCCGAGCTTCAGTTCGAGATGCGGGACGGGGTTGCGGTTCAGGTCTATCCGAACGCGCGGCGGCCGGACTGGCCGGCGGCGGAGTTCATCGTGGGGAATCCGCCGTTTATCGGCGGCAAGGATCTGCGCTCACGCATGATGCCCGGCTATGCCGAGGCGCTGTGGAAGGCGCACAAGGCGATGAACGAGAGCGCCGATTTCGTCATGTATTGGTGGGACCGGGCAGCGGAGTTGCTCACCCGCAAGAAAACGCCGCTGCGCAGGTTCGGCTTCGTCACGACCAACTCGATCAGCCAGGTGTTCCAGCGCCGGGTGATGGAGCGTCACCTGAACGCCAAGCCGCCCGTGTCAATCATCTTCGCCGTGCCGGATCATCCGTGGACCAAGGCGACGAAGGACAGCGCGGCGGTAAGGATCGCGATGACGGCGGTGCGGGCCGGAGTTCATGAAGGCGAGCTGAGGGAGGTTGTTGCGGAGACTGGTTTGGAAACGGATGAGCCAATGCTGGAATTCGTTTCGCGGAGCGGGAAAATCAACACCGATCTCACGGTGGGCGTAGACGTGACGCGCGCCGAACCTCTTCTCTCTAACGATGGCATATGCTCACCCGGCGTGAAGCTTCACGGTGCTGGTTTCATCGTTACGCCCGCTGAGGCGGAACATCTTGGGCTCGGCCAACGCACAGGGCTGGAGCGCCATATCCGAAACTATCGAAATGGGCGCGATCTTGCCGCTCGCCCGCGTGGCGTTATGGTCATAGACCTTGACGGGCTATCAGCCGAAGAGGTCCGCAGGAAATACCCGGAAGTTTATCAGCATCTTCTGGAGCGCGTGAAGCCGGAGCGTGACAGCAACAACGAAGCTTACCGCCGTCAACATTGGTGGCTATTCGGCAGAAAGAACACGCTCATGCGTGGCTTCTTGGCTGAGCTTCCCCGCTACATAGCTACGGTTGAGACCACCAAGCACCGCGTCTTTCAGTTTCTCGACATCGACATTCTACCCGACAACATGCTGGTAAACATCGGAAGCGCAGATGGCTGGCTTCTCGCCGTCCTGTCCAGCCGAACCCACACAACCTGGGCTCCCGTCCTTGGCGGCTGGCTCGGCTACGGCAATGATCCCCGCTACTCCAAGTCTCGCTGCTTCGACCCCTTCCCTTTCCCCGACCCGGACGAGGCCACCCGCGCCCGCCTCCGGGCGCTGGGCGAGGAACTCGACGCCACGCGCAAGACGGTGCAGGCCGAGCATCCGGACCTGACCCTGACCGGCCTCTATAATGTGCTGGAGAAGATCCGCGCCGGGACGCCGCCGCCGTGTCGCGCGCCTTCAAGGGCGGCGGCAAGCGGATCGAACAGCGGGTGGTGCAGGCCCTGTCCACCCTGGTCCGCTACGGCTGGATCAGCGCCCTGCCCGGCGGAACCTACGCCGCGCGCCGCGCGGCTTGACGGAGACCTGATCAATGCCTCGACTATGGATGGTGCGGCTCGGCAAGTTCGGCGAACAGGAGGCCCACGCCCTCGAAACCGGGGAACTGGTCACGGGATGGGAGCTGCCGGACCTGACGCCTGCCGACACGCGCGAGGCGGTGCTGTCCATCCTGCACCAGGCCCTGCCGGACGAGCAGCCGGGCACGCTGCGGAACTGGGCCGCTCAGCTGAACCAGTTGAAGAACGTCGCCGTTGCAGGCGATCTGGTGGTGACGCCCTTGAAGACCACCGGCCGTCTCGCCGTCGGCAGGCTTCAGCCCGGCTATATCCACACCGAGGCCGGGGCGCCGACTCGGCGTGTCGAATGGCTGCGCACGGACCTGCCGCGCGACGCTCTGAAACAGGATCTGCTGTATAGTCTCGGCGCGTCGCAGACGGTGTGCGAGATCAGCCGCAACGAAGCGCTGGCGCGCCTGCTCGCTGCGGTCGAGACCGGCGTGGACCCCGGCGCAGCCGCCCTGCCCTCGACCAAGCCGTCATCGACGCCGGAAACCGGGGCGGAGGAAGCCGCCGAAACGTCCGATATCGCGGACCTGGCCGAGTTGGCGCGCGACCAGATCGAGCGGCGCATATCCAGCCAGTTCGCAGGCCACGCCTTCACGCGCTTGATCGCCGCGCTTTTAGGAACTCAGGGATATCAAGTCGAGGTCTCGCCACCCGGGCCGGATCGAGGCATCGACATCGTCGCAGGCCAGGGCGCCCTCGGCCTGAGCGGCCCCAAGCTTGTCGTTCAAGTCAAGTCCGGCGGCATAGTGGTGGACCAGCCGACGCTTCAAGGACTGATCGGCTGCATCCATGACGTTCATGCCGATCATGGCCTTTTGGTCAGTTGGTCCGGCTTTAGCCCGCCAGTACGAAAACGTGTGAATGAGCTGTACTTCCGAGTGCGGCTTTGGGACCGCAAACAGATCGTTGACGCCCTGCTGACCCATTACGATGACCTTCCAGCCGACATACGCGCCGAACTGCCGCTGCGACGCATCTGGACCCTGGTTCCTGACATGACGGTATAATCGCCTTCGATCGCAAAAAGGGGCGGCGGACCGAAGTCCGCCGCCCCGTTCTTGTCGCGCTGACGTCGCCTTAGAAGGACTTGGTCAGGTTCACGAAGGCCGTGCGGCCCAGGTAGTCGTAGCCCGAGTACAGCGGGGCGTTGCCGACCCGGTTGTACACGCCCGCCGAGATGGTCGGGGGGTTTTCGTTGAACAGGTTGCGAACGCCCAGGGTGGCGGTCCAGCCGTCGGCCGAATACTGGACCGAGGCGTTGTGCAGCCAGTAGTCGTCCACCGCGAGGTCGTAGTCCGAGGTGACCGGATCTTCCTCATAGTAGGCGTAGCTGTCGGTGCCCTGGATCCATTCGACGCCATAGCGGACGCGCCATTGATCCCAAGCGTAGGAGACGTCGGCGGTGCCGGTGAACTCCGGATTGTTGACCATGCCGGTGTAGTCGACCAGCGGGTCTTCCTCGAACAGCTTGTTGGAGATCTCCGTGTACTGGGTGATCGCCAGGTTCAGCAGGGCCGTGCCGGGACCGACGTCCTTGCGATAGCGGACCGTATAGTCCAGCCCCTTCACATTGTCGGTGGCCAGGTTCACGTAGCTGTCCGAGACCGTCAGGCTGTTGTCCGCCGGATCACGCGACACCAGGCGGCAGAAGCCGGCGTCGGCGGCGAAGTCTTCCGGGTTGGAGTCGTAGCAGCGGGTCAGGATTTCGCCTGCGCCGGTGCGCGACACGCCGTTCTCGACCTCGATCTCATAGTAGTCGACGGCGAAGGCCAGGTCGCCCCAGCTTGACGGCATCGGAGGACGCACGACCAGACCCAGGGTCATGTTGGTCGAGGTCTCGGCCGACAGGCCGGCCTCAGCGCCCCCTGCGGTGATCACCCGGACGCTGTTGGTGGACTGGAAGTCGCCGGCCAGGCCTTCGGACGCGCAGTTGGCGACGCGGTTGGGGTTCACGCCCGGCGCGCCGTAGTCGTTGCAGCGGTCGATCGAGTTCGACTGGAAGCCGCTGGTGGCGCCGACGAACTGTTCGAACAGGGCCGGGGCCCGGTAGGAGGTGCCGTAGGTGCCGCGAACCGTGATCCAGTCGATCGGACGATAGACCAGACCGACCTTGTAGGTCGTGTCGTCGCCGTAGGAGTCATAGTCGGTGTAACGGGCCGAACCGTTCAGGGTCAGCTCGCGAACGCCAGGCAGATCAACCAGCAGCGGGGCCTCGATCTCGCCGAAGACTTCCTTCACCGAATCCGAACCGCGGGTGATGGCCGAGGTCGAATAGTTGTAGGTGTTGCCCAGCTGGCTATCCAGGCCCGGGGTGTCGTCGATCTCGGACTCACGCCATTCGGCGCCGAAGAAGCCCATGACGCGGCCGGCGGGCAGGCTGAACAGCGGACCGTCGATGCCGATGCTGGCGACCTTCTCGATGAACTCGGTCGTGCCGGTCACCGGACGGAAGACATAGTCCTTCCAGTCCTGCGGCAGGACGCCGCCGATGGTCTGGGTCGTCAGGGCCGGAGCCGCGACACAGCCGGGGTTCGACGCCAGGGCGGCGCACTGGAAGCCGCCCGCGCCGTCGCTGACCACGTCCAGCGAAGCGATCAGATTGTCGGTCAGGAACTGTTCGCTGGTGTAGGTCGACTTGGACCGCGAATAGCTGACATAGGCGTCATAGCGCCATTCAGGCACGAAGAAGTCGCCCTTGATCCCGGCGACGTAGCGGCCGAAATCGACTTCCTGTTCGGAGTGATCGTTGCCGTAGCCGATGAAGGCGCGCACGCCGACGTCTTGGCCCTGGTTCAGCCCTTGGTCGCCAAAGGCGACGCTGCCCTGCAGATTGGCGGGGATCAGGGGGCTGCCGACGGCGTAGTCCAGCGCCAGCTGGCGGTAACCGGTTTGCGACGACTTGCGCTGATTGAACAGGGCCTCGCCGTAGATTTCAGCATTGCCCAGGGCGTTCAACTGATAGCCGGCTTCGCCGTACAGGGTGGTGATCTCGACCGGCGAGATCAGCGACTCGTTCAGCATCCGGTCTTCGAAGGTGTCGCGGACGTTCAGGTCGTTGCCCGGGCCGCCCACGCCTTCAAAGCCGACCAGACCGGTCGTGACGGCCGAGTTCGGACGCCAGCGGTTGAAGGTCGTGCCGGTCGCGCCCGGCGCCGCGACGCCGGTCGTAGCGCCCGTGGCGATCGTGTTGATCGTCACGCCGTTCGAGCCGGTCGTGGTGACCGGATAGCATTTCGACTGGCCGGTCAGCGGGTCGATATAGTCCTGGCCGTTGCGGAAGCCGTCGGTCTGGCAACGGGTGAACTCGCGGTCGCGCAGGGTCAGTTCGTCGCGCTCGTAGCGCTCGATCGAACCGGCGGCGCGCCAGCGATCGCCGCGAACGCCTGCGGTCAGCGACAGACGGGTCGAACCGCCCGCGCCATTGGCCTCCAGGGGCTCGTTGCGCTGTCCTTCAAAGACCAGGCCTTCGAAGTTCTGGCGGGTCTGGATATTGACCACCCCGGCGACGGCGTCGGAGCCGTAGACCGAAGAGGCGCCGTCGCGCAGCACTTCGACCCGGTCGATCATGGCGGTCGGCAGGACGTTCAGGTCAGCCGCGCCGACCGAACCGCGCGAACCGGCCGGCGAAACGCGACGGCCGTTCAGCAGCACCAGAGTCCGGCTCGGGCTCATGCCGCGCAGGCCGATGGTGTTGGCGCCGGGGCCGCCGTCGGTGACATAGCCGCCGTAGGCGTTGTTGATTTGGGACGTGCCGCCGGTCACGGCGGTGCTTTGCAGCGCCTCAGTGATCGAGGCGAAGCCCTGCAGGGTCGCCTCTTCGCGCGTCACCACCTGGGTCGGCGAGGGCGCATTGTAGTTGTCGCGCCGGATGCGCGAGCCGATGACGACGATGTCCTCGACCTGGGCGGAGCCGTCCTGGGCCGCCGTTCCGTCCTGAACCACGGCGGCGTCCTGGGCCAAGGCGCCGGAAGCGGCCAAGACCGAGATAGAAGCGGCCAATCCCCCGACAATAGTCGAAGAAAGAAGAGTGTTTTTACGAGTACGCATACGCCCCATTCACAAACAGTATTGATACACTACTTAGATCGGTAGCCGGGTAACAAAGGTATATATCACCGATACATCAAATGTATCAGTTCTGTGACCCTGTTAAGGATCGGGAATACGGGCCGCAACCAAAAAGTCGCACAAACGTACGATTAGCGACGAAAAACCGAAAAACAGCAGCCACGTCGCGGCATATCGAAGCATGTTCTTTTCGCGTAGTGACGTTTTGTCGCCATTTTTTGGCCCACCTGCGCCACATTCTGCGCGCTACAGGCGCTCTTCGGCTCTCTGGCGCCCTTGCCGTCGCCGCACTAAGTTCTGTTCATGAACCGTTCTTCGACGCCGAAGCCCGCTGCGGCCAAGCCCGCCAAGCCCGTCCCCGCCAAACCCGTCCATGTGCCCGATCCCGGCGTGCGGGAGGCGGCGGCCGCCTTCATTCGCGACACCGGGAAAATGCCGATGTTCGCCCCGGTGACGGGTCCGCGCCTGACGCCGGAGGAGCCGGTCGCCGCCCCGGCCGACTGGGTGCCGCACCGCCCCTCGCGCGAAGGCGCCAAGAAGGGCGGGCGCTTTCGGCTGGAGACGAAATACACCCCCGCCGGCGATCAGCCCGCCGCCATCGCCGAACTGGTGGCCCAGGCCGAGGCGGGCGACCGGGATCAGGTGCTGCTGGGCGTCACCGGCTCGGGCAAGACCTTCACCATGGCCAAGGTCATCGAACAGACCCAGCGCCCGGCCCTGATCCTGGCGCCCAACAAGACCCTGGCGGCCCAGCTCTATTCCGAGTTCAAGAGCTTCTTCCCGGACAACGCCGTCGAATATTTCGTCAGCTATTACGACTACTACCAGCCCGAAGCCTACGTCCCGCGCACCGACACCTATATCGAGAAGGACAGCTCGATAAACGAGCAGATCGACCGGATGCGCCACTCGGCGACGCGGGCGATCCTGGAGCGGGACGACGTCATCGTGGTCGCCTCCGTCTCCTGCATCTACGGCATAGGCTCGGTCGAGACCTATACGGCCATGACCTTCAGCCTGAAGGTCGGCGACCAGATCGACGAGGCCAAGCTGAGGGCCGATCTGATCGCGCTGCAGTACAAGCGCAACGATCTGAATTTCGAACGCGGCATGTTCCGCAAACGCGGCGACGTGATCGAAATCTTCCCGGTCCACCTGGAGGACCGGGCCTGGCGCCTCAGCCTGTTCGGCGACGAGCTGGAATCGATCCAGGAGTTCGATCCCCTGACCGGCAAGAAGACCGCCGAGCTGAACGAGATCACCGTCTACGCCGCCAGCCACTATGTGACCCCGCGCCCGACGCTGAACCAGGCCGTCAACGGCATCAAGGCCGAGCTGAAGGAGACGCTGGACTGGATGATCGAGAACGGCAAACTGCTGGAGGCCCAGCGGCTGGAGCAACGCACCCGTTTCGACCTGGAGATGATGGAGGCCACCGGCAGCTGCGCCGGCATCGAGAACTATTCCCGCTGGCTGACCGGCCGCGCCCCCGGCGAGCCCCCGCCCACCTTCTTCGAATACATCCCCGACAACGCCCTGCTGTTCGTGGACGAGAGCCACGTCACCATCGGCCAGATCAACGGCATGTTCCGCGGCGACTACCGCCGCAAGTCCACCCTGGCCGAATACGGCTTCCGCCTGCCCTCCTGCATCGACAACCGCCCGCTGAAGTTCGAGGAATGGGACGCCATGCGCCCCCAGACCATCCACGTCTCGGCCACCCCCGGCCCGTGGGAGATGGAGCGGGCCGGCGGCGTCTTCGTCGAACAGGTCATCCGCCCCACCGGCCTGATCGACCCCCCGGTCGAGATCCGCCCGGTCTCCGGCGCCACCCGCAACCAGGTCGACGACGTCATCGACGAGGTCAAGGCCACCACCCGCGCCGGCTACCGCAGCCTGGTCACCACCCTGACCAAGAAGATGGCCGAGGACCTGACCGAATATATGCACGAACAGGGGGTGCGGGTCCGCTACATGCACTCCGACGTCGACACGCTGGAGCGGATCGAGATCCTGCGCGACCTGCGTCTGGGCGCCTTCGACTGTTTGATCGGCATCAACCTGCTGCGCGAGGGGCTGGACATCCCCGAATGCGGCCTGGTCGCCATCCTGGACGCGGACAAGGAGGGCTTCCTGCGCTCCGAGACCAGCCTGATCCAGACCATCGGCCGCGCCGCGCGCAACGTCGACGGCCGCGTCATCCTCTACGCCGACCGCATGACCGGCTCGATGGAGCGCGCCATCGCCGAGACCGACCGCCGCCGCGAACGCCAGATGGCCTATAACGCCGAACACGGCATCACGCCCGAAAGCGTCAAGCGCGACATCAAGGAAATCCTCGACAGCCCCTATGAGTCCCGCGAGATGGACCGCCTGACCCGCCCCGGCGTGGCCGAGGCCTCCAAACCCTTCGTCGGCTCCAACTTCCAGGCCGCGCTCAAGGACCTGGAAGGCCGCATGCGCGAGGCCGCCTCCAACCTGGAGTTCGAGGAAGCGGCCCGCCTGCGCGACGAGATCAAGCGCATGAAGCTGCTGGACCTGGAATTCGCCAACGAGGCCCTGACGGGGGCGGGCGAAGAGGTGGACCGGTCGGCGCCGAAGAAGTGGCGCAGGGAGGCGGCGGCGGAGAAGGCGGAGGCGTTCAGGAAGGGGCGGCTGTAGGGGCCTCCCGCTTCCTTCTCCCCTTGCGGGAGAAGGTGGCCGAGCGAAGCGAGGTCGGATGAGGGGTCACGCTGGCCCTAACGATCCACGCCGAACCGACCCCTCATCCGGCCCTTCGGGCCACCTTCTCCCGCAAGGGGAGAAGGGACACGCAATTTAGAGGTAACCTTCGCTCAGGGCTTTTCGGAGCCTTCAAGCTCTTTGATCCGCTTCTCGATCTGATCAGACAGTTGATAGATGTCCGTCAGGTCGCCGATCAGATGTCGGGTTTCGTCCTTGTCGGAGAAGGTGCCGACATACTTCTTGGTGACGCCGTTGAAGTGCAGGCGGGCGATGGTCTTGCGGTTGTTGTCGTCCAGCAGGATCGCGCAATAGGACTGGGCGTCGCGCATGACGATGCGTTTGGGCTTTACGACTTTAGAGGCGATGGCCTGGATGATGTGGAAGCCGGACACCTCTTCTTCCGTTGTCACGACGATTTCCGGATCGCTCGGCGGGGCTTCGTCTTGGTCGGTCATAGACGGGCCGGTCGCGTTCAGGGCCGTGGACAGGCGCTCGTTGACCTTGTCGCGAATGATCGAAGAAAAGGTCGCCACGACCATTTTGCCGAAATTCTCGCGTACCTGAGCAGTGACGCGCCCCTCGTGGACACGGGTGGCCATCATCCGCACGAACTCCTCCGAGGGCTCGGCCATCTCTTTTTCCAGTTCCTTGCGAAGCATGGACTGGAGTTTCAGCAGTCCCGCTTCCTGAACGATCTTGTCGATGTCGAACGAGAGCTTGGTGAATTTCTCGACCGTGCGGCCATCGGTCGGCTTCAGCGCGTCCATGCTGAAGGTGAAGAACGGCTTGTCGTCCATCTTGTTGGTGGCTTCGACGTCGGAATAGAACTGGTAGACGACGCCGTTGGTCAGGATAGCCAGCCGGGCATCCGTCACCGAGAAATAGCGAAACAACTGGCTGGCGTGGTTGAGGTTTAGCGCCACATTGCTAGGCTTACACTCGATCAGAATGCGGATCTTGCCACCATGGCAGATGGCGTAATCGACCTTCTCACCCTTCTTGGTGCCGACGTCGGCTGTATATTCCGGAATGACCTCGGACGGGTTGAACACGTCGTAGCCCAGCGCTTGGATGAAGGGCATGACCAAGGCCGTCTTTGCGGCCTCTTCGGTCAGCAACACCTCTCGATGCTCCATCGTGCGTTTCTGAAGTTCGCCCAGTTTCGTTTGAATGTCCAAGGCTTTCCCCCTTATTGAACAACGATAGCTAAGCCGCAACCGGCACGGGAGTCTAGCGCCGTCGGCGGACAATCAATCTGGATGAGGGGTTTCACTGGCCCTGACGGTCCACGACGAACCGACCCCTCATCCGGCCCTGCGGGCCACCTTCTTCCGCAGGGGGAGAAGGAAGGGCGATTAGCGCCCTGGTAAAGACCGTCACCGTCATACTAACCTAAGGTTGGTGGGGAGACTGGGTTGGTCGATCAGGGCAAGTATGGCCGCAACTGGGATGATGAGGAGTTGGACCTCATCGTCGCCGACTATTTCGCCATGCTCGACGACGCCGTCTCTGGTCGTCCGCTGGTCAAGTTGCACCATGCCAAGGCCTTGTCACAGCAGATCGGCCGCACGGTCGGCTCGGTCGGTCAGAAGTACGGAAACATCTCCGCCGTCCTGACCGAGCTGGGCATGCCAAAGCTGAACGGTTTCGGTAGTCGGCCGAACTACCAAGAGGCCATCTTCTCCGCACTGGAACGCCATCTCGACCAGCACCCAGCCGCTTGGGACATCGGGATGCCATTGCGCGACTCCCTGCGGGCCCAAGCGGCCGAACAGCCGATATATGGAAGCGGGGTGTCAGAGCCCTCGACCGTGTTTGAGCCGGCGCCCCTGCTGATGACCGCGGCCCCTCCCCTTGGCGCGGAGAGGCCCCGGCGACCCGCGGGCCTGTCGCGACTGGTTCGGAAGTTCGATCCGGCGGCTCGCGATCAGCGGAACCGGCAGCTTGGCTTGTTAGGCGAGGAGCGCATCTTCCATCACGAACGCGCCCATCTGATCGCCCATGACCGGGCGGATCTAGCGAAGAAGGTCGAATGGACGTCGCAGGAGCGCGGAGACGGAGCCGGGTACGACATCCGCAGCTTCGATCCGACGAATGGTCGTGAGCGACTGATCGAGGTGAAGGCCACGCGCGGCGGCGCATCGACGGACTTCTTCCTCACGCGAACGGAATGCGAGGTGGCGCAGGAGCGGCCTGACGCATGGCGGCTTTACCGGGTGCATAGCTTGCCCGTCCGGCCGGAATTCTTCGTCCTCGCGCCGCCGCTGGAAAGCGCGGTGGTGCTGACGCCGGAGGCGTGGCGGGCGTCCTTCTGACCCCTCATCCGGCCCTGCGGGCCACCTTCTCCCGCAGGGGGGAGAAGGAGGTTGCAATCTTGGCGAGTGTTGCGCACAATCTGAATATGGACGACTGGCTGCAATCCCGCGCCAAACAGATGCGCCGCGAGCCCGTCCATTATGAGCGGCGGCTGTGGGGCCTGTTGCGGGATCGGCGGCTGGCGGGGCTGAAGTTTCGGCGACAGATGGTGATCGGGCGGTATATCGTCGACTTCGTCTGCCTGAGGCATCGGCTGATCGTCGAGGCGGACGGGCCGCAGCATGACGACCAGATCGAGGACGCCGAGCGGGACGCCTGGCTGCGCGAACAGGGGTTTTGGGTGCTGCGGTTTCCGAATGGGATGATCGGGAACCAGCGGGAAGCGGTGCTGTCGGCCATTGTGGCGGCGACGGAGGAAAGACTGACGCGCGACTGAGGCTTCCTTCTCCCCTTGCGGGAGAAGGTGGCAGCCGAAGGCTGACGGATGAGGGGTTACACCGGCTCTGACGGTTCAGGCTGAACGACCCCTCATCCGGCCCTGCGGGCCACCTTCTCCCGCAAGGGGAGAAGGAGATGGGCCACGTCCGGTTCTGGCGTAACGGCGGTTTAGGCCGTGGGGACATGAGCCAGGGCATTCACCGCAAGATCCGATCCGACGCCGTCTGGGCCGAGGTGCGCAAGGCGTGGGAGGATGGGGAGACCGCGCGGTCGGTCGCGCGGCGGTATGACGTCGGGGTGCACGCCCTGTGGAAGCGGCGCGAGGCGGAGGGCTGGGCGCGGCCGGAGCCGAAGGCGGGGCCGGTGGAGCCGGCCGAGGGCTGGGGCGCCTATGTGCAGGGGCGGCGCGACGCCTTCGAGGCGCGCCTGGCGGATGCGCGGGCGCTGGCGGAATGTCTGGTCGAGGCGATGAAGGACGAGCGGCTGACGCGGGCGCCGCACTGGCATATTCCGTGGCTGTATCGCTGGCGCGCCGACCATCTGGGCCCCGAGGCGGCGGCGCGGGACCGGGAACGGGCGGTGGAGATGGGGTATGTCTGGGCCGAGGCGTTCTGGGACGAGGACGGGGCGCTGAGGCCGCTTTACCGACTGGATGCAGAGATGGCGCGTCTGCACCCGCAGGAGTGGCGCCGGGCGGTGGGCGTGCCGGAGGGGGTGGAGGTGGGACTCCTTCTTCCCTTGCGGGAGAAGGTGGGCGACCCTCGGGCTTGTCCCGAGGGGAGGTCGGATGAGGGGTTGCACCAGCCCTGACGGTCCACGCCGAACCGACCCCTCATCCGGCCCTGCGGGCTACCTTCTCCCGCAAGGGGAGAAGGAAGAAGTTGAGCGCGGCGGTCTCCATTTCGGCGGCCAAGCCATCCCCTGATCGTTCGTCATCCTCCGGCAAGCCGCGCCGGCCGCCGCGCCCCGGTCGCCACCTGACCATGGATGGCCGATAACCTGACCGAGTGCATGCACGAAGAGGCGGCTCGCTTGCGCGCCGAGATCAAGCGTATGAAGAAGATGGACCTGGAGTTCGCCCAGGACATGATGAGCAGCTGAGCCCCTGCGGCGATCGAGACCTGACCCATGATACGTCTTTATGTGACCGGCGACCTGTCGCCCGGCGCCGCCGTCGCCCCGACCCTGGACCAGTCCCGCTACCTCACCCAGGTGATGCGGCTGAAGGCGGGCGACGAACTGCTGGTCTTCAACGGCCGCGACGGGGAATGGCGCGCCGCGATCGCCGAGGTGCTGAAGAAGGGCGTCATCCTGCGCGCCGAGGCCCAGACCCGACCCCAGACGCTCGGCCCGGATCTGGAGCTGATCGTCGCCGTGGTGAAGAAGGCCCGGGTCGAGACCATCGTCGAAAAGGCCGCGGAACTGGGCGCCCGCCGGGTGCGGCTGGTGCTGACGAAACGCACCAATGCGGACCGTATCCGTCTGGACCGGCTGGACGCCATCGCCGAGGAGGCCGCCGAACAGACCGGCCGCCTGGACGTCCCCCGCATCGACGATCCGATCAAGCTGGACGCCCTGCTGGACGGCTGGGAGGCCGGGCGGCGGCTGATGTTCTGCGACGAGACCGGCGGGGCGCCGGCGATCCGAGCGCTGACGGCGGCCGTTCAGGGATTCCAGGATCAAAAATGGTCCATTCTGATCGGCCCCGAAGGCGGCTTTTCGCCCGAGGAGGGCGAACGGCTCCGCGCCCTGCCCTTCACCACCGCCGTTTCGCTCGGCCCGCGCATCCTGCGCGCCGACACCGCCGCCATCGCCGCCATGACCCTGTGGCAGGCGGCGGTCGGCGACTGGGACCGCTGAGAGACGCCGTTCCCCCTCATTCCTCCCCCATTCCTCCCCCGCTGGGGGAGGGGGACCGCCGCGCCCTTGCGCGGGGGTGGAGGGGGCCAGGCGCCGCAATCTGCCCAGCGCCCCCTCCGTCTCTCCGCTGCGCTCCGAGCCACCTCCCCCAGAGGGGGAGGATTTTTGACGTTGCGATCCGTTCCGGAATACGCGCCGCCCCCTTGAGCCTTGCCTCAACCTCGCCCATCTAGCCGCGACAGACGGTCGCTGATGCGCCGAAGGGGACTGACGCATGACCGACAACGCGCCGCTGAGCCGGACCGCCCTGATCGAAGCCATGTCCAAGGGGATCAAGCCCAAGGACCAGTGGCGCATCGGCGCCGAGCACGAGAAGTTCGGCTTCGACAAGACCACCCTGGCCCGCCCCGCCTATGACGGCCCGAACGGCATCAAGGCCATGCTGGAGGGGCTGCAGCGCTTCGGCTGGACGCCGGTCGAGGAGAACGGCTTTCTGATCGGGCTGGAGCGCCGGAACGACGAGGGCTTCGTCGCCTCAGTCAGCCTGGAGCCCGGCGGGCAGTTCGAACTGTCGGGCGCCCCGCTCCTGACCATCCACGACATCTGCAATGAGACCGGCCAGCATCTGATGGAGGTCAAACAGGTGGCCGACCAGCTGGGCGTCGGCTTTCTGGGCGCCGGCTTCGACCCGCTGTGGACCCGCGAGCAAACGCCGGTCATGCCCAAGGGCCGCTATGACATCATGCGCGCCTACATGCCCAAGGTGGGGTCGCTGGGCCTGGACATGATGCTGCGCACCTGCACCATCCAGGCCAATCTGGACTTCGATTCCGAAGCCGACATGGTGCTGAAGTTCCGCACCTCCCTGGCGCTTCAGCCGATCGCCACCGCCCTGTTCGCCAACAGCCCCTTCACCGAAGGCCGGCCCAACGGCTTCCTGTCGGCCCGCGCCAATGTCTGGACGGACACCGACCCGGATCGAACCGGCATGCTGGGCTTCGTCTTCGAAGACGGCTTCGGCTTCGAGCGCTACGCCGACTATGCGCTGGACACCCCGATGTATTTCGCCAAGCGCGACGGTCGATACGTCGACGCCTCGGGCCAGTCGTTCCGTGATTTTCAGGCCGGGAAACTGCCCGCCCTGCCCGGCGACTATCCGACCATCAAGGACTGGAACGACCATCTGACCACCCTCTTCCCCGAGGTGCGGCTGAAGGCCTATCTGGAGATGCGCGGCGCCGACGGCGGCCCGTGGAGCCGGATCTGCGCCCTGCCCGCCCTGTGGGCCGGCGTCCTGTACGACGCGCCGTCGCTGGCGGCCGCCTGGGACCTGGTCAAGGACTGGGACATCGCCGACCACGAGCGCCTGCGCCGCGATGTGACCCGCCTGGGCCTCAAGGCCGAAGTTGCGGGCCGCAGCGTGCGCGACATCGCCGTGGACCTGGTCAATATCGCCAAACAGGGTCTGAAAAACCGGGCGCGCTTTTCGGGCGGCATGGTGGACGAGCGCGGCTATCTGTCCGAACTGGAGGACATCGCCGACAGCGGGATCACCCCAGCCGAGCGGCTGCTGGACCTGTACCACGGCCCCTGGGGCGGCGATGTGAAGCGGATTTACGCCGATTTCGCCTACTGATGAAAAGGCGTCCTTAACCCGCAAGCTGTACGGCGTGTCCCATACGGGTAAGCCGAACAATGACCAGCCGCTCGATCGCAGACTCGCTCACGCCTGCCGCGCCCTTTGACGCCCCTCGCAGGGCGCCGGAGCTGGATCTCGACACCTTCTTCGACGTCTCGCTGGATCTGCTGGTGGTGCGCGACATCAACGGGCCCGTGCTCAAGGCCAGCGCCTCCTGGTTCACCGTGCTCGGCTATCGTCCCGAGGCGTTGGTGGGCCGCCTCCTGCCCAGCCTGATCCATCCCGACGATCAGGAGGCGACGCGCGAGGCCATGGCCGAGGTCGTCAGCCGTCGGCCGGGTGATCCCGTTCTGGGCCAGATCAACCGGTATCGCCACCGGGACGGCCGCTACGTCACCCTGGAATGGCGCGCCCAGCGGTTGGGGAACCGGATCTTCGGCGTCGCGCGCGACGTCACCCAGAAGGTCGCGGCTGAGCGCGCCCTGATGGAGGCCAAGGCCGCAGCGGAAGCCGCAAACCAGGCCAAATCCGACTTCCTGGCCAATATGAGCCATGAAATCCGCACGCCGCTGAACGGCGTCATCGGAATCGTCGACGCCCTGTCGAAGACCGACCTCAGCCCAGAACAGGCCGAGATGGTCGCCTTGATCGCGAGTTCGGGCGTGACGCTGGAGCGCCTGGTCTCGGACATTCTGGACGTATCCAAGATCGAGGCCGGCCAGCTGAACCTGGAGACCCGCCCCTTCGACCTGGACGAGGCGCTGGAGGCCGGCCTGGACGTGGCGCGGCTGCGGGCCGAGGCCAAGGGCCTGACCCTGGAGGTGCGGCGCGACGCCGACGCCCGCGGCGTCTTCGTCGGCGACAGTCTGCGAATCCGCCAGATTCTGGACAATCTCCTGTCCAATGCGGTCAAGTTCACTCAGCACGGCGGCGTCCAAGTCGACGTCCGGGTGTGCGAAGACTCCGACGGCCTGACCGTGCTGAGCCTGACGGTGCAGGATACGGGGGTGGGCTTTTCCTGCGACCACGCCGCGCGCCTGTTCGAGCGGTTCACTCAGGCCGACAGCACCGTCACCCGGCGCTTCGGCGGGACCGGTCTCGGTCTGTCGATCTGCCACGCCCTGACGGAGATGATGGGCGGCCGCATCAGAGCCGCCTCGACACCGGGCGTCGGCAGCCGGTTCACGGTCGAAATTCCGTTGCCGCGCGTCAGCAGCCTGGGTGATTACGATGTCCAGACACGCGGCCGGGCGACGCAGATCGCCGCGCCCCTGCCCGCGCTCCGCGTGCTTCTGGCCGAAGATCACCCCGTCAACCAGCGGGTCGTCCAGTTGATCCTGGGCGCGCACGACATGCAGATCGTCACGGTCGACAACGGGCTCCAGGCCCTTGAGGCCTTCCAGAGCCAGGACTTCGACCTGGTGCTGATGGACATGCAGATGCCGGAAATGGACGGCCTGACGGCGACACGCGCCATTCGCCGGGTGGAGGCGAGCCGCCGCAGGCGCACTCCCGTCATCATGCTCAGCGCCAACGCCATGGACGACCACCGCCGTCAGGCCCTGGCGGCCGGCGCCGATCTGCACGTCTCCAAGCCCGTCACCGCCGCCGCCCTGCTGGGCGGCATTCAGGTCTTGATGGCCGCCCCTGCGACCGCCTCTGACGTGCGAGCGGGGTAAGGCCCCGTCCTGAGGGACAAATCGGACACATCGGACAGTTCGGACACCCTTTTTCGGCCGATCGTCCCTTGGGGGTGGAAATTGACAAAGTTTGCCAAAGGTCCATCCTCCGACGCGATAGGGAAGGACCGCCCATGGCTACGATGAACATCTCCCTGCCCGACCCGATGAAGGCCTGGGTCGAGGAACAGGCCCAATCGGGCCGCTACGCCAACGCCTCCGACGTCATCCGCGACCTGATCCGCCGCGAGCAGGTCAAGGCGGAAAAGATCGCGCACTGGCAAAGATTGATCGCAGAGGCCGACGCCTCTGGCGTTTCCGATCAGTCTCCGCGTGAAGTGATTGAGGAACTGCGCGCCCAGTTGCGCCGCGCCTCCTAATGCTTCGCCTGAGCCGCGAGGCGCGGGCGGACTTGCAGCAGGTCTATTTGCAAGGTCTGGAACTGTTTGGGAGCCGTCAGGCCGATGACTATATCGAGGGCCTGTTCGCGAAACTGGATTTGCTTACGGACTTCCCCCGGCTCGGAGCCGCTCGGCCCGAGTTGAGCGCGGACGCTCACGTGATGTTCTACAAGAGCCATGCCGTCCTCTATCGGATCGACGATGCGGACGTGTTTATCCGACGCATTCGGCACGCGCTTGAGGATTGGCAATCCGATGGCTCTGAGGTCGGATCGAACGACGAAGGGAGCGAACCATGACCCACCCCATCCACATCGGCATAGGCGGCTGGACCTATGAGCCCTGGCGCGGGGTCTTCTATCCAGAGGGCCTAGTTCAAAAGCGCGAGCTGGAATACGCCGCCTCGAAACTGACCTCGATCGAGATCAACGGCACCTATTATTCGACCTTCAAACCCGACAGCTGGAAGAAGTGGCGCGACGAGACGCCGGACGGCTTCGTCTTCTCGGTCAAGGCCAGCCGCTACTGCACCAATCGCAAGGTCCTGTCCGAAGGCGGCGAGAGCTTCGACCGATTCCTGTCCCAGGGCCTGACCGAACTGGGCGACAGGCTGGGGCCGATCAACTGGCAGTTCATGGGGACCAAGAAGTTCGATCCAGAGGACTTCGAGGGTTTCTTGAAGCTGCTGCCGCCCGAGAAGGACGGAGTCCGCCTGCGCCACGCCCTGGAGGTCCGCAACCCGACCTTCGCCACCGAACAGTTCTATGACCTGGCTCGCAAATACGGCGTCGCCATCGTCTACGCCGTCGATGACGAAGAGCCGACCTGGCCCCAGATCGACGAGGCGACCGCCGACTTCTCCTATGCCCGGCTGATGTCCAGCCGCCAGGACGAACCGACCGGCATGACCGCCGACGAACTGTCCGCCGTCGCCGACCAGGTCCGCGCCTGGGCCGAGCGCGGCGAGGTCTTCGCCTATTTCATCTCGGGGGCCAAGGCGCGCAATCCGGCGGCGGCCATGGCTCTGATCGCCCAGCTCAAATAGGGCCGGCCTTGCGGGCGGCGCCTGCGGTGCGCATCTGTCAGCCACGCCCTAAAGCCTGAAGGACTCCCCATGCCGATCGCCACCCGCGCCTTCGCCGCGACCGCCGCCGACAAGCCCCTGGTCCCCTACAGCTTCGAGCGGCGTGATCCCGGGCCGGACGATGTGCTGATCGAGATCAAATACTGCGGCATCTGCCATTCGGACCTGCACATGGCCCGCAGCGAGACCGGACCCGCATCCTATCCCCTGGTGCCGGGCCACGAGATCGCCGGCGTGGTCAAGGCCGTCGGCTCCAGCGTCGTCCGTTTCAAGGAAGGCGACCGCGTCGGCGTCGGCTGCATGGTCGACAGCTGCCGCGAATGTTCATCCTGCCGGGAGGGGCTTGAGCAATATTGCGTGCCCGGCTTCACCGGCACCTACGGCGCTAAGGACAGGAAGGGCGGCACGGCCGAGACCATCACCCAGGGCGGCTATTCCGACCATATCACGGTGGATCAGCACTTTGTCGTCACCATTCCCGACAGCCTGCCGCTGGACGTCGCCGCCCCCCTGCTGTGCGCCGGCGTGACGACCTATTCGCCGCTGAAGGAATGGAAGGTCGGACCGGGCTCCAAGGTGGCGGTCATCGGCCTGGGCGGACTGGGCCATATGGCGGTCAAGCTGGCCGCCGCCATGGGCGCCGAGGTCACGGTCCTGTCCACCTCCGACCGCAAGAAGGCCGATGCGGAGCGGATGGGCGCCGAACATTTCCTGATCAGCAGCGACAAGGCGGCGATGAAGGCGGCGGCCGAAAGCTTCGACCTCATCATCAACACCGTCTCGGCGACCCACGAGATCGCCGCCCACACCCAGCTTCTGGCCCGCGACGGGACCATGGTCATGCTGGGGCTGACCACCGAGGGCCTGCCGGTTTACGCCGTGCCCCTGCTGTGGCGTCGGCGGCGGATCGCCGGCTCTCTGATCGGCGGCATGGCCGAGACCCAGGAGATGCTGAACTTCTGCGCCGAACACGGCATCGTCTGCGACATCGAGACCATCGCCCCGGACCAGATCAATGACGCCTATGAGCGGATGCTGAAGTCCGACGTCCGCTATCGGTTCGTCATCGACATGGCGAAGATGGCGGCCTGACGCGCCTGAACAGGCGTAAAGGCGCCGCAGGGGAAATCGGCCTTTGATCCGCAACCCCTGCGCGGCTACACCTTGAGCGACAGTCCGCAGCAGACGGACGCGAGGAAACAAGGACGGACGGATGGCGCGCGTAGCATTGGTGACCGGCGGAACCCGGGGCATAGGCAAGGCGATCGTTCAACGCCTCAGCGAGGACGGCATAAGGGTGGCCGCCGGCTATTCCGGCAATGACGAGGCGGCCCAGGCCACCGCCCGCGCCCTGGGCGTCATGGTGGTCAAGGGCAATGTCGGCAGTTTCGAGGACTGCGCCCGCGCCGTCAGCGAGGTCGAGGCCGAACTGGGTCCGATCGACATCCTGGTCAACAATGCCGGCATTACCCGCGACGGCTTCTTCCACAAGATGAGCCACGACCAGTGGTCCGACGTGATCCGGGTGAATATGGACAGCGTCTTCAACATGACGCGCCAGGTCATCAACGGCATGCGCGACCGGGGCCACGGCCGGATCGTCAACATCTCCTCGATCAACGGTCAGAAAGGTCAGATCGGCCAGACCAACTATTCCGCCGCCAAGGCCGGAATGATCGGCTTCACCAAGGCCCTGGCGCTGGAAAACGCCAGGAAGGGCGTGACCGTCAACTGCATCGCCCCCGGCTATATCGACACCGAAATGGTCGGCGCCATGGACCCCAAGGTTCTGGAATCGATCGTGTCGCAGATTCCCGTCGGCCGCCTGGGCAAGGGCGAGGAGATCGCCGACATGGTCTCCTGGCTGGTGGGCGAGCGTGCTGGATATGTCACAGGCTGCACCCTGTCGCTGAACGGCGGCCAATACTTGGTCGGGTGAACGGGCTTCGCCCAAAATCCGCCGCGTGACGGTTTCATCCATAGTCTCATGATGTTGACGGGATCGGCCTGGGCGAAAAAATCGCCGCGCGGGACTGCGACGGCGCTTGCCGCCGTCGTCGCCCTTGGCCTGTCCGTCGCCGCCCCGGCCGTCCTGCCGGCCGACTGCCACGCCCAGTCGCGCCGCAACCTGCCCCCGTCGGCCCGCTACGTCTCCGGCACGGGTCAAGCCTTCGTGCTGGATGTGACGGGCGCCCGGCCCCTGATGCGGTTCGAGCAGTCGACCGAGATCTGGGTGCTGCGTCCAACCGCCGCGCCGCGCGGCGACATCATCTATCGCAACGACAACGGCGATCAGATCCTGCGGGTCACGCCCGACGGCGGCATGACCCTCTACACCACCGCCGCGCCGCAAGGATCGCCGGTGTCGCGCAACGGCGAGGCCGCGCCCCTTCTGGCGCCCGGCCTGACCGCCGTTCAGCTGTGGAACTACATCGTCCGCCAGAGCGACCGCGCCAGCCGGGCTCTGGGGCGCCTGGTCGTGGTCGATGTCGATATCCAGCCGGGGTCCGAGGCGGTGGCCGCCGACGCCCTGTCCACCGCCGTGGACGCCATCGTCCGCATGGCCCGCTCGCCCAATCTACGGTCCGAAGCCAACCGCATCCGGCGGATCGAAATCGTCGATCAGGGCCGCACCAGCCAGACGGCCTTCAGCCGCGGCACCCTGCGGATCGTGATCGAGCCGCGCGCCGGCGTCGCGGGCCGCCCGTCCTCGGCGCGGATCGTGCGCCTGGTGGCGGACGACGTCCTCAGCCGCTGAAGCCGTCCTTGGCCGCCCGACGCGCGGCGAACTGCTCTGCGTCACCCGCCCGCAGGAAGGGGTTGAACCGCAGTTCCGTCTCGAGGGTCGTGGGCACGGTCGCCTCGCCCCGCGCCCGCGCCTCAAAGATCGCCTCGGCGTGGGCGGCCGTCTCGGGCCGGGGGTCCAGGCTCAGGGTGAAGCGCGCATTGGCGGCCGTATATTCATGGGCGCACCAGATCACCGTCTCCGGCGGCCAGGCCGCCAGGGTCTGAAGGCTGGCCCACATCTGTTCGGGCGTCCCCTCGAACAGGCGGCCGCAACCCAGGGCGAACAGGGTGTCGCCGACGAAGGCCGCCCCCGCCTCCACCGACCGATAGACGACGTGGCCCAGGGTGTGGCCCGGCGTGGCCGTGACCTCAAACCGGGTCTCGCCCACCGCGACCGTGTCCCCATCGCCGACGACGCGGTCCAGCGGCGCCACGCGCGCCACCTCCTGCGGCCCCACGATCTCGCAGCCCGTCTCGGCCTTCAGCCTATCGTTGCCTTCTGTGTGATCGGGATGCCAGTGGGTGTTCAGGATCACGTCCAGCCGCCCCCAGCCCAGGCCGTCCAGCTCTTGCAGGATGCGCGCCGCGTCCGGCGTATCGACCGCCGCGACGGTTCCCGTCGCCCGATCGCGGATCAGAAAGCCGTAGTTGTCGCTGCGGCAGGGAAACAGGTGAACATCCAGGGTCATGGCGACGTTCTAGCAGGACGGACCCCGGCGGCCTATGGTGGCGACATGCGGCGCAGCATCGACGAGCTTCGAACCTTCTACGGCGAGCCGACCGGCGCCCTGGCTCGTCGACTGCTGGCGCGTCGGCTGGAGGACGCCTGGGGCGAGGCGACAGGCTGCGACGTTCTGGGCCTGGGCTACGCCACCCCCTGGCTGGACGCCTTCGTCGGGGCGCGGCGGGTCGTGGCGGCCATGCCCGGCGGCCAGGGCGTGGAACAATGGCCCAGCGTCGGCCGAAACCGCAGCCTGCTGGTCGATGACCGCCGCCTGCCCTTCGCCGCCGGCGCCTTTGACCGAATCCTGCTGGTCCACGCCCTGGAGGAGGCCGACGACCCGACGGCCCTGCTGCTGGAGGCGGTGCGCGCCCTGGCCCCGACCGGCCGCATCATCCTGGCCGCCGCCGCGCGGGGCGGGCTCTGGTCCCGCGCTGAAAACACCCCCTTCGGCCACGGTCGGCCGTTCACGCGGGGCCAGCTGGAACGGCTGGTGCGCGAGGCGGGGCTGGAGCCGACGGCCTGGTCCCAGACCCTCTATGTTCCGCCCTGGTCGCCCCTTCTGCCCCTGGCCGACGGTTTCGAACAGGTCGGCCGTCGGATCGCGCCTGGCGCGGCCGGTCTGATCCTGCTGGAGGCGTCGCGTCAGGCCTACGCCCGCATCCGCCCCAGCGGCAAGGCCCAGCGCGTCCCGGCCAAGGCGGCGCTTGCGCCTCAGCCTGCCGCCTCCGTCTCGCACGACGGGCCGCTCGGCTGATCGCTTCTGACGGGGAGTTGACGTCGTTCCATCTGGTCGCCGCCTGCGAACGGCCTTATGGCGAAGCCCCATGCATCGACTGATCCTCATGCGGCACGCCCAGGCCGAGCCGAACAGCCCGTCCGGCGGCGATGAAGCCCGCCCCCTGTCCGCCGTCGGACGCAACGAAGCCCTGCTGATGGGGCGGGCCCTGGCTGAGCGCGGGCTGAAGCCCGATCTGGCCCTGGTATCCTCGGCGGTCCGCACCCGCCAGACCTGGGAGCAGATGCATGACGCCTTCGGCGATGTGGAGGTGCGCGACGAGCCGCGCCTGTACAACGCCCCCGCCGACGTCCTGCGCGGCTTCGTCGAGGCCAGCGAGGAAGAGGCCGGCTGTCTGCTGGTTCTGGCCCACAATCCGGGGGTCCATGCGCTGGCCGGCGACTATCTGTCGGAAAGCGCGGCCTCGCCCGCCATTCTCGATCGCCTGGCCGGGGGTTTTCCGACCGGGGCGGCGGCCCTGTTCACCGTCGATGCGGCCGGGCGCTGCACCTACGAAGGCTTTCTGACCCCGCGCACCCTGGGCGGGGCGGCATGACGTCCGTCGCCTATAAGATCCTGTCGTCGAACGACTGGCGCCGCATGGTGGCGGAAGGTCGCTACCAAGGCTCCGTCGTCGATCTGGCCGACGGCTACATCCATATGTCGACGGCCGATCAACTGGCCGAGACCGCGCGCCGCCACTACGCCGGTCAGGCCGATCTGATGCTGCTGACGATCGATCTGGCGCTGCTCGACGAAGCCCTGGTGTGGGAGCCGTCGCGCGGCGGCGCCCTGTTTCCCCATCTCTACGCCCCCCTGCCCGTCGCCGCCGTCACCGCCAGCCGCCCCTTCGCCGTAGCCGAGGACGGGGCCATGCGGTTCGAGGATGCGGCATGAACCTGTTCGACGGCTTGGCGGCCGGCCTGCGCCGTCTGGACCCGGAAACCGCGCACCGGCTGGCGATCCAGGGTCTGGCCCTGGCGCCCCTGCCCGCCGCCCCGGTCGATGATCCCATCCTGCACACGACAATCGCCGGCCTCGACCTGCCCAATCCGATCGGCCTGGCGGCGGGATTGGACAAGAACGGGGAGGCGCTGCGCGGCCTGTCGCGGCTTGGCTTCGGCTTTGTGGAATGCGGCTCGGTCACGCCCCGGCCCCAGGCCGGCAATCCCCGGCCGCGGCTGTTCCGACTGCAGGAAGACCAGGCGATCATCAATCGCATGGGCTTCAACAACGCCGGGCTCGACGCCTTCGCCGCCCGGCTTGAGCGACGCCCCCAGGGCGTCGTCGTCGGCGCCAATCTGGGCGCCAACAAGGATACGGAGGACAAGGCGGCCGACTATGTCGCCGGGCTTCAGCGCCTCGCGGGCCGGGCCGCCTATTTCACGGTCAATATCTCCTCGCCCAATACGCCCGGCCTGCGCGCCTTGCAGGGGCGGGACCAGCTGGACGATCTGCTGGGTCGGATCGAGGCGGCCCGGCCGACGGCCCGACCCGACCGCGCGCCGGTCTTCCTGAAGATCGCGCCGGACCTGGTCGCAGGCGAGATCGGCATGATCGTCGAGGCCGCCCTGGCCCATCGGATCGACGGGCTGATCGTCTCCAACACCACCCTGGAACGCCCCGAAACCCTAAGCTCGCCCCAGGCCGGAGAGAGCGGCGGCCTGTCGGGTCTTCCCTTGCGTCCCTTCGCCGAAAGGGCGCTGCGGGCGGCGGCCGAGGCGGCGCAAGGCCGTCTGCCGCTGATCGCCGTCGGCGGGATCGACAGCGGGGCCGAAGCCTATGCTCGCCTTCGCCTGGGGGCCTCGGCGGTGCAGATCTATTCCGCCCTGATCTATCAGGGACCGGGATTGGTCGGCGCGATCAAACGCGACCTGGCCGCCCGCCTGCGCGCCGACGGGTTTTCCACCGTTTCCGCCGCCGTGGGATCGGGCCGTTGACGGAGCGTTAGTTTCGATCTGCGCATCCTGTGGCCCGACGAACGAAGACCGTTCGCGCCGATGGGAAGCGGAATGCAACAGACGAACATGGTCCCAACGGCTGTGAGTGGCTGGACTGTGGCGTCTCGCTTCCGCGCCAAGCAGGCGGCGCAACGGCTGGCGACGGCGGCGGCGACCGCCCTGGTCGTGACGCCGATGCTGGGTTGGCGGCTCTCGCTGCTCTGGCTGCTGATCTACGGCCTGGCCCAGACGGTGGAATGGGCGGTCCTGCGCATGGCTTCACGCGCGCCCGACGCTCGCCTACGGAAAATCCCGACCTGCGCCGCGATCCTGATCAGCGCCGCGACCTTCGGCGGCCTGTCCATTCCCATGTGGCTGATGGGCGGCGCAATGGGCGGCCTGTGCGCGGCCCTGATGCTGCCGGCGCAGATGCTGTTTTCGATGATCAACGCGCCCCGATCCAAGATGCTTCTGGCTGCGACCCTTTCGCCGCCGATGCTGTATCTGCTGTCCACGCCGTTCTTCGCCGCCCATTTCGGGGCCGGCGTCTCGGTCATCATGACCGCCTCTGCGGCCGTGGTGATGTTCGTCATCTTCACCGTGCTCAGTTGGCAGATCATCAGCGAGACGGCCGAAAAGCGCCAGCGGGCGCGCGACGAGGCGGATCGGCTGCGGCGGCAGGCCGAACAGAATCTGGCGGCCCATACCGCCTTCCTGGCGGCGATCGGCCATGATCTGCGCACCCCGATCGGCGCCATCCTGACCGGCGCGGCCGAGCTTCAGGCGGCCGACGCCGCTTCTCGCGCCAACACCGCCCTGATCACCGACGCGGGCCTCATGATGAAGGCCCTGCTGGACGATCTTTTGGACCACACCCGCATCGGCGCCGGCCGGATGAAGGTCGAGGTGGTGGATTTCGATCTGCGCGCCATGCTGGCCCAGACCCTGCGTCTGTGGCGCGGACCGATCGAGGCCAAGGGCCTGACCTTGCGGGTCGAGGGCGCCGCCCAGATGCCGCGCGACGTCAAGGGCGATCCCATGCGGATCCGTCAGGTGCTGAACAATCTGATGTCCAATGCGGTCAAGTTCACCGCCGAAGGACAGATCACCCTGCGCCTTGAGGCCTGGCCGGAAGAGCCGTCCGGCTATGCGCTTCTGTTCGAAGTCGCCGATACGGGTCCGGGCCTGACCGCCGAGCAGATGGAGCGCCTCTTCAACCCCTTCGATCAGACGGCCGAAGGCGTCGGCGCACAGTTCGGCGGCTCGGGCCTGGGCCTGTCCATCAGCCGGGATCTGACCGAGTTGATGGGGGGACGGCTGACGGCGCGCAGCGCCCCCGGCCAGGGCGCGCGCTTCACCGTGTCTCTGTTCCTGCCGGCCGGCCGGGCGACGGAGCGAACGGCTCCAGCGGCCCGGGGGCTGACGGCCCGCCCCGACGCGCTGGCCCTGCCCCTTGCCGCTCCGCCTATTGCGCCCCCTGCCGAAGACGTCCCAGCGCCGGCCGCCGAGACGCCGCCCGTCGAGACGCCGGCCGCGCCGCCTCCGCCCGAAGAGGCCGACCGTCCGTTGAAGCTGCTGGTGGTCGATGACCACGACATCAACCGTCGCGCGGTTCAGCTGATCCTCGAGCCCCTGGGCTGCGACATCGTCACCGCCTCCGACGGGGTGATCGCCTTGCAACGCTGCGCCGAAGTCGTCTTCGACGTCATCTTCATGGACGTGCGCATGCCCGAGCTTGATGGGCGCGAGACCACCCGCCGGCTGCGCGCCGGCGACGGTCCGAACGCCCGAACACCCGTTGTGGCCGTGACGGCGGATTCCGCGCCGGAAGACATCGCCGCCTGCCAAGCCGCCGGCATGGCCTATTTCGTCTCCAAGCCCCTGACGCCGCCGGCCCTGTTCGCAGCGCTACAGCATGTGTTGGACGACGCGGCCCAGGACGCAGGCGCTGCAACGCCTCAGCCTTCGACCTCAGACGTCGACGCGGCCTGACCCTTGATCTCGGCGACCAGCCGAGCGGCGAAATCGGGTGTGCGCAGGTCACACTCCCATACGATCACCACCCGCCAGCCGTCGGCCGTCAGGGTCTCGGCCGATCGCGCGTCTCTGGCGCGGTTGCGGGCGATCTTGCCGCCCCAGTAGTCGGCGTTGGCCTTGGGCTTGCGCGATCCTCGCGGACAGTCATGGCCGTGCCAGAAGCAGCCGTGGACGAAGACGGCGACCCGCCGCCCTTTCATTGTCAGATCCGGCCGTCCCGCCAGCCCCTGGCCGCCCAGGCGATAGCCGATCCCGGCCGCGCGCAGCACCCTGCGCACGGCCAGTTCGGGCGAGGTGTCTCGCCCCTTGACGCGGCGCATCACCGCGCTGCGCTTTTCGGGGCTGAAGACGTCCGTCGTCATGCGTGTTGGGCCGCGCTCAAAATGCGAAGCGTCGGCGCGGCCCGATCCCGATCAGAGTTGGGCCAGCAGATGCTCGGCCGAGGAGACCTTGAACTCGCCGCCCTGTTCGACGTTCAGCTCGGTCACGACGCCGTCCTTGACCAGCATCGAATAGCGTTGCGACCGCTCGCCCAGGCCGAAGCCCGAGCCGTCGAGCACCAGGCCGAGCGCGCGGGTCAGTTCGCCGTTGCCGTCCGCCAGCATGACGATCGAGCCGTCTTCCACGCCCTGGCTCTCGGCCCAGGCCTTCATCACAAAGGCGTCGTTGACGGAGAGGCAGGCGACGACGTCGACGCCCTTGCCCTTGAAGGCGTCCAGATTGTCCTTGAATCCCGGCAGGTGACGGGCCGAGCAGGTGGGGGTGAAGGCGCCGGGGACGGCGAACAGCGCCACGGTCTTGCCGGCGAAGACGTCGGCGGTGTTGACGGGCTTGGGGCCTTCCGCCGTGGCCTGGGCGAAGGTCGCCTCGGGAATGCGGTCGCCGATCTGGATGGTCATGGAATCTCTCCGCGCGGGTTGGCTTGGGTGCGCCTGCGACAGATAGCGGCCGACGCCGCCAAGACAAGCGCAGCGCGCTTGCGCCGGGCCCATTCAGCCCCGATTATGGAAACCATGACCGACGCCTCCTCCCTGACGGGCCGTCTTCTGGTCGCCATGCCCGGCATCGGCGATCCCCGGTTCGAACACGCCGTGATTTTGATCTGCGCCCATGGGCCGGACCACGCCATGGGTCTGAGGCTCGACCGGCCCGCCCAGGGAATCGATCTGAAGGCGGTGCTGGACAAGCTGGACGCGCCCGCGCCGGAACAGTCCGTAGGCCGTCCGGTTCTGATGGGCGGGCCGGTCGAGCGCGAACGCGGCTTCGTCCTGCACACCGACGACTGGAGCGTGGGGGACGACACCCTGCCCTTCGGCGACGGCCTGGCCATGACGGGGACGCGCGAGGCCCTGGCGGCGATGACCGACACGGTCATGGGACCGCGCCACGCCACCTTGCTGCTCGGCTACGCCGGCTGGGGCGAGGGGCAGTTGGAAGACGAACTGGCCGATAACGTCTGGCTGACCACGGAAGCGGACCTGGACCTGATCTTCGACAGCGATCACCAGACCAAATGGACCCGCGCCCTGGCCCGCATGGGCGTGGACGCCGGCCGGCTGTCAGCCCAGGGCGGGCGGGCCTGACCGCCGATCAGGCGTCCGCGTCCGCATCCTCCTTGTCCGGCTGCGCATCCTCGTTCAGCGCGCCGTTCAGAGGTGCGGCGATGCGCGCAGCCAGCAGGCTCAAGACCTTCAAGGCGATGTCCAGCTCTTCCTGAGAGAGGCCCTGGAACAGGATGTCGCGATCCCGCGCCGCCATGGCTTCGGACTGTTCAAGCGCCTGATAGCCCCGGGGCTCCAGCTTGATCGTATTGGCCCGGCCGTCACCGGGTCGACGCTGTTTGGAAATCAGCCCGTCGGCCAGCAGACGCGCGACGCGACGCGACAGGGTCGGTTCCGAGATTTGAAGACTGGCGGCGAGCTCCGCCTGGGTCATGCCGTCGGGCGCGGTCTTCAGGACGCGAAGAGGAGCTCTTTGGGCGTTCGTATAGCCGGCGGATTTGAAGAGACGGGCGGCGCGCGCTGTAAAACGGCGCGCCACTAGAGCGGTCTTTTGGCTGATCAACAGCTGCGTCAAGGACCTTTGGCTCACATTTTCTCCGTCTGACGCCCCGATACTCAACTGTTCAAATTTACTTTCTACAACGGCTTCTTGCATACGTAAGGACCACGCTGGATAGGCTGACGGAAAGGCCGCCGTCAATCACTAAGCATTTTCCAATGCCCTAGTCTGGAGAGCGGATACACGCAAGACTTTGTCTCCTTCGAGTTGAAAATTGAGATATAATCTCGCCAACACGCCTTAGCCATGCAACCGTTCTGCTCCACGATTAAGGCGACAGCGTTTACATCTCCACCACAGTTACCTAAGTAAGACTGCATATAATGCGGCGCTGAATACTTGCGCGCACAACAATGACACCGGGAGCATTCCCCCTTAGCGTGTCGCCAGCGAAATCAGCAGCAGCAGAACCAAAACCAGACAAACCCCCTGCCAGAACCGCACCGGATCGCGCTCAATCAGCGACAGGGGGCGGGGGGCCGGGGCGGCCGCCGCGCTGCCGGTCTCCAGCACATGGATCAGTTCCTCGACGTCCTCGAACCGCTCGTCCGGATCGACGGCGACGGCGCGCAGGACGGCGGCCTCCAGCCAGGCGGGCATGTCCGGTCGGCGTCGCCCGGGCGGGGTCGGGGGGCGATCGAAGCGCGGCGCGTCCGACGGATCCACCTCGCCCCAAGGATAAGTCCCGGTGAACAGCCGGTACAGGGTGACCCCCAAGGCGAACTGGTCGGTGGCGGCGCTCCCGCTTTCGCCGTCGTACATTTCGGGCGCCTTGAAACCGGCCGTGCCCGGCGCCTCGGCCTCGGCGAACTCCTCGGCCCGCTTCAGCCGGGCCACGCCCAGATCGACCAGCTTCAGCCCGCCGTGCGTCTCCAGGATCACATTGTCCGGCTTGATGTCGCGGTGGATCACCCCGGCCCGATGCAGGGCCGCCACCCCCCGCGCCAGCTTCAAGGCCACGCCGATCCCCTCGGCGATCTCGAACGGCCCCTCCTCAGCCAGGCGGGCATGCAGGGTCTGGCCCTGATAGAAGGGCTGGACGATATAGAGCCGGCTCTGGCGCCCCGCATCCGGCGTCAGCACCTTGCCGACGAAGGGGCTGTCGATGCGCCGGCCGATGAAGGCTTCGCGCAGGAAGGCCGTCCGCGCCCCCCGTTCCGACACCGCCGCCGGCTTGGGGAACTTCAGCACCACCCGTTCTTCGCCAGACCGCGCCAGGAACAGCCGCGTATAGCGCCCATCGGCGACCAGCCGCTCCAGATGAAACCCGTCCACGGTCTCGCCCTGTTTCGGCGGCGGCAGGATGGCCAGGCCCTCGGCCTCGGCGGTGATCGCCTCCCAGTCGGGCGCCCCGACCCGAATGACGTCCAGGATCAGGACGGTGGCGTTGTCGCGCGCCCCCGCCTCGGCGACCTCGTCCAGAATGGCCTGGGCGTCGGCGTCGGGCGATCCACGCCGTGCCAGCAGCCGCGCCAGGGCGGCCTCGTCCAGCACCCCGTGCACCCCGTCCGTGGTCAGCATCAACCGGTCGTGCGGCTGCAGCTCCACATGGCGCACGTCCAGCTTCACGTCCGCCTCGATGCCGACGGCGCGGTACAGCACATGGCTCAGCCCCTGCTGGGCCCGGGTGTGATCCTCAGTCAGCCGGGTCAGCACCCCGTCGCGGAAATGCCAGGCCCGACTGTCCCCCACATGAAGCGCCACCGCCTCACGTCCCCGCAGGATCAGGGCGGTGAAGGTGGTCGCCGCCGCCTCCATGGCCGGATCGATCTTGCCCCGCGCATGGAGCCAGCGGTTGAAGCCCCTAAGCGCCTTGATCCCGTTGGCGGCGATGCCGTTCAGCGGGTTCTGATCCAGATAGCCGTCGATAAAGCTGCGCGTCGTCAGCTCGGCCGCCATCCGCCCAGCCTTCGATCCCGACACCCCGTCGGCGATGACCGCCACGACCCCATGCTCGCGCTGCTCGGCCGCCGTGCCCAGATGCACCCCGCCGAAATCCTGATTGTCCGCCTTGGGCCCCTGTGCGGTGGCGAAACCGGCGGCGATCTCCAGTCTGGCGTCGGTCATGCACCCTCCAGCCGTCATCCTCGCCCTTGTGGCGAGGATCCATACGCCCGGTGTCGCCGGGGCTTACCGTCATCGACAGAGTCGATGGATCCTAGGCACAAGGCCTGGGATGACGAAAAGTGAAATCTAAGCCGACCGCTGCTTCAGCGGCGCCGTGCCGTCCGCCAGGCTTTCGGCCAGATAGACCTCCGCCTCCTGGGCCGGCAGCGCCGGGGCATAGCCGAAGCCCTGGCCGTAGTGGCACTGGGCTTCCAGCAGCAGGGCGGCCAGTTCGGCGTTCTCGACCCCTTCGGCGACGACCTCCAGCGACAGGTCACGGCCCAGGTTGACGACCGACTTGACGATCTTGGCCGAGCCCTCGTCCTTGTTCATCGTCAGGACGAAATAGCGGTCGATCTTCAGCGTATCGAACGGCAGGCGCGCCAGGTACGACAGCGACGAGAAGCCGGTGCCGAAATCATCCAGCGCCAGCGACGCCCCGACGTCCTTCAGCGACTGCAGCACCTCGGCGGCGCGGGCGGTGTCGCGCATGATGTCGCCCTCGGTCACCTCCAGCTTCAGGGCGCCGCGGGGCAGGCCCGCCTCCTTGATCACCCGCGCCACGTCCTCGCACAGATGCGGCCGTTCGATCTCGCCGACCGACAGGTTCACGCTGCAAAACAGCTTTCCGGCCAGGGGGTGGCGTTGAATCCATTCCGCCAGTTGCCGCGCCGACTGAGTCATCATCAGCAGACCCAGGTCGTTCATCATCCCCAGGTCGGCCGTCAGGCCCAGGAACTCGTCCGGCGGCACCAGGCCCCGACGGGGATGACGCCAGCGCGCCAGGGCCTCGAAGCCCGCCACGGCGCCGGTCTTCAGGTTCACGATCGGCTGGAAGAAGGGAGTGATCTCGCCGCGCACGAAGGCGTTTCTCAGATCCGCCTCCAGCGCCAGTCGGCTCAGGGAATCGCTTTCCAGGGCGCGCCCATAGGCGGCCGACCCGCCCCGCCCAGCCGCCTTGGCCGATTCCACCGCCAGCTCGACCCGGCGCAGCAGTTCTGAGGCGTCGGGCGCATCCGGCCCGCCCTCGACGATGACGGCGCCGATCGAGACGGTGGGATAGATGTCGAAACCCGCCACCCTCAGCGGCTGTTCCAGCGCCTCGCGCACCCGATAGCTGGTGTGAGAGGCGGTCTTGGGCACGATGATGGCGAACTCGTCCTCGCCGATCCGCGCCGCGGCGGCGTCCTTGGGGAAGGCGGCGGCGAGGCGCGACCCCAGGGCCGACAGCACCAGATCCGTCCGCTCATGGCCCAGGGCCTCGTTCAGACGACGCAGACGGTCCACGTCGCCGACGACCAATTCATACTCGCCCGCCTGGGTCAGCACCTCGCCGACGCGGGCGATGAAGGCGCGACGGTCCAGAAGGCCGGTCAGGGTGTCGCGGTCCGAACCGGTGAACTTGGCCTCCAGCGCGACGACGCCGGCGGCGCGAAGGCCGTCCTCAAGCCAGACCCCGCGCCACAGGCAGGTCTCGGCTCCGCGCATCCGCAGGCGCACCGCGATTTCGGCGCCCTCCTCCTGCGGCTTCAGCATCTTCTCGGCCAGCGACCGATCCTGCGGCAGGGTCGAGGCGACAAAGCCGGCGCCCGAACATTCCGGCGCCAGGGGTCCCAGCCCCAGGGCGCGGGTGGCGCCGGTGAAACGCAGCTGATCCTCGGCCGGCGTCCAGACCCACAGGGCCGTATCGGCCGCCGCCAGGGCCTCGATGGCGGCGGTGGCGTCCCAGGCCAGCGAGCGGGGTCGCGCGTTCACAGCTGTCGTTCCCTCAAGACGACCCCCGGTCGCCGCGATCAAACTCGTCCTCCACGAGGCCGAACAGCAGATGATCTGCCCAATCGCCGTTAATTTTCAAATAAGCGCGGGCCAGACCCTCGTGCCGAAAACCCGATTTCTCAAGAACGCGACGCGATCCGTGGTTGCTGGGCAGGCAGGCGGCCTCCAAACGGTGCAGTTTCAGCCGCTCGAAACTGTAGGCGACCACGGCGCGCACCGCCGCCGTGCCATGGCCGCGCCCGGCGAAGGGCTGACCGATCCAATAGCCCAGGGTGCCCGTCTCGGCCACGCCGCGCCGCACGTTCGACAGGGTCACGGCTCCGACCAGGGTCTTGCCGTCCTCGATGAAGATGAAGAAGGGCCAGGCGTTTCCCAGCTCCATTTCCCGCGCATAGATGGACAGCCGGCGTCGAAAGGCGCCCTTGCTCAGATCGTCCTCGGGCCAGGCCGGCTCCCACGGCTGGAGATAGTCGCGCGACCCGTCGCGCAACCGCGACCACGCCGCATAGTCCGCAGCGCGCGGGGGGCGCAGCAGCACGCCCTCGCCCCGGACAACCGGCCCGGCCACATCGCTCATCCAGTCCAGCAGCGCCATCGCCTCCAGCGTAAAGCATGAACGCGAGGGGTGAAACCCGGCCGCAGGCTTCCGGCGACGGAGATTCCGCCTTGGAGCCGTTGAACGGACAAAGCCGGCAAGGAGACCACCCATGGCCGCATCCGCCTTCGAGGCCGCCGTCGCCGTGACCCGGCTGGGCCTGGGCGCGCGTCCCGGCGAGATCGACCGCGTCGCCGCCGATCCCAGAGGCTGGGCGCTGGGTCAGATCCGGGCCGAAGGCGCGCCCCAACCCTCCGGCGCCGCCGTCTCGACCGCTGAACGGATGGAGGCCTTCCTGGCCTATCAGGCCAGCGGGACCGGCCGGCGCGAGGCGGCGGCGCCCGGCGGCGCGCCCGATCCGACGGCCGAGGCCGCGCGTCAGGCCCGGCAGGCGGCGCGGCGCGCCATAACCGAGGACACGGCCCGCGGCTTTCTGGACCGGGTGCGTCTGGGCCTGGAGACCGACCAGGGGTTCGCCGAGCGCTGGGCCCTGTTCTGGGCCAACGCCCTGACCGTCTCGGCCGCCAAATTCACCGCCGGCGCCTTCGTCGACACCTATGAGCGCGAAGCCATTCGCCCCCATGTCTTCGGCCGGTTCGAGGATCTGGTCCTCGCCGCCGAACAGCATCCGGCCATGCTTCTGTACCTTGATCAGGCCCGATCGGCCGGGCCGGACAGCCGGGCCGGCGCGCGCCGCAGGCTGGGGCTGAACGAGAATCTGGCCCGCGAAATGCTGGAGCTGCACACGGTCGGCGCCGACGGCGGCTATGATCAGGCCGACGTCACCGAACTGGCCCGCGCCTTGACCGGCTGGTCCATCCCCCGTCAGCAGGATCGGCAGAGGGCGGACGGCGGCGGCTTCGTCTTCCGGCCGGAGATTCACGAACCCGGCGTCCGAACGGTCATGGGCCGGACCTACGCCCAGACCGGCCGCCGACAGGGCGAGGCCATATTGCGGGATCTGGCGCGCCATCCGGCCACGGCCAAGCGGCTGTCGCGGCGGATCGCGGCCCATTTCGTCGCCGACGATCCGCCCCCGGCCCTGGTCGCTCGGCTCGAGGCCGCCTGGACCGGATCTCAAGGCGATCTGGCTGAGGTCGCCCGCGCCCTGATCGAAGCGCCCGAGACCTGGACGCCCCAGGCCGCCAAGATCAAGACGCCCTATGAGTTCGTCGTCTCGGCCGGACGGGCTCTGGATGAAGGCCCCCGACGCCCCGCGCTTCTGCGACAGGCGCTGATCGCCATGGGCCAGCCGCCCTTCGCGCCGCCGTCACCCGAGGGCTGGCCCGACACGGCCGCCGACTGGGCCGGGCCCGACGCCCTGGTCAAGCGGCTGAACTGGGCGCGGACCACCGCCGGCGCCGCCGTCGTCACCGATGTGAACGCCGTCGCCCTCTCCGCCCTGGGCCGCCGAATGGGCGAGCGCACCCGCTCGGCCGTCGCCCGGGCCGAGAGTCGGCCCGAGGCCCTGACCCTTCTTCTGATGTCGCCGGAGTTCCAGCGCCGATGACCCTCTCGCCCCTCCACCGCCGCGCCTTTCTTGCCGGTTCCGCCGCCGGCCTCAGCCTGGCCTTCGCCGGCCGAACGGCGGCCCAGGCCAGGACGCCCGAGAACAAACTGATCGTGATCATCGCCCGGGGCGCCATGGACGGACTGTCCGTCACCGTCCCCTACGCCGACCCGAACTATGCGGCCCTGCGCGGCGGCCTGGCGGTGGCCCTGCCGGGATCGGCGGACGGGGCTTTAGCGCTGAGCGACGGCTTCGGCCTCCACCCCGCCCTCTCGACCCTGCACGCCCTCCATGGCCGCGGCCAGATGAGGTTCGCCCCCGCCGTGGCCCTGCCCGTGCGGGTCCGGTCGCATTTCGACGCCCAGGACGTTCTGGAGAACGGCGGCGAAGCCCTGCGCCGTCAGGACGACGGCTGGCTGAACCGCGCCATCGTCGCAGCGGGCGGCCAGAGGCTGAAAGGCCTGTCGATCGGCGCCCAGACGCCCCTGATCCTGCGCGGCGACGCCCCCGTCTCCGGCTGGGCGCCGGGGGGACGGGTGCGTGAGGACGACCGGATCGCCGGTCTGCTGCAAGACCTCTATGTCGAGGATCCGCTGTTGGGACAAAGCCTCGCGCGCGGCCTGGCGACTGAGGAACGCGCGGCCCTGGACGGCGACGGCGGGCGGGTGGGGCGCAATGACGCCCAGGCCCTGGGTCAGGCGGTGGCGCGGCTGATGACCGGAACCGAGGGGGCGAACGTCGTCGCCCTGTCGCTGGACGGCTGGGACACCCACGCGGGCCAGAAGGCGCAGCTTCAGACGCGGCTGACGGGGCTGGACCGGCTGATCGCGGGGCTGGAGACGGGTCTGGGCGACGACTGGCGCCGCACCGTGGTGGTGGTCGCCACCGAGTTCGGCCGCACCGCCCGCGCCAACGGGACCGGGGGCACCGACCACGGAACGGCGTCCTCGCTGATCCTGGCGGGCGGCGCCGTTCGAGCGGGCGGGCTGATCGGCGACTGGCCCGGTCTGGCCGACAATCGTCTGTTCGAAGGCCGCGACCTGGCCCCCACCCTGGACGTTCGCGCCGTGTTCAAGGGCGTGCTGCGCGATCACCTGGGCCTGGACCGCGCCCAGCTGGATACGCGGGTCTTCCCGGACAGCGCCGCAGAGGCGCAGACGATCGACGGCCTGGTCTGATCTCGGGCCGCGTTTCTCAGCTTGCGCCTGTCACGCCGCTTCGGGCGTCGTCTGTTTGCAGATGCGGTTCAGGTCCGCCCGGATCGAACTGCCCTGGAAATGCGAAATGTCGGCGCTGGAATAGCCCTCGGCCGACAGGGCCTTAACCACGTCGCCGGTGTTCAGACATTCGGGCGTGCGGGCAAGCTGATAGGCGCGCTCGACCACATGGGTGCGGTTCATGACGGGGTACCTTTCGTGAGCCGAGACAACGCCTTGGAAGCGCAGCCGTTCCGTCACGCCGGCGCCTTAATACGCCCCGCCTTGCTTTTGTCGGAAAAGCCTGCGCTAATAAGCCTCGTCGATCTCTCTGCGTAACGCCCACTCTCCTTGCGAACGCATGAGTCCAGGCCGATCCCATTCAGACCCGACAGGCCGCAGGGACGTTCCCTCGGTCAACTTCTAACGGAGGTCTCAAAATGGCTACCGGCACTGTCAAATGGTTCAACCCGACCAAGGGTTACGGCTTCATCCAACCCGACGACGGCGGCAAGGACGTCTTCGTCCACATCTCGGCCGTCGAAGGCGCGGGCCTGCGCGGCCTGGATGAAAACCAGAAGGTTTCCTACGAGCTGGAACGCGACAAGCGTTCGGGCAAGGAATCCGCTGGCCAGCTGCAAACCATCGGCTGATTTCAGCCTCACAGCTGATTTGGCGACGGCGGCTCCGCAAGGAGCCGCCGTTTTCAATTGGGGCGTCCGCCCTCTTTAAACGCCGTCATCCGGGCGAGACTATTTGGTCTTCTCGATCCACACCGCAAAGGCGTCGAGGAACCCCTTCAGGAACTCCCGCGTCCCCTCGTTCTTCAGCCTCCCATCCTCCTCGTTCAGCAGGCCGGCGACATTGCCCACATAGGCTTCGGGTTGCTGCATGGTCGGCATGTTCAGGAAGACCAGGGGCTGGCGCAGGTGGTGGTTGGCGCCGAAGGCCCCGATGGCGCCGGGCGAGACGCTGACGATGGCGGCCGGCTTGCCCGCCCAGATGCTGTCGCCATAGGGGCGCGAGCCGACGTCCAGGGCGTTCTTCAGCGCCCCCGGGATCGAGCGATTATATTCCGGCGTCACGAACAGCACGGCCTGAACTTCCGCCATTTCCGCCCGGAACCGGGTCCAGGCGGCCGGCGGCGTCTCCGTCTCCAGATCGGGGTTATAGAGCGGCAGATCGCCGATCTCGACCGGCTCCACCTCCAGCTCGGGCGCGGCCAGGATCTTCATCTCCAGCCCGACGGCGCGGGAATAGGACCCCTCGCGCAGACTGCCGACGATCAGGGCGACACGGACGGACATGGGCGGCTCCGGATTGGAATGGATCAAGCGTCAGCTTAACAGACGTCCGCTTGGGATGTTCCCTCGCCTCGCCTCCGAAGCATCGAACACCGCACAACTATAGATCAGCCGCCCCGTCAAAAGACGGTAGGTCGCGCCGACCAGGCGCGACAGGCTTCCGCTCTGCCGAGCCACATCATGGGTTTCGCGCAGCCGATAGCCCAGGCGCTCGATCTCCGCTGGGCCCGACACGCCCCATCGGAACCTCGCCTTGGTCTTGCGGACGCTCGGATTGCGGCGTCCGTTCCGCGCCATCATCGGCGAGGCGAAGTCGAGGACCAGCCTCAGAGCGCTCTGACGGCGGGCGGCCTCTTCGGCGGATGCGGCGAGCCATCTCCGACCCTGCTCCGGTTCCAGATACATGGACACGCCCTCGGCCGCCATCAGGACAGGCCGGCCGGTCCGCCATCCGATCGCCTCCGCCCATGCGGCGACGTCCGTCCCGTCGCCGGCCCAGCTGCGAACCCGAGGCAGGGCCGGAACCAGGGCTTCGCGCAAGGCGATGACTTCAGGAAAATCGATGTCGATCCAATCCAAACCGGACGGCAGGCCCAGCCGGTGGGGGCGGGTGTCCAGTCCCGATCCGATGGAAACCACCAGGCCGTCCGGATGAGCCTGGATGAAGGTCGCCGTCACCCGATCGAACCACCGACTCCGGACCAGGGCCCCGCGCAGACTGGCGCGATCGTGGGCGAACCGGTTCGGGTCGAAGTCCAAGGCCGCCCCGATCGTCTCGGCCGCAGGATCGACGAACCCCAGATCCGGGTTCAGCCTGTGGGCGAGCAGCCGCGCGGCCAGGGTGATCAGCAGGGTCTCTGGAACGCCGCTCAGAGCCGGCGAGGCCTTGGCGGACCCGATCACAGCTTCCACCCCAGTTCAAAGCCCGCTTCGCGCGATCGACCGATGGGCGAGTACCAGTTGCCGTCATTGCCGAAGCCGAGGTTGCGGAAGGCCAATCCCGTGCCGCGCCGCACGTCGGTGAGATTGTCCACGAACAGCCGCGCCGACCAGCGCGGCCCCTCATAACCGGCCTGAAGGCCGACGGTCTGATAGGCGGGCTGAACCGCCTCCCCCAAGGTCTCCAGCGACTGTTTGCCCGTCAGCCCGACCTCCGCCCTGACGTAGAGGCCGGCGGCGGTCTGATAGCGAGCGGCCAGATAGCCGTCATAGGCCGGCGTCAGCTTGACCCGCCGACCCCGGGCATTGAGCGTCGGACTGACCTGCAGATCGCGGTAGCGGGCGTCCGCATAGCCGATGTTGGCCGTCAGCGTCAGGCCGGTGATCGGTTCGGCTGCGGCCTCCAACTCGAACCCCTTGCTGTCGATGGAGGCGTCGGAACCGATATAGTCGGACGAGATGATCCGGCCCGAAGCGTCGGCCGCGACCTGGATTTCCTGCCAATTGTCCGAGCGGATGTAGAAGGCTGCGCCGGCCAGGCGCAGACTTCCGTCGATCGAACGCCATTTGAACCCGCCCTCCTGGCTCCACATCGTCTCAGAGGCGTAGCGCAGCACGTCGTCGCTCAGATCCTTCTGAGCCGCCGTCAGGTTGAAGCCGCCGGGGATGTAACCCTTGGCCGCCGTCGCATAGAGGGTCAGTTGATCGGTCGGCTCGTAACGCACCGAAAACCGCGGCAGCCAGGCCTCGAAATCCGCCGACAGGGCGGCGTCGCGATAGAGGAACAGACTGCCCCCGCCCATGTCGAGCTGACCGGCGCTCTGTTGGGCCTCCCGGTGCGCATGGTCATAGCGAACCCCTGCCCCCAGGGTCAGTTTCGGCAGGGCGGCAGGCGACCAGTTGGCCGAGGCGAAGGCGCCCCAGTCGCGCGCCTGGGCGAACTGATTGGGGGCGCGCACGAAGGAGTCCAGCCCGCCCGGCCCCACGAAGGTCGCCAGAAAGCGATCGTCGTCCTGACGGTAGTGGCTGACGCCGACGATGTACTTGAACGGCCGGTCGGCGGGCGAGACGAAGCGAAGCTCGGCGTTCCAGAAATCCTTGACCTTGGCGTCCTGCCCCGAGGCCGTCGGCAGGCCGGTGAAGTCGAAGTCCAGGCCGCGCGCATCGGTGTCCAGTCGTCGCCACGAGGCCGCCGCCTCGATCGTGCCGTAGCCGGGTCGATAGGCGGCGCTCACGCCGGTCACGATCTCCTGCTCGTCGGTGCGCTTGGGCGCGTCATTGACATAGGTGAACCGCCCAATCCGGCGCCCGCCGTTGAAACGGTCGGCGTAGCTTCGATTATAGAGATCGAGGTCCAACGGGAAATATTCCTGATCGAAGACGCCCGGCGCGCGGGTGTCCAGCACATAGGCGGTGGCGTTCACCGTCAGTCGATCGCTGGGCCGCCACCGCAGCCGCCCTTGCAGAAAGGTTTCGCCGATGCGGCCTTCAGGGCGGCCCGGCTGAAGATTCCGCAGAAAGCTGTCGCCTTGCGACGCCTTGAAAGCCAGAGAGCCGCTGAGGGTGTCGCCGTGCAGGGGGCCGCCGACGAAACCGTCGAGGGTTCCGCTGCGGCCGCCGCTGAAGGTGGTGGCCGTCGCCCGCGCCTCGGCCGTCAGCCGGTCGGTCGGCGCGCGCGTGTTGATCACGATCAGACCGGACTCGCTGTTGGCGCCGTACAGGGTCGCCTGAGGCCCACGCAGAACCTCGATCGATTCGACCTGGTTCAGCACCGCATTGGACAGCTCCCTGAACGGAATGCCGTCGATGTAGACGGCGGCGCGGTTGACGATGAACGGGTTGGATTCGATGCCCCGGATGGAGATGAAGGTGCTGCCCAACTGGCCGCTTTCATTGAACTGGACATTGGGCACGACGGCGTCGAGCTGCCGCACGTCGCGAATTCGGGCCTGGTTCAGCATCTCGCGGTTCAGCACCGTCACCGAGACGTCGGCGTCCTGAAGGCGGGTTTCCCGCCGCGTTCCGGTGACGACGATCTCGTCCAGGGTCTGGGCCTTCGTCGCCTCCTGGGCTGCGGCCGGCTGGACGCTCGCCAGGACGGAGGCGACGACGGAGAGTGAGCGGAACGGAAACATGCAGACAAGCCCCTTCGCCCGCATTATTGCGAACGATTATCAGCCCGTGTTACAATATACCATGTCCTCTACGCCGCTCCGTTCCGAGACTGACCGATCCGATCCGGGATTTAAGCGCAGGCTTTCGTCCGATCGGGCCCATATCGAAGGCCATGCCGGCGCAGGCGTGGTTCACCGGATGTCCGGTCTGAACGGCTTGATCGTACGCGCGGACCATCGACCGTTCGAGGGGGCGGTCGAGAACGGTCCCTATCTGCGGCTCGCCCTTCGCCTGAGCGGGAGCGCGCCCCTGATGCAACGTCTCGGCGACAGCCGCTTGGAGGGGGTTTGGCGGGCCGGATCGGTCGTCGTCGGCCCGTCTGACCGATCAGGGCTGGCGCGGTCCGGCGCCGTGTCGATGATCGGGCTGGCGATTTCGCCCCAGGCCGTTCCTCACTGCCCGCTCGATGCGGAACGGATCGAACGACTGGCCTGCGGTTTCCATGACGACCCCCTTCTGGCCGCCGTCTTGACGGCCCTGTTTTACGAGGCGGACGCGCACGGCGCTTCCACCGCCTTTTTTGAGCATGGCCTGTCCTTGGTCTTCCGCCGGTTGAGCGAGCTGAACGGTCCTGTCGCACACCCGCGCGCCGCCCGCGCCCTGTCGCAGGTCCGACTGAACCGCGTTTACGCCCTCGTCACGGACAGGCTCGAGGCCGACGTCTCGGTGGCTGAGATGGCGGCTGCGGCCGGCATGGACGCCAGCGGATTCACGCGCGCGCTCCGGGCGCGCACCGGCCTTGCGCCCTATGCCTGGCTGACCCGTCTTCGGATGGAACGGGCCGCCGGCCTCTTGGCCGGAGGCCTGTCGGTCACCGAAACGTCCAGTCGGGTCGGCTACGCCAATGCGAGCAAGTTCGCCCGCGCCTTCCGCCGCGTGACGGGACGCTCGCCTTCGGAGTGGAGGCGCGAATTCTAGAGCCTGCTTAAACCGCGGGCCGGACCACGCCCTACCCCCGGAACAGCGCCGCCGCGAAGGCCTCGCCCGCCGGCGCCGCGGACTTCGGTCCCAGGACGGCGCTGGCCGCCTGTCGTCCCTCCAACAGACGCGCTCCCGCCGCCCGCACGTCCGCCACCGTCTGGGCCTCCAGCTGTTCGGTCATAGACAGGCTGGAGCGGGGCGCGCCGAAGATCAGGGTCTGGGCGGCGTTGCGGCCGGCCCGGCTCATCGGGTTTTCGTCCGACATCCACAGACCGGCCTTCATCACCGCCTTGGCGCGCGACAGCTCCTTTTCGGTCGGCCCGGTCTCGGCCAGGGCCCGCACCTCGGCCGCGGCCACCTGGGCCAACTCTTTCGCCCGGTCCGCCGCTGCGCCCGCATAGATGCCCAGCACCCCGGCGTCCTCATAGGGCTCCTGATAGGCGTCGATGGCGTAGGCCAGGCCCCGCTCCTCGCGCGCGCTCTGGAACAGGCGCGAGGCCATGCCCCCGCCCAGGATTTCGCCGAACAGCCGCATGGCGGACAGGGCCGGATCGGTCGCCGACAAAGCCGGCAGCTGGAACACCAGATTGGCCTGTTCGATCTTGCGCGTCAGGGCCGCATGGCCGCCGACGAAGACGGCCGGCGCCGGCGCCTCGACCGGGGTCGCCACGGCCGCCCCGAACCAGCGCTCGGCCAGGGCCAGCAGTTCGCCCTCCTCCACCGCGCCCGACACCGACACCACCATCCGATCGGGTGAATAGAGCCGCGCCCGCCACGCCTCGACCGCCGCCCTGTCCGCCGGTTTCAGGCTGGCGACCGAGCCCAGGATCGGCCGGCCCAGCGGTTGACCGGCGAAGGCGCGCGTCTGGACCATCTCGAACACATGATCGTCGGGCGTGTCGAAGGCCTCGGCGATCTCCTGGGCCACCACGTCCTTTTCCCGCTCGATCTCGGCGGGGTCGAGGGTGGGGCGGAACACCAGGTCCGACAGCACCTGCATGGCCAGCGGCAGCGACCCGTCCAGCCCCCGCACCTCGAAGCTGGTCCGCTCATAGCCGGTGGAGGCGTTGATCGTGCCGCCCTCGGCCTCGATCCGTTCGACGATCTCGCGCGCGGCCATGTCGCCTGCGCCCTTGAACACCAGATGTTCCAGGAGGTGGGACCAGCCGGAGCGATCCTCGGGCTCCCACCGCGCCCCGCCCTTGACGGTGACGACGACGGCGAGGGTCTTCAGGCCGGCCATGGGATCGCAGATGACGCGAACGCCGTTGGACAGGGTGTGCAGGGAAGCGGTCAGGAGATGTCCTTCTTATTCCGACGTCGGAGCAAGGCGACATAGAAGCCCAGGAGCGCGATCGCCAGTCCGAACCAGGTCAGGGCGTAGCCGAAATGATTGTTGGAAAAGGCCGCGGGCGGGGCGGAGGGCGTCAGGGCCGCAAACTCGGGATTGGTCTGGGTCACGGCGAACACCGCCTCGGGCCGCACCGACCCCTGAACCTTCAGAGCCTGGGCCATGGCGGCGGTGTCGCGCGCATAGAAGCACCCGTTCGCCGGGGCCGGCGTCAGCCCGCCCGGCGGATCGAAGCGGCGGAACTCGCCGATCAGCACCAGGGGCAGGCTGGTCTCGATCACGCGCGGACGGGCCGACACCCCGTCGGCGACGAAGCCCCGGTCGATCAGCAGGCTGAAATCCGCTCCCGCCGGTTTGCACGCCGAGATCAGCCGCACCCCCGCCTGGCCCTCATGGATGGACTGAAGCTCGACATAGGGGGCGGTCGCCAGACCCGGACAGACGATCAGCGCCTTCCTGAACTCCAGGTCGCCGTCCGCCAGCACCTGATCCAGGGGCTCAGGCGGCTTGGCCGCCGCCGCCTCGGCCGCCGCGATCAGCCCCTCCTTCCACTTCAGCCGCTCGACCTGCCAGACGCCCAGCCCCACCAGCAGGACCAGGGCCGCAGCCGTCGCCAGCGTCAGTATCCAAGGAAACCGCCTCACGTCTGATTCCTGTATTGCAGGCCGATCATCAGCCCCCGGCCCGGCCGCATCAGGGCCAGCGACAGGACGACCACCAGCGGCAGCCAGACGACCAGATGCAGCCACATCGGCGGATGGTATTTGATCTCAACGACCAGGGCCGAGAAGCCGACCGCGAAGCCGGCGATCTGCATGATGAAGCTGGCCGGGCCGTCGCCGGTCTGGATGGTCGAAAAGTCCAGGCCGCAGGTGTCGCATCCCGGCCGCACCTTCAGAAAGCCCGCAAACAGCCGCCCCTCGCCACAGCGCGGGCAGCGCCCTTTCAGCCCCGCCCGCACGGCGGAAACGGCGACGGCGGGAGACGATGGCTCGCCCCCCGCCGCCGGGATCTTGTCCGTGGTGTCCGGGATCAACCGAAGACGACGTAGACGAAGGCGAACAGGAACAGCCAGACCACGTCCACGAAATGCCAGTACCAAGCCGCCGCCTCGAAGCCGAAATGCTTCTGCGGTGTGAAGTCGCCGGCCAGCAGACGGATCAGGCAGACGGTCAGGAAGATGGTTCCCACCAGCACGTGGAAGCCGTGGAAGCCCGTCGCCATGAAGAAGATCGAACCATAAAGGCCCGAGTTGACCGCTTCCTCGTTGAAGAACAGGTGCTCGTGCAGGATGTGGTTGTATTCGTAGGCCTGAACGCAGGTGAAGAAGACGCCCAGGATCACCGTCAGGACCAGGGCCAGCTTGGCGCCGCTGCGGTCGCCGACCTGGATCGCATGGTGGGCCCAGGTCACGGTGCAGCCGCTCAGCAGCAGGGTCACGGTGTTCAGCAGCGGCAGCTGCCACGGCGACAGAACCTCGACCCCCTTGGGCGGCCAGGTGGACCAGGCCTTGGCGGTGTCGGCCCAGGCGCCGACTTCCGGCGTCAGGGCGCGCGATTCGTGGAACAGCGCCATGTCGAAGAACATCCAGAAGAAGGCGACGAAGAACATCACCTCCGACGCGATGAACAGGATCATGCCGTAGCGCAGGCCGATCGAAACGACCGGCGTATGGTCCCCGCCCTTGGATTCCTTGATGACGTCCGACCACCAGCCGAACATGGACACCAGCACCCCCGCCAGGCCGGCGAAGAAGACGCCCGGCTTGCCCTCGGCCAGGAAGTTGGCGGCGATCGGACCGTTTTCGGCCGGGGCCAGCCCCTTCATCCAGATGACGGCGCCGATGAACATGATCGTCGCGGCGATCGAGGACACCAGCGGCCACGGACTGGGCGGTACGAGGTGATAGTCGTGATGCGGAGCGGCGTGCGCGTCGGCCATGCGTTTCATCTCTATCTTGGGCTGGCGATGAACTCGCCTTATCGGCCAGCTATAACCGCCGCTTTTGCAACACGCCAGTGGATCGGCGCCTTTCCGCCTTGATCCTGCACCGGACGGCCCTACTCCCGCGCCTCCAGGGCGGCGAACGCCTTGGCCGCGAACGCCGACAGCGGCTGCGGCAGGGCGTCGAGCGCGAACCAGCCGATGTCCGACAGCTTGTCCGGCTCAGTCAGCCGAGGCTCGCCGGCGAAATCGCGCGTGACATAGATCATCGACATCCAGTGCTGGCTGTCCGTCGCGATGATCTCTTCGGTCCAGCACAGGAAGTCGACGGCGCCGATCGTCAGGCCGCTCTCCTCCTCCGCCTCACGCCGGGCGGCGTCTGCGGATCGTTCGCCCTGGTCGACCTTGCCGCCCACGATGTTCCAATGCCCCGCCTCGGGCGCCTTCACTCGTTTGCAGAGCAACACCTGTCCGTCGGCCCGCTGAATCACCAGACCGCAGCCGACGCCGGGAAAGTCGACGCCGGGACGGCCCATCAGGCGTTCGGCCCCGTCGGCGCATCGACCGACGGATAGAAGGTGTAGCTCAGGGTGATTTCGCGCGCGCCCTTGGCCTCGCGGTCTGTGGCCAGTTCGGGCGCGATGAAATACTGGACCGGGAACTGGCGCGTCTCACCCGCCGCCAGGGTCTGGTCCTGGAAGCAGAAGCACTGCAGCTTCTGGAAATAGGGGCCGGTGTACTCCGGCACGACATTGTATCCGGCCCGCACCTGGATCGGCTGGTCCGAGGTGTTGGTGACGTCGAAATAGGCCAGGCCCGTGGCCCCGATCCGCACCCTCTGGGTCGTCTGTTCGGCGCGGAAGGTCATCGGCAGGCCGCGCACATTGGTGTCGAACCGGACCAGCACCGTCTGGTCCAGCACCGTGTCCGGCGCCTTGTCGGCCCGCCGCACCGTGCCGTCGAAGCCCGTGACCTGACAGAACATCCGATAAAGCGGCACGGCGGCGAAGGCCGCGCCCGTCATCCCCATGACGCCCAGGACGCACAGGATGGCGATCAGATTCTGCCGGCCCGGCTTCCTCATTGCGGCCCCGCCGTCGTCGCCGCCTCCAAGAGGGCGCGCTCGGCCGCCTGATTCTGTTGCAGACGCAGGACGGTGGTGGCGAAGACCAGGACGATGAAGGCCACCAGGGCCGCCGCAATCCAGACGTTGCGCCGTTTGCGGGCGCGCAATTCTTCAGGCGTCAGACGCATGGCTCAGACTCCCAGGCCGGCTATGGCCTCGACCAGGAAGGCCGAGAACAGGGCGACCAGATACAGGATCGAAAAGGCGAACAGATCCCGCGCCGGTTTGGCCTGGACCTTGACCTCATACAATGCGGCCTCGCGTCCCACCGTGTCGGCCTTGTCGGACTCGTCGCCGGCGCGCGACCGGTAAAGCCGCCAGGCCAGCCCCAGAAAGGCCAGGCCGCCGCCGACCGACACCACGGCGTAGATCATCCCGCCCATGCCGACCAGGGCCGGGGCCACGGCCGAGGCCACGAAGACCAGCGAATAGATCAGGATCTGCAGCCGGGTGGACCTGGCCCCCCGCGCCACCGGCATCATCGGTATGCCCGCCTTGGCGTAGTCGCCGGCCGAATAGAGGGCCAGGGCCCAGGAATGCGGCGGGGTCCACAGGAAGATGATCAGGAACAGCAGCCAGGCCTGCCACGGCGCCTCGCCCGTCGCCGCCGCCCAGCCGATCACCGGGGGAAAGGCGCCCGCCGCCCCGCCGATGACGATGTTCTGCGGCGTCCGCCGCTTCAGCAGCAGGGTGTAGAAGCCGGCGTAATAGACGATGGTCAGGGCCAGCAGCCCCGCCGCGAACCAGTTGGCGTTCATCCCCAGCAGCATGACCGAAAACAGGCTCAGGATGACGCCATAGGCCATCGCATCATTTTTCCGAACGCGCCCCGCCGCCACCGGCCGGCCGCGCGTGCGCCGCATCAGGGCGTCGGTCTCGCCCTCCAGCGCCATGTTCAGCGAACCGGCCGCGCCTGCGCCCACGGCGATGCACAGTATGGCGATGGCGGCGACCAGCGGGTTCATCGACCCCGGCGCCATGACCAGCCCGGTCGCGGCGGTGAAGACCACCACCGACATGACGCGCGGCTTGAGCAGCTGGAAGAAGTCTTCCGGCTGGGCGGTCGAAATCGCGGGACGGTCGTGAACGTCTTGGGTCATGGGTGCGGGGGTCATGGATGGGGACCGAATAACACACCCCAAAGCAGAAGGCCGCCCCTTCCGTGGAAAGAGCGGCCCTCCGTTCGGGATCTCAGCCCGGGATCAGTGCTCGTCGCCCTTGACCACCGGCAGTTCGTTGAACTGGTGCTGCGGCGGCGGCGAGGACAGGGTCCACTCCAGGGTCGTGGCGCCCTCGCCCCAGGGATTGGCGACGCCCGGACGGCGACGAATCGCGGCTTCCAGCAGCATGACCAGGAAGACCAGCACGCCGACGATGGTGATCGCATAGCCGATGGACGAGACCTGGTTCCACAGGGTGTAGGCGTCCGGATAGTCGATATAGCGACGCGGCATGGCCTGCAGGCCCAGGAAGTGCTGGGGGAAGAAGATCAGGTTCACGCCCACGAACATGATCCAGAAATGGGTCGCGCCGAGGAACTCGTTGTACTTCACCCCGAACATCTTCTCGAACCAGTAGTAGAAGCCCGCGAAGATGGCGAAGACGGCGCCCAGCGACAGCACATAGTGGAAGTGGGCCACGACGTAATAGGTGTCGTGCAGGCTGTAATCGATGCCGGCGTTGGACAGGACCACGCCCGTCACCCCGCCCACGGTGAACAGGAAGATGAAGCCGATGGCCCACAACATGGGCGTCTTGAAGCTGATGGAGCCGCCCCACATGGTGGCGATCCAGCTGAAGATCTTCACCCCCGTCGGCACGGCGATGATCATGGTCGCGGCCACGAAATAGGCGCGCAGATTGATGCTCATCCCCACCGTGTACATGTGGTGGGCCCAGACGATGAAGCCGATGAAGCCGATGGCCACCATGGCGTAGGCCATGGCCAGGTATCCGAACACCGGCTTGCGGCTGAAGGTCGAGACGATGTGGCTGATGATGCCGAAGCCCGGCAGGATCAGGATGTACACTTCCGGGTGGCCGAAGAACCAGAACAGGTGCTGGTACATGATCGGGTCGCCGCCGCCGGCCGGGTCGAAGAAGTGGGTGCCGAAGTTGCGGTCGGTCAGCAGCATGGTGATGGCGCCGGCCAGCACCGGCAGCGACAGCAGCAGCAGGAAGGCGGTGATCAGCACCGACCAGGCGAACAGCGGCATCCGGTGCAGCGTCATGCCCGGCGCCCGCATGTTCAGGATCGTCGTGATGAAGTTGATCGCCCCCAGGATCGAGCTGGCGCCCGCCACGTGTAGGGCGAAGATGGCCAGATCAAACGCCGGGCCGACGTGGCCCGTGGTCGACAGGGGCGGATAGGCCGTCCAGCCCCCGCCGAAGCCCTTGCCCGGCCCGCCGTCGGTGAACATCGACAGGACCAGCAGGCACCAGGCCGCAACCAGCAGCCAGAAGGAGATGTTGTTCATGCGCGGGAAGGCCATGTCCGGCGCCCCGATCATGATGGGCACGAACCAGTTGCCGAAGCCGCCGATCATGGCGGGCATGACCATGAAGAAGATCATGATCAGGGCGTGGGCCGTGACGGTGACGTTGTAGCCGTGTTTGGACTGCTCCACGAGGCCCAGCAGCTGGATCGACGAGCCTTCCTTGAAAATCTGGATGCCCGGCTCGGCCAGTTCCCAGCGGATCAGGCCCGACAGGGCGCCCCCGACCACGCCCGCCATGATGGCGAACAGCAGGTACAGGGTGCCGATGTCCTTGTGGTTGGTCGACAGGAACCAGCGGGTGAAAAAGCCCGGCTTGTGGTCGTCGTGATGATGGGCCTCGGGCGCGTGAAGGGTGTCGCGGGTCGAAATCGTAGCGTCAGCCATGGAACTGCTCGCCTCTTACTGGGCGGCCGGCGCGGCGGGAGCCGCGGCGGGAGCGGGTTGAGCGGTCGGCGTCGTCGCCGTCTGGGCGGTCGGGATGTCGGTCTGGGCGCCGGCCTGGGGACCGGTGGTCGCCGTGCCCACCACAGGCGCGCCCGTGGTTCCGGCCTCGACCTGAGCGGTCGTGCCGCCCGGCGCCGCCTCGGGGGCCTTGGGCGTCATCGAGCCGCCCTTGGAGGCGACCCAGCGCGCGAACTCGGCCTGGGTCACGACATTGATCTGAATAGGCATGAAGGCGTGATCGACGCCGCACAGTTCCGAACACTGGCCGTAGAAGACGCCGGTGCGCTCGGCCTTGAACCAGGTCTCATTGACCCGGCCCGGCACGGCGTCCGTCTTCAGGCCGAAGGCCGGCAGGGCCACGGAATGGATCACGTCCGAGGCGGTGATCAGAAGACGCACCGTCTTGCCGACCGGCACCACCATCGGCTCGTCCGCCGCCAGGCGATAGACGCTGTGCGACAGGCCGCGCTCGGCCAGCTCGCTCTCGGGCACCATGTTGGAGATGTATTCGGAAACGCCCTGGTCGGGATATTCATAGGCCCAGTTCCACTGGTTGCCCGTCACCTTCACCGTCAGATCGGGCTCGGGCATGTCGTGATAGGCGAACAGCAGCCTGAACGAGAACAGGGAGATGAAGACCAGGATCACCACCGGCAGCACCGTCCAGATGATCTCGACCGTGGTGTTGTGGCTCCAGCGCGCGGGCGTGGCGTTGGCGCGCTTATTGTAGCGGAAGACGATCCAGGCCAGCAGAGCCAGAACCAACAGGGTGATGCCGGTGATCACGGGCATCAGCACGATGTTGTGGAACCAGATGGCGTCGTGCTTCAGCGGCGCGGCGGCCGGCTGAAGGTCGATCCCGCCCGGCGTCGGCTGGCCCATCAGATCCTGCGCCCACACCGGCGCCGCGGAGATCAGCGCCAGTCCGACAGCCGCCGCCGCAGAGGCGGTCGCCGCTCTGGTCCATCTCAGGGCTCGCGTCCCCATTCCCATACGAAGTCCCCATAATATCGTTTCGCAGCAGAGACTTGCGAATGGCTCGCAAATCTTCGCGCGGGCATGTTGGTCCGCCCGACACTTGGTTGAGTCCCTATCGGATCGCCCCTCGCTTGCCAAGCGATCCGCGCGCGCCTTCGCCGCAAACCCGCCGCGATTGGCGGCGGCGGGCTGCGGATTAAACCTTCGTCATGTTTAAACAGGTACCTTGCGTCACAAGGTACCTTGTCGTAATCAATCTCCATCAAAGGAGACGTCGAGGTGACAGAAACCATCGAGATACAGCTGAAGAAGGGGGTTCTGGGGCTTTGCGTCCTGGCGCTTCTGAACCGGGCGGACAGCTACGCCTATGAGATCGCCAGCCGCCTTTCCGACGCGATCGGCATGGGGGAAGGCACCATCTACCCCCTGATGCGGCGAATGCAGTCGGACGGCCAGGTCGAGACCTATCTGGTCGAATCCTCGTCCGGCCCGTCGCGCAAATACTATCGTTTGACCGAGGCCGGTCGCGCGGCCCTCGCCGCCCAGACCGCCGAATGGTCGGCCTTCACCACGGCCGTCGAAGCCGTCCTGGCCAGCGACGCGCCCCATATTCAAGAGCCGACGGCTCAACCGGAGGGAACGGAACAATGACGAGATCGGAATTCATCGTCCGTCTCAGAAACGGCCTGGTCGGCCTGCCGACCGCCACGGCGAACGACATCGTCGCCGACTATGAGACTCATTTCGCCGACGGCCTGGCCGCCGGCCGCACCGAGGCCGAGGTGGCCGCCGCCCTGGGCGATCCGGGCCGTCTGGCCCGCGAGCTCAAGGCCGAGGCCGGGATCCAGCGCTGGCGCCAGGAGAAGAACCCCTCCGCCGCCGCCGCCGCCGTCTTCGCCGTCCTGGGCCTGGGCGCCGTCGACATCCTGATCCTGCTGCCCATTCTGATGGGCGTGGTCGGGACCATCTTCGGCTTCTTCATCGCCGCCATCGCCCTGTTCTTCTCGGGCGGCGCGATCATGGTGGCCGGGCCCTTCGCCGGCTTCCCCGGCGGCCCCTTCGCCGCGATCCTGATGGGTCTGGGCCTGATGGCCGGGGCCGTCTTCATCGGCGCCCTTCTGACCATCGTCACCGTCTGGCTGGTCAACGGCCTCGTCTGGTTCGCCCGCCTCCACTACCGGCTGCTGAAGCCGGCGCTGGAGCCCCAATCCGACACCCAATCCGAAGGCACGAGCACGGGAGGCTCGCAATGATCCGCACGCTCTTCATCATCGCCGGCGCCGCCCTGGTGCTGTGCATCGTCACCGTGGGGGGCGCCATCGCCCTGGGCGGTCATGATCTGCAACGCCACGGCTGGGCCTGGACGATCAAGGACCGCGACGGAGAAACCATCCGTTTCGAACGGGTCAAAAGCGGAGAGGTCGAAGACCTCGGCCCCTTCACCACCCGCACCCTGGCCTGGACCGGCGGCGACACCCTGACCGTCGATTCCAGCATCGACGTCGAATACCGCCAGGGTCCTGAAAACACCGTGGTCGTCACCGGACCCAAGGCCCTGGCGGACCGGGTCCGGCTGGACGGCGGTCGGCTGTCCCTGGGCGACGGCGACGAGCGGATCGTCTTCGGCTGGAGCAGCGGAAACTTCTCGGCCCGGTCGGAGCGTGACGAACTGCGGGTCGTCGTGACCGCGCCCAACGTCGTCCGCTTCGTCTCCAATGCGTCCGGCGATCTGGACATCAAGGCCTATGACCAGCCCACCCTGGCCCTGGACGTCTCCGGCTCCGCCGATGTGACCGCCGAAGGCCGCACGGACGCCCTGCGGCTGGAGATCGACGGGTCCGGCGACGCGGATCTGAGGGCCTTGGCGGCGCGCGACGCCACCATCGACCTGTCCGGCTCCGGCGACGCCAATGTCGCCCCGACCGGCGACGTCCAGGTGCGGATCGACGGCTCCGGCGACGTCACCCTGGCGGCCCGCCCGGCCAAGCTGACGACTGAACTCTCGGGCTCCGGCGACGTCTATCAGGATTGACGGGAAAAAGACCCTCCCCCGCTTGCGGGGGAGGTGGGCCGGCGTCCGCGCAGCGGACCAGGCTCGGAGGGGGAAGTGTCGCCCAGGAAGAAGACTTCCCCCATCGTCAGCCGTCTCACTTCGCTCGACGCGCTGCTGCTTCCCCCGCAAGCGGGGGAAGGTCTTGTCGCCGACAGGCCGGCATCAGGGGGCCATTCCGCCTTCACCCTGCCCTTCATTCCGGTTAAGCCTCGGTCATGACCTCCGCCCCTCTTCCCGACGCCGGCGCCAACTGGGTGGATCGCCATGCGCCGGAGCGGCTGAAGCCCTGGCTGAAGCTGGGCCGGTTCGACCGGCCCATCGGCATATGGCTGCTGCTCCTGCCCGGCTGGCAGGGGATCGCCCTGGCCCTGGCCCAGTATCGCCAGGCGCCCGGCCTCTATGATCTGTGGCTGTTCGTCGGCTTCGGCGTCGGGGCCTGCCTGATGCGCGCCGCCGGCTGCGCCTTCAACGACATCGTCGATCGCGACTTCGACGCCCGGGTGGCCCGCACCGCCCTTCGCCCCATCCCCGCCGGCCTGATCTCCGTCAAACAGGCCTGGGCCTTCGTGATCGGCTGCAGCCTGATCAGCCTTCTGATCCTGCTGACCCTGCCCAAGGTCGCCATCCTGCTGGGCGTCGGCTCCCTGGCCCTGGTCGCCGCCTATCCCTTCATGAAGCGGATCACCTGGTGGCCCCAGGCCTGGCTGGGCCTGACCTTCAACTGCGGCGCCTTGATGGGGTTCGCCTCCGCCCTGCCCCTGGCGGCGGCCGCCCTTCTGCTGCCGGCCGACATCGCCGGCGAGTTCCGCCCCTTCCTCTGGTCGCCGCCCAGCGACAACGGCCACGCCGTCGCCCTGGTCTGGCAGGCCTATGTCCCCGCCGTCCTCCTCTACCTCGGCGGCGTCTTCTGGACCCTGGGCTACGACACCGTCTACGCCCTTCAGGACATCGAGGACGACGCCATGGTCGGGGTCAAATCCTCGGCCCGCCGGCTGGCCTCGGCGGTGCGCCCCGGCGTCGCCGTCTTCTACGGGATCAGCCTGGTCCTGGCCGCCCTGGCCGGTCTTTCCGCCGGTCTCGGCCCGCTGTTCTGGATCGGCCTGGCCCTCTACGCCGCCCATCTGGCCCGCCAAGTGGTCCGGCTGGACCGCACCGACGGCGCCCTGGCGCTGACACTGTTCAAGTCCAACCGCGAGGCGGGCTTCATCCTGCTGGCCGCCCTCGCCCTCGGATCTCTCGGCCAAAACCTGATCGGCCTGTGAAGGAGCCCCCCATGACCTCCACCGTTCGTCTGCTGCTGCTGTCCGCCGCCGTCGCCGCGACCGTCGCCGCCTGCCAGAGGCGCGAAGACAAGGCCGAGACGGCCCCGCCCGCCCCGATCGCCGCCGCCCCGGTCGATCCGGCCGCCGCCGGGGCGCCGATGAGCTTCGACTCCAAGACCCAGTACGCCACGGTCAAACTGACTCTGCCGGACGCGCTCAAGTCCAAGCCCGACCTGCACGCCCCCCTCTACGCCGCCGCGGTGCGGGACCTGCGCCAGTTCTCCGAAGGCGCCCAGGCCGACCTGTCCGAGGCGGGCGGCGGACCGAACCCCTATGAAAAGACCATCGCCTTCGACCCCGGCGCCGAGACCGGCAAGCTGTTCAGCTTGGTCCGCACCGATTTCGAATACACCGGCGGCGCCCATCCCAACACCAGCTTCTCGGCCGTCCTGTGGGACAAGGCGATGAAGAAGCGGCTGGGCTTCGCAGACCTGTTCCGACCCGGCGCTGACCTGTCGGGCCTGAACAAGGCCCTGTGCGACGCCGCCAACGCCGCCAAACAGGCTCGTTCGCCGGGATCGGAGACCGCCACCCCGGACGGTAAGATGTGGACCTGCCCCAAGGCCGTCTCCACCCCCTTCGTCCTGGCGCCCAGCACCACTCCGGGCAAGGCGGGCGGCGTCGTCTTCCTGATCGGCGCCTATCAGATCGGCCCCTATTCGGACGGTCCCTATCGGATCGCCGTGCCCCAGTCGGTCTTCCGGTCCCTGCTCAACCCGGCCTACGCCGACGAATTCGCCGGCGCGCCGGTCAAGGCCGGGGACGTCACGCCCAAGGCGGGCTGATCCGCTCGCTCGGCGGGATCAGTCCGCCAGGAACTGATCGACCCGTTGCGCGAACGTCTGCGGCTGATCGGCCATGATGAAGTGGCGGCTGTCGTCCACCCGGATCAGCTTGACCCCGGGCAGGGCGGCGTATTCGCGGCCCCACAGGGCGTCCGCCATGGCCGCAGGCGCCCCGCCGTTCGCATCTGCGGCGTAGAGGACCGTGACCGGCGTCGTCATGGCCGCCAGTCCGGGGCGGACGTCGGTGGTCATCACCTCATGGATGGCCGTGGCCAGGGCGCGGCGGTCCGAGGCCAGGGTCCAGTCGACCATGGCCGTCCGCGTCGCCGGATCGCGCGCCAGGCCGATCGCCCCCTGTTCTTGGGCCGCCCGCAACGCCGCCTCGTCCTGGCTCAGCATGGCCTGGGCCGCCTGGTCGGCGAAGGGCCGGGCCGTCTCGGGCGTCACCTGGGGGCCGAACAGGGCCGAGAAGAAGGGCAGATTGTCCACCGCCATCACCCGCCCCACGGCCTCGGGATGACGCTGGGCCAGCATCAGGGCCGACAGTCCGCCCATCGAATGGCCGATGACCGCCGGCTTTTGCAGACCGGCGGTCTGGACATAGGCCGCCAGGGCCTCGACCGCCGGCTCCAGCAGCGGCCCGTCGCCGTGGGTCCAGGGCTGACCGGCGAAGCCCGCCAGCTGGACCAGATGGACCCGGTGGGTCGCCTTCAGCCGATCGGCCGTGGCCCGCCACACCTCTCGCGAACAACCATAGCCGGGGATCAGGATCACGTCGGGTCCGCGTCCGACCACCTCGACCGACAGCCGGTCCGAAGCGAAGGCGGGAGCGACGGCCCCCGGCGTCTCGGCCAAGGCGGCGGTCACGCCGATCATCAGCGAGGGCGTGCAGACGGCCAGTCCGAACAGGGCGGCGCGCAGGCGCGGGCGCGCCTTGAAGAAGGCGTTGTACATCGGATGTCTCCTGTCTTGAGGTTTTGAAGTCGGGTCCGCCGCCTCAGGCGTGCGGGTTCTCGAAGATGTCTTCGACCGGACGGCCGAAGGTGGCGGCGATGCGATAGGCCAGGTCCAGCGACGGATCGTGCCGTTCGGTCTCCAGCGCGATCACCGCCTGTCGCGATACGCCCAGGGCCTGGCCCAACTGTTCCTGGGTCCAGCCGCGCTCGACGCGCAGCAGCTTCAGCCGGTTCTTCATCGGCTGGTCCGGATGAAGGGGGCGGTAAGGCCGTACATGCCCCAGAACAGCGGCACGATCAGCCAGGTCTGCATATGGGGCGCCCCGGCGAAGCTCTCGCCGAAGCCCCAGAAGGTGGCGACCGCCATGGCCAGCCCCGAGGAGACGATGAACTGTTTGGCCGTCACCCCCCGCACGAACTCGTCGCTTTCGCGCATCAGGGACAGGACGGCCCAGATCTGGCCGATCACCGGCGCCGACACGACCGCCGCCAAGGCCCAGGCCGCCGGCTTGCCCATCACCTCGTCAAAGGCGTCGGTCGTCATCATGGATACGCAGATCGCCACATAGGGGATGGTGAAGGCCATGATGCGAATGACGTAGCGCCTATGCGCCGGGGTGGTCGATTTTCCGAAACTCATCATATCCCGCTCTCCTCTTGTAAGGCGAACCTGACATCGCCTCCATGTAATGTCAACCTAACTTTTTGTCATTATCGCCTTACATGCCCCGTCCGGTTTCGAAAGCCCCGCAGTTGCGCTAGGATCGGCCCATGCCCGCCGCCCCGCGCATCGCCCCCTCGGCCCTGTTCTCCCCCGACGACTGGAGGCCGTTCCAGACCCGGTCGGCCTGGATCGGGCCGCTGCTGGTCGCCCATTGCTGGGGGGTCATCGCCCTGGCGGTCTGGGCGGGGGTCCTGATCCCCTGGCTGATCCCGATCTGCGTCATGATCATCGGCACGCGCCAGCTGGGCCTGGCCATATTGATGCATGAGGCGGCCCACGGCGGCCTGTCCAAAAATCTGCGGCTGAACGACTTTCTGGGTCATTGGCTGTGCGCCGTCCCGATCGGGGCGGACCTTGGCGCCTATCGCCCCTATCATCTGAACCACCACCGCTTCGCCCAGCAGCCGGAGGACCCCGATCTGATGCTGTCGGCGCCCTTTCCCGTCTCCCCCGCCTCGCTCCGCCGCAAGATGATCCGCGATCTGACCGGACAGACCTTCTTCAAACAGAGGATCGTCCTGCCCCTCGCCCTGGCGGCCCGGTCAAAGAGCGCAAAGGGCGAAGCGGCCGCCGATCCTGCGCATGAGTATGACGCGGTGGTGACCGGCCGTTCGGTCCTGCCCTTCCTGGTCTTCAATACGATCCTGCTGGCCGGCTTCATCGCCGCAGGCATATGGTGGGCCTTCTTCGCCCTGTGGCTGCTGCCGATGGCGACCTGGTTTCCGCTGGTGACGCGGCTCCGGAACATCGCCGAACACGCCTGCGTCGAAGGATCCGACGCCGACCCCTTCCGCGCGGCCCGCACCACTCGCGCCGCCTGGTGGGAGCGCGCCTTCATCGCCCCCTATTGGGTCAACTTCCACGCGGAGCATCATCTGTTCATGCACGTCCCCTGCTGGAAGCTGCCGGCGCTTCACCGGGCCGTTCGCGCCCGGCCCCAGGCGGCGGGCATGGAGGTGGCGCCGGGCTATGTCGAGGTTCTGAAGACGGCGACCCGCCGCCCGTGAACGTCATCGCCGATCCCGCCGCCTTCATCCGGACCAACACCCGGCTGCAGCCCGTCCCCCATGCGCCCGAGATCACCCTGTGGCTGGCGGACGAAGTCACCCCCATCTGGAGGCTGACGGAGGAAGAGCTGGGCGAACTGGGCCTGCCCCCGCCCTTCTGGGCCTTCGCCTGGGCGGGCGGTCAGGCGCTGGCCCGCTATCTGCTGGATCACCCGCAGGAGGTGGCCGGCAAGCAGGTGCTGGACTTCGCCGCCGGTTCGGGTCTGGTCGGTGTTGCCGCCATGCGGGCAGGCGCCGCCTGCGCCCTCTGCGCCGACATCGACCCCTTCTGCGAAGCGGCGGTCGCCGCCAACGCCCAGGCGAACGGCGTGGCCCTGGACTTCGTCGGCCACGACCTCTTGAACACCCCGCCGCCGCCCGTCGACGTCATCTGCGCGGGCGACATCTGCTATGAAAAGCCGATGACCGAGGCCGTCCTGGCCTGGCTGGGTCAGGCGCGGGCGGCGGGGACGCGGGTTCTGATCGGCGATCCGGGCCGGACCTATTTTCCGCGTTCGGGCCTGGACTTCCTGGCCGAATACCGCGTGCCCACGACCCGCGAGCTGGAGGATCAGGAGATCAAGCGCGCCGCGGTCTGGGCCCTGCCCTGAAGGGCGGCGGGGGCGATCGCCGCCCCCGCCGATCCGGTCAATGGGCGACCGGCTGAACCCCTTGGGTCTTCTCGGCCTGTTCGCGATGCCGGCCCTCGGCGAATTCCTCGATCATCTTGGCGTTGAAGGCGGGGATGTCGTCGGGATTGCGGCTGGTCACCAGACCCTGATCCACCACCACCGGCTCGTCCACCACATGGGCGCCGGCGTTTCTCAGATCGGTGCGGATGCTGTCGAAGGCCGTCATCGTTCGCCCCTCGACCACCCCCGCCTCGATGAGCAGCCAGGGCGCATGGCAGATGGCCGCCACCGGCTTTCCGGCGTCGAAGAAGGCCCGGACGAACTTGACCGCATCCTCATTCGCCCGCAGCTGGTCGGGATTGGCCACGCCGCCCGGCAGCATCAGGGCCGAATAGGCCGAGGCGTCCACCCCCGCCACCGCCTTGTCCGCCGTCACCTTGTCGCCCGGCGTCAGATGGTTGAAGCCCTGGAAGTCGCCGGCCTTCAGCGACACGATCTCGACCGACGCCCCGGCCTCGTTCAGCGCCTTCATCGGCTCGGTCAGTTCGACCAGTTCGACGCCGTCGGTCGCCAGAATGGCGACGGTCTCGCCAGAGAGGGTCTTGCCAGAGAGGGTCTTGCCAGAGAGGGTCTGGGCCATGGGATAACTCCTGATTTGAGGTGGGTTCGCCCTGTTCAACCCCGTGGGCCGACGAGGGTTGCGGCCCCGCTTGGCGAGACGCGATCACACCCCATTTGTCCCCCATGAGACGCGCCCTGCCCCTCCTTCTGCTCGCCGCCGTCCTCGGCCCCAGCGCGGTCCAGGCCCAGGTCGCGCCCTATCCCTATCCCTATTCCTATCCTCAGCCCGGCTTCCCCTATCCGGGCGGCGCCCCTGCCGCGATCGCCGATCAGCACCGCTACGAGAACGAGCGGATCCGTCTTCAGGCCCAGGCCAACGCCGCCCTGGCCCGCCGGCTGGACGCCGAGGCGGCCCAGCGACGCCTGACGCTGGAAGCGGCGCGCCAAGCGACGGCGGCGCCGGCCCCATCCGTCCACGATCTCCGCCCGGTCGCCCCGCCGGCGTCCCCATCGACGTCCCCGCCCCCCACGGCTTCGGAACCCCGACGCAGCCTCAGCGAAATCGACGCCTGGCTGGACCGCCCGCGCTGACGCATCCCTTCCCTTCCGTTCGCGTTCTGGCCTAGCTTCAGGCGGAACGGGCGGAGGGAACTCATGCGGTGGCAGGGCGGCAGGACGGGCGGCGGCGGGATCGAGGACCGTCGGGGCCTCGGAGGCGGCGCGCTCGCCGGGGGCGGTCTCGGCGTCGGCGTGCTCGCCGTCATCGGCTATCTGGTCTTCGGCATAGATCCTTCGACCACGACCCAGCTGGCCAGCCGGTTCGGCGGGGTCGGCGCGGAACAACAGGGGCAGGCCGGCACGCCTGAAGATCAGGCCGGACGCTTCGTCGATGTGGTCGGAGGCAATATCAACGACGTCTGGGCGCAGAAGCTTAACGGGTATGACCCCCCGCGCGTCGTCATCTACGAACAGGGCACTTCGACCGGCTGCGGCTACGGCCAGTCGGCCATGGGCCCCTTCTATTGTCCGACCGACCGCACCGTCTATCTGGACCTGGGCTTCTGGCAGGAGATGGAGACCCAGCTGGGCGCCTCGGGCGCCGACTTCGCCCGCGCCTATGTCATCGCCCATGAGTTCGGCCACCACGTCCAGACCCTGACCGGAACCTCCGACCAGGTGCGTCAGGCCCAGCAGCGCGCTAGGGGCGAGGCCGAGGCCAACCGCTATTCGGTCGCGCTGGAGCTTCAGGCCGACTGCTACGCCGGGGTCTGGGCCCGAAACGCCGCCGCCGTGTCGAACGGCGAGGTGGCGCTGGAGCCCGGCGACATCGAAGAGGGGATGAAGACGGCCCAGGCCATCGGCGACGATACGCTGCAACGCCGGGCGGGCGGGCGCGTCTCGCCCGAGAGCTTCACCCACGGCTCCTCGGCCCAGCGGGTCGAATGGCTGCAACGCGGCTATCAGTCCGGCGACCCCGCCGCCTGCGACACCTTCAGCGGCGCCTGAGCCGCCCCAGCCTTCAGACTTCACTACGGACCTCCCATGCATCCTCGCGCCGGCCAGACCGCTCTCGCCGAAGACCTGATCGACCTGGACGCCCTGCTGGGCGCCTATGAGAGCGTCGTTCCCGACATGGGCGATCCGGGCCAGCGGGTGGTCTTCGGCACCTCGGGCCATCGCGGCTCCAGCCAGGACGGCGCCTTCAACCAGACCCACATCCTGGCCATCGCCCAGTCGATCGCCGACTATCGCGCCGCCCAGGGGATCGACGGCCCCCTGTTCGTCGGCCGCGACACCCACGCCCTGTCCGAACCCGCCTTCCGCACCACGGTCCAGGTTCTGGTCGCCAACGGGGTGGAGGTGCTGATCGATTCCGGCGACGGCTTCACCCCGACCCCGGCCGTCTCCCACGCCATACTGACCCATAATCGGGCCGGGCGGCGTCAGGCTGACGGCGTCCTGATCACCCCGTCGCACAATCCGCCGCGCGACGGCGGTCTGAAGTACAATCCCCCCTCGGGCGGCCCGGCCGGAAGCGAGGCGACCGCCGCCATCGCCGCCCGCGCCAATCAGCTGATCGAAGGCGGCCTGTCCGAGGTCAAACGCCTGCCCTTCGACCAGGCCCAGGCGGCGGCCGGCCGATTCGACTTCATGACCGCCTATGTCGACGACCTCGACAGCGTGCTGGATCTGGACGCGATCCGCGAGACGGGCGTGCGCATCGGCGCCGATCCCCTGGGCGGGGCGGCCGTCGCCTATTGGGGTCGGATCGCCGAACGCTGGGGCCTGGACCTGACCGTGGTCAATGCGGCCGTCGATCCGCGCTGGGCCTTCATGCCGCTGGACGCCGACGGCAAGATCCGCATGGACTGCTCCTCCCCCTCGGCCATGGCGGGTCTGATCGGCATGATGCAGGGCGGCTCGGCCTATGACGTCGCCTTCGGCAATGACGCCGACGCCGACCGGCACGGGATCGTCACGCCCGACGGGGGCCTGATGAACCCCAACCACTTCCTGGCCGCCGCCATCGCCTATCTGTTCGCCCATCGGCCCGGCTGGGGTCCGCAGGTGGCGGTGGGCAAGACCCTGGTCTCCTCCTCCATGATCGACCGGGTCGTCGACGGCCTGGGCCGTCGCCTGCTGGAAACGCCCGTCGGCTTCAAACATTTCGTGCCCGGCCTGCTGGATGGGACCGTCGGCTTCGGCGGAGAGGAATCGGCGGGAGCGTCCTTCCTGCGCCGCGACGGAACGGTCTGGTCCACCGACAAGGACGGCCTCATTCTCTGCCTCCTGGCGGCCGAGATTCAGGCCCGCACCGGCGCCGGCGCCGACCGCCTCTACGCCGATCTGACCGACCGCTACGGCGCCCCCGACTACGCCCGGATCGACGCCCCCGCCGACCGAGCGCAAAAGGCGCGGCTGGCGGCCCTCAGCCCCTCGGACGTGACCGCGACCACCCTGGCCGGTCAACCCATCGCCGACATCCTGACCCAGGCCCCCGGCAACGGCGAACCGATCGGGGGTCTGAAGGTCGTGACCGCCGACGCCTGGTTCGCCGCCCGCCCGTCGGGCACCGAGGACGTCTACAAGATCTACGCCGAATCCTTCCTCGGCCCCGACCATCTGGCCCAGGTCCAGACCGAGGCCAAGGCGGTGGTGGCCGCAGCCCTCTGCTGATCGGCGTCACCGCCCGACGGTGATCTCCATCGGTCGCGAGACGAACAGGCCCGGCCCGCCCAGGTCCAGCACCAGCCGGCGATCCTCAAAGGCCGCCATGCCGACCAGGGCGTCGGGGAAGCCCGGCACGGCCACGTTGTCGTAAACCGCCACCTCGGCCCGGCGATACAGGGCGTCGCCGATGGTCAGGGTGCGCACGACCACCGTCTCGGCCCCCACCACCCCGCCCAGGACGATGCTCTGGCCGGCCGTGCGGGGGCGCCCGTCCAGAAGGCCCGCCGCCTGGGCCGTTTCGCGCGTCACCGCCAGCACGGCCGAGGCGCCGGTGTCCACCACCGCAGTCACCGTCGCCCCCTCGACCGTGATGGTCGTCTCCAGCGCCCGTCCGGCACGCCGCACGGCGATCGGCGCCAGGCCCCGGCCCGGCGTCCAGCCGTCTCTGGGCAGAAACCGCATCCGCCGCCGGCCGGTGTCCAGCTCCAGCACCACTTCGCTCAGCACGTCCTGGCCGATGATCAGGGGCGCGCCCAGACCCTGTTCTCCCGCCAGAGGTCCCAGGTTCAGTATGGCGGTCCTCAACCCGTCCAGCCTCAGTCCGCCGATCCGCACGTCCAGGGTCGCGGCCCGCCCCATCTGGGCCCCGCCCCCGACCCCATAGGCCACCATCGGCAGGGGAAGGCCCTCGCCCAGCCCCAGCCGATCCACCAGGGCGCGATCCGCCACCGAATACTGGGCGCCGGAATCGACCAGGGCCCGGACCGGCGCCCCGTTCAGCAGAACCTCCACCGTCGGCGTCGCCGCGCGCGGCTGAGCATAGCCCAGCCAGCCCGAAGACCCGTCCGGTCCAAACCCCGCCTGGGGCTGTCGCCACAGCACATGGTCCCTCAGCCACCAGGCCCCGGCCACGCCGCCGGCGACCAGGCCCAGCCGGATCAGGAGATCGCGTCTTCTCATGTCTGATCACATGGACCGTCCGGCGCTTGGACGCCAGCGGGGACGATGGTCGCAGGGCCGTCCGCCACTGCGGTTTCGCGCAAGCGGCCCTCGAAAATCAGCACGAAATTGTCGCAAACGAGCTCGCACGCAGCCCGCCCGACAATTTCCTCCCGCGCAAGGCGAGAAACCGGGTGACGCCGCCGCCCCGTCTGGCTAGGACCAGACCACTATGAGCACCTCCAGCGCCCGTTACGTCTCCACCCGCGGCCAGGCCCCCGAGACCGATTTCGCCGACGCCCTGCTGCGCGGCATCGCCCCCGACGGCGGCCTCTATATGCCGACCGCTTGGCCGAGGTTGTCGCCCTCGGCCTGGGACGCGAGCGCCGACTACAAGTCCATCGCCCTGCAAGCCGTCGCCCCCTTCATCGGCGACGCCCTGCCAGCGGGCGCGCTCGACCGCGCCCTGGACCGGCTGACGGCCGGCTTCGCCCATCCCGCCGTCACCCCCCTGGTGGAGCTTGAGCCCGGCCTGTTCGTGCTGGAGCTGTTCCACGGCCCCACCGCCGCCTTCAAGGATCTGGCGATGCAGCTGGTCGCCGCCCTGACGGACGAGGCCCTGGCGGCGTCCGGCGAGCGTCTGACCATTCTCACCGCCACCTCCGGCGACACCGGCGCCGCCGCCGTGCGCGCCTTCGCCGGCGCCCAATCCGTCGATCTGGTGGTGCTGCACCCGCTGGACCGCGTCTCGCCGGTTCAGCGCAAACAGATGACCACGGTCCAGGCCGACAATGTGCTGAACCTGGTCGTGCGCGGCGACTTCGACGACTGCCAGCGTCTGGTGAAGGGCCTGCTGGCTGAGGAATCCCTACGCGAACGCGGCCGCCTGTCCTCGGTCAACTCCATCAACTGGGCCCGGCTGGCGGGCCAGATTCCCTATTATGTCTCGGCTGTGGCCCAGCTTGGCGGTCCGGCCACCTTCGTCGTTCCCACCGGCAATTTCGGCGACGCCTTCGCCGGCATCGCCGCCGCCCATATGGGCCTTCCAACCCGTGGTTTCGTCGCCGCTGTGAATCAGAACGACGCCCTGGCCCGCGCCGTCAACGACGGCCTCTATTCGCGCCGTCCCGCGATCGAAAGCGGCAGCGTGTCGATGGACGTCCAGGCCCCGTCCAACTTCGAACGCCTCGTCTATGAGGCGACCGGGCGCGACGGCGACCGCACCCGCGCCGTGTTCGAAACCTTCGCCCGCGACGGCGCCGTCGCCTTCGATCCGGATCTGCTGACCGCCCTGCGCGCCGCCGTCTCGGCCGTCTCCATCGACGAGACCGAAACCCGGGCCGAGATCGCCTACGCTTATGAAACCTGGGGCCGCGTCGTCTGCCCCCACACCGCCGTGGCCCTCGCCGCCGCCCGCCGCCTCGACCGCTCGACCGGCCCCGTCGTCGCCCTGTCCACCGCCCATCCGTCCAAGTTCGGCGCCTTCGTCTCCGACGTCCTGGGTTTCGAACCCGAACCGGCTCCCGTCATCGCCGCCCTGGGCGATCAGGCCGAACGGATGACGATCGTGGACGCCGACCTGACGGCCGTCCTGGCGGAAATCAAAGCCTAAGGACGGCGTCCGAAAGACGAGCCGCATCTTCATAGGCGTCCAACGCAGAACTCAATTGTGTAGCCGATGGAGAGGTACTTTCCACACCTGCAAATTCTCGGCGTTCAAACGCGTCCTGGCGCGATGCCGGCCTTTCGCCAAACCAAGCGTCCGCTTTATCCATCCAATCGCTCGGGAAAACAGGGCCCTTCCAGGCTTCGATATCTTTCGCGACGTTGTTGAACCATTCCAGGCTCACCGATTGATCCGTCTCACGCGCAAATTGCATGCGCTGGAACAGTTCATCTGCTGCGGCAGCATCCGTGGGAGACGGTGAATTTCCCTGATCGTCCACCATCAGCATTGCCGGACCGCTGATGAATAGATTGTAGCCGGTGACGGCACGGAACAACGCTTTGTCGTCGTCGGTGATTTTAGACAGATCCGCTGCGGTCGCTTTGTCCGCCTCAGTCCAGGTCGATTCCGGTCCCAGCATCAAGAACTTGGTCATTGAGTCCTGCGGTGTCTCGATGAACACGCCCTGCTTGGTAACAGGACTGCCAAGGTCGCTAACTTTGACGGTTCCATCTTCATTCAACTGAAAAAGCTCCGCCAGTGTGGACGGATTTGTCAGTGCGGACTGACCGATAAACTGACCGTTGGAAAAGAGCGAAAGAGCCTTGACGGGCTCACTCGAAGCCTTTGGCGACGCCGCAACCTCGGACGTAGAAGCGGGCGGCGGAGTTTGGCTCACCGCATAAAACCGTTGCGTGTACACGCCTTGCGTCACCGATCCGACAGACATGGGTCTCCCCAGACAACCTGCGTATGTGCTCGCAAAATGGGCGCCGCAGCAATCGATGACTATCCCCCCTAAAAACAATCATTTGTTTAGCATCGCGGATCGACGGACTAATCTATCGCTCAGAATTTCTCCTTTGGGCTGCAAAAGATTCCCGGCGAATAGGCAGATCAGCCACTCAAGCCGCCTTCTAAAAATCATGTTAGGGTTGTACATTGGCTTCATCGCCATTCCGCGATCATCCGTTGGAGGAATAGCTGACATTTGTATGAACCTGCCGACGAGCGAGCCATAAGGCGGGGACGGCCTGGCGTGATCTGCACAGCCATTTCGGCGAGTGGAACTCGATCTACCGGCAGTTCCGGCGCTGGACGGCGGCGGGGGTCTGGGACGTGATGCTGGAGGCGCTGAACGAAGCCGGCGCAGGGCATGGCAGCGTCCAGATGATCGATTCCACCCTTATCCGGGCCCATCAGCACGCCGCCGGCGCGCTAAAAAGCGAGATCAGGACCGGGGTCTTGGCCGCTCGCGCGGCGGGTTCTCGACCAAGATCCATCTCCGCAGCAACGCTCTTGGCCTCCCTGTCGCGATCACGCCTGGCCACACGATACGACAAGGCCGCCGACAGCTTCCTCGGATTCGTCCTGGTCGCCGCAATCCGATTGTGGATCAGGCACTTTGTCCACCCTGCCTAGGACGGCGACGAGATCGCCTGGGTCAGGCGACCCAGGCCGTAGTTCAGGCCGCACTTCACATCATATTGGCGCGCCACGGACAGGATCGGCCGCCAGTCCCAGGTTTTGAACTCGCCGTCGTCGGCCCGCTTCATCAGGGCCTTGGACGCCTCTTCGCGTCCCTGCCACACGGCGGCGTAGATCAGGCCGAACTCGCGCCCGCCCAGCACCGTATCCTCCAGCGTCCGGCGCGACGACTGGGCCAGGGTCGATCCGGCCGAGAACCAGTTGGCGCTGGCGTTGGGCGAGGCCACGCCCCCGATGGCCGCCAGAGCCAGTCCGGCGATGTCCAGGCTGCTGCGGGTCGCATTCCGGTCGATCGAGACGGCGGTCAGATAGCGGTCGCACCGCAGATCGGATTCGGCGACCAGGGCGTAGACCAGCTGCTTGCCCCGGGTCTCGGCGTTCCATTTCGCCCACTGGGCGTCCATCCGGTCCTCGGCGGCCTTGCTCGCCTCGGCCGTCACCACGTCCACGTCCAGCACATGGCCTGAACCGCCGACGCCCAGTTCGCCCTGGGGCTTCATCTTCAGCGTGGTGCAGCCCCCGGCCGCAAGGCAGGCGGCGATTACGGCGCCCCTCATGGTCATACGCATAGGCAGCCTCCCCTTTGCAGGGGAGACTGCGTCAACAATCAGACGTTGTCAAATCGTTGGTATGCGAACTAGCGGCGACGCCCGCCCGTCAGCATGCCCATCAGCAGCAGGCCGACGCCGGCCACCGACAGGGTGGTCACCAGCGGCCGCTTGCGCGCCTCGGCGGCCACGGTCCGGGCCTTGTCGCGATAACCGGCCGGGGCCTTTTCGACCAGACGATCGACGGCGTCCATCGCCTTGCCGAAGGTCTCCAGCGACCGGCCCTTGGCGTCCTCAAGAGCGCCCTCGACCTGCAGCTTCTGGTCGCCGACCAGCTTGCCGAAACCCTTCTTGGTCTTGCCGGTCGCCTGATACGCGGCGCCCTCGATCCGTTCGTCAGTCATGGTGAAATCTCATCCTCGGGGAGCGCGGCCCTGATGGCCGCGTGACGATGAAAATCCCGGAACCCGCTTCCGTTCCAGCGACAAATTCACCGTTTCTCCTCTTGCTTCCCCACGGCGGAAGGGCCTCGTGCGGCGTCGGGGGTGGGGAAGGCTGGCGAGGTCGCACCGCTCGCGCCCAATGCCGCCAATCCTAAGAACCCGATCAGAAAGCCGAAGGCGAACTCCGCATAGGCCAGATTGACGGTCCAACGCCAAACTTCGCCGTTGAAACCGGGCCATTCCGGCACGCTTTCAGCGTAATAGCTGAACAATCCGACCACCCAGACAGCCGGCAAGCCTACGAGTGCCCCGCCGACTAGAATCGACCGATATCCAAGTTCTTGTCGGAATACATAGGCAGTCCCGCCGCATGCGCCGAAGATCACCCAAGCCACTATGACGTGAGGAGGGGCGAAGACTACAGTCTTCCAAAGCAGCTCGAAACGCGCGCCGCCGCCGTTGAGGCCGACAAGCACAAAGGTCACGTAGGCGATCGCGGAAATCGCCGCTCCTCCAATCCCGACAAGCCTCACAAGCTGCGCTTTCCGCATGCCTCAGCATATAATGAACAGTCGAGCTGGCCAATTTTCCAATCCCACAGCCGCTTCCCGCCAGCCGGAACCGCGCGCGCCCTCTAGACCCGCCGCGTTCGGCCGTGTCGCCCCTCGACCGGCCTCCAAACGCAAAGAGGAGAGCCCCCGTGTACGCTCTGAAAGACAAGGTCGCCGTCGTCACCGGCGCCAGCTCCGGCATCGGCCAGGCGGCCGCCCGACTGTTCGCCCGCCTGGGCGCCAAGGTGGTGGTTTCGGCCCGCCGAGAAGCCGAACTCGCCGCCCTGGTCGCGGCCATACAGGCCGAAGGGGGCGAGGCCTGCGCAGTCCCAGGCGACGTGTGCGACGAGGCCACGGCTGCGGCCCTGACCACGGCGGCGGAGGAGCGGTTCGGCGGCCTGGACATCGCCTTCAACAACGCCGGCGCCATCCCCGAAACCGCCCCGACGCCGGACCTGTCGGTCGCCGGCTGGAAACAGACCCTGGACATCAACCTGACCGGCGCCTTCCTGTGCGCCAAGCATCAGATCCCCGCCATGCAGAGGCGCGGCGGCGGCTCGATCGTCTTCACCTCCACCTTTGTCGGCCATACCGTCGGCTTTCCGGGCATGGCGGCCTACGCCTCGGCCAAGGCGGGTCTGATCGGCCTGACCCAGGTCATCGCCGCCGAGTTCGGCGCCCAGAACATCCGCGCCAACGCCCTGCTGTGCGGCGGGGTGGACACGCCGATGGGCCGGGCCGTCGCCGACACCCCCGAAACCCTGGCCTTCGTCTCGGGCCTGCACGCCCTCAAACGCATCGCCCAGCCCGAGGAAATCGCCCAGGCCGCCGCCTTCCTCGCCTCCGACGCCGCCGGCTTCATGACCGGCACGGCGACACTGGTGGACGGCGGCGTCTCCATCTGCCGGACCTGATCTCGGGGCGATGTCTCCTCCCCTCTGGGGGAGGTGGCGCGGCGCCTCTTCGGCGCCGTGACGGAGGGGGTCTCAATCCGGATTAGGTGCGGCTGAGAGCCCCCTCCACCCTTCGAAGCCCCCTCCCCCAGGCGGGCGGCAGACGGCTCATGTCGCACGAGGAGCGGCGATGAACTTCGGTCTTTTCAGCGCTCTGGCGCGGTTCGAACCCAATCGGCCCGCCGCCCTTCCAATCCGTGTGACAATCCCCGCCCCGGTCTTTGAAAACCGAACCCCTCGCGTTCGGCCCTGCGGCGTCGCTCCCGTCGATTTCGGACAGATCGGACACATCGGACACTCTTTTTCCTGTCCGATCCGGGGTCCCTTCAGACGGTCTCCACCGCCCGCCAGTGATCCATCCGCCGCAGGAAGACCGCCGGGTCCTTGGGCGTCACCAGTTTGGACGGGTCGTGGAAGATGCGGTCGTGTAGGCGGGTGACGGTGAACCTCAGGGCCGCCGCCTCGCCCAGTCGGGGCAGGGCCGCGCGTTCGGCCTCGTTCAGCGGCCGCACCGCCTCATAGCCGCGCTGGAAGGCCGCCAAAGCGTGCGGCATGGGCCGCCCCTCGGCGTCGAAGCCCCAGGCCGACAGGGCGATGGCCAGGTCATAGACCAGCGGTCCGGTGCAGCCGAAATAGAAGTCGATCACGGCCGAAACGGTCCCGTTCTCGAACAGGATGTTGTCGGGGAAATAGTCGGCATGGATCGCCCCGGTCGGCAGATCGTCCGCAAACGGATTATCCAGCCGCACCAGCGCCGCCTCGACCTGATCCAGCAGGCTGCGGTCCTCGCCCGAGGCGCCCGCCGCGCACCGGTCCGCCAGCCGCCGCCACATGGCCGGCCCGACCGGATTCTCGCGCCGCCCGGCGAAGCCGGACGCCGTCTGGTGCAGCCGCGCCAGCACCGCCCCCGCCGCCGCCTGATCCGCTTCCGACGGGTGGCGCAGCCAGGCGCCGGTCTTCCATTCGATCACCGCCGCCGCCCGGCCGTTCAGCCGCCCCAGCCATCCGCCCGAACGGTCCTTGATGGGGGTCGGGCAGGGAAAGCCCCGCCCCGCCAGATGGGCCGTCAGCCCCAGGCAGAAGGGCAGAGACGCCTCGTCCGTCCGCGCCTCGAACAGGGTCAGGACGCACCGCCTGCGGCTCGCGCCGTCCTGGGTCTCCAGCCGGTAGTTGGTGTTCTCCACCCCCTCGGCGATGGCGGTCAGTTCGACCACCTCGCCCAGGTCGTAGCCGGCCAGGAACGCCCTGGCCTCGTCCAGCGAAACGGGGGTGAAGACGGCCATGGCCTAGTTCAGGCCTGCGTCGGCGCGGCGGGCGCGCACGATCTCGGCCAGGTCGGCCATGATGCTCTCGGTCGTGGCCCAGCGGCCGGCGCCCCGGCCCCGGCAGCGCCACACCCGCCCGTCGGCGCCGTAAACCTTCAGGGCGTTGCCCTCGCCGCGCAGGCTGGAGAACAAGGGGTCGCCGTGCCCGGCCGTCAGCTTGACCGACGGCGTGATGACCCCGTCCTTCAGATGGGCGGCGCCGATCTGGCGCACCCCGCCCTCGGCCGACGTCGCCTCGGTCAGGCAGTCGCGCGGGACCTCGCCGTCGGGCGAGCGGCCGAAGGCCTCGTGGCACAGCAGCCGCACCTTGGCGGCGGCGTCCAGCCCCTCCAGGTCCGCCGACGGATCCTCTTCCGCAAAGCCCGCCGCCCGGGCGTCGGCCAGGGCCTCGGCGAAGGCCGCCCCGTCGCCCAGCCGCTCCAGCATGAAGTTGACCGTGCCGTTCAGCACCGCCTCGAACCCGACCACCTCGCCGGCGGCGCGGGCCGCCCGCACCGTCTCGATCATCGGCGAGCCCCCGCCGACCGAGGCCGACCAGAAGATCCGGCGCCCCTTGGCCTTGGCCAGATCCTGAAGCCCGCCGGGATCGCGGCTGACCGCCTGCTTGTTGGCGCTGGCCACGTCGCAGCCGGCCTCCAGGGCGGCGCGGATCACCGCATGGCCCGCCTCGCCTTCCGACAGGGCCTCCAGCACGATGTCCGGCTTCTTGGCCCAGAGGACCGCCGGGTCGGCGGTGAACAGCGATTGCGGGCAGGCCACGTCGCGGACCTTCTTCGGGTTGCGCACCAGCACCCCCACCACGTCATAGCGCGGATCGTTCAGCAAGCGGGCCAGGACCCCGCCGCCCACCACGCCGCAGCCGGCGACCGCCACCTTCAGCGGCGGCAGGGCCGGCGCCGGTCCGGGGGGCGCCGACCGCTTGCCGATCACCGTGCCGTCGGCCCGGTCCAGGGCCGCGACCTCGATCTCCACGCCCCGGCTCTCGCCCAGGTCGATCGCGTCGTGCTGAACCAAGGCGCCGCCCAGCTTGCGCGCCACGTCCCAGGAGGCTCGGCGATAGCGCAGGGCCGGGGCCGTCCGGTCGTTCGGATCGTGGTCGTACAGGCCGTCGACGTCCTTCACCAGCCGCACCCTCTTCAGGCCCAGTTCGGCAGCCAGGAAGACCGCCGTCAGGTCCGACCCGCCCCGGCCCAACAGGGCGATCCGCCCGTCCGGCCGCACCGCGCCGAAGCCGGGAACCACCACCACCTCGTGCCGGTCCAGCGCCTGTTTCAGATGGTCGGGCCGCAGGCCGCAGGGGCGCGAATGCTCCGGCTCGCCTTCGGCGACGATGCCCAGTTCCCGCACCGACAGGGCGCAGGCGTCCAGGCCGATCCGGTCGCAGGCGATGGCCACCAGGGCCGCCGACTTCTCCTCGCCCAGGGCCACATAGCCGGGCAGCAGTTCGTTGGAATGGGCCAGGCCCAGGGCCCGCGCCTCGCCCAGCATCTGGTCGGTCGCCCCGCCGAAGGCCGAGACCACCGCCACCACCTTCCGTCCCGCCCGCACATGGCCGTAGACGGCCGAGGCCACCAGCGGCGCCTCCGCCGGGGTTCGCAGGATCGACGACCCGAACTTCAGCACCACCACCTCGGCGGCGGGCTGTTTACTCGGTTCGAGGTTCTCGGATTTCTCTACGACGGCGAGGGAGGCTGACATTGGGTTTCTCGGGCGATGTTCGGAAGGGGTGGGGTGAAATGAAAAACCCCGCCTGGCGGACCGGGCGGGGTTCGGGTTCTGCGGTTGCCGGCGTCCGGCGCGCTAAACTCGTCCCGCCCGTGAGGGCATGGTGGTGGTGGCGCCGGTGGTGCCGCCAATAATCGAGCCGCCGATGGTCATGCCGAAGGCCGTCGCGGCGAGGCCGGCGACGGTCGAAACTTCGGCGATGAGCAGGTGCTGGCGCACAGGTCTGATCCGGTTGAAATCTGAGCCTAGGGTGATCGGACCCCACCCTCGCTGTCAAGCCGCATTGGATGATTTTTTCGCAACGACGACTTTCGGGGTCGTTTCAGACCAGCCAAGGCCGCGCGAACTATCAACTTGGGTTGAATTTTTCGCTTGACCGGCTCCGCTTGTTTGATCAACGTAAGATCACTCATCAAGACCGGCTGAGGGATTAGGCCCTTTGACGCCGGGGCAACCATCGGGTTCCGCCCGAAACGGTGCCAACTCCTGCGGGGTCCTTCGGGGTCGCGAGAGATGAGTGGAGCATCGACGAGGCGACGCTCCACGATCTGTCACCGCATCGAGCCTTGCTGAGCGAGAACGATGCGGACGACGATAGATGACCCTGGCTGAAACATCCCTGCTCGAAGAACCCGACTGTCGGCCCCAGCCGACGGCCAAGCCTGTGCGCGAACGCGGCGGCGCCCGCGACGTGATCGTTCCCCTTCCCGCCGACTTCCGCCTCGCCTCCGGCGAAAAACTGAAACAGCCCAACGTCATCGGCCGACTGCACGGCCGCGCCGGGGCGCCCGTCGTCGTCGTGGCCGGCGGCATCTCGGCCGGCCGGTTCGTCCACCGCACCGAGACCAACGGCCTGGGCTGGTGGTCCGGCGCCGTCTCCGTGCGCGGCCCCATCGACCTGTCGCGGCTTCAGGTCCTGGCCGTCGACTTCGCGCCCGGCCAGGAGTTTCAGGATGCGCCCGTCACCATCACCACCCACGATCAGGCCCGCCTGCTGGCCCTGGTTCTGAACCATCTGCAGGTCGAACGGGTCGCCGCCTTCGTCGGCTGTTCCTACGGGGGCATGGTCGCCCTGGCCTTCGCTGAACTCTATCCCGACTGGGCCGAACAGTTGATCGTCGTCTCGGCCGCCCACCGCGCCCATCCCCAGGCCACGGCCTGGCGCGGCATCCAGCGCCGCATCCTCCAGTTCGCCGTCGACGCCGGCCGCCCGGAAGAAGGCGTCGCCCTGGCCCGCGAACTGGCCATGACCACCTATCGCACGGCGGAAGAGTTCAACGACCGGTTCGACACCACCGCCCCGGCCGCCGTCGGCGGCGCCTATCCCGTCTGCGACTATCTGACGGCGCGGGGCCAGGCCTATCGCACCCACACCACCCCGGCCCGCTGGCTGTCGATGTCGGATTCGCTGGATCGCCACAGTGTGACGCCCGAGGCCATAACCACCCCCGTCACCCTGATCGGCTTCACCTCCGACCGGCTGGTGCCGATCGACGACATGCGCGAACTGGCCGCGCGCCTGCCGACCCTGTGGCGCTTCGTCGAGGCGCCCTCCCTCTACGGCCACGACGCCTTTCTGAAGGAGGACGCCTTCGTCGGCGAAGTCCTCCGCGCCGCCTTCAAGGATATCCAAGCATGACGACCCGCCCCGCCAGCCCGCACACCATCGCCGCCCGCACGGGCGTGGATACGGACACGGCCCACGGCGCGGTCATGCCGCCGCTCTATCTGTCGTCCAACTATTCCTTCGCCGGTTTCGAACAGAAGCGGAAGTACGACTACAGCCGATCGGGCAATCCGACCCGCGACGTCCTGGCGGAGACCCTGGCCGAACTGGAGGGCGGCGCCGGCTGCGTCATCACCGCCACCGGCATGGCGGCCGTCGATTTGCCCCTGGCCCTGCTGGAGCCCGGTGACCTGCTGATCGCCCCGCACGACTGTTACGGCGGCACCTGCCGCCTGCTGAACGCCCGCGCCCGCAAAGGCCATTTCGAGCTGCTGCTGGTCGATCAGGGCGATCCGGAAGCCCTCGAAGCCGCCCTGGCGCTGAAGCCCAAGCTGGTGCTGGTCGAGACCCCGTCAAACCCGCTGCTTCGTCTGGTCGATGTCGCCGACATCTGCACCCGCGCCCATGCGGCGGGCGCCAAGGTCGTCTGCGACAACACCTTCCTGTCGCCGGCCCTTCAGAACCCGATCAAGCTGGGCGCCGACTTCGTGGTCCATTCCACGACCAAGTTCATCAACGGCCATTCCGACGTGGTCGGCGGCGCGGTCGTGTCGGCCGACGCCGAGGATCACCAGACCCTGGCCTGGTGGGCCAACTGCACCGGCGTGACCGGCTCGCCCTTCGACGCCTATCTGACCCTGCGCGGCGTGCGCACCCTGTTCGCCCGGATCGAGCGGCAGCAGGCCACGGCCGGCGCGATCGCCCAAAGGCTGGCCGGCCACCCGGCGGTCAAGGCCGTCCACTATCCGGGCCTGAAGTCCCACCCGAACCACGCCCTGGTCACGGCCCAGCAAGCGGGGCCGGGCGCCATGCTCAGCTTCGAACTGGCGGGCGGGGCCGAGGCGGTGCGGACCCTGGTCGAAAGCCTGGACGTCTTCACCCTGGCCGAATCCCTGGGCGGGGTTGAAAGCCTGATCGCCCATCCCGCCACCATGACCCACGCCGCCATGACGCCGGAACAGCGCGCCACCGCCGGCATCGGCGACGGCTTGGTGCGGCTGTCGGTCGGGCTGGAACATGTCGAGGATCTGATCGCCGACCTGTTCCCGGCGCTGGACGCCCTCTCGCCGGCCGAAGCGGCCGAGGCGGCGTGATTTTTCGCTTGCAGAAGGGACCAATCCGGGGCAAATGCGCCGCCCCGGCTGCGGTCCCTTCGTCTATCGGTTAGGACGTCAGGTTTTCAACCTGAAAAGAGGGGTTCGACTCCCCTAGGGACTGCCACCGGCGCCGTTCATCGGCGGCATGACGAGGCGTATTGAGAAAGCGCTCCGCCTCCAGATTAAGATCTCAGTAAGTATTTTGTTCGGATCGAGACACCAAGTCATTCGAATCACGGACTTTTTTCGGACGCACTCAGGAACTATCCACAGGCGTTGTGGTTAATTCCCCGTTAGCGCGGCGCAGAAGCGCCTGTCCTTCTGAACCGAGATCCTGATGTATATCGCCATCGCCCGTCCGGCGGTGGAGCCCCAAGGCCCCGACGCCGTCGCCGTCCCCGGCTCTCCCGCCATCGTCGAACTGTCGCCCCGCGCCCTGCATGCGCGCCTTCTTGAAAACGCCGCCCTCAGGCGGATGCGCGGCCTGGAGCGCCGCCGCGAGCATCGGCTGGAAGACGCCGACTACTGGCTGCATGCCGCGCCGATGGCCGTGCGGAAGGCCAGCGCCCTTCGCGAGGACAAGAGTTTCGCCCCCCTGCCCTGATCCGTTGGCGGGTCGCCTGGCCTGATCAGCGGAGCTCCGGCGTCCGACGTCTCAGCGAGGCCGCCAGCTTGTCCAGCTTTTGACGGGCGGACTTGGGGCGGACGCGTTTGCGGTGCTCGAAACCGCCACCCCACCGCTGATGCATCGCCGCGTCCAAATGGGGATGGCGGTCATGCTGGTGCACGACGGCGCTGGCCGTGCCGTCCGGGTTGACGACCCGGCCGCCTTGCACCGACAGAAGGTCGCCCGGCGTCAGGCCCAGGGTCGCCACACGGCCATAGTTGGGCTGGACCGTCGCCGCCGCCAGACCCTGATGGATCGCCATGTTGAAGGCCGCCTGATCCGCGCCGAAGGCCCCGCCGATCTCGGAACGCGGAATTGCGGCCAGCGACAGGATCAGCCGCGACAGGCGCGACACCTCGACCCGCGGCCCCAAGAGGGTGCCCACGCACAGGCAGGAACGATCGGCCAGGGCCGTCGCCGTCGCCTCGCCGAACAGGGCGCGCAGATATTTCATGTTGAAGGCATGATCGCCCAGGGGGGCGTCAGCCTCGATGAAGACTTCCAGCCCGTGCGGATGGGGCGCGAACGGCGAAGCCTGAAAGACGACGTCGCGCACGTCGCAGGCCAGAGCGGCGCCGGGCCGATCGCCCAGCAGGCCGGCGAAGGCGACGAACCTCTGCATCACCGGATGGGGCGCCCAGCCGCGCCAGGTCGGCGCGTCCACGGCGGTCACGTCATTCTGGGCCAGGAACTCGCGCAACTCGGCGTCCGTATCCACCACCAGGGCGACAGGACCGTCGAACACCGCCCGCAGGGACCGCACGAAGGGCGCGACATCGGCCGCATCATAGCCGGTGGCGTAGCCGACCACCACATCGCCGTCAGGCAAGGGAGTCATCCCGCGCTCCGCCTCCAGCGCCTGGGCCAGCCAGTCCAGATAGTCCGACCGGGCCGCTGCCTGTTTCATCGGCTCAGCGCGCGGCCATCAGATCGGCGAACCGGTCGAACAGATACAGGCTGTCCGTGGGTCCGGGCGAGGCCTCGGGGTGGTGCTGAACGCTGAAGATCGGCTTGTCCTTGACGGCGATGCCGCAGTTGGTGCCGTCGAACAGGCTGACGTGGGTTTCGGTCACGGCGTCGGGCAGGCTGTCGCGATCGACCGTAAAGCCGTGGTTCATCGAGACGATCTCGACCTTGCCGGTGGTCAAATCCTTGACCGGATGGTTGGCGCCGTGGTGGCCCTGATCCATCTTCACCGTCTTGGCGCCCAGGGCCAGAGCCAGCATCTGGTGGCCCAGGCAGATGCCCATCAGGGGCTTGCCGCTGGCGACCAGCTTCTGGATCTCCGGCACGGCGTATTCACCGGTCGCGGCCGGATCGCCCGGGCCGTTCGACAGGACCACGCCGTCGGGATTGCGCGCCAGAACCTCTTCCGCCGTGGTCGTGGCCGGGACCACGGTGATCTTGGCGCCGGTCGAGGCCAGGGCGCGCAGGATGTTGCGCTTCACGCCATAGTCGATGACCACCACCTCCTTGCGGCCTTCGGTCTTGGGATGACCCTCAGGCCATTGCCACAGACCCTCGTTCCATTCGAAGGCCTGCAGCGTCGAGGCGGGCTTGGCCAGGTCCAGACCCACCAGCCCGGTCCAGGCCTTGGCCTGGTCGACCAAGGCTTCTAGGTCGAAGTTTCCGTCCGGATCATGGGCGATCACGGCGTGGGGCGCGCCCTTGTCTCGGATGATCTTGGTCAGGGCGCGGGTGTCCACCCCGGCCAGACCCACGACGCCGCGACGCTTCATCCAGGCGTCGAAGCCCGCATCCGAGCGATAGTTGGCCGGATCGGTCGGCACGTCGCGGAAGATCGCGCCCCGCGCCGAGGTGTCGGACCCGCCGCCCATCTGTTCGATGTCTTCGACATTGGTCCCCACATTGCCGACGTGCGGGAAGGTGAAGGCCAGGATCTGGCTCATGTAGGACGGGTCGGTCAGGATCTCCTGATAGCCCGTCATGGCGGTGTTGAAGACCACCTCGCCCAGGGCCGATCCGACAGCCCCGACTCCGATTCCCTGAAGGATCGTGCCGTCTGCAAGCGCGAGAACGCCTGTGGCGCCCGGAAGAATCTTGGTCGTCATGGGCGCGCTCCTAAACACGAATCCAGCCCGAAAGGAGGCCGAAGACAAACGGCGGGCTCGTTAAGCCCTGCCGTCCGCTCCGTCAACGTCCGCAGGATCAGGCCGGGCCGATCAGACGGAACTGAGCCGCCGAACCGCCCTGGGCGTGCGGGGCCAGCCACAGGTCGAACAGGCCGGGTTCGATCCGGTAGGCGCCGTCCTCGCCGATGAAGCCCAGCTGACGCGGGTTCAGGGTGAAACGCACCGTCTGGCTCTGACCGGGACGCAGGCTGACCCGTTTGAAATCCTTCAGCAGACGGCCCGGTTGGGTCAGGCTGGCGACCCGGTCGTGGATATAGAGCTGCACCAGTTCCTCGGCCGGGTGGGCGCCCTGGTTGGTCACGGTGACGGCGACGTCCAGCGTCCCGTTCCACGGCAGTTGATCGCTCGCCATCTCAACCGGCCCATAGACCACCTCGCCATAGGTCAGGCCGAAACCGAACGGATAGAGGGCCGTGTTGGTCGTCTCGCGATAGCGGGCCTTGTATTCCTCGACCGGCAGGTCCGGGTTGGCCGGACGTCCCGTGTTCTTGTGGTCGTAGGAATAGGGCTGCTGGCCCGACTTGTGCGGGAAGCTGATCGGCAGGCGGGCCGAGGGGCCATGGTCGCCGAAGATCACGTCGGCGACGGCGTGGCCCATCTGCTCGCCCAGGAACCAGGTCACGACGACGGCTTGGGCGTTCTTGACATTGCCCTCCAGCGCCAGGGCCCGGCCGTTGCGCAGCAGGATGACCATGGGCTTGTTCAGGGCGGCCATGGCGTCGACCAGAGCCATCTGCGGCGCCGGCACGACGATCTCAGTGCGGGACTGTGCCTCGCCCGACATCTTCTGGCTTTCGCCGATGGCCAGCACGATGACATCAGCGTTGGCGGCCGCACGGACAGCCTCGTCGATGCCGCCGTCCAGCGCGCTCTCGACGCCCGAGCCGCGCGCGACGGTCAGGGCTTGCGGATCGCTCATGGCGGCGCGGAAGCCGGCCTCCAGCGAGACGCGACGCTCAGGCGCGCCCCAGATGGTCCACGGCCCCCAGACATTGTCCACGTCGTCGGCGAACGGGCCGATCAGGGCGATCTTCTGGCTCTTGTTCAGGGGCAGAAGGCCGTTGTCGTTCTTCAGCAGGACCACGGACTTGCGGCCCGCTTCGCGCGACAGGGCGATATGATCGCGCGAGCCGACCACGGCCTTCTCACGCGCCACGTCCGTGCCGCGATAGGGATCGTCGAACAGGCCCAGCGCCGCCTTGGTGTGCAGCAGACGGCGCACCGCCTCGTCCAGTCGGGCCATCGACACCTCGCCCGAGGCGACCAGGCTGGGCAGATGCTCCAGATAGAGGCCCGAGACCATCGACACGTCCACGCCGGCGTTGAAGGCCAGGCGGGCGGCGTCGCGGCCGTCCTCGGCGAAGCCGTGGGCGATCAGCTCCTGTTCGGAGGTGTAATCCGAGACGACGAAGCCCTCGAAACCCCATTCGCCGCGCAGAATGTCGGTCAGCAGTTTGCGGCTGCCCGAGGCCGGAACCCCGTTCAGATCGTTGAAGGCGCTCATGATCGACAGACAGCCCGCATCCACCGCCGCCTTGAACGGCGGCAGGAAGAAGCCGCGCAGCGTCTGCTCGCTCATGTCGGTGGTGTTGTACTCGACCCCGCCGATGGCGGCCGAATAGGCGGCCATGTGTTTGGCGGTGGCCAGGACGGCGTCGCGGTCGTCCAGCCCCTTTTCACCCTGGAAGCCGCGCACCCGGGCGGCGGCCAGCAGATTGTTCAGCAGAACGTCCTCGCCGGCGCCCTCGACGTTTCGGCCCCAGCGTTGGTCGCGGGCCACGTCCACCATGGGGGCGTAGGTCTGGTGCACGGCCGAGGCCGCCGTCTCCACCGCCGCCGCCCGGGCGGTGCGATAGGCCAGTTGAGTGTCGAAAGCCGCCGCCTCGGCCAGGGGTACGGGGAAGATGGTGGACAGGCCGTGGATCACGTCCGCCGCGAACAGCAGCGGGATCTTCAGCCGGCTCTCTTCCATCGCGACCTGCTGGATGCGGCGGCCGGCCTCGGCGCCGATGCCGTTGAACAGGCTGCCGACCTTGCCCTCGCGGATCATGGCGGTGACGCGGGCGGGATCGCCCGTGCCGTCCAGCGGGTTCACCGCCGTCGGCATCCAGCGGAACGGATCGGCGAGCAGATTGAGCTGGCCCGCCTTCTCCTCGACCGTCATGGCCGAAATCAGATCCTCGATCCGCTGGCGGTGACGCTGAACGGCGCGGGCGGTTTCGGCGGAAGCAGGCATGGAATACACTCCGGCGCCCATCAGGGCGAGAAGCCCGAGGCCAGACAAGAAGTTTCGACGGGAAGCCGAAGGCTTTTCAGGTCGCGTCTTAATGGGGCGCTCCTTCGGGGCAGATGGATCGGCGAACTGGTGGCCTAACCTCTGGCGACCGCCCCCGTCCAGACCCGCGCCGCATGTAAATGATGTAACAGGCGCCCGAAGTCCTTCAACTCGAGAGCAGCCTAAAGGCCAAGCTCAGCCCAGGGCGATGTCCAGGAACATCATCCCCACCAGACCGACCATCAGCCCGATCATGGAGCCGTCGCCGGTCGATCGCTCACGCGTCTCGGGAATGATCTCTGCGGTGACGACGTAGATCATGGCTCCGGCCGCCAGACCCAGGCCCCAGGGCAGGGCGCCGGGCAAGGCGCCGACCACGCTCGCGCCGATCAGCCCGCCGACCGGCTCGACCAGACCCGAGGCCAGGGCGGCCGCAAAGGCGGCGATGCGGCCATACCCCAGCGAGGCCATGGCCGCCGACACGGCCAGGCCTTCGGGCATGTTCTGAATCCCGATGCCGAGCGTCGTCGCCAGCCCCTGGTGCAGGTCGCCGCCGCCGAAGCTGACGCCCACGGCCGCGCCCTCGGGGAAGTTGTGCAGGGTTATGGCGATGATGAACAGCCAGATGCGGCGCGCCAGATGTTTCGACTGGGCCGGTCCGATCGCCAGCATGTCCACCGGCGCGAACCGGTTCATCAGGCCGATGACCGTGGCCCCGATCAGCACCGCCGCCGCCATGGTTCCCGCCGCCCAGCCGCGCGACGCCCCGCCCGTTTGCAGCACCTCCACCCCCGGCATGATCAGCGAGAAGAAGGAGGCCGCCAGCATCACCCCGGCGGCGAAGCCCAGGAGCACGCTCTGGGTCTGCTGACCGGGCCTTTTGACCACCAGCATCGGCGCCGCGTCGACCGCCGTCATCAGACCCGCCGCCAGACTGCCCAGGGCGCCGGCGGCGATAGGGGACAGGGATTCCATCATCGCCCTGCTGTGGCGGCACAGACGACAAGAGACAAGCGGCGATCGGCCGTTTAGAGAAACCTTCATGTCCCAGGCCGCCTCCCCCGCGCCGCGCCCGGACGCCGCCTCCGCCCTGGGGGCCGCCCGCCGGGTCGTGGTCAAGATCGGATCGTCTCTGTTGATCGACGCCGAGACGCGGCGGCCGACGCGCGACTGGCTGGCCGCCATGGCCGAGGATCTGGCGCGACTGAAGGCTGAGGGCCGCGAGGTGATCGTCGTCTCGTCCGGTTCGATCGCACTGGGGCGCGGCCGCCTGCCGAACCTGGGCGCGCGGCTGGAGGACAAGCAGGCGGCGGCCTCGGTGGGCCAGTCCCTGCTGATGGCCGCCTGGTCCGAGGCCCTGGCGCCCCATGGTCTGGTCGCCGGGCAGGTCCTCTTGACCCGCGACGACACCGAGCGGCGCCGGCGCTGGCTGAACGGCCGCGCCACGGTCGAGGCCCTGCTGGCCCACGGGGTCGTGCCCATCGTCAATGAGAACGACACCGTCGCCACCGAAGAGATCCGCTATGGCGACAACGACCGGCTGGCGGCGCGCACGGCCCAGCTGGCGCGGGCCGATCTGCTGGTGCTGCTGTCGGACGTCGACGGCCTCTACACCGCCGACCCGCGTCGCGACCCGGCCGCCGTCCACCTGCCTCTGATCGAGAGCCTCGGCCCCGACGTCCTGGCCATGGGCGGCGGCGCCAACGCCCAGGCCGGGGTCGGCACCGGCGGCATGGCGACCAAGCTGGCCGCCGCCCAGATCGCTCGCTCGGCCGGCTGCGCCACCGTAATCGCCTCGGGCCAGACCCTGTCGCCTCTGAGCGCGGTTCGCACCGGGGCGCGCGCCACCCTGATCACGGCGCCGGACACCCCGATGGCCGCCTATAAGCAGTGGATCGCCGGCAGCCTGTCCCCGGCCGGCGCCCTGACGCTGGACGACGGCGCCGTCGCCGCGCTGAAGGCCGGCAAGAGCCTGTTGCCCGCCGGGGTCACGGCCGTGACCGGCGATTTCGAAAAGGGCGACTGCGTGCGCCTGACCGACGCCGAGAACCAGCCTGTCGGGGTGGGCCTAGCCGCCTACGCCGCCGAAGAGGCCGCCCGCATCCGGGGCCGCCGCAGCGATGAGATCGAGTCCGTTCTGGGCTATCGCGGCGCCTCGGTCCTGATCCACCGCGACGACCTGGTGCTGGACGACCGATGACCGAGACTCTGACGCTGAACGAACAGATGCTGGAGCGGGGCCGATGCGCCCGCGCCGCTGCGGCGGGTCTGCGCGACGCCCCGGCCGGCGCCCGCACCCGCGCGCTGGACAGCCTGGCCCGACGATTGACCGCCGCCGAGGCGGACATTCTGGCCGCCAACGCCCGAGACGTGGCCGCAGCCCGTGCGAACGGCATGGCCGAGGCCCAAATCGACCGATTGCTGCTGACCCCCGCCCGCGTCGCCGGCATGGCCCAGGCGGTCAAGACCATCGCCGCCGTGCCCGATCCCCTGGGCGTCGAGACCGAGCGCTGGACCCCCGCCAACGGCCTGGACATCGCGCGGGTCCGCACCCCGATCGGCGTGCTGGGCGTGATCTATGAGAGCCGCCCCAACGTCACCGCCGACGCCGCCGCCCTGTGCATCCGCTCGGGCAACGCCGCCATCCTGCGCTGTGGATCGGATTGCCTCCAGTCCTCCCTCGCCATCGCCGGCCTGATCGCGGAATCCCTGGCGGAGGCCGGCCTGCCGGCGGATGCGGTGCAACTGGTCGATACGCCCGACCGCGAAGCCGTCGGCCTGATGCTGGGCGGGCTGGAGGGGGCGATCGACGTCATCATTCCGCGCGGCGGCAAGAGCCTGGTGGCCCGCGTCCAGGCCGAGGCCAAGACCGCCGTCCTCAGCCATCTGGAGGGGCTGAACCACACCTATCTGCATGAGGCGGCCGATCTGGAGGTCGCGCGCGCGGTGGTGCTGAACGCCAAGATGCGACGGGTTTCGGTCTGCGGCGCGACCGAGACCCTGCTGGTGGACCGCGCGGCTGCCGAACGCCTGCTGCCCCCGGTCGCCGCCGACCTGATCGCCGCCGGATGCGAACTGCGTGGAGACGATGCGGCGCGGGCCCTGGTCCCCGCCATGGTCCCGGCGACGGAGGCGGACTGGACCACCGAATATCTGGCGCCCGTCCTGGCGGTTCGGGTGGTGGAGGATCTGGACGCGGCCGTGGCCCACATCGCCCGCTACGGTTCGGGCCATACGGAGGCGATCATCACCACCGACGCCACGTCCGCTGAACGGTTCGCCGCCCAGGTGGACAGCGCCATCGTCCTGATCAACGCCTCGACCCAGTTCGCCGACGGGGGAGAGTTCGGCTTCGGCGGCGAGATCGGCATTTCGACCGCCCGCCTGCACGCCCGCGGCCCGGTTGGCGCCGAACAGCTGACCACCTACAAATACGTCGTGCGGGGTCAGGGCCAGACGCGGCCGTGACGCAAAAAGGCCGGAGACGTTTTCCGCCTCCGGCCCTTTCGGATCATTTCATCACGGCCTCAAGCAGCGCGAAGCGCGATCGGCCCAAAAGCAACCCTATGCTATGCCCTCGGGCAGGGCATAGGCGATCACATAGTCGCCCTTCGGCGTCTCCATGAAGTGGTGGCCGCCCGCCATGATGACGAGATACTGGCGGCCGTTCTGCTCATAGATCATCGGATTGGCCTGGCCGCCGGCCGGCAGGACGTCGGACCAGACGGTCTCGCCGGTTTCGATGTCGATGGCGCGGATCAGGTCGTCGGTCGCCGCGGCGATGAAGATCAGGCCGCCGGCCGTCACCACCGAACCGCCGTTGTTCGGCGTGCCGATCTCCAGCGGCAGGTGCGAGGGGATGCCCCACGGCCCGTTCTTGCGCGCCGTGCCGAACGGCCGGTCCCACAGGGTCTTGCCGGACCGCATGTCGATGGCGGTGATGCCGCCGTACGGAGGCTCCTTGCACAGCAGGCCCGTCCACTTCACGCGCCAGCCGGCGTTGACGTCGATGGCGTAGGGGACGCCGATCTGCGGATCGCCGGCGCCTTCCCCCTTGGACAGGCTGCCGCCGCGCACGCTCGCCTGCTGCTGCTGGGCGATGTAGCGAGGGTCGTCACGCGGGAACCAGCCCCTCTCATTGGCCTCTTCGCGCGGCACCAGCCGGTTGTAGTTGGGCATGTCGTTGTAGTTGGCGATGATCACGCCGCGCACAGGATCGACCGCCACGCCGCCCCAGTCGGAGCCGCCGTTATAGCCGGGATAGTTGATGTAGTGGTTGGTCGATGGCGGGGTGTAATAGCCCTGATAGTCGGCCTTCCTGAAGTTGATGCGGCAGAACATCTGGTCGATGGGCGACATGCCCCACATGTCCCGCTCCTCCAGATTGGGCTTGCGCAGGGTGGCGAACAGCGAAAAGGGCTGGGTGGGCGACCGCTGGCCCTGTTCGGTTCCGCCCGTGGTCGGGACCGGACGTTCCTCGACCCCATGCAGCAACTGGCCGGTGGCGCGGTTGAACACATACATGTCGCCCTGTTTGGTGGGCAGCAGCAGGGCCGGAACCACGCCGCCCCCCGTCGGGAAGTCGATTAAGGTCGCCTGAGAGCCCAGGTCGAAGTCCCAGACGTCCTTATGCACCGTCTGGAAATGCCAGCGGGGCTTGCCGGTCGTCACGTCCAGCGCGACCAGGGCGGTGGAGTATTCATTCTCGGCCGGTCGCCGCGAGCTGGACCAGTAGTCGGCGGACGAATTACCCATGGGCAGATAGACTAGGCCCAGCGCCTCGTCCCCCGTGGCCGTGGTCCACATATTGGGCGTGCCCGGCGTATAGGTCTCTCCTTCCGGCGGCAGGCCGTTGCGGTCGGGGCGCATCATGTCCCAGGCGAAACGCAGTTCACCCGTCTCCACATCGAAGCCCTGGATCACGCCCGAGGCGTTCCAGCGCTTCTGGCCGTCCAGCACCTGATGCCCCGTGACGATCACCCCGCGCACGATCACAGGGGCGGAAGTTATCGAGACCATGCCCGGATAGGGCTCGCCCATGCCGCGCTTGATATCGACGGCGCCGTTCTGGCCGAAGGCCGGACAGGGGCGTCCGGTGCGCGCATCGACAGCGATGATGCGGCCGTCCAGAGTGCCCTCGACGATCTTGGTCGCGCACGGCTCGGCCGCGTCGGCGCCGGCCCGCGCGTGATAGGTCACGCCCCGGCAGGCGGCCGTATAGGGGATGTTCTCGTCGGCGACCTGAGGATCATAGGCCCACTTCTGTCGCCCCGTGGCGGCGTCCAGGGCGAACAGTTTGTTGCGGGCAGAGCAGAGATAGACGGTGTCGCCGATCTTCAGAGGCGTGGTCTCCGCGCCCCATCGTTCTTCCGGCAGATCGCCGGTGCGGAAGGTCCAGGCCCGTTCCAGTCGACCGACATTGTCCTTGTTGATCTGCGTCAGAGGCGAATAGCGCTGGGCGCTGTCCGTGCCGCCCCAGGCGGGCCAGTCGGCGCCGGTCTTCAGCAGGGCCGGGTCGTTGTAGGCGCCGCGCGCGCCCGGCGTCGGGCTGGCGATCTGAGCGCGGTTGGCCTGGGCCACGGCGAAGCCGAACACCACCGTAAGGACCGCCAGTCCCAGGGCGCCGCCGCCCGCCAGCCGTTTGCCGCCCCGCCCCATCAGCACGGGCAGGCTAGCCAGAACCAGGAACATCAGAACCAGCGGGCCGATCAGACGCGGGACCAGGGCCCATCCGTCCAGCCCCTTTTCCCAAAGCGCCCAGACCAGGGTGAACAGGAAGGCGCCGCCGTAGATCCAGGCGCCCCGCACGTCGCGCAAGACCAGAAGCACGCCCGAGGCGATCAGCAGCAGGCCGACGATCAGATAATACCAGGAGCCGCCCAGGGCCGCGAGCTGCGCCCCGCCGAAGGCGAGGATCGCTCCGATCAGGGAGATAAGGAGGCCCAGGAGCAGCGTCAGCCATCCTCCCAGCCCAGTCGGCGTGGTCCATCTCGGCATGGAGCCCCCGTTTTCGATTGCGGTTGAGACGAGCTCAACGAACGGACGCCGCCCAGGTTCCGAATTTGGCGCCTACAGACCCTAAAGCCGTTCCAAGTGGAGCGGCGGGCGCACACATTTATCGCCACATTGCGCGCATATCTGATCATTTGTTGCGATTTTCTCGAGCAATAGCCCGTAGCGGCAATAATATTTGCCTCACACCGCCGCTTTGCTGCATATGCGAGGGATGCATAAGACCCTGAAGCAAGGCGGGACTTTCGTGGTCGAACCCCGCCGCCTGTCCAAGGCCTCCGCCGAACTGCGCACGCGCGGTTTCGGTGAAATCACGATTCCGCCCTCGACCGAGACGGCGGAGAAACAGGCGTCGCGCTGCACCGACTGCGGCGTGCCGTTCTGCCAAAACGCCTGCCCGCTTCAGAACAACATCCCCGACTGGCTGCGCCTGTCGGCCGAGAACGAGGCGCGCGAAGCCTGGCGCGTGGCCTCCCTGACCTCGACCATGCCCGAAATCTGCGGCCGCATCTGTCCGCAGGACAGGCTGTGCGAAGGCGGCTGCACCCTGAACCAGTCCGGCTGGGACGCCGTGACCATCGGCTCGGTCGAGGCCTGGCTGGGGGATCAGGCCTTCGCCAACGGCTGGGTCGAACCGATCCGTCCCCAGGCCGAACGGGGCGAGAGCGTCGGCATCGTCGGGGCGGGACCGGCCGGTCTGGCCGCCGCCGACCGGCTGCGCAGTGAAGGCTATCAGGTCACCGTCTATGACCGTCATGACCGGGCCGGCGGCCTGCTGATCTACGGCATTCCCGGCTTCAAGCTGGAGAAGCATGTGGTCCAGCGGCGCGTGGACCGTCTGATCGACGGCGGCGTCCAATTCGTCCTGGGCTGCGAGGTCGGCAAGGACGTGACCCTGACCGAGTTGCGCGACCGCCATGACGTGGTCCTCCTGGCCATGGGCGTCTACCAGCCCCGCGTCCTGTCCGCGCCGGGGCGGGGCCCGGACTCCACCGTGGCGGCCCTCTCCTATCTGACGCACCAGAACCGGCGCGACCTAGGCGACGCCGAACAGGACGGCTGGCACGAGGCGCGCGGCAAGCGGGTGGTCGTGATCGGCGGCGGCGACACGGCGATGGACTGCGTCCGCACCGCCGTCCGCCAGGGCGCGGCCAGCGTGACCTGCCTGTATCGCCGAGACCGCGAGAACATGCCCGGCTCGGCCCGCGAGGTGGTCAACGCCGAGGAGGAAGGCGTCGTCTTCGAATGGCTGGGCGCGCCCAAGGCCCTGCTGTCCCAGGGCGACCGCGTCACCGGCGTCCGCGCCGCGCGGATGCAACTGACCGAGGCGGCCCCCGGCGAGCGGCGCGACATCGTGCCCGTGCCCGGCGCCGACTTCGATATTCCGGCCGACATCGTCATCGAGGCCCTGGGCTTTTCGCCCGAGCCCTTCGCCGCGCATGAGCCGAACCTGACACTCCGCGACGACGGCACCATCAAGGTCGGCGCCGTCAGCTTCGCCACCAGCCTGCCCGGCGTCTTCGCCGCCGGCGACGCGGTGCGCGGGGCCTCGCTGGTCGTCTGGGCTGTGCGGGAAGGCCAGGACGCCGCCGCCGAGATCGATCGTTACCTGAAGACCCGCACCGAGGAGGTCGCGGCATGACCGATTGGCTGAACAAGTACGAACAGACCCGCGACCGGCTGGAAGCCGAAAACGCCTATGACCGCAGCGCCGAGCGCGACGCCTGCGGCGTGGGCCTGGTCTGCTCCATCGACGGCACGCCGCGCCGCGACGTGGTCGAATATGCGATCCGCAGCCTGAAGGCCGTGGCCCACCGCGGCGCCGTCGATCCCGACGGCCTGTCTGGCGACGGCGCCGGCGTCATGTGCGAACTGCCACAAGGCTTCTTCGCCGACCAGGTGGCCTCGATCGGTCAGTCCGTGCGGCCCGGTCCGATCTGCGTGGGCCAGGTCTTCCTGCCGCGCACGGACCTGGGGGCCCAGGACCGCGCCCGCGCCATCGTCGAGACCGAGGCCCTGCGCGCCGGCTTCTGGATCTACGGCTGGCGTCAGACGCCCATCGACCTGTCGGTCGTCGGGACCAAGGCCGGAGCCACCCGGCCCGAGATCGAACAGATCATGCTGGCCCCGCCGCTGGACGACGCCGGCCAGCCGCTGGACGGCGAGGCGCTGGAGCGTGAACTGTACCTGTGCCGCCGCCGCATCGAAAAGACGGTCAAGACCGAGAACTTGGCGGGGGTCTACATCTGCACCCTGTCCGCGCGCTCCATCGCCTACAAGGGGATGGTGCGGGCCGAACTGCTGGGGAACCTGTATCCCGACCTGGAGGATCCGCGCTTCGTCTCGGCCTACGCCGTCTTCCACCAGCGCTATTCCACCAACACCTTCCCGGAATGGAAGCTGGCCCAGCCCTTCCGCATGCTGGCCCACAACGGCGAGATCAACACGCTGAAGGGCAACCTCAACTGGATGAAGTCGCACGAGATCCGCATGGCCGCCCAGGCCTTCGGGGATCGTGACCGCGAGGTGAAGCCGGTGGTTCAGCCGGGCGGGTCCGACTCGGCCGCCCTGGACAATGTCATGGAGGTGCTGGTCCATGCCGGTCGCCCCGCGCCGATGGCCAAGGCCCTGCTGATCCCCGAGGCCTGGGCCAAGGACGATGTGGTCATGCCGCCCGAGCACCGGGCCTTCTACGCTTACTGCAACGCCGTGATGGAGCCGTGGGACGGCCCGGCCGCCATCTGCGCCGCCGACGGCCGCTGGATCGTAGCGGGCAAGGACCGCAACGGCCTGCGCCCGCTGCGCGCGGTCGAGACCGTGGACGGCCTCTTGATGGCCGGGTCCGAAGCCGGTCTGGTGCCCATCCCCGAAAGCCGGGTGAAGCGGCGCCTGCACATAGGCCCCGGCAAGCTGATCGCCGTCGATATGAAGCATGGCCGGGTCTATGACGAGCATGAGGCCGTCGACGCCCTGGCCGCCGCCCACCCCTATACGGAGTGGCTGGACAATATGGTGGATCTGGAGCCGATCATCGGCCCCGGACCGGAACCGCGTTCGGCCTCCGGCGAGGATCTGACCCGCCGCCAGATCGCCGCCGGCTACAGCCGCGAAGATCTGGATCTGCTGCTGGACGCCCTGGTGCGCGACGGCAAGGAGGCGGTCGGCTCCATGGGCGACGACGCCCCGCCGGCGGTTCTGTCGGCCCTGCCGCGCCCGCTGAGCCACTATTTCCGCCAGAACTTCAGCCAGGTGACAAATCCGCCCATCGACCCCCTGCGCGAAGCCGGGGCGATGAGCCTGAAGACCCGGTTCAAGAACCTGGGCAACATCCTGGCTCAGGAAGAGGCGCAGACGGACGTCTTTGTCCTGGACAGCCCCGTCCTGACCAACGGCATGTACGAGCGGATGGTCGCGACTGTCGGCGCGGGTTCGACCGTGGTCATCGACTGCAGCTATGACGTCCCGGCCGACGACGCGCGGCCCGGCGCGGGACTTCGCGCCGCCCTGGACCGGATCATGGACGAGGCCGAGGCCGCCGCCCGCGACGGCGCCGCCCTGATCGTGCTGACCGACCAGCAAAGCTCGGCGACGCGACTGGCGGCCCCGATGATCCTGGCCACCGCCGGGGTTCACGGACGCCTGACCGCGGCGGGTCTGCGGACCTATTGCTCGATCGTGGTCCGCACCGCCGAGACCCTGGACCCGCATGGGTTCGCGGTTCTGGTCGGGGTCGGCGCCACCACCGTCAACGCCTGGCTGGCCCAGGACCTGTTCCAGGAGCGTCTGGACCGGGGTCTGTACCCCGGCCTGACCCTGCGCGACGCCTGTCTGAACTACAAGAAGGGCATCGAGGCGGGCCTCTTGAAGACCCTGGCGCGCAAGGGGATCAGCGTCATCTCCGCCTATCGCGGCGGATGCGAGTTCGAGGTGCTGGGCCTGTCGCGGGCCCTGACGGCCGAGTTCTTCCCCGGCGCCCCGTCGCGCATCTCCGGCATCGGTCTGGCGGGTCTGGAGCAGGCGGCGCTGAAGCGGCACAAGGTCGCCTGGGGCGAGGCCCAGCCTTCCCCCGCCATCGGCGGCTTCTTCAAGATCCGTGCGGGCGGCGAGGCTCACGCCCACGAGGCCAAGACCATCCATCTGCTGCAGGACGCCTGCAACCGGGGCGACTACCGCCGGTTCAAGCAGTTCTCGGAAGCCGTCAGAAACCAGCCGGACCTGTCGCTGCGCGACCTGCTGGACTTCCGCGAAGGGACGCCGATTCCCATCGATCAGGTCGAGAGCGTGTCGGACATCCGCCGCCGCTTCCTGACACAGGCCATGTCGCTGGGCGCCCTCGGCCCCGAGGCGCATGAGACGCTGAACATCGCCATGAACCGCATCGGCGCCCGCTCGGTCTCGGGCGAAGGCGGCGAGGATCCCGAACGCTATCACCCGCGCCCCAACGGCGACGACGCCAATTCGGCGGTCAAGCAGGTGGCCTCGGGCCGGTTCGGCGTCACGGCCGAATATCTGAACCAGTGCCGCGAGATCGAGATCAAGGTGGCCCAGGGCGCCAAGCCCGGCGAGGGCGGCCAACTGCCCGGCTTCAAGGTGACCGAGTTCATCGCCCGGATGCGCCACGCCGTGCCCGGCACGACCCTGATCAGCCCGCCGCCGCACCACGACATCTATTCGATCGAGGATCTGGCCCAGCTGATCTATGATCTGAAGGCCATCAACCCAGACGCCAAGGTGACGGTGAAGCTGGTGTCCGCCTCGGGCATCGGGGCCATTGCGTCCGGGGTGGCCAAGGCCAATGCCGACGCCATTCTGATCGCCGGCCACAACGGCGGCACCGGCGCCTCGCCCCAGACCTCGATCAAATACGCCGGCCTACCGTGGGAGATCGGCCTGGCCGAGGCCCATCAGGTGCTGACGCTGAACAATCTGCGCGGCTCAGTCACGCTGAGGACCGACGGCGGGGTCCGCACGGGCCGCGACGTCGTCATCGCCGCCATGCTGGGCGCCGAGGAATACGGGGTCGGCACCGCCGCCCTGATCGCCATGGGCTGTCTGATGGTGCGCCAGTGCCATTCGAACACCTGCCCCGTCGGCGTCTGCTCCCAGGACGAGCGGCTGCGCGAGAAGTTCACCGGCACGCCGGACAAGGTCGTGAACCTGTTCACCTTCATCGCCGAGGAGACACGCGAGATTCTGGCCTCGATCGGCGCCCGGACGATGGACGAGATCATCGGCCGCACCGACCTGTTGCGTCAGGTCCGGCGCGGCGGGGCGCACTTGGACGACCTCGATCTGAACCCCCTGCTGGTTCAGGTGGACGAGGGCGCCGCCGGCAAATGGGCGGACAAGGGGCGCAAGCCCATCGCCGACAGTCTGGACGCCCGGGTGCTGAAGGATGCGGTGCGGTTCCTGGATCGGGGCCAGACGCTGGAACTGTCCTATCCGCTGAACAACACCCAGCGGACGGTCGGCGCCGCCGTCTCGTCCGCCATCGTGCGGCGTTTCGGTTCCCAGGGTCCGGCCGGACGGCTGAAGCTGCGTCTGGAAGGCATCGCCGGCCAGAGCTTCGGCGCCTTTGCGGCCAAGGGGCTGGAACTGCATCTGACGGGCGAGGCCAACGACTATGTCGGCAAGGGTCTGTCGGGGGCCGAGATTTCGATCCGCACGCCGGAATGGCGCGAGGATCAGCTGATCTGCGGCAACACGACCCTGTACGGGGCCACCTCGGGCCGGCTGTTCGTCGCCGGCGCGGCGGGCGAGCGGTTCGCGGTGCGCAACTCGGGCGCCGAAGCCGTGGTCGAGGGCCTGGGCGCCCACGGCTGCGAATATATGACCGGCGGCCGGGTGGTCGTGCTGGGCTCGGTCGGCTGGAACCTGGCGGCGGGCATGAGCGGCGGCGAGCTGTTCGTGCTGGACCAGCCGGGCCACGCCGAGCGCGCCCTGAACGGCGATCTGGCGGGCGTGACCGACATCGACGCGGCCGCGGCCGAACGACTGCGCGAACTGGTCGAGGCGCACCTGGCCGCGACGGCTTCGCCCTTGGCGCGGCGCCTGTTGAGCGACTGGGACAACACGCTTGACCGTTTCGTTCGCATCGTACCGCTCACGGACATTGTCAGGGCGGAGGAACGGCTTAAGACTTCGGCCTGAAGCCTGGTTGCGCCGTTCCTTCCTCTCCTCCCCGAGACGCCTGAAATGACCCGAACCGCCGCCCTTTCCGCCTTCACCGCCGTCGGGGCGGCGTCGCTCGCCTCACCGGCCCTGGCGGCGCCCGCCCTGTTGGCCCACCAGGCGCCGCTGGCCATCGACAATGCGGCGACGGCCTGGATTCTGACGTCCACCGCCCTGGTTCTGCTGATGACCCTGCCGGGCCTGGCCCTGTTCTACGGCGGCATGGTCAGGAAGAAGAACATCATCAGCGTCATCGCCCAGTCGGCGGCGGCCTTCGCCCTCGTCTCGGTGCTGTGGTTCCTGGTCGGCTACAGCCTGTCGTTCGGCAAGGGGCCCGACGCGGTCAACGGTCTGATCGGCGGGGTCCAGTCGGCCTTCCTGAACGGGGTGACGATGCAGACGGCGCACAGCCTGCTGCCGGGCCTGCCCGAACTGTTGTTCGTCAGCTTCCAGATGACCTTCGCCATCATAACCCCGGCCCTGATCGCCGGCGCCTTCGCCGAACGGATGAAGTTTTCGGCCAGCCTGCTGTTCTTCGCCCTGTGGCATCTGATCGTCTATGCGCCGATCTGCCATCAGGTCTGGGGCGGCGGCTATCTGGGCGGACTGGGGGTGCTGGATTTCGCGGGCGGGGCGGTCGTTCACGTCAATGCGGGCGTCGCCGGCCTGGTCTGCGCCCTGGTGCTGGGACCGCGCCACGGCTTCGGCCGCGACAACATGGCTCCCGCCAATCTGGTCTATAGCGCCATCGGCACCGGCCTGCTGCTGGTCGGCTGGATCGGCTTCAACGCCGGGTCGGCCGGGGCGGCCGACGCCCTGGCCGCCACCGCCGCCTTCAACACCATCCTGGCCGCCGCCGCCGCCGCCCTGGGCTGGATGGCGATCGAATGGTTTGACCGCAAGCGCCCGACCCTGCTGGGCCTGCTGTCGGGCATCGTGGGCGGTCTGGTCGCCATCACCCCCGCCGCCGGCTTTGTCGATCCCAAGGGCGCCTTCTTCATCGGCCTGATCGCCGGCCCGGCCTGCTACGCCGGAGCGGTCTGGCTGAAGCACGCCCTGAAATACGACGACAGTCTGGACGCCTTCGGCGTGCACGGGATCGGCGGCATCGTCGGCGCCCTTTTGACCGGCGTCTTCGCCACCACCAGCGTCAACGCCCTGGCGGAGGGGGCGACCGTGTGGAAACAGGCGGTCGGCCTGGTCGGCGCAATCGCCTGGAGCGCGGCGGGCACCTTCGTGGTCCTGATGATCTGCAAGTTCACCACCGGCCTGCGCGTCGCCAGGGACGAAGAGGTCGAGGGACTGGACTATACCCAGCATGGCGAAGCCATCCACTGAGGTCATGGACAGGGGCGGTTGATCCTGTCCCCGTTCACCCCCATCTTCATCTGTGACCGAAGGTCTTGCCGTTTGCGGGAGACTGTCGGTCGGTCGCTTTTTCGAGGACCCAGATGACGACGACCCGCACCGTTCTGTTCGACAGCCCCTTTCTGCTGGGCTTTGACCATACTCGCGCCCTGATCGACCGCGCTGCAAAGGCCGCCGCCGAGAGCTATCCGCCCTATAATGTCGAGCAGATCGCCGACACGGGCGTTCGGATCAGCCTGGCTGTCGCCGGCTTTTCGCCAGACGAGCTGGCCATCACGCTTGAGGGGCGTCAGCTGATCATCGCCGGCAAGCGCGACGAGGCCGGCAAGGGCGAACAGGCCTTCCTGCATCGCGGCATCGCCTCTCGCGGCTTCGTCAGGAGCTTCGTCCTCGCCGACGGGCTGGAGGTTCAGGGCGCGCGGCTGGAACACGGTCTGCTGCACGTCGATCTGATCCGGCCCGAGGCGGAACGCCAGGTGCGGCGCATTCCCATCACGGCGGGCTGAAAAGCGCGGCCGTTCGAACCGCCCGGCGATCCGGGCGTTGTGAAATCAAAGGAGGCGGTCCTATGACGCCGATTATGACCAAGGAAGATTTTGCGGGCCTGGGCGCCCCTGACCTCGTCTATGTGCGCGAGGTGAAGGCGTCCGACCTGCTGGAAGAGGCGGTCGAGATGAAGGACGTCGCCTTCGACCCGAACCAGTCGCTCTACGCCGTCCACAGCGCCGACGGCGAACGCCTGGCGGTGATGCTGGACCGCGACACCGCCTTTGCGGCCGCCGTCGCACACGAGCTGGAGCCCGTCTCGGTTCACTGAGCGGAAATGGAAGAGGCCGCCGCCTGCTGTCAGGCGGCGGTCGCGGGAGCGTCGTCCTTGACGAACAGGGCGCGGACCGCGTCGGCGGTGTGCGCCTGACGCAACTGCTCCCTCAGCTCGGCTGAACGCAGGGCGCGAGACGCCGCGGCCAGCGCGCGCAGATGCTCGGCCCCATCCTTGGGCGGAGCGAACAGGGCGAACAGAAGATCCACCGGGCGATCGTCGACGGCGTCATAGGCGACCGGCGAATCCAGGCGCACGAAGACGGCCGTAACCCGATCGATCTCCTTCAGCCGGGCGTGCGGCACGGCGACGCCCGACCCAAGGCCGGTCGAGCCCAGGGCTTCACGCTCCAGCAGGGCTTCGAACACGCGGGTCTGATCCACGCCCATGGCCTGGGCCGCCGCCTCAGCGACCGCGTGCAGCGCTTGCCGCTTGGAAGAAGCGCCGCCGCGCAGCACTACGCCGTTGGGCGCCAGGAGGTCTGCGATATGCATTGTAGCCGACTCCAGACAGGCGAATGGCTGTCGCGGGCGCCCCTTTAGAGGCTCCCGCGACAAAGTCAAACGCGGCTGTTCACCTAGTGGCCGTTGGTCTTGCCGGTACGTTCGGGGTCGATCCAGCCGACATTGCCGTCAGGACGGCGATAGACGACCGACAGACCGCCGTGGGCGGCGTTGCGGAACAGGACGACCGGATAGCCCGTCATGTCCAGCTCGAGCACGGCCCGCCCCACGGTGATGGTGCGGATCTCATGCTCGGTTTCGGCGATGACCATGCCGACCGGGGGCGGACCGTCGCTGTCGCCGGCGTCGCCGAAGACGTCGTCCTCCACGCTGTCGGGATCCCGCAGCACGATGCTACGGGCGACTTCGCGCGCGGCGTCTTCGGTCTTTTCAGGCGACAGACCCTTGGGTCCGATATGGTGGTCCTTGAGCCGGCGCTTATAGCGGCGGACGCGCTTTTCGAGACGGTCCAGCGCCTCGGTGAAGGCGGAGTGGGCGTCGCCGCCCATACCCGACGTCACCAGAGTCTGGCCCGACGCGAGGCGGACCCAACAGTCCACCTTGAAGCCGTGGCCGTCCTTGGACACCACGACCTCGGCGTCGTCACCGCCGCGGGCGAAGTATTTTCCGACCCCTTCTTCGAGTTCCTGGGAGATGCGCGAGCCTAACGCTTCGCCGACATCCACTTGCTTGCCGCTGACTTGGACTTGCATGCGAATAGAACGCTCCCGCTCGCATTTGGTGTCAATCGGGATCACCGATTTGTGGTCACGCTTGGCAGGCGCCCCTAACCATTCTGCGACGCTCGACGGACGACGGAATTCTCAAGGCTTCCCGATACTTGGCGACTGTTCGGCGGGCGATGTCGATGCCGGTTTCCTTAAGGATTTCGACGATTCTGTCGTCGGACAAAATGTCCCCCCCCAGGCTCTCGCCGTCGATCATGGTTTTTATCTTATGACGGACGGCTTCGGCCGAATGGCTGGCGGCGCCGTCGGTCGATTGGATGGCGGCGGTGAAGAAGAATTTCAGTTCGAACACCCCGCGCGGGGTCGAGACATATTTGTTCGAGGTGACGCGGCTGACCGTCGATTCATGCATGCCGATGGCGTCGGCCACCGTCTTCAGATTCAACGGACGCAGGAACTCGACCCCGAAGGCCAGGAAGGCGTCCTGCTGACGCACGATTTCAGAGGCCACCTTCAGGATGGTCTTGGCCCTCTGGTCCAGCGACTTGACCAGCCAGCTGGCCTGGGCCGCGCATTCGGCGACGAAGGTCTTTTCCGTTTCCGACCGCGCGCCGGCCTGGACCAGTCCATGGTAGCGTTTGTCGATCAGCAGGCGCGGCAGGGTGTCGGCGTTCAGTTCGACCCGCCAGCCGCCGGCGGGATCAGGCCTTACATGGACGTCGGGGACCACCGTCTGGGCGGGTTCGCCGCCGAAGCCGGCGCCGGGTCGCGGCGTCAGGCCCTTCAGCTCGGCGATCATCTCGTTCAGATCCTCGGCGTCGACGCCGCAGACCTTCTTCAGCCCCGCCATGTCCCGACGCGCCAAAAGGTCCAGATTGTCCAGCAGGGCCGCCATGGCCGGATCGAAGCGATTGCGCTCGATCAGCTGCAGCTTCAGGCATTCGGGCACGGAACGGGCCATGACGCCCGTCGGCTCGAACCCGTGGCAGACGGCCAGGACCGCCTCGATCCGCGCCAGATCGACCCCCAGCCGATCGGCGAACTCCGCCAGTTCGCCGCGCAGATAGCCCCCTTCGTCCGTCGCATCGATCAGGGTCAGGGCGATGCCGTGGTCGGCCGGCGACAGGCCCGCCGAAGAGGCCTGGGCCTGGAGATGCTCCCACAGGGTGGGTTCATGGGCGTCGGGGCGCTCGCCGTCGCCTTCGAACACGACGCCGCCCTTGCCGGCGCTGGACCAGTCCGACAGGCCGGGCTGAGCCTCGTCGACCAGTCGGTCGCTGGTGCGTTCCCCAGGCGCCGCGTCGCCATAGACGTCGTCGGAACCGGCGTCCATCGCGGCGACCGAATCCTGGCCCACCCCTTCGCCGAAAGACATTTCCTGATCGGCGACGGGATCGGCCGCCTTTTCGGGCGCGTCGGCCTCTGCGCCCTCGGGCTCGTCGCGTTGCAGCAGCGGATTGCGCTCCAGCTCGGCCTCGACGAACTCCTCCAGCTCGAGATTGGACAGTTGCAGCAGCTTGATCGCCTGCTGCAGCTGGGGCGTGATGACGAGCCCCTGCCCCTGTCTGATCTCTAGACGCTGCCCGATCACGTGCGGTTTTCCTGCGGGCGCGAAACTGGCCCGGAACTTGCTGTCGAGAGTGCCGCCCATTGGTTAACGCCCGACAAACGGGGGATGCGGGCGCGTCCTGACTTGCAAGTCTGAGCCTTGGCGACCGGCGGGCAGAGCGCCGCCGCCCTTCGATCAGATGTAGTTTTCGCCCAGATAGACCCGCCGCACCTCGGGGTCGTTGACCGCCTCGTCCGCCGTGCCTTCGAACAGGACCGCGCCGCCCGAGATGATCGAGACCCGGTCGGTGATGTCCAGGGTCTCGCGCACATTGTGGTCGGTGATCAGGACGCCGATCCCCTGCCCCGCCAGATAGCGGATCACCGAGCGGATGTCGGCGATGGCCAGGGGGTCGATGCCGGCGAAGGGTTCGTCCAGCAGGATGAAGGACGGGCGTCCCGCAAGCGCCCGGGCGATCTCGACCCGACGCCGCTCGCCGCCCGACAGGGCGGTGGCCGGGGCGTGGCGCAGATGGTCGATGTGCAGTTCACCCAGCAGCCGCTCGGTCTCCGCCTCGACCCGGTCGCGGGGATAGTTCAGCTCGGCCACGGCCTTGATGTTCTGCTCCACCGTCATGCCGCGGAAGATGGAGGCTTCCTGGGCCAGATAGCCCAGGCCCATCCGGCTGCGCTGATACATGGGCTGGCCGGTGATGTCCTCGCCGTCCAGCCAGATCGAGCCGGAGTCGGGCGGGATCAGGCCGGTGATCATATAGAAGCAGGTCGTCTTGCCGGCGCCGTTGGGGCCGAGCAGGCCCGCGACCTCGCCCCGCTGGACGGTCAGGGAGACGTCGCGCACCACCTGCCGGGCGCCGAACGCGCGGGCGATGTTGCGCACCCGCAGGCCCTTTTCCGCGCGCGCAGCCGCAGGCGTCGGCTCGGGCGCCGGCCGATCATCCAGATTCAGGGCAGAGAGTTCTTTACGCGCCAAAGGTCGAGATCCGTGCGGCCTTCCCGGACGGGCGCCTAGTTGGTTCCGTTGGGATAGAAGACGCCCTGGACCCGATTGCCGGCGGCGCCGCGCGGCGCGCCTTCCATACGAGCGGTCTGCGTATTGACGTTATAGACCAGACGCGATCCGGACAGGACATTCTGGCCCTGGGTCAGGATGACATTTCCCGTCACCACGATCTCGCCAGAGCCCAGATTATAGACCGCCCGATCGCCGCGCATGGTCTGCTCCGGCGTCACGAAATAGACCGATCCGGCCGCCTCGGCCCGCTCCAGATCGCCGCCCGATCCAGAGACCAGGGTCAGTTGGTCGGCGCGAAACCGATTGCCGCCTTGCACGGCCTCAGCCCGCCCCCGCAGAATGACCCGGTTCGGCGCATATTCGACCCCGTCCGCCCCATAGGCGACCGGCTGGTTCGAGCCCCGCGTCTGGGCGTCGCCGACGGCCGGCAAGGCCAAGAGGGCCATCGCCCCCGCCGCCGCGACCGCGGCCCGTGTTCCAAAGATCTTCATCATGGTCATTCGCCTGAACCCGAGGGGGTCAGAACCCCCCGCACCTTGTTGTCGCCGGAGCCTTTGAACACCACGCGCTCGCCCTGATCATAGATCGCATAGGACGAAGCGTTGATGGTTCCAATAGGGCCCGCGCCCTGAACGCCTTTTGAACCGGTGATGATTCCGGTCGAGGTGTCGACCACCGCCTCGGGCGTGGTCAGCACAAACCCCGTGCCCCCGTCCGAAATCCGCACATTGGGGCCGATGGTCACGGTCTTGGCCTGTTCGTCATAGGTCCCGCCGTCGGCGGTCATCTCCGTGACCTTGCGTCCGCCCAGGTTCAGCTTCAGCGCCGGGCCGATCAGGCGGAAACGGCCGGTCGCCGCATCGCGCACGGCGCCCTGGGCCCCGACGGTGAAGGCGCGGCCTTGCGCGTCCTGGCCGTGGAACAGCGGCTTGTCCAGGCGGACCTCCTGGCCCTGACTGGCCTTGCGCTCCACGCCGGACATGACGGTGCGGAAGACCGTCCAGGTCAGGACGCCCCCCGCCAGCACCAGGATGATGATCGGCAGGACGCGGCGATACAGTTTGACTCGGCGGGAATGGGCGCGCCAGCGCGCCCCGGCCAGGGCGACCCGCTGTTCGTCCGCCTCGATACGGGTCTGTTCGCCGGGTTCGGTCAAGACGGCCTCAGCTGTGGGCGAAGATGTCGACCTCGTCCCATCCGGCGAGGTCGAGCGCCGAACGGCTCGGCAGGAAGTCGAAGCAGCGGGCGGCCAGTTCGGCCCGCCCCTCGCGCGCCAGCATCTGATCCAGCCGCGCCTTGGCCGCATGCAGATAAAGAACGTCCGAGGCGGCGTAGTCCAGCTGGGCCGGGCTCAGCTCCGCCGCGCCCCAGTCGGACGACTGCTGCGCCTTGGACAGGTCCACTCCCACCAGCTCGCGCACCACGTCCTTCAGACCATGGCGATCCGTATAGGTGCGGGCCAGTTTGGAGGCGATCTTGGTGCAATAGACCGGCCGGGTCTCCACCCCCAGGTGCAGCTGGAACATGCCGATGTCGAAGCGGCCGAAGTGGAAGATCTTGGTCACGGCCGGGTCGGTCAGCAGCCGCTTCAGGTTCGGACAGTCGTAGGCGGGACGGTTCAGCCGCACCACATGGGCGTTTCCGTCGCCGGACGACAGCTGGACCACGCACAGGGGGTCGCGACGGAAACGCAGGCCCATGGTCTCGGAATCGATGGCGACTTCCGTCCCCAGGTCCAGGTCGTCGGGCAGGTCGCCCTCATGCAGATAAACGGTCATGGACAGGTTCTTACACGGCGAAGGCGCGCGGCGAAACGGCCTCGCGACAGGCATGATGAGGGGCCGGAAACGACGACGGCGCCGTGTCCGAAAACACGGCGCCGTCTGAAAGATGGTGCCCAGAAGAGGACTCGAACCTCCACGGCCGTTAAGCCACTGGCACCTGAAGCCAGCGCGTCTACCAATTCCGCCATCTGGGCCCCGTCGGCAGCGCCTTGCGGCGTTTCCATCGGGAAGGCGCGGACCTCTAAGGGAGGGTCCGGGCGGGGTCAACAGGGATTTTTCATCGGCGGGCGGTTTTATTTTCCAAGCGTCGCCGCAGGGCGGCGTCCAGCCTGCGTTAAGCCTGTTCGCTTACTCCGCCTTGAGGCGAGCCGGCCTAGCATCCGCCCATGGCCCAGCCGACCCTGACCCAGACCACGCCCGATCGGCGCGCGGCCGTGCGGCGTCCCTACCGCCGTCAGCGACGGCCGGAGGAGCGGGTGCGCCTCTTGGGCGAGGCGGTCGATCTGGTCCGGCCCGAAGAGGTGCTGCACCATGTTCAGGCGGCGGTGGCAGAGGGCCGCAAGACCCTGATCGCCAACCACAATCTGCACAGCCTGCATCTGATCCAGACCCAGGCGGAGATGCGGGCCTTCTATGACCGCGCCGACCTGGTCCAGGTCGATTCGACGCCTCTGATCTGGTTCCTGCGCGCCCTCGGCCTGCCCGGTCGCGGCTTTCACCGATCCACCTATCTGGACTGGCGGGACCATTTCTGGAGCGTCGCCGACCGCCGGGGCTGGCGCGTCATGTCGATCGGCGGGGCGCCCGCCGTCGGCCCGGAGGCGGCCCGGCGCCTGGCCGAACGCTATCCTGGCGCGGAGATTCGCACCCGCCACGGCTTCTTCGACGCCCGCCCCGGATCTGCCGACAACGCCGACATCCTGGCGGACATCCGCGCCTTCTCGCCCCACATCCTGTTCGTCGGCATGGGCATGCCTCGCCAGGAGTCGTGGATCGCGACCGTGTTCGACGATCTGCCCGCCTGCGTCGTCTTTTCGGTCGGGGCGGCTTTCGACTATGAGGCCGGCGTCCAGAAGTCGGCGCCGCGCTGGATGGGCCGGGTCGGGCTGGAATGGGCCTATCGCCTGCTGCACGATCCCCGGCGCCTGTTTCACCGCTATTGCGTCGAACCGTGGAGCCTGGCGCCTCTGGCCTTGCGTGAACTTACCGCCGCCTTCGCCCGACGACGCCAAGCGGATTGATCTAAATCCTACTTGGCAGATAGATATTTATCGGCATGATCGACTTCCGCCTCCGCCCGTCGTGTCTGGGTGAAGGGTCGCCCCACGGCATTACGGGAGCATCGATGTCGCAAGACCATGGACCCAGGGTGGCGATCATCGGCGCCGGCTTCAGCGGCCTGCTGACCGCGATACAGCTTTTGAAGCGGTCGCCCGTCGTGCAGGTGACGCTGATCGAGCGGCGCGACGCCTTCGGTCCCGGCGTCGCCTATGACACCGGCAATCCCGGCCATCTGCTGAACGTCCGCCTGGACAATATGAGCGCCTTTCCCGACCGACCCGACCATCTGGCGAACTGGCTGGCGGAACAGCCGTCCTGGCGCGCCCAGGACGGCTTCATCACACGCGGCGTGTACGGCGACTATCTGCGGCATCTGCTGGCCGAGACGCTCGAGGGGAATGCGGACGAGGCGGGGCGAATGACTCTCGTCCAGGGCGAGGCCCAGGCGATCGACCGCCACGAAGGCGGTTGGCGGATCATGGTTGGTGCGGAAGTCATCGTGGCCGATGCGGTGATCCTGGCCTTGGGCAATCTGGAGCCCGCCTCCCCGCCCGGGATCGATGCGGCGGTCCGCGCCTCGGCCGCCTATGTCGAAAACCCGTGGCGTATCGACACGGCTGCGGTCGGAGCTGGGCGCAACATCCTTCTGATCGGCTCCGGCCTGACCATGGTGGATGCGGTCCTGACGCTTCGGCGACCGGGACGGCGGTTTACCGCCCTGTCCAGGCACGGCCTCCTGCCCCGCGGCCACGCGACGGTTCCACCGGCGCCCTTCGACGGCGCCTTTTCGGGCGGTCCGTCCGAAGTCCTGTCTCAAGTGCGGCGCGCCGTCCTGACCCACGATTGGCGGGCGGTGTTCGATCGCCTGAGGCACGGCGCCCGCGACCTGTGGCGCGCCTGGACGCCGCAGCAGAAGCGCCGCTTCCTGCGTCATCTTCGCCCCTTGTGGGACGTTCACCGCCACCGGACGGCGCCGGGCGTGACGCGAGAAATCGCCGCCATGCTGGCTGCGGGCGATCTGACGGTGCTGGCGGGCAAGCTGACCGGAGTGGTGCTGGACGACGATTCGGTCGAGGCCGCCTGGCGGCCGCGCCACCGTCGCCGCCCGATCCGGGACAGGTTCGACCTGGTGATCAACTGCACCGGCCCGCTGGGCGTCATTCAGCACAGCGCCGAGCCGGTGATCCGCAATCTGCTGGCCCAGGGCTACGGTCGGCCCGATCCGATCGGCCTGGGGCTGGAGGTCGATCAGGGCGGGCAGCTGATCGGGGGCGAGGGCGCCCCAACCCCTGACCTTTACGCCATCGGCCCTTTGACCCGCGGCGCCTTTTGGGAAATGACCGCGGTGCCCGATCTGCGAGGGCAGGCGCGGGACTTGGCGGCGGTGGTGGCCGACCGACTGACGAACGCCGACGGCTCGGTCAGATCGGCATGGCCATGATTTCCTTATAGGCCGAGATGACCTGGTCGCGGACGGACATCACCGTCTCCAGCGACGCCTCGGCCGAGCTCAGCGCCGTGACCACGTCGATCAGATTGCCCTGGCCCTGAATCGACTTGGTCATCTGGGTCTCGGCCGCCCGCGTCTGGTCGGCCAGGCCGGTCATGGCGGTCTTGACCAGGTCGGCGAAGCCGTTGTCGCCGGCGGCGGGCGGCTGGGCGGCGACGGGCATGGCCCCGCCCTGGACGGCGGCGTAGGCCTTGGCGGCCATCATCGGGTTCATGGCCTAGTCCCTCAGCGTTTGATGATGTCGAGGGTGCGGCTGTCCATCGACCGCGCCGTCTCGATGACGTTCAGATTGGCCTCATAGGCGCGCTGGGCCTCGCGCATGTCCATGGCCTCGACCAGGGTGTCGACATTGGGCCGCATCACATAGCCCTGGGCGTTGGCCGCCGGATGGGAGGGGTCGTAGTCCATCTTGAAATCGCTGTCGTCGGGCCGGACCTCGGCCAGGGCGACGCCGGTCGCGCCGTCCACCTCCCGCGCCTGAAAGACGGGGATCTGCCGACGATAGGGCTCGCCGCCCGGCGTGCGGGCCGTGGACTGGGCGTTGGCGATGTTCTCGGCGATCACGCGCATGCGCGACTGCTGGGCCTTCAGGGCCGAGGCCGCCACGGCCATGGCGCTGTTCGAGGGTGGGACGGGATCAGGCATGGGTCAGGCCTCCGGTTCAGGCCGCGCCGGGCTTGCGCGCGGCCATGCGGATCATCGACATGGATTTCTGGTAAAAGCCGATGGCGGCGTCATAGGCCATGCGGCTCTCGGCCATCTTCAGCATCTGCTCTTCGACCACCACCGAATTGCCGTCCAGGGTGGTCTCAGAGTCCGGGGACTTGGACGAATCGAAGCGGGGCGGCGCCACGGCGGGCGCCAGATGGGCCCGGTTGGTCCGCACCATCGGCAGTCCGCCGCCGGAGCGCAGGGCGGCGGCGAAGTCGCTGGGCTGTTTCAGGTCGCGGCCGACGAAGCCGGGGGTGTCGGCGTTGGCCACGTTTTCGGCGATGACCTTCTGGCGGGCGTCCAGCCAGCCCAGCCGGCCCTTGATCTGTCCCAGCAGCGGAATGTCGGCGACGCCCATGGCGGTCTCCCGTGCGGCGCAAAAATGCGCGATGGGCAGAAAATGCCGCCTCCATGGTTAATAGGGCGTTATCTCAACGGCTCGTTAACCAGGCTGATTAAGACTTGGGGTCACAGCGCCGACTGCGCCGGGGCCCAAAGCGTATGAACTTCCTTGATCTCGCCCGCGCCGTCTTCGGCCTGGCCTTCACCCTGGGCCTGATCGGCCTGGCGGCCTACGCCGCGCGCCGCTACGCCCCCCAGCTGCTGGCGCGACTGAACGCAGAACGCGGCGAACGGCGGATGCAGGTGGTCGAGACCCTGGTTCTGGACCCCGCCCGCCGCCTGGTCCTGGTGCGGATCGACGACGAGGAACGGCTGATCCTGCTGGGCGAAGGCCGCGAACTGATCGAGCCGCGCCAGCCGGGGATTTTCAAGTGAAGGACGCAAAACCGCCTTCCACCCGCCGGAGCCGGGAAAAGGTCTTCACGGTTCCCGCCGCCTCCGAACTGAAGCGCGCGGCCTTCTTGTCGCTGATCACCACCCTGGTCTGCCTGGCCTGGCCGATCGCGGCCCTGGCCCAGGAAGCCGCCCAGTCCGGCTCGGCCATCAACATCGACCTGGGCACTGGGGCCGGCCTGACCCAGCGGGTGGTCCAACTGGTCGGACTGATGACCGTGCTGTCCCTGGCGCCTTCCATCGTCATCATGACCACCAGCTTCGTGCGGATCGTCGTGGTCCTGTCCCTGCTGCGCACCGCCCTCGGCATGCAGCAGTCGCCGCCGAACGCGGTTCTGGTGTCCCTGGCCCTGTTCCTGAGCGCCATCGTCATGGCCCCGACCTGGCAGGACGCCTATGATTCGGGCATCCGCCCGCTGCTGGATCAGCAGATGGAACTGCCCCAGGCCTTCGATGCGGCGTCCGAACCTGTGAAAACTTTCATGCTGGCCCAGGTGGACCGTTCGGACCTGGCGCTCTTCACCCGGTTGAGCCGCGTCGAGCCCCCGACCAACCTCCAGGAACTGCCCCTTCGGGTCGTCACCCCGGCCTTCATGATCAGTGAGCTGAAGAAGGCCTTCGAAATCGGATTTCTTCTTTTCGTTCCGTTCCTTGTCATCGACCTGGTGGTGGCCAGCGTGCTGATGTCCATGGGTATGATGATGCTTCCGCCGGTGGTGGTTTCCTTACCCTTCAAACTGATCTTCTTCGTCCTGGTGGACGGCTGGAGACTGGTCGCCGGGAGCCTGGTGGAGAGCTTCCAGCGGGCGTCCGGAACCGGATAATCCCCGCCCCATAAGGCTTTGCGCCGTTTCCCCGCTTGCAAAGCCAAGCGAAATCCGTGTTGATCCCCCGGTCCTCGCCCTGAATCGGGCGACTAACACTGGAAATGTCTCTTATGACCACTCAAGCCGAACTGATCGCCGCCGTCGCCAAGGACGCCGGTGTCTCGCAGGCCGACGCCGGCAAGGTGCTGACCGCCATCGTCGAAAACATCCACGCCAGCCTGAAGGCCGGCGGCGACGTGCGCATCTCGAACCTGGGCGTCTTCGACACCGCCGACCGCGCCGAGCGTGAAGGCCGCAACCCGGCCACGGGCGCGACCATCAAGATCGCCGCCTCCAAGGCCGTGCGCTTCCGCGTCTCCAAGCCGCTGAAGGACGCCGTCAACGGCTAAGACCTTCGGGTCCAGACTGCGGATCTGATCTGCGGATTAACGGGCGGGGGTCGCTGGGCGGCCCCCGCCCGCTTCTTTTCTGAAGTCCTGTTTGGCCGCATTGACCCAGCCGACGAAGGTATCGGCGTTGGCCGACAGGCCGGCGAAATCGGCCGCGCCCGCCACTCCCGACAGGTCGTCGTCCAAGGCCACGCGAATCGCATTGGCCGAACGCGCCCGGGCGATGAAGGGCGAATACTGACCCCGCAGACGATCCAGGGCCGCGCGGTTTCCACTCAGCGAATAGCCGACCCCGGCCCGGATCAGCCAGCTCTCCTCGGCGGGCGTCAGGGGGGCGTCGGTCTGTTTGTGGCGATCGCCCAGACGCGCCTCGTACAGGGGGGCGGCGTCCGCCCACTTCTGCTGTTTCCAGAAGACGTCGCCGCGCACTTCGCGCGCGGGCGCCGACTGATCCCGATCCAGAACCTCAAGCGCGTGGTCGTAACGCCCCAGGTCCATCAGGGCCCGCGCTTCCAGGGCGCGGCGTTGGCTGTTGACGGCGGTCGGCAAGAGGGTGGTGCGCGACCCCCAGATCGCCTGAAGCGCCTTCTCCGGCTGACGGTCCATCAGATAGACGGTGGCCAGATCGGTGGCGACCTGCGCCTTGGCCACCCCGTCCAGCCGCTCGTCCACCTGGTGTTTCAGCAGTTCGGCGGCCTGATCCAGCAGATCGACGTCGATCAGGCGGCGCGACAGGCGGCGCACCATTTCATCGCCGTCTGCGCCGATCGGCGTCAGTTCGCGGAAGTCATAGAAGAGGGCCAGGGCCTGAACGGGTTGCAGGCCGTCGGCGGCGCCTTCCAGGAACAGGGCGCGGAAAGCCTTGGACTGGTCCGCCTGGATCTCGGCGGCGCCCGGCACGTTCGCCATCCGCTTGCCGGCGCTGCGCAGGGCGTCCAGCGCCTCACGATAGCGGCCCTGCTGCAGATAGAGGTCCGCCAGTTTGCGGATCACCGCCAGTTCGGTCGCATCGCCGCGCCAGCGCCACTTCAGCAGCTCCAGCTGCTGGGCCGCCTGGTCGGGCGTCAGGGCGCCCTTGTCCAGCTCCAGGCTGATGGCGCCCAGTTTGGCGGGGGTGGCGATGCCGTCCAGCGGGGCGCGCGCCACCGCCTTATAGACCGCCAGCGCCCGCGCCTTGTCGCCTGTCAGATCAAACAGACGCGCCTGAACGACCCGCGCCGCCAGCTGGTCGGCCGCCGAGGCGTTCTGGCTGAACACATAGTCCAGCAGCTGGCGCGCGGCGGGCAGATCGCCCGTTTCGATCGCCGCCAGCGCGTGGGCGGCGCCGAAGCGGGCGCGCCATTCCTTGGGGAAGTCGTCGATGACCGAGGCCCCGGCGGCGAAGGCGCGGCGCGCCCCCTCCCAGTCGCCCTGTTCGGCGGCGATATAGCCCTGCCAGACCTTGGCGGCGGGATCGTTGGACAGGGCGGCGCCGGCGAAGTCGATCTGGGCCTCCTCCAACCGGCCGACGCCGACGCGGGCGGCGCCGCGCAGGCCCCGCACCTCCGGCTCGCCCTGCATATTGGGGGCCTGGGCGATCAGGGCGTTCAGCACGCCGATCGCCTCGTAGTTCAGGCCCGAACCGACCAGAAACCGCGACAGGGCCAGGCGAGCGCCGATCGGGGCGCGGGGATTGTCCGTCGCGGCCAGGGTCTCCTGGGCCGCAGCGTCCTGAAGTCGGCGATAGCGTTCGGAAAAGCCCTCGGTCGCCGCCCATTCCTCAAGGATCAGGCTGGGATGGGGCGCCCGTTTCGGCGCCTCGGCCTCACGCTCGTCCGCCTCCAGGGTCGCCGACGGCGGCGAAAGGGTCAGGCCGTTCGGGCGGCTGAGGGTGACCAGATCGCCTCCAGCCTCGATCTTCAGATCGTCGGTCGACGTCTCCACCGCCAGGCCTTGAGCCGTCGGGATCAGGCTGAGGTCGATCGTGCTGCGCGAGCCCGAGAAGCCCTTGCCGGGCGCAAGGGCGGTGACGGCGGCGAACCGGTCGCCGACGAGGGGATCGGTCAGCCAGACCGTCTTGGTGGCTCCCGCCATCCGGGCCACCAGGGCGTCGGAGCCGTCGTCTGCGCGGTCCACCTCCACGCCCGAGGCGCCGGTCGGCGGCCCGCCGATGGTCACGGTCCAGGTCCCGCCCTGCCCGTCCGCCGCAACCGCCAGCCCCTCCGGCGCCGCGATGCGGACGGCGGTGTAGTCGCCGCCGGCGGCCCAGCGCGCGTCCTTGGCGGGCCCCAGCGCCTTGGCGCCGGCCAGATCCATCTTGGCGGCGGCGTCGAAGACGATCCAGACCGCCTCACCCCGCCGGAAGACGGCGGCGCCGACCGGGGCGCCCCACTGGAAGGTCAGAACCGTCTTCTCGTCGCTGGAGACGGCGCGGACCGGCACGACGGCATTGATCTTGGCCCCGGTCTCTTGCGCCGGCGTCTCCGGCGCCTTGCCCGGCGCATAGAGGTTCAGCCAGACGGCGCCGTCGGCCACGCCGGAACGGGCGTCGGCGCCCTCGGCCAGGGTGATGACCAGGTCGGTCGCCCCGCCGCGCGCCATTCGGGTCTCGACCGCCTTGACCCCCTGCGGCGGATCGACGCGCAGACGCGAAATGTCAGGGGCGGCCGAGACGCCCAGGCGGACGATGACCTTGTCGGCCTCACGCCGCACCTGGCTGCGCACGCCGATGACGCCGGCGAATTCGACGCGGGTGAACTCGCTGGATTGGCCGATGCTGATCGACAGGGGATCGCTGGAGCGGCCGGCCTCCTGGGCCAGGGGCGCAAGCGGCGCAAAGGCGACCGCCCCGGCCGCGGCGGCGGCCACGGTCGTCTTCAGCAGGCGCTTGCTGTGCGGGGTCCCGGACATATCGGCCCAGCCATGCCGCAAAAGCTCTTTAATCGCGGTTAACCGACGTTCACCCGCGATTCCACGAATGGGACGGTTCGCCCACGCGACAGGCCGGGCGATCTGGCGCATCATGGGGCCATGACCGATTATCCCCGCCTCAGCACCCTGAAGACCGGCCTGGGCTGCAAATGCCCGCGCTGCGGCCAGGGTCCCCTGTTCAAAGGGTATCTGACCCTGCGCGAAGCCTGTCCGAACTGTGGGCTCAGCTACGGCTTTGCGGACCCTGCGGACGGCCCGGCCTTCTTCGTCATGTCGGCGGTCGGCCTGGTCGGCATGATCCTGTTGATGGTCATCGACTTCACGATGAAGCCGCCCATCTGGGTCCACGCAGTCGTCACCCTGCCGATCCTGATCGCGCTTTGCCTGGGCTGTCTGAGGCCGTTCAAAGCCTGGCTGGTGGCGGAGCAGTATGTGCACAAGGCCGCCCCGCCGGAATTCTCCAGCAACGGCAAGCACGGGGATTAGGGGCGGGGTGCTCGCCCCCTGCCCCTCAGTCGATGCAGAGGGTCGCGCCCGCCTTGCCGTCCTCCACCGGCGTATTGCAGCCGAAGCGGTCGCTGGTCGCCTGACAGACGCCGGTCGCGGCGGTTCCGGGCGCGATCCCGCTGTTGCCCTCGATCCGGCAGTCGCCCTGGCACTGGTCGCCGTCTGTGCAGCGCTTGCCGGCGTCGGCGTAGTTGATCACGCACTGCCAGGATTGCAGCCGGCCGACCTGTTTCATCGTCCCGCCGCGCGCGGCGCAGGCCGAGGCGTCGGCGCTCTGCATCGGGGCGTCCGAGCCCGCCGTGGTCTGCGGGGTGCAGGCGGACGCCAGAAGGGCGGCGGCGGCGAGAAGAGGGATACGGATCATTCGACCTGTCCTTTGGCGAAGCCCGACCAGACGTCGTCGTAGTCGAGCTGCATCTGCGGCGATTCCGACGCCCATTTCGTGACCCGGATCGGCGCCCGGGTCTCGAACATGAAGGCCAGGGTGTCAGTGATCTTGTGCGGCTGAAGGTCCGCATTGATCGCGCCTTCATAGCTGGCCTGATCCGGGCCGTGGCCGCTCATCCGGTTGTGCAGGCTGGCGCCGCCCGGCGCAAATCCGCCCGCCTTGGCGTCATAGGCGCCGGTCACCAGGCCCATGAATTCGCTCATGACGTTGCGATGGAACCAGGGCGGGCGGAAGGTGTGTTCGGCAACCATCCAGCGCGGCGGGAAGATGACGAAGTCGATATTGGCCGTGCCCGGCGTCTCCGACGGGCTGGTCAGGACGGTGAAGATCGACGGATCGGGGTGGTCGTAGCTGACCGTGTTGATGGTGTTGAACCGCGCCGTGTCATAGCGGCAGGGCGCCAGATTGCCGTGCCAGGCTGCGACGTCCAGCGGGCTGTGGTCGAAGGTGGTCGCCCACAGACGGCCGCCGTATTTCTGGACGCACTGGGTCGGGCGATCCACGTCCTCATAGGCCGCGACCGGGGTTTCGAAGTCGCGCGGATTGGCCAGGCCGTTTGCGCCGATCGGCCCCAGGTCCGGCAGACGGAAGGGACTGCCGTAGTTTTCGCAGACATAGCCCCGAACGGGACCTTCGATCTCGACGCGGAAGCGGACGCCGCGCGGGATCAGGACGATGTGGCCAGGCTGGGCCTCGATCACCCCCATCTCGGTGACGAAGCGATGCGCCCCCTGTTGCGGCACGATCAGCAGTTCGCCGTCGGCGTCGTAGAAGACCCGGTCCGTCATCGAACGGTTGGCGACATACAGGTGGATTCCCGCCCCGGCTCCGGCGTCGGGATCGCCGGCGCCGCCGTAGGTGACCAGGCCTTCGACCCAGTCGGTCGCGGTCTCGGGGATCGGCAGCGGGTCCCAGCGCATGCGGTTGGGGTTGGGCGGGGTCTCGTCGAACGGGCCGGAGCGGACGCGCCCCTGGTCGAAGGCCACATAGGGGCCGTGCTGGGCCGAGGGACGAAGGCGGTACAGCCAGCTGCGCCGGTTCTCGGCGCGCGGGGCGGTGAAGGCCGTGCCGGACAGCTGTTCAGCGTACAGGCCCATCGGCGTCTTCTGCGGCGAATTCTGGCCCTGCGGCAGGGCGCCGGGCGCGGCCTCGGTCGCGAAATGATTGCCGAAGCCGGTCAGATAGGCGGGCGCGTTGGATCGCGTCGTCATGTGCATGTCTCCCTTGGCGGGAGGTTTAGAAGGTTCGGCCGCAGGCGTCATCCACTCGTCTGCGCCGGGACCGCACCGGCCGGATCAGAGCGTCCGCGCGATCAGCAACTTCATGATCTCGTTGGTCCCGCCGTAGATCCGCTGGACCCGGGCGTCCTTGTACAGCTGGGCGATCGGATATTCGTTCATATAGCCGTAGCCGCCGTGCAGCTGCAGCATCTCGTCGATGGTCTCGCCCTGGATGTCGGTCACCCAGTATTTGGCCATGGAGGCCGTGGCGGCGTCCAGCTGGCCCTTCAGGTGCAGGCCGATGCAGTGGTCGACGAAGACCTTGGCGACGGTCAGCTTGGTCTTGACCTCGGCCAGTTTGAACTGGGTGTTCTGGAAGTCGATGACGCGCTTTCCAAACGCCTTGCGCTCCTTGACGTAGGCCAGGGTGGCCTCCAGCCCGCGCTCGGCGGCGGCGACGCCCTGGACGGCGATGTTCAGCCGTTCCTGGGGCAGTTGCTGCATCAGCTGGACGAAGCCCTGGCCCTCGACCCCGCCGATGACGTTGTCGCCGGGGACCTTCACGTCATTGAAGAACAGTTCGGAGGTATCGTTCCCCTCCATGCCGATCTTGTGCAGGTTCCGGCCGCGTTCGAAGCCTTCGGCGCCGTCCGTCTCGACCACGATCAGGGACGTGCCCTTGGCGCCCTCGGCCGGGTCGGTCTTGGCCACCACGATGATGAAGTTCGCCAGCTGGCCATTGGTGATGAAGGTCTTGGAGCCGTTGACGACATAGCCGTTGCCGCTCTTGATCGCCGTGGTCTTGACCCCTTGCAGGTCCGAGCCCGCGCCCGGTTCGGTCATGGCGATGGCGCCGACCAGTTCGCCGGAGGCCAGACGCGGCAGCCAGCGCTTCTTCTGCTCCTCGGTGCCGTAATGCCAGATGTAGGGCATGACGATCGCATTGTGCAGGCTGATGCCGAAATGGTCCGCGCCCTTCCAGCCCAGCTGGCGCATCAAGACGACCTCGTGCCGATAGTCGCCGCCAAAACCGCCGTCCTCTTCGGGCAGCGACAGGCCGAGCAGACCCGCCTCGCCCGCGTCGTTCCATAGCTGGCGCGGCACCGAGGAGTCGGCGATCCACTGCTGCACCTTGTCCAGCGGCGCGTGCTCGTCGATCCATTTGCCGACGCTGTCGGAGAAGAGGGTGATCTCTTCTTCACGCATGAAATCGGGGTCGGGGCTGTTAAGCACGTTCATGGCGTTTCCAATCGTATGTTGTAGGGGCGGGCGCTGCCGTCAGGATTTCTGAGCCCCTGCTTGATCTCGGCGAGCACCCTGATCCTCGAAGGCTCGAACCCATCGGCTTCAAGCGCTCCTACGCATCCCCAGCAGTCGCCGCCGCAACTACCGGAGAGCGGATCGGCTGCGACGTCTAGGGAGCGCCCGCACATGCCGCAGGCGGCCTGGCCTGCGGCTTTGCTCATCGGATCAGAACGCCTCGACCGGCATGGCCATCAGCACGTCCGCGCCGGTCTTCATCTTCTTCAGATGGGCCTCGGCGTCGGGCAGGATGCGCTCGACGAAGTAGCGGCCGGTCTGCAGCTTGGCGGCGTAATAGGGGTCGGTCGAACCGGCCTCGATCTGGGCCTGGGCGACCTTGGCCATCAGCGCCCACATATAGGCCAGGGCCGTCAGGCCGAAGACGTTCAGATAGTCGGTCGAGGCGGCGCCGGCGTTGTCCGGATTGGCCATGCCGTTCTGCATCAACCACATGGTGCCTTCCTGCAGCTTGGCCTTGGCGTCGGCCAGACCGTCGACGAAGGGCTTGATCGCCTCATTGCCGCTGTTCTCGGCCACGAAGGCGTCGATCTCGCCGAACCAGGTCATGATCGCGCGGCCGCCGTTGGCGGGCAGTTTGCGGCCGACCAGGTCCAGGGCCTGGATGCCGTTGGCGCCCTCATAGATCATGGTGATCCGCGCATCCCGCAGGTACTGCGAGGCCGGGAAGTGTTCGGTGTAGCCCGAACCGCCGTGCACCTGCATCGCCAGGGACGCCACGTGGAAGCCCTTGTCGGTCAGATAGGCTTTAAGCACGGGCGTCAGCAGGCCCATATAGTCCTTGGCCTTGGTCGCCACGGCCTCGTCTTCCGACTTCTCCAGATCGGCGTGAAGCGCGGTCCACAGGATGAAGGCCTGGCCGCCTTCGACGAAGGCGCGGGCCTCCAGCAGCATGCGGCGCACGTCGGGGTGGACGATGATCGGGTCGGCGGGGCCGTCCGGGTTCTTCGGTCCGGTCAGGCTGCGGCCCTGCAGGCGGTCCTTGGCGAACTCGACGGCGGCCTGATAGGCGGCGGTGCCGATGGCCAGGCCTTGCAGGCCGGTGCCCAGGCGCGCCTCGTTCATGACCACGAACATATTGTTCATGCCGCGCCCTTCCTCGCCCAGCAGCCAGCCCTTGGCGCCGTCATATTGCATGACGCAGGTGGCGTTGCCGTGGATGCCCATCTTTTCTTCCAGGCCCACGCACTGCAGCGTGTTGCGCTCGCCCAGAGAACCGTCGTCATTCACCAGATATTTGGGCACCACGAACAGCGACAGGCCCTTGATGCCCGGAACTGCGCCTTCGATCCGCGCCAGGACGGTGTGGATGATGTTGTCCGAGAAGTCGTGCTCGCCCGCCGAAATCCAGATCTTCTGGCCGGTGATGGAGAAGCTGCCGTCGTCGTTGCGCACGGCCTTGGTGCGGACCATGCCCAGGTCGGTGCCGCACTGGGGCTCGGTCAGGTTCATCGTGCCGGACCATTCGCCGGACACCATCTTGGGCAGGTATTTGGCCTTGATCTCGTCCGAGGCGCTGGCGTGGATGCCGGCATAGGCCGAGGCGGTCAGGCCCGGATACATGGAGAAGGCCGCCGAGGCGCCGGCGGTCATCTGACCGAAGGCCGAGGCGACGATCGAGGGCATGCCTTGGCCGCCGTAGGCCGGATCGGCGGCCAACGCCATCCAGCCGGCTTCCGACATGGCCTTATAGGCTTCCTTCCAGCCCTTGGGACCAGTGACGACGCCGCCCTCAGACCAGTGGCAGCCTTCCTTGTCGCCGGGGTTGTTGATCGGGGCGATGACCTCGTCGGCGAATTTGGCGCCTTCCTCCAGGATCTGGTTGACAAGGTCCGACGACACGTCCTGGAAGCCAGGTTGGTTCGTGTACCGGTCGATCTCCAGCACCTCGTTGAGGATGAAGGTGAAATCGCGGACGGGCGACTTGTAGGCCATGGATCAGGCTCTCGCTTTGAAGGGGTGGTGGTGGTCTTGGTTGAGACGCGCGCGCAGCAGCTTCTCGTAATCTTCGGCGCCGGGCAGCAGGTCGGGACGGTGCTCGCTCAGCTTGGATTCCATCCAGGCGCAGGCGTCCTCCGCCGTCTGGATGGCGCCTTCGATGTCTTCCAACTGCTGTTTCAAGGCCGCGATCTGGGCGCGGTGACGCCGCAGGGCCACGGCCATCTGGTGGACGTTGTGATCCTTGCGGTCGTACAGATCCAGCATCTCCTGGATCTCCTGCAGGGTGAAGCCGATGCGGCGCCCCCGCAGGATCAGCTTCAGACGTGCGCGGTCGCGGGCGTCATAAACGCGGGTCTGACCCTTGCGTGCAGGGGTCAGCAGACCCTTGTCCTCATAGAAGCGCAGCGCCCGCGCCGTGGCGTCGAATTCGCGGCACAGCTGGCGAATGGAATAGGTGCGATGGTCGTCGGCGGTGGCCATAAAGACACCATAACTTGACGTGCGCGTAAAGGAAAGAGTTTACGTGCGCGTAAGGGTAAGCTTTTCGTCGCCACCCCTCCCTCGCGGCGCGCCAGGCAAAGAAAAGCCCGGAGCCTGGGGAAGGCTCCGGGCGCGACACACCGGGGCGGAGGGGGGAGAGGCCCCGGCGATCGATCCTGTTTCAGGCGCGCCGCCGTCCCAAGAGGACGGGAACGGTGAGCGCCAGGAGAATGAGGTTCACCACCGCCAAGCCGATGTCGCGGCTCAGGGCGTGGACCATCAGCATGGTCGCCTCCATCACGATCAGTCCGGCCGAGGCGCTCAGCAACAGAGGGCGACCCACGCGCCAGGAGATCAGCGGCGCCAGAACGCTCAGGCCCAGCGCCATCTCCACCAAGCCCAGTCCACGCACCATGTTTTCCGGCGCGACCGCAGGCCAGCCCATCAGGGCGATCAGATTGGTCATCGGCTCGGTCAGCTTGGCGTAACCGGCGGCGATGAAGAACATCGCGATCCAGCCCTGGAAGGTCCACAGTGTTACGTTCTTGTAGACGGAGCGGGTGCGGGACTGGGCGACGGGCAGAGTGGTGGAGGTCATCGGGGAGCGCCTGATTGGTAACAGTTGCGAGATCGGATCGAGCAACTCCGTTCGCAAGGGGTATGTAGCGCAGCCGATGCATTTTGTCATCGCCGGATGACATCAGTTGATGACATCGGCTGATGACTTATTGTTTCTGTGACATCCACCCTACAGGCGGCCCGTCGCCCTTCCCTGAGGATCACCCCTCTTCCGACTGAGGTCCCGGCGTCTGGACGATCAGATCGCCCGGCTGGCAGTCCAGCTCTCTACAAAGGGCGTCCAGGGTGGAGAAGCGCACGGCGCGGGCCTTGCCGGTCTTCAGGATCGACAGATTGGCCATCGTCACCCCGACGCGGTCGGACAGTTCGGTCAAGGACATGCGGCGCTCCAGCAGCAGCCGGTCCAGTTGGATCATGATCATGGCGCGCCTCAGACCGTCGCCAGCTGTTCGTCGCGCATGGCCGAGCCCTGGCGAAACACCTCGGCCAGGATGAAGACGACCAGAATGCCCAGCCACGATCCTAGGCTGAAGTCATAGTCGGAAACCGACTCCCCCATGACGTGCGGCGCCACAAGAGCCAGCATCAAGGCGGTGAGCTGGATACCCATCAGGCCCAGCCCCACGCCCTGCAGCCGCTTGACGTTGGCGAACTCGAAGGCGTCGCCCTGATTGACCGAAAGCAGGATGCGGCGCAGTCGGTTGATGATCCACCAAGTGAAGCCGCAGGCCAGGAAGGCGCCGAGCAGGGTCAACCGCTCCGGCCAGTGCAGGTCGCGCGCGTCGCTGCTGTCGAGGTCCCTCATTCCGTCGACGAACCCCGCAGCAAAATCGGGCGATATGATGCTGGCGGCCAAGCAGATCGCCATGATCCCGGTGGCCAGCATGACGAAGACGTTGGCGAACCCCAGGCACCAGCGCAGGGCGCTTGAGATAGAGTATTTTCCGATCAGTCTCATGTCGAACAGCCCTTCCTTCGGCGCGCCCTCCGCAGCGCCTTAGTGACTATCGATATGGTTTCATCGATAAACAGGCAAGAAAATTATCGATAAACGAGATGACGATTTTGTAAGGTTCTGCATCAAGCGGTGAAGGCCCAGGCGAGGCGCGCCGCCTCCAGCCGGGCCAGCTTGGCCCGGAAGGGCGCCCAGTCGTCGGCGGCGTCGATGGCGGCCCAGATCGCCTCGACCTCGTCGATCAGCATTTCTTCGGGCTCGCGCGCGGCGAACATCGGATGCTCCAGCCGTTCGATCCGGTCGGGCTCGTGCGCCATCAGGGCGAAGCGGAAGGCGTCGAAGGCCTCGCCCTGATAGAGTTTCGCGCGCGGTCCCGACAAGGCGCGCGCGGCCGAGGCGAAGCCGCCGAACCAGTCGAAGAACAGCGGCTCCCAGCGAAGCCCCTCCCCGCCTTCGCGCAGCAGGGCCAGGGCCGTGTCGACCAGCCGTTGGTCCGCCGCCTCCCCCAGGCTCAGCACGCCGAACCGCATGAGAAAGGCCGCACGCAATTCGCGGATATAGGCTGGGCCGAAGCCGTTCAAGGCGTCGGTCAGGGGCTCGACCTCGGCGACCAGCTTCAGGCATCCGGCCAACTGGGTCAGGTTCCAGAACACCGCCTCCGGCTGGCGGGCGAAGGCGTAAAGGCCGGTCTGGTCGAAATAGGCGGCGGTGAAGCCCGGCTGATAGGACGGCAGGAAGCGCCAGGGGCCATAGTCGAAACTCTCGCCCGTGACGTTCAGATTGTCGGTGTTGAGCACCCCGTGGACGAAACCCGCCGCGATCCAGCGCGCGGTCAGTCTGGCCGAGGCCTCGACGACGGCGCGCAGCAGGCCGGGCGCGTCCCCCGCCGCGACCTGTGGGTGATACAGGCTGCGGACGTGCTCGATCAGCGCTTCGATCTGATCGACCCGCCCCAGATAGGCCGCCCGCTGGAAGGTGCCGAACCGGATATGGGAATGGGACAGGCGCGCCAGGACGGCCGAACGGGTCGGCGACGGCTCGTCGCCCCGCTCCAGCGCCTCGCCGGTCTCGATCAAGGAGAAGGCGCGGCTGGTCGGAACCCCCAGGGCCTCCAGCATCGCGGCCGCCAGAACTTCGCGCACCCCGCCTTTCAAGGTCAACCGACCGTCGCCGCCGCGCGACCAGGGCGTCTGGCCCGATCCCTTGGTCCCCAGATCCAGCAGCCGAGGCCGCGCGCCGCGCCGCGCGGCCGTCGCCTGCGGCGTCTCCCACATCTGGGCCGCCAGAAAGCCGCGCCCGTCGCCCAGGTCGGGGTTGTAGTGACGGAACTGATGGCCGTGATAGCGCATCGCCAACGGCCCCGGCTGGCCCGGCAGGGGTTCGAACCGGCCGAAGGCGGCGATCCATTCGGCCTCGCTCAGCCCGTCCAGCCCCACCTCGGCGGCGGCGCGCTGATTGCGGAAACGCAAATCGGCCTTGGGAAAGCGCGCGGCCTCCACAGCGTCGGCGAAGTCCGGCCCCAGATCGAAGAAGACGGGAGCGGGGCGGTAGTCGGCGTGGACGGGCATGGCGGTCAGTTGCGCCCGCCTGGACGCTTTCGCAAGGCGCGGACTCGTCGCTGATCGGCTGAAGACTGACCTAGCGTCAAAATTTTCTGTCTCTTCCGTGTCACAGAAGGGCCGAACTAGGGCGAAAAATGGTCGCGGGTATCAGCGCTCGCTTGTCGTTCGGCGGGAAGCAGGCTTAGCCTCACCTTACTGAACGCGCCTCCACGCAGAGGCGCGTCGATTGGGAAATAGGAAACGCTTCGGTCGCCCCGCGACCGAGCTTCAGAGCCGGGAGGACGCTTCGTTGCGCCACACTAACCGCTACCTCAGAACCACCGTGTCCGCCGCTGTGGTCGGCGCCGCCGCCTTCGGCTTCGCCGGCATGGCCGCCGCCCAAGAGGCGCCGGCGACCGTGGACGACATCATCGTCACCGCCCAGAAGCGCGAACAGAGCCTGCAGGACGTGCCGATCGTGGTCACCACCCTGTCGCAGGAGGTGCTGGACGGCGCGGGCGTGCAGGACATCAAGGATCTGCAGATCCTGACCCCCGGCATGACCGTCACCTCGACCCAGTCGGAAGCCTCGACCACCGTCCGTATCCGCGGCGCCGGCACCGTGGGCGACAACCCCGGTCTGGAAAGCTCGGTCGGCGTGGTCATCGACGGCGTCTATCGTTCGCGCAACTCGGTCGGCTTCGGCGACCTGGGCGAACTGAGCCGCATCGAGGTGCTGAAGGGGCCGCAAGGCACCCTGTTCGGCAAGAACACCTCGGCCGGCGTCATCAACATCATCACCGAACGTCCGTCGTTCGACCCGTCGATCTCGGCCGAACTGACCGCCGGCAACTACGGCGCCGTCGGCGGCTCCGTCTCGGTGACCGGCGGCCTGACCGATCAGATCGCCGGCCGCCTGTTCGTCGCCCATCGCGAGCGCGACGGCTTCTATGACGTCAATCTGGGCGACGGCCCCCGCACCCTGACGGAAGACAACACCCAGGACTACTGGACCGGCCGTGGCCAGCTGCTGATCCTGCCCAGCGACGAGGTGTCGATCCGCCTGATCGCCGACTACACCAAGCGCGACGAATACTGCTGCGCCGCCGTTCAGACCCGCGTCGGCCCGACCCAGGCCTTCATCGCCGCCCTGACGGCGCCGAACGGCCCCGGCCAGCGTCCGCCGGTCGCCGGCTTCGGCACGGTGCCCTTCAGCCGCACCGCCTATTCGAACCGCGAGACCCCGCAAGAGATCGAGGACATGGGTCTGTCGGCGGAGGCCACCATCGACCTGCCCAGCCTGAACGCCACCCTGACGTCCCAGACCTCGTGGCGCGACTGGTCGTTCCAGCAGGGGATGGACCTGGACTACACCGGCGCCGACATCCTGTACCGCGCCAATGACGGCTCCAACGGCTATGGGGTCGGCAACCTGACCCAGGAACTGCGCCTGGCCGGGACGACGGACAAGTTCGACTGGCTGGTCGGCCTGTTCGCCACCAAGGAGGAGGTCTATCGCGACGACAGCTATGTCTACGGCGCCGACTACAACGCCTTCGCCTCCCTGCTGCTGACGGCCTCCCTTCCCGCCTCCGTGGGCGGCCCCAGCCCCAGCCGCCTGGGCTGTTTCACCAATCCCCAGGGCTTCCTGGTCGGCACGGCCGGTCCGGCCGCCGGACAGCCGCTCTGCGTGATCGGCGCCGTGCCCCCCAGCGCCGCCGCCCCGACCTTCGGCACGGGCAAGGCCTATGAGGACCACTATTCCCAGAAGTCCGAATCGGTCGCCGTATTCACCAACAACACCTATCGGGTGACGGAGGCGTTCGAGATCAACCTGGGTCTGCGCTACACCTATGACAGCAAGCGTCTGCTGGGCCTGCAGGACAATCTGGGGACCAACGGCGCGGCCTGCGGCGGCGCCCTGGCGAACCAGAACCCGGCCAATCGAGCGGTCTCGCCCATCCCCGGCACGGCCAATGTCGCCACCCCAGCGGCGGCCCTCGGCCTGCTCTGCCTGCCTTGGTCCAACCCGCAGTACGACAACCGCCGCATCCAGGAGAAGTTCAGCGACACCGACCTGAGCGGCACGCTTAAGGCCTCTTACCGCCTGAACCCCTCGGTCATGGGCTATGTCTCCTACGCCCGCGGCTACAAGGGCGCCGGCTACAATATGGACCGGGTGCAGACGGGGGTGACGCCTGACGCCTCGCTCTTCTTCGAGGCCGAGACGGTCGACAGCTATGAGGCCGGTCTGAAGACGACCCTGTTCAACCGCACCATGCTGTTGAACATCACCTACTTTGACCAGAAGTTCGAAAACTTCCAGTTGAACACCTTCCTGGGCACCGCCTTCGTGGTGGAATCCATCCCGGAACTGACCTCGCGCGGCGTCGACGCCGACATGGTCTGGTTCACCCCGATCGAGGGCCTGTCCTTCCAGGGCGGCGTCACCTACACCGACGCCAAGTACGGCGACTTCACCGGCGCCGATCTGTCGAACCCGGCGCGCTTCCCGCAGCTGTCGCTGCTGCCGGGCGCCCGCGCCTCCTTCGCTCCGGAATGGTCGCTGACCGGCGCCCTGGCCTTCGACCGCTCGCTGGGCGGCGGCCTGCGCGGCGGCTTCAACCTGTCGGCCAAATATTCGACCGAGTACAACACCGGCTCGGACCTGCTGCCGTACAAGAACCAGGAGGCCTTCACCGTCGTGAACGGCCGCATCTCGATCGGTTCGGAAGACGAGCGCTGGACCGTGGATGTCTGGGGGCAGAACCTGCTGCAGGAAGAATACACCCAGGTGGCCTTCGCCGCCCCGCTGCAGGGCACGGCCTTCACCAACACCACCACGCCCCAGGCGGACGGCACCTACTACAACATCGCCACCGACACGGCGACCTACAACGCCTACCTGGGCGCCCCGCGCACCTGGGGCGTGACGCTGAAGGTCAAATACTGATCGTCTGAACCGCCGCGGCCCCAAGGGCTGACAGGGCGGAACGACGAAGGGCCGACCGGGAAACCGGCCGGCCCTTTTTCTTTGCAGGGGGACGGGATGGCGGCGGAGGCGGCCGCCCTTCGACCGGAAGGCGCTTACTCCCCTTCCGTCATCCTCGGGCTTGACCCCGTCATCCTCGGGCTTGACCCGAGGATCGAGGGGGCCGCCGCTTGTGCGAGACCCCGGACGCAGCGCCCGATCCGGGCCCGATCCTCGGGTCAAGCCCGAGGATGACGGGGAGGAGGGGGGGCGGCCGAGGCTATGCCTGCCGCCCCGCGAGCGGGGAAGGTCGGGTTTAGGAGCCGGCGGCATTTTCGCAGTCCGACCCGTTGCGGACCCTGAACCCCTAAGTTCAGCGAATAGACGTGAACCGACGCCGAACTCGCGAAGACAGCACTTTCAGCCGACCGACCAACCCTGCGAACGCCCCATACTTAGTGACCTCCCACTCCAGCTTCAGCAAAGCCTGAGCCGTCGACAGGGCCTCATCGATCTTGGCGATATATTCGTCGTGACCCCCAACCCTCACAAGATCGTCCAGCCTTCCCTTCAGGCTCGAGTGCAAAGGCTCTAACGGGTTTAGCCGCAAGAGAACTCTCCGATGTGCCGCCATCGAAAGATGAGCCTGCTCTGTCAGCTTCGCCGCGCCTTCAGGCGTATTGTCTGGGTCTCTCACCAGTTTGGCGATCCGATCGGAGGTCGCGAAGACCTCTGCCAGATCGTCTCTCAGGGCGTTTATCCAAGCTTGGCGAAGCTGGGCTATAGCAACGCCGCGAGCGATTAGCGCAGCAACGATGGATCCGATGCCAAACACGGCAAGAAAAGCTGTCCAAGTCGCGTGCATCTGCCCCCCTCCAGCCGATAGGCCGCTTCCGATGGCGTTGTCGCCGCTCCCTGACATGCCGTCTACCTGACATGCCGTCTAGCAGTATCGTGGACCCAAGTGACCTTCGCGGGTCAACCGCGGAAGTGTGGGTGTCCGCTAACCACCCATAGCGGACGTTCGCCGATTCCGCATCCGGTTCGCCGCCTCCCGCCACGCCGGCCCTTCACCATCGCCAGAAGAAGGCCCGGCCGGAAAGTCTCCGGCCGGGCCTCATCGTCTCACGAGGAACGTAGATCAGCCGATCCGATCCTCCGCCGCCGGCTCCTCATGCCCATGCTGCCCGTGGGTCAGACGGCTCAACCGGCTTTCCATGCGACGCTTCAGGCCGTCGATCAGGCTGAAGACCACCGGCACGAACAGCAGCGACAGGGCGGTGGAGGTGATCAGCCCCCCGATCACGGCGATGGCCATCGGCGAGCGGAAGGCGGTGCCTTCCCCGAACGCGGCGGCGATCGGCAACATGCCCAGGCCCATGGCCATCGTCGTCATGATGATCGGCCGCGCCCGTTTGTGGGCGGCGTCCATCAGGGCGTCGTGGCGGTTCATCCCCTTCTCCATCGCCATGATGGCGTAATCGACCAGCAGGATGGAGTTCTTGGCCGCGATCCCGGTCAGCATGATGATGCCGATCAGGGCCGGCATCGACAGCGACTTGCCCGTCACCAGCAGCAGGAAGAAGGCGCCGCCGAACGACACCGGTAGCGCCGCCAGGATGGTGATCGGGTGGAAGAAGCTTTTGAACAGCAGGACCAGCACGACATACATCAGCAGGATGCCTGTGATGATGGCGAAGGCGAAGCCCGCGCCCAGCTCCTGGAAGCTTTCGGCGTCGCCCGACGGCTGTTGGCTGACACCCTGGGGCAGGCTCTTGATCGACGGCAGGGCGTTGACCGCCTCGGTCGCCTGGCTGAGCGTCAGGCCGCTCAGCTCGGCGGTGATGTTGGCGACGCGCAGTCGGTCCAGACGGTTGATCTGGTTCGGCCCGGCGCCGAAGGTGATGTCGGCCACCGCCGACAGTGGGACGGTGGCGCCCGAGGCGGTCGGCACGCGCAGAGTCTCCAGCACCCCCAGGTCCGAGCGGGCGTCCTCCTTCAGCATGACGCGGATCGGCACCTGACGGTCGCCCAGGTTGAACTTGGCCAGCAGCTGATCGGCGTCGCCCAGGGTGGCGACGCGCGCCACCTGGCTGATGTCCTGGGTGGACACCCCTTGCAGGGCGGCGACGTCCGCCCGCGGCGTGACCAGGATTTCAGGCCGCACCAGAGAGGCGGAGGAGACGACGTTCGACAGGCCGGAGATGTTGCGCATCTCCCGCTCCACCTTGGCGGCCGCCGGCTCTAGGACGTCGGGATCGTCGCCGACCAAGGCGATGGTCAGCAGGCTGGAGCCCCCGCCCCCGCCCGAGGCGCCGAACTGGACGCGGGCGCCCGGCACCTGACGCAGGGTCGGACCCATGTCGCGCTCGAACGCCTGCTGGCTCAGCTTGCGGTCCCAGCGTCCGACCAGATTGACGGTCAGATTGGCGCTGCGCACCTCGCCCGACGATCCGCCGCCGCCCGGCCCGAAGCTGGTGGTGGCCGAGCCGATCGAGGAATAGACCGACTCGACTTCCGGCCGCTTCATCAGTTCGCGATTGATCCGCTGCACGGCCGCGTCCGTCTCGGACAGGGTCGTGCCGGGCGGGAACTGAACCGTCACGGTGGAACGCGAAATATCCTCGACCGGAATGAACTCGCCCGGCAGGCGGCTGGCCATGAAGATGGACAGGAAGAAGAACAGCACGCCCATGCCCAGCACCCAGACGCGGTGATCGAACACCCGGTCCGCCACCTTGCGGCGGAACCAGCCGGCCTGCGGATGATGCTCGGCCCGACGTTTGCGCCAGTCGTCGCCGAGCGCCCAGTTCAGGGCCTTCAGATAGGGTCCCATCCAGAAGGGATCGCCGTGTTCCTTGCCTTGGTCGCGCTTCAGCAGATAGGCGCCCATCAGGGGCGTCAGGGTCCGCGCCACCAATAGGGAGAACAGCACGCTGACGCAGGTGGCGATGGCGAAGCTCTTGAAGAACTGGCCCACGATGCCCGGCATGAAGCCGGTCGGGGCGAAGACCGCCACCAGGGTCGCCGTGGTCGCCATGACCGCCAGGCCGATCTCGTCCGCCGCCTCGATCGCCGCTGGATAAGGCGGCTTGCCGTCGCGGATGTGCCGGACGATGTTTTCGATCTCCACGATGGCGTCATCGACCAGGATGCCGATGGTCAGGGACAGGGCCAGCAGGGTCACCACGTTCAGCGACTGATTGGTCAGATCCATGACCCAGAAGGTCGGGATCAGCGACAGCGGCATGGCGACCGCCGCAATCAGGGTCGCCCGCCAGTCCCGCAGGAAGATGAAGACCACGGCGATGGCCAGAAGGGCGCCCAGCACCAGGGTCTCGACCGAGGCGTGGAAGTTGTTGACGACGTCTTCAGTGGTGTTGGCGACCTCTTCGAAGGTCACATCCGCGCGTTCGGCGTCCAGCTTGGCCAGTTCGGCCTTGACCCGGTCATAGACGTCCACCTCGGAGGAGCCGATGGCGCGCGAGACGCCGAAGCCGACCACCTCCTGGCCGTTGAACCGGGCGCGGCCGCGCGGTTCGGACCATTCGTCAGTGACTTCGCCCAGGTCGCCCAGGCGCACGCTGCGCTCGCCGATGGGGATCAGGGTCTCGCGCAGCTGTTCGACCGATTGGGCCGAGCCCACGGTGCGGATGGCCTGTTCCTCGCCCGCGATCTCGCCGCGGCCGCCGGGCAGGTTGATGTTGGAGGCGCGCAGCTGGTTCGACACCTGGGCCGCCGTGACGCCCGAGGCGGCGAGGCGCGCAGGGTCCAGCTTGATGCGGATCTCCCGGCTGACGCCGCCGTCGCGGCTGATCTGGCTGACGCCGCGCACCGACAGCAGGCGTTTGGCCACCGTATTGTCGACGAACCAGCTCAGCTCCTCGGGGCTCATGCCCGGCGCCCGCACGACGAAATTGGCGAAGGGGATGGCGGTGAACTCAATGCGCTGGACGATCGGCTCCTGAACGTCGGCAGGCAGGTTCTGGCGAATGCCGCTGACGGCGTTGCGCACGTCATTGGTGACCTTCTCCAGGTTCACCCCCAGCTGGAACTCGATCGAGGTGGTCGACACCCCCTCATTGACCACCGAGGTGATGTGTTTGACCGAACCCAGGCCCGCCACGGCGTCCTCGACCAGGCGCGTGACCTGGGTCTCCATCTCCGTCGGCGCGGCGCCGGACTGGATCACGGTGACGGCCACGACCGGCAGGTCGACGTCGGGGAAGTTGTTGGTGCGGAGCTTAAAATAGCTCATCGTCCCAGCGATCGTCAGGACGACGAACAAGAGGACGATCGGGATCGGATTCCGAATCGACCAGGACGAGATGTTCTGAAAACCCATCGGTCCGGTTCCTTAGCGCGCGGCTTGGCCGGCAGGGGCCGGAGCAGCGGCGGCCGGAGCCGCAGTCGCGGGAGCCACCGTCACGTGGTCGCCCTCGCCCAGGAAGCCGGCGCCCTGAACCACCACGCGCTGGCCGGCCTGAAGGCCCTGAACGGCCACCTGATCGCCTGTGCGCGCGCCCGTGGTCACGGGAGCGAAGCGAACCGCCTCGCCCTGGCCGATCACATAGACGCCCGGCTTGCCTTCGCGATAGACGATCGCCGCCCCTGGCACGACCAGGGCCGGCTGGTCGCCGACGGCGATCTCGGCGCGGGCGAACATGCCGGGACGCAGCTGGGCCGCCGGGGCCAGAGAGATGCGGGCCAGACCCAGGCGGGTGGCCGGATCGACTTGCGGCGTGACGATCCGCACCGTGCCGGTCGTGGGCGCCGCCTCGCTGGAGGTCACGGTCGCCGACTGACCGGCGCGAACCAGGGCCAGTTCGGTCTCGGGCACCTGGGCGTCCAGCTCCAGCCGACCGTCGCGCACCATGCGGAACAGCTCGGTCCCGGCCGCGATGATCTGGCCCTTGGTCACGCTGCGGCTGGTGATCAGACCGGCGACGGGCGCGCGGATCGTGGATTGGCTGAGGCGGGTCTGGGTTTCCGACAGGGCGGCGCGGGCGGCCGCCAGATTGGCGTTGGAGCTGCGCTGATTGGCCAGGGCCGTGTCCAGGGACGCCTGGCTGAGGAAGCCCCGCTCCTTCAGCTGCTGGGCGCGCGTCAGGGCCGCATCGTCGCGGGCGACGTTGGCCTCGGCCTGCTGCACCTGGGCCTGCTGCTGACGCAGCTGGGCGCGCAGCAGGACGTCGTTCATCTGCACCAGGGGCTGGCCCTGACGGACGTAGGAGCCTTCGTCCACATAGACGGCGACGGCCGTCAGGCCGCCGGTCTCGGCCGCCACCGGCACCTCCTCCCAGGCCGAAACCGAGCCCGAGGCGCTGACGGTGCGGCTGAGGTTGATCGAAGCCACCGTGGCGGCCGTGACGGTCTGGCGCGCGCCGGCGGTCGTGTCGGCCTTCTTCTCCTCGCCTCCCCCGCCGCAACTCGCCAAGAGGGCCGACAGGGCGACGGCGCAGAGGGCGGCAGCGGTTCGGGTCGTCATGGACACGGGGGAGTTCCTCGGTTTCAGGCGAAGCGGATCGCCGGCTCGCGCCGGTCGGGAAGGTGCTTGGCTAATACCTCGTCCGCGCCTCCGCCTCAAACCCGGACGAGCAACATTGCAGAGGTGTAATCTACGACGGGGCGTTCCCGCCGGACCTGGGCGGCTGGTCCAAAAGGAATACGCATGTTAGGGGCGCGCGGATGACGACTCCTCCGATCTCGAACATCCGGAATTTCAGCGTGGTCGCGCACATCGACCACGGCAAGTCCACCCTGTCCGACCGCCTGATCCAGCACACCGGCGGCCTGACCCAGCGCGAGATGTCTGAACAGGTGCTCGACTCGATGGAAATTGAGAAGGAGCGGGGGATCACCATCAAGGCCCAGACGGTGCGCCTGACCTATAAGGCGCGCGACGGCCAGGACTATGTGCTGAACCTGATGGATACGCCCGGCCACGTGGACTTCGCCTATGAGGTCAGCCGGTCTCTGGCGGCGTGCGAGGGTTCGCTGCTGGTGGTGGACGCCTCGCAGGGGGTCGAGGCCCAGACCCTGGCGAACGTCTATCAGGCCATCGACAACAATCACGAGATCGTCCCGGTCCTGAACAAGATCGACCTGCCCGCCGCCGAGCCGGAGCGGGTCAAGGCCCAGATCGAGGACGTCATCGGCCTGGACGCCTCCGACGCCGTGGAATGTTCGGCCAAGTCGGGCCTGGGCATCGAGGACGTGCTGGAGGCCATCGTCACCCGCCTGCCGGCGCCCAAGGGCGACCCCGACGCCCCGCTGAAGGCCATGCTGGTCGACGCCTGGTACGACCCCTATCTGGGCGTCGTCGTCCTGGTCCGCGTCTTCGACGGCGTCTTGAAGACCGGCATGCGGGTCAAGATGATGCGCAACGGCTCGACCCACCTGATCGACCGGGTCGGCGTCTTCCTGCCCAAGAACACCCCGGTGGACCAGCTGGGCCCCGGCGAGGTCGGCTTCATCACCGCCCAGATCAAGGAAGTGGCCCACGCCGCCGTCGGCGACACCATCACCGACGAGAAACGCCCCACGGCCGAACCGCTGAAGGGGTTCAAGGAGGTCCAGTCGGTGGTCTTCTGCGGCCTGTTCCCCGTGGACGCCGCCGACTTCGAGGACCTGCGCGCCGCCATCGGCAAGCTGCGGCTGAACGACGCCTCCTTCACCTATGAGATGGAATCCAGCGCCGCCCTGGGCTTCGGCTTCCGCTGCGGCTTCCTGGGTCTGCTGCACCTGGAGATCATCCAGGAGCGGCTGAGCCGCGAGTTCAACCTGGATCTGATCGCCACCGCCCCGTCGGTCGTCTACAAGATCGGCCTGCGCGACGGCTCCGAGATGGACCTGCACAATCCGGCCGACCTGCCCGACGTGATGCAGATCGACACCATAGCCGAACCCTGGATCAAGGCCACCATCCTGACCCCCGACGAATACCTGGGCGGGGTGATCAAACTGTGCCAGGACCGCCGCGGCCAGCAGGTGGAGCTGTCCTATGTCGGCAGCCGCGCCATGGTGGTCTACGAACTGCCGCTGAACGAGGTGGTGTTCGACTTCTACGACCGGCTGAAGTCCATCTCCAAGGGCTACGCCTCGTTCGACTATGAGATCACCGAATACAAGGTCGGCGATCTGGTGAAGATGTCCATCCTGGTCAACGCCGAGCCGGTGGACGCCCTGTCCATGCTGGTCCACCGCCAGCGGGCCGAGACGCGCGGCCGGGGCATGGTGGAGAAGATGAAGGAGCTGATCCCGCCCCATCTGTTCCAGATCCCGATCCAGGCGGCCATCGGCGGCAAGATCATCGCCCGCGAGACCGTGCGCGCCCTGCGCAAGGACGTGACCTCCAAATGCTACGGCGGCGACGCCACCCGCAAGAAGAAGCTGCTGGAGAAGCAGAAGGCCGGCAAGAAGCGGATGCGCCAGTTCGGCAAGGTCGAAATCCCCCAGGAAGCCTTCATCGCCGCCCTGAAGATGGACGAGGATTGATCGCCCCTCAAAACCCCTGGCTCCTCGCCAACCGTTCGGTGTGGAACTGAGCGTCGCCCAGGAGTTCGTTGAGGACGCGGACGCGCTTCATATAGAGGCCGACGTCGAAGGCGTCGGTCATGCCGACGCCGCCGTGCATCTGGACCGCCTCTTGCACCGCCAGTTCGGCGGCGCGGCCGGCCTTGGCCTTGGCGACGGAGGCCGCAAGGTCGGCGTCGTCGCGGCCGGCGTCGATGGCCTGGAGCGCGGCCAGAGTGGCGGCGCGGGCCAGGGCCAGTTCGGTATAGAGATGGGCGGCCCGGTGTTGCAGGGCCTGGAACTCGCCGATCAGGCGGCCGAACTGTTTGCGGGTGCGCAGATACTCAAGCGTGATCTTGAACGCCTGGTCCCCGGCGCCGGTCAGGGTCGAGGCGGCGCAGGCGCGCCCCAGCGCCAGGGCAGGGTTCAGCAGGGCCTCCCCCCCGCCGACGGCGCCGATCACGGCGTCGGCGTCGACTTCGACGTCGGTCAGGGTGACGCGGGCGGCGTTGTGGGCGTCGACCATGACGGTGCGTTCGACCGCGACCCCGTCCGTCTTCGGATCGACCAGGAAGAGGGTGATCCCCTCCTCCGCCCGCGCCGCCACGATCAGGGCGTCGGCGATGTGACCGTCCAGAACCAGGGCCTTGGCGCCGTTCAGGCGAAAGCCGTTGCCGGACCGTTCGGCCCGCGCGGTGATGCGGCTGGGCGCGTGTTTGGCCCCCTCGTCGATCGCCAGGGACAGGACGGCCTCGCCTGCCGCGATCCGGGGCAGCCAGGCCTGCTGGACCTCTGAGCCGCCGTCGCTCAGCACCTTGGCCGACAGGATGGCCGAGCCCATGAAGGGGGACGGGGTCAGGGAGCGGCCCAGGCTTTCGGCGATCACCCCCGCCTCGACGGCGCCCAGGCCCAGGCCGCCGTGCGCCTCGGGGATCAGGACGCCGGCGAAGCCCATCTCGCCGAAGCCGCGCCACAGGTCGCGCGACAGGCCGTCGGGATCGCGATCGTCACGCAGTTTGCGCAGATGGTCCAGCGGGGCGTGTTCGGCCAAGAAGCCGTCGGCGGCGTCCTGGAGCATCGTCTGTTCTTCGGTCAGGATCAGGGGCATTGGGGTCCCAGGGCTGTGCGGCGGAAGAACCCCTCCACCACTTCGTGGTCCCCCTCCCCACTGCGTGGGGAGGAGACGGCGGGGCTCAGGCGCCCGGCAGTTGCAGCAGGTGTTTGGCGATGATGTTCAGCTGAATCTCGCTGGTCCCGCCCTCGATGGAATTGGCCTTGGTGCGCAGCCAGTCGCGGGCGGCGGCGCCGCCGTGCGAGCGTTCGCCCTCCCATTCCAGGGCGTCGATCCCGCCGGCCGCCATCCGCAGTTCGTGGCGGCGCTTGTTCAGTTCCGAGCCGTAGTATTTCAGCATGGAGGCGATGGCCGGATGGGCCTGTTTGGCCTTCATCTGATCGCCGGCCCGCTCCATCGCCAGGCGGAAGGCGGCGGCGTCGATCTCCAGCTCGGCGATCCGGGCGCGCAGCATGGGGTCGTCCAGCCGGCCCTCGGCGTCGGCGCCGATCGTCTCCAGAGCAGTCTGGTGCAGGGGCCGGCCGGCGCCGACCTCGCCCATGGCGCCGATCATGGTCCGCTCATGGGCCAGCAGATATTTGGCCACGTCCCAGCCGCGGTTCAGCGTGCCGACCAGGTTTTCCTTCTCCACCCGCACATCGTCGAAGAAGGTTTCGCAGAAGGGGGACTTGCCGCTGATCAGGGTGATGGGCCGGGTGGTGACGCCCGGCGTCTTCATGTCGAACAGGACGAAGGAGATGCCCAGATGTTTGGGCGCCTCCGGATCGGTGCGGACCAGGCAGAAGATCCAGTCGGCCTTGTCGGCGTAGGAGGTCCAGATCTTCTGGCCGTTGACGATCCAGTGGTCGCCGCGATCCTCCGCCTTGGTCTGGATCGAGGCCAGGTCGGAGCCGGCGCCGGGCTCGGAATAGCCTTGGCACCAGCGGATTTCGCCGCGCACGATCTCGGGCAGGAACCGCTTCTTCTGTTCTTCGGTCCCGAAGGCCAGAAGCGCCGGGCCCAGCATCCAGACGCCGAAACTGGCCAGGGCCGGCTGGGCCTTGATGCGCCGCAGCTCCGACGCCAACACCTTGGCCTCTTCGCGGCTTAAGCCCCCGCCGCCGTACTCTCGGGGCCATTCCGGCGCCGTCCAACCGCGCGCGCCCATCCGTTCCAGCCAGAGCCTGTGCCCCGGCGTGGCGAAGACGGCGTCGCGCCCGCCCCAGATCGTATCCGCCTCGGAGGCCATGGGACCGCGCACCTCGGGCGGGCAGTTCTCTTCCAGCCAGGCGCGCGTTTCGGTGCGGAAGGCGTCCAGATCGGTCATGTCGCGTGTTCCCCGCGTTTCCTCTTTGGAGGGGAGGTTAGCAGATGGGTTTCGATTGGCTACGGTCATTTGCGCCCAGGCAACAGCTTGGCGGCCCGCGCGTTGGTGGTCTGAAACAAGGGGGCCGACCATGACCTATCTGACCCGCGCGGTGTTCGGCGGCGCCAGTCTGCTGCTGCTTTTGGCCGCCACCGCCCTGATCGGCTTCGGCGTCAAGGACGCCCTGGAGACCATTCACGCCCCCGGCCAGTCGGGGGCCGAGGCAGTGCTGGACGTGCTGGGCTATGTCATCGTCGCCATCGCCGTCTTCGACGTGGCCAAATACATCTTCGAGGACGAGGTGCGGCGTGGCAATGAGCGGCGCAGCGCCGCCGAGGCCCGGCGCAGCCTGACGAAATTCCTGTCCACCATCGTCATCGCCCTGTTTCTGGAGGCCCTGGTGGTGGTGTTCAAGACGGCGCGCGAGGACGTCAGCCAGCTGATCTATCCGACCGCCCTTTTGATCGCGGCCGTCCTGGTGCTGGTGGGCCTGGGCGCCTTCCAGCGGTTCTCGGCCTCGGTCGAGGAAAAGGTCGGCGAGGACGACGAGGCGGAGGAGCGCAGGGACGCCGTCAAGCGAAAGACCGGCGCCGGAAAATCCTAGCCCCCCTTCGGCAGGAAGGGCGAGAAGGTGATGACGGTGAAGGTGTCGCGGACATGCGGTCGGGTCTGGACCTGTTTGGTCACGAAGGTCCCGATGTCGGCGTCGCGCGGCAGGTTGAACTTGGCCAGCAGATCGTGCTGGCCCGAGGTCGAATAGACCTCCGACACGTTCTCCACATGGTCCACGATGTCGGCGGCCACCTCATTGGCGTAGCCCAGCTCGGTTTTGATGAAGACGAAGATGGCGGTCATCATGGCGGGGGCTCTCCTATTGCTGGTCCGCCTCCTAAACGGTTTTGGACGCGGCGTCGAAGACGGCCGGTGAAACAATATGTTCCGCGACAGCGCCTCGAACCGGACCGCGCGGCTTTCGTTTTCTGCGGCGGCTGGGATAAGCAGGACGCGAAGGCCGGGCGACCGGTCGAGGAAACACAGGCGTTCCGGCGCGGGTCGGACAGGCGGAGATTTGAGACATGGCCCATGATCGCGTCAGCGTGCTGAAGGCGCTTCAGACCCAGGGCGTCTGCCCGGTCTTCTATCATCCCGATCCCGAGGTCAGCCTGAACGTCATCCGCGCCTGTGCGCGCGGCGGGGCGCCGGTGGTGGAGTTCACCAATCGCGGCGACTTCGCCTGCGACCTGTTCGGCGAGATCAATCGCGAACTGATCAAGACCGATCCTTGGGTGGTTCTGGGCATCGGCTCGGTCGTCGACAGCGGCACGGCGGCCCTCTATCTGAACCGGGGCGCGCGTTTCGTGGTCAGCCCCTGCCTGGTCCCCGACGTGGCCAAGGTCTGCAACCGGCGCATGGTCGCCTACTTCCCCGGCTGCGGCTCGGTGACCGACATCGGCGAGGCGCATGAACTGGGCTGCGACATCGTCAAACTGTTCCCTGGTTCGTCGGTCGGCGGGCCGGACTTCGTCAAGGCGGTCAAGGGTCCGATGCCCTGGGTCAAGATCATGCCGACCGGCGGGGTCGATCCCGACGAAGCCTCAATCGCCAAATGGTTCGGCGCCGGAATCGTGGCGGCGGGCATGGGATCCAAACTGGTGACGGACGCGGCGGTGAAGGCCGGCGACTGGGCCGCCATCGAGAGCTCGGTGCGCGAGGCGGTTCAGGCTGTCGCCGCCTTCCGCGCCTCCAAGGCCTGAGGTCAGCGAGGGACGTCGCCGGCTTCGGGCGGCGGCGGCCCCTCGCCGGCCGGGCGATCGGCCCGGCCGGCGCCTGGTCCCTTGCGCGCCAATATGTCGGCCATGATGCGGCGGTCCTCGACGTCCAGGGCGCCCAGAATGGCGATGGCGCCGCCTTCCAGACGGGCGCGGCCGCGCATTTCGGCGGCGCGGGAGTCATTCAGCAGGGCCTGGACCCGCTCGGGATTCATCTGCGGTTGGCGCGCGGCCTCGACCGCCTGACGGCGGGCCTCGCGCGCGGCGTCGAAATCGGGACGGGCCGACAGGGCGACGGCGCGCATGCGGGCGCGCACCTCGCGTCGGGTTTCGGGGCTCAGCTCCGCCACCAGGGCGCGAAAGCCGCCGGCGCGACCGGGCTGGCGCTGTTCGGCGACGTGCTGGTCCACCTTGGCCCGGCTGACGGCGAAGGCGACCCCGCCGGCCAGGGCGAACAGGTTCAGGGCCACAGAGACCGCCAGGGCGATTTTCAGCCCGCGTCCGCTCATCGAAGAACCTCCGTATCGTCCACCCCGGTCAGGCTGGATTGATAAAGCACCGCATCAGCCCGCTCGTTGGCGGTCAGTTCGCTGGTCAGGCCGACCCCCGCCACAACCCCGGCGCAGGCCGCCGCCGCCCAGCCGGCGCCCAGATAGAAGGCGAGCCGGTCCAGATGGAAACGACGGCTTCTGGCCTTGGGCGCGGCGGCGAGAACCCGCGCGGTCAGGACGGCCGAGGGCGCCGGCGCCGGCGCGGCGTCCAGCAGGGCGTCCAGCGCCGCCGCCTCGTCGAGCACCGCCTTCAGCGACGGATCAGCCGCGATCAGGCTTTCGGCGAAGGCGCGTTCGGACGCCGGCCATCGACGCAGGTCGGCGCCGTAAGCCTCCGCCAGGGCGTGCAACCGTTGCGCCTTCATCTCGCCTCTCCTCTCAGCGCCGCAGCCGGGGCGCGGGGCGCCAGGTCCGACAAGGACTGACGCAATGCGCGGCGACCGCGCGACAACAGACTTTCCAGCGCCTCGACGCTGATCTCCATCAGGGCGGCCGCCTCGATATTGGACAGTTCCTGATAATGACACAGGACCACCGCCTCGCGCTGCCGATCCGGCAGGCGGCTCAACGCCTGTCCGACCCGCAAGCCCGTTTCGGCCGCCATCAGACCCCGATCCGGGGCCGGTCCCTCGTCGGGACGGTCGGGGGGCGTTTGCGTCGGAATCTCGCGACGACGCCGCAGCCGATCGTAACAGAGGTTCAGCGCCACCCGGTGCAGCCAGGTGTCGAACCGCGCCTGGCCCGGCGTCCACCGGGGCGCCTGTTTCCACGCCTTAAACATCGTTTCCTGAGCCACGTCCTCGGCCTCGACCGCATCGCCCAGCATCCGCTGCGCCAAGGCCAGGATGCGCGGCAGTTTGCGCGCGACGAGCGCCTGGGCCGCCGCCGGATCGCCCTGACCCACGCGGCGCACCAGATCCTCGTCGGGGTCGATGATCGCGACCAAGCCTGCCTCTTCCGATCCGGACGAAAGGGACCGATTCGCGCGCGACGGCCGACCCCGACACTGTTCTTACGCCGAACCGGCCGGCGGGGAAGCCGGTTGTTGCGCGGAGCGGGCCTGACGCCGTTCGGCGCGGTGGGCCTGGGCGGCCGCACGGCGCTCCTCGGGGGTGACGACGCCGTCGTGATCGGCGTCCATCGTGTCGAACCGTTCGCCCAGTTTGGCGGCGACGTCCGAAATCGTCACCGGACCGGCCTGGCGATGGGCGCCGTCCTTGCCGCGACGAGGTCCGTCGCCGCGACCCGCCCGTTCGCGACGACCGCCGGCCTCGCCGCGCGCCGCGCGGGCGGCCTCGAACTCGGCGCGGCTGACCGCGCCGTCGCCGTTCGCATCCAGCTTGGCGAAGCGCGAATCCGCGTGCCGGGCGCGCCGGGCCTGAACGGCGGCCTCGCGCTCGGCGACGCTGACCACGCCGTCACGGTCGGCGTCCAAGGCGGTCAGACGCGCGATGTGCTGATCCACGAATTCGGCCCGCGTCACCGGACCGGCGCGACGGGCTTCACCGCGTCGATGATGGGGGCGGTCGGCTTGGGGTCCCGAATGCGCCGCCGTCGGCGCAGGACCTGGGGGCGGCGTCTGGGCCGTGGCGGCGCCGGCCAGGCCCGCCAAGGCGATGACGCCGAGGCCGGTCAGCAAGGTTGTTCTCATCTCGATCTTCTCCTGGGCCGTGGCAAGCACGGCCTTTTCGTCGCCCCGTCAGGAGGTTGAACGCGGGTCCGGCGATTCTCCGTCGCGACCGGCCGGAACCGCCTGCTCGAAGGCCCGACGCGCTTGGGCGCGCAGGTCCGTCAGCCGGGTCTTCAGGCCCTCGAAGTCGGGCGCCCCCGCCGCCTCGGCCAGCCGCTGCTGAAAGACCGCCGGCTCGGCCTCGGGATCGACCCGGCCTTCGAAGGCGGCCGCCAGGAGCTGGGCCAGTCGCTGCTGGATGCGCCAGGCCTCGGCCAGGATCGGGTCTTGCCCGAGGGCCTGAAGCGTCGACAGGGTCAAGGGCTCGCCCGCCGCCGCAGCCTGAAGCTGGCGGTACTGGGCGGCGAACTCGGCGTCCACCTGGCCGCCCGGCGAGAGCTTCAGATCCCAGAAGCCGTGCGGACGGCGTTCCCGATCCATCAGGGCGCGCATCCGGCGCACATCCGCCGCCACGTTGACGCCCGGCCGGGGCCGCCGCAGCGCCGCCTCGATCCCCGCCGACACCCGCTCGGCGAAGGCCGGGTCGCTGGCCCAGACCACGCGCGCGCGGGTCAGGACCATGAACTCCCAGGTCTCGGCCTCGGCGGCGTAATAGTCGTCGAAGGCGGACAGCCGCACCGAGACCGGGCCCTTGGACCCGGTGGGCCGCAACCGCATGTCCACCTCATACAGGCCGCCCTCGGCCGTATGGGCCGAAAGGGCCGCGATCAGCCTCTGGGTGAAGCGGGCGTAGAAGACGTCGGCGGTCCAGCCCTTGGCCTCGGACACGGCCTCGGGCGGGGCGTCGTAGAGGGTCATCAGGTCCAGGTCCGACCCGGCCGTCATCTCGCGCGACCCGGCCTTGCCCAGGGCCACCACGGCGACCGCGCCGGGAAAGGCGCCGCCCAGCCGTTCCGCCTCGACCAGGGCGGCAGGGGCCAGGATACGCATGGCGGCGTCGGCCAGATCGGCATAGGCCCGGCCGGCGGCCTCGGCCCCCGCGCGGCCGGTCATGGCGTGCAGGCCGATGCGGAACATCTGTTCGCGGTGCAGGCGCCGCACGGCGTTCATCGCCCCTTCGAAATCCTCCGCCTCTCCCGCCTCGCGCAGCATCTGTTCGCCCAGGCCGGTGTCGTCGGACAGGTCGGCCAGGAAGCGGGCGTCCAGAATCCCGTCCAGGGCCGCAGGCTGACGGCCCAGGGTGCGGGCCAGGCGCGGCGCGAAGGCCATGACCCCCAGCACCATTTCGAACAATTTGGGCTGGTTCAGGAACAGGGCCTGAACCTGAACCCCGGCGGCCAGGCCCGAAAAGAAGACGGCGAACCGGCGAAAGGCCTCGTCCGGCGCGCCCGTGCGCGCCAGGGCCTCCAGCAGGCGCGGCGCCAGGCGGGTGAACAGTTCGCGGCCCCGCTCGGTCCGGGTCGCGGGAATGCGGCCGTGGTGCCAGGACCGGATGGTGTCGGCGACCGAGGCCGCCTCGGAAAACCCCATGCGGCCCAGGGTCAGAAGGGTCTCTGGATCGTTCTCCACCCCGGTGAAGACCAGGCTGCCGTAGCTGGAATCCAGGTCTTCCCCGCCTTCGAACAGCTCGCCGTAGCGGGCGTTGACCCGCCCCAGCAGCGCTTCGACATGGGCGTCGAAGGCGGCCAGATCGGCCCAGCCGGCCAGGGCGGCGACGGCGGCGCGCGCCTGGGGGCTCTCGGGCAGGCGGTGGGTCTGTTCGTCGTCCAGCATCTGGACCCGGTGTTCCAGCCCGCGCAGTTCGACATAGGCGGCCGACATCTCCTCGGCGACCGCGGTCTGAATATGGTCGGCCTCGGCCAAGGCGGTCAGGGCGGCCAGGGTGCGCGGCGCCCTCAGGTCCGGGTCGCGTCCCGCCAGGATCAGCTGCTGGGTCTGGGCGTAGAATTCGATCTCGCGGATGCCGCCCCGACCCAGTTTCAGATTGGCGCCGGCGGCCTGAAGCCCCTCGCCCGTCTTGTGGACGTGGATCTGTTTCTTGATCGACTGGATGTCCAGAACGGCGGCGTAGTCCAGGCTGCGACGCCAGACGAAGGGCCGCAGGGCCTTGACGAAACGGGCGGCCGCGCGGGGATCGCCCAGCACGGGCCGGGCCTTGATGAAGGCCGCCCGTTCCCAGTTCTGGCCGACGCTCTCGTAATAGGCCAGGGCCATCGGGGCGGCGACGACCGGCGGGGTCGAGGACGGATCGGGCCGCAGCCGCAGGTCGACGCGGAAGACATAGCCGTCGGCGGTGCGTTCGCTCAGCAGGCCGGCGATCCCCTTGCCGACGCGATTGGCGAAGTCCTGCATCTCCTCGCCCTCGCGCAGGGCCAGCCCCATCAGGCGCGGCTCGAAAAAGAGGGAGATGTCGATGTCGGACGAATAGTTCAGCTCGTGCGCGCCATGTTTGCCCATGGCCAGGCCGAACAGGCCGGGGACGGGGCCGCGCGGATCGTCGGGCGGCGAGACCAGCCGCCCCCTCGCCCGCTGCTCGGCGGCGACGGCGCGCAGGGCGGCGCGGCAGACGGCGTCGGCGAAGCCGGACAGGGCGCCGGTCACCTGATCCAGGTCCCAGACCCCGCCGAGGTCAGCCAGGGCCGTCAGCAGGTGCAGATCGGCCTTCAGCACCCGCAGAGGCGCGCGGACCTCATCGGGTTCGGCGTTCAGGGCGTCGGTGTCGGCGAGGATGCGGATCAGGCCCGAGGTCGGATTGGTCTCCAGCAGGCGGCGCAGATGGGCGGGGCGACGCCGCATCAGGCCGGCGAGATAGGGCGAGGCCCCCGCCACGGACGCCAGGGCCGGCCAGGCCGCGTCCAGAGTGTCGGCCCAGCCCTCGGATGCGGCGGCCTCGAACAGGGTTTCGTGCAGGCGTTCGGCGGCGGCGGGGTCGGCGACGGGACCGGCGGGGACGAGGCTATGCGCCAACGGAACTGAGGTTTTGGTTTCGGGCATCAAATCATCCGCTCATCCCGGCGAAAGCCGGGACCCAGTGCTTTCGCTCGGCAATGCGTTGGACCACGATCCAAGACACACTCACAAGCCTGAACGCCCAAAGAACTGGGTCCCGGCTTTCGCCGGGATGAGCGGAAATGAGGGGAGATCAGGTCGAGGCCGTGGCCGGCGGCAGAACCAGGGCCACGCGAAGACCCGGCCCGTAACCTTCATAGGCGCCGGGGCCTTCATCCAGCACCACCCGACCGCCGTGCGCCTCGGCCACAGCCGTGACCAGGGACAGGCCCAGACCCGAGCCCGGTTCGGTGCGGCTGTTGTCCAACCGCACGAAACGCTGGACCACCCGCTCACGGTCCTCCTCCGGCACGCCGGGGCCGGTGTCGGTGACCGAATATTCGATCTCGCCGGACGACCGCCGCCGCGCCCGCAGCTTCACCGCCCCGCCGGAGGGCGTGTATTTGATGGCGTTGTCGATCAGATTGGCCAGGGCCTGGGCCAGGAAGGGCTGGTTGCCCTCGATCATCAGGCCGGTCTCGATCTCGGCCGAGAAGTCGATGTCCTTGTCCTCGGCCGCCGGTTCGTACAGTTCGGCCATGTCGGCGGCCAGGGCGGCGGCGTCCATCCGCTGGGGGTCCGGCGCCCCGCCCGATTGCAGCCGGGCGATGGCGAGCACGGTGTTGAAGGTCTTCAGCAGATGGTCCGCCTCGTCCAGGGCCACGCCCAGGGCGTCTACCCCGTCGATCTGGCCCGCCTCGGCGTCGATCAGCGCCACCTCCAGCTTGGCCCGCATCCGCGTCAGGGGCGAGCGCAAGTCGTGGGCGATGGCGTCGCCGGCGTGGCGGATGGAGGCCATGGACGCCTCCAGCCGATCCAGCATCAGGTTCAGCCCCTGGCTGAGTTCGTCAAGCTCGTCGCCGGAATGGCGGATCGGGGCGCGGACCTTCAGATCCCCCTCCTGCACGGCTGAGACGACCCGGTTCAGCCCGGCCATGGCGCTTTCGACCCGGCGGCTGATGTAGAGGCCGCCCGCAAGGCCCAGCAGGATGACCAGGCCCATGGCGCCCCACAGGGCCTGGGTCAGGCGGGCCAGATAGTCCTCGACGTCGCCGATGTCGGCCCCGACGAACAGATGTTCGCCGCCCGCCAGCCGGGTGTCGATGCCGATCGACTGGCGCCGCCGCACCCGGCCGTCTGCGTCGGTGTCGGTCAGGCGGAAGGGCTCCCAGTCGCCGGTGTCGATCCCCTCGGGCACGTCGGAGATGTTGGCGGTGATGATCTTTCCGTCCGACCCCTTCAGCACATACAGATAGGGGCCGGCGCGGATGGCGCGCTCGACCAGGGCCTGGTTCAGGGCGTCCAGGCCCCGGGTGCGATAGACGGCGGTCAGGGCCGCCCGCTCAGCCTCCACCTCCGCCTGGGCGCGACCTTGGGCCTCCGAGGCCGAGGCGAAATAGACATAGGCCAGGATCGCCCCCGCCGCCGCCACGAACAGGGCCAGGAACAGCAGCGTCAGGCGAAAGGGCGTGCGGCGAAGGAGGGAGGGAAGGCGCATGGGGCTTGTTAGTGGCGAGTGACGCGTGGCGAGTGGCGAGCAAGCGCAGGGACAGACAGAGGCTTCCGCGGGGCCTGACCATAAACCGCCGCTCGGTCGCCAGCCTCAATCATTCTCGCCACTCGCCACTAACCACGCGCCACTCCGAACGTCACGCCTCCAACCGATACCCCGCCCCACGCACGGTCTGGAGCATGGCGCGCTCGAAACCCTTGTCGATCTTGGAGCGCAGGCGGCTGATGTGGACGTCGATGACATTGGTCTGGGGGTCGAAATGGTATTCCCAGACCTTTTCCAGCAGCATGGTGCGCGTCACCGACTGGCCGGCGTGGCGCATCAGGAACTCCAGCAGCTGGAACTCGCGCGGTTGGAGGTCGATCTCTGTGGTTCCGCGATGAACCGTGCGGGCGATCAGATTCATCTCCAGATCGCCGACCTTCAGCACGGTCTGGACCCCGCCGGTCTCGCGGCGCCGCGCCAGGGCCTCGACCCGCGCGATCAGCTCGGCGAAGGCGTAGGGCTTGACCAGATAGTCGTCGGCGCCGGCCTTCAGGCCGGTGACCCGGTCCTCGACTTCGCCCAGGGCCGACAGGAAGAGGACCGGAGTCTGGTCCCCGCCCTTCCTGACCGTCTCGACCATGCCGACGCCGTCGAGACGCGGCATCATCCGGTCGACCACATAGACGTCATAGCCGCCCTTTTGCGACTCCAGCAGGCCGAAGGCGCCGTCCACGGCATGGGTCACCTCATGGCCGGCCTCGGTCAGGCCGCGCACCATGGCCGTCGCCGCCTCGGCGTCGTCCTCGACCACCAGAATCCGCATCGAAACCCCTCCCGGAATCAAAATCGCCGCCGATGGTAGCGCATCGGCGGCGATTCAGTGAGTTAAGGCTTGGTCAGATTACCGATCAGTTCTTGGACAGTTCGATCTTCGGGCGGGAAGCTCGACGCAGCCATCTCCTCGGTCAACAAAAATTGACGAAGCGGAATACAGTTTCAAGTTGACGACTGAACGACTAAAACGCGAACCAACTGGGCGCCACTTGGCATTCAACCTGGGAGATCAAACGTGAAGAGAACACTGATTGCTCTAAGCTTGTTGTCGTCAGCCATAGGTTCGTCCGCCCTCGCATCACCGACAGCTCCGTCTCACCAACCCACCTCCGTGCGGACGGTTATGGTCTGCATAACCAATCACTACCCAGATGGGGCACCGTTTTTAGATTGCCAGATCGTATATTTATACGACGACGAGATCATTCAAGCGTGATTTCTAAAAGTGAACAGCCCGCCATCAGAAAATGATGGCGGGCTGTTTCGTGCTCTATTTTTTGAAAGTCAGCACATAGGGTACGTTGCCCTGACCCCGAACCCAGATCAGGAGATAAGCTCCGGATCGGCCAGACGCTTTCACCGAAGCTACGGCGTCTCGGAAGTCGTCCACGGTTCTTACGGGCGTATTCTGAACCTGCTGGATCACGACCCCTTGCCCAAGGCGGGCATCGACACCGGTTTCAACACCCATAATCGCCAAACCTTCGACGGAGGCCGGCGCGCCCAGACGTTGGCGCAGGGCTGGAGTGAGAGGAGTCAAGTTTAGACCTTCGACTGTGGCCGAAGCTCCCGAAGGATCGTTCGGAGCGGCTCCGCCTTGGCCGAGGCCGTTTTCGCTGTTCAGTTCCGTCTCAGAAGGGCGGGTACCGGATCGTGCCGTGATCGTTTGTCGGCGACCGTCACGCAGCACCTCCATCCGAAGCGTGTCTCCCGGCTTAGCCGCGCCAACTAAGCGCGTCAGCTTCGTCGATGAATCAATCACCTCGCCATTCAGCGAGACGACAAGATCGCTGAACCTGAGGCCAGCCTTGTCGGCCGGACCTTCAGGGGTGACCTCAGCAACGAGGGCGCCCTTCTGGTCGGCTTTCAGCCCCAAAGCACCCAACTCCTCGGTGGTTGGCGTACTGATTTTCACGCCGAGATAGCCTCTCTCAATCACCTCCCCACGCATCAAGCGCGACGTGATCTGCTTAGCGATTTCCGCCGGAATCGCGAAGCCTATGCCGACTGACGAGCCAGTTGGAGACAGAATGACGGAGTTGACACCAATAACGCGACCGTAGACATCAAAGGTCGGCCCGCCCGAGTTCCCGCGATTGATGGCGGCGTCGATCTGCAGAAAATCGGTGTATGCTGAAGAGGCATCCGGCAAGCTGCGGGCTTTCGCAGAGACAATCCCCGCCGTCGCCGTGCCGCCCAGCCCGAAGGGGTTGCCCACAGCGATCACCCAGTCGCCCACGCGGGGTTCGGCCGTTTCTTCAAAGCTGACGTATTTGAAGTTGTCGCCATCGACCTTGATCACGGCCAGATCGGTGGCCTCATCGCGCCCCACCAGACGCGCGGGCAGTTCGCGGCCGTCCGACATCTTGACCTTGATCTCGGTGGCGTCGGCGACGACGTGGTTGTTGGTGACGATGAAACCGTCCTGCGAGATGAAGAAGCCCGAACCGGCGCCCTGGGTGGTGCGGGGTTCGGCGTCTTCGCCGTCGCTGCGGCCCTGGGGCGGGACGAACTGGAACGGCAGGCCGGGGATTTGGAAGGCGCCGCCCTGGGGCTGATCCACCTTGACCGTCACGTCGATCTGGACGACGGCCGGGGCGACCTGGTCGAAGATGTCAGCAAAGCTGTTGGGCGCGCCGGGCGGAGGCGAGAAGCGGTCGCCGTTGGCGGGGACGGGGGTGATCCGGTTGACGGCCTGGGGGTCGGCGTGGGCGCCGGGCCAGGTGACGATCCCGCCCGCCGTCGCTCCCGCCGCCAGGGTCAGGCCGGCCAAGGCCCCGAGAATGAACTCTTTGCGCTTCAGCATATTGTTCTTGCGATCCTCTGTCGGGGCCGCGCCCCGTCTCGCTCTTGATATAGGCCGAACGGGCGTTACGCCAATTTCAGCGTTCGATGGTTGATCCCGACAAGCGCCCGTCGTGAGGCGAGGTTGCGTCCAGATCGCGGCGAAGCGTCTCATTTGCGAGAACTTCGTCCAGCCGACGCTCCTCCTCAGGCGAAAGGGGCGCGACCTCCGTCGGGCGCCGGCGCGCGCGCAGGATCAGCGTCCCCCCCGCCAGCAGGACGAGGACGAAGGGGCCGAACCACAACAGCCAGGTTCCGGCCCGCACCGGCGGGGTGAACAGGACATAGTCGCCGAACCGCCGGACCAGATCCTGACGCACGGCCTGATCGGAGGCGCCGGCGGCGATCTGTTCGCGGATCAGCCGGCGCATGTCGCCGGCGACGCCCGCCGGACTGTCGGCGATGGCCTCGTGCTGGCAGACGACGCAGCGGACGTCCTTGAACAGAGCCTGGGCGCGGGCTTCCTGGGCCGGGTCGCTCAAGGGGCGGTCGGGGGCGGCGGCGGGCTCGGCCGCCGTCAGCATCAGGGCCAGGACCGGCGCGGCCAGCAGAATCTTGAGCCGCCTCACGCCGGCCTCCGCCGTCGCGCGCCGACGCCCAGCCGCAGCCGGCGATCCAGCAGGGACAAAAGCCCCCCAAAGGCCATGATCATCGGCCCGAGGAAGATCAGCCGCGCCCAGGGATTCCAGTACAGTCGGACGACCCAGGCAGGAGCCTCAGGCGTTCCTGCCCGCTCGCCCATCACCACATAGACGTCGTCCAGACCCCGGAAATCCAGACCGACCTCGGTCGTGGTCTGGCCGCCCGCGGGAAAGAAGCGGCGCTCGGCCGTGACGGTCTTCGCCCGGCCCCGGTCGTTGGAGGGCCGCACGGTCAGCCGGCCCTGTTCGGCCAGATAGTTGGGGCCTTCGACCACCCGCACCTGATCCAGGGTGACGGTCCAGGGGCCGGCGGAAACGCTTTGGCCCAAGGTCAGGGCGCGGGCCGCCTCGGCCTTGAAGCCGGTCTCGACCACCGCCCCCAGGATGAAGACGCCCAGGCCCAGATGGGCCAGGCTCATGCCCCAGGCGCCGAGCGGCAGGCGCTTGAGGCGACGCAGGGTCTCGGCAGTCGAGGCGCGAAACAGCCGCGTCCGTTCGGCGACCTCGACCAAGGCGCCCAGGATCAGCCAGGCGCCCAGACCGATCCCGGCGGCGGCCAGAGCCTTCTTCGGCGACCACAGGGCGTAGGCGGCGAGGGCGCAGACCAGGGCCAGACCCGCCGCGACCGCCAGCCTCTGCATCGCCCCAGGCAGGTCGCCGCGCTTCCAGGCCAGCAGAGGCCCGGCAGGCAGGATCAGGAAGGCGACCGTCATCAGCGGAACGAAGGTGGCGGCGAAATAGGGCGGGCCGACCGAGATGGTCGCGCCGGACGCCGCCTCCAGGATCAGGGGATAGAGGGTGCCCAAAAGCACGGTCGCCGCCGCCGCCGTCAGGAACAGATTGTTCAGCACCAGGGCGCCTTCGCGGCTTATGGGTGCGAACATTCCGCCGCCCTTCAGCTGGGGCGCGCGCCAGGCGAACAGGGCGAAGGCGGCGCCGGCCGTGAGGCCCAGGATGGCCAGCAGCATCATCCCGCGCTGGGGATCAACGGCGAAGGCGTGGACGCTGGTCAGGACGCCCGATCGCACCAGGAAGGCGCCCAGCATTGAGAAGCTGAAGGCCAGAAGCGCCAGAAAGACGGTCCATCCCGCCAGGGCCCCGCGCCGCTCGGTGACCACCGCGCTGTGCAACAGGGCCGCGCCCGCCAGCCAGGGCATGAAGCTGGCGTTCTCGACCGGGTCCCAGAACCACCAGCCGCCCCAGCCCAGCTCATAATAGGCCCAGAAGGAGCCCAGGGTGATGCCGACCGTCAGAAAGGCCCAACTGGCCAGGGCCCAGGGGCGCACCCACCGGCCCCAGGCGGGCCAGAAGGCGGTCTGAGCCCGCCCTTCGATCAGGGCCGCCACGGCCAGGGAGAAACAGACCGAAAATCCGACATAGCCCGCATAGAGCAGCGGCGGATGGACGGCCAGGGCCGGGTCCTGAAGCAAGGGGTTCAGCGAGGCGCCCTGAAACGGCGCGGGATCCAGGCGCACAAAGGGGCTGGAGGTGAAGACGGCGAAGGCCAGGAACAGCGAGCCCAGAGCGCCTTGGGTCGCCACGGCCGAGGCCTTCAGCCCGAACGGCAGGCCGCGCGCGCGGGCCAGGACGGCGCCGAAGACCGTCAGGACCAGGCACCACAGCAAGAGCGATCCCTCGTGACTGCCCCAGGCGCCGGCGACCTTGTACAGCATCGGCTTGTCGGTGTGGCTGTTGGCCGCGACGTTGGAGACCGAGAAGTCCGAGATGACGAAGGCGTAGATCAGGGCCGCAAAGGCCAGGGCCGTCGCCGCTGCGGCGCCGATCGCCGCCCCTTCAGCCGCCCCGGCCAACACGGGGCTGCGCCGGGCCCGCCCCGCCGCCGACAGCACGGTCTGAAGCACCGACAGGGCCAGGGCCAGGGCAAGGGCGAAGGCCCCGAACTCGACGATCATAGGCTTTCAGCCTGCGGCCTGCTTGAGCGCGTGGTCTCGGCCGCGCTATCGGCCTGCGGCCTATTTGAGCGCATGGTCTCGGTCGAGGTTTCCGGCCGCCACTCGCCCTTGGCCTTGATCCGGTCGGCGACCTCGCGCGGCATGTAGTTCTCGTCGTGCTTGGCCAGGACCTGGCTGGCGTGGAAGACGCGGTCGGCGCCGAAAGCCCCTTGCGCCACGATCCCCTGCCCTTCGCGGAACAGGTCGGGCAGGTCGCCGTGATACTGGACCTGAGTCGCGGCGATATTGTCGGTGACGGTGAAAACGACGACGCCGTCGCCAGACTTCCGCACGCTGCCGGTCTCGACCAGGCCGCCCAGCCGGATGTTGCGGCCTTCCGGCGCCTTGTCGACCGTAGCCTCGGACGGGGAATAGAAGAAGGTCACGCTGTCCTGCATGGCCCACAGCGACAGGCCGACCGCCAGGGCCAGGATCGGCGCCACGGCGGCGACGACCCACAGGCGACGGCGCGCCTTCGGCGATTTCGGCAGCCAACTCATGACTTAGCGGTCCCGCTCCCCGACGGATTTTTCTTTCCGTCTACAGAGGCCGGCGCCCCGCGCCAACGGCTCATTCCGCCCTCGGCAGGCGGCGTTCCAGATCCTTGCGACGCGGATCGGCCGGATCGAGGGCGGCGATCAGCGGCGTCCACATGGCCCGCGTCACGGCCCCATCCCCCCGACGCAGGGCCGCCTCGCCCAGGAAGAAGCGGGCGCCCAGCTGATCGGGATCGTGTTTCACCGCCTGGCGGAAGGCGGCCTCGGCGTCGGCGCCGATCTGGTCGTCATTGGCCCGCACCAGGCTTTCGCCCAGCCGCGCCCAGGCCTGGGCGTTCTCGGGCTCCCGCTCGATCAGCCGACGAAAGGCCGAGGCTGCGCCCAAGGGGTCGTCGGCGGCGAAACGGGCCGCCCCCAGCATGGCCAGGGCCTGGGGGTCGTTCGGTCGATCCTGGGCCGCGCGCGCCGCCACGGCCGCCAGCTGGGCCGGGTCCAGCGTCTCCAGCCGCGTGGCCCAATCATCGACCCGCCGCTGATAGGCCTGATCCGGCAGGCCCGGCGATCCGGTCAGGCCGTAAAGCCCCAGGGCGGCGGCCGTTGCGGCGGCGATCCCGCCCAGAACCCACAGCCGGTCGCGACGATCGGTCTTGGGCGCTGGCGTCGTCCCTGCCTGCCCGGCCAGCAGACGCCGGGCCGCCTCGGCGCGCGCGGCCGTGTGGGCGGCCTCGTCCAGCAGCCCGCGCGCTTTCAGCCGGTCCAGTTCGGCCAGTTCGCGCGCCCCGATCTCGGCCTGCGTCGCCGGAGTCGGGTCGGCGCCGGAACGCGCGCCGGTCAGCACCAGAAGGGCGGCGCCGGCCGCCGCGAGACCGGTCATTATCCAGAAGGCGATCATCCCCGCCGTCTATCGCATCAGGCGGCGGCGGGCGAGGCCCCTTGGGTCGCCAGAAGCGCCTCGGCGGCGGCGGCGCGACGTCGCACCGCCCGCGCGGCCTCCAGCGCGTCGATCAAGGTCAGGAACCGCGCCGCGACGCCGACCAGACGCAAGGGTCCCTCCGGCTGGGCGACCTGGCCGTCCGCCAGATGATCCAGGGCCTCATTGGCCCAGATGGACAGATAGTCGGTCAGCTCGGTCTTCAAGGCCATCCGATCCGCCTCGCAGCCGAAGACGACGGCGACGCCTCTCAGCCCCCCGACGGCGTTCAGCAGGCCGGCGGCCGCCTCGACCGCCTCGCCCGTCGCGGGCGCGTCCAGCCAGGGCGAGAGTCGCGTCATCCGGCCGCTCAGCCTCTGCCGCTTCATCGGCAGGGCCGCATGGACGGCGGCCGAGGCGGACTTCATCAGGCCGGACATCTGACCCGCCACCTGGATCCGCGCCATCCGGGCGGCCCGGCCCCAGGGCGAGTCCGGCCGCAGTTGCAGACACAGGTCGATCTCGCCCAGCACCCCGGCGCACCAGGCGACCTCCTGAACCACCTCGGCCATGGCGGCCTCGTCCGGGCCGGGCCGGGCGGCGGCGATCCGTGCGACGCGCGTCGTGACCGAGGCCAGCAGACGTTCGACAAAGACGCCCATGTCCGAATGGCTCAGCATCGCCTCCTTATCGGCGAGGCGATTGGTGCGGGTCACGACACGCAGCATCCGTTCGGCGTCGGCGACATGGGCGAAGAGGATGTCGACCATCCGGCGCCCGCCTTCGGGCGAGACGGCAAGACAGTCCTGGATCAACAGACGCAGTCCCGCCGCCTGTTCGTCGTCGGGACGATCGAGCCAGGCAGGCAAACGCGGCGTAGCGGTTCGCGCCAGAGGGGCCAGGTCGAAACAGCCGGCGAGCTCCGCCGGGGTCGGAGCGGGGGCGGCGGCGAGCGACAGGTTCGACACCGGCGCCGGCGGAGACGGATCGGCCCAGACGTCGCCGGGCCGATCCCGCAGCACAGCCGCCGCCCGGGCGCACAGACGATCGGCGACCAGGGTCCAGTCGCCGTGCGACGGACCCGCCCCGTCCAGCAGGCTGAGATAGGGCTCGTCGCCGATCTTGGCCTCGCGCCAGAGACGGGCCAGAACCGGCCGGGGAAAGGTCAGGGCCGCCACCTGGTCGGCGCGCGGCCGGAACAGGGGGATCAGCGGCGCGAACGCCTGATCCCGGCGGGCGCGATCGCGGATTTCCGCCTGAATCAGGATCGCCAGTTCGCCCGCCTTGTCGCCCGGCAGTCCGCCGACAGCCGCCTCCAGCTGCGCCAGACCGTCATCGGGGCAGGCCTGGACGACCGCCTCCAGGGCGGCGCGATGGGCGGCGGACAGGGCAGTCAAGACGGTTCCCTGGGTAAGATTTGAGGCCCGACCCTGCACCAATGTGATTAACAACGGCTTGGCGCCCCTTGAGCCGGTCGCGCGGCGCGCCATATTCCCGCCACCACCACGCCAGGCGCCATTCGCCGCAGGAACGGGAGCGCCCATGCCGGTTATCGAGATACAAGGTCTGACCAAGACCTATCCGTCGGGTCTTCAGGCCCTGAAGCGGGTCGATCTGACCATAGACAGGGGCGAGATCTTCGCCCTGTTGGGGCCGAACGGGGCCGGCAAGACCACCCTGATCTCCATCATCTGCGGCATCGTCAACGCCTCCACCGGGACTGTGGTCGCCGACGGTCACGACATCCGCAAGGATTTCCGCGCCGCTCGGATGAAGATCGGCCTGGTGCCGCAGGAGCTGACCACCGACGCCTTCGAGACGGTGCTGGCCACCGTCACCTTCAGCCGGGGCCTGTTCGGCAGGCCGGGGAACCCCGCCCTGGTCGAACAGATCCTGAAGGACCTGTCGCTGTGGGACAAGCGCGACGCCAAGATCATGACCCTGTCGGGCGGGATGAAGCGGCGGGTGATGATCGCCAAGGCCCTGAGCCACGAGCCGGACATCCTGTTCCTGGACGAACCGACCGCCGGGGTGGACGTGGAACTGCGTCGCGACATGTGGGCCATGGTGCGCAAACTGCGCGAGCGCGGCGTCACCATCATCCTGACCACCCACTATATCGAAGAGGCCGAGGAGATGGCCGACCGGGTGGGGGTGATCCTGAAGGGCGAGCTGATCCTGGTCGAGGAGAAGACCGCCCTGATGAAGAAGCTGGGCAAGAAGACCCTGACCCTGAACCTGGTCGAGCCCCTGACCACCCTGCCCGCCGACCTGGCGGACTGGGACCTGAGGCTGAGCCCAGACGGGGGCGAGCTGGAATACAGTTTCGACGCCAACGCCGAAGATACCGGCGTGCCCGCCCTGATCCGCCGGCTGGACCGGCTGGAGATCGGCTTCAAGGATCTGAACACCCGCCAGAGCTCGTTGGAAGACATCTTCGTCAGCCTGGTCCATCGCGACGGAGAGGCCGCCTGATGACCTTCAACGGATACGGCGTCTGGGCCATCTATCGGTTCGAAATGGCCCGGGCGCTTCGCACCCTGTGGCAGAGCGTGGTCACCCCGGTGATCACCACCGCCCTCTATTTCGTCGTCTTCGGCGGCGCCATCGGCGGTCGGATGCAGGCGGTGGACGGGGTGGCCTACGGCGCCTTCATCGTACCGGGCCTGATCATGCTGAGCCTGTTCACCCAGTCGATCTTCAACGCCTCCTTCGGCATCTACTTCCCGAAATTCACCGGCACCATCTATGAGATCCTGTCCGCGCCGGTGTCGTCGCTGGAGGTGGTGATCGCCTATGTCGGGGCGGCGGCGACCAAGTCGGCGGTGCTGGGGCTGATCATCCTGGCGACGGCGGCCCTTTTCGTGCCGCTTCAGGTGCTGCACCCGGTGATGATGCTGGCCATGCTGGTGCTGATTTCGGTGACCTTCAGCCTGTTCGGCTTCATCATCGGCATCTGGGCCGGTAGTTTCGAACAGCTGAACTTCATCCCCATGCTGATCGTCACGCCCCTGACCTTCCTGGGCGGCTCCTTCTATTCGATCGACATGCTGCCCGAGGGCTGGCGGACCGTGGCCCTGTTCAATCCGGTGGTCTATCTGATCTCAGGGTTTCGCTGGACCTTCTACGGCGCGGGCGACGTGGCGATCGGGATCAGCGTGGCCGCGACCCTGGGCTTTTTCGCCCTGTGCCTTGGGGTGGTCATGTGGATGTTCAAGACCGGCTATCGGCTGAAGGCCTAGACTTCCAAGTCCAGGCGTCACGAAACCGGCCAGATCGCCAGCGATTAGAGCAACATGTCCGACGATAAGAAGACCGTTTCCGATCCAGCGCCCCAGCCGTCCCCTGGCGAACCCTTCGTCCGCAAGGCGGTCACCTGGGGTCGGATGCCTGTGACGACCTTTCACGTCGGCCCGGTGCCCGTCGCGCCCAATCCGCTGGACCGGATTCCGGATCGGCCGCCGCTGAAGACGCCGTTGACTACTGCGCCCGAGGGGCGAGCGCAAGGTCGGCAAGGTCAGGCGTCCGGCCTGCTTCAGGGCGGCCTACAGCCGCAGCGCCCCGCGCCCGCGCCGCGTCCGAGAGCCGGCGCGAGCATTCTGGCCGGTTCGTTGATCCCTCAGGCCCGTCCCGCCCCGGCTGCGCCCCCGACGCCCGCCCCGACGCCCGCCCCGGCGGATTCGACGCTTCGCCCGCTGCCCGCCGCGCCCCAGCCTCTTCCGGAGCCTGCGCCGTCCGCTCTGGAAAGGCCGCCTGCCCAGGCGACGCGGCCCGAGACGGACGCCGCCGCCCCCCCTGTCGGCGCTCCTGTCGACGCCGCCCAGATTCCCGAGATCACGCCGACCACTCCCGTTGCACGTCGAGCAGAGAAGGCGCCGTCGCGTCTGCCGCTCTATGTCGGGGCTGGACTGGTCGTCGCCGCCTTGCTGGGCGGCGGACTGTGGTTCGCCCTGCGTCCCGCCCCCGCCCCTGCTCCCGCCGCCCCGCCGACAGTCCCGGCCGCCGCAGCGCCCATCCAGGCTGAAACCGCTCCGGCGCCCTCGGTGGCGGCGGTCGAGGCGGAAGCGGCCGCTGCCGAACCAGCGCCTGAGCCCGCTTCTACATCAGCGCCCGCGCCGGCCGAGACCGCGCCGACACCCCCCGCGCCGGCCGCTCGCCCGACGACGCCTCCAGCCGCGACCGCGTCCCGCCCGACCCAGAGCCAGACCCAGACGCCCGCGACGACTCCGGCGCCCAGCCAAACGGCGCCGGCCGTCCAACCCCCGGCGGTGGTCATCGTGCCGCAGACGCCGCCCCCAACGGCCGCGCGCCCCACCCAGACCGATCCCGACGCCCCGATCGTCACCCGGCCCCAGCCGCTCGACTGAGATTTCGATCTCGTCTCCTCTCCAGTTCGCGGGGAGGAGACGACGGCGGCTCACGCCGTGCGGATGATCCCGCCGCTCGCCGCCACCGGCCAGGGCGTCAGCCGCCCGCCGGCGCAGGGGCCGCCGCGGCATTCGCCGGTCAGGGGCTCGAACACCGCCCCGTGCCAGCCGCACAGGATCAGGTTTCCATCAGGCGTCAGATAGCGGTCCAGTTCGACCGCGATGGGAAAACCTGCGTGGGGACAGCGGTCGACCCAGCCTGCGACGACCCCGTCCTTTCGCACCACGAAGCCGTGGAAGAAGGCCTCGCCGATCTGAAGCACGAAGCCGCGCGCCCCGGGATCGGCGATGTCGGCCTCGGCGCACAGGGCGACGCCGGGCGGCGTCTTCCAGACCCGTTTGCGTTCGGTCTCGCCTTCAGACACGCTCGGCCTTCAGCGGGCGCGACAACAGGCCGTCGATCAGGCCGTCCACAGTGATCTCGCCCGCCAAGAGGGCCGCGATGCCCTCGGCGATCGGCGTCTCCACCCCCAAGCGGGCGGCCAGGGCGCGGACGGCCGGGGCGCTCTCATAGCCTTCCGCCACCGACCGCTTGCCCGCCAGGGCCTGTTCCACCGTCTGGCCCTGTCCCAGGGCCAAGCCCAGGCTCATATTGCGCGACTGAGGGCTGGAGCAGGTCAGGACCAGATCGCCCAGGCCGCACAGGCCCGCCACCGTCTCGGCCTGGCCGCCCATGGCGACGGCGAGCCGGGTCATTTCCGCAAAGCCGCGCGTGATCAGGGCGGCGTGGGCGCTGCGTCCCAGCTGACGCCCTTCGGAGACGCCGCAGGCGATGGCGAGGACGTTCTTCAACGCCCCGCCCGCCTCGGCCCCGATCAGGTCGGTGGCCAGATAGGGCCGAAAGCCCGGCGCCGACAGGGTGCTCAGCAGGGCCTGACCCAGGGCCTGATCGGCGCAGGCCAGGGTGACGGCGGTCGGCAGGCCGCGCGCCACCTCGCCCGCGAAACTGGGGCCGGACAGGACGGCGGCCGGGGCGTCCGGCAGGGTCTCGGCCAGAACCTCGGTCATCAGCTTCATCGTGCCCCGCTCGACCCCCTTGGAGCAGAGCACCACCGGCACGCCGGGGCGGTGATGGGGCGCGAAGGCCGTCAGGGTCGCGCGCATATGCTGGGCCGGCGGCACGGCCAGGATCAGGTCGCAGTCGCCCAAGTCGGCCAGATCAGCGGTGAATTTGAGCCCCTCGGCCAAGGGCACGCCCGGCAGATACAGGTCGTTGGCGCGCGTCGTTCTCAAGGTCTCGACCAGCTGGGGCTCACGCGCCTGAAGCGTCGTATCCAGTCCGGCGCGGACGCAGACCTGGGCCAGGGCGGTGCCCCAGGCGCCGGCGCCGATGACCCCTGCGGTGCGGAATTCCATGCGCCCTCCCGAGGCGTTCTCGTTCGTCATGCCTTTGCGCCCTTGCGGCCGGGCTTGTGCGAAGGATCGGCCAGGGCGCGCGCTTCGTCCAGCGGCCATCGCGGCCGGGCGACCACGTCGATGTCGCTGGTCAGCCCGAGCGCCAGCCGTTCGGCCCCCGCCAGGGCGATCATGGCCGCATTGTCGGTGCAATAGGCCAGAGGCGGCGCCAGGAAGTCGAAACCGTGTTTCGCCGCCGTCGCCTGCAAGGTGGCGCGAATGGTCTTGTTGGCGGCCACGCCGCCAGCGACGACAAAGAGGCGATGATCGTGGGTCTCGGCATAGGCGGCCAGAGCCCGTTCGGACCGGTCGGCCAGCTGCCGGGCGATGGCGGTCTGGACCGCGTCGGCCAGATCGGCCTTGTCCTGGTCGGTTTCGCAGGTCTGGGCGATGCGGAAGGCGGCCGTCTTCAGACCCGAGAAGGAGAAGTCGCAGTCCTTGCGTCCCAAGAGGGCGCGCGGCAGGTCGATCTTCGATCCGTCGCCCTGCTGCGCCAACCGTTCCAGCGCCGGCCCGCCCGGATAGCCCAGGCCCAGGGCCTTGGCGATCTTGTCGAAGGCCTCGCCCGCCGCATCGTCTATGGTGGCGCCGATCCGGCTCATGTCGCCGACGCCCCGCACCTCCAGAATCTGGCAATGACCGCCGGAGACCAGCAAGAGCAGGAAGGGATAGGCGACCTCCTGCCCCAGACGGGCCGAGACCGCGTGGCCTTCGAGATGGTTGACCGCCACCAGGGGCAGACCGCGCGCCAGGGCCGCCGCCTTGCCGAAGCTGAGGCCGACCATGACGCCGCCGACCAGGCCCGGTCCGGCGGTCGCGGCGATCCCGTCCAAGCCGTCATAGCCCAGGCCGGATTCGGCCATGGCGCGACGCGTGACCTCGGCGATCATCTCCACATGGCTGCGGGCGGCGATTTCAGGGACGACGCCGCCATAGGCCGCATGATCGTCGATCTGGCTGTGAACGACCGAGGACAGCACCTCGGCCCGGCCGCCCCGTTCGGACGGGTGCAGGCGCACCACCGAGGCGGCGGTTTCGTCGCAGCTGGTCTCCAGACCCAGCACCGTCAGGGCTTTACCGGAACGAGGGGGGACATCCCGTCCAGTTGCCGCTGCGGCGCCGCTGCTATAGTCGGCGGAACTCTCCATCGGATCGAGGTAGCGATCCGGCGTCCGGTAAGCAACGCTCATGACCCTTCCCCTCCGCATCGGCACCCGGCGCTCCAAACTGGCCCTGGCCCAGTCGGGCATGATGCAGCGCGCCATCGGCCGGGCACTGGGCATAGCCGAGGCCGAGATCGAAACGGCCGTGCCCCTGGTCGAGATCGTCACCACCGGCGACCGCGTCCAGGACCGCCGCCTGATGGAGCTGGGCGGCAAGGCCCTGTTTACTAAGGAGATCGAGGAAGCCCTGCTGGACGGCCGGATCGACATCGCCATCCATTCGATGAAGGACGTCCCGGCCGAACAGCCCGAGGGCCTGTGCATCGCCGCCATTCCGGAACGCGAGGACGCGCGCGACGCCTTCATCAGCCGTGACTTCGACAGTTTCGACGCCCTGCCCTTCGGCGCCCGTCTGGGCACCGCCAGCCTGCGCCGTCAGGCCCAGGCCCTGGCCCTGCGCCCCGACCTGAAAGTCGAGATGCTGCGGGGCAATATCGACACCCGGCTGCGCCGCGCCGCCGAGGGCGATTTCGACGCCATTCTGCTGGCCGTCTCGGGCATGACCCGGCTGGGGGTGACCGAACACATCCGCGAAAAGCTGCCGCTGGACGCCTTTCTGCCCGCGCCGGGCCAGGGCGCCCTGGCCATTCAGACCCGCGCCGAGGATATCGACGCGCCTTGGGTCGCCGCCCTGAACCACGCCCCGACCGCCGTCGCCGTCGCGGCCGAGCGCGGGGCGATGACGGCGCTGGAAGGCTCCTGCCGGACGGCGGTGGGCGCCTACGCCGTGATTGACGGCGACACCCTGCGGCTGACCACGGAAATGCTCAGCCCCGACGGCTCGGCCCGCTGGCGCCGCGCCGGCGAACTGTTCCAGCCGACCGAGGCCGACGCGCGCGCCCTGGGCGAAAAGCTGGGGGCCGAGGTCCACGCCTTCGCCGGCGATCAGGAGGTCGATCCGGCGAGCCTGGACGGATGACCGTCTCCCCCCGCCCGGCCCCGGCCAAGCCTCGCGTCTGGATCACCCGGGCCGAGCCGGGGGCGTCGCGCACCGCCGCCCGACTGCGCGACTTGGGATGCGAGCCCCTGATCCAGCCGCTGCTGGCGGTGGAGCCCCTGACCCCGCCCCTGCCCGATCTGGACCGCTTCGCCGCCCTGGCCTTCACCAGCGCCAACGGGGTGGCGGCCTTCGCCGCCCTGACGCCGCGCCGCGACCGACCGGTCTTCGCCGTCGGCGAGGCCACGGCCGGGGCTGCGCGCGAGGCCGGATTCGTCGCGGTTCGCTCGGCCGACGGCGATCTGACCGATCTCGCCCGATTGATCGCCGCCGAACTGAGCGAGGTCGTCCTGCTGGCGCCCCTGGCCGAAACCCCCGCAGGCAATTTAGCCGCCGCGCTCGACGCGGCGCAGGCCCGCAACGTCGCGGTCCAGCCCTTGACCGTCTATCGCACGGCCTGGGCCGCTCGTGTCGATCCACCCGCTTTTGACGCGGTCCTGGTCCATTCCCCACGCGCCGCTCAGGCCCTGGCGGCCTGGGCGGCGTCCTCACCGGCTCGCCTGGCCGGGGTGGTCTGCGCCTGCATCTCCGCCGCCGCAGCCGCCCCCCTGACCCCGCTCGGCCTGACCACTGCTGTGTCCGAACGGCCGAACGAGACGACATTGTTGAAGACCTTGAAAGCGGCGCTTGGCAAGCGCGACGCGCCCGTATAAAGAGCGCCTCTCGCACGGGCCGTTTCCGCCCGCGCGACCGGGCCGCTTTAGCTCAGCCGGTAGAGCACCTCATTCGTAATGAGGGGGTCAGGTGTTCGAGTCACCTAAGCGGCACCACTTTTTCCCAGTTGCCCTGAGACGATCGTGCCTCGGCGAAAGCCGCGCTGAATTAGGGATGTTAGGCAGGATTTTATTAGGTCGCGGCCGTTATGGGGGGCGCCTTCAGGGATGCGGCCGTCCCACCTTGACGCGGGCCGCAGGAAGGCGCGTGATTTCGGCATGTTGTTCAACGATGGACATTGAGTCGCGCGGCGATCGGCGGAGCCGCTTTCATCCCTGAGTAGCCTTAGACTCCCATTCTGAGTACGTACCATCCCTCTAATGCAGAGCTTTGGCTTGACGGCATGGAGGATTTCGGGCCTGACGGCCTCTAATATCGTTCCGAAGGTTGTTATGAGCGACGCAGTAGACCCCGTTGACATCGCGATCGGCGCCCGCATCCGCGCCCGCCGCGAAGAACTCCGCATCACCCAGGCCCAGCTGGCGGCCGGCGCAGGCGTGACCTTCCAGCAGATCCAGAAGTACGAGCGCGGCGTGAACCGTGTCTCGGCTGCGCGTCTGCTGCAGATCGCCGCCGTGCTGAAATCGACCGGCGCGGCCCTGCTGGGCGAACTGGACACCGCCGAGGGCGACGATCTGGTTCTGGCTCAGCCGGGCGTATCGGAACTGCTGTCGGCCTTCCGCGCCATCGGCGACGGCGACAAGCGCGACGCCCTCCTGGTGGTGGCCAAGGGCCTGCGCGGCTGAGATCAGAGCGGCGGCTGCAGCAGTCGGTTGACCGCCGCCCCCTGCCCCGCGCCGACGGCGAAATCCGCCAGCCAGATCTGGACGGCCTCCAAGGCGCGGGCGTCCAGACTGTCCGAACGGCCGGAGTCGGCGATGTTCTGACGGACGATCTCCAAAAGACAGGCCGCCTCGGTCGCGCTGGACGGCGCGTGTTTCAAGAGGCGGGCCTCGGCCTCCACCATCGGCCCCAGGTCCAGTTCGGCCAGCAGATTGTCGTCGCTGGCGGCGACGCCAGCCGCTCCAAGGGTGTCGGCGATGCGGGCGGTCTCGAACCACGATCGAAAGAGCGGCATGAAGGCCGGGGCGGTCGAAGCGGTCACTGATACAGTTCCTTCTTTAAAGCGAAAGCGCGCGGCGTTCTTGACTAGGACGGGTTCGCGCATAGGGGGCCGCATTGGCCTCCCACACGCCGAAGATCGCCAGAAGCAGCAGTTCGAACCAGACCACCATCCGGGCCGAAACCATCGACCACATCAGGGGTTGGGACGCGCCGAGCGCGGCGAAATGGGTCGATAGAGCGATCAGTTGTGCCCCGGCCGCCAACATCAGCCACCACCGTTGATAGACGAGCGCCAACCCCGTCAGCAGGCCGAACATGCCCAGGGAGAGGCCCGCCACCGCCCAACGGAAGCTGCCGATCGTGAGGTGATCCAGGATCGGAGAGCCGAACTGGAGGGCCAGGAGGCCCGCCAGAACCAGCCGCTCCGGCGTCCGACCCTTCCAGGCCAGCAGCGCCATGGCGCCGTAGGTCAGGGCTTCCAGCAGGATCGAGAGGGGCGAGCCCACCGGCGGGACCGATCAGGCCGCGACGGAAAGAACGGGGGCGACGGGATTGCCGGTCTTGTCTTCGCGCGTGCCGTCCAGGTTCCAGCCGATCTGATGGTCCTCGGCGACCTTGGCCAGACCGTCATGCGCCGAAATGACCGCGCCGCGCACCTGAGCCAGTTGGCTGAGGCCCTGAACCATGTCGGCTAGGACCGCCTGGCCCACTTCTGCGGCCAGATGCGCCTCAGCACGGCTTTCCAGGGCCGTCTGGACCAGTCTGCAGACCTCGATCATCGCCCTGTCCACGGCGTGTTCGGTCGTTCGGATTTGTCGCGCCACCCTGACGCCGACCTGAATATTTCTCATGGCTCGCCCTCCTGCTCAAAGCCGCTGCGTCAGCGCACCGCTTCGGGGGCGATCCGGTCGAACAGGGATGGAAGCACCATGCCCGCCGTCACAATCCCGATGGCGAGCAGAAGAGCGATGGCGGAACCCGCGACGATGATCCCCAGCCGCGCGACGACCCCACGGGGCGGAGCGGGAAGGAACCAACCGGCATCCCCGGCGGCTTCCGCATCGCCGGACTGTTCGGCCGACGCCGGGCCAACTGAGCCGTCTTCCGTCGCTTCGGGAATGAGTATCGAATGCCCTGAGTAGCCGTTACTCAGCCGGCGCGCGGCCAGCTTGCGGTCCGAAACCCCCAGCTTGCCGTAGGCCCGGTGCAGGTGGTTGCCCACCGTGCGAGGCGAAATCCCCAGACGCGCGGCGATTTCCTTATCCTCCAGTCCCTGGCCCGCCAGGCGGACGCATTCCCTCTCTCTCGGCGACAGGTTTTCGGACATCACGCGCTCCCCCGTCTGTCATAACGGATTTCCGCGCCTCGGCCAGACCGGGGTCTCGGATATAGCTGGGCAAGAGTCAGGACATCACTTGAACATATAAGCATATGTTTATATGTCTTCACGCCTGACACTGACAGGAGCCTCTCTTGGCCGCTCGTTCCTCCTTCCTCTTCACCTCGGAAAGCGTGTCCGAAGGACACCCGGACAAGGTCGCCGACCGTATCTCCGACACCGTCGTCGACGCCTTCCTGTCCAAGGACCCTGAGGCCCGCGTCGCCTGCGAAACCCTGGTGACGACCCAGCGGATCGTGCTGGCCGGCGAGGTCCGCGCCACCCAGCCGGGCAATACCAAGGAACAGAACGAGGCCTTCACCCAGTCGATCATCGACAGCCTGGAGCCCCTGGTTCGCGCTGCGGTGAAGGACATCGGTTACGAGCAGGACGGCTTCCACTGGGCGACGGCCGACTACGCCTGCCATCTGCACGCCCAGTCGGCCGACATCGCCGTGGGCGTCGATTCGACCAATGAGAAGGATGAGGGCGCAGGCGACCAGGGCATCATGTTCGGCTACGCCTCGAACGAGACGCCGGAGCTGATGCCGGCGACCCTGCAGTACAGCCACAACATCCTGAAGCGCCTCGCCGAGGTGCGTCACGCCGGCGGCTCGCTTCTGGAACCGGACGCCAAGAGCCAGGTCACGATCGAGTACGAGGACGGCAAGCCCAAGCGCGCCGCCTCCATCGTTCTTTCGACCCAGCACGCCAAGGGACTGACCTCCGCCCAGGTCGCCGACATCGTCAAACCCTATATCCTCGAAGTCCTGCCCGAGGGCTTCACCGACGAGAACACCGTCTGGCACATCAATCCGACCGGCATTTTCGAGATCGGCGGGCCGGACGGCGACGCCGGACTGACGGGACGCAAGATCATCGTCGACACCTACGGCGGCGCAGCGCCCCACGGCGGCGGCGCCTTCTCGGGCAAGGACCCCACCAAGGTGGATCGTTCGGCCGCCTACGCCTGCCGCTACCTGGCCAAGAATGTGGTGGCGGCGGGTCTGGCCGATCGCTGCACCATCCAGATCTCCTACGCCATTGGGGTCGCGGAGCCCCAGTCGATCCACGTCGATCTACACGGCACGGGCAAGGTGTCCGAGGCCGTGCTGGAAGACAAGCTGCTGGGCCTGATCGGCGGCGCGACGCCGCGCGCCATCCGCCAACATCTGGGGCTGAACAAGCCGATCTACGCCCGCACGGCCGCCTATGGCCACTTCGGCCGCGCGCCGGACGCCGACGGCGGCTTCAGCTGGGAAAGGACCGATCTGGTCGATCAGTTGAAGGCCCTGGCCTGAGACCTCAGCCGGCCTGATCCTCCAGGGTCAGGCCGCGCACCCCCGCCAGATTGGCGCCCGTCAGATCGATCTGGCGGGTCTGGGCGCCGTGCATGACGGCGCGGCCCAGATCGGCGCTCGCCAGCACCGCCCGACGCAGATCCGCGCCGGACAGGTCGGCGCCCCGCAGATTGGCGCCGGTCAGGTCCGCCGCCAGCAGCCGATCGGCCCCGATCAGCAGCGGCCCCAGTTGCGCCCCGCGCAGATCCGCCCCGCTCATCTTGGCGTTCTTCAGCCGCGCGCCGCGCAGATCGGCGCGGTAGAGTCGCGCCGAGCGCAGGTCGGCGTTCTCCAGATGGGCGCCCTGAAGCTGCACCCCCTCCATGTCCAGGCCGTAGAAGACCGCGCCCTTGGCCGACAAAGCGGTCAGGTTCAGGCCGGTGATCGACTTCAGCGGGCGCAGATCGACACCGTCGAAAACCGAGGGCTGCCCCTCCGTCCCGCCCGTCTCGCACCAGCGGGCGTGTTCGCGCAGCATTTCCGCCGCCGGCATGCGATCGACCGAGGCGCCGGCGGACCGGTCGTCGGTCAGGGTTCCTTCCATATTGGCGCCGTCGGCGCGCCACATCGTCATCTTGCAGCCCACCAGGATGGCGTCGCGCATGTCCGCCCCCGACAGGTCCGCGCCCGACAGGTCGGCTCCAGCCAAGTCCGCGCCGCGGAAATCGGCCTGTTTCAGATTGGCGCGGACCATTTTGCAGTCCTTCATCACCGCGCCCGAGAAGTCGGCCTTGATGGCGATGACGCCCGACATGCGCGAACGCTGCAGATTGGCCCCGGCTAAACAGGCGCCCATCATTTCGCTTTCCTGGCGCTGACGCGGTTCAATGACCTTAAACCCCAGTTTGGCGTCGGCGGCGGCGATGGTGCCTTCGCGCAGATCGGCCTCGAACAGGTCCGCGCCCGACAGGTCGGCCCCGCGCAGACAGGCGCCGCGCAGATCGGCCCGACGCAGGCTGGCGTCCGCCAGGACGACGTCCTGCATGTCCGCGCCGAAGAAGTTGGCGTTGTCCAGCCTGGCGCCGGTCAGGTCGCAGTTTTCCAGACAGGCGGCGGCGAAATCCGCATCGGCCAGATTGCGACCCCTGAGGCTGAGGCCCGAGATGTCCATCCAGGCGAAGACGGCGCGGGCGCCGCCCGGGCGGGCCTGGAACAGGCGGTCGTGCCGGGCGCAGATCACGTCCAGTTCCGCCTGAGTCAGGCGCTTGCGCACGATGGGTTCAGCCGCCTGCATTCGATCAGCCTAGGCCCGGCTGATTTAAGAAAGCCTTTAGCGACAGTCGGTTGTCACTCGGTCAGCAGGCCCTGGTCGCGCAGGGCGTCGGCCAACTCCCCCGACGAGGTCCAAAGGCGCGTATAGCCCGCCTCCCCCAGCCGCTTCAGCTCAGTGACCAGGTCGGCCTTGGGCGAGGCGACGAAACGGCCGTCGAAACCGGCGCCGTCCTTGCTGACCCGCACCAGGGGCCGGCCGGTTTCCAACCGGTGCAGAAACCCCTCGCACAGGGCCGCGCCCTCCTCGCACATAAGGCCCGTTTCGACCGTCAGCCCCTCGGCGCGCAGGCGTTCGGTGCCCCGGCCGGCCGCAAAGGGCGACGGGTCCAGACAGGCGATGACGACGCGCGCCACCCTGGCCTCGGTCAGGAAGTGGGCGCACGATTTGCGGCCGGAAGAACGCGCGCCGCAGGGCTCCAGGGTGACATAGACCGTCGCGCGCTCGACGTCGGGTCCGGCGGCGGGGACCGCCTGCTCCTCGGCGTGGGGACGGCCGCCGGGGGCGGTCGCGGCCTGGGCGATGACCCGCCCGTCCTTGACGATGACGCAGCCGACCGCCGGATTGGGCCAGGTCTCGCCCATGCGGCCCGTCGCCAGGTCTATGGCCTGGGCCATGAAGCCGCGGTCGGCGTCGCTCCAGCTCATGGCAGGGTCGGCAGGGTTTCGGCGCGATCGGCGTCCAGATAGCGGGCGGCGGTCGGCTTCAAAGCGAGGTCCAGCTGAATCTCCAGCGGATTGCCGGTGGGAATTTCGACCCCGACGATCTGATCGTCCGGCACGGCGAACAGCAGTTTGACGATGGCGCGCAGGGAGTTGCCGTGGGCGGCGATCAGCACGTCCTCGCCCGCCTTCAGACGCGGCGCGATCTCGGCGTCCCAATAGGGCTCCACCCGGTCCAGGGTGGTCTTCAGGCTTTCGGTGTCCGGGATGGCCTTGCCGGCGTAGCGGGGGTCGGCGTTGAAATCGAACTCGCCGCCCGGCGCCAGAGGCGGCGGCGGGACGTCATAGCTGCGTCGCCAGATCTTGACCTGATCCTCGCCGTGCTTCTCGGCCGTCTCGGCCTTGTTCAGCCCGGTCAGGCCGCCGTAGTGACGCTCGTTCAGCCGCCAGTCCTCGATCACCGGCACGTCGGTCAGGCCGGCCGATTGCAGGGCCAGGGCGCCGGTGCGCTTGGCGCGTTTCAGCACCGAGGTGAACATGACGGCGGGTTTGAACCCGGCCTGGGCGATCAGCTCGCCGCCCCGACGGGCCTGGGCCTCGCCTTCCGCCGTCAGATCGACGTCCACCCAGCCCGTAAAGCGGTTCTCGAGGTTCCACTGGCTCTGGCCATGGCGGAGCAGGATCAGGCGCGGCATTCGACGGTCCTTTGCAAACAGTCTGTCCGGGTAAGCCGCCGTCATGAGCCGGTCAAGGTTTTGACGCAGGTGCGCAACCGACCGCCTTGTCCGCCGATCGTCGGATGGATAGGGTTCGCCTATGTCCGATCGTCTGTTCTTCCCCTTGGCCGGCGCCGTCGTCGTGATCCTGACGGCCCTGGCCCTGGTCTGGCCTTAAGCCCGCCGTCAGAACAGGATCTTGCGCAGATTGATGCGGAAGACCCGGCCCTGGGGGTCCAGATAGTCGCGCTGATAGTTGACCGGGGTCGAACCGTCGCTGCTGGTCACCGAGACGCGGTCGTCGAACAGGTTCTGAACCCCAACGCCGACGCGGGCCCCCTTCAGGAAGGGGAAACGCTCCACCAGTCCCGTGCGTTGGGTCAGGTCGGCGAAGGCGAACAGATTGACCGTCGTGCGGTCCGAAAAGTCCAGGTCGGTCGCGCCGGGACCGTCGCCGTTCACCGTGGTGCCCGAGCGCCAGTTGGCGTTGACGAAGGCGCCGTAGCCGTTTTTGAACACACCGGTCTGAAGCTGGACCTCATGGCGCGACTGGCCGCCCGAGCCGGAGATGGAGTCGCCGCCCAGCAGGTCCAGGGGCGCCAGGCCGTCGCGGATCACGACCTCGTCCTGCACCCGCCAGGTGTGGGTCAGCGACAGGTTGAACATGCCCTGGCCCGGCTGCATGCCCGGCCCGCGCGAGCCGCGCAGACGGCCGCCCCCCGGACCACCGGGCCCGCCGGGACCGCCGGGTCCGCCGCCCATCCGGATCACGCCGCCGCCAGGGCCGGGGCCGCCCGGGCCGCCCCCAGGCCCCCGCTGGCCTGCAAGCGCGGGATTGGCCTTGCCGAAGGGCCGCGAGAAGTTGAAGCCCCACTGGACGTCCTGCTGGTCGCGCTTGGCGAAGTTCAGCGGCCGGGCGTCGATCGAGACCAGGTCGCCGTCGGCGTTACGGACGAACCGCTCCGGCAGGGCCGCCTCCAGGTCCGGGGTGATGGCGGGAAAGCTGGCGATCTCATTGTCGATCTCGGTGCGGGTATAGGCCAGGTTCAGCCGCAGATCGGTCGCTGACAGGGGCTGCCAGTTGACGCCCAGCTTCAGGATGCGTCGATCCTCCGCCTTCAGATTGGGATCGCCGCCGCTGATCTGGGTGATTTCGACGGTCTGGTTGGTCGCATAGTCGAAGACCGGAGTATTGGGCGTGGCGATCGTCGGATCGTTCAGCTGCTGCACCGTAGGGGCCTTGCCCTCGTCCGAATAGTTGGCCGACAGGGACAGCCGCTCGACCGGCGACCAATTCAGGCCGCCGCCGATGCTGGAGACCCCGCCGAAGTCCGACAGCTCCTGATAGGCCAGGTTCATATTGGCCGACAGATCGCCGATGCCCGCCAGGACGCCGCGATCCACGCTGGCGATCGGCAGGTCGAAGTTCGCCTGGACGCTGCCCAGGTCGCGCGACTGGGAGCGGTCTGTCGCCAGGCCGGAGCGGACGCTTTCGGAGTCCAGCGCCTGATGCTCTCCGCCGAACTTGAAGGTGGTGGTGATCCCGCCGGCAGGCAGCTCCCAGGCCGTGCCGTTCAGCACCACCTCCCCCTCCAGCGATTGGGAGATCGACTGGGCGGTGTCGCGGCGCACCGGCCCGACCGCGCTGGTTAGATCGCTATAGGGGTTCACCGTCGTGTCGCCGGCGGCGATCCGGGCCAGGAGGTCGTCGTCCTCGACCCCTCGGCCGGTGACGGTGTCGGTCCGGGTGCGGCTGTATTCACCGGTCGCGGTCCAGCGCCAGTCGCCCAGATAGCCGTCGAACACGGCGCCCAGTTCGGCGCTGCGCGTATTGGTCTGGCGGGTCAGGGCCTGGGGCAGGTCCAGATAGCGATAAAGGGTCGCCGCATCGCCTCCCGGCGACCAGGGATTGCCGTCCGGCAGGGTCAGGGTGACGCCCGGCAGGCCCAGATAGCTGCGGCTGGCGCTGTCTTCCAGACTGCCGCTCAGGGTCATGCCGACCTTGTCGTTCAGATCGTGCTTGTAGGTTCCCGCCACCGAGGCCTCGGCCGAACGCGGCAGCAGGGTGCGATAGGCGTTCAGGTCCCTGTCGGCGACGGAGTCTTGCGGCGTCGTCCCCGACCGGTCGATGTCGCGCTCGTCCTCGTACAGAGGGTTGCTGGTCGAACCGTTGATGTCCATCGACCAGCGATCGGCGCCGGCGATCTTCAGCAGATTGTTTTCGCTGGCCGTGGTGGTGCGTCCGCCCTGCTCGGGCCGACTGACGTTGACCGAGGCGGTCAGGGAGCGGAAATCGGCCTTCAGCACGATGTTCACGACCCGCTGGTTGGCGCTGTAGCCATAGGAGAGGGCCGTCTCCTCAGGCAGGACCTCGAACCGCTCTATGGCCTCAGGCGGAATGCCGCGGATTTCGCGAAAGCCCGAGATGCGCCGGCCATTGACCAGAAAGACGGGCGAACCGCCCCGCGCGCTGCGGGTCTGGGCCTCCAGCAGGGTGACCAGTTCGCCGATGTTGGTGGCGCCGAAGGCCTGAATCTGGGTCGCGTCATAGGAGACGATCGGCTCCTGCCCGCCCAGGGCCACGCCGCGCTTGGTCGCCGTCACCTCGACGTCAGGCAGGACCACAGCCGGCGCGGCCGGCTGGGTCTGCTGAACATCAGCGGCGGCGGGCGTCAGGGCGAGCAGCAGGAGCGCGGCGGAGGTCATGAAACATCGGTCCGTGACGAGGAGGTCGGCACCCTTGGGACGCGAAAATCATGGCCGGAAAGCGGCGAATATCATGACGCTTTTGAAAGCGTGTCAAAGACTCAACACCCTTGATTTTCCTGCGACGGATAAGGGTCTCAGCCGCGTTGAAGGGTGTTTGGGCGACGTCGCCGCCGCCCGCTGAGGTTAGAACTCTTCCCAACCGTCGGATGCAGCGTCGGTTGAAATCACGCCGCCGTTGGCGACCTTGAGCGTCTTCTGCGGGGCCGTGCGGGGCCTAGCCGTCGCGACGGGCGCTGAGGCGGGTTTGGCCCCCGGCGTCTTGCCCGCCGCCGACACCTGGAAGAAGGCGACCTGGGCCGACAGTTCGGCGGTCTCCTGGCGCAGGGCGGCGCTGGCGGCCGTGGCCTGTTCGACCATGGCGGCGTTTTGCTGAGTGACCTGATCCATCTGATTCACGGCCACATTGATTTCTTGCAGGCCCGTCGCCTGCTCCTTGGCCGAGGCGGCGATCTCGACCACCAGGGCGCTGATGTCGTTGACCTGGGCGGCGATGGCCTGGAGGGCCGAGCCGGCCTCGCTGACCAGGCGCACGCCGTTCTCGACCTCGGCGCCGGAGCTGTTGATCAGGGTCTTGATCTCCTTGGCGGCCTCGGCCGAACGCTGAGCCAGGGCCCGGACTTCCGAGGCGACGACCGCAAAGCCGCGACCGCTCTCGCCCGCCCGCGCCGCCTCGACCCCGGCGTTCAGAGCCAGAAGATTGGTCTGGAAGGCGATCTCGTCGATGACGCCGACGATCTGGCTGATCTGACGCGAGCCGTCTTCGATCTTCTGCATGGCTTCGACAGCGTTCATCACGACGGCGCCTGACGCTTCCGCGCTCTGGCGGGCGCCGCTCGTGACGACGGCGGCCTGGCTGGCGCCGTCGGCCGTCTTGCGGACCGTGACGGTGATCTCGTCCAGGGCGGCGGCGGTCTCCTCCAGGCTGGCGGCCTGTTGTTCGGTGCGACGCGACAAGTCGTCAGAGGCCTGGCTGATTTCACTTGCGCCGCTGTCGATGCCGTGGACCGAGCCCAGAACGCCGGTGACCGTCTCTTCCAGACGGGCGATCGAGCGGTTGAAGTCCGTTTTCAGAACCTCGCTGCGCGGCGGGAAGGGCGCATTGATGCGGTAAACGAGGTCGCCTTCGGCAAGGGCGTGCAACCCCTTGCCCAGGTTTTCGATGACGACGGCGTTTTCAGCCGCCTCCTGGGCGGCGGCGGCCTCGCGGCGGCGGCGCTCGGCCTCGGAGTCATTGCGCAGGGTGTCGGCTTCCTGTTCCAGCGTCTTGGCGCGCAGGCCGTTATCGCGAAACACCTGCATGGCCTGGGCCATGGCGCCGACCTCGTCCTTGCGGTCCGTGTCGGGAATGGCGACGTCCAGCTTGCCTTGGGCCATGATCGACATGGCGCCCGTCATGCGCCGCACCGGCGCGACCATCAGGATTGACAACTGGACGCCCAGGAAGACGGCGGCGACGATCAGGATCAGGCCGCCGACGGCCAGGGCGATGAAGGAGGCGGTGATGGCGGACGACTGCTGGGCGTCGCGCAGATTCATCCGCTCGATCTCCATGTCGCGCAGATCGCTGATGGCTTTGGTGATGTGGGTCACCCGGACGCGATCGCCGGAATCCACCAGGACCCGCCGCGCCGCATCGATGCGCGCGGGATCAAGCGCAGCCTCGGTCAGGGGCGTGCCGAACTCGGTCCGCCAGGCGGCGGCGTCGGCGCGAGCCTTCTGCACCAGGGCGGCTTCTTCGGGCGTCAGATCGGCGGCGGCCAGGGCGGCGCTCGACTCTTCGAACTGCTCCCACCCCTTTCGATAAACCCCCAGATAGTCTTCGTTGCCCGTCAGCAGCACGCCCCGCATCTGCGAGTTGAGGCGGATGACGCCCTTTTCCGCGACATGGGTATGTTCGATGATCGCCTTGCTTTCGGCGTTCAGCCGCGCAGCAGTCCGCATCTCCGACAGCTGAAAGAAGACCGCACCGATCATGGCTGCGGCGACCGTCAGCAGAAGGGCGAAGGCGATCGCCAGTTTCCGCTGCATCGGAATATTCTTCAGGTTCATCGGACTGTCCCGGAGAGTTGGTGGGGCGGGGAAAGCCCGGAGCGGCGGGCCGCTCCGGGCTATGTTGTCTAGCTGAGCAAACCTTAAAAAGCCGTCTGGACGCGGACCGTGGCGGTATTGCCGCTGTCGTCGCCCAGGAAGGTTCCGGTGCGGTTGTCGACCGACCAGGCGCTCCAGTGGGCCGAGACGCGCGTATTGTTGGTCGGGTACCAGTTGACGCCCAACAGCCAGCTGTCGCCCTCGCCGCCCGTGGCGATGTCGCTGTAGTCGGCCTGATCGTACCGCCCCACGATTTCGACGGCGCCGTAGCCGTCGGCGCCGAGCGGATTCAGCACCTTGGGACGCGCCCAGGTGCCCGTCTTGGCCGACAGCGGCGGCTTTTCACCGGTCAGGAAGAAGCCGGCCGAGACGCTGTAGGCGTCCTGATCATAGTCGCGCGCCGCCGTTTCCAGCACCCGCCGACCGCCCTCGGCCATCAGCCAGCCCGAACCCTGGACCCCGCCCAGTTCGAGACCCAGACCCTTGCTGCCCTTGGGATCGGCGTAGACGCCGCCTTGGAGCCGCAGATTGTCGTTGCCGCGGGACGAGACGACCAGGCTGCGCGACGCCACCGAGGCGTTCGGCGTCAGGTCTTCGACGAAGCCCCAGCCGCCGAGGTGCAGATGGCCGGCGTCCGTCTTGAACGGCGCCCAGTGGGTGCGGGCCATGACAGTGACCGAGTCATTGGTCGCGCCGCTGCTGATCGCATCGCCCGTCACGGACAGAGAGGCGTGCCAGACGCTGCCGGTCAGCTTGGACGAGACGCCGACCCCATAGGCGCCCCGTTCCGGGCCGATGGTGGAGACCATCAGGCTGCGCTCGAGGAAGGGGGTCATGTCCTCGGGCGTGCCGCCTTCGACGCCGCGGTCGTTCAGGCGCTGGCCCATGGAAATTTCGAGATCCCGGCCGCCCCATTTGGTGCTGTAGGCCATGAAGGCGTTGGCGACGCTGACGGCGTTGTCGGCGATGTCGCCTTCGATCCAGTAGCTGAAGCCGCCGGCGATCTTGCCCTGGGCGCCCAGACGCAGCCCGCGCAGTTCGGTGGTGGTCAGGTTGCGGCTGTCGTAGTCCGAGCCGAAGGTGTTGGACAGGTCGGCGGTGACGCGGATGCGCGGCTTGAAGGTGAAGGCGCCGTCGGGGCTGCGCATCTCGGGCAGGCCGCTGGACCAGTCGGTGGTGGAGACCGGCGCCGGCGCGGCGGCGGTCTGGATCACAGGACGTGCGGCGGCCGGGGCGGGGGCGCCGGCGGCCGCAGGAGCCTGCTGGGCGGCGGCCTGAGCTTCCAACTGTTCGAGACGGGCCGAGAGCGCCTGGACCTGGGCGCGCAGGGCGGAGATTTCGTCCGTCGAAGGCGACTGGGCGAAGGCGGAGGTGGCGAGCGCGGCGAGGCCGACGCCCGCCGCGAGGGTGCGGAGGCGTTTCATGAGAACCCCTGTAAACTTAGGATGTTAAGGAACGGCTGAACCGCGATACGCAGAACTGCGTAAACCGTGGCGGTTTTTTCAGCGGGTGCTGGGCGCCGTCGTCGCGGGGCGGAAAAGCCGGCAGCGACGGCGCCCAAGGCCGTCAGTCGGCGGTGACCAGATCCTTGTCGCCAGGGCCGGCGGCGGGATCGGGTTGGGCGGCGATCGGCTGGGCCGGGCCGTTCAAGGCCGCCGCCAGCGCATTCCGGTCCAGTTCGCCCTCCCACCGAGCGACGACGATGGTGGCCACCGCATTGCCGATGAAGTTGGTCAGGGCGCGGCATTCGCTCATGAAGCGGTCGATGCCCAGGATCAGGGCCATGCCCGCCACCGGGACGGTCGGAACCACCGACAGGGTGGCCGCCAGGGTGATGAAGCCGGCGCCGGTGATGCCGGCCGCACCCTTGGACGACAGCATGGCGACCGCCAGAAGCAGGATCTGCTGTTCCAGCGACAGATGAATGTTCAGGGCCTGGGCGATGAACAGGGCCGCCATCGTCATATAGATGTTGGTGCCGTCCAGATTGAACGAATAGCCAGTCGGCACGACCAGGCCGACCACCGACTTGGAGGCGCCGGCCCGCTCCATCTTGTTCAGCAGCGACGGCAGGGCGGCTTCCGATGAGGAGGTGCCCAGGACCAGCAGCAGTTCTTCCTTCAGATAGCGGATCAGCTTCAGGATGTTGAAGCCGTTCGCCCAGGCGACCAGACCCAGGACGCCGACCACGAAGATGACGGCGGTGATGTAGAAGGTGGCGACCAGGGCGGCCAGATTGGCGATCGAACCGATGCCGTACTTGCCGATGGTGAAGGCGAAGGCCCCGAAGGCCCCGATCGGCGCGGCCTTCATCAGGATGGCCACCAGTTTGAAGAAGGCGTGGCTGACCGATTCCAGGAAGTTCAGAACCGGCTTGCCGACATCGCCCACCATGGCCAGGGCCAGGCCGAACAGGACCGAGACGAACAGGACCTGCAGGATGTTGCCCTCGGAGAAGGCGCTGGCGAAGGTGTCGGGGATTATCCCCATCAGGAAGCCGGTGACGGTCGCCTCATGCGCCTGTTCCGAATATTTGGCGACGGCCCCGGCGTCCAAGCTGGCGGGATCGATGTTCAGGCCGTGGCCCGGCTGGACGACGTTGGCGATGATCAGGCCGACGATCAGGGCCAGGGTCGAGAAGGTCAGGAAGTAGGCGAAGGCCTTGGCCGCCACGCGCCCCACCCGGCCGATGTCGCTCATGCCCGCAATGCCGGTGACGATCGTCAGGAAGATGACCGGGGCGATGATCATCTTCACCAGTTTGATGAAGGCGTCGCCCAGCGGCTTGAGGCTCTCCCCGAAGCTGGGCCAGAAATGGCCGATAAGGGCCCCCGCGACGATGGCGGTCAGAACCTGAAAATAGAGATGCCGATAGAAGGGCCGAGGCGCGGTCGGCTGGGCGGCGGAAGGGAGCGCGATCACGGATGTCTCCTGTGGTGGCGGGACGGGCCCGCGGTTTCCTCGACGGCCCTCGCTGCTGTCGTCGAGGCGCCGAGACGACTGTCCCGCACGCTGGAACCAGGTCCAAACGCGATCGACGTTTGATATAGAGATCTGTAAAAACACGTTATTTTCGGAAAGCGCCTCTCGCAGGGCCATTTGCCGTGCGGCGTGTCGCACGCCGGACTCGCGCTATTGTGCGAAATATCGCACAATAGCGAATGAGCCTCTCTGCGGTCCGAGAATTTATCGAAAGATCGTCGAGTTTCATTTGGCGGCCATGGACCCTGCTCAGCCTGGGCTGGCTGACGGCGGGCCTTGTCTTCGCGGGCCTGGCGGGGGAGGCGGCGCGGCGCGACGCGACCCAGGAGTTGGCGCGCCAGGCGACGACAGGCGCCGCCCTCCATGCGGCCGTTCTACGCAGCGAGCTGGAGAAACAGCGCGCCATCCCCGTCGTCCTGGCCGAAGACCCGGATGTGGCGGCGTTGCTCGCGCGGCCCGCCGACCAGGCGGCCAAGGCGGTCGATCGCAAGCTGGAGCGACTGGCGGGTCAGACCCGCGCCGCCGTCATCTATGTTTTGGACGCGCAGGGGCTGACGCTGGCGTCCAGCAACTGGCGCGCCCCCACGAGTTTCGTCGGCGTCCGTTATGATTTTCGGCCCTATTTCATCAACGCCATGCGCGACGGTCAGGGCGAGTTCTACGCCCTGGGCACACGCAGCGGCCGCCCCGGCCTCTATCTGTCGCGCCGGCTGGACGCCGCCGACGGCCGCCCCCTGGGCGTGGTGGTGCTGAAGGTGGAGTTCGACGCCCTGGAGGCGCAATGGCGCAGCTCGGGCGAGCCGGCCTGGGTCGCCGACCCGGGCGGCGTGGTCCTGGTCGCCAGCGTGCCGGAATGGCGCTTTCGCGCCACCGGTCCGATGGACGAAGCACGGCGAAGGCTCAGCCTGACCGATCTGACCCTGCGTCCCGGCGCCCTGGCCCCCCTGCCCTTCCAGACGCCCCCCGGCGATCGGCCCCGGCTGGTGCGCGCCGCCGTCGGCGAGGCGCGGCCCCAGACCTGGATGCATGCCCAGACGGACACGGCCACGCCGGGGTGGACCCTGCATCTTCTGACGCCCGAGCGTGGCGCCGTCGGAACCGCCGTGGCGACCGCGCGCGGCCTGGCGGTTCTTACCGTCAGCCTGCTGGCCCTCATCGTGGGGGTGCTGCTGCGCCGTCGCCGGCTGGCTGTCCTTCGCGCCCGCGCCGAAGAGGAGGGCCGGCTGGAGCTGGAACGTCGCATCCGCGAACGGACCCACGAACTGCACGAAGCCAATCAGGCGCTCAACCGCCAGATCGAAGAGCGTCGCCGGGCCGAGGCCGCACGGGAGCTGTTGCGGGATGAACTGGTGCAGGCCAGCAAGCTGGCGGCCCTGGGCCAGATCGTGGCCGGGGTGGCCCACGAGATCAACCAGCCCGTAGCCGCCATATGGACCTACGCCGACACGGCCGTGACCCTGCTGGAACGGCGCGAGACCGACAAGGTCCTGGACGCCCTGCGGCGGATCGGCGACCTGACCCGCCGGATCGGCGCCATCACTCAGGACTTGCGCCTGTTCTCGCGCAAGGCCGCCCCGAACATCGATGAAATCCGGCTGGAGGACGCCATCCAGGGCGGACTGCAGCTGACCCGCGGCCGATTGGAGGAAGGCGGGATTCGGCTGGAGCGGATCGGATCGGGCGAGATCAAGGTCCACGCTGACCAGTTCCGGCTGGAACAGGTGATCGTCAATCTGATCAAGAACGCCGCCGAGGCCATGGAAGGGCAGGCGGACCCCCAGTTGGTCCTGACGGTCGAGCGCCGGGGCGAACGGGTGCGCCTGATCATCGCCGACAACGGCCCCGGGCTGGCGCCCGAAGTGGCCCGACAGCTGTTCACCCCCTTTGTCACCACCCGCTCCAACGGACTGGGGCTGGGCCTGGTCATCTGCCGTGACATCATCGCCAGCTTCGGCGGCGAGCTGGACCTGGCGCCCAGCGACAGGGGCGCGACCTTCGTCGCCGCCCTGAGGCCCGCCTGATGCAGAGCGCCGCCTCCCGCGCCGTCATGCTGATTGAAGACGACGGCGATTTCCGCCAGGCCCTGGTCGAGCGCATGACGCTGGAGGGCTATGAGGTGCGCGCCTTCGCCGCCGCCGAGCCGGCCCTGAAGGCCGTCGCCGCCGATTTCGACGGGGCGGTCGTGACCGATCTGCGCATGCCGGGCCTGGACGGCCGCCAGTTGCTGGCGCGGATTCAGGCCCTGGACCCTGCGCTTCCCGTGATAATGATCACCGGCCACGGCGACATCGCCGATGCGGTCGCCGCTATGCAGAGCGGGGCCTATGACTTCGTCGCCAAGCCCTTTCCGTTCGAACGCCTGCGCGACAGCCTGAACCGGGCGCTGGAGAAGCGCAGCCTGGTGCTGGACAATCGGCGGCTGACCGCCCTGGCGGCCGCCGATGGGGGCCATGAGCTGCCCCTCGCCGGCGCCTCTCCCGCCATCACGGCGCTGCGCGTCACCATCGCCCAGATCGCCGATGCGAAGATGGACGTGCTGATCGAGGGCGAGACCGGCGTCGGCAAGGAGGCGGTGGCGCGCGCCCTGCACAACGGCGGACGCCGCCGTGTCGGCCCCTTCGTCGCCGTCAACTGCGGCGCCCTGCCCGACGGGCTGATCGAGAGCGAGCTGTTCGGCCATGAGCTTGGCGCCTTCGCCGGCGCCATGCGGCGGCGCGTGGGCCATGTGGAGCGGGCCCACAACGGCTCGCTGTTCCTCGACGAGGTCGAGAGCATGCCGCTGGCGGTCCAGGTCAAGATGCTGCGGGTGCTGGAAGAACGCGAGATTCACCCGATCGGCGCCAATGAGCCGCGGGTGCTGGACCTGCGCATCCTGGCCTCGGCCAAGATCGACCTGGGCGAGGCGGCGCGACGCGGCGTCTTTCGCGAAGACCTCTTCTATCGCCTGAACGTCGTGCGGCTGCGCGTGCCGCCGTTACGCGAACGGCGCGAAGACATTCCGTTGCTGTTCGCCCACTTCCTGCGCCGGGCGGCCGACCGTCAGGGGCTGGATGCGCCGGAGGTTGACGACGGGGTGCGCCGTCGTCTGCTGGAGGAGGCCTGGCCCGGCAATATCCGCGAACTGGCCCATTTCGCCGAAAGGGTGGTTCTGGGCCTGGAGGACGGTCGCGCCGAGGCGACGTCGGATCTCAGCCTGCCCGACCGTCTGCACCGGTTCGAGGGCGAACTGCTGCGCGACGCCCTGGAGACCCACCGGGGCGACATCGTCGCCGTGCTGGAAGAGATGCGGATTCCGCGCAAGACCCTCTATGACAAGCTGCAGCGGCACGGCCTGAAGCCCGCCGACTTCCGCCGCTGACCGTCAGGCCGCGGCCGGCGCGTGCGACCGTTCGGCCGAACCCATGACCGCCGAGAGACCGTCGATAAGGCCGGCGAAGGTGATCGGCTTGGACAGATGGCCGTCGGCTCCCGCCGCCCGCCCCGCCTCCACATGTTCCGGCATGGCGTTGGCCGTCAGCATGATGATGGGGGTGCGTTTTCGGTTGTCCTGGCGTTCCAGGGCGCGGATGGCGGCGGTGGCGGTCAGGCCGTCCATCACCGGCATCTGCATGTCCATCAACACCAGGTCGAAGGGCTCGCGCCGGACGGCCTCCAGCGCCTGACGCCCGTCCTCGACCACGACCAGTTCGGCCGGCGTCTCGGCCAGCATGATCTCGATGACCTTGCGGTTCGCCGGATGGTCGTCAGCCAGCAGAACGCGCGCGGGGAAGGGGAAGTCGTCGCTCCTCGCCGTCTCCGCAGGCGCTGACGCCGACGCCTTGACGCGCGCCAGGGGCAGTTCGAACCAGAACTCGGCCCCCTCGCCCGGACGGCTGCGGCACTCCAGCCCCCCGCCCATCAACTCGACCAGATCGCGCGAGATGGACAGACCCAGGCCGGTGCCGCCAAACCGGCGGGTGATCGAGCCGTCCGCCTGCTGAAACCGGCCGAAGATACGGGCTTTCTGCTCCTCGTCGAAACCGCAACCGGTGTCCTTGACGGTGAAGCGCATCCGCTCGGCGTCGACCGCAGACGCCGTCACCGTGACCGAACCCGTCTCCGTGAACTTCAAGGCGTTTGAGATCAGGTTCGAAAGGACCTGACGCAGACGCACCAGATCGCCCTCGACCGGCCCTTCGGCCGCCGGTCCGACCTCAAGGCGCAGGGCGACGCCCTTCTGGTCTGCGGAGGGTCGATAAAGGGCGGCAACGCCGCGCACCGCCTCGCCCAGGTCGAAGACCGAACGCTCCAAGGCGATCTGTCCGGCCTCGATCTTGGCCGAGTCGAGGATGTCGGACAGCAGCCGCTCCAGCGTCACGCCCGAGCTTCGGATCACCTCGACCATCTCGCGCTCGCGCGGCGCCAGCCGGGCGCGGGTCAGGGCGTCGGCCATCGCCACCACGCCGTTCAAGAGGGTTCGGATCTCATGGCTCATATTGGCCAGGAACTCGGACTTGGCGCGACTGGCCTCTTCGGCGCGACGACGCGCGACCTTCAGATCCTTGGCCTGGCTGGCCATCCACAGCACGGCGGCGAGGGCGGAGAGGACGAAGATGACGGAGATGGCCAGCAACACGCCCTGCAAATGGGTGTTTGATCGCGCCGTCTCCAGCTGGGCGCGGCGCTCGGTCAGCTGTTGCTGCATGTCGCCCGTGACCTGACGAATGCCGTCGCTGAAACGACGGGCGTCGGCGACCCGATCTTCCTGCATGTGGCGGCGAAGCTTGACGAAGGCTTCCGAGGCCCGCCCTTCGGCGAACAGGATTTCAGCCTCCACATGGTCGATCTCGGACGCGGCCTCTCGCTGTGATTCTTCAGCTGCGCGACGACGGATTTGGACAAGGTCACGGCGCGCCGCCTCGATCTGGCCGGTCTGGGCCCGCGCGACGGCCCGCGACGGCAAGAGTTGCGAGGCGAGGAAGGACGCCTGCCCGAGATTTTCACCCAACGGCGCCAGACACTGAAGCACCCCGCCAGGATCATTCGCCGCTTCGAACGTCTGAGCGCACAGGGCCGCGTCGTAGACCGCCAAGTTGGGCAGACCGGACCGAACCGTCAGACGGTGGTGAATCTCGTAAAGGCTTTTCGCCCGATCAATGTCGCCCAACTGCGCCGACAGATAGGCCAGATTGTAGATGGCGTCGAAATCCGGACGAGGATAGTCGGGATTGGCGAGGTCGATCTCAAAATGGCCGAAGGCGGCGGTGGCCCCGTCGATGTCGTTCAACTGCATCAGGCCGATTCCGGTCATTTCCCACAGGCTGGCCCGCGCCGCCCGGGCATAGGGCGCCTCGTCTGGGATCAGGGCGTCGGCGTCCGCCAGCGCCTTCAACCCCTGGCCGATCTCATCCTGATCCATCAGCGCCACGGCCCACAGCCGGATCGCATGGGTCCGGGCGAACCAGTCCGGCTCCATGGCGGCGTGTTCGCGCATCTCTGCGGCGGCGGCGCGGTCGCCCCCGTCATAGCGAAGCGCCAGCCGGTTCAGATCGGCGATGCGGACATAGCGCTCGTCCCTCTGGTGGCGCGCGGCCGCAGCCAGGCGGTCGTTCCACAGCTGCGCCGTCTTGAACTCGCCCTGGTTCATGAAGGTCCAGACGACATGGTAGAGCCGTTGCAGGCCTTCACGATCATTGCGGCTCAGGGCGTCCTGACCGAAACGCTCCAGATCCTGAAAGCTGGCGGCGGCGGCGCGCCGTTCGACCGCCTGGGCCAATTCCAGCGGCGACCGCCCTCTCGTCTGGCTGGCGCCGGCGTCACCGGCCCCTAAAAGACTGGCGAGGACGAGCAGGAGGACGGCGATAGGCGTTGATCTGGGCATGCGGTTTCCGATTTGATCGGAAAATGGCCTGCATTTGGTTGAACAAGCTTTAGCGCCCCAGTGGGCGTTTATCCTTAAGCCCGTAAAATCAGACTCTGCGTTGACCGCCTACGGCCTTTCGGCTATAGGCCCGCCCTCTTGAGATTTCCGCGCCGTGGACGTGTGCTCCGCGGCGTTTTCCGTTCGAAGGTTTGACATGGCCAACAACCCCGGCGCCCGCAAGGCGATCCGCAAGATCGAAGCGCGGACCGAAGTGAACAAGGCGCGCCGTTCGCGCGTCCGCACCTATCTGCGCAAGTTCCAGGAAGCCCTGGCCGGCGGCGACGCTGCGGTGGCCAAGGCCGCCTTCATCGAGGCCCAGTCCGAACTGATGCGCGCCGTCTCCAAGGGCGTCGTTCACAAGAACACCGGGTCGCGCAAGGTGTCGCGTCTGGCCGCCCAGCTGAAGAAGCTTTCGGCCGCCTGACCCGTTAAGGGTTTTCCAGCATACGGAAGGGCTGTCGTCGTTCCGTTATGCCATTTGTTCGCGTTTTCAACGGCGAAGGAGCAGATGCTCCTTCGCCGTTTTGCGTTCCCCGGTTAACTCTCTTTACGCACGAATACGGAGTCCGGCGCGTCGGTCGGACGAATTTCCCAAGCAGGATTAGCGTTTGACGGAGTCAAACAATTTAACTGCGAATCAACCAACGAATCAGCGTTGACCCGACCGGCGCGCCGCGTAAGTTTTGGGCTCTAACGCACTTCCATCCCAACACGGATGAAGACGGCGCGGGACGATAGTTTCGCGTTGGCGGGAGATGTCTGTCCAGGAGTTCGGCCCCGCCCGAAAAGCATCGCTTTTCGGGGCTGGAGAAGTCGTCCCTGAACCATCGCCCTGAAGTGCAGACGATCGGATTGGCTTTTTGGATTGGGTGGCGGAGCGATGGTTGGGGGTGCGATGGCGGCGGCGAACGGCGTGGACGGATCGAACATGACGGATCCGAACCGCATCTGGAACGAGGCCTCGTTGCGCCTGAGGGCCGAAATCGGCGACGGCCCCTTCTCGTCCTATATCGCCCCCTCGGCCGTGCGGATGGATTCCGCCGGTCAGCTGATCCTGGTCACCCCCACCGCCTACGCCCGCGACTGGGTTCGCAAGAACGCCCTGCGGCGTATGAACGAGCTGTGGCTGGGCCTGGACCGGCTGAACCGCCGGCTGGACGTCCGCTGCCGCGCCGAAGTGGGCTCGGCGCCCCCGGCCTCGGCGGTGATCGGCGGCAATGTGGTGGACGCCACTCCCCGTCTGGCGGCCCTGGCCCAGCCCACCGTCGCCCCCGTCGCCGACGGCGCCCGGGCCGTGCGCGCCGCAGGCCTGCAGGAGCGTCTGACCTTCGACAGCTTCGTCGAAGGTCAGGGCAACGCCTTCGCCCTGGCCATCGCCAAACAGGTGGCCAGCTGGGCCGACGGCCACTTCAACCCCGTCTTCTTCTGCGGCCCCTACGGCTACGGCAAGACCCACCTTCTGAACGCCATCGCCTGGGAGGCCCAACGCCTGCGGCCCGAGGCCAAGGTGGTCTATCTGACCGCCGAACGCTTCCTGTCGACCTTCGTCAAGGCGATGCAGGACCGTTCGACCGCCGCCTTCAAGGAAAGCCTGCGCTCGGCCGACATGCTGCTGCTGGACGACGTCCAGTTCGTCGGCGGCAAGGCGAGCACCCAGGAGGAGCTGCTGTCGACCCTGACCGCCCTGATCGAGGACGGCAAACGGATCGTCTTCTCGGCCGACCGCGCGCCCATGGCCCTGACCGAGGTGGAACCCCGCCTGCGCAGCCATCTGTCCGCCGGCCTGACCTGCCCGGTCGAGGCGGGCGACCGGGCGCTGAAGATCGCCGTGGCCCAAAACCGTCTGAAGGCTCTGTCGGCCCTGGGCGTCGTCCAGGGGGAGGCCGCGCCCGAGGTGCTGGCCCAGCTGGTCGATCGCACCCCCGGTTCGATGCGCGAACTGGAAGGCGCGGTGAACACCCTGGCCGCCGCCGCCGGTTCCCGTCTTTCGTCCGTCTCGGTAGACGAGGCCTCAACCCTGCTGGGCGCCGCCCTGCGCGGCGGACCGGAACGTCGGATCACCGTCGACGAGATCCAGAAGACGGTCGCCGACCATTTCAACCTGAAACAGGCCGACCTGCTCAGCGAGCGCCGCACCCGTTCGGTGGCCCGTCCGCGTCAGATGGCCATGTATCTGTGCAAGCAGCACACCACCCGCTCCTACCCCGACATCGGCCGTCGCTTCGGCGGGCGCGACCACACCACCGTCCTGCACGGCGTGCGCAAGATCGAGGAGCTGATGGCCCAGGACGACCAGATCGCCCGGGATGTGGAGGCCCTGACCCGCAAGCTGCGGGGCTGATTTCGAGCGGCGAGCGGTCGGCGGCGAGCGGCGAGCGAATAGAAAACGTCTCGTCCCGCCGATTTGCCCCCAATATCCCTCGTCACTCGTCAACTAACCGCTCGCCACTTCCTTGCTCCTTGCGCCCAATCCGCTAGTGTCCAAGGCCCTTTATCGTGGCGCTCCAGCCTGAGTCGCCGCATCCGGGCGAGACGCTATGCAACTGACCATCGAACGATCCGCGCTCCTGAAGGCCCTGGGCCATGTGCAGAGCGTGGTCGAACGTCGCAACACCATTCCGATCCTGTCCAACGTCCTGCTCAGCGCGGGCCGTGACCGTCTGGCCTTCGCCGCCACCGATCTGGACATGGAGATGGTGGACGAGGCCGAGGCGACGGTGAACGTCGAGGGCCAGATCACCGCCCCCGCCCACACCCTGTACGAAATCGTGCGCAAGCTGCCGGAAGGCGCCGAGGTGTCCCTGACCTATTCGGGCGACGATCCCCGCCTGGTGGTCTCGGCCGGTCGGTCGCGCTTCAACCTGCCGGTCCTGCCGGCCGGCGACTTCCCGGTCATGTCGACCGACAGCGCCGGCGCATCCTACGTCATGCCCAAGGAAGACCTGGCGCGCCTGATCGACAAGACCCGGTTCGCCGTCTCGACTGAAGAGACGCGCTACTATCTGAACGGCCTGTATCTGCACACGGTGGCCGAGGCCGGCGTGCCCCTGCTGCGCGCCGTGGCGACGGACGGCCACCGCCTGGCCCTGGCCGAGACCCCGGCGCCCGACGGCGCGGCCGGCGGACCCGGCGTGATCGTGCCGCGCAAGACGGTGGACCAGGTCCGCCGCCTGCTGGACGACGCCTCCGGCCCGGTCGAGATCACCGTCTCGGCCCAGAAGATCCGCTTCCAACTGGGCGAGGCCAGCCTGACCTCCAAGGTCATCGACGGCGCCTTCCCCGACTATCTGCGCGTCATTCCGCGCGGCAACGACAAACAGGCCGACATCGACAACGCCCTGTTCGCCAAGGCCGTCGACCGGGTCGCCACCATCTCGGCTGAAAAGAGCCGGTCGGTGAAACTGGCCTTCGACAACGACCGGGTGAAGCTGACCGTCCGCAACATGGAGGCCGGTCAGGCCGAGGAAGAGGTCGAGATCGGCTATTCCGACGAGCCGTTCGAGATCGGCTTCAACGCCCGCTATCTGCTGGACGTCGCCGGCCAGATCACCGGCGAAAACGCCGCCTTCCGCTTCGCCGACCCGGCCTCGCCCACCCTGGTGCTCGATCCGGGCGATCCGGGCGTGCAGTATGTGCTGATGCCGTTGCGTGTCTGACGAAGGCCAAGCCCCGGTTCTTATAATCCGAAAAGCGCGATGGCGAACTGTCAGCGCAATCGCGATTTCGGCCTTCGGCCTTCTGATACAAGTCGGTGCATACGTCTGGGTAGCCAGCGTCATGGGGCGCAGAGAAGCAGTGCGCTTCTACACTGAAGAGCCATTCTATCTTGTGTTGCTGGCGTTCCCAGTATTGGTGACGATCTTCTTATTTGGAAGCTCGCTGAGCGCCCTATGGCGTAGCGACTTTATCAAGCTGACCGACAAGGGATTCAGCTTTCGGATAGGCTATCGCGCTCGGACCGTAAGATGGTCGGATGTGAAACAGTTCCGCTTCGAGCGACCGTCAGACAGTATGTACGCCTCAGTAGGCTGGGACCACCAAGACGACGCTTTTAACGGCAATCCTATCTGGGAAGGTTCCAAGCTAGAAGGAAAGCGGACGACAACGCTGGACTCTGACATCGGTTGGGGTTGGCAGGGCGGGTCGGAAGAAGTCAGTGCGACTTTGGAAGAATGGCGCCGTCGATACAGCGACCGCTGAGCGGATAGATTTGAGTCTGATTTCCCTCACCCTCACCGACTTCCGCTCCTATGCGGGCGCACGGCTGGAGCTCGCCTCCGGCCCGGTGGTGCTTCATGGCCCAAACGGAGCGGGCAAGACCAATCTGTTGGAGGCCGTCAGCCTTCTGACCCCCGGCAAGGGGCTGCGGGGCGCGACCGCCGCCGAGATGGGGCGGCGTGAGCCCGGCGAGGCGGTGGGCCGCGCCTGGGCCGTCATGGTCGAACTGGACGACGAGACGCGGCTGGGCACCGGCGTCCAGACGGCGGGCGCGGCGCGGCGCATCGTGCGGATCGACGGCGAGACGGCCCAACCAGGACGGTTGCTCGACTATCTGCGACCCGTCTGGGCGACGCCCGAGCAGGACCGGCTGTTCTCCGACGCCCGGGCCGAGCGGCTGAAGTTCTTCGACCGGCTGGTGTTCGCCGCCGATCCCGACCACGCCGCCGCCGTCTCCGCCTATGAGAAGGCCCTGCGCGAACGCTTGCGGCTGCTGAACGACGCACAGGATGGACGCGAGGCCGACCCCGTCTGGCTGGACGCCCTGGAGGCCCGGCTGGGCGAGGCCGGCGCGCGCGCGGCCCTGGCCCGGGTCGCCGCCCTGCAGGCGCTCCAGGCCGCCATCGACGCCCGCAGCGACCGTCCCTTCCCCCAGGCCGACCTGGGCCTGGACGGCCCCGCCGAGCAGATGGCCGAAGCCGGCGCCGAAGAAGACGAAATCGCCGCCGCCATCCGCGACGGCCTGGCCCGCGCCCGCGCCCGCGACGGCGCCGCCGGCCGCTCCCTGTTCGGCCCGCACCGCACCGACCTGACCGCCCTTCACCGCGAGAAGAACCGCCCCGCCGCCGAGGGCTCGTCCGGCGAACAGAAGGCCCTGGTCCTGAACCTGATCCTGGCCCAGATCAGCCGCCTGTCACACCAGTCGGCCCGCCCCGTCCTGCTGCTGGACGAGGCCCCCGCCCACCTGGACGAAGCCCGCCGCGCCGCCCTGTTCGACGAGATCACAGCCCTGGATCTGCAGGCCTTCATGACCGGCACCGAACGGGGCCTGTTCGCCGGTCTGGAGGGCCGCGCCCAGTTCGTCCGCGTCGCCGGCGGGGCGCTGGAGCGCGACTAGGAATCCACGCCGGAATTCCTCGCTTTTTCGCCGAAATTTCCTATATGTTGCGGGCTTCGACGCGGTGCGATCCCGTCGTCGATTCGAGGGCCCTGAGCGGCGCTCACTCCCCGTCCCGGTCGGGACTTCAGAGCCAAAGATTTCATGACCGATCCGATTGCCGAACAGCCCGAATACGGCGCCGATTCCATCAAGGTTCTCAAAGGCCTGGACGCGGTGCGCAAGCGTCCCGGCATGTATATCGGCGATACGGACGACGGCTCGGGCCTGCACCACATGGTCTATGAGGTGGTGGACAACGCCATCGACGAGGCCCTGGCCGGCCATGCCGACCTGGTCCAGGTCATTCTGAACGCCGACGGCTCGGTGACGGTGACCGACAACGGCCGGGGCATCCCGACCGACATCCACGCCGAGGAAGGCGTCTCGGCGGCCGAGGTCATCATGACCCAGCTGCACGCCGGGGGTAAGTTCGACCAGAACTCCTACAAGGTCTCCGGCGGTCTGCACGGCGTGGGCGTGTCGGTGGTCAACGCCCTGTCCGACTGGCTGGAGCTGAAGATCTATCGCGACGGCAAGCAGCACCAGATGCGGTTCGAGCGCGGCGACACGGTCAAGTCGCTGGAAGTCACCGGCACGGCGCCGATCCGCACCACGGGCGACAAGGCCGGTCAGCCCCTGAGCGGCACCGAGGTGACCTTCTTCCCCTCGATCACGACCTTCAGCCACATCGACTTCGACTTCAAGACGCTGGAGCACCGCTTAAGGGAACTGGCCTTCCTGAACTCGGGCGTGGTCATTCGCCTGGCCGACATGCGCCACGCCGAGCCGATCGACGTCACCCTGCACTATGAGGGCGGGGTCGAGGCCTTCGTGCGCCACCTGGACAAGTCGAAACAGCCCCTGCTGAAGGACGTCATCGTCATTCGCGGCAAGAAGGAGGGGATCGAGCTCGATCTCGCCCTGTGGTGGAACGACAGCTACCACGAGACCATGCTGTGCTTCACCAACAACATCCCCCAGCGGGATGGGGGCACCCACCTGTCGGCCTTCCGCGCCAGCCTGACCCGCGTCATGGGCGGCTATATCGAAAGCTCGGGCCTGGCGAAGAAGGAGAAGGTCGCCCCGACCGGCGAGGACGCCCGCGAGGGCCTGACCTGCGTCCTGTCGGTCAAGGTGCCGGACCCCAAATTCTCCAGCCAGACCAAGGACAAGCTGGTCTCCTCCGAGGTGCGGCCGGCCGTTGAGGCCCTGTGCTCGGAAGGCCTGTCCACCTGGTTCGAGGAACATCCGGTCGAGGCCAAGATGATCGTCGCCAAGATCATCGAGGCCGCTTCCGCCCGTGAAGCGGCGCGCAAGGCCCGCGACCTGACCCGCCGCAAGTCGGCGCTGGAAATCAGCTCCCTGCCCGGCAAGCTGGCCGACTGCCAGGAGCGCGACCCGGCCAAGTCCGAACTCTTCATCGTCGAGGGCGACAGCGCCGGCGGCTCGGCCAAACAGGCGCGCAACCGCGAGAACCAGGCCGTCCTGCCCCTGCGCGGCAAGATCCTGAACGTCGAGCGCGCCCGGTTCGACCGGATGCTGTCGTCAGACCTGATCGGCACCCTGATCCTGGCGCTGGGCACCGGCATCGGCCGCGACGACTTCAACGCCGACAAGCTGCGCTATCACAAGATCATCCTGATGGCGGACGCCGACGTCGACGGCGCCCACATCCGCACCCTGCTGCTGACCTTCTTCTATCGGCAGATGCCCGAGCTGATCACGCGCGGCCATGTCTATATCGCCCAGCCGCCCCTCTATAAGGTCTCCAAGGGCAAGCAGTCGCGCTACCTGAAGGATCAGGCGGAGATGGACGCCTATCTGATCGAGGAAGGCTCGTCCGAGGCCGAACTGGACCTGTCCACCGGCGAACGTCGCCTGGGTCTGGACCTTCAGGCCCTGGTGCGCGAGGCCAAGGCCTTTAAGGCCGGGGTGGATCGCCTGAGCCAGCGCGCGCCCGCCTTCGCCGTCGAACAGGCGGCCCTGGCCGGTCTGTTCACCGAGAACGCCGACACCGCCGAGGCGGCTGCGGCCGCCGCCGTCCGCCTGAACCTCTATGCCGAGGAGGGCGACGGCGACTGGACCGGCGCGCCGGGCGAACAGGGCGCCGTGATCTTCACCCGCACCCGTCGTGCGGTCCAGGAGACCATCGTCCTGGAAGAGACCCTGATCCGGTCGCTGGACGCCCGCCGTCTGGCCGAGCGCGCCGCCGCCTTCGACGGCGTCTTCACCGCCCCCGCCACCTACCGCCGCAAGGACAAGTCCACCACCATCCGCGGGCCGCTGGACCTGCTGAACGCAGTGCTGGACGCCGGCAAGAAGGGCCTGGCCATCCAGCGCTACAAGGGTCTGGGCGAGATGAACCCGGAACAGCTGTGGGAGACGACGCTGGACGCCAACGCCCGCACCCTGCTGCAGGTCTCGGTCGAGCACGAGGAAGACGCCAACGACCTGTTCGCCAAGCTGATGGGCGACGTGGTCGAACCCCGCCGCGACTTCATCCAGGAAAACGCCCTGGACGCCGCCGTCGACGTCTGACCCTCGGTCCCCTACCTCCTCATCGAAAAAAGCCGCCCCCGATCCTGCGATCGGGGGCGGTTCAGTTTGGCGTCAGGGTTTGACGGGCTGAGCGAAGTCCGGCTGGAGGGAACGTCCCCCAGCCGGTTTCGCCCAGGTTCTGGATCAGTAGGAATAGGCCAGGCGGACCAGGAAGTTCCGGCCGGGTTCCATATAGTCCTTCTGATAGGAGGGGCTTTCGCCCTTGGTCGTATAGTAGCGGTGGCCGTCCAGGATGTTCTGGACGTCGAAGTCCATCGTCAGGCCGGGACGGAAGGTGTAGCGCGAGTGGAAGTCCAGGCTCTTGTTGGGCTGGACCCATTTGTCCACGGCGTTGTCACGCAGGTCTTCGATATAGGCGCCCTGATACTGATAGGACAGCCGGGCTTCGAAGCCGTACTTCTGATAGGTCAGAGAGGCGTTGTAGATCAGATCCGGCGCCTGGATGAAGGAGATCTTGCGCCCCCTGCGGTAGTCCAGACCCGTCTCGGCCTCGCTGACCTGGCGGGTCAGATTGGCCTCGACCCCGAAGCCGTCGAAGGGCGCGGCCATGCCCTCGAACGACTTGATCAGGTTCAGCTCGACGCCCGTGATCCGGGCCGTCTCACCGTTCTTGGGCTGAGTGATGGTGATCACGCCTTCCTGGGTGGGAGCGTCGACCGCGCTGCCGTTGGTGAAGATGAAGTGGTCGATCTTCTTGTGGAAGACGCCGATCGACACCAGGCTGGAACGGTCCGGGTAATATTCAGCCGAAACGTCCAGGTTCAGGGCCTCGGCCGGTTTCAGGTCGGGATTGCCCTGGCTGATGGAGACGATCTCGCCCAGGGTCTCGCCCGGCCTCGGCTTTGCCCGGCCGACGCTGACGCCACGCGAGATGTTGCTGAACTCGGGCCGGGAGAAGCTGGTCCAGATCGCGCCGCGATAGACGAAGTTTTCCGACGGGCGATAGATCGCCGTCACGCTGGGCAGGACGTTGGTGTAGTGGCTGTCGGTGTCGCCGAAACCGCTCCGGTCGCCGTCTTCGATCCAGTTGGTGTTGGTGACTTCCGTGTGTTCGACCCGCACCCCGGCGACCACGTCCAGATCGTTGAGCTGGAAGCTGGCCAGGCCGTAACCGGCGTAGATGGTCTCTTCGCCGCTCTTGTCGCTCGAGTTCAGATCGGCGTAGGAATAGTTGACCGGATTGGCCTTTTGGGCGGCCTCGATGGCGGCCGTCACCTTGTCGCGGTTCAGGATGGCGCCGTAGTAGTAGCGGCCGTTCAGAACGTTGCGGACCTCGCGGTCGATCAGGCCCGACTGACCCAGACTCTTGCCCGCCAGCGGCGTGTTGTCGAACGAACCGCCCCAGATCGGGGTCGAGTCGGACTCCCGCTCGGACCGCAGGATCTTCACGCCCGCCTTCAGATGACGGACGAGGCCTTCCATCTCATAGACGGCGTCGAACTTGAACGCCGTGCGCGCGTCGGTCTGTTTGTCGCGGCTGCGGCCGCCGCCGTCATAGGGCAGCAGATTGGGATCGTTCGGCGCGTTCTGAGCGAAGGCCGGCAGTTGCGGCATGGGGAAGCGCGGATCATAGGACGACCACAAGAGGCCCGTCTGGTTGAACGGCGCCGAGCAGGCGTCGCAGTTGTACCCGATGGAGAAGCTGTCCGGTCCGCCCTTTTCGCCGGCGCTGTAGCTGAGGTCATAGTCCAGGGTCAGGCGGTTCAGACGGCTCTGGCCGCCCAGATTGATGGTGCCCAGGGTCGAGGTCTGGTCCAGGGTCTGGAAGGTGCGGGCGAACTGGAAGGTCTCGGGCTTCCAGACGCCGGACCGGCCGAACAGGGACCAGTAGGACGAGCTGCTCTGACGGTCCGCGTCCGTGATCACGCCGTCAGCGTCGAAGTCTTTGATCTGGGCGGTGGTGTAGCTGTAGATGCGGCCCTTGGCGCCGAAGCCGACGACCGCATTGTCCGGCTGGATCAGGCTGGTGTCTTCCAGATCGACCTGTTGCAGGCGTTTGGTCTTGCGGCTGCGGAAGTCGGTGTAGTCATTGGTGCCGGTCCGTTCCAGACGGCTGTACTGACCGCGCAGATAGAAGTCGTTCGTGTCCCCACGATAGTCGATCGAGAAGTTCCCGCCGAACCGCTCTTGCTCGATGCGACGGTAGTCCAGGTCGATGCCCGGCAGGTACATCGAACGCTCGTCGATCTCTTCGGTGCTGTTCCGACGCCAGCGATAGGGCTCCCACTCGCCGTCGTTCTCGGTCTCTTCGTTCAGGCCGTTGCTCTTGCCGTAGTTGAAGGAGACGAAGGCGCCGAAACGGCTGTCGGACGGCAGGCGGCTGGCGAAGTCCAGCTGGACCTGACCGGCGCCGTCCTTTTCATCCTGCTCGCGGGCGCGGTCGTTGATCCCATAGCTGAGGAAGGCGCGCGCCACCGGGCGGGCGAAATCGAAGGCCGTGGGGGTCTGGAAGTTGACGGAGCCGCCGATGGCGTCGCCGTCCATGTCCGGCGTCAGGGTCTTGGAGACGGTGATGCTCTTCAGGCCGTTGGGCGGCAGGACCGTCATCGACATCTTGCGGCTGTCGGGATCGGTCAGGGCGACGCGGACGCCGTTGATCGAATAGGCGTTGAAGGTGCCGGCCAGGCCGCGCACCGAGACATATTCGCCTTCGCCCGTCTCCTGGTTCACGACGACGTTGATGCCGGGCGCGCGGGCCAGGGCGTCGGCGACATTGGCGTCGGGCAGCTTGCCCAGGTCGTCGGACGAAATCACGCTGGAGACCACGCCCGAGCGGCGCTGGGCCTCGATGGCGTTGGCGGTGCTGAGGCGCTGGCCGGTCACGACGACCTCCTCCACCTCTGCGGGCGTGGATTGCGGCGCGGCGGTCTGGGCGTGGGCGACGCCCGCGACCAGGGCGGCGGAACCCGCCAGGAGGACGGCGCGCAGGCCGGTCCCGGCGGTGGTGTGACGATGAACGGCCCGTTCCTGGGCCATGAGATGACGCGACATGACTGTCTCCATTGATCCTGATGTGTGGTCGGATCGGCCATCGAGGTCCGCTCAAGGCAGGCGTCAGCGATCAGCGACGCGCGGGCGCGCCCTGACTGCATCAACCGCTCGACCCAGACCCGGGCCGAAAACTATTGGATTGCGACGGCGCCGCCGGAACCGGCGGGCCGATGTCTTTCGCTCCGTCTATCCGGAGCGGTGACGACTGGACCCTTCACTCATTCAACAACCCCCATTCGTTGAAATGAAAACTAGGCTTCCGCCCTGCGGTTGATCAGGTCGCAGAGAAGCTGGCGATAGGCCTCGAAACCGGCGACCTCGACGCCCTGGGCCTTGCCCAGTTCGTCGTAGCGGCGCAGCCGAAGGGCGGCCTCGGCCGCCGGCAAGGCCATGAATTCCTCCACCTCGGCCGGGCTCATCGGTCCGCCCTGCAAGGCCAGGCTCTGAAGCGAGGCGGCGCTCAGCCGATCGACATAGCCCGGCGCCGTGGCGGCCAGACACCGTTTGGCCGCCACATGCAGCCGGACCGGCTCGGTCACTTCAGGTCCAAAGGCGCGGGCCAGATAGCCGGCGCTGATCTGTTCGTGCCGGGTGTCGATGCCCCGATCGGCGGCGTCCTCGCCGGCCTTCTGCATCATGTGGCCGACGTCGTGCAGCAAGGCCGCCGCCACCAGGGCGGGCGGAGCCCCGTCCGCCTGGGCATGGTGCGCCGTCTGCACCGCATGCTCCAGCTGGGTGACGTCCTCACCGTAATGCAGCCCGCCCAGCCGGGCGAAAAGGTCCGAAAGTTCGGAAACGAAGGCGTCGGCGTCCACGGGAGAGGTCATCAAATTTCCGTCGTAAGCAGCGGTCGAAAGGGCGGAGTTCACAGGCGCATCCGCCCGATGGCCGGATCGGTGCGGCTGGAGCGGCCGGTCTCCACATGACCGGCCAGCCTCTGGATGAAGGTCGGATCATCCTCCAGGCTCACCTTCAGGTCGTACCAGTGGTCGCTGCCGCGCAGATCCCAGGTCGACTGCGACGCTGCGCCGGGCCGGACGGTCAGCCGACGCCGCGCCTCGCCTTCGGACAGGGGATAGGCAGGGTCCATGTCCAGCACCGCCAGGGCGGCTTCCTCGCCCGTCCCCGTCAGGCCCACGGTCAGCACACCCCTGGCGTCTGTGGCGATCGTGACCTGCGGCTGGGGCTGGGCGGTGTCGCCCGCGAAGCGGCGGTAGAAGCCGTTAGGGCCGTGGACCGTCAGATCATAGGGGCCAGGCCGGCCGGTGTTCCAGTGTCCGGCCGCATAGGTCTCTCCGGCGGCGAGGGTGAAGCGCCAGGGGCCTGCGCGATCGGTGGCGTCGAACACCTGGAAGACCGCGCCGGTGCGGCCGCGGTTGACCAGGTCGATCCAGACAGCCCCGTCGGCGACGCGGGCCTGGGCGGCCAGATCATAGGGCAGAGGGCGGGCGCCCCGCTGCGGCCCGTCCTGAACGGCCGGAACCTGGCGCTCGGGGATCCGCAGGGTCGGCGCGGCCTTGGAGCGGGCGACCCGCTGCATGTAGTCGGCCGTGGCGGGCAGAGACAGGGCGGCCCAGTCCTGGTTCGGACGCGCAAAGTCGAAGGCCGACGTCAGGTCGCCGCAAACCGTCCGACGCCAGTCACTGATGTTCTCCTCCCGAACGCCGAAACGCTTTTCCAGGAACTGCAGCGTCGAGGTGTGGTCGAACACCTCCGAACAGACGAAGCCGCCGCGGCTCCAGGGCGAGACCACGATGGCGGGCACGCGGATGCCCAGACCCAGAGGATGGGCGCCGCGATGGGCCGCATCGGCGTCAGGCCCATAGACCTTGGCCTCGCCGGCGACCGAGACGGTGCTGTGGCCCTGGTCCGGCGTCAGGGGCGGCATCGGGGGCTGGATATGGTCGTAGAAGCCGCCGGCCTCGTCATAGTTGACGATGAAGACAGTCTTGGAGAAGACCTCCGGGTGATCGACCAGGGCCTCGATCAGCTGGGCGCAGACGTGCTCGCCCTTGGACGGCTCGGCGTCGGGATGTTCCGACAGATCCCGCGCCGTCACGATCCAGGACACCTGGGGCAGGCGCCCGCCCGCTATGTCGGCGCGGAAGGCCTCCACCAGCTGCTCGCCGTCCGAACGGGTGCGGTCTGCGCCGGTCTTATGCTCCGACACCCAGGACCGGCCGCGCTCATACAGGGGCGAATCCTTGGGGCACGGCCGGAAAGGTTTGAACACCGACAGGATGTTGTCGCCGAAATTGTCGTACTCCTGATAGACCTTCCAGCTGACGCCCGCCGCCTGGAGCCGTTCGGCGTAGGTGGTCCAGTCGTGCGGCCCCTTCTCCATGACCCTGTCTTCGGCCATGTCGGCGCTGGGCGTCTCGTCCTCGCCGTAGTTGCTCATCTCCGGGTCGCCGCCGACCTTTCCGCCGCCGTTGCAGCCGGTCCAGAGGTGCAGCCGGTTCGGATAGGTCTGGGTCAGGGTCGAGCAGTGATAGGCGTCGCAGACGGTGAAGGCGCTGGCCAGGGCGTAGTAGAAGGGCAGGTCCGAGGCCTTGTAATAGGCCATCCGCTTGTGCAGCTCGCCGGAATGGCCCCACTGGTCATAACGGCCGCCGTTGACGATGGTGACGGCGGCCTTGTGGCCCTGGTCCGACCCGTCGACCGTATAGGCGTTGGTGGTGCGGGAATCCCCATGGAAGGGAATGACGAAGCCGTCGGGGTGCTGGTCGCTGGGCTGACGCCAGACGCTGGCCCCGCCGGGCAGCCGTTGGGGGCGCGGATCGCCGAAGCCGCGCACCCCGTTCAGCGCGCCGAAATAGTGATCGAAGGCGCGGTTCTCCTGCATGAAGATGACCACGTGTTCGACGTCCATGATGGTGCCGGTGGCGTTGTTGGCGGGAATGGCCATCGCCTTGCGCACCGTGGCGGGCAGCAGGTTCAGGGCCGCGCCGGCGGCCGCGCCGCCCAGAGCGCCCCGCAGGAAAGACCGACGATCATTTGACATGGATCAAATCCCCCTCTTCATTTTTGGTATAGACCAGAAGGGCGGTCACCTTCGGCGAAATTTTCATGAAGCTTGCGCGGCGGATGTCTGAACCATCCGTGGGCGGACCCGGCTCGCTTGACCCGCAATGCTCGAATTCGCATCTTCCGACCGGGCGGGAATCGACCGTCGTTTGAGCGATTCCATGACGCAGCCGGACAGTCTCCATTACCTCGGGGTGCGCGACGCCATCGCCGCGCGGATCGCGGGCGGAGAGTTGAAGCCGGGCGAACGCCTGCCCTCCGAACGTCAGTTGCAGGTCGGCGGCGGCGTGGCGCGCGGCACGATCCGCGAGGCCCTGTTCCAGCTGGAGGCCGAGGGGGTCATCTATCGAAAGGACCGCAGCGGCTGGTACGTCTCTCCCCCGCCCGTCGTCTATGATCCGACGCGCTGGGAGGGCTTCATGTCCTATGTGGAGGCCCAGGGACGCCGGCCGACCACCGAAACCCTGAGCAAGACCGAGATCGCCTGCACCCCGGTTCTGGCGCCGATCTTCGGCCGTCCGGTGGGGGCCCCCATGTACCGCATCCGCCGCCGGCGTTCGGTCGACGGCCGCGCGGTTCTGGTGGAGACCATCGTCGTGGACGCCGCCATGGCCCCGGACCTGCTCAGCCATCCGCTGGACGGCTCCCTGACCAGCGTGCTGAAGTCCGCCTACAACATCGCCGTGGCCCGCAACCGGGTGGACATGCAGCCCTGCGCCCTGACGCGCGGCGAGGCCGAGGCGTTACAGGTCAAGTCGGGCCTGCCCGGCCTGAACGTGGTCCGAACCAGTTATGACGCCCAGGGCCGGGTGGTCGAGTTCGACCGCGAATACTGGCGCCACGACGCCCTGAAGATCAGCGTCGACATCCGGGTGCGTTAAGCCCTCGGGCGATCAGGCCCGGCGCGCCGCCTCGGCCTCCAGGGCCGGGATCAGATCCGCCACCGTGTCGATGACCCGGTCGGCGCCCGCCTCCAGCAGACGATCGGCGGCCGCGGCCAGCCGGGCCGCCCGGTCATCGGCGTCCAGCTCAGCCAGGGCCTGGGCCGTCAGCCCCGTCAGATTGCCGGACGCGGCGACCCCGATGGTGAAACAGCCGGCGTTGCGCCCCTCGGCGATCCCCACCTCGGCGTCATCCACCTTGACCACGCGCGACAGGGGCCAGACGCCCAGATCGGCGCAGGCCTTGTAGATCATCAGGGGCGACGGCCGTCCCTGAGGCGTCTCATGGGCGCAGACCACCAGATCGGGGGCGTAACCCTGGTCAGCCGCACGGGGCAGGACCACCTGCATCATCTCGCGCGTATAGCCGGTGCAGGAGGCGATCTTCAGACCCTCGCCCCGCAGCCGATCGACCACCTCGGCGGCGCCGGGGATCAGGTCCGCCGTTTCCTGGGCCAGGCGGATCATCGGCTGCTGGAGTTCGCCCATGACCCGTTCGATCGCCGCCGTATCGGGCGCCGCCCCGTGCGCCGCCCGCCAGGCCTCATTGACGCGGGGCTGTTCGAACAGGGCCCGCACGTGATCGGCCTTGGCCCGGCCCATGTCCCGGCGCGCCTCGTCCTCCGTCACGGGCGTGTCCAAGGCGGCGAAGGCCTCCATCAGGGCCAGAACAGGGGCCCGGCTGCCGAAATCGACCATGGTGCCGGCCCAGTCGAAAACGACCATGTCGAAACTGTCGCGGATGGAGGTCATGGTCACGTCTCCTGAAACAGGTCTGCAATCACCTCTTCGCCGAAGGCGAAGCCGGTGGAGGCGCCGTTGCCGGCGGTGATGAGGGCCAGGCGCACGGCCGGGTGCGGCGCCGCGATCAGATCGGCCTGGGGGCCTCGGGCGTAGGTTCCGGTCCAGCGCTGGAGCACCGGCGGGGCCTGCTGTCCGGTGGCGGCGCGCCATTCGTCCAGGATCAGCTGATCGACCGCCTCGCTGGCGAAGGGGTCCGGCGTGGCCGCGTCATGGTGGCTGTCGCCCATGACCAGGGCGCCGTCGGCGTCCTGGACCGCGATCAGATGGACCCCGTTCGTCAGGGCCTGGCCCTGCTCCGCCTCCAGCCGCGCGCGCAGGGCGGCCGCCTCCGGCAGGGCGGCGTAACCGCCGTAGCGCACCAGGCCCAGGTCCGACATGACCGGAGCGGGCAGATCAAAGCCGGGCGAGGCCAGCCGCATCATCTGAAGCTTGCAGCGGGTGACCCCCGCCTGGGCCATTTGATCGGGAAACAGACTGACCAGGTCGTCGCCGGGACAGACAACGATCCGCTCGGCCTCCACCACGCCCCGACTGGTGACGAGGCGCGGCGGCTCGACGGTCTGGACGGCGGTCTGTCGCCGAAACGCGACGCCGAAGCGATCCGCCAGCCAGGCGGCCAGACGCGGGATGGCGATGCGGGAATCCACGCGCAGCTCGTGGGGGCTCCACATGGCGGCGACAGTCTGGGGGCCGATGATCTGCGGCGCGCGCGCCCGCGCCTCCTCCCCCGTCATCAATCGACACCCTTCGCCCATTTCGGTGGCCGTGAAGGCCTCCAGCACGGCCGCAGCCTCGAGCCGGCGCACGGGCAGCCACAGCCCGCGTTGCAGGACCGGCACGTCCGCCTCGCGCGCCGCCTCATCCCAGATGGCGCGGCTGCGGTGGGCGCGGCTCCAGACCTTCCCCCGCGGCTGGCCCGTGACGGTGACGAAGCCGAAATTGCGGATCGAGGCGCCGTTGGCCTGGGCGTCGCGGTCGATCACCACGACCGACAGGCCCCGCCGCGCGGCCGCCAGGGCGCAGGCCAGGCCGACGATCCCCGCCCCCACCACAGCGACGTCGTAGCGTCTCTCCGTCATCCTCGTCCTCGTCATCCAAGCGTCGCAGCAGTGGTCTAGACCACGCGAGTGCAACGGGATGATGTCAAATGATGAAACGGATGCGGTCGTGGCTGGCCCAGGCGAATCCTGTCGTCTTCGTCCTGTTCGCGGGTCTGGCGGGTTTCTGCGCCTATTTTTCCATGTACGCCTTCCGCAAACCTTTTACGGCGGCGACCTTCGACGTCGTGCCCGGATGGGACTTCGCCCTGGACTATAAGATCGCCCTGGTGATCGCCCAGGTCGCCGGCTACGCCCTGTCCAAGCTGATCGGGGTCAAGGTGATCGCCGAAATGCGGGCCGAACGCCGCGCCCTGGCCATCGTGCTTCTGATCGGGGCGTCCTGGATCGCCCTGGTGCTGTTCGCGGTGACGCCGGCGCCGTGGAACGTCGCCGCCCTGTTCCTGAACGGCCTGCCCTTGGGCCTGATCTGGGGTCTGGTGTTCGGCTTCATGGAGGGGCGGCGCACCAGCGAGGTGCTGGGCGCCATCTTGTGCGCTAGCTTCATCCTGTCTTCCGGCGTGGTGAAATCGGTCGGCAAGGCCCTGATGGAGCATCAGCACGTCAGCCCCTTCTGGATGCCGGCGACCGTCGGGGTGGTCTTCATGCCGCTGCTGGCCGTCTCGGTTTTGGCCCTGGCCGCCCTGCCCCCGCCCAGTCCCGCCGACGAGACCGATCGGGGGGCGCGCCGTCCGATGATGGCGCGGGAGCGGGCCGCCTTTCTGGCGCGCCACTGGCCGGTGCTGGTCCTGCTGATCGCCGCCTATGTGCTGCTGACGGCCTTCCGCGACCTGCGTGACAATTTCGCCGCCGAAATCTGGCGGGCCCTGGGCTATGGCGACGCGGCCTCGGTCTTCACCGCCAGCGAAGGGCCGGTGGCGGCCCTGTCCCTGGTCGCCATGGGCGTCATGATCGCGGTCAAGAACAACGGCCGGGCCCTGCTGCTCATGCACGGGGTCATACTGGCCGGTTTCGCCCTGCTGGGCCTGTCCACCCTGGCCTTTCAACAGGGCTTGATGTCGCCGATCGCCTGGATGATCGCGGGCGGCGCGGGGCTCTATCTGGCCTACACCCCCTTCAACGCCATGCTGTTCGACCGGATGGTCGCCTATTCGGGCACGGTCGCCACCGCCGGCTTTCTGATCTATCTGGCCGACGCCACCGGCTATCTGGGCAGCGTCGCCCTGCTGCTGTTCAAGAACTTCGCCGTCGTGGACCTGCCCTGGCTGCCCTTCTTCACCGGCGCCGCCTATGCGACCAGCCTTGCGGGCCTGGTGCTGGTGGGGGGCTCGGCGCTGCTGTTTCTGCGCGGACGGCGGGACGGCACCGCTTCAACTTGACTTTCGCGGCCGAAGCGCCCATTTGCGCTGCATCGCACAATCGCGATCTCCGGCGTCTCCAGCGCGTGTGGGTCCCCTTTCGGACCTGACTGTAGCAGCCGCCGGCTCCTCATAGTCATTCGCTGCCCGGACACGCGGGGCGGCGCCCGATCCACCCCGCAGGCCTCGTCTTTGAGGCTCCGTCGGGACTGGCGGTGCGCGGCCCGACGGCGTCATGCCATGGCCGATGCGCGTCGCCGCACGCGAAAGAAACTGCCGTGAGCATCACCTTCGAATCCATGGGCCTCAATAAGGCCCTCCTCCAGGCCCTGGCCTCGACCGGCTACGTCAAGCCCACTCCGATCCAGGAAAAGGCCATCCCCGACGTCATGGCCGGCAAGGACCTCTTGGGCATCGCCCAGACGGGCACCGGCAAGACGGCGGCCTTCGCCCTGCCGATCCTGCATCGCCTGGCCGAGAACCGCACCCCGCCTGTGCCCCGCACCACCCGCGCCCTGATCCTGAGCCCCACGCGCGAACTGGCCACCCAGATCGGCGACAGTTTCAAGGCCTATGGCGCGCATCTCGGCTTCCGCGTCGCCGTGATCTTCGGCGGCGTGAAGTACGGCGCCCAGGAACGCGCCCTGCAACAGGGTCTGGACATCCTGGTCGCGGCGCCCGGCCGTCTGCTGGACCATATCCAGCAAAAGACGCTGGACCTGTCCTCGACCGAGATCTTCGTTCTGGACGAGGCTGACCAGATGCTGGACCTCGGCTTCATCAAGCCGATCCGTCAGATCGTCAGCCGCATGCCGGCGCGCCGTCAGAACCTGTTCTTCTCGGCCACCATGCCGACCGAAATCGGCAAACTGGCGGGCGAACTGCTGAAGGATCCGGTCAAGGTCCAGGTCACGCCGCAATCGACCACGGTCCAGCGCATCAGCCAGTCGGTCGTCTATATTGAACAGGGCAAGAAGCGCGCCCTGCTGACCGAGATGTTCAGCGATCCCGAGTACAAGCGCTGCCTGGTCTTCACCAAGACCAAGCACGGCGCCGACAAGGTCGCGGCCTATCTGGAAGCCGGCGGGGTCGAGGCCGGCGCCATCCACGGCAACAAGTCCCAGCCCCAGCGTGAACGCACCCTGGAAGCCTTCAAGAAGGGCAAGCTGCGGGTGCTGGTCGCCACCGACATCGCCGCGCGCGGCATTGACGTCGACGGCGTCTCGCACGTGGTGAACTTCGAACTGCCGCACGTGCCGGAATCCTATGTCCACCGCATCGGCCGCACGGCGCGGGCGGGCAAGGACGGCACGGCCGTCAGCTTCGTCGCCGGCGACGAGATGAAGCTGCTGCGCGACATCGAAAAGGTCACGCGCCAGAAGATCCCGGTCGCGGACCGCCGCAACGACAAACAGCTGGCGGCCCTGGACGCCTCCATCATGGCCGCCGGTGTCGCCAAGAAGGCGACCCTGCCCGAACGTGAAGGCGGCGATCGCAACGAAGGCGGCCATGGCCAGGGACGGGGCGGCCGGGGTCGTCGCAATCCCCACCGCGACGGCGTGCGTCCGGAAGGCGGCGGCCAGCCCCACCGCCAGCGCCGCAACCGCCCCGGCGGCGAGGCGGCCGCTCCCCGTCCGGAAAAGACCTACAACCCCCTGGCCGGTGAAAAGACGACCCCGCGCGAACCGCGTCCGTCCGATGCGCGCCAGCACGAGCCCCGTCCGGTCGGCGAAATGAAGCGCCGCCCCCGTCGCCGCCCCTCCAACGGCGGCAAGGGCTACGCCGCCAAGGGGTGATCCTTGCCGACCCTTCCCTCGCTTGCGGGGGAAGGGTCAGGCAAAGAAAAACGGCGGCGCCTTTGCGGGCGCCGCCGTTGTCATGTCAGCCGGGGCTGAACGGACTTAGAAGTTCCAGGTCGCGCCCAGCGAGAAGCCGACGCCCGAACCCTTGGCCTCGCCCCGCAGGTTCGAGACGACCAGGCCGTTGTTGTACAGGTCGCGCGTGTCGTTGATCGTGGCCGTGTCGATGTCGATATAGGTCACGGCGCCGTCGAAGGTCATCGAACCGATCGTCTTGGACAGGCCGGCGGCGTACAGCCAGCGGTCACCGTCCGGGATGCGGGCGGTGCGGTGATCGTCCGGCGTCGGGGTCGGGTCATAGCCCAGGCCGGCGCGGACCGTCATGGTCGGATCAATCTTGTAGTCGAAGCCGATCGCGCCGGTGGTGACGTCGTCATAGTCCTGAACGATGGTCGAGGATCCCGTGGCGCCGTAAGCGACGCGGATGGCGTCGAACTCGCTCCAGCCGATCTGATTGACCTGGGCGTTCAGGGTCAGGCGGTCATTGACGGCGTAGCGGGCCGAGACGGTGGCGAACCAGGGGGTGGTAAAACTGGCCGTGCCGTCAGCCGAGACGTTGGCGGGAGCCAGGACGCCGGTCAGGCCCGAGATGTTCACCGTGCCGTCCAGCTCGTGCTCGATCTTGGAGCGATACGACAGACCCAGGTCCAGCTTGCCGAAATGCATCTGGGCGCCGGCGTTCCAGCCGTAGTTCCAGCCGTCGCCTTCCAGCTGGTTGCGGCCGTCGGTCGACGGCGAGACGACATAGGCGGGCGACAGGACGGCCGGGATCGGCGCGTTCGGCAGGGCCGAGGACAGGGTGGCCTTGGCGAACTGAGCGTCAAAGCCGGCGCCGATGTCCAGCCAGTCGGTGACCGTCATGGCGGCGACCAGGCTGACGTTGGCCGAGCGCAGTTCCGACGTCAGGGCGTCGTAACGGGCGAAGTCCGTCGGCTCGTACTTGGTGGTGAAGTTGTAGGGCGCCTGGACGGCCAGGCCGACGTTGAAGCGGTCGCCGATCGGCATGGAGACGGCGAAGTTCGGCACGATGCCGCTTTCGACCACCTCGTGGACGTGCGGGTCGCCGTTGACCGGATAGGTGCGGCTGACGACGCCGACGCCGGCGACCGGCACATTGTAGGTCAGGGTCGAGCCGGTGTTGTCGACGTCGGAATCCAGGACCAGGCCGTGCATGCCGACATAGAGTTCACGCTGGGTTCCGGCGATGGCGGCCGGGTTCCACCACAGCGACTGGACGCCCTTGTCGGCGCCGACGCCGGCGTTGGCGCGGCCCTGGGCGCGGGTCGATTGTTCCTGGACGTAGAAGGAGCCGGCCATGGCCGGAGCGGCGACGCCGGCCAGCAGGGCGGTCGTCAGCGCAATGCCGCCCACGCGGGCGAAATTCCTGGGAGTCATAAAAGCCATTCCTATAGTTCAGCCCCCGCCATTTACGCGGCGGTGGGTATCGGGGAGGTCGATCGCACGGCAGCGCTTTCGTCAGGAAAACGTTGCATGCGTGGCGGGTCTCCGCCCGGAAACGGGCGAAACTGTGTCTTAAAAAGCCCACATGATCACACCGGCGAGAGGTTACGCCGGGGCAGGTTCATTCGGATGAACGACAGTGTCGCGCAATACACAGTCATTCTTTCCGCAACGGAAGGAATCCTTGACCGCCCCACATTCGCCTTGCCTATCCGTGATAGGATCGCCATCTGAAGCCGCTTCCGTCGCCGAATAGAGCCCCATGTACGAAACGCCCGAACTGGAAACCGACGCCCTGGTCCGCTCCAGCGCCATCCGCATCCATCAGGCGGAGGATTTCGAAGGCATGCGCAAGGCCGGGCGTCTGGTCGCCGAGGCTCTGGACATGATCGCCGCCCATGTGAAACCGGGCGTGACGACAGGCGCGATCGACGACCTGATCCGCGAATTCACCCTGGACCACGGGGGGCTGCCCGCCTGCCTGGGCTACAAGGGCTATGAGAAGACCGTCTGCACCTCGATCAACCACGTCGTCTGCCACGGCATCCCCGGCGACAAGGTTCTGAAAGAGGGCGACATCGTCAACATCGACCACACCGTCATCGTCGACGGCTGGCACGGCGATTCCAGCCGCATGTATGCGGTGGGCGAGATCAATGCCCGGGCCAAGAAGCTGATCGACGTCACCTATCAGTCGCTGGAGCTGGGCCTGGAGCAGGTCAAGCCGGGCAATACGTTCGGCGACATCGGCTTCGCCATCCAGAAGTTCGTCGAGGCCCAGCGGATGAGCGTGGTGCGCGACTTCTGCGGCCACGGCATCGGCCGCGTCTTCCACGACAGCCCCAACGTCCTGCACTATGGCAGGAAGGGCGAGGGCGCCGTGCTGAAGGCCGGCATGTTCTTCACCGTCGAGCCGATGGTGAACCTGGGCAAACCCCATGTGAAGGTCCTGTCCGACGGCTGGACCGCCGTGACCCGCGACAAGTCCCTGTCGGCCCAGTGCGAACACACCATCGGGGTGACGGAAGACGGGCTGGAAATCTTCACGGCCAGCCCCGCCGGCCTGTTCCGCCCGAACTGAACCCTTGATCCCCAACAGCCTTCCGCTCAGGTTGCGAAGGCTGGAGGGGACATGGCGGAAGATCAGACACCCGAACCCAAGACGCGGCCGCGCCACAGCGGTCATCGCGACCGGCTGCGCGAGCGGGCCGCCAAGGGGGGTCTGGACGCCCTGCCCGACTATGAGCTGCTGGAACTGCTGCTGTTCCGCAGCGTGCCCTATAAGGACACCAAGCCGCTGGCCAAGGATCTGCTGGCGCGGTTCGGCGGGCTGGAGGGCATCGGCGCCGCCAGCCACGAGGCGGTCGAGGATCAGGTGGCGCGTTCCCTGGGCTATGCGCCCGGCAAGGCGACGCGGGCGGTGGCGCTGGACCTTCAGCTGATCTTCGACGTGACGCGGCGGATCGCGCGCGAGCCGACGGCGAAACGGCCCGTCATCTCGTCCTGGAGCGCCCTTCTGGCCTATGTGCGCGTGGCCTTGCAGCACGAGCCGCGCGAGCAGTTCCGCGTCCTCTACCTGGACAAGAAGAACCAGCTGATCCTGGACGAGGTCCAGAACAGGGGCACGGTGGATCACGCGCCGGTCTATCCGCGCGAAGTGGTGCGTCGCGCCCTGGAGCTGTCGGCCAGCGCCCTGATTCTGGTTCACAACCACCCTTCCGGCGACCCGACGCCCAGCCGCGCCGACATCGAGATCACCAAACAGGTTGTACAGGCCGGCCGCGCCCTTAATGTCGAGGTTCACGACCATCTGGTCGTCGGCCGCGAAGGGGTGGCCAGCTTCAAGCAACTGGGTCTGATGTGATGATCAATCTGTCGCGCCGCAGCCTGATCGCCGCGTCCGGACTCGCCGCTGCGGGGGCCGCAGCCGCTGGATCGGCCTTGGCCGAAGCGGCGCCCGTCGTCATGGCCTCGACCTGGGACTTCGGCGCGGCGGCCAACGCCGAAGGCTGGAGGGTGCGCCAGAGCGGCGGCTCGGCCCTGGACATGGTCGAGGCGGCGGCCCGCGTGCCCGAGGCGGACCCGACCAACGCCTCGGTCGGCCTGGGCGGCTATCCGGACAGGGACGGCCATGTGACCCTGGACGCCGTGATCATGGACGACGCCGGCGGTCTGGGCGCCGTCTGCGCCCTTGAGGACGTGGTTCACGCCGTCTCGGTCGCGCGCCGTGTGATGGAGAAGACCCCGCACGTCATCCTGGTCGGGGCCGGCGCGCGGGACTTCGCCCTGTCAGAAGGGTTTGAGACGACGAATTTGCTGACGCCCCAGGCCGAGGCCGCCTGGCGCGAATGGCTGAAGACCGCCCGCTACGCCCCGCGCGCCAACAGCGAGAACGACGACTGGCGCCGGGCCGGCGCCGGCGGGGTTCTGGATCATGACACCATCGGCGTCCTGGGCCGCGACGCGACCGGCCGCATGGCCGGGGCCTGCACCACCTCCGGCATGGCGTTCAAGATGCGCGGCCGCGTGGGCGACAGTCCGATCGTGGGCGCCGGCCTGTTCGTCGACGGCGAGGTCGGCGCCGCCACGGCGACCGGGGTGGGCGAAGAGGTGCTGCGGGTCTGCGGCGCCCACGCCGTGGTCGAGGCCATGCGTCACGGAATGGACCCCGCGACCGCCTGTCGGCAGACGATCGAACGGATCGCCCGGCTGCGGGGGCGGGCCGTCGCTGAGGCCCAGGTCGGGCTTCTGGCCCTGACCAAGGCGGGGCGCGTCGGGGCCTTCGCCCTTCAGCCCGGCTTCACCTACGCCGTCACACGCGCCGACGGGGGGACCGAAATCTTGAACGCCGAAAGCCTGTTCGGATGAACCGGCCGACCCTGACCACCGAGCGGCTGGTGCTGACGCCGGTCGATCTGGCCGACCTTGAGGACCTGCAAGCCCTCTGGGCCGATGCGGACTTTACGCGCCACATCACCGGCCGTCCCATGACCACCGAGGAGGTCTGGTTCCGCCTGCTGCGCGACCTGGGCCAATGGGGCGTAAGGGGCTACGGCAGTTGGACGATCCGCCTGATCGAAGGCGGCGCCTATGTGGGCAATGTCTCGATCCTGGATCATCGACGGCTGATCGATCCGCCGATCGACGATCCGGAACTGGGCTGGGGCCTGGCGCCCGCCTTCCAGGGACGGGGCTTTGCGAAAGAGGCCCTGGAGGCGGCCCTGGCCTGGGCCGACGCCCATCTGAGGGCGGCGCGGACCCTGTGCATGATTTCGCCCGACAATCTGGCCTCCGTTCGCCTGGCCGAGCGGGTCGGCTACCGCCCCTATCGGCGCACCACCTATAGGGACGAGCCGGTTCAGCTGTTCGAACGACCCGGGGGTGCGAACTGGGCGCGAACTGAGCGCGAACCGGGTGCAGGCTGACCGAACCGGCCCCGCCGTAGTCCGTCGTTAAGGTTTATGGGGCAGTCTGACGCGACCAGATCGAAGGCCCGCCCATGCCCATGTCCGTCGAAACCCTGCGTCGGCATCTGATCGACGCCTTTCCCGACGCGGAAATCGCCATCGAAGACCTCGCCGGGGACGGCGATCATTATCGCGCCCGCATCGTTTCCAACGCCTTTGCGGGCCTGGCGCGCGTGCGCCAGCATCAGTTGGTCTACGCCGCCCTGAAGGGACAGATGGGCGGCGCCCTGCACGCCCTGGCCCTGGAAACCTCAGCCCCGTCCGACAAGGGGTGATCGGATGCGCTATCGTCCCTTCGGCGCCTCGGGCGCGGCGATTTCCAATCTGACGCTCAGCTTCGGCCCCGGCTGCCTGGCGCGGGGACGCGAAGCGGCGCTGGACCTGCTCTACTCGGCGCTTGAGGCGGGCATCAACGCCTATCGGCTGGAGACCGCCGATTCCGTTCTGGCCGAGATTCTGGGCGAAGCCCTGTCCCACGTGGACCGCAAACTGGTGTGCGTGGCCCTGACCCTGGGCGCCGACCGCGACTTTTCGGCCGAAGCCATGACCGCCGCCCTGGATCGCGTGCTGCACTTCTCGCGCCTGGGCTGGATCGACATCGCCATCCTGCAGGAACCGGGGGAACACGAACTGTCGCAACAGGCGCTGAACGCTCTGAAGGCGGCGCGCGCGGCCGACCGCGTCAAACTGCTGGGCGTGGCGGGTTCGGGCGACGTCATGGACGCCTACATCTCCACCGGCGCCTTCGACGTCCTGGCGACGCCGTTCGACATCAATGCTGACTGGAAGCGGCGCAACCGCCTGCGCGCCGCACGCGAACAGGACATGGCCGTCATCGCCTATGACTTCTACACCGACCGTCGCGCCAGGCCGCGCGGCCCAGAGACCGTCGCCAAAAAGGGCCTGTTCGGTCTGGGCGCGTCCAAGCCGCCGCAACGTTCTGGCGGACCGGACGCCTTCGGCTTTCTGTATCGCACCCCCGGCTGGTCGGCCGAGTCCATCTGCCTGGGCTATGTGCTGACTGAGACGACGATCTCCAGCGTCATCGTGCGCGCCACCGACCCCGACCATCTGCGGATCTTGGCCGAGACGCCCGAGCGCGATCTGCCCCCGTCCCTGGCCGCCCAGATCGAAATGGGTCGCGTCGCCGCCTCGGCCGCGGCCTGACTGAGCGCGTCAGAACCGCCTCGGTTCGCCGCGCCTTGACCCGGCGGCCCCCTCTCCCTAGCTGACGGTCTTCGCGAAAGGCTTCTCCCGTGACCGACACCGTTTCCGCCGACCCCGTCCACACCTTCATCAGCGACACCGTGAGCCAGCACGACGTCGTCCTGTTCATGAAGGGCACGCCGGACCAGCCGCGCTGCGGCTTCTCGTCCCTGGCGGTGCAGATTCTCGACCATGTGGGCGCGCCCTTCGTCGGCGTCGACGTCTTGCAGGACGAGGCCCTGCGCGAAGGCGTCAAGACCTTCACCGACTGGCCGACCATTCCCCAGCTCTATGTGAAGGGCGAATTCGTCGGCGGCTCGGACATCGTGCGCGAGATGTTCCAGGCCGGCGAGCTTCAGGCCCTGATGGCCGAAAAGGGCGTGGCCCTGGACGGGGGCGCGGGCGAGGCCTGATGGCGCGTCCCGCCCTGACGCCGCGCGAGGACCGGGAGGTCTTCGTCGTCCCGCTGGAGGTCCGGCCCGACCATATCGACGCCAACGGCCATGTGAACAATGTGGTCTATGTCGGCTGGCTTCAGGACGTGGGCACGGCCCACTGGAACGCCCGGTTCGACGAAGAGACGCGGGCGCGCTGGTCCTGGGTCGCCCTGCGGCACGAGATCGACTATCTGCGCGCCATAGAGCCGAATGCGACCGGCGTCGCAGCCCGGACCTGGGTCGGCGATCCCCAGGGGCCGCGGTTCAACCGCTATGTTCGGATCGAGGACGGCCAGGGCCGGCTGTGCGCCCAGGGCGTGTCCGAATGGTGCCTGGTGGACGCCGCCACCTTGAGGCCGCACCGCATCCCCCCTCCGATGGTCGCCGTCTTTTCGACGACGACCGAGGCGACGGCTATTTCAGCGGATTGACGATGCGGGCCGGGGTTCCCGGCTCCAGACCCAGTTCGGCATAGGTCCAGCGCAGTTCGACCCCGTCGGGAACCAGGGCCTTGCACAGGTCCTGTTTGGTCCGGCGCAGGGTGATTTCGGTCGGATCATTGTCGGCGATCGACACTTCGAAATCCGACGCCTGGGTGCAGCCGTTGGAATCGACCCGCGCCACCAGGGCGCCGTCGGCGAAGCGGGCTTCGCGGATGGCCTCCGCCGGAGGCCCGTCCCTGCGCGAGACGTTGACCGAGACATTCTCGCCGGCCTCGCTGTCATAGATGACGCAGCCGGCCAGCAGCGGCGCGGCCAGGGCGCCGACCGCCAGGATACGCAGCCCCCGCATCATTGGTCGGACGCCGGGGTGGTGATGACCCGGGTGGTCGGCTTTTCGGTCGAAACGATGATGCAGCCCGACAGCAGCGGGGCGGCGATGGCGATGGCGAGAGCGAGGCGAAGCATTGGTGTTCCCCAGTTGAAGCTTGAGCCTTTTGTGACGCGCTCACCGCCGCCACACACGTGAATTTTCGGCAAGCCAGGTGAACAATCGGAAAGGTCGGGCTTGATCCGCTTCGAAACAGACATAGTTGCAGTCGCCGCCCACCGGACCTGCCCGCCATGAGCCGCCTCTTCTCGCCCCACGCCCTCGGCCCCCTGACCCTGCGCAATCGCATCGTCGTGGCGCCCATGTGCCAGTATTCCGCGATCGACGGCGCGCCCCAGCCCTGGCACCACCAGCACATCGGCCGGCTGGCCCTGTCCGGCGCCGGCCTGGTCATCATCGAGGCGACGGGCGTCACGCCCGAGGGCCGCATCACCCCGGACGACGTCGGCCTGTGGAACGACGAACAGGCCCAGGCCTTCGCCGACATCCTTCGCGGCGTGCGGACCTATTGCGACACTCCGATCGGGATTCAGCTGGGCCATGCGGGACGCAAGGCCTCGACCGCCGCGCCGTGGAAGGGGGGCGGCCCTCTGGCGGCCGAGGACGGAGCCTGGACCACCTACGGCCCCTCGGCCCTGCCCTTCCGCGAGGATTGGCATACCCCGTTGGAGATGACCGAGGCCGACATGAACCATGTGGTCGCCGCCTTCGAGGCGGCGGCGCGCCGGGCGGACCAGGCAGGCTTCGACCTGGTCGAACTGCACGCCGCCCACGGCTATCTGCTGAGCGAATTCCTGTCGCCCCTGTCGAACCGCCGCACCGACGCCTACGGCGGCTCCGCCGAGAACCGGGCGCGCTTTCCCCTGCGCGTCGCAAAGGCCTTGCGCGAGGCCTGGCCTCGGACCAAGGCCGTGGGCGCGCGCTTCAACGGTTCGGACTGGGTCGAGGGCGGCGTGGCGCTGGAGGAGGCCGTCGCCTTCGGCCAGGCGCTGCACGGCTTGGGTTACGACTATCTGCACCTGTCCTCGGGCGGCAACGTCCCCCGCGCCCCGATCCCCGGCGACCAGCCCGGCTATCAGGTCCGCTTCGCCGAGGCGGTCAAACAGGCGGCGCCCCAGGCCAGCGTCATGGCCGTGGGCATGATCTTCGATCCCCACCAGGCCGAGGCGATCGTCGCCTCGGGACAGGCCGATCTGATCGCGGTGGCCCGCGCCGTGCTCGACGATCCCAACTGGGCCCATCACGCCGCCGTCGCCCTGGGTCAGGACGAAGGTCTGCCGCCCCAGTACGAACGCGCCGGCAAGGCCCACTGGCCCGGATACGGCCGCTGAGGGCCGATCAGGTCTGGGGCAGCTGATAGGGATTGTTGACGCTGACGGGGGAGCCGGGCGCCAGGCCCAACTCCTCGAACGACCATTTCAGCTCGACACCGCGGATCGAGGGCTTGTCGCAGGTGTCCTCATCGATCCGGCGCAGGGTGATGATCGCGTCCCCGCCCTTGATGCTGACGATGGGGATCAGATCCTCCTTGCGGGTGCAGCCGTTGGAGCTGACCCAGAAGACCGCCTGGTCCTTGGTGAAGGCCGCTGCATGGATCGGCTCCAGGGCGCCGGGCATGCCGACGGTCGAGACGGTGGGCCCGTCCAGACCGCCCGCACAGGCGGCCAAGCTCGCCGATGCGGCGGCGATCAAAGCCAAGCGTTTCATGATGGAGTCGTGCAACGGACGACCTCCCCTGCCTCAAAGCCTGAACCGGCCGAGAATGCGCCTGTTCGCTCCTTGAGGGAACAGCATAAAGACGAAGGGCCCCGGACGAATCCGAGGCCCTCAACTGAACACTTCAAAGGGACGACCAAGGGGCTCAAGTAGCCCGAAGGGCGATAGCCCCCTTGAAGAAAGCTTCGTAAGCTCGGCTTACGAAGCGTAGTATTCGACGACCAGGTTCGGTTCCATCTTGACGGCGTAGGGCACGTCCGACAGTTCCGGCACGCGGACGTAGCGGACGGCGAACGAACGGTCCGACAGTTCCAGATAGTCCGGCACGTCGCGTTCCGACGACTGCTGGGCTTCCAGCACCAGGGCCATGTTGCGCGACTTTTCCTTCACCGAGACGACGTCGTCGGGCTTCACGCGGTAGGAACCGATGTCGACCTTCTTGCCGTTGACCAGGACGTGGCCGTGGCTGACGAACTGGCGGGCGGCCCAGACGGTGGGCACGAACTTGGCGCGATAGACGATGGCGTCCAGGCGCGATTCCAGCAGGCCGATCAGGTTTTCCGAGGTGTTGCCCTTGCGGCGAGCAGCCTCGTCATAGGTCTTGGCGAACTGCTTTTCGGTGATGTTGCCGTAGTAGCCCTTCAGCTTCTGCTTGGCCTTCAGTTGCAGGCCGAAGTCAGAGACCTTGGACTTGCGGCGTTGGCCGTGCTGACCGGGACCGTAGGAACGCTTGTTGACCGGAGACTTGGCGCGACCCCACAGGTTTTCACCCATGGCGCGGTCGATCTTGTATTTGGCGCTGTGGCGCTTGGACATTCTATTCTCTTTTCGACGATGCGGCCCGGCGTCCCCTGAATTGGGGATGCGATCTCAACGGCGGTCCACGCATCTTCCGTCATGAATCCCGCCTGCGGCGAACCGAGGCGTGGAAGGCGGCGCTTATGGCCATGCAGACTGTCGGAGTCAAGTCAGACAGGCCGTTAAGCACGATGGCGGGGAACCAAGCCGGGCCTCGCTTCTTTCCTGTTCCGACGCAGACCGCCGAGGAGAAGGGAGGATTGAAATGCGAACCGACGCCCCGCGCTTTCAGGCCGGCCTGTCCGACCGCGGGTTCGAGACGCTGAAGCGCCGACTGGTTGATCTGGTCGAGCCGCTCAGCGACCACCAGCTGCTGGATCTGGCCGACGGCATCCACGACCTGCTGCGCCAGCGCCGCACCGTGCGCCGCCATCACGCCGAGCGGATGAACGACCGGCTGCGCGACGGCCTGCCCATCTGACGAAAACACCCGCCGGAGGTCTCTCCGGCGGGTGTTGGTTCGGCTTGCCTAAGCCCGCCGTTATTGGGCGACCGCGGCGGCGTACAGTTCGTTGACCTTATTCCAGTTCACCACCGTCCAGAACGACTTCAGATAGTCGGCGCGGCGGTTCTGGTATTTCAGATAATAGGCGTGTTCCCAGACGTCGGCGCCCAGAACGACCTCGCCCCGCTCCTCGACCACATCCATCAGCGGATTGTCCTGGTTCGGGGTGGAGGTGATCTTCAGCTTGCCGTTCTGCACGATCAGCCAGGCCCAGCCCGAGCCGAACTGGGCGGCGCCGGCGGCGTTGAAGTCTTCCTTGAACTTGTCCATGCCGCCCAGGTCGCGGTCGATGGCGGCGGCCAGCTCGGCCGAGGGTTCGCCCGTCTGACCCGCCGGGGCCAGCAGTTCCCAGAACAGGCTGTGGTTCCAGTGACCGCCGCCGTTGTTGCGCACGGCCTTGGGCGCGGTCGAGATGCTGGTGAAGATCTCTTCCAGAGTCTTGTTCTGAAGCGAGGCGTCGGCGTCGACCGCCTTGTTCAGATTGTCGACATAGGTCTGATGGTGCTTGTCATGGTGGAAGGTCATCGTCTCCTTGTCGATGGCCGGCTCCAGCGCGTCATAGGCATAGGGCAGCGGGGGCAGGGTGAAGGCCATGGGGAGTTTCCTCTCGCGACAGATTTCCGATACGCCTCATCTAGGCGCCCGTTCGTGAAACCCAAGCGACGACGCCCGGATTCGTTCCGACTTATCGACCGGGAACGGTCAAGCTGGCAAGTTGGACTTCAGACAGTCGCGCACGGCCCGTTTCAGATCGCCCGACGCATTGGGCTCGTCCACCCCTTCCGCAGCGAGGACCGCCCGCACGGCGGCGTCCAGCCCGCCCGGCAGGGCCGCGATCACGCGCTTTTGCCCCTTCTCATGCAGGCAGAACCCCACCTCGCGACACAGGGCGGAAAACATCGGCTCATAGGGATCGGGGGCGTTCATGCCGTCCCCTTAACATCAGGGGATCAGACGGGACAGCCAGTGCGCCAGGTTCAGCGCAAACTGCTGATCGTCGTGCCCTTCAGTGTTGAGACCGAACCGAACCGGCGCGCGGTCCGGCTGGTCGGGAAAACGAATGATCTGGGCGGTCAACATCGCCGCCTCGCCCAGCACCACCACCCGCCCCCGTCCAAAGGAGAAGGCCAGACCCTGGGCGGGTAACGCCGGTCGCGTGTGCCCGCTGAATAGGGTTTCGGCCCGCTCGCCTCGGGCCAGGCCCTCCCGAACGGCTTGCAAGGCCTCTCTGTCGGTCGCCTCCAGAGCGTCCGCGCTCATCGCCATCAAGATGGTGGAGCCGGCGGGGCCCTCCAGCGACTGGCCCGTAAAGGTCTTCACGACGCGGACGCGCTCGGCTTCATTTCGCCCGGCGATGATGGGATGATCGCCCAGGGCCTGAGACGGAAAGGTCAGGTTGGCGGTCAGATCGTCGCCTATCCGCTGAAAGGCGTAGCCCTTGCCCATTTTGACGCCGAACCGCTCCGCCAGGGCCTCCGCCGCCGAACCGTGGGGCGCATGATCGGCGACCAGCAGCAGCGAGCCGCCCTGGCTGACCCAGTTGGCCGCCGCTTCGATTTCGCCGGGATCGAAGGCTGAAATGCGAGATCCGTCTTCGGGAGCGGCGGGATTGACGACCACCAGCACCGCGACGTCCCGCAGCGCGCCGGCCTCGTCCAGACGCCCGCGCCCCGCCTCCACCCGATAGCCGTCGGCGCGCAGCAGGGCGGCGAAACCCGCATAGCGTCCCTCGATCGTCTGAAGGCTGCCGTGCCCCTGATCAATGCGGATCAACGGCCCCGCCTCGGCATAGGCGGGAACGACGCCCTGGGGGCGCCAATCCAGATCGCCGGACTGCTCCTGCGCCGCCGACGCCCCGGCCGAAAGGCACAAGGCCATGCCGGCAAACAGCGTCAGCCGAAGGCTCATGATTCTAGCCCCTCAACCGCGCGGCGTGAAAGGCGACGTGGTCGGCGATGAAGCTGGTCATGAAGAAGTAGGAGTGGTCATAGCCGGGCTGCATCCGCAGGGTCAGGCCCTGGCCTGCGGTCTCGGCGGCCGCGCGCAGCAGTTCGGGCTTCAGCTGGTCGGTCAGGAAGCTGTCGGCGTCGCCCTGGTCCACCAGTATGTCGTCATACGCGCCGCGCGCGGCGCCCGCCTCGATCAGCCTGGCGGCGTCGTGGCGGTCCCATTCGGCGCGGTCCTCGCCCAGATAGGCGGTGAAGGCCTTTTCGCCCCAGGGGCAGCGCGTCGGCGAACAGATGGGGGCGAAGGCCGAGACCGAACGGAACAGGTCGGGGTGACGAAGCGCCAGGGTCAGGGCGCCGTGCCCGCCCATGGAATGGCCGCTGATCGACCGGACGCCGGTGGTCGGGAACTCGGCGTCGATCAGGCCGATCAGTTCGTCCGTGACATAGGTCTCCATGCGGAAATGCGGCGCCCAGGGCGCCTGCGTCGCATCGACGTAGAAGCCCGCCCCCTGGCCCAGGTCATAGGCCGGGTCGTCGGCGACGCCTCTTCCCTCAAGATCGGGGCCGCGCGGGCTGGTGTCCGGCGCGACGATGATGAGGCCGTGCTCGGCGGCCGCCCGGTAGGCGCCGGCCTTGGTGGTGAAATTATCCTCGGTGCAGGTCAGGCCCGACAGCCAGATCAGGACCGCGAACGGCCCCTCCCCGCCCGGAACGAAGACCGACAGGGTCATGGGCGTGCCCGTGGCCGCGCTGTCGTGCTTCAGATAGCGGAGCGTGCCGCCATGGACGATGTGGGTCTTGGTGGTTTGGAGGGTCATGCGACGCTTTCCGGCAGGCTCAGGAGACGAACATCCATGTCATTGACGGCGCCCAGTTTGCGAGCGAGCTTGCCATCGGCGGTGATGAGCGCCAGCCCCTGCCGTCGCGCCGTCACGGCATAAAGGCAGTCGATCATGGAATGGTTGAGGTCGCAGGCTAAGGTGAAGGCTTCCGAAATCAGCGCTCGGTGATCGGTCAGATCGACGACCTGCCGAATGATGGACAAATTCTCTGTCGCGGACGACGCCTGCAATTCGCCACGAACGACATAGCGACGAAAGACATTGGCCGCTTCCATCAGCATCAGGTCCGGCGCAACGGCCGGGCCGTGTATTTGGCGCGCCTCGATCGCGGCGTCAGCCAGCGGATCGTCGATGAACCATTTGACGACGACGCTGGCGTCGAAGACAGCGCTCACAGATCGCGGTCTTCGCGGATCAGAGCCGTGGAGTCGAGCGCTGAGCCTCGCGTTTGCTCGCGGGATCGTCGAGAAGCCGCCTCGAACCGCGCCTCGACGTCCATGGCCTCGCGCGCGGCCATGTCCCTGAACTTCTGCTCCAGGGAAATGTTCTCCGCCTTCGCCATCATCTTGAGACGGGCGACGATGCGGTCGTCGAGATCGCGAACCAGGACCTGAGCCATAAGTCATGATAGCATAGCGCTATCACGACGCCAACGCCTCACCCAGGCCGTTCAGCCGACCCGGTGCACAGCGCAAATCTTGTTGCCCGACGGATCGCGCAGATAGGCCAGATACAGTTTGCCGAACGTCCCCTGGCGCAGGCCGGGCGGGTCTTCGATCGCGGTTCCGCCGGCCGCCACGCCCGCGGCGTGGAAGGCGTCGACCGCCGCCGTGTCCTTGGCCGCAAAGCCGATGGTGCCGCCGTTGGCGTGGCAGGCCGGTTCGCCGTCGATCGGCTTACCCACGGCGAAGGCGCCGTGGGCCGTGCGCCACCAGTAGCGGCCCTTGGGATCCGGCCCCATGGCCGGATCAAGGCCGAGCGCGCCCAGGGCGGCGTCATAGAAGCGGCGCGAGGCCTCGACGTCATTGGCGCCGACGGTGATGTGGGTGAACATGCGTTTCTCTCCCTTGAACTAGAACACCACCACCGACCGGATGCTCTCTCCGGCGTGCATCAGGTCGAAAGCCTCGTTGATGCGCTCCAGCGGCAGGGTGTGGGTGATCATCGGGTCGATCTCGATTTTGCCGTCCATGTACCAGTCGACGATCTTGGGCGTATCGGTGCGGCCGCGCGCCCCGCCGAAGGCGGAGCCGCGCCAGACCCGGCCGGTGACCAGCTGGAACGGGCGGGTGGCGATCTCCTTGCCCGCCTCGGCCACGCCGATGATGATGCTCTCGCCCCAGCCGCGGTGGCAGGCCTCAAGCGCCTGGCGCATGACCACAGTGTTGCCGGTGCAGTCGAAGGTGTAGTCGGCGCCGCCGCCGGTCAGTTCGACCAGATGGGCGACCACGTCGGAGACCTCTTTCGGATTGACGAAATGGGTCATGCCGAAGCGGCGGCCCCACTCTTCCTTGTCGGGGTTGATGTCCACGCCCACGATCATGTCGGCGCCGACCATCTTCAGCCCCTGAATGACGTTCAGGCCGATGCCGCCCAGGCCGAAGACCACGGCGTTGGCGCCCGGCTCGACCTTGGCCGTATTGACCACGGCCCCGACGCCGGTGGTCACGCCGCAGCCGACGTAGCAGGCCTTATCGAAGGGGGCGTCCTTCCTGATCTTGGCCACCGCGATCTCGGGCAGGACGGTGTAGTTGGAGAAGGTCGAACAGCCCATATAGTGGGCGATGGCCTGGCCCTTGTAGCTGAAGCGGCTGGTCCCGTCGGGCATCAGACCCTTGCCTTGGGTGGCGCGGATCGAGGTGCAGAGGTTGGTCTTGCGCGACAGGCACGACTTACACTGACGGCACTCGGGCGTGTAGAGCGGGATCACGTGGTCGCCGACGGCGACCGAGGTCACGCCCGGCCCCACCTCGACCACCACGCCCGCGCCTTCGTGCCCCAGGATCGAGGGGAAGATGCCCTCGCTATCCAGACCGTCCAGCGTATAGGCGTCGGTGTGGCAGATCCCCGTCGCCTTGATCTCGATCAGCACCTCGCCGGCGCGCGGCCCCTCCAGATCGACCTCGACGATCTCAAGCGGCTTCTTGGCTTCGAAGGCGACGGCGGCGCGGGTTTTCATGGCGGGGACTCCTCAGTTTGCGCCTGTGTGTCACGAGGGGCGTCGCCGACGCTAGCCCCGCGCCGAAAACGCCACTCAGAATTTTTTAGTGCACTTTCGTGCAGATTTTTGAGATTCGTTCGCAAGTATGCGCGACATTCGATGTCTATCGCGCAACCACGCCAAGATCGGACGCAGGCTGACCGTCGGCGTCGAACGCGCTAATCAGGGTCATGACCCATCGCAACCTCGTCGTCCTGACCGGCGCCGGCATATCGGCCGAGAGCGGCGTGCCCACGTTTCGCGCGAGCGACGGCCTGTGGTGCGGGCACAGGGTGGAAGAGGTGGCGACGCCGGAGGGATATTCGGCGAACCCCGCCCTGGTGCAGGACTTCTACAATCAGCGACGGCGGCAGCTGGCGGAGGTCCGGCCCAATGCGGCCCATGTCGCGCTAGCGGAGCTGGCCGCGCGGTGGGACGGCGACTTCCTGCTGGTGACGCAGAACGTCGACGATCTGCACGACCGGGCCCATGCCGAGACGTCGCCCGCCGCCGGGTTCGAGCTGATCCATATGCACGGCGAACTGCTGAAGGCGCGCTGCACCCGTTCGGGCGTGGTGATGGACTGGGCAGGGGACATGGCGGCGGACGAGCCTTCCCCGCACCATCCGCAAGGGCGGATGCGGCCGCACATCGTCTGGTTCGGGGAGATGCCGCTGCAGATGGAGCGGATCGAGGCGGCGCTGGCGGCCTGCGACCTGTTCGTCTCCATCGGCACCTCGGGGGCGGTCTATCCGGCGGCGGGCTTCGTGCAGTCGGCGCGCTACGCCGGCGCACGGACGGTCGAGATCAATCTGGAGCCGACGCAAGGGGCGCGCCTGTTCGACGAGGGGGTCTATGGTCCTGCGACCGAGGCCGTGCCGGCCTTCTTCCGCGACCTATAGACCTGAAAACGACGGCCGCATCGCTGCGGCCGCCGATCTCTGGATCAAGCCTGATCAGGCCAGGACGACGATGGTCACGCGCCGGTTCTGCGCCCGGCCTTCGGGGGTGTCGTTCGAGGCCACCGGCTCTTCCTGACCATAGGAGATGGTCGACATCCGGTTCAGGGCCACGCCCTGGCGGTTCAGGAAGCGGCGCACGGCCTCGGCCCGCTGCTCGCCCAGCTGGTCGTTATGCTCGGGCGTGCCGGTGGAGTCGGTATAGCCCTGGATCTCCAGATAGACGTTGCGGTTCTCGCTTTGCAGACGCTGGGCGAACTGGGCCAGCCGCTGTTCCGCCTCGGGCGACAGGGCGGCGGCGTCGGTCGGGAACTTCACGGAATCGTCGGACAGGACGACCTGATAGAGGAACTTGCCTTCCGCCAGCTTGTGGGCGTCATTGGCCCGTTGCAGGGCCTGGCCCGCCGTGCCCTCGACCTGGGTCACCCGGTTGTCCACCACCTCGACCTGATCACGCACGAAACGATGGCTGGCGCAGCCGCTCGCCGCAAAGCCCATCGCGACGAGGGCGCCGCCGAGGACCGCCGTCCTGAGTTTCGATCTGCTCAAGTTCATGTCTCCTTCTTGCTGGGGGCGCCACGCCCAGTTCATGCGCCCGATGAAACTGCGGTAGGCGACAAGGCGGAGTAATGACGCGCTTTAGGCGGCAAAATGTCAGCTTAGCCGTTCGGTCTTCGACGAAACCCGCCATTTTCGATGAACAAGTGGAACCAGAAGGCGCGCCGTTACGTTGCGCCGCCAGCAGGCTTCGCCGTATGGCGGACAATCTGGACTATTGCTGATCTTAGACAGCGACCAGTTGTATTCGCGCCTTCGCCACCTTCCTGACGCGACTGAATGTTTTCAACAGACAGTCGTGATTTTTTACAGGGGTTCGTCGCGAATGACCATGCGAACGACGTCTCACATCGCATCACGGATCGGCGATTGAGCCCGGCGGCGATCCGGCGACGGGCCCTGGCGGTCGCGCCGGTGGTCTTCGGCCATGCGGCCCTGGTGCTGATGATGACGGCCGTGCGGCCCGAGCCGCCGGCCCGGCCGACGCCGGAGCCGGCGATCCTGGTCGAACTGGTCGCTCCGCCGCCACAGCCGCCGCCGCCCGCGCGCATCCCCGCGCCCGATCCTTCGCCGACGCCTGACGCCCCGGCGGCGGCGGCCCAGACACCCGCCCCGGCCAAGTCCGCCTCCCGACACGCCCCGCCCGCCGTCGCGGCGGCGCGGCCGCGCAAGATCGTCGACCGGCTTCCGCCCGATATCGAACCCCTGCCCGCCGCCCCCGCCCCGCCGGGACCGCCCCTGCCCCTGCTCGGCGCGGCCCAGCTGGCGGGCGCCGCGACGGTCGGCGCCGGTCCGGGCGGCGGGGGCGGGAATGGAGTCGGCGGCGCGGGCGGGAACGGCGGGACGGGATCAGGCCCAGGCTCCGGCGGCGGGTCCTGCGACATGGTGCGCTGGGTTCAGGAGGCGGTGCGCGACGACGCCGCCGTGCGCCGCGCCGTCATCGCCGCCAGCCGGGAGATGAACGCGGCCGGTCGGGCCATGCTGGTCTGGAACGGCGACTGGCTGCAAAGCCGCAACCAGGCCGGCAAGGGTCTGGCCGGAGTGCGCCAGGCCATTGCGCTGGAGGTCGCCTTCGCGCCGGCCGAGTGCCGAAACCAGCGGATGACGGGCCTGGCCGTGCTGACCCTGGAGGACGGCGCCGACGGGGCGCGGATCGCCCTGGGCAAGGGCAGCTGGCGCTGGTCGGACCTGCTGGGGGTGGGGTAACGATTTTTCTTTCGTCATCCTCCGGCAAGCCTCGCCTTCGCGGCGCAGACCGGGAAATGACGAAAGAAGAACAGGTTAGCCGCGCGGTCCGAAAAGGATGATCCCCGCCCCGACCAGACAGACCGCCGCGCCGATCATATCCCAGCGGTCGGGCGTCGTCTTTTCGACCATCGCCATCCAGACCAGGGAGGCGCAGATATAGACCCCGCCATAGGCGGCGAAGGCCCGGCCCGCCGCCTCGCTGGGGACCAGGGTCAGCAGCCAGGCGAAGGCGATCAGACAGACCAGACCCGGCGCCAGCCACAGCGGCGAGCGATCCAGCTTCAGCCAGGCCCAGAAGGCGAAGCAGCCGCCGATCTCCGCCAGCGCCGCCAGCGGGTAGATCAGCAACGCCTTCACTCGGGCGTTTCCGGCTTCTCAGCCTTCGCCGCCCGCTCGGCCGCCATCTTGGCCAGCACCCGGCCCCGCCCCCGGGCCAGGGCGTGGATGGCGCCGCGCATGGTGGCGACCTCCTGTTCGGAGAAGGCGGCGCGGCCCAGCATGACGCGCAGGTTCTGGCTCATCGAGCGCTTCTTCTCGGGCGGATAGAAGAAGCCGCCGTTCTCCAGCTCCTCCTCCAGATGTTCGTACATGCCGATCAGCAGGTCGTTCGAGGCCGGCGGCTCAGCCTCGCGGAAACGGGGCGGCGGGGCGTCCAGGATCAGGGTGCGCCATTCATAGGCGTTGATCGCCACCGCCTGGGCCAGGTTCAGCGAATGGTGTTTCGGGTCGATCGGAATGGTGACGATGCCGGCGCACAGGGCGATGTCGGTCGTCTCCAGGCCGGCGCGCTCGCCGCCGAACAGCAGACCGGTCTTCAGGCCCGAGGCGGTGTCGTCATAGAGGACGCGGCCGGCCTCGCGCGGGGTGCGGACCGGCTGGCGCGTCTCGCGCGGGCGGGCGGTGGTGGCGAAGACGGTGTTCAGGTCGGCGATGGCCTCGGCGACCGTGTCGAACACCCGCACCCCCTCCAACACCCAGTCGGCGCCCGAGGCCGTGGCCCAGGCCCGCTCCTGCGGCCAGCCGTCGCGGGGAGCGACCAGGCGCAGATCGACCAGGCCGAAGTTCGCCATCACCCGCGCCACGGCGCCGATGTTCTCGGCCATCTGAGGCTTGTCGAGGATGACGGCGGGGGGAGTCAGATCGGGCATTCGATGCACATACTCTTTCCGCTCATCCCGGCGAAAGCCGGGACCCAGTGCTTTCGCATCTCCAACGGCGCCTTAGAGCCTGATCGGTTGAAGTGGAATCGCTTCGCGATTCCGCTGAAGCCGTGAATCAGGCTCCAGATTAAAGCGAGCATGATTCACGCTTCTGTCGGAACCGCGAAGCGGTTCCGTCCGAAACGATCATGCTCTAATGCGTCGGACGAAAGGTCGAGCGCCGCTTTCAAGATCGAAGCGCCCAAAGGTCTGGGTCCCGGCTTTCGCCGGGATGAGCGGATAACCAGGTTCAGTCCTCGCCGACCAGGGCCAGCCAGGGGTCGGCGGTTCCGGCCTCGACCTCGGCGACCTTGACGGCGGGCCAGCCGATGGAGGCGTCGGCCGAGGCGGTCCAGGCGGCGGCGATGAAGTCGCGCAGCTCGGCCGCGCCCGCCGCCAGCCGTTCGTTGACGAAGGCCGCGCCGCGCGGGTCGGCGTCGCGGAAGGCCCCCGCCTTCTCCAGTCGATAGAAGGGGACGACCGTGCCGAGCGTCGTCGTCAGATAGGCGACGGTGCGCGCCTTGACGTCGAAACCCGTCAGATCGGCGGCGGGCATGGCGGCCTCGACAGCGTCCAGGCGGGCGACGCGGCTGGTGAAGGCGCCTTCGAACAGGGCATGGGTCTGGCGCGAATTGGTGAAGCCTTCCGGGTTCGGAAAGTCGCCCCAGCCGTTGTAGTGGATGCTCGTATGGTGGGGCTGGGAGCCGTCGCCGACATAGTGGCCCATCACCCCGATGTCGCGCAGGATCAGGGCCTCGCGGCGGATGCGGTCGGCGCGGTACCAGGCCTGGCGCTCCATATTGGTCTCGCGCTTTTCGGCGGCGTTCAGCACGCGCCAATAGGCGAAGTCGCGGCCCAGGTTCTGCCAAGCGTCCATCATGGCGTAGGGCAGATAGCCGGCGTCATCGACGTCCAGGCCCGCCTGGGTCAGGGCGGCGTCATACTCTGACTTCAGACGCGGCAGGGCGGTCAAGCTCATGCCGCGCTGGTCGAAGACCCGCCCCTGATCGTCCAGGTCGATGAAGTGGGCGGTGTCGCGCTCGCGGTCATGCGGCTGGCCCGCGCCCTTCCAGCGGTCGGGCTCGCGCGCCAGTTCGCCCACGTCGGCGACGGCGCCGGGGGTCTTCAGAAAGGCGGGCAGGTCGTCCGGCAGGGCCCGCATCGCCGCCACCCCGATCAGCCGGTGCCCCGTATTGCCCCAGGCGTCGACCTGGACGGCGGGGACGGCGACGGCGAGGACCGCCAGGGCGGCGATGGCGAGACGTTTCATACGGATGACCCTTGCGCAGATCACGACCGTCTAACGCATCCTTGATCGGCTCTCCAGCCCGACGGGGTGGCGATCGTGGCGCGAACGCCTAGGTTAGGCGGGCTCCCCGCCCTCCTGTTCCCTTCAAGGCTCCACCGTCGCGGGCGAGTGACGGCGTGATTGCGTCGTCGTCGTCACTGACGGCTTTCGTGGACGCCAGACCGAAAGGACCACGCATGATGCGCGCGCCCCGTTTCGCCCTTCTCGTCTCCGCCGCCGCCCTTCTGACGGCCGCAGGGGCCCAGGCCCAAACCGCCACGCCCTATCAACCCTCCTCCGGCCAGACGACGCCGACCCAGGCGGCCCCGGCCGATCCGAACGATCCTTCGACCTTCACCGATGAAGAACTGCGCAAATACGACGCCGCCATCACCCGCGTCCGCGCCGTCAGCGACACCCTGAACGGCGCCCAGCCGACGCCGGAACAGCAGGCGGAAATGGCCGCTGCGGTCCAGGATTCTGGGCTTGAGGTCGTGCGCTTCAACGCCATTTCGCGCGCCGCTGCGGACAATCCGGTGATCGACGCCCGGATCAGGGCCATGAAGGCGCCGCCGCCCGTCCCCGGCTCCGTCGCCGCCGGCGTCAGCGAGGCCGAACTGACCCAGTTCGTCCAGGCCATGGAGAAGATTCGCGCCGTGACCGCCAATGTGCAGAACGGCCAGGCCACGCCCGAGCAGAGCGCCCAGCTGACCGCCGCCGTCCAGGGCTCGGGCCTGGCCGTGGATCGCTTCAACGCCATCGCCGCCGCCGTGTCCCAGGACCCGGGGCTGCGCGCCCGGGCCGAACTGATCGGCGCCCGCTATCAGGTCGCCCAATAGGGCTCAAGATGCGACGGGTTCGTCCTCGGTCGCCGGGACGGACGGACCCGCCTCCTCCTCGTTCAGCAGCCGGCCCTCGCGGCGCGGCTTGATATAGGGGGCCGGCTGCGGCGTCGGCATGTTTCCGCGCATCAGCTGGCGGCCCGCCGTAATGCCGCCGGTCAGCTGGAGGTCCAGCCGTGCTTCGTCGCGGCGGCGGACATCGCCGATGGTCTCGGCCGCCTCATGCTCGTCCATACCCAGTTCGACCAGGGCGCGTTCGCCGAACTTCAGGGCGGATTCGAAGGTCTCGCGGATCTGATAGTCCACTCCGGCCTGGATCAGCCGCATCGAATGGCCCCGGTCGAAGGCGCGGGCCATGATCTTGGTCGTCGGAAACTCGGACTTGACCAGTTCGACGATGCGGTCGGCGACCTCGGGCTTGTCCACGCAGACCAGGACGATCTCGGCCTCATCGGCGCCGGACGCCCGCAGCGTATGCAGCTGGGCGCCGTCGCCGTAATAGACCTTGAAGCCGAACTGGGAGGCGGCCTGGATCATCTCGACGTCGTTCTCGATGATCGAGACGTCCACGTCGCGGGCCAGAAGGGGCTGGGACACGACCTGGGCGAAACGGCCGAAGCCGATGATCAGCACCTGCCCGCGCAGATCCTTGGCGAATTCCACGCCGTCCGCATCTTCGGCCGACAAGGTCGGCTTGGGCAGGAGACGCTGGGTCAGCAGACTGGTCAGCGGCGTCAGGGCCATAGACAGGATGACGATGGCCGACATCATGGCCCCGACCTGGGCGTCGAACAGACCGGCCGTCACCGCCGCGCCATATAGGACGAAGGCGAACTCGCCGCCCTGGGCGAACAGGGCCGCGCGTTCCACCGCCTCATGGTGCGAAGCCTTGAACAGGCGGGCGACGGCATAGATGCCCAGAGCCTTCACCGCCATGAAGGCGACCACGCCGCCGACGACCAGACGCCAGTCGGCGACCACCACCGACAGGTCCAGCGACATGCCGACGCTGAGGAAGAACAGGCCCAGCAGAATGGCGCGGAACGGCTCCACATCCGCTTCCAGCTGATGGCGGAAGCTGGACTCCGACAGCAGGACCCCGGCCAGGAAGGCGCCCATGGCCATCGACAGACCGCCCAGGGACATGGCCCAGGCGGCGCCGACGACGACCAGCAGGGCCGCAGCCGTCATCACCTCGCGCCCGCCGTAGCGCGCCAGAAGACGGAAGATCGGATTGACCAGATATTTGCCGGCCAGCAGCACCCCGCCGACCGCCGCCACCGCAAAGCCGACGGTCTGCCACAGGGGCGGCGCCTGTTCGTTCGCCACGCCCAGGACCGAGGCCAGGACGGCGACGACGGCCAGAAGCGGCACGATGGCGAGGTCTTCGAGCAGCAGGATGGAGACCGCGCGCTGGCCCGGTCCGCCCGCGATCGCGCCGCGCTCTTCCAGCATCTGCATGATGACGGCGGTGGAGGACAGGACGAAGCCCATGGCGCCGACAAAGGCGACGGGCGCGGAGAACCCGGCCAGCATCGCGGTCAACGTCAGGATCAGGCCGCAGAACAGGACCTGGGCCGCGCCCAGGCCGAATATCTCTTTCCTCAGTCCCCACAGGCGTTTGGGCCGCATCTCCAGGCCGATGATGAACAGGAAGATGACCACGCCGAACTCGGCGACGTGGAGAATGGTCTCGGGCTCGCGGAACAGCTTCAGGCCGAACGGACCGATGGCCAGGCCCGCCGCCAGATAGCCCAGCACCGAGCCCAGGCCGACCCGTTTGAACACGGGCACGGCGATCACCCCCGCCGCCAGCAGCGCCGCCGCCGCCCCCAAATCCAATCCCGACGCCGGCTCGGCCATACTGCACCCCTGAAGCTAGGCTCCCATTGTGGGGAGGCTCGGCGCAGATTGCGAGATGGCGCCGAGGACACAATCATTGTTCGACGAACGAACGGCGGCCGCGGCGCCACAGTTTCGCCCCAGCCCGCCCGCCGAGTGACGCAAACACGTGAGGGAGGAACCATGTCGCGTCTCTTCAGGATCACCGCCGTCGCCGCCCTGGGGGTGTCGCTCGCCGCGCCGCCGATGGCGCCCCCCGCCTTCGCCCAAACCCAGGCACAAACCCGACCCGCATCCTCGGGCAAGGCCCTGGACGGCGAGCCCACCCCGGCCGCCTGCGCCCCCTTCGGCTTTCGACTGCCCCAGACGCAGCGCGAGGTCGCCCGATCCTTCGCCACGCCGATCGTGGTGACGGGCTCGCGGATTCAGGCCAATGGCGCGCCAAGCGCGCCGCCGCCGCCTCCGCCGCCTCCACCGCCTCCCCCGCCGGCGCCTGCGCCGCCCGCTGTGACGACAGGCAGCGTGGGCGTGACCGGGTTTCGGGTTTCGCCGATCACCCCGGCGCCCGCGCCCGCCGACACCGAACGCTACCCCGATGCGACGCCCAATCCGGTGAAGCGGACCAGCGATCAGCCGGTCTCGACCTTCTCCATCGACGTCGACACGGCCTCCTATTCGAACGTTCGGCGCTTCATCGACGAGGGTCGTGCGCCGCCCAGGGACGCCGTGCGGGTCGAGGAGCTGATCAACGCCTTCGACTATGACTACGCCCGGCCGACCAGCCGGAGCCGGCCCTTCGCCATCACGACGGCGGTCGCCGCCTCGCCCTGGGCGGAGGGGCGTCAGATCGTGCACATCGGCCTGCAAGGCTATGAGCTGCCGCAGGGCGAGCAGCGCCCGCTGAACCTGACCTTCCTGGTGGACGTCTCCGGTTCGATGAACAGCCCCGACAAGCTGGACCTGGCCAAGAAGGCGATGAACCTGGCCATCGACCGGCTGCGCCCCCAGGACAGCCTGGCCGTCACCTATTACGCCGAAGGCGCCGGCACGACCCTGGCCCCGACGCCGGGCGATCAGAAGCTGAAGATGCGCTGCGCCGTCGCCAGCCTTTACGCCTCGGGCGGCACGGCGGGGGCGACGGGCATGACCAACGCCTATGATCAGGCCCAGGCGAACTTCGCCCGCGACAAGGTCAACCGCATCCTGATGTTCACCGACGGCGACTTCAACGTGGGCGTCACCGACGACAAGCGGCTGGAGGACTATGTCGCCGACAAGCGCCAGACGGGAATCTATCTGTCGGTCTACGGCTTCGGGCGGGGCAACTATCAGGACGCGCGGATGCAGGCCATCGCCCAGGCGGGCAACGGCGTCGCGGCCTATGTCGACAGTCTGCGCGAGGCCCGGCGTCTGTTCGGGCCCGCCTTCGACAAGGGCGCCTTCCCCATCGCCGACGACGTCAAGATTCAGGTCGAGTTCAACCCCGCCCGCGTCGCCGAATGGCGGCTGATCGGATATGAAACCCGGCTGCTGAACGAGGAAGACTTCGCCAACGACCGGATCGACGCGGGCGAGGTCGGCTCCGGCGCCAGCGTCACCGCCCTCTATGAAATCACCCCCGTCGGCGGCGCGACCCAGGTCCCTGAGCGGCGCTATCCCGACAATCGGATCGGGATCGGCGGCGGCGATCCGAACGGCGAGATCGGCTTCATCCAGATCCGCTACAAACAGCCGGGCCAGAGCCGGTCCGAGCTGATCCAGCAGCCCCTGACCAACCGGGCGACCGGCCCCGTCGGCGCCCAGGCGCCGGAATCGACGCGCTGGGCCATGGCCGTCGCGGCCTTCGGTCAGAAGCTGAGGGACGATCCCTGGATGGCGGCCGACTACGGCTGGGATCAGATCGTCGAACAGGCCCAAGGCGCGCGGGGCGACGATCCCTATGGCGACCGGGCCGAGTTCGTGCAGCTGGTCCGTGCGGCGAAAGACCTGCCTCCTGCACGGACGCCTTAAGGCCGGAACCGCGACGCCGGCGACGGGTTTTCAGCGCGACAGTCAGACAAGGAAGGCCCGTGATGAAGATCCGCGACGTGATGACCCGCGACGTCCATCTGGCGCGCCCCGGCGATACGATCCAGGCGGTGGCCGAACGGATGGCGCGCGGCGACTTCGGCTTCGTGCCCGTCGCCGAAGGAGACCGGCTGATCGGCGCCGTGACCGACCGCGACCTGGTGGTCCGCGCCTTGGCCGCCGGGGCCGCCCCCACCGCCCCGATCGTCGAATACATCACGCGCGATCCGCACACCGTGCTGGACACCGATGATCTGAAGTCTGTGCTGGACCTGATGGCCTCGCGCCAGATTCGGCGCGCGCCCGTGGTGGACAAGCACGGCCGCATCGTCGGCGTGATCTCCCTGGGCGACCTATCGACGCGGGTGAAGGAGCGGTATGCCGGCGAGGCCCTGGAGAGCATTTCGCGTTAACGCTGTCCGGTTACTCTAAGCTAAGGCGGGCCGACCATCCTTAGCCGGCTAAATGGGCCGGAGAACAGCTATGGCGCGCGCGCAGTTTCAGAAGGGGCAGAAGGTCTGGGTCGAATGCGTCGGCGCCTGGGCGACGATCGAAAAGGTCCAACCGGTCTGGGCCAAGGGGTTCGAAGAGCCCGTGCGCGTCACCTATGACGTGGGCCTGGGGCGGGAGTTCGCCGCTTCGGAACTGATGACCGCCGCTGAAGACGGGGCGGGCCGCGACCTGGGCGTCTGGCGCGTGCTGCGCGCCCGCAACAAGTGGCAGGCCGAGGAAGACTGTCTGCACCACCCTCAGCCCGGCACCTATCCCGTGGTCGTCACCGACACCGCCGACTGGGGCGGCTGGCGTGTGCCCGGCGCCGAATACGACCGCGATCCGCAACGGATCGAGTTTCAGGCGCGCCTGATCACGGCGGCGCCCCAGCTGATGCGGCTGGCCGAAAGCCTGATCGCCCTGGCGGCGGAGGCGCCCGAAGACGCCCCGCCCGCCGTGCTGGACCTGGCGCGCCAGGCCCGCAGCGCCCTTCATCCGGTCGTGACCGTGGCGCAGGAGGCGCAGACGTCGCCGCAATCCCCAGCCGTCGCCGCCTGACGGGCCAGAAACCGTTAACCAAGTCTCGACAGGAATCCGCGACGCAGCCTAGATTCGCCTGATCAGCGGCATTTTGGCGGGAGAGCGACTTGCGGGGCATGGAGCGGCGGCAGCAAGGACGGGGACGACGCGCCTCCGACCACGCCCCCGTCGGCGCCCCGGCCTGGATCCGCATCGGCGTCCTGGTCCTGGCCCTGGGCGCGACCGGCTATGCACTGATGATGTCGCGCCATCTGAGCCAGCCCGGCCGCGAGGCCCATCGTCTGCGTGACGAAAACCTGGCCTTGAACGCCCAACTGGCCGCCAGCCGGATCGCCGTCCAGATCCAGGCCGCCCAGACCGGCTTCGACGCCGCCGCCCCCGTCCTGGGACAGGACGCCGCCCCCCTGGCGGCGGTCGAGGCGGCGCGACGCGCGGCGCCCGACGTCAGCTTTTCCGTAGTCGACACCTCGGGCGCCCTGGTGGCGGCGCAAGGGGCGCGCAAGCCCGGCGCCCTGACCCTGGCCGGACCCCAGGCGGGCGGGCGGCGGCTGGAGGCCCATGTGGCCCAGGACCTGCCGCCTGCGCCCCCCTATCGGATCGTCTCGGCCTCCGGCCGCGTCCTGGCCTCGCCCCAGCCGGGCGAGACGGGGCGGCCGGTTGAAGCCCTGATCGGGGTGGAGCCCAAGGACCTGCCGTCCCTGACCACGCCCCGCGCCGCGCGGGGCGGCGGGGCGGTCGCGGCCGCGCCGATCGCGCCGGGCGGCCCCTATGTGACGGTGCTGGATCCCGAGGCCGAGGGCGGCGGGCTGATGGACGAAGCCTGGGTGCTGATCGCCCCCGTGCTGCTGGGTCTGGGTGTGCTGATCCTCTATCTGATCCAGGGCCTGCGACGCGCCAGGGCCAGCCGGGAATGGGCCTCGTCCGAGCGGCGGTTCCGGGTCGCGGTCGAGGCGGCGCGGTGCGGCGTCTGGGAATGGGACCTGGCGGGCGAGGAAGTCACCCTGTCCGACTATATGGCGACCCTGCTCGGCTTCGAACGCGGCGGGGTCGTGCGGGCCGAGGACGTCATGGCCCGCATCCATCCCCGTTTCCGCGACGAAGTCCGCCACGCCCTGGAGCAGGCGGCAGCCTACGGCGCTTTCGAAGTCACCTTCCCCGTGGCGGCCGAGGACGGGCGCACCCGCTGGATCGACGCGCGGGGACAGGCCCGCGGCGCGCGGGGCGAGGTCGGCTTTTCCGCCATATTGGGCGTGGCCCTGGACATCACCGAGGCCCGCCGCGCCAAGGCGGCCGCCCAGGCCGCCGAAAGCCGCCTGCGCGACGGGGTCGAGAGCATTTCCGACGCCTTCGTCCTGTTCGACCGCCACGGCCGCCTGATCCTGTGGAACCAGGGCTTCGAGGACGCCTTCGCCTTCACCCCCGGCGTGGTCCGGCGCGGTGCGCTGAAGGACGAGCTGAACCGGATCGCCGCCCTGGCGATCAAGGCCGAACACGCCCCCTCCGACGGGCGGGCGGGCCTGCGCGAGGTCGAACTGCACGACGGCCGCTGGCTGCAGCTGGCCGAACGCTTCACCTCAGAAGGCGGCTCGGTCGTCACCGCCGCCGACATCACCGCCATCAAGCGCGAAGAGGCCGAACGCCGCCGCGCCGTCGAAGACCTGAGCCGCACCGTCGCCCAGCTGGAATCCAGCCAGCAAATGCTGTCCCAGCTGGCGCGCCAATATGAGATCGCCATGACCCGGGCCGAGGCCGCCAACCAGGCCAAGTCCGAGTTCCTGGCCAATATGAGCCATGAGCTGCGCACGCCGCTGAACGCCATCAACGGCTTTTCGGAGATCATGGCCGCCGAGCTGTTCGGTCCCATCGGCGATAAATACAAGGGTTACGCCGCCGACATACTGAAGTCGGGCCAGCATCTGCTCAGCCTGATCAACGACGTCCTGGACATGGCCAAGATCGAGGCCGGCAAGATGACCCTGCACTATGAGCCGGTGTCGCTGAAGGGGGTGTGCGAGGACGCGGTTCGGCTGATGCGCGGCAAGGTTCAGGAGGCGGACCTGACCCTGAGCGTCGTGGGCGAGGATCTGCCCGATATCGAGGCGGACCAGCGCGGGCTGAAACAGGTGATGCTGAACCTGATCTCCAACGCCGTGAAATTTACTCCCGCCGGCGGGCGGATCACCCTGACCCTGGCGGCGACGCAAGGCGAAGACGGTCAGGCGCGGGTCAAGGTCTCCTGCGCCGACACCGGCATCGGCATCGCCCCCGAAGACCTGGCCCGCCTGGCCCGGCCGTTCGAACAGGTGGAAGGCCAGCACTCCAAGACCACCCAGGGCACCGGCCTGGGCCTGGCCCTGACCAAGTCCCTGATCGAAATGCACGGCGGCCGCCTGATGCTGGAAAGCGAACCCGGCGTCGGCACGGTGGTCAGCTTCAACCTGCCGGTGAAACGGCCCGAGGGCACGGTGACGCCGATGAAACAGGCGTTCGCGGCCTAGGACCGACCGCGAGGACGGCTCGAAGACGGTCGGGCTTCGCCCTTGCTTCACGCGCGGCTTGAAGGCATGAGGGAGGCCTCACCTTGGACCTGCCCCTACAGCTAGGAGGCGGGTGGCTATCCTGACCGCCGATCCGTCAGGAAACCGACCCAAGCCTTGGGTCATCCCCACTGAAATCTCAATGACAATAGTTGCGTCCGTGCGCCAGCAATGGCTCGCCAACCCACGCCGTGATCTGCTGGCGGGGACCGTCGTCGCCCTGGCCCTGATCCCCGAGGCCATCGCCTTTTCGATCATCGCCGGGGTCGATCCGGCGGTCGGCCTGTACGCCAGCTTCGTGATCGCGGTGACCATCGCCTTCGTCGGCGGTCGCCCGGCCATGATCTCGGCGGCGACCGGCGCCATGGCCCTGCTGATGGTCGGGCTCGTGCGCGATCACGGGCTGGAATATCTGTTCGCGGCGTCGCTGCTGACCGGCGTGTTTCAGATCCTCATCGGCCTGATGAAGCTGGGTCGCTACATAAGGTTCGTCTCGCGCAGCGTGATGACCGGCTTCGTCAACGCCCTGGCGATCCTGATCTTCCTGGCGCAGATGCCTGAACTGATCGGCGCCGACTGGCAGACCTTCGCCCTGGTGGGCGCGGCCCTGGCGATCATCTACGGCTTGCCCAGGATCACAAGGGCGGTCCCGTCTCCGCTGGTCGCCATCGTCGCCGTCAGCGCCTTCGTGATCCTGACGGGGCTTGATGTCCGCACTGTCGGCGACATGGGCCAGATGCCCTCGGCCCTGCCGATGTTCCATATTCCGAACGTGCCGCTGACCTGGGAGACGCTGACCGTCATCGGTCCGGTGGCTGCGACCCTGGCCTTTGTGGGCCTGTTGGAAAGCCTGCTGACCGCCAATCTGTTGGACGACATCACCGACACGCCGTCGGACAAGGACCGAGAGACGCGCGGACAGGGCATGGCCAACATCGCCTCGTCCCTGTTCGGCGGCATGGCGGGCTGCGCCATGATCGGCCAGTCGATCATCAATGTGACCAGCGGAGCCCGCGGACGCCTGTCCACCCTATGGGCCGGCCTGTTCCTGCTGTTTCTGATCCTGGTGCTTCAGGACTGGGTCGCCCGAATTCCCATGGCGGCTCTGGTGGCGGTGATGATCATGGTCTCGATCGGCGCCTTCGACTGGGGTTCAGTGTTGAAACTGCGCTCCACGCCGTTTCAGTCTTCTGTGGTGATGATCGCCACGACAGCGACGGTGGTCGTCACCCACGACCTGTCGAAGGGCGTGGTCCTGGGCGTGATCCTCTCCGCCGTCTTCTTCATGCGTAAGGTCGGCAAGACCGTTCGCGTGGAGGAGATCGAGACGTCGCAAGAGGGCGTGTTGCGATACCGGGTGACCGGCAATCTCTTTTTCGCCTCGGCCGACGTGTTCGCCGCCGCCTTCGAACATCACGGCCGACCGACCCGCGTCGAGATCGACATGACCGACGCCCACCTCTGGGATCTGACCGGCGTGGCCGCCGTGGACAAGGTCGTGTTCCGCTATCGCCGTCAGGGGGCGCAGGTCGATCTCATCGGAATGAATGAGGCCGGGCGGACCCTGATCGACAAGGTGGGTCGGCATGACAAGAACCACCTGCCCGTGGGCGCCGCCCACTGAGTCTCTTGTCGCCGTCGGCGGACCATCGGTCGGTCCGCCCCGCCCCCTAAACCAGCTCCACCCCCATCGCCGTCGCCTCGCCGCCGCCGATGCACAGGGCGGCCATGCCCCGGGTCTTGCCGCGGGCCTTCAGGGCCGACAGCAGGGTGGTCAGAACGCGGGCGCCGGAGGCGCCCAGCGGGTGGCCCAGGGCGCAGGCGCCGCCGTTGACGTTGATCTTGTCGTGGGGGACGCCCAGCTCCTGCATGGCGATCATCGGCACGATGGCGAAGGCCTCGTTGACCTCCCACAGATCGACGTCCTCAGGCGTCCAGCCGGCCTTCTTCAGCGCCTTTTGCAGGGCGAAGACCGGGGCGGTGGTGAACAGGCTGGGTTCGTGGGCGTGGGCGGCCTGGGCGACGACGCGGGCGATGGGGGTCAGGCCCAGGGCCTGGGCCGTGGACTGGCGCATCATCACCAGGGCGGCCGCGCCGTCCGAGATGGAGGCGGCCGAGGCGGCGGTGATCGTGCCGTCCTTGCCGAAGGCGGGCTTCAGATTGGGGATCTTGGACGGGTCGGACTTGGTCGGCTGTTCGTCGCGGTCCACGACCGCCACCCCCTTGCGCGTCTTGACCTCGACCGGCGTGATCTCGGCGTCGAAGTCGCCGCTGTCCTGGGCGCGCTTGGCCCGGCCGGCGCTTTCGACCGCATAGGCGTCCTGCTGTTCGCGGGTGAACTGATAGGCCTTGGCCGTGTCCTCGGCGAACTGGCCCATCAGCTTGCCGGGCTCATAGGCGTCTTCCAGACCGTCCAGATACATGCTGTCGGAAATGACGTCATGGCCGATGCGGGCGCCGCCCCGGTGCTTGTGCATCAGATAGGGGGCGTTGGTCATGGACTCCATGCCGCCCGCCACGATCACCTCGGCCGAGCCGGCCAGCAGGGCGTCGTGGGCCATCATGGCCGCCTGCATGCCCGAGCCGCACATCTTGTTGATCGTGGTCGCCTCGGCCGAGATCGGCAGGCCCGCGCCCAGCCCCGCCTGACGCGCCGGCGCCTGGCCCAGGCCGGCGGGCAGGACGCAGCCCATGATGATCTGTTCGACCTTGTCCGGCGCCAGGCCCGCCCGCTCCAGCGCCGCCTTCACCGCCGCCGCGCCCAGGTCGGTGGACTTGGCGTCCGACAGCACGCCCTGGAATCCGCCCATCGGGGTTCTGGCGTAGGAGACGATGACGACGGGATCTTGGGCGGGATCGGGGGACATGGCGGGCTTCCTCTTGATTTGGCGCCTGAGATAGCGATCCGACCGCCCGTTGTGAACCGGGATGCGAACCGGGTCGGGCGCGGCTCAGGCGAAATGGAGCCGCCGGTAACGGCCCCGGAAATAGAGCAGGGGATCGCGGCGGGGCTCGAACCGGGCGCGCGTGACCCGGCCGATGAAGACCAGATGATCCCCCGCCTCCACCACCTGATGGGTGGCGCATTCGAAGCTGGCCAGGGAGCCGGACAGTATGGGGGCGCCGGTGTCCCAGCTCTCCCAGGCGACGCCGTCGAACCGTTCGGTCGACGACCGGGCGAAAACGCCCGACATCGGCTGCTGGCCGATGTGCAGGACGTTGATGGCGAAATGCTCGGCCCTTCTGAACCGCTCCAGATTGGACGAACTGCGCGCCAGGCAGAACAGGATCAGGGGCGGGTCCAGCGACACCGAGGAGAAGGAGTTGGCGGTCAGCCCCACCGGCTGGCCCTGTTCATCCAGGGTGGTGACCACCGTGACCCCGGTGGCGAAACAGCCCAGGGCGTCGCGCAGGGTCCGGGCGTCCGACCCGGCCTGATAATGCAGGGCCTGGCGCGGCGCATGGCGTTCCAGAAAGCCCAGGAGCGCCGCCTCGGTCGCCTCGGTCGCCGGTTCGGCTTCCAGATCGAGCCGCGGCAGGTCTGCGGGCGTCGCCGCATCCGGCGCCGCCCCGACCACGATCAGACAGCTGACCAGGGCCGGACCGGTCACGACCAGGGCCGGATGGACCGCCGCCAGGGTCTGGGCCGAACACAGCACGGCGGGTCGGGACGACAGTTCGGTCAAAAGGGCGCGCAGGGCGACCGCCGCCCCCTCCCCGTCCGCCTCGTCCAGCGGGGCCAGCAGCACGTGACGGCCGGCCTCCACCAGGGCCCGCACCCACCGTCGGCCGTCCGCCGACAGCCGCTCGGGCGGACCGATCAGCAGGACGATCGGGTCCTCGGGATCGCCCAGTCCTTGGACGTTCTGGCCCTGGACGTCCATTCCTCCGATCCGGGGCGGGGATTCAGTCATGAGGCGGAGCGGTCCAATCCGGAAAACGAAAGGCGTCTTTTAGGGGAAGTCCGCCCTCGGACGCCACGATTTACGACGCCGTCCCCGATTCGGATCATCCGGCGTCCAGCGAGGCCGCGTCGAAGACGAACAGCCGGTCGACGGCCCGGCGGCGGGTGTTCGACGGCGCCGCTTCCGGTTCGGTCGGGCAGACCCAACGGTCGGGCGGCGCTGATCTCCTTTTCAGTAGACGTCCCGGCGATAGCGGCCGTCTTCCAGCAGGGTCAGCAGGGCCTCCGCGCCCAGCGCCGCCTCCAGGGCCGCATGGACCCCTTGCGACATCCCCTCCAGACTGCCGCAGACATAGAGGGCCGCGCCCCGGTCCACCCAGGCGCGGACGTCAGGCGCCGCCGCCGCGACCAGATCCTGCACATAGCGGCCGTCGCCCGGATCGCGCGAGAAACACCGGTCCAGCCGGGTCAGAACGCCGGACGCCAGCCAGGCCTGAAGCTCGGCGTCGAAGAAGGCGTCGTGGGCCTGGGTCCGTTCGCCGAACAGCAGCCAGGCGCCGCCCCCTTGGGCTGTGCGGTCCTTCAGATGCGCCCTCAGCCCCGCGATCCCCGTGCCGTTGCCGATCAGGATCATCGGCGTCTGATCCTCCGGGCCGTGGAAGCTGCGGTTGGTCCGCACCCGCATGTCGATGGTTTCGCCCACAGCCAGGTCCTGGGTCAGCCGCCCCGAGGCCAGGCCGGGCGTTCCGTCCGGCCGACGCATCAGCCGCACCACCAGTTCGACCCGTCCGTCCGCCGGCACCGAGGCGATCGAATATTCGCGCGCGCCCGGCGTCACGCCGTCGCGTTCCGGCAGCCCCACCTCGGCGATGTCCCCGGCCGACCAGGGCGGCGCCGTCCCGACCGGCTCCAAGACCAGATGATAGGCTTCGCCGCCCGGACTGCCGGGATTGATCAGGGTCCGCTGCGTCAGCCGCCAGGGCTCATAGGCGGGCGGGGTCCAGTCCGGCGCCGCGACCCGGCCGGTGATCTGGTTCAACTGATGCTGCCAGTGGCGCACGGCGCCCGCGTCCCCGGCGTCCACCTCCACCAGATCGAACAGGGGCTCGGCCCCCGAGCGCCTCAGCCAGCCGTCCACCGCATGGCCGAAGCCGCAGAACTGATCATAGCTGCGGTCGCCCAGGGCCATCAGGCCGAAGCGAAGCCCGTCCAGGTCGGCCGGCGCCCCCATGGCCTTGCGCACCAGCCGCGCGGCGCTGTCGGGCGGATCGCCTTCACCCGTCGTCGAGACGATCAGCAGGGCCCGGCCCGCCGCCTTCAGCGTCGCCGGCTCCAGGTCCGCAAACGACAGGACCCGCGCCCCCACGCCGCCGTCCTGCAAGGCCCGGGCGGTCATCCAGGCCAGGTCCTCGGCCAGCCCCGTCTGGCTGGCGAAGGCCACAAGCACCGTCTCCTTCCCGTCTCCGGCCAGGGCCTCGGAGCGGGCGCGCGCCGCCGCCTTCGCCCGGCGCTCGCGCCAGACGATCAGGCCGATCAGAACCAGCCATAGGCCGACGGCCGCCAGGGCCAGAAGCCAGCGGGACGGATCGTGCGTCACCCCGGCGCCGCCTCCGCCCCATCCTCCATCATGGCCTTGAAGGCCGGGGTCATCCGCTCGACCAGGCCGCGCGGGGTGCGTTCGACGAACAGGGCGGCCAAGCCGACCGCTTCGGCGTACTCCGGCCCCTCGAACGGCCCCATGACCGTCAGGGCGCTGGCGTAGGCGTCGGCCTTCATGGCCGAGGCGTGCAGCACGGTGACCGAGGCCAGATTGTTGCTGACCGGCCGCCCCGTCGATCCGTCGATCGTATGAGGATAGAGCCGCCCTTCATGGCGGAAGGCGCGGCGATAGTCGCCGCTGGTCGCCATGGCCAGGTCGAACAGGGCCGCCACCGTGCGGGGCGAGGCGTCGCCCTCCACCCGCTCGATCTCCACCCACCAGGGCTGGGCGTCAGGCTTGACCCCGCGCCCCTTCAGCTCTCCGCCGATCTCGACCAGGTGCGAGGTCGCGCCCAGGGCCGTCAGGGCGTCCGACACCCGGTCCACCGCATGGCCCTTGGCGATGCCGGACAGGTCCAGCTTCATTCCGCCCGGCTGCATCAGGCCGCGCGCCTCGCGGTTCATCCGCAGCCGTCCCCAGCCGCTGACCTTCAGGGCCGCCTCGACCTCTTCGTCGCTGGGCAGGGGCAGAAGGGCGCCGCGCGGCCCCGGCGGGCCGAAGCCCCACAGGTCGACCAGGGCGCCCAGGGTCGGATCGACCGCCCCATTGGTCTCGTCGCCCAGGTCCATGGCCGCATCGACCAGGTCCCAGAACGGCTGGGACACCGCCCACATGCCGGGCGGGGCGGCGTTGAACCGGCTGATCTCGCTGGACGGCTCCCACGGGCTGAACAGGGCCACGACCGTCGCCAGCTCCCGCTCGATCGCCTCGCGCAGGGCCGCCTCGGTCAGGCCGCGCGGCCCGATGGCGCGCACGCTCCAGGTCGTGCCCATGGTCCGGCCGTCCAGCGCCTGGATATGATCGCCGGGCGGTCGGGGCGGCGGCCCCTCGACCGGCGGGATCAGGACGCGGTTGTCGACCCGGTCCGCAAGCGGAACCGGGTCTCCCAGGGTGAGGACGGGCGGGGCGGCGCGCGAACCGCGCGAAAAGGGCGTGTCGGACATGCCCAGCGGCTTAGGGCAGGACTTCCATCACCGCCACATAGTTGGCGTTCGATCCCAGGGTTTCGCCCTGGGCCGGGGTGCGGACCGAGGCGTTCAGCCAATACATGCCGGCCTCGGGCCAGGTGACGGTGAAGACGCCGTCGGCGCCGGTCTTGACCGTCATCTCCTCGGGATTGTCGCGATAGCGCAGGCCGCCGCGCGCGACGGTCACGTCCAGATCGGCGGCGGGCTGGCCGTCCTTCAGCAGTTTGAAGCTGGCGGCCTCGCCGGCGACCAGATCGTTCGGATGGGTCACGGGGACCAGCTCCAGTCCCTCGCCCGTGGTCTTGAACACGGTGTCGGTCGGATTGTTCAGGGTGACGAAGGTTTCGATCCGGCTGGCGGTGCGGGTGGCCTGCACCTCGGTCGCGCCTTCGGGCAGGGCCGCCGGATATTCCGCCGCCGTCCCGCGCCAGCGCTTCTGCTCGCCGTTCAGGGTGTAGCTGGCCATGATCCCGCTCATGACGTTGGCGACCTTATAGGTGCCGTTCTGCGTCAGATGGACGTCGAAGGTGGTGCGGTACTGGGCCTGCATCAGATGTTCGGGCTGGACGGTCGAGCCGTCGGGCGCCGTCACCACCAGGCCGGTCATCCGCATGGCCGCGTGGTCGGGGATGAAGACCCCGTTGGACATGCCCGCATCGAAACCGACCCAGGCGTCGGCGCCCGACAGGCTGGTCGAGGTCGGCGCCATCCAGGCGCGGTGAGCCTGGGCGGCCATGGGCGCAGCCAGGGCGGCGGCGAAGGCCAGAAGCGCGACGGTCTTTTTCATGGGTCTGTTCCTCAGCGTGAGACGGTGACGCGCACGGCGCCCAGTTCGGTGGAGCCGGAGGCGTCGGCGGTATTGGCGCCGCCCCAGCGGAAGGGCACGCGCACCACCTCGCGCCCGCCCAGTTCGCGCGCCGCCTCGACCACCAGATTGTACTGGCCGGGCTGAAGGCCGCGCAGGCGGGCGGCGGGGACGTTGACGGTCTGGCGGCCCGGCGCGCGGGTGGCGCCCGAAATCCCGTCGGCGGGCAGGCTCATGGCCCGGCCGCCCTTGCGCCACCAGGTCCGCAGGTCCTTCAGCCAGTCCTTGCCGTCGCCCTCATTGTTGCGGGTCTGCTGGTACCAGACCGCCAGGGTCTGAACCGCCGTCTGATCCGGCTTCTCGATCCAGACCGCCACATAGGGCCGGTGATAGGAGGCGGTGTTCAGCCGCGGCACTTCGACCGTGACCGACAGATCCGCCGCCAGGGCCGGGGCGGCGGCCAGGGTCAGGCCGGCGGTGGTGACGACGATGGGGAGAAGACGCATCCGTTACACTCTCAATGGATGAAGATCAGGGCGATGACGACGGGGATCAGCAGGCCCAGCGCCGCCAGGGGCCAGGTGGAGGGACGGCCGCGCGCATGCAGCCACATCAGCCCCAGCCCCGTCACCGCAAAGATGACGCAGGCGACGGCGAAGACGTCGATGAACCAGAACCAGACCGTCCCCGCATTCCGCCCCTTATGCAGGTCGTTCAGATAGGCGATCCAGCCGCGCGTGGTCTTTTCATGGACCGCCTCGCCCGTCGCCCGGTCGATGGTCAGCCAGCCGTCGCCGCCGGGAATCGGCAGGGCGACGTAGATCTCCTCGGGCGTCGTCTCGGTCGGCCGCCCGGCGATCTGAACCTTCAGGGCCTCGGCCGACCAGCGGGCGACGGCGTCGGGAACCGGTTCGGTCGTCTCCTGCGGATAGGCCGAAAGCCGTTGCAGCAGGGGCGCCGGCAGGGTGGCGGTCTGTTCGACCGTCACCGGCTCGGCCGGAATGGAGGCCGCATGGTTCAGGGTGATGCCCGTGACCGCGAACAGGATCATGCCGACCAGGCTGACGGCCGCCGAAATCCAGTGCCAGGAATGCAGCTGCTTCAGCCAGAAGGACCGCGCGCCGTTCAGCGCCGCCTTCGGCTTTTTCGCACCCCTTGAGGTCGGCTCGATCTGATTTTGAGCGGCGAGTTCAGTCACGGAACGGCTGTGCCACTGTTGCGAACCATTTTCAATAGCAAGCGATGCGGCGAATTTGTCGCGCAGAGATCGTCAGTAGCTGAACCTGACCCCGGCCCGCACCGTGCGCGGGGGGCCGTAGCCCGCGACGTCGGACCCGGTCATAGACACCTCCACATCCGCGTCGAAAGCATTGTCGACGGCGGCCCAGATCATCACCCCGTCCCCGGCCGACCATTCCGCGCGGGCGTCCAGGGCGACGGCGGGGTCCAGGGTGCGGCTGTTCAGATCATCGTCGAACCGGGCCGATTCGTAGCGCGCGGCCAGACCCAGGCTCAGCCGATCCGTCGCCCGCCAGTCGACCCCCGCCGTCGCGCTCCATTCCGGCGCCTGGGCCGGACGCAGGCCCGTCAGCTGGGGCGCCGCCGCGCCGCCGTCCACCTCGGCGTCGGTCCAGGACAGGGCGGCGTTCAGCGCCAGGGCCTCGCTCGCCCGGACCGAACCGTTCAGCTCCAGGCCCCAGGCTTTGATCGTGCCGGCGTTCTGGCGTTGGCGCAGCACGCCGCCCGCCGGCACGAAACCCGCGCGCGGGAAGGTCGCCGGTCCCTCGCCGATCGTCACATTGACGATGGCGTCCTCGATCTCGTTCCAGAAGACGGTCGCCCCCCAGGCGACGCCGCTCCGGTCGAAGGCCAGGCCCGTCTCGATCCCGCGCAGGGTCTCGGGCTCCAGCCCCGCATTGGCCTCGGTGATGTCGTTGCCGACCCGGAAAGGCCGGTGCAGTTCGTTCAGGGTCGCGGGCCGAAAGCCGGAATAGGCCGCCGCCCGCCAAGCGTAACCCTCGCCCAGCCAGGCGGCCAGATCGCGCCGCGCCGCCAGTCGCGCGCTGACCACCTCGCCCGACCGGTCCTCGTCGGTCTCGTCCAGGATCGGCGCCCCGGTCGCCAGCGTGTATTCGTAGCGGAAGCCCGCCTCGTTCTTCCACCGGTCGTAGCGGAGACCGCCCGCGACCAGCCAAGCCCCGCCGGTCCACGACCCGTCCACATAGGCCCCGGCCACCGAGGTCTCGCCGCCCGCGCGCCGTCCCCGCGCGAAGCCCGCGCCGGTGGGATTGCTGAAGAACTCATTGGTCGCGCCCTCGTTGAAGCGGGCGTCGGCGCCGACCTCCCACTCCAGCCGGCCGCCCGCGATCTCGGCCACGCGACGGCGTAGGGCGGCGTTCAGCCCCCAGCCGGTCGCCGGGGTCTTGTACTGATCATTGGCCGGGGTCGTCGTCGACCGGTCCGCCGCCACCGAGGCCGAGCTGTTGGCGAAGTCGCTCTCGATCCGCCAGGCCTGCAGCCGCCAGCCGTAGCCGTCGACGGTAGGCGCCTTGGCGGCCGTGGCGCTGAGGCTGTGGCCGCTGGCGTTTGACCGGGCGTTCAGCAGACCGGAGCCCCGATCCTCCTCCCAGGTCGCCGCGCGCAGAGACAGGTTCGCCCCTTGCAGATTCACCCCGTCCAGCGGCGCATCGACCCGCAGGGCGGCGCTGCGGCTGTCCAGGTCCAGCGGCTGATCCGCCGCACCGGCCGCCGCACCGCGCACGGGCGTATAGCCGTCGCTGGTCTCGTACAGGCCCGACAGGGTCACGCCGACCGGACCCAGCATGGTCGATCCCGAGCCCGCCGCCCGCGCCCCGCCGCGCTCGGCCACCGACAGGTCCAGCACCCCGCCGCCGGCCCGCTCCGTCAGGCCGATGGTCCCGGTCAGGGCCCCGGCGCCGTAGGGCCCCGCGCCCGCGCCGCGCACGACGTCCACCCGCTCCAGCGATTCCGGCGCGACCTGGGACCAGATCACCCAGCCGCCGAACGGATCGTTCAGCGGGACTCCGTCCAGCGTCACCAAGGTCCGCCCCGCGCCGGACGGGGCGATGGCCCTGAGCGAAATCCCCTGGGTCGTCGGATTGGCGGCCAGGCTGGAGGTGCGGCGGAACAGGGACACGGCGGGCACGGTCCGCAGGGCCTCGTCCAGCCGGACGGACCGCTCCAGCACGGTTTGATCCAGCCGAACCACCGAAAAGGCGGCGTCGGCGGCGGCGGGCGGCAGACGGGCCGCCGTCACCGTGATTTCAGACAATTGGGCGGGCGGAGCGGGGGGCGCGTCTTGGAACATCCCGGTCACAATAGACCAGCCCCGCCTTGGTTCAGCCCTGCGACCTTATAAAGCGGACTGCGACCCTGGGGTCACAGACGGGGCGGTCGGGACGTCACACCTCGGACCAGCGCCGCAGCAGATTGTGATAGACGCCGGTCAGTTCGATCACCGCCTGATCCTTCGGCCCCTTCTCCAGGGCCACGCGCTGGGTCGCCACGTCCAGGCGGAACAGCATCTCGCGGTCGCCGTCGTCCCGGATCAGGCTCTGCATCCACATGAAGGACGAGACCCGCGCCCCGCGCGTCACCGGCATGACCTTGTGCAGGCTCTTGGACGGATAAAGCACCAGATCCCCGGCCGGCAGCTTGACCGACTGCGGCCCGTACATCTCCTCGATGATCAGTTCGCCGCCGTCATAGTCTTCAGGTTCGGACAGGAACAGGGTCGCCGACAGGTCGCTCCGTATACGGATTGACCCGCCGCCGCGCTGCTGGCGGATGGCGTTGTCCACGTGCAGGCCGAACTCGCCCCCGCCCTCATAGCGGTTGAAAAGCGGCGGAAAGATCGTGTGCGGCAGGGCGGCGGCGACGAACATCGGATTGGCGTTCAGGGCCTGGACGATCAGGGCCGAGACCTCCTTGGCGACGTCGGAGTCTTCCGGCAGCTGCTGGTTCCGCTTGGCCGTCGCCGACTGGTGGCCGGAGGTCATGTTTCCGTCGGCCCACGGTCCGGCGTCCAGCCGCTCGCGCAGCGCCTTCACTTCGGCCTTGGAGAAGACTTCGGGGATTTGCAGCAGCACGTCGCTCTCGCTGAAAAGAAAGGCGGCCCCGCCGGAGGACGGAGCCGCCAGTTATAGGCCGGGGATAGAGGCCTTTAGAAGCGCAGGTTCAAGGCCAGGATGGCCTGACGCGCCGGAGCGGGGTCGGCATGGTGAACCCCGTTGGTCCGCATGATGTATTCCTCGTCCGTGGCGTTCTTGACGTTCAGCTGCAGGCTGGCGCGGTCCGAAAGGTCATAGGTGGCGAAGGCGTCAACGCGGGTCCATTCGGGCGCATAGACGCGGTTGTTCCCGCCGCCGGCCCCGCCCTGGTTTCCGCCCCAGGACTTGGAGGTGTAATAGACGCCGCCGCCTATCGTCAGTTTGGGCAGCAGGCGATAGGTGGTGAACAGGCTCGCGCTGTTCTTGGGCGTATTGGCTAGGGGCAGGCCTTGCAGCGGATTGACGCTTGCGACCGGCGGCGTGCCCGACACGACCACGGCCGCCTTGGTCAGCTCGGAGTCCATGTAGGTATAGCCGCCGAACACGGTCCACTTCGGCGTGATGCTGCCTGACACGCCCAGTTCGAAGCCGGTGACCTCGACCTCGCCTTCCTGACGGAAGATGTTCGGCTCGACCAGGATCAGGGCGTTCTTGCGGGTCAGATGGAAGGCGGCCGCCGACAGGGCGAGACGGTCGTTCAAGACATTTGCCTTGGCGCCGATCTCGAAGCTCTCGGTGTCTTCCGGATCCAGAACGGTGTTGGCGACGCCATCGACCGTGCCCGTGCCGCCCGAGGCGTTCTGGTCGCCCGCCGAAATGGTCGGCGGCGTCGAGGAGGTGGACCAGGACGCATAGACGCTGCTGTTCTGCGTCGGCTTGAACACCAGACCAACCTGATAGTTAGTGAACTCCCAGGTCCGCTCGGGCACGACCGTATAGCCTGCCGTGGTCCAGACGCCGGCCGTCTGGCTCGACGTCGCATTCAGGCCGCGCACCGAATACTGATCCCACCGCACGCCCAGGTTCAGGATCAGCCGCTCGGTCAGGGTGATGCTGTCGTTGGCGTAAAGGCCGATGGTCTCGGTGGTGTTGGAGCTGGTCGGGCCACGGTTGATCACGCCGGTCCAGGCGTCGTCCGGCGTGGGATCATAGACGCGGGTGCAGTCGTCGGCGCCCAGGGCGCTGGCCGCCGTCGGCCTCGATCCGGAGACTGTGGTCAGACCCGTCGGGCAGGCGGCGCCGGAGGTGGTGTAGGTCGAATAGGCCGCATTGCGGTTCCGCTCGCGCGTCAGCTCCAGACCCACGTCATAGCTGTGTTTGAACGCCCCCGTCTCGAACCGGCCGTACAGGTCGGTGACATTGGCCAGGGTGGTGACGGGGTTCCAGCGGGTCTTGGTCCCCCGCTTCATCCAATAGGTCCCGTCGGCCGCGCGGCCGACATAGCCGCCGTCGCCGGGGTTGGTGACGATGTAGTCGTTCAGCGTCTCCGCATAGCGGCTGACGTTGCGGATCGTCAGAAGGTCGCTGAAGCGGTGCTCGGCCTTGAAGGTGAAGCTGTCGACCTCATTGGTCAGATAGTCGCGCGCCTTCAGCCCGTAGAAGCTGCCATAGGGGACGTCCAGCACGCCGCTGTCGGTCGTGCGCGACTGGATCTTGGTGAACAGCGGAATGCCGTAGTCCGGCGTCTGATCGCCGGTCAGATGATAGTAGCTGAAGACCATGGACGAGCCGGTTCCCAGGCCCGCGCCCAGGCTGACGCCCAGGCCCCATTTGTCGTAATCGACGCTGTCGCGGCCGGGCACGTCGCCCTGGGCGCCCATCAGATTGATCCGCAGGGCGGCGGTTTCACCCAGCGGCATATTGGCGTCGATCGTGCCGCGGACATAGCCGTCCGTCCCGACGCCGGCGCTGAAGTTGTTGAAGGCGTTCAGTTTAGGCGATTTGGAGCTCAGATTGACGCTGCCCCCGCCCGAGCCCCGGCCGGAATAGACGGCGTCCGGCCCCTTGATCACCTCGACCTGTTCCAGGTTGAACACTTCGCGCTGCTGGCCCCCCGTATCCCGCAGACCGTCGACGAAGATGTTGTTGCCGGACGACTGGCCGCGGATGAAGGGACGGTCCGCCAGGGGCTGACCGCCCTCGCCGGCGCCGAAGGTGATGCCGGGCGAATTCTGCAACAGGTCCTGCAGCGACGAGGCCGCCGTCTGTTCGATGATCGCCTGGGGAATGACGGTCACGGCGCGGGGCGTATCGACCAGGGGAGCGACGAATTCGGGACTGACCGGCGCAGGCTTCTTCAGCTGGCCGTTGACGTCGATCGTGCCCAGGTTGGCGGGCTGTTGCTGGGGATCGGCGGTGACGACCACGCCGTCTTCGGCGGTCGCGTCAGCGGCGATGGCGGGGGCGGCGACCAGCATGCCGGCGGCGCTGGAGGCGAAGAGAAGCGCGCGAAGGGAGGCGGCGCGAGAGTCGGACATGTTTTGGCGACCTTTTGGTCTGATTTTGCGATGCGGTCGCAATAACCAGCTTCATCGGGTCGCACAAGAGCGATTGCGAGCGGGTCGCAACTTAATTCGAGACGACGCTGATCGGGCGAGACGGCGCCGTCTGCGCGCCCAGATCAAGCCAGTTCGGCGCCGGCATGGCCTGGTGCGCCGCAGCCAATGCCTCCGACCACCGCCGGCCCAGATCGCGGAAATAGGGATCATCGGCCTCCAGCCGACGCTCCATCCCCGACAGATTGTCGCGGCGGATCACGATCAGATCCAGCGGCGGCCCCACGGCGATGTTGGAGCGAATGGTCGAGTCGAACGAGATCAGCCCCAGCTTCACCGCCTCGGACAGCGGGGTGTCGGAATGCAGGGCTCGGTCCAGGATCGGCTTGCCGTATTTCAGCTCGCCGATCTGCAGATACGGCGTGTCGGCCCCGCATTCGATGAAATTGCCCTGGCCGTAGATCAGATACAGCCCCATCTTGCCGCCCGCGATCTGGCCGCCCAGCAGCATGGAGGCGTTGACGTTCAGGGCGTCGGCGGTGGGCGAGGCGGGGGTGTTGATCGTCGCCCGGACCGTGGCCATCGCATGGCCCAGGATCTGGGCGGCGCGGAACAGGGTCGGCGCGGTCTCAAGCGTCTCAGGCCCGGTCGAATCCGGCAGCTTGACCCCTTCGGCGACCATGGCCAGGGCCGTCTGGGTGACCGACAGATTGCCCGCCGTCGCCACGGCCAGCACCCGCTCGCCGGGCCGCTTGAATACATGCAGTTTGCGATAGGACGAGATGTTGTCCACGCCCGCATTGGTGCGGGTGTCGGCGATCATCGCCAACCCCTCCTTCACCAACATGCCTACGCAATAGGTCACTGGCCTCTATCCGCTCCCCGTTCCGCGAATCCGCAGACGCTAACAGATTCCCGCGACATGGCGATCAGGACCATCCCCGGCTCTGATGTTGTTGCCGGCCCTGTTGCACAGGCCGCACATGAAGGGCCACCGTCAGACTGCCGACCCCGCCGCCATAGCTGGTTCCCCGGATCGGCGTCGCCCCCAGCGAATCCAGGCCCACGGCGATGCGGACATAGTTCTCGGTCGGACAAATGCCGTTGGCCGCGTCGAACCCGACCCAGCCCAGGTCCTCGATCCAGGCCTCGGCCCAGGCGTGGGCGGCGTCCTGGTCGTGCCGGCCGTCCGACCGGTTCAGATGGCCCGAGACATAACGGGCCGGCACGCCCAGGGTCCGGGCGCAGGCGATGAAGATCTGGGCGTGATCCTGGCAGACGCCGCGGCTGATCGCGAAGGCCTCGGACGCCGTATGGGTGGCGGAGGTCGCCCCGACCTCGAAAGCGACGCCGGCGTGGATCGCCCCCATCAGACGGTGCATCCGCTCCAGGGCCGCGCCCTCGGGCACGGACCGGGCGAAGTCGATCAGGGCCGCATCGGCCTGGGTCAGCCGGGTGTCGCGCAGATAGACGCCCGGCTGCAGCCGCTCGTTCTGCCCCCGGATCACCCCGCCGGTGTCCACGGTCGACACCTCGCCCGTCACCCGGATGGTCAGGGCGTCGGTCGGCCGCTCGGTATAGAGGCTGTGCACGATATTGCCGAAGGCGTCGTCGCTGCGGCGCAGCCGGGCGTCGACGTCGGTTTCGATGCGCCATTCCCGCACCTGCTGGGCCTCGCAGGACCGGGGCGTCAGCCGCAGCATCTGGACGATGAACCGCGCGGGCCGGGCGTATGCGTAGCGGGTGGAGTGGTCGATCCGGATCCGCATGGTCAGACCAGATACTGTTCGTGGATGGCGGCGCCCAGCGCGTTGTTCTCGTTCAGAAAGCCCTGGATGTATTCATGCAGGCCCGACTGGAAGATGTCCTCGATCCGGGCCTCGTTGAACTGGGTCAGGCGGTTCGACGCCAGCCGCTGGGCCGGGCCGCGCCGGCCATAGTCGGCCGCCAGCTTCTCCAGATAGCTGACGATCATCCCCTGACAGCTGGCCAGGGACCGCGGCATCTGCCGGTTCAGCACCAGGAGGTCCGCCACCAGCCAGGGCCGCACGCTCTCGCGATAAACCCAGCGATAGGCGGTCAGGGCCGAAACCTCGCGCAACAGGGTGGTCCACTGGAAATAGTCCAGCTGTCCGCCCACCCGTTCGCCCGGCGGCAGCAGCAGATGGTACTTCACGTCCAGCAGGCGGGCGGTGTTGTCGGCCCGCTCGATCGCCATGCCCAGCCGCAGGAACCAGTAGGCGTCGTTCCTGAGCATCGTCCGCGACGAGGCCCCCTCCACCGCCAGGGACGTCGATTTCACGAAGTCCAGGAAGTTGGTGAAGTCGTCGCGGCGGGTCGGCTCGCCCAGTTCGTTCAGCCCGTTCCAGGCGCCGTTGATCGCCTCCCACAGCTCGATGGTCAGGGCGGTCCGCACCGAACGGGCGTTGGTCCGCGCCCGGGTGATACAGGCCTTGATCGAGGTCGTATTGTCGGCGCCGAAGGCCAGATATTCGCGGACGGACTTCTCCGACACGGTGCGGCCGGTGGCGTCGAAGGCCGACTTCACCCCCGACGAGGCGATGGCCCCCGCCCAGGCGGTGACGGTCGCCTGATCCTTGGCCGGCAGGGCCGCCAGCCGGATCGCCGCCTCCAGAATGCGCGCAAGAAAATCGGCCCGCTCCATATAGCGGCCGGTCCAATAGAGACTGTCTGCGGTGCGAGAGAGCATCTATTCCTCCCCCATTGGGGGAGGGGGACCGCCCGAAGGGGGGTGGAGGGGGCCAAACGCAAACAGGGTGTCTGGGGCGAGCGCCCTCCACCGCTTCGCGGTCCCCCTCCCCCGACGGGGGAGGATCTTCGTCCGATCAAACATCCAGCACCCAGGTGTCCTTGGTTCCGCCGCCCTGGCTGGAGTTGACCACCAGCGACCCCTCCTTCAACGCCACCCGCGTCAGCCCGCCCGGCGCGACCCGCACCCCGGCCGGACTGGACAGGACGAAGGGCCGAAGATCGACGTGGCGCGGCGACAGGGCTCCGCCGTTCAGGGTCGGGGCCGTCGACAGGCTCAGCGTCGGCTGGGCGATGAAGTCGTCGGGATCGGCGATCAGCTTGGCGCGGAAGGCCTCGATCTCGGCCTGGGTCGAGGTGGGCCCCACCAGCATGCCGTAGCCGCCCGATCCGCCGACCTCCTTGACCACCAGTTCCGGCAGCTTCTCCAGCACCTCCTTCAGCGCCTCCGGCTCGCGGCAGCGCCAGGTCGGCACATTCTTCAATATGGCGTCCTCGCCGGTGAAGAAGCGGATGATCTCGGGCATATAGGTATAGACGGCCTTGTCGTCGGCCACCCCGGTCCCGACCGCATTGGCCAGGGTCACACGCCCGGCGAAATAGGCCGACATCAGCCCCGGCGCCCCAACCGCCGAATCCGGCATGAAGGTCAGGGGGTCGATGAAGTCGTCGTCGATGCGGCGATAGATGACGTCGACCCGCTTGGGCCCCTCGGTCGTGCGCATATAGACGGTGTCGTCATTGACGAAGAGATCCCCGCCCTCGACCAGTTCGACCCCCAGCTTGTCGGCCAGGAAGCTGTGCTCGTAATAGGCCGAGTTGAACGGCCCCGGCGTCAGGACCACGATGGTCGGGTCCTCGCCCGCCCCCGACGGCGCCGAGGCCTGGAGCGACCGCAGCAGCATGTCGGTATAGATTTCGACCGGCCGCACCGCATGTTCGGCGAACAGGTCGGGGAACAGCCGCATCATCATCTCGCGGTTCTCCAGCATATAGGAGACCCCCGACGGCGTGCGGACATTGTCCTCCAGCACATAGAAGCCGTCCTCGCCCGTGCGGACGAGGTCCACGCCCGAGATATGGCACCAGACGTCGCCGGGCGGACGCCGCCCCTGCATCTCGGGTCGATAGTGCGGATTGGTCAGGATCAGGTCGGCGGGCACGATCCCGGCGCGGATACAGTCCTGCGGTCCGTAGATGTCCTTCAGGAAGGCGTTGATGGCGGTGACCCGCTGCTTCAGCCCCTTCTCCAGCCCGCCCCATTCGTCGGCGCCGATGATGCGCGGCACGACGTCGAACGGGATCAGCCGCTCGTTGGATTCCTCGTCGCCATAGACGGCGAAGGTCACCCCCATGCGGCGGAAGAACAGCTCCGCCTGGCGCGAGCGCGCCTGCAGCAGGTCCGGCGGGGCGTTTTCAAGCCAGGCCGCCAGGGTCTTGTAGCTGTCGCGGATCGCGCCGGATCCGCCGCCGTTCATTTCGTCGAAAGCTCTCGTCATCCGCCCCCGCCGCGTTGAGATCACAGCTTGATCGCGACCCAACGAAAAGCGCAACAGTTTTGTTGCACTGCGGCGAAGCTTCAACAACCAGACCCTCCCCCGCCTACGGGAGAGGTGGCCCGTCGATCGCGCAGCGATCCAGGGTCGGAGAGTGAAGTTCTGCTCAAAGCAAGAAGACGTCCCCCATCGTCAGGCGTGTCGCTTCGCGCCACGGCCTGACACTTCCCCCGCAAGCGGGGGAAGGTCGGGTGAAAATCACACCCCCACAGCCTTCATCGACACCGCCTGATCCGCCAGCTTCGCCACATCCACCGGCGTCGCCTTTCCGATCAGCTGTTTGCCCGCCATGAACTCCGGCGGAGCATTGACCGCCTCGACGCAGACCACCCGGTCGCCGTTCAGGTGGAAGACCGCAAATCCCCCCGCCGACGGATCGCCCCGCACCACCTGGCGGTCCGCATCGAACGGCAGGCCGGCGATCTGAAGCTTGAAGTCGTATTGATCGGACCAGAACCACGGAACCTCCGGCGCCGGCCCCGGTCGCCCGACGATGGCGGCCGCCGCCTGCTTGGCCTGTTCCAGCGCATTGGGCACGCTCTCCAGCCGGTGCGAGACCCCGCCGTGCACGGGAATCGGCCGGCGCGTCATGTCGCCGACGGCGAAGATCGCCGGATCGCTGGTCCGCGCCTGATCGTCCACCACCACCCCGTCGTCGCAGCGCAGGCCCGCCGACCGCGCCAGGCCGTCGCAGGCCAGGGCGCCCACCCCGACCAGAACCGCATCCGCCTGCACCGTCGATCCGTCGGCCAGGGTCACGCCGTCATGGGCGACCGCGACCACCTCGGTGCCCGTGATGATCTCCACCCCCCGCGCCCGGTGCTGGGCCATGAAGAAGGCCGACAGGGTCTCGGACGCCACCCGCGCCAGGACGCGCGGCGCCCGTTCGATCACCACCGCCTCGGCGCCCAGGGCCCGGGCCGAGGCCGCCGCCTCCAGCCCCACATAGCCGCCGCCGACCACCGCCAGCCGTTTGCCCGGCCCCAGCACGGCCTTCAGCCGCTCGGCGTCCTTCAGCGTCCTCAGCTCCAGCAGGTCGGGATGGTCCCCGCCCGGAACCGGCAGTTTGCGCGCCGTCGATCCCGTCGCCAGCACCAGGACGTCATAGGCCTCGCTCGTCCCGTCGTGGAAGGCGACCGTCTTCGCCTCCGGGTCCACCGACACGGCGACCGTCGAGGGCCGGAAGTCGATGTTCTGCTCGGCGTAAAAGCTCAGCGGCCGCAGCAGCAGCGCCTCAAGATCCGCCTCCCCCTTCAGCCAGGCCTTGGACAGGGGCGGCCGCTGATAGGGCGGCGCCTCCTCCTCGCCGACCAGCACGATAGGGCCTTCATGCCCGTACTGCCGCAGAAAGGCCGCGACGGAGCCGCCGGCGTGGCCGGCGCCGATGATCAGGATCTTGGTCATGGGGGTGATTTAGAGTGGCGAGTGGCGAGTGGCGAGTGGCGAGTGGCGAGATAAACGCCCCCGGCTTTCAACCGTCGTCCTCGGGGCTGACGAAACCTGGCTGGACCGCACAAAGCGCCGTCTTAAAACTCGCCACTCGCCACTCGCCACTCGCCACTCGCCACTCGCCACTAATCGCCCTTGACCGTTCCACTGTTACAGCATAGTGGAACGCGCATGACGACCCCGCCCGCCCGCGACGCCCTCTACGACGCCCTGCTGTCGATGCAGACGCGCGCCGAGATGGACGCCTTTCTGGCCGACCTGTGCACCCCGGCGGAACTGCGCGCCTTCGCCGAGCGCTGGCAGGTGGCGCGCCTGTTGGACGCCGGCGGCAAATCCTATCGCGAGATCGCGGTCGAGGCCCACGCCAGCCCCACCACCGTCGTCCGCGTCGCCCGTTACCTCAAAGACATGCCGCACCAGGGCTACCGCCTCGCCCTGGACCGCCTGAAGAACACGAACTGAGTATCCGAACATGAGCACCGTACAGGGCCGGCTTCGCATCGCCGTCCAGAAATCCGGCCGTCTGGCCGACCGCAGCCTCGACCTGATCCGCGACGCGGGTCTGAAATGGGTCAAGGGCCACAACGACCTGCTCTATCGGGTCGAGAACTATCCGATCGACCTGCTGCGCGTCCGCGACGACGACATCCCCACCTTCGTGGCCGACGGCGTCTGCGACCTGGGGATCGTCGGCGAGAATGTGCTGGAGGAAGGCCGCAACGGCGGTCCCAACGCCTCCGTCGTCATGCCCCTGGGCTTCGGCCGCTGCACTCTTAAGATCGCTGCGCCCCCGGCCCTGGCCTATGAGGGTCCGGCCTCGCTGGAGGGCCTGCGCATCGCCACCTCCTATCCGAAGATCCTGCGCCGCTTCCTGGACGAGCGGGGGGTCAAGGCCGACATCGTCGTCATGCGCGGCGCCGTCGAGGTCGCGCCCCGGCTGAAACTGGCCGCCGCCATCTGCGACCTGGTCTCGACCGGCGCGACGCTTGAGGCCAACGGCCTGGGCGCCAAGGATACGGTGTTGGAAAGCCAGGCCGTCCTGATTCAGTCCCCCGTCGCCCCCGAGCCTGCCCTGCAACACCTGTTGGACAGCATCATCGAGCGGATGGCCGGCGTCGTGTCGTCCCAGGGCGCCAAATACGTCATGCTGAACGCCCCGCGCGCGGCGCTGGATGAGATCACCGCCATCCTGCCCGGCGCCGGCTCGCCCACCGTCATGCCCCTGTCGGGCCGCGACGACGCGGTCGCCGTCCACGCCGTCTGCCAGGAGGCCGTCTTCTGGGAGACGCTTGAGAAGCTCAAGGCCGCCGGCGCCTCGGCCATACTGGTCCTGCCCATCGAGAAGATGATGTGATGACCACGGCCTTCAAACGTATCGACTGGTCTTCCCTCGACGCCGCCGGCAAGGCCGCGGCCTTGGCCCGCCCGGCCCAGCGCACCGCCGGCGACGTCACCGAGGTCGTCCGCGCCATTCTGGACGACGTGCGCGCGCGCGGCGGCGCGGCCGTCACCGACTGGTGCCGGAAGCTGGACAAGGCCCCGCCCCGCCGCATCGCCATCACGCCCGAGATCGTGGCCGAAGCCCGCAACGCCCTGCCCCCCGCCGACGTCCGTGCCCTGCGGATGGCGGCCGACAATATCCGCGTCTTCCACCAGGCGACCCGGCCGGAGGACACCGACTTCGTCGAGACCACGCCGGGCGTCCGCTCCAAACTGGCCTGGCGTCCGATCGCCTCGGCCGGTCTCTACATCCCCGGCGGCACCGCCCCCCTCTTCTCCTCCCTTCTGATGTTGGCGATTCCGGCCGGGGTCGCGGGCGTGGGCCGGCGCGTCGCCGTGACCCCGCCCTCGAAGGACGGCGGCGTCCACCCCGCCATGATCCTGGCCGCCGCCGAGGCGGAGCTGGACGCCCTCTGGCTGATGGGCGGCGCCCAGGCCATCGCCGCCCTGACCTTCGGCGTCGAACTGGAGGACGGCGTCATCCCCGCCTGCGACAAGCTGTTCGGCCCCGGAAACGCCTACGTCGCCGAGGCCAAGAAACAGGCGTCGGCCCTGCCCGGCGGTCCCGCCGTCGACATGCCCGCCGGCCCGTCCGAGCTGATGGTCGTCGTCGACCGCGACGCCGCGCCCGAGATCGCCGCCGCCGACCTGCTGAGCCAGGCCGAGCACGACGCGGACGCGCAAGTTCTCCTGGTCTCCACCAGCCGCGCCACCATCGACTATATTCTGACCGAGGTGGAGGCCCAGGTGGCGACCCTGCCGCGCGAGGCCGTCGCCCGCGCCTCGCTGAACGAGGCCCGCGCCGTCCTGGTGCGCGACCTCGACGCCGCCTGCGAAGTGATCAACCTCTACGGCCCCGAACACCTGGCGCTTCAGGTCGATGATCCGGAGGCCCTGCTCCCCGCCGTCAAGGCCGCCGGCGCCGTCTTCGTCGGCCGGTTCGCGGCCGAGACCCTGGGCGACTACGCCGCCGGCCCCAGCCACGTCCTGCCGACCGACGGCGGCGCCCGCACCCTGGGCGGCGTCACCACCGCCAGCTTCATGACCACCATGTCGATCCAGCTGGTCACCGAGGCCGGCGCTCGTGCGCTTGCCCCCATCGCCGCCCGCCTGGCCCGGATGGAGGGCCTGGAAGCCCACGCCCGCGCGGCGGATCTGAGGAGCGAGGGATGAGGGCCGCCTTTAAAGACCCTCTCCCGCTTGCGGGAGAGGTGGCCCGTCGTTCGCGCAGCGAACCAGGGTCGGAGAGGGAAGTCTCTCTTGAGCAAGGCGAAACTTCCCCCATCGTCAGCCGCCTCGCTACGCTCGCCGAGCTGACACTTCCCCCGCAGGCGGGGGAAGGTCTGGAAAGAGCCGCCCGATGACCCTGCCCGCCCCCTATCCCCCGCTGGTCTCCGGCGGCGAGGGCCTGGACCGCTATCCGGGCGAGGCCGCCGCCCTCCCCGCCCGCATGGCGGCGATCTACGCCGTGCCAGCCGACCAGGTCCTGCCGGTGCGCGGCCTGACCCATGGGCTGGAGCTGGTCTGGCGCCTCGCCGCCCGCGACGGCGGATCGGTCGAGGCGCCCAAGGCCGAGCCCTATGACCGTCTCGCCGCCATCTATCCGGCCAGGGGCGAGGTCGCGGCCGTGGTCGTCCGCGCCCTGGGCTCGCCCGAGGCGGTCGCCGAAATGGCCGCCCGCGTCGCCCCCGCCCTGCTGGTGGTGGACGAGGGCCTGATCGAATTCTCCGACAGCGTCTCCGCCGCCACCGTCGTGGCCGATCAGCCCAACCTGGTCGTGCTGCGCAGCCTGTCCCTGGCCTATGGCCTGGCCGGCGCCCGCGTCGGCGCCGCCATCGCCCAGGCCCCGACCCTGGCCCGCCTCGCCTCGGTGCTGGAGCCCTACGCCCTGCCCGAGCCCCTGGTGCGGCTGGCGCTTCAGGCCCTGGATCCGTCGCGGATGATCGAGACCGCGGAGCGGATCGCCTCGGTCCGGCGCGAGCGCGAGCGGCTGGCCCGCGAACTGGGCCGCGACCTGACGATCGAGCCCGGCGTCGGCCCCATTCTGATGGCCCGGCCGCAAGACCCCGCCGCCGCCCTGGCCGCTCTGAAGACCTATGGGATCGAGGCCGACCTGTCCGGCGACCGGTTGCGGCTGCCCGTCTCGATCAAGCCCGAGGTCAACGACCGGCTGCTGGCCGCCTTCGGCCTGACGCCCGCCAAGCGCCGTCCGGCCCGCCTCGGCCAGGCCGTGCGCGATACGAAAGAGACCCGCATCGTCTGCGCCGTCGATCTGGACGCCCCCGGCCCGATCAAGATCGAGACCGGCGTCGGCTTCTTCGACCATATGCTGGAGCAGATCGCGGCCCACGGCGGCTTCTCCCTGCGGCTGCAGTGCGAGGGCGACCTGCACACCGACCCCCACCACACCATCGAGGACAGCGCCATCGCCCTGGGCCAGGCGCTGAAACAGGCGCTGGGCGAGCGTAAGGGAATCGCCCGCTACGGCTTCGTCCTGCCGATGGACGAGGCCAATGCGACGGTCTCCATCGACCTGTCCGGCCGGCCCTATCCGCTGTTCGAAGGGGCGTTCGAGACGCCCTTCATCGGCGACTACCGCACCGACCTGACCGCCCACGTCTTCCGCTCACTGGCCGAGGCCATGGGCGCCGCCGTCCATATCTCGGTCACAGGCCAGGACGACCACCACAAGACCGAAGCCGTCTACAAGGCCTTCGGCCGAGCGCTCCGTCAGGCCATCCGGGTCGAGGGCGATGCGGTGCCGAGCACGAAGGGGGTGTTGTGACCGAGGTCGCCGTCATCGCCTACGGCGCCGGCAATGTCGCCTCGGTCCAGTTCGCGCTCGAGCGGCTGGGCGCGACCGTGCGCCTGACCGACGATCCCGCCGTGATCACAGACGCCGAACGGGTCATCCTGCCCGGCGTCGGGGCGGCCGGCTACGCCATGAGCCGCCTGTCCGAACTGGGCCTGGTCGAACCGATCCGCGCCTTCCCCCGTCCCCTGCTGGGCGTCTGCCTGGGCCAGCAACTTCTGTTCGAAACCAGCCAGGAGGGCGAAGGCGTCGATCTGCTGGGCTTCATCCCCGGCGCCGTGTCCCGGCTGGAGCCGGCGGGCGCCCTGCCCGTGCCGCATATGGGCTGGAGCCGGCTGAGGCGCGACCGAGACGACCCGCTGCTGGAGGGGGTCGCCGACGGCGCCTACGCCTATTTCGTCCACGGCTATGTCTGTCCCGACGGCCCCGCCACCCTGGCCCACGCCGACTACGGCGGCCCCGTGCCCGCCATAGTCCGCACCGCCAACCGCTGGGGCTGCCAGTTCCACCCCGAACGCTCGGCCGAGGCCGGGGCGACCATCCTCAAGAACTTCCTGCAGGTCGCCGCATGACCCGCGCCGCCTCCCCCTCCCCGTCATCCTCGGGCTTGACCCGAGGACCGGACCATCCGCCGCTCGTGCGAACGAGGCCCCGCACAAGCCGATCCACGCCCGATCCTCGGGTCAAGCCCGAGGATGACGAACGGAAGCCGACCCCATGCTGATCTACCCCGCCATCGACCTGAAGGACGGCGTCTGCGTGCGCCTGATGCACGGCAAGTTCGACCAGGTGACGCAGTACGACGAACAGCCCGCCGCCCGCCTCAGCGCCTTCGCGGCCGAGGGCGCCGAGTGGATTCACATCGTCGATCTGGACGGGGCCGAGGCGGGCGAGGCGCGCCAGCACGCCCTGATCGGCGAACTGGCCCAGGCCCTCGAGATCAAGATCCAGTCCGGCGGCGGCGTCCGCAGCGCCAATGATGTGGCCAAGCTGCTGGAGGCCGGGGTCTCCCGCGTCGTCGTCGGCTCCCTGGCGGTGACCCAGCCCAATGACGTCGCCGCCTGGCTGAAGGGTTTCGGCCCCGAACGCATCACCCTGGCCCTGGACGTCAAGATCGAGGACGGCGTGCCCGTTCCTGCCCTGAAGGGCTGGACCCAGTCGTCCGGCGTCACCCTGTGGGAGGCGCTGGATCGCTATCCCAAGGGCACGGCCAAACACCTGCTGGTCACAGACGTCGGCCGCGACGGGGCCCTGACCGGCCCCAATCTGGAGCTGCTGGCCGAAATCCGCCGCCGTCGCCCCGATGTCGTCCTTCAGGCGTCCGGCGGCATCTCGTCTCTGGACGATCTCGTCGCGGTCAAGGCCCTGGGCTGCAACGGCGCCATCGTCGGCCGCGCCCTGTACGAGAACCGCTTCACCCTGCCGCAAGCCATAGCGGCGGCCACGGCATGACCGCGCGCCGTATCGTCCCCTGTCTGGACGTCAAGGACGGCCGGGTGGTCAAGGGCGTCAAGTTTGTCGGCCACACCGACATGGGCGACGCCGCTGAACTGGCCGCCCGCTACCGCGACGCCGGCGCCGACGAACTGGTCTTCTACGACATCACCGCCAGCCCCGAGGGCCGGACCCTGGACTACGGCTGGATCAAGGACATCGCCCGGCTGCTGGACATCCCCTTCTGCGTCGCCGGCGGCATCCGCAGCGTCGATCAGGCCGCCCGCTGCCTTGATCACGGGGCGGACAAGGTGTCGATCAACTCCCCCGCCCTGGAGCGTCCCGAACTGATCGCCGAAATGGCCGAGCGGCTGGGCGGGCAATGCGTCGTCGTCGGCGTCGACAGCCGGTTCGAGGACGGCGACTGGGTGGTCCACAAATACACCGGCGATCCCGACGCCCGCCGCTGCGCCGGCAAACGCACCCTGGACTGGCTGGACGAGGCCCAGAGCCTGGGCGCCGGCGAGATCGTTCTGAACTGCATCGACCAGGACGGAGTTCGACGCGGTTATGACGTCGAACAGCTGTCCGCCGCCCGCGCGCGCCTGACCATCCCCCTGATCGCCTCGGGCGGCGCCGGCGCGCCCGAACATTTCCGCGACGTCTTCAATCAGGCCGACGTCTCCGGCGCCCTGGCCGCCAGCGTCTTCCACACCGGCGCCATCGCCATCCCGGACCTGAAGGCCTATCTGGCGGGCGAAGGCCTGGAGATGAGATTGTGACCCGATCCCCGCAATCCTCCCCCCTTGGGGGAGGGGGACCGCGAAGCGGTGGAGGGGGCCCGCCCGCGCGCCGCCGCTCGACGCCCAACACCCCGCACGCCCTTACCCCCTCCACCACCCTTCGGGCGGTCCCCCTCCCCCAGAGGGGGAGGATTTTTGAGGAGATCACCCCATGATCGACCCCGCTGCCATCGACTTCGAAAAAGGAAACGGCCTGGTCCCCGTGGTGGTCCAGGACGCCGCCACGCTCCAGGTCCTGACCCTGGCCTATATGGATCGCGCCGCCCTGGACGAGACGATCCAGTCGGGTGAGGCCACCTTCTTCTCCCGCTCGCGCGGCGGGCGCTGGAGAAAGGGCGAGACCTCGGGCGACCGGCTGCGGGTCGTCTCCATCACCCCCGACTGCGACGGCGACGCCCTGGTCCTGGCGGTCGATCCGGTCGGAAACGCCTGCCACCTGAACCGCACCAGCTGTTTCGGCGCCGCCGACGCGCCGGGTCTCGGCCGCATCGCCCGGCTGGAACAGACTATCGCCGAGCGGGCCGCCGCTGATCCGTCCGAAAGCTGGACCGCCAAACTGGTCGCCCAAGGCCCCAAACGCATCGCCCAGAAGGTCGGCGAAGAGGGGGTGGAGACCGCCCTGGCGGGCGTCGCCGGCCCGGATGAGGAACTCGCCGGCGAGGCGGCGGATTTGATCTATCACCTGCTCGTTCTTCTCCATGTCCGTAACATGGTGTTTCAGGACGTGCTGGACGTGTTGGCCTCGCGGGCGGAAGCGGGCAAAGGCCCAAAGACTAGAGCCTGATCGGTTGAAGTGGAATCGCTTCGCGATTCCGCTGAAGCCGTGAATCAGGCTCCAGATCAAACCGAGAGCATGATTCACGCTTCTGTCGGAACCGCGAAGCGGTTCCGTCCGAAACGATCATGCTCTAGGCCGTAAAGGCGTTCGTCCCGACAAATGGGATATTCGAGGGAATTTCGATGGCGGCTCTCATTCTGTTCGGCGGCGGCGGCGATCTGGCGATGCGGATGCTGTTGCCTTCGCTCTACTTCCTGGAACACGACGGACTCCTGCCCGACGGCCTGAAGATCATCGGCGCCGCCCGCTCCGAGGAGACGGCTGAGGACTATGTCGCCAAGGTCCATGAGGCGGTGAAGGCTCGCGCCGAACAGGATCAGGCCTGGGACGACCATTCCTGGACCCGGATGAAGGCCCGGCTCGACTATCTGGCGGTGGACGCCACCTCGGCCGACAGCCTGAAGCCGCTGAAGGACAAGGTCGGGGACGGCGAGGTCACCTCCTTCCTGGCCGTTTCCCCCTCGCTTTATGGCCGCATCGTCACGGCGATGAAGGCGGCGGGTCTGGCCGAGCGCAACTGCCGCATCGTGCTGGAGAAGCCGGTCGGCCGCGACCTGAAGTCCTTCCTCGAGATCGACGACGCCGTGGCCCACGCCTTCCGCGAGGACCAGGTGTTCCGCATCGACCACTATCTGGGCAAGGAGACGGTCCAGAATCTGACGGCCCTGCGGTTCGGCAACACCATCTTCGAGCCGCTTTGGAACAATCTGACGATCGACCACGTCCAGATCACCATCGGTGAAACGGTGGGGGTCGGCGACCGCTGGCCCTACTATGACGAGTACGGTGCATTGCGCGACATGCTCCAGAACCACATGCTCCAGCTGCTGTGCCTGGTCGCCATGGAACCGCCCAGCGATCTGGATCCGGAGTCCCTGCGTAACGAAAAGGTCAAGGTGCTGCGCAGCCTGCGCCCCATCACCTACGAGGAGGCCGAACGCGTCACCGTGCGCGGCCAGTATGTGGCGGGCGTGTCCGAGGGCAGGCCGGCCAAGGGCTATATCGAGGAGCGCGGCGCACCGTCCGACACCGAGACCTTCGTCGCCATCCGCGCCGACATCGACAACTGGCGCTGGGCGGGCGTGCCCTTCTTCATGCGCACCGGCAAGCGCCTGCCCGAGAAGCGCACCGAAATCGTCATCCAGTTCAAGCCCGTGCCCCACTCCATCTTCGACGATGAAGAGGGTGAGGCGCTGGCCAACCGCATGATCATCGAGCTTCAGCCCGAGGAGGACATCTCCCTGACGGTGATGAACAAGCGGCCCGGCCTGGACAAGCGGATGCAGCTCCAGCCCATCACCATGAGCCTGTCCTGGGGCGTGGACGGCAAGTCCGCCGCCCCCCCGCGCCGCCGCATCGCCTATGAGCGGCTGCTGCTGGACGCCATGGCGGGCGACTCCACCCTGTTCGTACGCCGCGACGAGGCGGAACAGGCGTGGAAATGGGTCGATGAGGTCGCCGAGGCCTGGGCTGAATCCGGCCACAAGCCCGACGAATACGTCGCCGGAACCTGGGGCCCCGACAGCGCCGACATGCTGATGATCCGCACCGGCCGCGACTGGAACACGACCGATGTCTGAGACGCCTGTGATCGAAACCTTCCCCACCGTCGACGCCTGGGCCGAGGCCATCGCCGCCCGCCTGGCCGAGACCCTGGGCGCCGCCGTCCGCGACAAGGACTCCGCCGTCTTCGCCGGCCCCGGCGGGACCACCCCCGCCCCCGTCTATCGCCGCCTCGCTGCGACCGACCTGGACTGGGCCAGGATCGCCGTCACCCTGGTGGACGAACGCTACGTCCCCGAGACCTCGCCTGAGTCCAACGCCCGGCTGATCCGCGACGTCCTGTTGCAGGACAAGGCGGCCGCCGCCCGCTTCATCCCCCTCTATACGCCCGAGGTCACGGTGGACCGGGCCGCCATCGTCGCCGCCCACGCCCTGGCCGATGCGGGCGGGCGTTTCGACGCGGTCCTTCTCGGCATGGGGGAGGATGGCCATATCTGCTCCATGTTCCCTGACAGCCCCACCTTGAAGACGCTTCTGACCCCGACGCTGAAGCCGACGGTGCTGGGCGTGCCCCACGGCCGCGACGGCGCCGCGCCGACGATCGAGCGCCTGTCGATCAACCTGCCCTATCTGATGTCCGCCGGCCGGGTGATCCTGGGCCTGAAGGGCGCCGCCAAACGCCGGGTCTTTGAAGAGCAGGCCAAGGGCGATCCCAAGATCCAGCCCATCGCCGCCCTGATCGCGGCGAACGTTCCCCTTGAAGTTCTGTGGACGGAGGAAGGCTGATATGGCGCTTCATCCCACTGTCGCCGCGGTCACCGACCGCATCATCGAAAAGAGCCGCGCGACCCGCGCCGACTATCTGCGCCGCATGGACGCCGCCCGCGATTCCGGCGCCGGCCGCGCCAAGCTCTCCTGCGCCAACTGGGCCCACGCCTTCGCCGGCCAGACCATAGCCGACAAGCTGACCGCCATGGACGGGTCCAAGCCCAATCTGGGCATCGTCACCGCCTATAACGACATGCTGTCGGCCCACCAGCCGTTCGAGCGCTTCCCCGGCGTGGTCCGCGAAGCGGTGCGTCAGGTCGGCGCCACGGCCCAGGTCGCCGGCGGCACCCCCGCCATGTGCGACGGCGTCACCCAGGGGCGCCCCGGCATGGAGCTGTCCCTGTTCAGCCGCGACGTCATCGCCATGTCCGCCGGCGTGGCCCTGACGCATGACGCCTTCGACGCCGCCCTGATGCTGGGCGTCTGCGACAAGATCGTGCCCGGCCTGTTCATGGGCGCCCTGGCCTTCGGCCATCTGCCCGTCGTCTTCGCCCCGGCCGGCCCCATGCCCTCGGGCATTCCGAACGCGGAGAAAGCCCGCGTCCGCGCCGAATACGCCCAGAACAAGGTCGATCGCCAGACCCTGCTGGAAAGCGAGATCGGCTCCTACCACTCGCCCGGCACCTGCACCTTCTACGGCACCGCCAACTCCAACCAGATGATGATGGAGCTGGGGGGCTTGCACATGCCCTCCACCGCCTTCGTCCATCCCGACACCGGCCTGCGCGACGCCCTGACCGCCGCCGCCGCCCAGCGCGCCGTCGAACTGGCCCGCAGCGGCGAGGGCCGCATGGCCGACGTGATCGACGAAAAGTCCATCGTCAACATGATCGTGGCCCTCTTGGCCACCGGCGGCTCGACCAATCACGCCATCCACTTGGTCGCCATGGCGCGGGCGGCGGGGGTTCTGATCGACTGGACCGACATGGACGAGCTGTCGTCCGTCACCCCCCTGCTGGCGCGGGTCTATCCCAACGGCTCGGCCGATGTGAACGCCTTCCAGGCCGCCGGGGGCGTCGCCTTCGTGGCGCGCGAACTGGCCGAGCACGGCCATATCCACACCGATGTCGTCACCATCATGGGCAAGGGGATCGAGCCCTATTTCCAGGAACCGTCGATGGTGGACGGCCAGCTAGTCTGGCGCGACGGGGTCAAGCAGAGCCTGGATCTCGACATCCTGCGCCCCGCCTCCGACCCGTTCGACAAGGAGGGGGGCTTGCGTCTGGTCAAGGGCGACCTGGGCCGCGCGGTCATCAAGGTTTCGGCGGTCAAGCCCGAGAACCGCATCGTCGAGGCCCCCGCCGCCGTCTTCGAAACCCAGGAAGACGCGCTGCAAGCCTTCAAGGACGGCAAGCTGTTCCGCGACGTCGTCGTGGTCCTGCGCTTCCAGGGCCCGAGGGCCAACGGCATGCCCGAACTGCACAGCCTGTCGCCGGCCCTGTCGGTCATCCAAGACAAGGGGTTCAAGGTCGCCTTCGTCACCGACGGCCGCATGTCGGGCGCCAGCGGCAAGACCCCGGCCGCCATCCACGTCTCGCCTGAGGCCCTGGCCGGCGGCCCCCTGGCCCATGTGAAGGACGGCGACGTCATCCGTCTGGACGCCGAGGCCGGGGTTCTGACCACGGTCGGCGTCGACGGCCTGACCGACCGGCCCGCCGCCGCCCGCTCCGCCGTCCACGCCGAGGGTTCGGCCTGGGGCTATGGCCGCGAACTGTTCGGCGCCTTCCGCCATGTGGTCACCACGGCGGAAGAGGGGGCGACCGTCTGCTTCGCCTTCCCCTCCGGCGCCCAGGCCCATACGGACACCCCGCCCGACCCCAATCTCGTCGACCGGACCGTCGACGCCTGATCCGACGCACCGACTGCAGGAAACGACCCTATGACTGACAAGACCCTCCTCGTCGGAGACGTCGGCGGCACCAACGCCCGTTTCGCCGTCGCTCGCATGATCGACGGCAAGCCCGTGCTGGACCACCACGAGAGCTTCCCGGCCGAAACCTATCCGACCTTCCTGGAAGGGGTGGCCGCCTTCATCGAGGGCTGCGAGGTCAAGCCGACCGGCGGCGTCATCGCCGTGGCCGGCCCCGTCACCGACGGCGCCATCGACCTGACCAACTCGCCCTGGCAGGTGTCGGAAAGCGAGCTGTCCACCCTGGGTCTTTCGCCGGTCAAGCTGATCAACGATTTCGAGGCCCTGGCCTGGGGCGCCCCCATCGTGCCGGAAGACCAGTTGGAAAGCCTGGGCGGCCCCGTCGACGGCGACCCGCATTCCACCGTCGCCGTCCTGGGCCCCGGCACCGGCTTCGGCGTCTCGGCCCTGGTGCGCGACGCCCACGGCAAGGAGATGGCCATGCCGTCCGAAGGCGGCCACGCCTGTTTCCCCCCCGGCGATCCGGTCGAGGACGAGATCCTGCGCATCCTGCGCCGCCGCTATGACCGCGTCTCGATCGAGCGTCTGATCTGCGGCCCCGGCCTGTTGAACATGCACCGGGCCCTGGCCGAGATCGACGGCCGCGAGACCCATATCGACGACCCGGCCCAGATCACCGCGACGGCCCTGGCCGATCCGAACAGCCCCTGCGGCGCCACCCTGGCCCGCTTCTGCGCCATCCTGGGCGCGGTCGCCGGCGACATCGCCCTGACCACGGGCGCGCGCGGCGGCGTCTATATCGCCGGCGGCATCGTCCCGCGCATCCTGCCCTTCATCAAGGCCAGCCCCTTCCGCCAGCGGTTCGAGCGCAAGGGCCGGTTCAAGGAATACATGCAGGAGATCCCGACCAAGGTGATCATGCACAAACACGCCGCCCTCCTGGGCGCCGCCCGCGTCGCCTTCGCCGAAGCCGAGGGCTGAGATCACGAAAATCTCACGGCGGCGTGAACTGAACCGCCGCCGTGACGTTTCCCTGCCTCCACAACGGAAGGAAACGTCATGAAAAAGATCGCTGTCGCCGCCGCCTCCCTGTTCGTCCTGTCGGGCGTCGCCGCCTGCGGTGAAAGCGCCGCTGACAAGGCCGCCGAGAACCGCGCCGACGCCGTCGAGGCCCAGGGCGAAGCCCGCGCCGACCAGCTGGAAGCCCAGGCCGACGCCGCCCCGACCGACGCTCAGAAGGACGCCCTGAACCGCCAGGCCGACCAGGTCGAGGAAAACGCCGACCGCCGCGCCGATCAGATCGAGCAACAGGGCGGCAACGCCGACGGCGGCATGACTACCCACAACACCCCGACCACCAACTAAGGTCGGCGTCTAGGCGATCCGTCGCCCCGCCCCCCGTCCGTCATCCTCGGGCTTGACCCGAGGAGCGCGGGGCGGTCTGTGCTTCGCCCGTTCGCACCAGCGGCGGATCATCTGATCCTCGGGTCAAGCCCGAGGATGACGGGAGGGCGGCCACGGCACAAACGCACTCGTCCGCTTCACATAGTCCGCATAGCCCGGCCGCGACCGGTTGATCGCCTTTTCGGTAATCCCGATCCCCGACCAGCGCGTCAGGGTGAAGGTCAGGAAGATCGGCCCGGCGATGGACCACAGGCCCACGCCCGTCTCGGCCGCGATCAGCCACAGCCCCCACCAGACGCAGGCGTCGCCGAAATAGTTCGGATGGCGCGTATAGCGCCACAGGCCGGTGTCCAGCACCTTGCCCTTATTGGCCGGATCGCTTCTGAAGGCCGCCAGCTGGGCGTCGCCCGTGCTTTCGATGACGATCCCCGCCAGGGCCAGCCCCGCCCCGATCAGGGCGAGCCCCCCCGCCGCCGGCGCGTCGGCGACCTGGCCCAGCTGCACCGGCAGGGCCGTCAGCCAGGCCAGAAAGGCCTGGGGCAGAAAGACGAACAGCAGGGCCGTCTTGGCGAAGGACCAGCCCTTGTTCCGTTCCTGATCCTCGACGATCTGCACATAGCGGCCGTCCGCCCCGCTGGCCCGCCACCGCCCGAACAGATGCAGCCCCAGCCGCAGCGCCCAGACTGCGCAGATCACGACCAGCAGGGTCTTGCGCGTCGGATCGCCGTCGGTCCGCGGCAGGGTGACCAGGGCCAGCAGCAACATGCCCAAGGGCCAAACCGCATCGACGAAACTGACGTCCTTCAGCCTCAGAGCGACCAGCCATAGCCCCAGCATCACGGCGACGATCAGGACCAGGTTCTGGGCCAGGAGGATGAGGACGTCGGTCAGGGTCATACGGCCGATACGTGTCGCCGCGCGCCCTGGATGCGCGTCCTAGACGGATTCAACCACCGTCAGCTCCGGCCAACGCCCCCGCGCACTCTCGATGGTCCTGGCCCAGCCCTTGGCGGCCGGCCGGTTCGGATTCGGCCGCACGACCATGGCGAACACGTCCTCCAGCCCGAAAGGCGCCGCCACGGTGATCGCATCGTCCGCCTCCAGCCGCACCCCGACGGCGAAGGTCGGGGCCACGAACCGGCCCAGGGCTTCGTCGGTCGAGCCGAGCGGTTCATAGGGTTCCCCGAACCGGTTTTCGAACCACAGATGCACCCGCGCCTGGTTGCGCACCTCCACCTGGCTGCGGAAGGGCTCGTCAAAGGCGGCGGCGACCCGTTTGATCACCCCGTCCTCGGCCTCGTAGGACAGGTCCGATCCGTCGAAATAGGCCAGGTCGTAATCCTTGATCCCATACCCCGCCGGCCGCCCCGTCCTGGCGTTCCACACCGCCTGATAGACGCCGCCCGACACCAGCCGCCAGTCGGGCAGGCCCAGGTCCCGCACCGTCCGCAAGACGTGCATCAGGCCGGGATCGGCGCGGACGATGTCGATCAGCTTCTGGCTCAGGGGGTCGTTCATCCGCCTCCCTTACCCTTCCCGTCCGATCAAGGGGAGACGCCGTCCGCCTTCATCCCCAGATGCGCGCCGGTCGCCGTTACGCCCGCATCGTCCGAAAGGAGTTCTCGCCCCATCAAGGGCTTGGAGCGCCCGCCTGCGAAATACCCGGCGCCCGTCCCGACGGCCCTATACTGGCGCCCCCGGTCTTTGACATCGCAACGCGCGCAGAGCGCGCCCCCGCCGGACAGTCCGATCGGAGTTCGACCGTTTTCTCTGCGAAAACAAAGCCCGTCGGACAGATCGGACACATCGGACACCTTTTTTCGGTGTCCGACGGACCGCCGCCTCAGCCCCGCACGGGCCAGCCGTGATCCAGCGGCCCGTGTCCGCCGCCGAGACCCGGCGCCCGCCGGATCGCCTCGCCGACATAGGCCCAGGCTTCGGCGACCGCGACCTCCAGCGGCCGCCCCAGGGCCAGACCCGCCGCGCACGCGCTGGCCAGGGTGCAGCCGGTGCCGTGGGTGTGGCGGGTGTCGATCCGCTCGGCCTCCAGCACCGTCTCCCCATCGGCCGTCATCAAGAGGTCGATCACCGTCGGCCCGTCCACATGGCCGCCCTTCATCAGCACGGCCTTGGCGCCCAGTTTCAGCAGGGCCTCGCCCGCCCGCCTCTGGCCGTCGATGTCGCGCACCTCAAGCCCGGTCAGGGCCTCGGCCTCGGGCGCATTGGGGGTCAGAAGGGCCGCGCGCGGGATCATCAGGCTCCGAACCGCCTCCACCGCCGCATTGGGCAGCAGGGGATGGCCGCCCTTGGCCACCATGACCGGATCGACCACGGCAGGGGCCTTGGCTTCGTCCAGCAGGGCCGCCACCGTCTCGACCACCTCCACCGAGCCCAGCATGCCGGTCTTGACCGCATCGGTCCCGATGTCCTCCAGCACCGCCCGCGCCTGGGCCGTGATGACTTCCAGCGGCAGGGGATGGACGCCGTGAACCCCCAGGGTGTTCTGGACCGTGATCGCCGTGATCGCCGTGGCGGCGAACCCGCCCATCATCGTCACCGCCTTGATGTCGGCCTGGACCCCCGCGCCCCCGCCGCTGTCCGACCCCGCCAGGATCAGGACCCGTCCCATTTTTCTTTCGCTACCGCCGCCCGCGCGGCCGGCGTCTGCTTGAGCGAGGCTCATCAGTGCGCCCCCGAGAACAGCTTTAAGCCCACGATCCCGGCCACGATCAGCAGGATGCACACCGCCCGCACCGCCGTCGCCGGCTCGCCGTATACGACGATCCCCACCAGGGCCGCGCCCACCGCCCCGATCCCCGTCCAGATCGCATAGGCCGTGCCGATCGGCAGCCTCTGGGTCGCCACCCACAGCAGGATCATGCTGGCCGCCAGGGCGATCAGCACCCCCAGCGAGGTCAGCGGCCTTTGCAGGCTGACGTTCTTGAGGCCGGACGCCCACAGCACTTCCAGCAGGCCGGCGACGACCAGCGTCGCCCACGGATTGATCGACATCACCCAGGACATGGGGACCAGATGGCGCAGGCCGTCGCCGGGGGCAAGCGTGTCACTCCGCCGCCGCCACCGCCGCCTGAAGCTTCAGCGCCTGAACCGTCTCGCGCACGTCATGGACCCGCACCATCCGCGCCCCGCGCCGCGCCCCCTCAAGCGCCAGGGCCAGCGAGCCGCCCAGCCGGTCCGTCGCCTCCACCGCCGTCGCATCCACCGCCTGGATCGTCCGCTTGCGGCTGGCGGCGTAAAGCACTGGAAAGCCCAGCCCGACCAGTTCGCCCAGCCGCGCCGTCAGGGCCATATTGTGCGCCGGGGTCTTGCCGAAGCCGATCCCCGGATCCAGCCAGATCCGCTCGCGCGCCACCCCCCCCGCCGTCGCCGCCTCGGCCCGGCCCAGCAGATAGGCCCGGACCTCGGCGACCACGTCCTCATACTGGGGATCGGCCTGCATGGTCCGGGGTTCGCCCCTCATGTGCATCAGCACCACCTCGCACCCCAGCTCGGCCGCGACGGCTGCGCTGTCCGGCGCATGGCTCAGGGCGGTCACGTCGTTCCACATCGTCGCCCCGGCGGCGACGGCGGCCCGAGCCACGGCCGGCTTCATCGTATCGACGCTGATCGGGCCGCCCCAGCGAGCGCGAACGGCCTCGATCACCGGAACGACCCGGTCGATCTCCTGGGCCTCGCTGACCGGCTCGGCGCCCGGCCGGGTGCTCTCGCCCCCGACGTCCAGCACCTCGGCCCCCTGCTCGACCAGCCGCATCGCCTGGTCCGCCGCCGCCTCGGTCGACGCCCATCGCCCCCCGTCCGAGAAGCTGTCGGGCGTGACGTTGACGATGCCCATGACCTTGACCGTCACGCCTTCCTCCCGATCAGTCCGCCCAGAGCCTCCAGATAGGCGTCGAAGGCCTTGCGCCCTTCAAGCGTGATCGCCGCCCGCGTCAGGGGCTTGTTGTTCACGAAGCTCTTGGAGATGGCGACATAGCCCGCCTCCTCCAGCTTCTTCAGATGCACCGACAGATTGCCCTGGGTCGCCTCCAGCACCGTCTTCAGCTCGGTGAAGTCGGCGGCCTCGACGTCGGCCAGATAGACCATGATCCCCAGCCGCATCCGGCCGTGGATGACCTCGTCGATTCGCCCCAGGTCGTTCAGCCCCATGGGTCAGGCGGCGTCCGCAGCCGGGCGGGCCTTCAAGGCTTCGCGGGTGATGATCCAGCCTGGCCCGGCGAACAGCAGGAACAGAGCCGCCGTCGCGACGAGCAGATAGGCCAGGGGCTCGCGGACCAACAGCCCCAGGGCCACCGCCGTCGCCCATCCCCCGATCGACGCCGCCAGCATCCAGCCCTTCTTCTTCAGCGCCCAGGCCACATACCAGGCGGCCGACTGGAGCGCGAAGATCATCGCCGGATAATAGAGCCAGACGGCGAAGTCCTGGTCTCGCGCCGAGCCGAAGCCGAAGACGATGACGATGGCCAGATTGGCCATGCCCGCCCCGCTGAAGGCGGCGTTCAGGGTGCGGGTGACGACGGGGCTGGCCTTGGGCCGCTTGCGGTCCTCCCGGATGGCCCAGGCCATCACCAGCAGGAAGGCGACGGTCACGCCTGTGACGAAGGCCAGGCTGATCGGCCCGGGCCAGCGGATCACCCCCGCCGCCTGTCCGAGGTGAAACAGGCACTGCAGCCCGTACAGCAGGCCGCCAGCCAGATAGAGGACGCCCATGGTCAGTGTGGCTCTCGGATCGCCCCCGCCCTGGACGATCGATCGAAGGAAGGCCAGGTCGGCCTCGGGCGAGCTGCGGGACGTGTCGTTCATCGATGATTCCTCTGCGGCTTGCGCGTCCTTCGGATGGACGCGGCGACGGGGGTTGGCAAGCTATTCGGCGGGCGACGGGGCTGAGGCGGCCGGGCGACGCCGCCACGGAACCCGGCGGCCGTTCAGCCAGCGGCCCATGAAGCTGTGGCGGATCAGCAGCTCATAGCCGGCGATCGACGCCGCCAGCGCCCCGCCGACGATCAAGGCCAGTTTGACCGGCCAGGCTAGGCTCCAGTCCTGCACCAGCACCTGACCGACCATCACCAGCGGCAGATGGACGATGTAGATCCAATAGGCCGCATCGGCGAGATAGCGCCGCACCGCGCTGTGGCCCGAGCAGAACCGAACGGCCACGGCGACCGCCGCCAGGCTGGAGGCGTAGACGGCGACCCCGAAGGCGCCCGCCGCCGCCGCCTTGATCGCCGGATCGGTGATAGGCTCCAACCTGGGATTGGGACCGCCCGCCAGAGCCAGGGCCGTCGCGCCTGCCGCCAGGGCGAGGCCGAGATGAAGCGGCCACCGCGCCGCGATCCGCTCGAGCAGGTCGCGGCGCCGGTCCAGCAGGGCGCCCAGGCCGAAGGCCAGTCCGAACCCGACCAGGGCCGGGGTGTTGGGGATCAGGCCCGCGTCGGGCGTCGGCACGCCGAAGAAGGCGACCCAGTTCGGATGCAGCCACAGGGCCAGGGCCAGGGGCGCGCCCAGGACGACGGCGCCGCCCGGCTGAACCAGCAACGCCGTCGCGCGATCCACCACCGCCCGCCCCCAGCCGCCCTGCCGGTCCAGGGCCGCGAACGGCGCCCGCACGACGACTAGGCCGACATAGAAGATCAGCAGGACCCACAGGAACCACAGATGGGTCAACGGCAGATTGGTCCAGTCATAGGTCGGAGGCGGCGGCGCATCGGCCGCCGTCATGCCTTGCAGGCCCGCATTCCAGATCAGGACCGCGACAATGGCCGCCAGCGACGGCCCCCAGAAGACCGCCAGCGGTCCCGCAATCCGCGCCAGCCGGTTGATCCCGAACCGCACCAGCCCCCGCCGCGCCAGCATCATATGGGCGAACAGACCCGCAATCAGAAAGAAGGTCGCCATCCGAAACAGGTGAATGGCGAAGAAAAGGCCGCTGGCCCAGACCGACCGCTGATCGTCGGCCACCACCCAGATCGGCGTCGGAAAGAAGGCCATGGCGCCGTGGAGCACCAAACCCAGGAGCAGGGCGGCGCCCCGTAGGGCGTCCAGGCCGTGAAGGCGCTCGCCCGTCTTGATGTCGTCTGCGGCCATGATCCTCGTCTCCCTGTTCGAGAGACATATTGCACAGACTTGTTTGTTTTTCAAACTTGTTCGCCAAAGGCCACCTCGTGGCGTTTCGACTGGGCGTTCGGGGCGACCGCCCGACCGGCGCCCTTAAGGTCGACCGCTTCGTTAGAAACGAAAAACGCCCGGGATCCTAAGACGCCGGGCGAAGATCGATGAGGGCGGCCCGTCGGGCGCGCGATCAGCTGTTCGGCGGCGCCGGGCTGGTGGCGGCGGGCGGCGCGGCCGGGGTCGCCTGGGTGGTCGCCGGTTCGCCGACGGCGGGGGCCTCGCCCGTCGCCTCGGTGGCGGGGGCGCCCTCGGCCGGGGCGGCTTCACCCTCGGCGGGGGCGGCGGCGCCGGGCTGGCGGGCCGGATCGGGCGCGGGGATGGCGAAGCCGCTCGAGCCCTGGCTGCGCAGCCAGGCGATCAGATTGATCCGGGTCTGGGTGTCGCGGATGCCGGCGAAGGACATCTTGGTGCCGGGCACATAGCGGGCGGGGGCGGTGATGAAGCTGTTCAGCTGGTCATAGCCCCAGGTCGGCGCCTCGGCCTTGTGCTTGGCCATGGCGTCCGAATAGGCGAAGCCGGCGCGGTGCATGACCGGGCCGCCCACCACCCCGTACAGATTCGGGCCGATGCCGTCCGCCCCGCCCTGCGTCGCGTTATGGCAGGCCTGGCAACGGGCGAAGGCGGCCTCGCCGGCGGCCAGGTCGGCGGTCGGCAGGACCGTGCCCCAGTCCGGCGGCAGCTCGGCCTGTTCGGCGCCGGCGACCTCATCCGGCGCATCGACGAAATAGCCCATCTTTTCCGGCGGTTCGGAATGATAGATCAGGCCCGACGCCTGTTGAACGACCAGGATGACGAAGGCCGTCCCCAGAGCCGCGCCGAAAATCTTGTTCCACTTTAGATCGCCGCTCATGCGCGTCGTCTCACCCGTCCCTAGGTTTCCCAACTTCCCCGTCTTGCGCAGAGAAGCCTTCCTTGCCGGATCACGTCTTGCACGGTAGCGCAGGGTTCGCAACCGGCGCGACGAACGCGACGGCGCCGCTCGACCAGGACAGGCCCCGCCAGACCCATGAATCCTCTGATAATGATACCGGCTCGCATGGCCGCCACCCGCCTGCCGAACAAGCCCCTGGCCGACATCGGCGGCCGGCCGATGATCGTGCGGGCCTATGAACAGGCCGCCGCCTCGGGCCTGCCCGTCGTGGTCGCCGCCGGCGATCCCGAGATCGTGGCCGTGGTCGAGGCGGCGGGCGGCCGGGCGATCCTGACCGACCCCGACCTGCCGTCCGGCTCTGACCGCATCCGGGCCGCCGTGGACGCCATAGACCCCGAGGGCGATTTCGACGCCGTGATCAACGTCCAGGGCGACATGCCCTTCGCCGATCCGGGCCTGGCGACCGCCTGCGCGGCCGTGCTGCACGGCGAGCCGGCCTGCGACATCGCCACCCTGGTCGCCGCAGAGGCCGATCCGTCGGACCGGGCCAATCCCGATGTGGTCAAGGCGGTCCTGGCCCTGAAAAGCAACGAATGGGGCGAGACCGAGCGTCAGGGCCGCGCCCTCTATTTCACCCGTTCGACCCTGTATGGCGATGCGCCGATCTGGCGTCACATCGGCGTCTACGGCTATCGCCGCGCGGCCCTGAACCGCTTCTGCGCCGCGCCCCAGTCGCCGCTGGAGAAGCGCGAGAAGCTGGAACAGCTGCGGGCGCTGGAGATGGGGATGCAGATCTGGGCCGCCGTGATCGACGAGGCGCCCCTGTCGGTCGACAATCCCGCCGACCTGGAGGCGGCGCGGGCGCTGGTCTGAGGGCAGATAACGTCTCTACCCTACGCCTCCTCCGCCCAGGCCTTGATCAGGCTGTGGGCGATGGCGAAGGGCGGCGGGGCCTGAATGGTCGGGTGGGCGCCGGCCAGAACCGCCCTCGCCTCGGCCCGCGTCAGCCAGGCCACGCTCTCCAGCTCGGTCTGATCCGGCCGGGCCTGGTCGTCCGAGACCTCGGCGATCAGGCCGATCATCAGCTGTGACGGGAAGGGCCAGGGCTGACTGGAGTGATAGACGGCGTCGATCACCGTCAGGCCCGCCTCTTCCTTGACCTCGCGGGCGCAGGCCTCCTCGATCGACTCGCCGGGCTCCAGGAAGCCCGCCAGGGCCGACATCCGCCCCGCCGGCCAGGCCGCCTGGCGGCCCAGCAGACAGACCGGCTCGGCCCCGCCCTTATAGACCGGCAGCATGATGGTGACCGGATCGACGCGCGGGAAATGCTCGGTCCCGCAGGCCGGGCAGCGCCGCTTCCACCCGCCCGAAGCCGTCTCGCTCAGTGTGCCGCAATTGGCGCAGAAGCCGTGTTTGCGTCGCCAGTCGAACAGGCTCTTGGCCCCGCCCGCCATGGCCGCGTCCTGGGCCGGCAGGATGGCTGCGGCGGCGCGCATCTCATGAAAGGCCCCCAAGCCTTTCACCGGCCCCTCGGCCGGATCAATCGAGCCCTCGAACTCGACGGCGAAGACCGGCGCTTCCTTCCAGAGCCCCAGGAAGACGTCGCGATCCGGAACCATGTCGCGGGCGTGTTTCAGCGACAGCCAGGCCAGGCGCGGCCCGTCCGCCGTCTCCTCGACCAGGGGCCGCCCCTCCCACAGCACCATGGACAGGGCCTCCGGGTTCGCCTCCTGTTCGGCCAGCCAGTCGGGGTCGTTGCGCAGGTCGCCCGCGCGGTCGAGCGGATTGCCGGAGAAGACGTTCTGATGAGCCATGCGGCCTTGTAGCTCTTGATTCCGCCGGCCGCACCCGTCATATCCCCGCTTGGAGATCGCGGGCGAAGGCTTCGCCAACCTGGTCAGGGCCGGAAGGCAGCAGCCACAACGAATTCCCCTTCGGGTCGCGGTCTCTACTCTCTCCTTTTTGTGCGCTAACGCTCGCCGCGCGGCGGCTCGCTGCTTGAGCGCGGCTTGGGGCGCTGACGCTTGCGACGCGGTCGCTCGCGGCTGGAGCGCGTGTGTTCGCGTCCCTCTCCCGCTTGCGGGAGAGGTGGCCCGGCGTCCGCAGAGCGGACCAGGGTCGGAGAGGGAAGTTTTCTTTCAGGACACGTGACTTCCCCCATCGTCAGGCGTGTCGCTGCGCGCCACGACCTGACACTTCCCCCGCAAGCGGGGGAAGGTCCGAAGGAAGCCCTTCGCCCCGCCGCTCACCCGCTGTAAGACTTCGCCCATGAGCGACAACGACCCGAATCTCGACGGCCCGCCCTGGGAAGAGGACGACGTCGTCGAGCGCGACGAGAACACCGACGACATGTTCGGCGCCCCCGCCCCGGCGGCCGGGCCCGTCCCTGCGCCTGCGCCGGCCGCGCCGCCGCCTGTCGCCGCCGTCAGCGAGGATCAGGCCGACGACGGCGCCGCCTATCAGGTGCTGGCGCGCAAATACCGGCCGCGCACCTTCGAGGATCTGATCGGTCAGGAGGCGATGGTGAGGACGCTCACCAACGCCTTCGCCACCGGGCGGATCGCCCACGCCTTCATGCTGACCGGGGTGCGGGGCGTCGGCAAGACGACCACCGCCCGTCTCTTGGCCCGCGCCCTGAACAATGAGACGGAGACGATCGACCGTCCGTCCCTGACCCTGACCGCCCACGGCCGGCACGACGCCGCCATCATGGCCGGCCAGCATATGGACGTGATGGAGATGGACGCCGCCTCCCACACCGGGGTCAACGACATCCGCGACATCCTGGAGAGCGTGCGGTATGCGCCGGTCGAGGCCCGCTACAAGGTCTATGTGCTGGACGAGGTCCATATGCTGTCGACGCAGGCCTTCAACGCCCTGCTGAAGACGCTGGAGGAGCCGCCGCCCCACGCCAAATTCATCTTCGCCACCACCGAGATCCGCAAGGTGCCGGTGACCATCCTGAGCCGCTGTCAGCGCTTCGACCTGCGCCGGGTCGAGCCCGAGATTCTGGTCGATCACCTGGGCCGGATCGCCGAGCGGGAGGGGATGAAGATCGAGCAGGACGCCCTGGCCCTGATCTCGCGCGCAGCCGAGGGTTCGGTGCGCGACGGCCTGTCCCTGCTGGACCAGGCCCTGGTTCAGGCCGAACGGGGACAGGTGGTCAAGACCGAGACAGTGCGCGACATGCTGGGGTTGGCCGACCGCAGCCAGACCATCGCCCTGTTCGAAAGCGTCATGGCCGGCCGCACGCCCGAAGCCCTGGAAAACTTCCGCACCCTTTACGGCTACGGCGCCGACCCGGTGCAGGTGACCAACGACCTCTTGGAACACTGCCACGCCGCCTCGGTGGCCAAGATGCTGGGGCCGAACGCGACCCGACTGCCCAATGACCAGGCGCAGAAACTGGCCGCCCTGGGCGCCGCCATCCCGGCCGCCACCCTGTCGCGCACCTGGCAGATGCTGCTGAAGGCCCTGGACGAGGTGCGGCGCGCGCCCAATCCCGCCGATGCGGTCGAGATGGCCATCGTCCGCCTGGCCTACGCCGCCGACCTGCCGGGACCGGAGGAGGCGTTAAAGCGGCTTCAGTCGGGCGAGCCCTTCGGGGGCGGATCGGCCCCGCGTGGCGGCGGCTCCGGCGGCGGGGGCGGGACCTCGGCCCAGCTGGCCGCGCGGCCGGTCATGGCCCCCGCCCTGCCCGATCCCCAGACCTTCGAACAGGTCGTGGCCCTGATCGGCGAGAAGCGCGAAGTCGGCCTGCAGATGGACGTGGAGCGGTTCGTCAAACCCGTCTCGTTCAAGCCCGGCGCCATCGTCTATGAGAGCGTCGAGGGCGCGCCGGTCGAACTGGCCCGGCGTCTGGCCGGCCGGCTGAAGGAATGGACCGGCCGCACCTGGCTGATCGCCGCCAACGGCCAGGGCGGCGGCGACACCCTGATCGAACGCCAGAGGAAGGAACGGGCCGCCGAGCGCCAGAAGATCGAGGCCGATCCCTTCATCAAGGCCGTGCTGCTGGCCTTCCCCGGCGCCCAGCTGGGCGAGATCAAGACCATCGCCCCGACGGTGGTCACGCCTGAAATCCCCGACGCCGCCGAGGACGACGACGAGGACTGAGGGAGGGTTCAGCCTTCCAGGGAGATGACCGGCCCGGCCTCGACCGGGGCGGACCGCCGTCCGCCGCGCCGACGCTTCAGCCAGGCGCGGACGCGCGACTGGATCCGGTCGTCGACGGCGAAGTGGAAGGCGAAGGCGAAGGCCACAGCCGCCAGGACGCCGCAGCCCCACAGAACCCACTGGGCCGGCTCAGACAGGGCGAAGCGCGCGTTCGCCGCATTGACCACGCCGAACCAGGCGATGCGGACCACTTCGTTGGAGATGAACATGGAGAAGGAGACCAGGGCTGCGGTCTCCACCAGCCTGGACGGGCGGCGCACCGGCACGGCGCCGGCGGCCAGGATGATCAGCGAGATCATCGCCAGCGAGACCAGGGCGGTCTTGCCGAAGGCCTGGGCCAGGACCAGGCCACAGAAGGCGGCGATGCCGATCCAGCCGGCGAAGCGCGGATGGATCCACACCGACTGGGCGAACCAGGCCAGGCTCATGCCCAGGACGAACAGGGGCAGGGCCCGGATGAAGCCGTAGCCCATGGGCATCTGATAGACGGGATAGGCCAGAAGGCTCCAGCACAGCTGATTGGCGACCAGATAGCCGCCGATCCCCAGGGCCAGGGCGCTCCACGGCCCCAGCCGCGTCAGGCCGCGCAGGATCCAGGGGAAGCACAGATAGCAGCCGATCAGGGCCGAGATCGACCAGGTCGGCGCATTCCAGCCCAGGCCGCCGTGCACCCCGTAAGACTGGACCAGCAGCAGTTGGGCCGGCAGCTGGTCCCAGCGGAACCATTCGGGATTGCGGGGTGCGATCCCGACCGAGGCGCTGAGCAGCACCAGGGCGACCAGAGACAGGCCCATGATCAGATGGGCCGGGACGACCCGCAACACCCGCTTCAGGACGAAGTCGCCGTGCGACATCCGCCCCTGGCCGACCGCCGCCCCATAGACCCGCATCAGCACATAGCCGGAATCGATCAGGAAGAAGTTGGTCAGCAGGAAGCCGCCGCGTTCGAACACCGGATGAACCGCCTCAGCCAGCGGGACCGGGCCGGCCGCCTGGAAGTGGTGCAGAATGATCAGGAAGGCCACAATGAAACGCAGGGCGTCCAGCCAGCCGCCCCGAGCGATCGGGGTTGTTTCATTCCGGGTCGAAATCAGGGTCCAGGGCACGGGGAAGGCCTCCTTGGCCCCCTCCCCCGCAAGAGACGGGCCGGGTTCAGCCCCGGACCAGCCTCAGGAACTCTTCGCGGGTGCGCGGATCGTCGCGGACCACGCCGATCAGATGGCTTGTCGACAGGCTGGCGCCCGGCGCATTGACCCCGCGCAGGGTCATGCAGCTGTGCTCGGCCTCGATCACCACCCCGACGCCGTGCGGCTTCAGCACCGTATTGATGGCCTCGGCGATCTCGGCGGTCATCTTCTCCTGGATCTGCAGGCGCCGGGCGAAGCCGCGCACCACCCGCGCCAGTTTGGAGATGCCCACCACCCGGTCGGTCGGCAGATAGGCCACATGGGCCCGGCCCACGACCGGCAGCATATGGTGTTCGCAGAAGCTGACGAAGCGGATGTCCTTCAGCACCACCAGCTGATCATAGCCGCCCGTCTCCTCGAAGGTCTTCTCCAGATAGGACAACGGGTCGGTCTCATAGCCCGAGAACAGCTCGCGATAGCTGCGCGCCACCCGCGCCGGGGTCTCCAGGAGACCCTCGCGGTCGGGATCGTCCCCCGCCCATTCGATCAGGGTGCGCACCGCCGCCTCGGCGTCGGCCTGGGTCAGACGGGAGGCGCGGGCGGTCTTGGGGGGGACGTCGGTCATGACAGGGCCTATAGCGAGCCGAACACGAAAAGCAAAAATCCTACCCCTTACGCTGCGGCGACGCGGTCAGACGCCGGACCGGGAAAAACAGTGTCCGATGTGTCCGGAAATCGGGCGGCGGGCGCCGCTGCGGACGCGAAAAAAACAGTGTCCGATGTGTCCGATCTGTCCAAATCCCCATCCGCCCAGACCGTGGAAGTGGCGTCGGCGCACGCTCGGGTCAAGGCGATCGCAGGACGAACGGATACGCCCGAGGAGTTGGGAGCCAGCTGACGCCCCCACCCCTCTCCCGTTATCTCCCCGTTAACCATCCTCCCGGCATTTTCTGCCCAGTGTGTTTTGGGAGTCTCGGCCGATGAACGGCGCGGAAGTTCTGGATGTGGGGCGTGACGCCATCTGGCTGACGATCCAGCTGTGCCTGCCGGTGCTGATCGTGGGCCTGGTGGTGGGCGTGGTGATCGGTCTGTTTCAGGCCCTGACGCAGATTCAGGAACAGACCCTGATCTATGCGCCCAAGATCATCGCCATCTTCGTCTCCCTGCTGCTGTTCCTGCCGCTGATGGGCGCCCTGTTGGGCGGCTTCATGCGCCAGATCGCCGCCCGCATCGCGGGCATGTAGGGTGGGCGGGTCCGAGACGCGGGGCGTCTGATGGACGGCTGGGCCACCGCCGACCAGGTCTGGGCCGGCGGGCTGATCTTCGCCCGGATCGGGGCGATCCTGATGGTCATGCCCGGCTTCGGCGAGGCCTATGTGCCGCCGCGCATCCGCCTGTCCCTGGCCCTTTTGATCAGCCTGGTCCTGTGGCCCGTGGTGCGGGCGGGCCTGCCCGGCCTGCCCGACGGCCTGGGCGGCATGGTCGGCTGGATCATCCGCGAGGTGACGACCGGCCTGATGATCGGCCTTTTGCTGCGGCTGTTGATGACGGCCCTGACCACGGCGGGCGAGATCGTCTCCCTGCAGACCACCCTCAGCTTCGCCCAGACGGCCAATCCGCTGCAGGCCCAGCCGGGATCGACCATCGCCTCGTTTCTGATGCTGTTCGGGGTGACGCTGATCTTCGCCACAGACACCCACCATCTGTTCATCGCCGGCATGGTCGGCTCCTACAAGCTGATCGCCCCGGCCCAGCCGCTGATGATGAACGACTTCACCGCCATGGCGGTGCGGACCGTGGGGGACAGCTTCCTGTTGGGGGTTCAGCTGTCGGCGCCGGTTCTGGTCTTCGCCCTGATCTTCAACCTGGCCTCGGGTCTGGTGGCGCGGGTCATGCCGTCGTTTCAGGTCTATTTCGCCGCCGCGCCCCTGAGCGTGATCCTGGGTCTTTCGATCTTCGCCCTCAGCCTGGGGGCGCTGGGGACTGTCTTCATCGACCGCTATCGACGCCTGGGCGAGCTGTTCGCGGCCGGGGTGATGGGAGGCGCCGGTGGCTGAAGGCGCCGATCCCGAGTCGAAAACCGAAGAGGCGACACCCCGAAAACTTGAGGAAGCCCGCAAGAAGGGCGATGTCGCCAAGTCCCAGGACGTGGGTCAGGTGCTGGCGCTCGCCGGGGCGGCCTCGGTGATCCTGGGGGCCGGGGGCTGGTTCGCCGGGTCCATGGCCGAACAGCTCCTGCCCTTCATCGCCGCCCCGCACCAGATGCTGGGCATGCTGGATTCCGGAGCGGGGACGCAATTGTTGGCCCGCGCCCTGTGGGCCATGACCCCGTTTCTGGGGGCCGTCATGCTGGCCACCATCATCGGCGGGGCGGGCGGGCATCTGGCCCAGTCCGGCCTGATCTTCACCGGCGAGAAGCTGAAGCCGCAGTGGTCGGCGGTGAACCCCCTGTCGGGGTTCAAACGCATCTTCGGGCCTGACGGCCTGATGCAGTTCGTCAAGACCCTGATCAAGCTGATCGCCGTATGCGTGGTGTGCTGGATGGTGCTGAAGCCCCACACGCGCGAGTTCGAGAACCTGGTGACGGTGAGCCCCCTGGCCCTGTTGCCCCTGGCGCGGGACATGGCCCTGGCCCTGTTCGTGGCGGCCATCATCCTGCTGGGAGCCACCGCCGGCGCCGACTTCATCTGGCAGAAGATGCGCTTCGCCAAGCGGATGCGGATGACCAAGGAAGAGCTGAAGGAAGACTATAAGCAGACCGAGGGCGACCCGCACGTCAAGGCCAAGCTGAAGCAGATCCGCATGCAGCGCAGCCGCCAGCGGATGATGGCCAATGTGCCCAAGGCCACGGTGATCGTGACCAACCCGACCCACTATTCGGTGGCCCTGCGCTATGAGCCGGACCAGGGGGACGGGGCGCCGGTCTGCGTCGCCAAGGGGGTGGACGCCCTGGCCCTGCGCATCCGCGAGGTGGCCAAGGAACACGACGTGCCCATCGTCGAGAACGTGCCTCTGGCGCGCGCGCTCTACGCCACCGTCGAGGTGGACGAGGTGATCCCCAAGGAGCATTTCGAGGCCGCCGCCAAGATCATCGGCTTCGTCTTCCAATCGCGAAAACGCCGGTAACGCCGCCGTAAGGCTTGCCGCCCGATTTCAGCGTATGATCAGCCTACTGATTCGCGAGGCCGCATGACGCCCAACCGCCGTCTTTCGTTCGACCTGCTCTCGGCCGTGATGGCTTTCGGGGCGGTGGCGACGGTCGCCGCCCTGGCCTATCCGGCCTTTCGGGCCAATCCGACCTCGGCGCCGGGCCTGATCCTGATCGTCACCGTGGGGCTGATCGCCCTGATCGCCCTGTTCGGTTTCCGCCGGGCCGAGACGGTCCAGCCGTCCAGCGACGTGGCGGTTGAACTGCTGGACGCCATGGCCGAGCCGGCCGCCCTGGTGTGGGAGACGGGCCAGGTCCTGGCCTTCAACGGCGCCTGGGCCGAGGCCAACGGCGCCACCACCGCCCTGCCCCGCGGCAAGTCGGCCCAGGCCCTCTATATGGCCTTCGCCCAGGCGCGGCGGGGCGAGCCGGGCCACGCCATCGTCCAGATCGGGGCGCGCGAGTTCGAGGTGGTGATCGGCCGGGCCGGCCCCGACCGGTTTCTGATGCGGGCCGCGCCCGAGGCGGTCCTGCCGCTGGCCGCCGTTCCGGCCCAGGCCCAGGGGACGAACGGCGAGGCCCGCGCCATGGCCGCCGGCGCCCCGTTCGGCTCGGCCGTCATCGCGGGTTCGGACCTGTTCGCCGGCCGGGCGGAAGAGGCCAATGCGGCCCTGGCGATCCTGACCGGACCCAACGCCGCGCGCGACGCCGCCTTCGGCCATCTGTTCGATCCGACGGGCGTGGTCGAGGCGCGGGCCAAGCTGGCGGCCGGGTCGTCCGGCCCGATCGAACTGGTGGCGCGGGCCTATCCCGACAAGATGCTGCATCTGTATGTGGCGCCCGAGGGCGAGCGCCAACGCATCTGGCTGTTCGACGTCTCGGCCCAGAAGTCGATGGAGCTGCAGCTCAGCCAGGCCCAGAAGATGCAGGCCGTGGGCCAGCTGGCGGGCGGGGTGGCGCACGACTTCAACAATCTGCTGACGGCCATCCAGCTGCAGCTGTCGGGCCTGCTGGAACGGCACCCGGTCGGCGATCCCTCCTATGAGGGGCTGAACGAGATCCGCCAGACGGCCATCCGGGCGGCGGACCTGGTGAGGAAGCTGCTGGCCTTTTCGCGCAAGTCGACGGTGCGGCGCGAACGGCTGGACCTGGGCGAGCTGGTGGGCGAGTTCGCCATACTGCTGCGCCGGCTGCTGCGCGAGGACGTGCGGCTGGAGACCGACTACGGTCGGGACCTGCCGATCGTTCTGGCCGACAAGAGCCAGCTGGAGACGGCGGTGATGAACCTGGCGGTCAACGCCCGCGACGCCATGCGCGGCGTGGTCGAACCCGGCGACGCCGTCGTGACCATCACCACCCGCCGCCTGACCGCCCAGCAGGCGCGCGAAATGGGCTGGGCCGCCGCCCCGACCGACGAGGTGGCCCTGATCGAGGTGTCCGACACCGGCCCCGGCGTGCCGCCCGAACTGGTGGACAAGATCTTCGAGCCCTTCTTCACCACCAAGGCGGTGAACGAGGGCACCGGCATGGGTCTGGCCACCGTCTACGGCATCGCCCAACAGGCCGGCGGCCATATCTCGGTCAGCAATATCGAAGGCCCCCACGGCATGAGCATGGGCGCGGCCTTCCGCATCTTCCTGCCCGCCGCGGGCGAGGCGGAACTGGCCGAGGTCCAGCCGGTCGAGGTCAAGATCAAGGCGCCGCGCGACCTGTCGGGCGCCGGCCGCATCCTGTTCGTCGAGGACGAGGACGCGGTGCGCGGCATCGCCGCCCGCCTGCTGCGCCAGCGCGGCTATGAGGTCATCGAGGCCGCCGACGGCGAGGAGGCCCTGATGCTGGCCGAGGAGCACGCCGGCCAGATCGACATGATGATCTCCGACGTCATCATGCCCGGCCTGGACGGCCCGTCCCTGCTGAAGAAGGCGCGCAAATATCTGGGCGACGCCCCGGTCATGTTCATCTCGGGCTATGCCGAGAGCGATTTTTCGGACCTGTTGCAGGACGAGGCGGGGGTCTCCTTCCTGCCCAAGCCGCTGGACATCAAGACCCTGGCGGAGCGGGTCAAGCAGGAGCTGCACGCGGGCTGAGCCTTATCGGCTCGGAATCAGTTCAGGCGATCCGATCAGGCGGCGCGGCGGACGGCGGCGGGGGTCTTCACATAGAGACCCTGACGGCCGCTGACGGGGCGGAAGGCGACCGTCTCGCCTTCCAGCCCCTCATCCAGGCCCAGGAACAGACAGCCGTCGTCGACCAGGCGGCGCTCCAGCCCGTCCAGCAGCCGGGCGCGGCGCGACGGCTCCATATGGGTCAGGACGTTGCGGCAGAAGATGACGTCGAACCGCATCTCGTCCGTCGGCTCGTCCAGCAGATTGGCCCGGCCGAACCGGACGATCTCCGCCAGTTCGGGACGCACCCGCCAGTTCTCCTCGTCCGGTTCGAACCAGCGCAGCATGGCCCGCGCGTTCAGGCCGCGCTGAATCTCGAAACCGGTGTAGAGGCCCGCGCGGGCCTTATCGATCGCACGCTGCGACAGGTCGGTGGCGACGATCTCGGCCGCAGCGCCGGCCGCCTTGGCCGCCATGGCGATGGACCAGGCCTCCTGCCCGGTGGAGCAGCCCGCCGACCAGAGGCTGACCCGCCCGCCGGGCCGCGCCTTGGCCAGGGCGGGCAGAAGCTCCTGTTCCAGGACGTCGAAGGGGGCGCGGTCGCGGCGGAACCAGGTTTCGGGGTTCAGCAGGGACTCGATCACCGCCCAGCCCAGGGAGGCGACCGGATGGGCCCACAGATTGGCCAGGAGAGCCTCGACATTGGCGTAGCCTTCGCGCCGCGCGATCGGCCCCAGCCGATGCTCGGCCAAATTCATGCGATCCCGCGTCAGCCTGTAGCCGGCGCGGGTGGCCAAGAGTCCCTGGAGCTTGTCGAAGTCCTCGGGAGTCATGCCGCGATCGCGCCGACCTCCGTCAGCTTGGATTGAAGGATCTCGCCGTCGAACGGCTTCATCACATAGTCGTCGGCGCCGGCCGCAAGAGCCTCCGCGATGCGTTCGGGCCGGGTTTCGATGGTGCAGAACAGCACCTTGGGCCGTCCGCCCTCAGGCAGGGCGCGCAGACGCCGCAGAAAGGTCAGCCCGTCCATCACCGGCATGTTCCAATCGACCAGGATCATGTCGGGCATGACGCCGGTGCAGTAGGACAGGGCCTCGGCTCCGTCCGCCGCCTCATCCACCTCATAGCCGAAGCCTTCGACGATCCGACGCGCCACCTTGCGGATGATGCGGCTGTCGTCGACGATCAGGCAGGTTTTGAAGTTCAAGGCGGGCTCCCAGGCGGAGACGATCGGCCGATGTGCGTCGCTTAATATGGCAGATCGCCAGTTAACGAGTCGTTGGGAAACGCCTGTCGGGCGACCTAAAGGGGCATCCGTGCGACCAGGGCGATCCGCTCTTCCTGCACCGCCACTCGCAGGGTTCCGCCCGCCTCCTTGACCGTCAGCCACAGCCAATAGGGCTGAATCCATTGGCCTGGCAGACCCTCGGTCAGGCGCCGGCCGGTCAGGCCGACGACGGCCTCGGGCTTCAGCCGGGCCCGGGCGCCCTCGGCGAACCCTTCAAGGAAGAGGGCGCCGTGCGCGACCCGCGACTGGATCACCGCATTGCCGCCCAGGGGCAGAGCCCCGACCGTCAGATAGGCCAGGTTGGTGAGAGCCCGCGCCTGGGGCTTGGAGAACTCCTGCTCCTCGATCCGCCAGTCCAGAGAGGCGCGACCGCCCGCCGTCATGCCGACCACCAGATCGCGCAGTTCGCGCGTGGTGAACCGTTCGCTGCTGGTCGCCGCACCAAAGGCCACCCGGGCGAAATGGACCAGGGCCACCATCTTGTTGGCGCTCTGTTCGATCAGGGCCAGGGCGTCGTCGCGCATGTCCTGGGCCGAAGGGTCCTTCATCAGGTCCAGGCCCGAGACGATCGCGCCCGACGGGCTGATGAAGTCGTGGCACAGTTTGGCGGCCACATAGGTCGCCAGCTCCGTCCCCTCGAACGGCAGGTCCAGGGCGGGCGGGGCGTCGTTTTCGGCGTCGGTCGGGATCATTGAGCCTGCATACTCTCGTCGGCGTTCAGGTCACAGTCAGGAGGCGCAAGAGAAGCTGACGTGATTTGCCGGTTCATGGAACCGGCTCAATGGTCTATCGAGCCCGCAATGACGACCTCCCCCTCCCCCGCGACACCCGACAAGACCCTTTCGCGCGATCTGGCCTCCGGCGCCCTGGCCCTGGCGATCGCCGAGATCGCCGAAGACGCCGCCCGCCTGATCCTGCCCTATTGGCGCAGCGACACCGCCGTCGAGACCAAGTCCGACGACAGCCCCGTGACCCAGGCCGACCGCGCCGCCGAGGCCCTGATCCTGGAACGACTGGCCGCCCTCTATCCCGGCGTCCAGACGGTGGCGGAAGAGGCCGTCGCCGAAAGCGGCGCCCCGGCCCAAGCCGAGGACTGGTTCTGGCTGATCGATCCGCTGGACGGCACCAAGGGGTTCGTGCGCGGCGGCGAAGCCTTCACCGTCAACATCGCCCTGATCCACGCCGGACGTCCGGTCGCGGGGGTGGTCACGGCGCCCGCGACGGCGACCACCTGGCGCACCGATGCGCCGGGCCAGGGCGCCTTTCGCCGTCAGTTCGGCGAACAGCAGGAGGGCGAGGCCCATTCCGGCGCCGAATGGCGGCCGATCAAGGTGCGCGACCGGCCGGCCGAGGGTATGGCCCTGTTGAGCCACAGCGTCACCGACGAGGAGGCCGCGCGTTTGGCCGCCCGGCACGGCTGCACCCGCTGGCAGGGCACGGACTCCTCGCTGAAGTTCTGCCTGATCGCCGAGGGCCGGTTCGACGCCTATCCGCGCTCGGGTCCGACCTCGGAATGGGACACCGCAGCCGGTCAGGCCGTGCTGGAGGCCGCCGGAGGGCGCGTCCTGGCCGACGACGGCCAGCCCCTGTCCTACGGCAAGCCCCGCTTCCTGAACGGCCCCTTCGTCGCGATGGGCGGCTGAGGCTTCAAACGCCCGACCGCAACAGCAGCAGGCCCGCGCGTTCGGCCAGGGCGGGAACGCCCATTTCGCGGGCCGTCAGGACGGCCTCGTTCAGGATCAGGTTCAGGCGGCGCGGTTCGGGTCCGCCCAGGCGCCGACGCGCCAGGGCCACACCGGCCAGGCTGATCTGGTCGGCCGCCCAATCGAGCGGGGCGGCGGCGGCCAGACGACGGCGCAGCCGATCCTCCAGCACTTCCAGGCCGGCGCGGTCTTCCATGGCTTCGACCAGGGCGATCTCGCGCGCCAGCCGGCGCTCGCGGACCAGGGCGCCGATGATCAGCCCCTGGTCCTGGGTCAGGACTTCGGCCTGGTTCAGCACCATCAGCGGCAGGGCGTCGCCGCCGGAGCGCAGAACCTGGATCGCCGCCCAGTCCAGCGGGCTGTGATCGGGGGTGAACTGGTCGGCGGCGGCTTCAAACATGGAGCGGCCCTGGTCCTGGGCCTCGGCATGGTCGGCCAGGGCCGCCAGGGCGGACAGGCCGGCGCCGCACATGGCCAGGGCGCGGGCCCGGGTCAGGGGACGGTGATCAGGCGAGGCGCCCTCGACCAATATGCCCAGGTCGCGCCCGGCGTGGTCCAGCAGGCGGGGGTCGCGCTGAATCACCCCGGCCTCGAGCGCGAAGGCGGCCTGATCCAGACGAAGGTCCATATCCTCGCCGGACAGGTCGTGCTGGGCTGCATCCATCAGGGCGGCGGCGTCCATCAGCGCCTTCGCATCGCCGGACAGGCGGGCCTTGCGCGCCTTCAACCGGGCGTGGGTCGCCGCCAGGTCAGCGGCCGTCTTGGATCGGCGCGGACGCCCCGCCCCCGCCACAAGGGCCAGGGCGCGGTCCAGATGAGCCGGATCGCCGCACAGGTCGAAGCGCAGCATCAACCCTTGCGCCTTGGCGCCGGCGGCGCGGGCGGCCTGGTCGTCGCCCTGGGCGTTTCGGACCAGGCTGTCGGCGCAACGGTCGGCGCGGGTCAGGCTGTCGGCCGCCCCGCTGCGGCGGGCGTGCTCGCGCCACAGGGCGGCGGCGCGGACTTCGGTGTCGAAGGGGCGGGCGCAGGAGACGCGGCCGGCGTCGGTGGCCTCGCGCCGGGCCTCGGCGGCCAGGAGATCGACTCCGATCAGTTCGACCCAGCCCAGATCCTCGCTCTCACGAGCCTGGGCGAAGAGTTTGCGAAGATCACGCCCGAACTCGAACATAGGATTGAACGCCTTAAAATCCCGGATCGGGACGAAAGACGTCCCTTGCCGTCGGTCTCCTGCAAACGCAGCGCCGCCACGAACGTTCAGCCGCGCCCCAAGCCGACATTTCGGCCTCAGTTCAGGTTCGGCGTCTTGCGCCGACACCGCTGCAGGGCGGCGCGGGCGGCGGGGGCGTCGGCGCTGAGCTGGCGCACCGCCTCGATACGGGCGCGGGTCTGATCCGCCTCGGCGGCGCGGGCGGGCTTGCCGGCCGCCGTCGCCGCCTGCATGGCCGCCAGCGACCAGAAAAGGGCCGCGTCATAGAGGCTGCGGCCCTCGGCGCTTTCTCCGCCCTCCAGCTCGGACGCCGCCTGGGTCAGGCCGGCGCAACGCACCGATTCCTCATAGGAGACCAGACCCGCAGCGGGCGCCTGTTGCAGCATCAGGCCGGCGATGGTCAGCGAGACCCACATCGAATGCTCCAAGACCTTTCCGATAGACGGTTCCGAAGGGACGGCCCCGAACGTCGGCCCTATCAGATCATGTTCATGCGGCGGCGAGAAGGTCGAACTGCGCCCCATTTACACCCGTTTGCGATTAACTGACGCGAAGGGCGAAACCCTGTATGCTGCCGTGCAGCAAGAGGCCCGCCGACGCCGGTCGCGGCGCGGCCCAACGGATGGTCATGCTCTACGCCCTTCATGAACTCGCCTATCAGTCGGCCCTGCCCTGGCGCTTCGGCGCCCAGATGGCGCGCCGGTTCTGGAGCTCGCCGTTGAATCCGGCGGCGGACACGGCCCTGGCCCGCACCGCCTACGCCTCGGCCGAACTGTTCGAGAGCGTCACCCGCCGCTACGGCAAGCCCGACTGGCGGCTGGAGACACTCGAGATCGGCGGCAAGCCGGTCCGCACGGTCGAACAGGTCATCTGGCAGAGCCCCTGGTGCCGCCTGGTCCGCTTCGCCCGCAACATCGGCGATCTGAAGCGCGCCAAAAAACCCGCGTCCGGTCCCGCCGTCCTGATCGTCGCCCCCCTGTCCGGCCATTACGCCACCCTGCTGCGCGGCACGGTCGAGGCCTTCCTTCAGGACCACGACGTCTATGTGACCGACTGGATCAACGCCCGCCAGGTTCCGGTGCTGGAGGGGCGGTTCGACTTCTTCGACTATATCGACCATGTCCGGCGGATGCTGGCCGAGATCGGCGGCCGGCCCCACGTCGTCGGGGTCTGCCAGCCCGGCCCGCCCGTCATGGCGGCCTGTGCGATCATGGCCGAGGACGGCGACGAGAACCGCCCCGCCTCCATGACCTTCATGGGTTCGCCCATCGACGCCCGCCTGTCGCCGACCGTGACCAACCAGCTGGCGGAGGAGAAGCCCTTCACCTGGTTCAAGTCGAACATGATCCACACCGTGCCCCTGCCCTATCCGGGGTTCGGACGGCGGGTCTATCCGGGCTTCGTCCAGCTCTACAGCTTCATGTCGATGAACCAGGAGCGTCACCGCGACGCCCACTGGGACTATTTCACCAGCCTGATCGCCGGCGACGGCGACGGGGTGGAGAAGCACGAGGAATTCTACGACGAATATCTGTCGGTCCTGGACCTGACCGAGGAGTTCTACCTCCAGACCATCGACATCGTCTTCCAGCAGCATCTGCTGGCGCGCGGCCTGTTGGAGCATCGCGGCCGCAGGGTCGATCTGAGCAAGATCGCCGACATCGGCCTGATGACGGTCGAGGGGGAGAAGGACGACATTTCCGGCGTCGGCCAGACCCAGGCGGCGCACGGCCTGTGCCCGAACATCCCCGAGGATCAGAGGGTGCTGTACGTCCAGCCCGGCGTGGGCCATTACGGGGTCTTCAACGGTCGTCGTTTCCGCGAGGAGATCTATCCCCGCGTTCGCGACTTCATCGCCCGGAACGAGGCCCGACTTGGCGTATCGCAACGGTCAGCGGCTGCCGCTTGACGAAGACCGGCCCGAACCCGGTTCGGGTCCGACGCTGAGACTGTCGGTCAATCCGCGCGCGCGGCGGCTGTCGGTGCGGATCGACGCCCGGGCCGGCGAGGCGGTGGTGATCGCCCCGACCGAGCGCGGCCTGGTCCAGGCCGTGGCCTTCGCCCGTTCGAAAAGCGTCTGGATCGCCGAACGCCTGGCCGTGCGCCCCCGGAGCCGGCCGTTGCAGCCGGGCCAGGTCATCGCCCTGCGCGGCCGGCCCGTGCGGCTGGAGGCGACGCCCGGCGCCGGCGCGGCGCGGCTGGTCGAGGAGGGAACCGTCATCCGCTCGGGCGGCGAGGGCGAGGCCTATGCCCGCCGGGTCGAGAATCTGCTGAAGCGCGAGGCGCGCGCCACCCTGGTCGAACGCACCGAACACCATCTGCGGACCCTGGGTCAGAAGCCGGTCCAGGTGTCGATCGCCGACACCCGCTCGCGCTGGGGCTCATGCAGCCCGCACAACCGCACCATCCGCTATTCCTGGCGGGTCATCATGGCCCCGCCCCCGGTCATCGACTATCTCGCCGCCCACGAGGTCGCCCACCTGGTCCACGCCGACCACAGCCCGGCCTATTGGTCGGTGGTCGAGCGGCTGGTGGGGGATCACCGGCCCTGGCGCAAATGGCTGAAGGACTACGGCGCGGCGCTTCATGCGGTGGGGCGGTAGGCGGCGTCCCAGACCCTCTCCCGCTTGCGGGAGAGGTGGCCCGACGTTCGCGCAGCGAACCAGGGTAGGAGAGGGGAGTCTTCTTCCAAGAGGCTAGACTTCCCCCATCGTCAGCCGTCTCGCTGTGCTCGACGAGCTGACACTTCCCCCGCAAGCGGGGGAAGGTCTGTGGGGGCTTCCCCGAAGGATCAGAAGAAAAGCGGATCGCTGCGTTTCTCGGCCGGTTGGCGGCCTTCCGGCTGCTGGTCCGGCGGATCGCGCGGCGCCGGCTGGGGGGTGGCAGGGCGGACGGCGGGCTGGGCGGGCTGCGTCGGCTGAACCGGTTGGCCCGGCTCTTCGGCATAGGGATCGCCGGCCGCCGGGTCGGTCGGCTGGATCGGCAGACCGTCCTCGCCGATGCCCGACATCAGGTCGCCGATCGGGTCCGGCGCGACCCAGCCCTCGGGCATGGCGGGGCCGTCGGGGATGCGGGGCGCATTCAGGCGCGGCAGGGCCGCCTCCATGAAGCCCTTCCAGATGGCGGCGGGCGAGGAGCCGCCGGTCACGCCGCGCATGGCGGTGTTGTCGTCCTTGCCCACCCAGACGGCGGTGACGAAGCCGCCGGTGTAGCCGACGAACCAGGCGTCCTTATAGTCGGAGGTGGTGCCGGTCTTGCCCGCCAGGTCGCGCCCGGCGATGGCCGCGCTGCGCCCGGTGCCCGAGGTCATGACCCCGCGCAGCATCTGGTTCATGTAATAGAGGGGCGGATTGTTGATGGCCTGACCGCTCTGGCCGCTTGCGCGCTGATAGATGACGCGGCCCTGTGGCGTGCGGATGCGGCTGATGCCATAGGCCTCGACCCGGCGGCCGCCGTTGGCGAAGGCGTCATAGGCGGTGGCCATCTCCAGCGGCGAGACCTCGACGGCGCCCAGAGCCATGGCCGGCTCCAGACCGATCCGGCTTTCGATGCCCAGGCGCCGCGCGGCCCGGGCGACGCTGTCGCGGCCGATCTGGTCGGCGACGGAGGCCGCCACAGTATTGATTGATTGGGCCACCGCCTGAGACAGGGGCATGGGGCCGGCGAAGGTGTTGGAATAGTTCTTCGGCGACCAGTTGCCGATGGTGACCGGCTGATCGACCACCGGAGTCTGGGGCGTATAGCCGGCCTCGACCGCCGCCAGGTAGACGAAGGGTTTGAAGGCCGAACCCGCCTGACGCCGCGCCTCGACGGCGCGGTTGAACTGGCTGTCGGCATAGGAGCCGCCGCCGATCATGGCCCGCACCCGGCCGTCGCCGTCCAGGGCCACCAGGGCCGCCTGCTGCACCCCCTCGCCCTCGTCGCGGTCCAGAATGCGCCGCACCGAGCGTTCGGCCGCCGTCTGCAGGGTCAGGTCCAGGGTGGTTTCGACCACCAGATCCTCGGTCGGCTCGCCGACCAGGCCGCGGATCGACTGGTCCAGCCAGTCGATGAAATACTGGGCGTGCTGGGTCGCCAGGGTGCGCGACACGATGATGGGCTGGGTCACCGCCTGCTCGCGCTGGGCGGCGGTGATGACCCCGGCCTCCTCCATCTCGTTCAGCACGACGGTGGCGCGGTTGGCGGCCCGCTCGCTCTCTGACACCGGCGAATAGCGCGACGGCGCCTTCAACAGGCCGGCCAGAAGCGCGGCCTCGCCGACCGTCAGATCCTTGGCCGACTTGTCGAAATAGCGTTGCGACGCCGCCTCGATCCCATAGGCGCCGGCGCCGAAATAGACCCGGTTCAGATACAGGGCCAGGATCTCCTTCTTGGAGAATTTCATCTCCAGCCAGACCGCCAGCATCAGTTCCTGCACCTTGCGGCGCAGGTTCTGGTCCGGCGTCAGGAACAGGTTCTTGGCCAGCTGCTGCGTCAGGGTGGAGCCGCCCTGTACCACCCGGCCGGCGCGCATATTGGTGGCCATGGCCCGCATCATGCCGATGGGGTCGAAACCGGGGTGGTGATAGAAGCGCCGGTCCTCGATTGCGATGAAGGCGGCCGGCACATAGTCGGGCAGGGCGTCCAGATCCGCAGGCGGCGCCATCTGGGTGCCGCGCGTCGCGATCAGGGCGCCGTTGCGGTCCAGATAGGTGATCGAGGGCTGGCGATCGACATTATACAGGGTCGAGGTGTCGGGCAGGCCGCGCGCGAACACCGCAAAGAAGACCACCAGGAAGATCAGCCCCCAGACCGCCAGCACCGCGCCCCAGTAGAGCGCCTTCTGCAACGGCGTTCGGGCCGGCCTGTCGCCGCCCTGTTGTCCGCCCCCGAACCCTGGACCCGCCATGACTTTCCTTCAGATGCCGCGCTGAGGCGGATTAGCTCATACCGACGTGTACCGCGTATGAACCGCCGCCGAAACGGCCCCGCTCACTTCACGCCAGCGTGAGCGGCTATTTCGCCGAAAGAATGGCGCGGCGGGCCAGCCAGACGCCGGTCTCGGCCCCGTCGGCTTCCATTGAGAGACCGGCCTCCGCCAGCAGGGCGCGATAGGCGGCGGGATCCAGACTGCCGTGATAGAGGGGTTCGCCACGCCATTCCCCGATCGTTTCGCCATGGGCGGGGCCGCTAGTGAACATCAGCCGACCGCCGGGCCCCACCTGGTTCGCCAGGGCGGGCAGAACCCGCAATTGATCGTCAGGCGTCAGGTGAAAGAGGCTGTGCCAGGCCAGGACGCCGTCGAACATCCCGTCAGGCGGCGGATTCCGCATGTCGGCGATCTCCCAGACGCCGGACGGCAGGGTCTGGCGCGCATGGGCGATGAGGGCCGGCGAGGAATCCCGCCCCACGACCCTGAACCCCCGCGCCAGCAGGGCCGCGCCGATCGGCCAGCCCGAACCGCAGCCGACGTCGAGAAGACGGGCGTTCGACGGCAGGTCGGCGACAAACCGGTCCAGCCATTCGGCCTCGTTTGGACCGTTCGGTCCCGCATAGAGGGACGGGCCGCGGTCGGCGATCCAGCCCTCGGCCCCATCCTGATAGAGGCCGATCACCCGATCCGCCGCCGGATGGCTCATCGCGCCAGAAAGGCGTCCAGCTCGCCGTAGAAGGCCTGGGGCTGGTCGAACATGATGAAGTGGGCGCTGTCGTCGATCCGCTTCAGGGTCACGCCCGGCAGGCCGGCGTAGGACATCTGATAGACGGCGTCGGTGATCTGGGGCGTCATGCGCGGGTCGTTGAACTTGACGTAGACGACCTCGGTCGGGGCCGTGATCTTGGCCAGTTCGGGGCGCAGGTCGGTCGCCACCAGTTCGCGGAAGGCGGCGGCCGAGACCTTCTGATCGCTGGTCCGCATGTCCTCCAGCGCCTCTTCACGGCGGCTTTCGGTATTGATCATGCCGTTGATGGAGGCGGTCGCCTGGGCGACATAGGCCTCGCGCGGGCTGTTGGCCTGGGCGGCCCAGATCTGGTCCGCGACCGGCTTGACGCTGTCGGCCGTGGTTCCGGGCGGTCCGAACATGGCGCCCATGAAGGGGATCATGTCCACCACCATAAGACGGCCGACGCTGTCGGGATGGCGCGCGGCCAGCATCAGGCCGATGGTCCCGCCCATCGAATGGCCGACGACGGCGGGCTTGAACAGGTGGTTCTCGCGGATATAGCGGGCGATTTCGTCGGCGACCGGTGCGGCGACGGGGGTCGGGGCGCCCCCGGTCTGGGCGTTGCCTTCGGCCGGGGCGCCGGCGAAGCCCTGGACATGGATGCGGTGAACGCGCCAGCCGACCCCGTCCTGGGCCGTCAGATGATCCACCGTCCCCTGCCAGATTTCCGGCGAAGAGCTGAGGCCGGGGATCAGGATGATGTCGCGCCCGTCCATGTCGCCGTCGATGCGGACGTGGATGCGGTCGGAGGCGAAGTCCGCATGGTTGTGGCCGTGCGCCGAGCCGTGCTCGGAATGGGTCCCGTGGCTGTTCTGGGCTTCGGCCTGGGCCTGAACCGTGGTGGCGGCGAAAAGGGCCGCAGCGAAACTCAAGGCGCGAAACATGGCGAAACTCCCCTGTGAAGCCATCCTTATGACGTCTTCACTTTGCATTGTAAAGTTCTCTGAGGACTTCGTGAGGACAGACCCCGCGTCCCTCTGTTATGAGGCGCGCATGAAGCCCGCAGACGCCGCTCCCGTCCAGCCCCCTCAAGCCGAAGCCGCCCCGTCCAAGAGCGGCGCCCAGCCGTTCGGCAAGGGATTCGTCGCCGACGCCTGGTATTTCGTCGCCCTGTCGCGCGACGTCGCCCCGGCCGGGCTGAAACGCTATGAGATCATGGGCGAACCCGTCCTGATCGGCCGCACCCGCGCGGGGGCCGTCTATGGGATGCGCGACATCTGCCCCCACCGCGCCGCCCCCCTGTCGGCCGGGAAGCTGGTGGAGAAGCCCGGCGAGGGCGAGACGATCGAATGCCCCTATCACGGCTGGCGCTTCCGGCCCGACGGGGTCTGCGCCGCCATTCCGTCCCTGGTCGAGGATCAGGCGTTCGAGGCGAACCGCATCAAGGTGCGGTCCTATCCGGTGCGCGAGAGCCAAGGCATGGTCTTCGTCTGGATGGCCTCGGACGCCCGCAATCCGTCAGAACCGGACCATGAGCCCCCCGTCTTCCCCGGCGTCGTCGGATCCGGCCCGAAACTGGTCGAATGGATGGAGTTCGACAGCCATATCGACCATGCCGTCGTCGGCCTGATGGACCCGGCCCACGGCCCCTATGTCCACCAGCAATGGTGGTGGCGGTCCGAACATTCGATGCACGAAAAGGCCAAGGCCTTCGCACCCGTAGACTTCGGCTGGGCCATGGTGCGCCATGCCCCCTCGTCCAACAGCCGCCTCTACAAGATCCTGGGCGGCGCCCCGGCGACCGAGATCACCTTCCGCCTGCCCGGCTATCGCTGGGAACATATCCAGGTCGGCGAAAAACAGGTCCTGGCCCTGACCTGCCTGACCCCGATCAGCGACACCAAGACCCGCATCACCCAGATCTTCTGGTCCGACCACTGGGTCTTCGACCTGGCCAAGCCCTTCCTGCGCCTGGGGGTGGTCGCCTTCCTGAAACAGGACGGCGGCATGGTGAACCTGCAGAACGAGGGCCTGCGCTACGACCCCGCCCTGATCTGGATCGACGACGCCGATAAACAGGCCAAATGGTACCAGCAGCTCAAGCGCGAATGGACCAGGAGCCGCGCAGAGGGGCGGGCGTTCGCCAATCCGATCCAGCCCGTGACGCTTCGGTGGAAGAGCTGACACAAAACGACCCTCTCCCGCTTGCGGGAGAGGTGGCCCGGCGTCCGCGCAGCGGACCAGGGTCGGAGAGGGAAGTCTTGCTTAAAGCAAGAAGACTTCCCCCATCGTCAGCCGTCTCGCTCTGCTCGACGAGCTGACACTTCCCCCGCGAGCGGGGGAAGGTCCGGATTACACCCTCAGCCCATGCTCCCCGGCCAGGTCGGCCAGTTTCACCATCGGGCGCGGGCCCCAGTGGGCGATGACTTCGGACGCGGCCAGGGAGCCCAGTTTCCCGGCCTCCTCCAGCGACAGACCGCGCGCCAGACCCAAGAGAAAGCCGGCGGCGTACTGGTCGCCGGCGCCCGTGGTGTCGATCACCTTGGCGACCGGATAGGCGGCGACCGCGACACGGTCCTCGCCCTTGATCACCACCGAGCCCTGCTCGCCGCGCGTCACGGCGGCGATCTCGACGATGGCGGCCAGTTTGGCGGCGGCGGCGTCGAAGTCTTCGGTCTCGAACAGGGCGCCCAGCTCGGCCTCATTGGCCAGGACGATGTCGGCCGACTGTTCGATGAAGCTCAGCAGTTCGGCGCGCCAGCGGGCGACGACGAAGGTGTCCGACAGGGTGATGGCCACCTTGCGGCCGGCCTTGTGCGCGGCGGCGGCGGCGCGTTCGAAGGCGGCGCGCGCCGGGGCCGGGTCGAACAGATAGCCTTCCAGATAGACGATCTGGCTGGCGCCGATCAGGGCCTCGTCGATGTCGTCGGCGTAAAGCTGGTTGGCCGCGCCCAGGAAGGTCGCCATGGTCCGCGCCCCGTCCGACAAGACATTGATCAGGCAGCGGCCGGTGCCGAAACCCTGATCGGCCCCGCCGGTCAGGACCGGGGTGTCGAAATGGACGCCGGCGGCGCGGATGTCGTGGGTGAAGACCTGACCCAGGACGTCGTCGGCCACCTTGCCGATATAGGCAGCCCGGCCGCCGAAGGAGCCGACGCCGGCGACGGTGTTGCCGGCCGATCCGCCAGAGGCCTCGACGCCCGGCGCCATGGCGTCATACAGGGCGGCGCTGCGTTCGGCGTCGACCAGCTGCATGGAGTTGGGGGCCAGGTCCTGGGCCGTCAGAAAGGCGGCGTCGCAGGGGCTGAGCACGTCGACGATGGCGTTGCCGACGGCGCAGACGTCATATTGGGCGGTGTTCTGGGTCATGGGCGCGCCTTAGCGGTTGAAGACCGGCACGTCACCCGAAAACCTATAAGGAAGCCCTTATATGTATCGGCCGGTTGCGATAGGCAGGGCGCATGACCCGGATCGCCGTCCTGACCCCCGACCCCGCCGACAAATCCTACATCGGCCGCTGGCCCGAGGTGTTGGCGCGTCTGAAGGCCACGCTGGAGACGACCGGCGCAGAGATCACGCCCACGCCCTGGAGCGACCATGTCGAGGACGCCTCGGGGCTGGAGGGCCATGACCTGATCCTGCCGGTCATCGCCTGGGGCTATCACCGCGACCACGCCCGCTGGCTGAAGGCCTGCGCGACCTGGGCGACGGCCGGCCTGCCGATCGCCAATCCGGCCTCGGTCCTGGGTTGGAATTCGGACAAGACCTATCTGGCCCGGTTGGCGGACAAGGGCGTGCCCATTCCCCCGACCCGCTGGAGCGAGGCGATCACCCAGGACCAGGTGGACGCCGCCTTCGCCGAAACCGGCGCCCCGACCCTCATCATAAAACCGACGGTGTCCGCTGGCGCCTTCCGCACCCTGCGCCTGACGCCGGGACAGCCCCTGACCGAGGCGCCGGAAGGTCCGGCCATGATCCAGCCCTATCTGAAGTCGATCGAGACCGAGGGAGAGACCTCCCTGCTCTTCTTCGGCGGCCGGTTCAGCCATGCAGTCAACAAGCGGCCGGTCCCCGGCGACTTCCGCATCCAGATCCAGTTCGGCGGCCTCTACACGACCGTGACGCCCGACGCGGCCGCATTCGCCCTGGCCGAACAGGTGCTGGCGGCGGTCGAGGAGCCCCTGCTCTACGCCCGCATCGACCTGGCGCGCGACGACGCCGGCGCCTGGGTGCTGATGGAGGCCGAGCTGATCGAGCCCGACTTCTATCTGGACCATGACTCGGCGAACGGCGCCGGATTCGCCGAAGCGGTTCGAAACCGCCTTTAGAAGGCTTGCCACTCGCCTGCCGCAGCGACCAGACGCGGGCGAGGGCGCAGGGTTTCGGCGGCGAAGGCTTCGATCCGGGCCTGGGCTTGGCGGATCGGCGCGGGAGCCGCCTCGCCTTGCCCCTCGGACAGTCGGAACCGGCCGACCAGTTCGGCCAGGTCGGTCGCCTCGCGGTCGAGGCTCAGGCTGGCGGCCGTCGATTCCTCGACCATCGCAGCATTTTGCTGAGTGACCTGGTCCATGTCGTTGACGGCGTTGTTGACCTCGGCCAGGGCCACGGCCTGTTCCTGGGTCGAGGCGCGGATTTCGGCCATCAGGTGCGTGACGTCGTGGATGCGCGTGGCGATGCCCGAAAGCGCCTCGCCCGATTCCCGCACCAGTTTGACGCCGGACTCGACCTGAGCGCTGGAGGTGGAGATCAAGGCCTTGATCTCGCGGGCCGAGTCGGCGGACCGCTGGGCCAGGGCGCGGACCTCGGAGGCCACGACCGCAAAGCCGCGACCAGCCTCGCCCGCCCGGGCCGCCTCGACCCCGGCATTGAGCGCCAAAAGATTGGTCTGGAAGGCGATCTCGTCGATGACGCCGATGATCTGGCCGATCTGGGCGGAGGAGGCCTCGATCTGCTCCATGGCGGAGACGGCGCGCTGAACCACGGCGCCGCCGGTCTCGGCCTGGGTGCGGGTCTGGCCCACGACCGCATCGGCGGACTGGGCGTTCTCGGCTGTCCGGCGCACGGTGGCGGTGATCTGGTCCAGGGCGGCGGCGGTCTCTTCCAGTCCGGCGGCCTGACGCTCGGTGCGGCGCGACAGGTCTTCGGCGGCGCTGCTGATCTCATTGGCGCCGGACTGCATGGAGGCCGCATTGACGCGAATGACCGCCACCGCCTGATCCAGGGCGGCGATCGCTCGATTGAAGTCTTCGCGCAGAACCGCATAGTCGCCGGGGAAGGCGTCGGTGATCCTGTAGGACAGATCGCCGGCCGCCAGGGCGGACAGGGCGCGCCCGGTCGATTGGACCACCGAGGCCTGAACCTGGGCGGCGAGACGGTCCGCCTCCAGACGCCGCTCGCGCTCGGCCTCGACGGCGGTGATGTCGGTGGCGAACTTGACCACCTTGCACGGCTTTCCGTCGATGTCGAAGATCGGATTGTAGCTGGCCTCGATGACCACGCGCGCGCCGTTCTTGGCGTAGCGGACGAACTTGTCGGCGATGAATTCGCCCGCATTCAGCCGGCGCCACAGGTCGGCGTAGGCGGGCGTATTGGCGTCTTGCGGATCGACGAAGATGCGGTGGTGGGCGCCCTGCACCTCATCCAGGCGGTAGCCCATCACGGATAAGAAGTTCTCGTTCGCCTCCAGGATCGTCCCGTCCAGGGCGAATTCGATGACCGCCTGCGACCGCTTCAGCGCCGCGACCATGCCGGTCAGTTCCTGAAGCTCTTGTTGCTGGCGACGCTTCTGCGCTGTGCCGAACATTCCACACTCCTGTGTCTTCGTCGGAGGGTTATCGGCGAGATTGCCTAATGATTGATTATATCAAATTTGATATTTTTGATTTTTTCAGGTTTTGTGCTTAACAACCGGTGTTTGGGTGCGAACTCGCGCCCCCGCGGCGGCTCGAGGAGGGCGAAATGGCGAAGGCGCAGATTGGTTCCGACGGGTTCCGCGATCTGGAGATCGACGCCCAGCTGTGCCTGGCGCTTCAGACCGGAGCCAGTCTGGTGACGCGCATCTATCGACGTCTGCTCGACCCCCTGGGTCTGACCCACCCCCAGTATCTGATCCTGCTGGCCCTGTGGGAGAGCGGGCGTCCCCTGACCATGGGCGAGATTGGTCGGCGCACGCACATGGAGACCGGCGCCCTGACGCCTCAGGTCAAGCGGATGGAGGCGTCCGGCCTTCTGACCCGGCGACGCGACGCCGAGGACGAGCGTCGGGTCTGGGTCGAGCCCACCGAAGCGGGCTGGTCCCTGCGTGAGAAGGTGCTGGGCGTGCGTTGCCAGGTGGTGGAGCGCCTCCCCTTGTCCGGCGCCCAGATCGCCGAACTGCGCACCATCCTGCAGACGATGAATGCGGATATGGAAGCCGCAGAGGCGGCGAACGCCGCCTGAAGCCCCTCAGGACGCCGCCTCGCCCAGGGCCATAAGCCCCGCCCGCGACGGGCACAGGTCGGCGATGACGCAGGCCAGGCATTTGGGCCGGCGCGCCGTGCAGGTGTAGCGCCCGTGCAGGATCAACCAATGGTGGGCCTTGGGCAGCCACGGCTCCGGCACGACTTGGAACAGCTGGGCCTCCACCTTGTCCGGCGTATTGGCGTTGGCCAGCCCCAGCCGGTGCGAGACGCGGAAGACATGGGTGTCCACGGCGATGGCGGCCTCGATCCCCAGTTCGTTCAGCACCACCGAGGCGGTCTTTCGCCCCACGCCCGGCAGGGCCTGGAGATCGGTTCGGTTCAGCGGAACCTCGCCGCCGTGTTGCTCCAGCACGATCCGGCTCAGGGCGATGACGTTGCGCGCCTTGCCGCGATAGAGGCCGATGGAGGCGATGTAGGGAACCAGTCCCTCCTCCCCGAGAGCCAGCATCTTTTCCGGCGTGTCCGCGACCTGGAACAGCCGGTCGGTGGCCTTGTTGACCGCGACGTCCGTGGTCTGGGCCGACAGGGCGACGGCGACGACCAGGGTGAAGGGGTTGGAGAAGTTCAGCTCGGTCTTCGGCTCGGGCATGACGCCGGACAGCCGTTCGAAGATGGTCTCGACCCGGTCCTCGTCAGGCGGCCAGCGCAGCACGGGAACCGAGGCGCCGGTCATAACCGCCGGGCGTTTCGGGCCGGGCTTAAGCGGCTTGGCGGCTGTTTTTCTGGACTTGGTCGGCGTCATGACTCGCTGTCGCCGTCGTCGCGGCGCGGGTCAAGACCCAGGGTCGCCAACCCTTGGGCTTTCAGGGCCGCGTCCGCCGCCCGCTCGCCCTCCATCCAGGCGCCGTGGGCCGTGCCGTAATAGACCGGCGCCGTCGCCTCGCCCGCCAGGAAGATCCGGTCCTCGACCGCGATCCGCAGCTTCGCCCGGTCCCCCGCATGGCCCGGCAGGGCATGGGAATAGGCGCCGCGCGACCAAGGATCGACGCCCCAGTTCGACACCGCCGCAGCCTCCAGCCGCCGCCTCATGTTGGACCCCAGGGCCGCGACCAGTTCGGACACGGCGAAGTCGACCAGGGCGGCGGGCCCCTGCGCCTCCAGCCCCCAGGCCAGGTCGGCGCCGAAATAGGCTTCTATCATCGGCCGTCCGAACGGTCGCAGATGATAGCCGCCGGTCTCGGCCGTGTCGGTCCGCGTCCACAGCTGGGTGTCGGGCTGGAAATCGCCTGCGCCCCGCACCGTCATATGCACCTTGGACGCCAGGCCCAGGGGCACGCCCGCCGTCGCCTCCAGCCAGGCCGGAACCGGCGGCTCGATCCGCACCGCCTCGGCGGCCATCAGGCTGTTGGGGACCGTCAGGATCACGGCCCGCGCCGTCAGCTCGCCCCGGCTGGTCTCCAGCCGCAAAAGGGGGCCGGAGCGGTCGATGCGCCGCACGGCGCAGTCGCGCACCACGGCGTCCGACACCGCCTCGCCCAGCCGGGCGATCAGCCGGCCATAGCCCTCGCGCACCCGCCAGTTCACCCCGGTGTCGCCATAGGCGTCATAGTCCAGGCTGGACACCTCGGCGAACCGCGCCCCGTTCAGGGCGCCCGAGATGGCGTCCATCCGGGCGTTCCAGCGGCAGTCGGGATCGAAGAAGTCAGAGGCTGGCCGGTCTTCACCCCGCGCCGCCGCTTCGCTTACGCGCTGATCGAAGGCGGCGAAGGCCTCGCCGAACTCGGCCAGGTCGGCGCGCGTGATCTCGTGATCGAAGGCCTGGGTCCGCCACGGCGGCGGGGTCTGGTCCAGGGTCAGGCCCTCGGCCTCCACCCGCCGGGCCAGGACATTGTCGTCGGCCGAGTGCAGCCAGCCGCAGCCCATGTCCAGGCCCTCGCCTTCGACCTGGGCCGTCCAGGCGCGCCCGCCGATCCGGTCGCGCGCCTCCAGCACCAGAACCGACAGGCCGGGCCGCACCAGCCGCCGCGCGGCGGCGATCCCCGCCGCCCCTGCCCCGACGACCGCCACATCGACTTCGGACGGCAGGGGATTCGAAGCTCGGGCGCGGTCGGTCATGAGGCGAGGACATACACGAAAACCAGGCGTGATCGGGCTTCTGGCGATTGGAGATTGATTTTTGGACGGCGACGTCCATTTTAGCGCCGCTTCAAAACGCCGCACCCTCCCCCGGATGTCCCCATGTCGCCTGAACTGAAGAAACGCCTGCCGCTGTTCGCCGCGATCCTCGTTGGCCTCGCCCTGATCGCGGGCGGGATCGTCTGGTGGCTGAACGGCCAGAGGTGGGAGAGCACCGACAACGCCTTCGTCCAGGCCGACACCACCCTGGTCAGCCCCCAGCTGGCCGGCCGGGTGACCGAGGTCCTGGTCGGCGACAACCAGCGGGTCGAGGCCGGTCAGGTCCTGGTCAAGCTGGACGACAGCGACCAGCGCGCCGAACTGATCCGCGCCGAAGCCAATCTTCAGGCGGCCATCGCCGCCGTCGGCAATGTCGACGCCCAGGCCGAGCAGGAGAAGGCGACCGTCGCCGCCCGCGCCGCCGCCGTGGCCCAGGCCCGCGCCCAGGCCGGCCTGGCCCGCGCCGAGGTCGACCGCTACGGCAAGCTGGCCCAGCAGGGCTGGGTCTCGCAGCAGCGGATCCAGACCGAACGCGCCACCGCCGTCACCGCTGACGCCGCCGTGGCCCAGGCCCAGGCCGCCCTGGTCGCCGAACAGCGCACCGCCGGGGTGCTGGGCTCAACCCGCGAACAGAGCGTCGCCGCCGTCGAACAGGCCCGCGCCCAGGTCGAAAAGGCCCGCATCGCTCTGGACCGCACGGTGATCCGCGCCCCCATCGCCGGCGTCGTCGGGGCCCGCAGCGTCCGCCCCGGCCAGTTCGTCAACGCCGGAACCCAGCTGCTGTCGATCGTGCCCCTGACCCGGACCTATATCGTCGCCAACTTCAAGGAGACCCAGCTGGACCGGATGCGGCTGGGCCAAACCGTCGAGATTTCCGCCGACGCCTTCCCCGGCCGCAAGATCGAAGGCCGGATCGACAGCTTCGCCCCCGCCACCGGTTCCGAATTCGCCCTGATCCCGGTCGAGAACGCCACCGGCAACTTCACCAAGATCACCCAGCGCGTACCTGTTCGGATCGTCGTCAGCGGCGCCGACCGGAACCTGGCCCTGCGCCCCGGTCTGTCGGTGGACGTCAAGGTGGATCTGAAGAGCCAGGGCGGCGCGAGCTTCGCCGAGGCCTCTCTGACGGCGCCCCGCCCGTGACCGCCGCCGCCCCCGCCGCCTCAGGCGGGGCCCCGTCCGACGCCAGGGCCCCCGTCGCCGGCCATCCCGAGATCAACTGGACCATGCTGCTGCTGGGCTTCGCCGGCATGGTGGTGGGCCAGTTCATGGCCATCCTCGACATCCAGATCGTCGCCGCCTCCCTGCCCCAGATCCAGGCCGGGGTCGGCGCCTCGGCCGACGAGATCAGCTGGATCCAGACCGCCTATCTGATCCCCGAAGTCGTCATGATCCCCCTGTCCGGCTTCCTGTCACGGCTCTGGGGCACCCAGCGGCTGTTCCTCGCCTCCTGCGCCGGCTTCGTCCTGATGAGCGTGGCCACCGGCCTGTCGACGTCCATCGACATGATGATCCTGTTCCGGGCCATCCAGGGCTTCGTCGGCGGGGCCATGATCCCGACCGTCTTCGCCGTGGCCTTCACCGCCTTTCCGCCGGACAAGCGGGTCACGGCCAGCGTGGTCATGGGCCTGATCGTCACCCTGGCCCCCACCGTCGGCCCGACCCTCGGCGGCCACCTGACCGAGTGGCTCAGCTGGCGCTGGCTGTTCTTCATCAATGTGGGGCCGGGCCTGCTGGTCCTCTTCCTGGTCGGACGGTACGGGAACTTCGACAAGGGCGACCCGTCCCTGGCCAAGGGGTTCGACTGGTGGGGCCTGGGCCTGATGGCCGCCTTCCTGATGTCGATGCAATATGTGCTCGAGGAGGGCGCCAAGAACGACTGGTTCGACGACACCCATATCCTGATGCTGACGGTCGTCGCCGCCGTGGCCGGGCCGATCTTCGTCTGGCGCTCCCTGACCTATCGCCAGCCGATCGTCGAGCTGCGCGCCTTCGGCAACCGCAACTTCCTGGTCGGCTTCGTCATGACCTTCACGGTCGGCTTCGCCCTGTTCGGCGGCACCTTCCTGTTGCCCCTCTTCCTGGGGCGGGTGCGGGAGTATTCGTCGTCGGAAGTGGGCACGACCATGGTCGTCTCGGGTCTTGCGATGTTCGCCACCGCCCCCTTCGCCGGGCGCCTGGTGCGCCGGATGGACGCGCGGATCCTGATGTTCGGCGGCTTCATGCTGTGCGCCTGGGGCATGTGGGAGGCGCGGATCGTCACCGACGACTGGGGCTTCTGGGAGTTCGCCTCGGTCCAGGCTTTCCGCGGGGTCGGCGTCATGCTGGCCATGATCGCCTCACAGCAGGTGACCATGGCCACCCTGCCGCCGCACATGGTCAAGAACGCCTCGGGCCTGGTCAACCTGTCGCGCAATGTCGGCGGCGCCTTCGGCCTGGCGATCCTGAACACCGGCCTGACCACCAATACGGCCATCCATATGGGCGAACTGACCAGCGGCATCGCCCAGGGCGACCAGGCCATGCGCAACATGATGGCCGGCATGGCCCAGCGCTTCGCCGGCACCATCGACCCGGCCGCTTCGGCGATGAAGGCCGTCTATGGCATCCTGCAGAAACAGGCCACGACCATGGCCTTCGGCGACGCCTTCGCCTTGCTGGGCATCATGTGCGCCGGCGCCGCCTTCGTCACCCTGCTGGCCCAGCCGGTCAAGGCCCAACCGGGCGCGCCCCCGTCGGACGCCCACTGATGGCGCGCCGGCGGGGCCAGGTCGACGAGAAGAAGAGCGAGGCCATCCTCGACGCCGCCGCGGCCCTGTTCGCGGACAAGGGTCTGGCCGTGTCGATGGAGGAGATCGCCCGCGTCGCGGGGGTGTCGAAACAAACGGTCTACAACCGGTTCGCCACCAAGCTGGACCTGGCCCGGGCCATGGCCAGCCAGAAGTCCGACGCCATCGTCGCGCCGCTGAAGTCGGCCGCCCCCCCGGCCGAGGTGCTGGAGGCCCTGGCCCGGCTGCTGCTGGACCGGGTCTGCCACCCGGACAAGGTCGGCTCGATGCGCGGCGTCGCCCTGCTGTCGGCCGAGGCGCCCGAACTGGCCCAGGCCGTCTACGAGGCCGGCCCCTTGCGCAGCCTGAACCTGCTGTCGGCCTGGCTGGCGGACCAGACCCGCGCCGGCCGGCTGAACGTGCCCGATCCGGACGAAGCGGCCGAGATGTTCTCGGGCCTGGTCCTGGGCCACGGCCATCTGCGGGCCATGCTGAACGTGCCTCAGATCGACGAGGCCCGCCGCGACCGCCGCGCCCGCGAGGCCGCCCGCCTCTTCGTCACGGCCTATGCGCCCCCTTCAGATCGCGCTAGTTGAGACGGGTCGCGTAAAGGAGTTCCCATGCTGATCCACCTGTCGTCCTGGCCCGAGATCGACGCCCGCATCGCCTCTGACCAGCCCCTGTCCAAGACGATCGTGGTTCCCATCGGCTCCAATGAGCAACACGGCCCGACGGGCCTTCTGGGCACCGACTGGCTGTGTCCCGAGATCATCGCCCATGAGGCCGAGCGCGCCGACGCCGCCCTGACGGTGGCCCCGACCTTCAACATCGGCATGGCCCAGCATCACCTGGCCTTCGCCGGGACCATCTCCCTGCGGCCTTCCACCTTCATGGCCGCCATCACCGACTGGGTCTCGTCGCTGAGCCGGCACGGGTTCGAGCGGATCTATTTCCTGAACGGCCACGGCGGGAACGTCGCCACCATCGAGGCGACCTTCTCGGAAATCTACGCCGAATGGAGCTTCGTCGAGGACGAACCCCCGTTTGTTCTGAAGCTGAAGAACTGGTGGGACCTGCCGGGCGTCCAGGCCCTGTGCAACCAGATCTTCCCGACCGGCCACGGCATGCACGCGACCCCGTCCGAGATCGCCGTGACCCAGGCCGCCTATCCCGACCGGATCAAGACGGCCGACTACAGCCCCCAGATCGCGCCCAGCGGCCCGATCCGCGACGCCCTGGATTATCGCGCCCGCTTCCCCGACGGCCGCATCGGCTCCGACCCGGCCCAGGCCAGCCCCGAAAAGGGCCGCCGCATCATCGATCTGGCGGTCCCCGCCCTGCTGTCCGACGTCGCGGCCTTCGCCGCCGAGACTCGGCCCCAAGCCTTGTCGGGAGCCGGGTTCTGAGCCGCAGGGCCCGCGTCCCCGCCGCCGTCGCGCCGGCGGTGCTGGGCGCCGAACTGCTGAACGCCTCGGCCCAGGTGATCGCCGCCCGCACCGGGCGAATGGTTCAGGGGCTGACCGATCCGGCCGGACAGGATCTGGCCGAGCTGTCGCTGATGACGACCGAGAAGACCGAGGCCCTGGCCGCCGCCGCCGCCGCCCTGTCGGTTCGCGCGGGCGCCGTCGGCGAACGCCTGGGCCAGGCGGCCCTGGACGAGGGGGCGCGGGCGATGCAGGCCGCGACCGAGATCGCCTGCGCCCTGACCCCCGCCGCGGCCGCCCAGGCCCAGTTCCGCTACGCCCTGGGCTGGTGGAGCCGCGCCGCCGGCCAGACCCTGACCCTGAGCGCCGAACTGACCCAGGCCCAGACCGCCGCCCTGACCCCCATCCACAAGACCGCCGTCGCCAACGCCAAACGGCTGAGGAAGCGCTGAAGCGGACGACTGTCTCCCCCCGCTCTTGCGGGGAGGGGGACCGCGCGCAGCGGGGTGAAGGGGCTCTCACCGCCCCCCCTGCTCCGTCATCCTCGGGCTTGACCCGAGGACCGGGCGCCGATCGGGCGCTGCGCCAGGATCATCGCACCAGCGGCGGACCGCTCGATTCTCGGGCCAAGCCCGAGGATGACGGCTTGGGGTCCAAAGGCGGACATTGCGAAGGACTGTTTGGGGTGGAAAGTGGACCCAAAGTCGCTCACGCTCGCAGGGTGCTTAAAGGGACGATTATGTTCAGACCTATCCGGTTTCTCATCGCGTCCAACAAGGCCGCGTTAGTCGGCCTGTCGCTCACACTCGCTATTGGAGTGGCGATCAGCCTGCTTTTGGTTTCCGTCCCGGAAGAGGGAACATCAACAGGCCGAGTGACGTCATTGGGTTTGACTGAGGGCAAGACGGGTTCGCGTCCACTCGCCGTTGTCAGTGTGGACGGTGAAACTGCGCAGGTCCGAGTTCCGCGACACGTTGAGTGCCGCGTGGGACAGCGGGTCGCACTGGTTCGACAGCGAAGCCTATCAGGTCCGCGCTATGGCGTTGCAATACAACCTCGCCCTTGCTTCGACTAAGGTCCGCTAAGGGTCGATTTGCGAAATCAACGTCTGACCTCACAACGGACGCTGCCGCGCTCTCCTGTCTCCTCCCCGCTTGCGGGGAGGGGGACCGCGAAGCGGTGGAGGGGTTCTGGACGCCGCAGAGGCCGGCCTTGCGATTTGGACGGGAGGCGGACCCGAAGGCCGCCTAAGCCGCGCCCGTCCCCTCCTCGCGATGAGGGCACCCCGGCCAGCAGCAGGGGCGGCGCTTGCCGTCGCTCAGGTTCTCGCGGCCCCAGTCGATCCGCTTCAGCCGGGTCTCGGTCTTCTTCGCCGACTCGACCCAGCAAATCCATTCGTTGCGGGCCAGGGGCGTGATCGACATCCAGGTGGCGCAGGCGGCGACGTCACGGCTCACCGCCTCCGCCAGATCGGCGGGCAGGTCATGAACCACGCCTCCGGGCAGGTCTGTCGGATCAGCCATGCCGGGAGGGTCTCAGCCCCTGGCGTGCGACGCAAGCCGTTTCGCCGCCTCCCCGCCGTCAGGCGACCTCGACCACCTTCAGCCTGGGCTTCTTGGCCTTGCCGGGCTTGGCCGGGCGGACCGCCTTCTTGGCGGCCTTTTCGGCCTTCTTGGCTTCCTTCTCGGCCAGTTTCGCGGCCTTCTTGGCGGCCTTGGCCTCAGCCTTGGCGGCGTCGGGGGCGGCGTCGGCGGCGGCGGCCAGTTCGGCCAGTTGCGCCAGGAAGGCGTCGCGCTGGCCCTTGGGCAGCAGGGCCATGATCCGTTTGTCGGCGGTCTCGACCAGGGGGCGGGCGGCCTCCAGTCGGGCGGCGCCCTCCGGCGACAGACGAACCGCCTTGGCGCGGGCGTCCAGGGTCGAGCGTTCGCGCTCCAGGAGGCCCTTGGCGGTCATCCGGGTGACCAGATCCGCCAGGGTCGAACGGTCGATGCCGGTCATCCGCACCAGTTCGGTCTGGGTCAGGCCGGCCTTCAGCGAGGCGGCCTCAAGCACGGCGAACTGGCGCTGGGTCAGGCCGTCGGGGCCCATTTCCTCGGAATAGATGTCCAGCGCCAGCTGCAGCGCCCGGTGCATCAGATGGCTGGGCGAGGTTCCCAGCGGCCCGACCTTCCGCGCCGCCTTGCCAGACTTGACCATATCGACCGTCCCCCGAGTGTCTTTCGTCCGCATGCGTATCAGCGGGGCTTTACGATTTGACGCGAGAAGTATGTCGGTTACGCGACATTTTGTCTGTGAGCTCCCGTCATTCAGCCATCAGAGGCCCGTGTCCGGCGAGATCGGACCCGGCTCTTCGTCCTTGATCATATTCTTCATGATCAGCGGCACCTGGGACAGGCCGAACAGGGAGGCGGCGATCCACAGAACGCCCCGGAAACTGGTCCAGACGTCGTTGGGATTGGGCGTCTCACGCCCCAGAGCATGCCAGACGGCCGTGACGGCCTCAGGGCTGCGGAACACCTCGTTCAACAGGGCGACGGCCAGGAAATAGAGGCCGTAGCGCAGGGTCAAGGTGCGCCAGGCGGCGTCATTGACCCGGAGGGCCGAGCCCAGCAGGGCCTTGAACGGATATTTCTTCAGCGGGATGGAGCCCAGCAGCACCACGGCCAGAAGCCCGTTCTGAACCGTCAGCTTCAGCTTCACATAGAGGTCGTCGTGGGTGAACAGGGTCAGCATGCCGAACACCAGGGCGAACAGGCCGGTGATCAGCGGCAGGGGCGCGAAGCGCCGCTCCACCGCATAGCCGACGACCAGGGCCAGGGCCGAGGCGCCGACCAGGACCCAGGTCGCGAAGATCATGTCGCGGGTGGTGAAATAGCTGATCATAAAGGCGGCGAGCGCCCCGAAATCGACCAGCTGGCGGATCCACTGGCGGTTCTTGGGCTCGGGGGCGGGGGCGTCGGTCATCTCAGTCCTCCAGCCCCACCAGGGAGCGCGAAAAGGCGCGGGCGTCGAAGGGTTGCAGATCCTCCACCCCCTCGCCCACGCCGATCAGCATCAGGGGGGCGTCGGACGCCTGGGCCACGGGCACCAGCACCCCGCCCCGCGCCGTGCCGTCCAGCTTGGTCATCACCACCCCGGTGACGAAGGCGGTGCGGCCGAATATCTGTTCCTGGGCCAGGGCGTTGCGGCCCACGGTGGCGTCCAGCACCAGAAGGGTGTCATGCGGGGCGTCCGGATCGACCTTCTTCAGCACCCGCACGATCTTCAGCAGTTCGTCCATCAGGGCCGACTTGTTCTGCAGCCGCCCGGCCGTGTCGATCAGGACCACGTCGAACCCCTCGGCCCGCGCCCGGGTATAGGCGTCAAAGGCCAGGCCCGCCGCATCGGCCCCGTCGCGGCGGCTCTCGAAATGGGCGCCGGCCCGTTCTGCCCAGACCTTCAGCTGTTCGCGGGCCGCGGCGCGGAAGGTGTCGCCGGCGACGATCATCACCTTGGCGCCCTTGGCCGTCAGATCGGCGGCGATCTTGCCCAGGGTCGTCGTCTTGCCCGAGCCGTTCACCCCGACGAACAGGACCACATAGGGTTTGGGGCCGGACAGGGGATCGAAGGTCGCCTGACGCGGCGCCAGTTCGGCGGCGACCGCCTCGGCCAGGGCCTCCTTGACCTCGCGTTCGGGGGCGTCCTTGCCGAACTTCAGGGAACGGAACCGCTCGACGATGCGGGCGGCGGCGGCGGGGCCCAGGTCGCTTTCCAGCAGATGCTCTTCCAGCTGCTCCAGCGAAGCCTCGGACAGGGGCTCCTTGACGAAGGCGGAGACGACCTGGTCGGTCATCTGTTTGGAGGAGCGGGAGAGCCCTTGCGACAGGCGCTGGAACCAGCCCTTTTTCGGCGTATCGGTCATGACAGGGCTTTAGCTCCCGCAAGCCCCGGCGTCACCCGCATTCGCGACGTCGGACGATCCGCCGCCTTGCCGCAGGGGCGGGCGTCGGAAAAGCAGTGTCCGAACTGTCCGATGTGTCCGGTCGGGCGGATCGCCCCTCTCCCGCCGGCGGGAGAGACAGGCCGGCGTTCGGGGAGCCGAACCGGGGGCGGAGAGGGCAGGCGCGGGAAGGTCGGCGACGCGGCCTCGGCGCGCGAAAAACAGTGTCCGATGTGTCCGATGTGTCCGATTGCATCTCCCCTCCGTCGCTATTCCCATTATGCGCCGGTGGGGCGGGGCGAACGGTCGATTGGCTCCAGCAGCTGCAACCGGTTGATATTGCAGAGGCGACGTCGCATCGGACCTGGGGATCTCCCGCGCCGGCTTGCGCCGCGCCGAGAGGGAGAGATATACGAAACATATTCGAATCATATCAGGGCCATCCCATGGGCATCGTCAATATCGAGGATGATCTGCACGAACAGCTGCGGCGGGCCAGCAAGGCCTCCTATCGGTCGATCAACGCCCAGGCCGCCTTCTGGATCAGGCTGGGCATGTTGTGCGAAACCCATCCGGGGATGAGCTTTCAGGAACTGATGGCGCGCGAGCTGCGGGCGGCGGGCGTGCAGACGCCGGACCTGACGGATGCGGCGGCGTGACCAAGACCCCGGCCGAGATCGCCCTGATGGCCGAGGCGGGGCGGCGGCTGGCCCAGGTCTTCACCCATCTGGACGGCCTGCCCCTGGAGGGGATGAGCACCCTGGAGATCAACGACCGGGTCGAGGCCTTCATCGTCGATGAGCTGAAGGCGCGACCGGCCAGCAAGGGTCAGTACGGCTACGGCTTCGTGCTGAACAGTTCGCGAAACGCCGTGGTCTGCCACGGCGTGCCCTCGGCGGACGAGGTGCTGAAGGACGGGGACATCGTCAATCTGGACATAACGCTTGAGAAGGACGGCTTCATCGCCGATTCGTCTAAGACCTATCTGATCGGCTCGGTCGGGCCCCAGGCGCGCAGGCTGGTGCGCACCACCTATGAGGCCCTGTGGAAGGGGATCAGGGCCGTGCGGCCCGGCGCCCGGCTGGGCGACATCGGCTTCGCCATCGAACGCCACGCCAAGACGGCCGGCTATTCGGTCGTGCGCGACTACTGCGGCCACGGCATCGGGCGCGAGATGCATGAAGAGCCCCAGGTGCTGCATTTCGGCCGGGCCGGGACCGGCCTGACCCTGAAGGAAGGCATGGTCTTCACCATAGAGCCGATGCTGAACCAGGGCGTGCGCACCGTTCGGACCGAGGACGACGGCTGGACGGTGACGACGGCCGACGGCAAGCTGTCGGCCCAGTTCGAACATACGGTGGCGGTGACGGCGGACGGGGTGCGGGTGCTGACCCTGAGGCCGGACGAGGCGCGGTGAAGCCGTCTGAAATCCTCCCCCTCTGGGGGGAGGTGGATCGACGCGAAGCGGCGAGACGGAGGGGGCGTGAAGCGTCTGGCAGCGGTGCGGCGTTGCCCCCTCCACCGCCTACGGCGGTCCCCCTCCCCCAAGGGGGGGGCCCCCCCCCCCCCGGGGGGGGGGGGGGGGGGGGGGGGGGAGGAATGGGGCCGCCGAACCATTCCCGCCGTACGTCATTCCCCGCTATAGAGGTCCGGCCGGCGCGGGCCGGGTGATGCGGACGATGTGATGACCGAGAGCCACCCCTTTTTCTCGCCCAAGACCCACGGCTTCGTGCGGGTGGCGGCGGCGACGCCGGTCAGCCATGTGGGCGATCCGGCCGCGAACGCTCAGGCGCATCTGGCGCTGATCCGGCAGGCGGCGGACCAGGGTGTGGACCTGATGGTGTTTCCGGAGCTGTCGCTGTCAGCCTATGCGATCGACGACCTGCACATGCAGGCGGCCCTGCTGGACGAGGTGGAGCGGCAGGTCGCGGTCCTGGCCCAGGCGACCGGGGGGGGCACGGCCGAGCATGAGCTGATCGCCGTGGTCGGGGCGCCGCTGCGGCAGGGGGACGCCCTGTTCAACTGCGCCGTGGTGATGGGCGGGGGCGAGGTGCTGGCCGTGGTGCCCAAGACCTATCTGCCCAACTATCGCGAATATTATGAGAAGCGCTGGTTCGCCCCGGCGACGGCGCGGACCGAGGATGTGATCCGGCTGAACGGCGAGACGGTGGATTTCGCGCCGGGCCTGATCTTCGAGGCGACGAACCGGCCGGGCTTCGTCTTTGCGGTCGAGATCTGCGAGGACTATTGGGCGCCCCTGCCCCCCTCGACCCGGGCGGCCCTGGCGGGGGCGCGCATCCTGCTGAACCTGTCGGCCTCCAACATCGTCATCGGCAAGGCGGACGAGCGCGCCATGCTGAGCGCCAGCCATTCGGCCCGGACCCTGTCGGCCTATGTCTTCACCGCCTCGGGCTGGGGCGAATCGACCACCGACCTGGCCTGGGACGGTCAGGCGACCATCCACGAACTGGGAACGAAGCTGGCCGAGGGCGAACGGTTCGCCCTGGAGAACCATCTGACGATCGCCGATATCGACGTGGACCGGATCGGCCTGGACCGGCTGAGAAACGGCACCTTCGCCGACTGCGCCCGCAACGAGGGAGAGGCCGCAACCGTCGTCCCCTTCATGGCGCGCGACGTTCCTCCCCCAGGGGGGGAGGGGGACCGCGAAGCGGTGGAGGGGGTTGGGGCGGGGGGGGGGGGGGGCGGCCGCGGGGGGGGCCGCCCCCCC